>Ga0209292_1000032_pt1 | contig 209345 bp, 175 predicted proteins | sample GOMGulsemesocosm_2_FD_184634 | JGI IMG/M metagenome (GOLD analysis project Ga0209292, IMG submission 184634) | Methane-oxidizing microbial communities from mesocosms in the Gulf of Mexico - GOM9C Gulf of Mexico (SPAdes) (version 2) | ecosystem: Environmental > Aquatic > Marine > Cold seeps...
TTAATCGCTTCAACAGTCGCTTCTACTAATGGACCCGCAGAAGTTAGGAAAGGCTGGCCACTTAGGTTCCAGTCGATGTCGTAGTCTAGGTTGTGCTTAGCAAAAATCGCTTCAGTACGTTCTCTTAGAATTTCTTCGGTCAGTTCAGTCGAGAAACGGAAATTGAACGTTACGACGCAATCGCCAGGAATCACGTTGGTCGCGCCAGTGCCGGAATTGATGTTTGAAATTTGGAAGCTGGTAGCAGGGAAGAAGTCGTTACCGTTATCCCATGTTTCAGCGGTCATTTCAGCCAGGGCGGGGGCAACATCATGAATCGGGTTACGCGCCAGTTGTGGATACGCGACGTGACCTTGAATGCCTTTTACTGTTAATACGCAGCCTAGCGAGCCGCGACGGCCATTTTTGATGGTATCGCCGGTATCGGTGGTGCTTGATGGTTCGCCGACGATGCACATGTCGATTTTCTCACCGCGTGCTTCTAAAGCTTCGATGACTTTTACAGTGCCGTTCTTGGCTGGGCCTTCTTCATCGCTGGTAATTAAATAGGCGATAGAGCCTTTGTGATTTGGATGTTCTTTAACGAAGTTTTCAGTGGCGATCATGAACGCGGCGATGGAGCCTTTCATGTCGGCAGCACCACGGCCGTATAACAAACCGTCGTGAATTTGTGGTTCAAACGGAGGGTAAGTCCAGTTGCCTTCAGGGCCAGTTGGTACCACGTCGGTATGACCGGCGAAGCAGACTAATGGGCCTTCTGTACCTCGGCGCGACCAAAGGTTGTCGGTATCGTCGAAACGCATTTCTTCGTGCTTGAATCCAACTGCGCCTAGGCGATCCATCATCATGTGCTGACAACCGGCATCGATTGGGGTTACCGAACGGCGTTGCATTAGGTCAAAGGCCAATTCTAGTGTGGGTGTCAGTTTTACGGTCATGAGGAAGGTCTCGATAGCTAAAAATATGCGCGGGATAATATCATATTTTAGGCTTATCAGAGCTCTTTTTGGGCGCTGAGACCTATACTAAATAGCACATGCATAGCAGTCGCTGGTTCTAGAGAGGGGTTATCATCATGCTGATTGGCGTTCCTAAAGAGATTAAAAATCATGAGTACCGTGTGGGTATGGTGCCGGCCAGTGTGTATGAGCTGATTCAGCAGGGGCATCAGGTGATTGTGGAGACGAATGCGGGGTCTGGTATCGGTTTTAAAGATGATGACTATCTTGCCATGGGGGCTGAAATTACCCAAACAGCTGAGGAAATATTCTCGAAGGCGGAGTTGATCGTTAAGGTTAAGGAGCCGCTAACGGAGGAGCGGGCAAGGCTTAAAGCAGGACAAATATTATTTACCTATCTTCATTTGGCCCCTGATAGAGCTCAGACGGAAGAGCTGATTAACAGCCAAGCCATTTGTATTGCTTATGAAACCGTGACGGCTGGGGGCAGAGGTTTACCATTCTCTTTACCTTTATTGGCGCCGATGTCGGAAGTCGCGGGGCGCATGTCGGTGCAGGCGGGGGCGCAGTGTTTAGAAAAATCTAAGGGGGGGAGTGGTTTGTTATTAGCGGGAGTGCCTGGGGTTAGCCCTGCAAACGTGGTGATTATTGGCGGTGGAGTTGTCGGTTCTAATGCCGCTCAAATAGCGATGGGGATGGGCGCGAAGGTGGTTATTCTTGATCGTTCGCTGGATGTATTACGGCGTTTGGATAATCAGTTTAATTCTAGTCAGTCAGGTGCAGGTTTGGAGACGCTCTATGCCAGTAAAGATGCTTTAGAGCAGCAGGTTTTAGCGGCTGATTTGGTGATTGGTGCGGTATTAGTACCCGGTGCCGCGGCGCCTAAGCTAGTGACGGCGGATATGATTAAACGTATGAAATCCGGCTCTGCAGTGGTGGATGTGGCGATTGATCAGGGTGGCTGTTTTGCAACATCGCATGCGACGACTCACGCAGACCCGAGCTACTTGGTTGATGACGTGGTTCATTATTGTGTGGCGAATATGCCAGGCGCGGTACCCAGAACGTCTACCTTTGCGCTGAATAATGCAACGCTGCCGTATATCGTGAATATTGCGAATAAAGGTTATAAAGTGGCGTTATTAGATGATCCGCATTTGTTGAATGGTTTGAATGTGTATAAGGGGAAGGTGACTTGTCGCAGTGTGGCGGAGAGTTTGGGGCTTGAGTATATCGATGCAATGGAGGTGCTTAATCGTTAGAATGTGGTCATCAATTTGTTCATGAACTTATGCACATCAAGTTTATCGGCTCTCATGCGGACTATGACAAGTTCACCGCGAAACATAGAAAATAGCCGTTAGATTTTGTAAGGAGAATCAAATGTATCAATCTGAAATTAAATCATTCGAAGCGGCTATTAGCCCATTTGCGTCTTTGATTAACATTTCTAATGAACAGGACTATGAGAAAGCCCAAGAATTTATAGGTGAGCTGATTGATGCCTGCGAAGATGAGGAGGGTGCGCCATTAAATCCACTGATTGATATCATTGCTTCTGCTATCGAGAAGTATGAGGAAAGGGATACTGATTTAATGGCATTCATAAAACAGGCTGAGGGTATTCCTGCTCACATCGCGACGTTGAATGTATTGATGGATCAATACAATCTAACTCGCGATGATTTACCAGAAATTGGCGATAAAACCATGGTAAGTCGTGTACTGAATAATGTGCGCCCACTGACTAAGCCCGCGATAGAAAAGCTCTGTATTCGCTTCAATATCCGACCTGACTATTTTTTCAGTATCTCTTGGTAGGTAGCCTTAATTATTTCCCTGTCAGTTTATCCACAGAACCAAGAATCCCACGCAACATCCGTAATTCTTTGGCATTCGGCTGAGCGCGGGCAAACATCTGCTGCAGACGTTGAATGGCTTCGCCAGGATGATTCTTTACCAAGAAGCCGGTATCCGAAAGCGTGCTTTCTAAATGCTGATAGAAACGCTCCATATCTTGTTGGCTGGCATACTCTTCAGATGTATCTTCAGTTTCGGCTTCTGAGGTATTGATCTCTGAAGTTTCTATGTCATCGCGGTGCATACCGAGCTGCTTGAACAATTCGTAGCTGACTATCTGTACAGCGGAACCAATATTCAAGACATCATATTCAGGATTTCCCGGAATATAGAGCAGTTGTTGGCACAATCCGAGCTGTTCGTTGCTTAATCCCATGCGTTCACGACCGAAGACGATGGCGATTTTTTCATTCGGATTCGCTTTAACCCAGCCTGCGGCTTCTTCGGCGGTGACTTGTGGGCGGGTATAATTACGTTTACGTGCGCTGGTGGCGAATACTTGAGTACAATCGGCTAAGGCTTCAGGCAGGGTTGCAACGACCGTCGCGTTATCCAACACATCAAGTGCTCCAGCCGCACGACTGCTGGCTTCTTCGGCAGGGTAGTCTGTTGGGTCGACTAGATACAGTTCGTTCAGTCCCATGGTCTTCATCGCACGAGCAATCGCGCCAATGTTACCGGGATGGTAGGTTTGGACTAATACGATACGCACCGAATCTAAGACATTCTTTAAAACAGTCACTCGCGGAATTCCCCTGAGGTAAAACAGTTGGTTAAAACATTTGGTTAAAATTTTTGAAATGGTATCATACTCGGCTTACATAATAATCGATTAGGAAGCCTCTTGATGAGCGAATCTCTGACCCTAGACCAGTTAAACCAAATTATGGCTGATGCTGATCTGTTGAAGTCTAAGGAAGAAATTGATGTTGCCCTGGAGCAGTTGGCCGGTGATATTACTGAACGTTTATCAACCAGCATGCCCGTCGTTTATTCGATCATGAATGGCGGTCTGATTTTTGCGGGTACTCTGTTGCCGCGTTTGAACTTCCCATTGGAAGTAGGCTACATGCACGCGACTCGCTATCGTGGCGAAACGAAGGGCCAAGCTGAACTGCAGTGGCAGGCATTACCTTCTTGCCCAATGGATGGCCGTACCGTGCTTATTCTTGATGATATTTTCGACGAAGGTAATACTTTGGCGGAAGTGGTTGAAGCCTGTAAAGCACAAGGTGCTAAAGAAGTTGTTACTGCCGTATTGATTAACAAGGTTCACGATCGTAAGAATACCGGTCTTAAAGTCGATTTTTCTGGCTTAGATGTTGAAGACCGCTACTTGTTTGGTTATGGCATGGACTATCGTGGTTTCTGGCGTAATGCAGAAGGTATCTACGCGGTTAAAGGCTTATAAATCTTTCTGATTTAGCAGCCAAATAATTAACAAAAAGAATAGTTAATTGACACTATTCCAAAAAGGTTAGTTATGTAGCCTATTTGTCCTGTTATTGTTCCAAAAGCAGGACAATAGGTTATTGATTTCCTATCTGATGCAAAGTCGAATATTCGCCTAGAATAGAGGTAGACTTTCAGATAGGACAATTCTATGCGTTTCCCCTTATTAATTTTACTTCCAATCCTTTCACTCGCAGTCACTTTATTGTCCGCTTGCTCTTCCGACGAGCTTGTTGTTGTGGATGAGGGTATTCGTCCGGTTAAAATCTATCAGGTGCATTCTGCCGAAGAAGGCATGATGCGAAAATTTCCTGGCCAAGTACATTCTGCCGAACGTGCCGAGCTCGCCTTCCGAGTGCCTGGAGAATTGCAATCTCTACCCGCTAAAGCCGGCATGGACGTGAAGCGTGGGGCAGTCCTTGCGACGCTGGACACTTCTAATTACCAGATTCAGCTGAATGATCGCAAAGCTCGTCACCAGCTCGCTCAGGCGCAATTTAAGCGAATAAAAGACCTATTCGAAAAGCAGCAAGTTTCGCAAGCGCAGTATGATCAAGCTAAGGCTGAATTAGACATTAGTAAGGCTGCACTCTCTGCCGCCCGCACGGATCTATCGTATACGCGTTTAAAGGCGCCGTTTGCGGGGCAAATCTCTCAAGTCTATATTGATAACCATCAACCGGTTGCCGCCGGTAAGATGGTGATGATGTTGCAGGTACGCGATCAGCTCGACGTGCGTATGCAGCTGCCAGAAAGTTTGATGGCTAATATGGCGGACTCTAAAGGCGCGGCTAACTATCAGCCCGAAGTTGAATTTGAAGCGATTCCAGGTAAGCGTTTTTTATCCAGCTATAAAGAGCATAACGCCCAAGCCGATGCGGCGACCGGCAGTTTTACTGTGACCTTGACCTTACCGCGTCCGGCAAAATTAAACTTATTACCGGGTATGTCGGCCAGCGTTCATGTCGACTTAAACCAGGTATTGAGTCAAAAGAGTTCCGCCGTCACGATTCCTTCACAAGCTGTATTTCAAGGTGAGCTGCAGCAAGAAGGTTCGTCTCACGGACAAGTTTGGATCGTGAATGGCGATATGACGTTAAGCCCCCGTAATGTCATTGTCGGTAAACTCACGCCTTCAGGCATTGAGATTCTCTCTGGCTTACAAACCGGAGAGAAGTTAGTCGCGGCTGGGGTTCATCAAGCACATGAAGGAATGAAAGTACGCCCTTGGGTGCAAGAGCGAGGCCTATAATCATGCCAATTGATCACGAAGCTAATACCGAATCGGCTAAAAAACCGAATAACATTGCCACTTACTTTATCGAAAATAGCACCACCAGTTGGATGCTATTACTGATTTTATTGGTTGGCGGTATTATCAGTTATCTCGGCTTGGGCCGACTTGAAGATCCTCAATTCACCATTAAAGAAGCGATGGTTTTTACCTACTATCCTGGCGCCAGTGCGCTGCAAGTTGAAGAAGAAGTCACGGCGCCGTTAGAAAATGCGATTCAAGCGTTACCTTATATTGATTATGTCGATTCTATTTCTAAGGCGGGATTTTCCCAAATCCATTTACAGATTAAACCCACTTATAAATCGTCTGAATTACCACAGATCTGGGATGAGCTCAGACGTAAGGTTCGAGATAAGCAATCGTCATTACCGCCAGGGGCTATTGCGCCGATTGTGAAAGATGATTTTGGCGATGTGTTTGGGGTTCTGTTAGCGATTACTGGTAAAGATTATAGCTACCAAGAACTGTTGGATTATGTCGATTATTTGAAACGTGATCTCACGACGCTTAATGGTATTGCCAAAATCAGTATTGCCGGTACGCAAAAAGAACAAGTCTTTATTGATATCTCACGTGAGCGTATGACCAATCTAGGGATTCCGCTATCGCGTTTATACCAGTTGTTAAATACTCAGAATACGGTTGAGGATGCAGGCCATATTAAAATTGGTAATGAATATATTCGTATTCATCCGACGGGTGAGTTTACCTCGGTGCAGCAAATGGGAGACTTGTTAGTCAGTTTGCCAGGTTCTGAAAAACTGATTTTCTTACGTGATATCGCTCATATTTCTGAAGGCATTGCAGACGTGCCAAGTCACTTGGTTAATTATAATAGCCAAGCGTCTTTGCATTTAGGTATCTCATTTAATACCGGCGTCAATGTGGTGGAGGTGGGTGAAAAGTTACGCGCAAAATTACAGCAGCTTGATGTCAATCGACCTTTGGGTATCGAGATGCATACGCTTTATGATCAGCCGGCGGAGGTGGATGCTTCTTCTAGCGGTTTTATACTCAATCTTATTGCCTCGGTGATTATTGTGATTGCGGTATTATTGGTCTTTATGGGCATGCGTGCGGGGATTATTATTGGTGCTATTTTATTATTAACTATTCTGGGAACCTTCATTGCGATGAAGGTTTTGAATATTGAATTGCACCGAATTTCGTTAGGCGCCTTAATTATTTCTCTCGGTATGCTGGTGGATAATGCCTTGGTGATTACCGAAGGTATTATGGTCGGTATTCAAAAAGGCTTAACGCGAACACGGGCAGCTTATGACATTGTTAAACAAACACAGTGGCCATTATTGGGGGCGACGGTCATCGCGGTAACCGCGTTTGCGCCGATTGGTTTGTCGCCGGATTCGACCGGTGAATTTGTCGGTGAATTATTTTATGTATTGCTGATATCGTTATTGTTGAGTTGGATTACGGCGTTGACGTTAACGCCTTTCTTATGCCATTTGATGTTTAAAAAACATGAAACAATGAGCCTGCAAAATAATCAAGAAAGTGAGGGTGAGGTCGACCCTTATCGCGGTCTTTTATACGATGTGTATCGTAAAGTATTATTCACTATGCTGCATCATCGTGGTACCACTATGGTGATTATGGTATTGGCTTTGTTTGTGGCCATCGCCGGTTTTGGTTTTGTAAAACAAAGCTTTTTTCCACCGTCGAATACTCCGATGTTTTTGGTTGATATCTGGTTGCCTGAGGGCAGTGATATTCGCAGCACTCAGCAGCAAGCGTTGAAGTTAGAACGTTATTTCCAGCAGCAAGCGGGGGTTGAGTTTACCTCGTCGACAGTTGGTCAGGGGGAGCTTCGCTTCATGTTAACGTATGGTCCTGAGCGTCAATATTCATCGTATGCTCAAGTAATGGTGCGGACATCAGAACGTGATGATATCGATCCAATGATTGATACGGCCCGCACTTGGGTAGCGGATAATATTCCCAATGCGTTTGTTAAATTTAAGCGTTTACAGATTGGCCCCGGCACCAGTGCCAAAATTGAAGCTCGCTTTTCTGGACCTGATCAAGAGCAGTTGAGACAGTTGGCTGAACAGGCTAAAGCGATCTTTATGCAAGATGAAGATGCGGCTAATGTTCGTCATGATTGGCGCGAACGTGAGAAAGTTATTCGTCCGTTATTCAATGAAGAAAACGCCCGCCGTGCTGGCATCTCTCGTCAAGATTTGGATGAACTTTTGCAGCTGAGTTTTTCTGGAAAAACAGTCGGTGTGTATCGTGATGGTACAACGTTGAAACCGATTGTGGTGCGCCCGCCAGCGTATGAACGTTTAGATATTGAGGGCTTGAGTGATTTACAAATTTGGAGCCCTGTTTTTAGTCGTTATATTCCTATTCAGCAGGTGGTAGAAAAGTTTGATGTCGTCTTTGTAGATCCGATTATTTCGCGTCGTGATCGTAAACGTACGGTGGAAGTCTATGCCGATCCTGATTTATCAGCGGACATCACGGCGAATAAATTATTTATTCGCTTACGTCCACAGATCGAGGCGATTACATTACCCCCAGGTTATACCTTGGAATGGGGCGGTGAATTCGAATCGTCTAAAGACGCGCAAGCCAGTATTTTTGCCTCTTTACCGATTGGCTATTTAATCATGTTTATCATCACGGTATTGCTGTTTAGTGAGTTGCGCAGTGCTTTGGTTATTTGGGCGTGTGTGCCACTGGCGATGATTGGTGTTAGCGCGGGCATGCTATTACTCGGTGCTGAATTTGGTTTCATGGCATTATTAGGGCTGCTGAGTTTGTCGGGTATGATCGTTAAAAATGGCATTGTTTTAGTCGATCAAATACGACTGGAATTGGATCAAGGTAAAGAACAATACGATGCGGTTTTTGAGGCGTCGGTTAGCCGTTTACGGCCAGTGATGATGGCAGCGGTAACGACTATTTTAGGTATGTTGCCGTTATTAACCGATCCTTTCTTCAGTGCGATGGCGGTGGTGATTAGCTGCGGTTTAGGGTTTGCTACCTTGTTGACGCTGGGAGTTGTACCTGTGTTGTATGCGATGAGTCATGGTATTAAAAATAAAAGGTAACTCTTCAGATAGTTCAAGTTAAGACAGAATAAGATCCATTTTTGGGTGTTTGTGGAGCAAATATGCGAGGCAGGGAGCCGAACTAAGGCTACAGGGAGGTATTTACGCCGTTTTGTGGAATAAATACCCAATCATTGATCGTTTTTAAAACCTGCTGAATCATCACAATAAAAGTTTAGATTAGACGTATATAAAAAATCTAAAGTAGAAAGAGAAAGATGAAAAAGGCGGCTATCCATTTATAAAATGAATAGCCGCCTTTTTTGTTTCTACTTATATTTCTACTTATATTTCTACTTATATTTCTACTTATATTTCTGCTGATGCTTTTTACTGTCTCTAGTGTTCACGGACTAGAGTTTATTCAGAAATATTGATCGTACGTTTCAAGTCAGCAGTAATGTCTGCTTCTTTGAATAGCACAGGGCGCCACGTTTGATCTGAGAACAACTGAGTTTGATCGGCAAAGTTTTCAGACTCAGGATCGTGTGATTGGCTAAAGCTTAAGAAGGCTTCTGCTGTAGGGCCTTCTGGCGTCATCTCTAAAGACAATACAAAGCTGCTGCCGTAGTTAATGCGATAAGCAGCACTCTCTTCTTGGGCATCGGCTTCTGTCATCGAGGTCAACGTAGTGCCAGCAATCGCGGTACCGGTAGGCAAGTTAGCAAAGTCAGAGGTACTGCGTGATGGAATTTTTGTTTCCGTCATATTCATCATGCCTTCAAAACTATAGCCGCCGTGAATTGCAATACGCTCGTCGTTTTTAATCACGTATTGAATATCACCTAAAGCACTGGTTAGACTAACACCTAGATCATGCAAACGTTTTACCGCAATGGCCAACGCTTCTGCTGCGCCGCTAGTATTCAAACCGGATGGGGTTTGTGCCGGTGCTAAAACATTAAAACCAGCGCTGAATAAATCAGCGGATAATGCCGTATGATCGCCAACACGATAGTGCTGCATAAACTCACGCATAATGTGGGCGCCGATGCTGTCGGTATTATAACGACCATCCCAATTGGCTAATACGCCACAGGCGACGCTTAGATCAATGCTTTCGCCATTAAGATCAAAATCAGTCACCGCTTGGCAATGCGTTACTAGTTGATCGCGGAAGTCGGTTGAATAAAGCGAACGGTTATCGGTCATGACAGATTGCAATTCAGCCAACGAGAACTTGTTATCAGCTCCGGCTAAACCATTACCTGACATGTCTGAAATCAGTTGGGCATTATAACGAGTACGTGCACTACGCTCGGTACCTTCTGGGCCATATAAAATACTGAAGCCATTTAACGGCGCATCTAGGTTGGTTAACCAGTGGCTGCTATTGGCGTTGAAAACGTATTGGTCACTATTTTGCTGAGGGGCATTGGCAATCGTATTCAAGCCAGCGTTCGCTTCATCCCATTCAAAGAGGCTGCTATTGCCTGGAATTAATACTGAACCACCGCCTTTTTGCCACATTGCGGCAAGCTGCGGAGACAATATGGCACGACGTACATAAGACTCTGCCGTTGGGCTTAGTTTAGGGGTATTACTGGCATCAACATACGTGGCGTCGTCTTTATCAACCAAGATGGTATTGGCCCAAGGGTTTCCTTGGAATTCATCGAAGGCGGCAATGACTTCTTCACTGCTACCGGCGGAATTAATTGCCAGCCAGTTATCCAATACCGAGTAGTTTTGATCATTGGCATCGCGATAAGAAATAGCGGAGCTTGTATTCCAGCCTAATGAAGGGCTAATACTGCTTAAATCAACGATAGGACCGTAATGGCTGGAGTAAACCGTTTTTGGCATGGTTGCCAAGCTGCCATCAGCTTGCTTAACCTGAATTTCTATCTGCTTGCTGGTCATATCACGGTATTCGCCATTGTAGCTATAGCGAAGCGGGTTTGTGGGGTCCAATTGCAATTGATACATCGTTAGGTGTTTGGCTTGAGAAACAGTATGCGTCCAACCGATGTCTTTATTAAAACCGACCAGTACCCCAGGTAGACCAATAAAGGTCACGCCCGTTACATCTAGTTCGCCAGGAATGGTTAAGTGGTTTTCATAGAAACGTAATTCACCATCCCAAGGAAAGTGAGGATTACCTAATAACAAAGGGTTACCTGTTTCACTGCGTTCTTTACCTAAAGCCCAACCGTTGCTGCCAATGCCTTCTGAAGTGAAAACCTGATTAGCATCCAATTCTACGTCGAAGTCGTACTCCACCTTTTTAGGGGCTAGTAGGCTATGGTCTTGCTGTGCAATCGTGCTTTTGCTTTGCGCTGTGATCGCAGTAATTTGTGGCTGTGGCGGGGTTGCTGCAGCAATGGCAGGAGCCATGGTACGGCCACTGGCTAGTAGAGAAATATCCAGTTGATACGCGAGCAGGTCGAACTTAGTAATAGGTTCGACCCAATCGGCACCGCGACAAGGGCTAGGATAGTCTTCTGCAGAGGCGCGCTCCGCTAACGAGCGGTTAAAACCGGCGGCATAGCCTTGCATTATTTCTTGTGCTTTTACAGTTGTTTTACCAAACAGATCAATCGCCTGCTGTGGCAGCCCCAATGCTTTATAACCGAGATCGTTAATAATGTTGGCACTGCCTGCGCCTGGGCCGAGGTAGAGTGATTTTTCACCCTTTAGCTTCATTAACTGTTCGGAAAGCGTACAAAGATTTTCTTCCGCATGGGCATAGCCGATGCCATAACCTAGGTCACCATAACTGTCTGCTTTAATGTGTGGTACGCCATAACTGGTATAGCGAATCTCTGCGGTATAGCCATTGTTGTTTTTATCATCATCATTGCAGCCAGCCAGCATTAAGCTGGCGGCAGCAACACTTAGTAACAATTTATTCATATCGGATGTTCCACTTGTTATTGATATTATTGTGATAGGCGATACCCTAGTGCCACCAGAATAACCATTAGTGGGTTTGAAATAGCCCAGTGTTATCTATTCGTACAAAATTAATAAAGCCAATAAAAACAATAGCTTAGAAGTTCGGCTCGATAAGTTCGGACTCATTTAATAGGTTTAACTATCCATATGGATTTTCTTTCAGGGATCACTTCGGCCATTGCCTTGGGCATTTCAATCATTCTTTTATTGGCAACTTGGGGCTGGGTGCAGCAAGGTAAGGGTGAGAAACAAACTCATTATTACTTGTTGGCGCTTCTAACCGTTATTTGTTTGCAGCTGTTTGAACTCATTTATCACAGCTTTGCCCTTCACCACCGCTGGCCTATTTTCATTAAGCTAGTTGATCCGGTCGTCGTGATGGCGCCGTTTTTATTGTTTGCTTATATCTCGGGTTTGAAAGGCCGTGTGGTTATTTTAAAAGGTAAGGGCTTATTGCACTTATTACCTGCGCTGTATGTTTTGGCTTGGGATGTCCCTTTTTGGTTATTGGCTGGTGAAGATAAAGTTTTTTATATGGACCAGGGTTTTTTAGTCAGTGAACCTTGGACTCAGTTTGTGCCTTACCGTAGTGATTATTTAGTGATACTCGCCAGCTTAATCTTGTTCTATTGGTCGCAAGCAAAAAACTTATTGAGTGCTAATTCAGGTCCAATCAGTCGTATAGATGAGCTGATTCAACGGGTGCGCCAAGCCATGTTGTTATTGGCGGTGTGGATGATGGTCTGTGCGCTAACGGGATATGGAGAAGGGACGAACTTCATCTTGAGCACAGGTGCAGGAATTTTGGTGGGTTACCTGTGTTACTTCTTTTTATTACAAGCGCGCCTGCCTAAGATGAGCCAAGTAGAAAGCTCAGTTAAAGCCGGTCTTGGAGGCTTGGATTCTGCTACCAACAATGCCGAGCCTTTAATATCAGACGATACGGTTGCGCAAAGTGAAGTATCACTCGCGTATGTCGCGCTGGAAAAGCAGTTATGCCAAGGATTATTCCAAGATAATGAATTGTCTTTAGCCAAATTGGCCGAGGCCAGTGGACTCAATATTCATCTAGCGTCGAAAGCGATCAATGAATGTTCAGGGGGTAACTTTTACGACTGGGTGAATTTATATCGAGTAGAGAAAGCCAAGTCATTATTACTGGATTCTGATACTCAGATATCCAGGATTTGTTATGATGTTGGCTTTAATTCAAAATCTACTTTTTATGCGGCTTTCAAAAAAGTAACAGGGCAAACTCCTGGGGCTTATCGAAAGAATTTAACAAGCTAAGTTGGAATTATAGAGGGCAGTTTCTTTATTTTATAGAAAGTATAAATAATACTCCCTACGATGAGACTGCTCCAAAATGAAATAACGCAGTCTACTTTAACCAGTGATAGCAACAAACTGCTGATTAGGGCTAAAGGTACTCCCCATACCCAGCCTTTCCAAAAATGATTTACCCAGCTAATATATTTACGTTTTTCTAACCAGATATTGGTTCCCGTGACGCAAACGTAAGTAAGGGATAAACCCATAAAAATATAGAGTACTTTCACCCAGAAACTATCAAAATGTCCAAAGTGTAATCGGTAAGTTGAGTAAGCAATTTGTCGACCTGCGGGGCCATTACTAAGACCTTGTGCACTTATCAATTCACCATGAGTATCAAAGCGATAGATCTCTGAATAGACCAAGCGCCCCGGCAGAGTCGCGGCGATTTCTAAAAACTGTTGCTCTTTTCCTAGGTGCTGTACGGCGAGATAAATTGGCTTCGCGGTAGGTTCTATGGCATTAATATTGGAGAACGCTCTCACATAATTAATGGCCTCACCATGAGATGCTACTGTCGGATCGGAACCATAAATTGCATCGCTCATAGCTTGTTGATCATCGTTGAAATAGAGAGCAGATCCTATCCCCATAAGCAGACTGCTTAGGCCAATAAAAGCCCCTGTGAGCGATGTCATTAAGTGAAAGGGAATTCCCCAAACACCTAAGCGATTATGCAGATCCATCTGCTTTTGGCGATTAGATTTATCGGTTCTTAATAAGAAAGCTTCTATGAAAATTTTGGGGTGAGAGATCACTCCAGAGATTATAAGTGTAAAGATAATAATTCCGACAAAGCCAACGAGACTCATGCCGACGATATGAGGTAAGTGTAAATTGGTATGCAGCTCCTTGAGCATGCTTGTCCATGGGGTACTAGGTTGATCCTCGAAGGTTCCATCTTCAGCAATAAACCACTCTTCCATACCATCGGTAATGTGAGTTCTGGGTAATCCGTCTGTTGGTAAAACGATATAAAGAGTTTCGGCGCTATTTTGATTTCGACGTTTATATTCTTCAATCGATGGGGCAATTAACTCTGGTTTAAAAAAAGAGTATTCGCTGATGTTAGGTTGCTCTAGTCGTTCGAACTCTTCAAATAGAACACTTAAGCTACCGGATAAGCAAATTAAGTAAATAAGTCCGCAAAACCACAGCCCCAAACTTGTATGCAGATTTAATGATTGGCGAATACGGATGTTTGAGAATAAGGAGTTCATACCAGTTTAGTTCCAATAATAGAGATCAACATACACATAGATAGCGATGAAAAAATAATGATCTGTTTAGGCTTATGCATAAACTTGTGACACTCCAATATACTGAGTGGCCAAATAATTAAGAATGAAAATAGGCATAGTATGAGGGTGTTAGCAGAAAGGTTATTCATCAGTAAAGGCGGTACAAAACAAAGGCATGCTGAAAATATAAAAGGAATAATGATTATAATTAATAGCTTGTATATTGAATGAAATTTAACCGTTAACTTGAGTGGCAGTTGCTTGTAGGGTTTTACTTTATTGTTGTTGCTAATATTTTTGGTATTTTTAATTATTTTATTTGAATGGGATGAATATTTTTTATGATAAATAATAACTCCCCAGCTAATAACAGTACTTGCACAAGCCCAATAAACGATTCCAAACTCCCAACCAAAAGAATAGATCCAGGCCATAGGTGTTAGGTTGAATACGAGTGAATAACTGAGCAACAGGAATATAAAAGAGTACTTTTGATTTATTTTTTTAGTTATCGGTTGTTTTCTAAGTAACCAACGAACATATATTAAACCGATAGCGAATAGGTTAACGATGAGAGGGAGTATTAGTGACATCAAGTCAATCCGTGTGTAATTGAAGGCCATAGATGATCTATGGCCTTTGCTCCAATAGCTTAAGTAGTGTTTAACTTACGTGATTAATTATTTAAGTCGTAAAATCCTTTGATTGTTTTTCCTTCTATTTTAGCGCCTTTAGTCGCCTCAGCTGTTTCGACATTCACTTTATAGACATGACTGTCGGTGGCCGTTTCAATACTTAGATAAACATGACCATCAATTATTTCTAAAGGTGATGTGTAACGCTTTTGGTGTAAAGGAATGCCTTCGATGTCTGTCGATGTTTTATTAGCAAGGTCTAACATGACCAATTTTGTGGTGTAGTAGTCTTTGTAAAATGCAGACCACCAGTATCCAGCTTCATCAGTCACGATTCTGGCTATCGCCTTATTTCCGCCTAGGTAATCAAACCAGAAGATTTTGCCACCGGCCGCTTCTTCTACATTAAAGAAATAATTAGCATCAAATTCAGTGGTAGCGTTAGCAATGCGTAAAATACCAGAAGGCTTAGTGGTTGCTGGAATCCCTTGCTGCGGTGTTTCTGGTTTATTATCGTGGTCGCCAGGAACTGCAAAACCTCCAGTGAAACCACCGTTTGACATGGTATAAATATCGCCGTTATCAGCTTGGATGATATTAGTCGTTGAACCATTAACACCAATGTTGGTCGTGCGAGGATCTTCAATAATCTTGGTTGGAGTATTATTGGACGGTGTTAAAGGATAATCATAGACTGCGATAAAAGCAGTATCGGCATCAGGCGTATAATAGCCGCCTGCATCATCCAGTTTCTGAAAAGGAATGAAGAGTTTATTATCACGAACAAGTAAGCCAGTTGGCCATGCGACAGTGCCTAAGCCTAGTGTACCGTTATCAACACCATGAATAGTATATTCAACAATGCTCTTAACTAAACCAGAGTTCGCATCGACAGTATAAAATTTACGATCTGTATGACCTGCACTAGGGGCATCTGAAGCGATAAGTGTTTGGTCGCCAATACGTCCAAATGACTGCAAGGGTTTATCGTATAAGAAGGTATTGAGTTTTGTTATATCACCCGCTTCGTTTAAGCGATAAGAGCTGGTATCAAAGTTTTGATAGCCTGAAATGAAGATTGTATTACCGACTGGGTAAAAGAAATTCCAGCCTAGTTGCTCAGTACCCACACCTTGAGCTGAAATTGTCCCTGACATAATATCTGTTTTTGATATTAGGTATTCAGGTTCACCTTCAGAGGTATCTTTAAAGGCAACGCTCAATTTATCTTGAGTTGCGGCGCTCTTATCAGACTCATTATTATTTGAATCATTAGATCCACCACAGCCAATAAGACCGATGCTTGTAATGCAAGCCAATAAAATACTCTTTTTCATTATTATCTCCAATGTTCTGATGTTAGTTTTCTGAATTTAGTGTGAATAGTTAGGCGTTAAAATACTGAGTATTATTAAAATATTTAATAATCAACTCTCAGTTTTAAAGAATAAGCTTTGGATGGTTTTTGTATTTTGTAGTTGTCAAAAGATGCGCTATCGAAGATATTAGTAGCGGCTAATGTTATGTTGTATTTTCCATGCCCTAGAGAATATTCAAGTTCAAGGTCGTGAGTTAGTTGCTCATCTATGGTTGCTTTTGTATCTTTATCTCCTGATCCTTCCCAACTCAAAAAATACTCATGTACGTAGTTTGTACTCCAATTAATCGAAATCTTATTATAAGAGTCAGTTAAATAACTGTATCCCGTCGTTGCATAAGCAAATAGATAGGGTTCATTAGGCATGCGATTACCATAATTGAAATTCTTGGTACCATCTGCATTAAGTGAAGAGCGATTGATCAAATCTTGGTAAGTGGCATTAGCTGAAAAATGAAAAGCCTCATTGATAGTAATGCTGGTTGAAAGTTCAATGCCTTTAATGTCGACTTCACTAACATTTTTATACTTACCACGGACTACTTGATCAGCGACGAAACGAATATACTCATTGGCATTACGATAAAAAATATTACTTTCTATTTGGCTATATAGAAAATTATTCGAGAAGGTATGGTGTAGTCCAATATTGAAATTATCACTATTTTCAGGTTTAAGGTCAGGGTTCATAAGGATGAACTGGCCGTCACCTAAAGTTTCATCTGCTTCAGGAAGGCGATAGGTTTTTTCATACGAGGTTTTAAAAATAAAATTTTCATTGAATCGATATCGAGAGCTAAGACCATAGCCGTTATGATCAGAGGCGCTATTAAACTTGACGATAACATCCTCACCCTCAACCACCTCTTCCGAGTGTAACTCTGCACTATAGCGATAATGTTTGAAAAATAGATTGGTATGCAGTTTGGAATTGAAGCTATTGTTTTCCAAGCCGGCCGCAAGAATCGATTTTTCGATAATGCTGGGTTTGCTATAAAGTGTATTACTATCGTCAATACGATCAGCGCCTGATCGGTTGAGCCTATCACTGACTAAGTTAAGGGTGATTTTATTGGTATCTGATAATGAATAATTGGCCATTATATTACCGCGGATAATTTTATCATCTAGGTCAAAAATTGACTTATTTCCTAACTCTCCTTGATTTTCGTCACGAGGAGTAAAACTCCCATCCCAAAAGTAACGTTTAGAGGCGGTATCAAAGAAAGAACTGGTTACTTTTCCTGATAAGAGGTAGCTAGACAGATCAAACTTATTCCATGTGTTTTTATATTGACCAGAGATAAGCTCTGTTTTTGAACGTGTATAATATTCACCAAGAACTTTATTAATCGAATGGCTGGGATGCGGCCTATTGTTTTTATTATCTGCGACGGTTAATTTAAGTGCTAATAATTTGGCCCAGTCTTTATTAATAACACCAGAATCGAGGCTGGTAAATCGCGATGTATATTGGTCATTAAATCTTTTTGTTTTTATTGATCCTATAATGTTTCCTAACTCATCAGTATTGGGAACACTCTTCATTTCGTAATCATTGTCAGAGCGGTTATGGGATAAAGAAAGGCGACTGAAATATTGATTATCTTTAGTTGCTTGGCCACTAATTCCTATTTTATGGGTGTCGAAAGACCCGTAGGAGTATGAAGCATCAAGAAAATCTTCTTCATAGCTGGGTGTGATTATATTAATTGCACCCCCTAAAGCATCGGCCCCTAAAGTAATGGGGATAACCCCTTTATAAACTTCTATACGTTCTACTGCATTGGTCGGCAGGTTATCTAAAGTTAACGCAGTACCGAAGTTTTCCATCGGCATACCATCAATAAAGTATCGAATTTGTTTATCAGATAGCCCATTTAGCGCGAGCTTAAAATCTGAGCCAAGGCCACCTTCAAAACGTATGTTAATACCAGCGGTGGTATTTAATATCTGATTAATATCTTTGTTGCTATTAACAAAATCTTCGCTATTTATGACATCAACATTAAAACCGGACTCTTCAATATCTTGATCTTCATGACTAATGATGACTTTTTGGTTATCGAGGGCTAAATTTTCTGCCGACATAACAAACTGGGATAAGAGCAAAAGGGGTAAACAGCGAATGAGAGTAATCATTAAGGTTCAAGCATCAGTCAGTAGGCACTCATATAAGACTTCTTCCTATATGATAATGATTCTTATTGTACTGTTTAATTCACTTGAAACTTAACAATTTGGGGCATTAGCGAATAAGGTCGGGGGTTTTAATGGCTAGCCAATACTCGGCTGATTGTCTTTTTACTTCCTCATCACTCTGTGGATAAACTTCGAGTTCAGTGCCAAAGCTCGCGCAATACCCTGAATCTGGTAACCAATGAGTTAATAACCAGTGTACCGTTTTTTCAAATTGAGCAATTTTACTTCTGTGGGTAATAACCGCATAGCTTTGCTTAGGCACTGTGAGTTGTGAAGATTCATCAGATTGCGAACTTTCTATTTTAAGTCCGTGTGCTTTAGAGGTGTTATAGCCAAGCCAATAGTCAAACTCAAAACACGGCTGTGCATTAATTGATTTTTTAGGGACTATTGCGGCGATTAAAGAATCGATGTCGTTTTTATGGTTGGGGTATCGTTGCAAGTAGGCTTGCCAGTGCTGAGGAATTTTTTCTTTAAAATTTGCTTGTGGCGATAATATTCCTTGTATTTGGCAGAAATGGCCTTGCAGTTGAAACTCTTCATGCTGCTCTATTCGAATGGGGTGAAAGTTTGTTGTATGCAGGGGTAAGCGAATGTGTGTGAGCAAGCCTCTCTTGCGATATTGTCTTGGAGGGCAGTTGAAGTGTTGTTTAAAACAACGGCTAAAACTAATTTCTGATTCAAAACCATTACTCAAAGCAATATCAATTTGCTTATCTTGGCTACTCAGTAATTTTTCAGCACATTTGGCTAGGCGTCTTTGGCGTATGTATTGGGCAATGGTCATTCCGGTATGTTCAACGAATAAACGCTGAAGTTGCCAGCGAGACCAGTGACTAATCTCTGCAATAATATCAACAGAGAGTACTTGGCTTAAGTTACTCTCTATAAATAACAGCGCTTCTATTAAATATTCCTTTTGTTGGGCTGTAAAATTATCTAATGCCATGATAACAATATTCGCCCTTAATTATGAAACTTGAGTATTAACAGAAGCTTCTTTCATCTCATCAATAGTTTCATTAACAGTCTCATTAGCTACTCTAATATTGGCTTGTTTCGGCATTCTTAAATCAAGATATAGAAACAATATGCCACTAATAAGAATACCCGCTTGAATATTAAATACCCAACCCTCGGTTAGCCATAACCAGCGTTGATTAATAAAGCCGTCGGCCAGTAATGTTATGAAAAGTCCCATGCTGGTAAATCGTAAATAATAATGACTAAGTTTAAAACCATCTCTGAAAATAAACGGAGTTACTATCATCATTATCCAAGTTCCCCAAAATATCCATTCTTCAGCTTGGTGATGGAATCCAGAATCTGCTGAGGTATTTAAACCATATAACAATTGACTCGCAGCGAAAGTAAAACTTGTAGAAACGACTAAACCACCACAAATTCCTAAGGTTGATTTACTCAGCCAATGTTCCATGCCATGGCCACGACGGTGTAGCCATAAGATATTGCCTGTTAAAATGAGTCCGCAAGCGGCCAATGCTGATAAGGCATAAAACACTTTTAACCAAGTATTACCAAACAAAACATAGTGCAAAGGTGTAACGGCTGCAAAAATACGTTGGAATGGCCCTTTGCCAATAAATGATCCTTGATGAATTCTCTCGCCAGTAGCTAAGTTATAGGTAACGGTTTCTAGATTACTTAATTTATCTTTATGGTATCCACTGAACTTAATAATACCGCCAATATCACTAACTAAGCTTTTATCATCTGAACCTTCTTTATTAATGATTTTTAAACCTGAAACTTGAATGAAATCAACTGAGGTGTCTGGAAGATCAATAACTAAACGATCCCATAATTCGTTAACGGGATATACTGGGCTATATTCATTCGTAATTTCAGCAGTAGGGCCTAATACAGCGATCGTCGCCTTTTCTACATCACCGTTAAAAGCGGCAAGCGCTAGAATAGGGGATATCACTCCTAGTAGACCTAAGATAGTGCCGGTGAAAGCCAGTATGAAGGTGAAGGGTAAAGACCATAAACCTAATAGTTTATGTTGGTCTGTTAACAGTAAGCGCCAGCTACGCTTTGGGCGTAACATAACAAATTCTTTGCGCCATTTAATATGAATAAATATCCCAGCAATAATGGCGAGTAGCATTGCCATACCAGAAAGGCCTACGATGTAGCGTCCCCAAGGCCGAGGGAAATGTAAGTCAGTATGTAAGTGGGTTAATATATGATTAAGCTCTGATGGAGAAGAGGGAAACTCTTGGTAGTTATCAGCATTTAAATAACGTATTTCAAAATCATCGCCAAAATGTGCGAGAACAACATGATTATTAATGTCATCTGCTGGCTGTATGAAATAATTATCATAATCAAAGTTAAGATCTAAACTTGCTTGCAATGAGCGTTCTAAATTAAAGCCTGCCTGATTTTTATCAGGACTTATATCAGAGATTTGTTGTTCGCTAAAAGCGGGGTACTGCCAGTATTCAATCTCATGGTCGAATAAGGCTGGTATGCCAGAAAAGGTGACAACAAATAATAGAATACCTGAGATTATGCCAATCCAAGCATGTGTAGAGTAGAGTTTTTTATGCGTTTGCTGTTCCATGAGATCCCTACTTAATCTGTAAATTAAAGAATAAACTAATGATATCGATAGCTAATACAGGAACGAATATCATTAATATTCTTCCCCAAGCGTGTTTGCCGCTATTCGCTAGTATCGCCCAGTAAAAGATAGAGCCCCAGAAGATAAAGAAAAAAGTACCGCCAGCAAAAATCTGCTCTACGACTCCGCCAAAAGGCCAAAGTAAGGTGATACAGACAGTTAATGCCACTGTACAAATAAAAGCCCCTAATATGGCTGCTGTATTTTTACTGGTATTATTATTTAAAATTCGGTTAGTTAAGGACATTAGAAAATCCCATTGTGATGAAGCCAATAAGGCTGATAGCCGTCATTATATTTACAATTTTGGGCTGCCAAATTCTCAACTGAACAAAGCATAGAGCTATCGCCATTAAGGCAAAAAGCCAATAAAAGATGCCTTTTTCTAGGCCAAAAGGTTGGCTCATTAATAGTGCAGATATGAGTAGTAATAAGCGTCCACTATAGCGGCGCTTAATATCAATTCGATAGCTGCGATGCTCTGTTAAACCGTACATTAGGTGCAATGCTGGCCAGAGTAGAAAAATTCCTAGTGGCATTTTTTATCCTTAAAAATTGTTTCTGTAAAACAACAAAACAGCAGGGCCTATAACGGCACTGCTGTCTCTTATATTACTAATCTGAGTATTAGAAATCATACTGGGCAATTAGGCCCACACTGCGCAATGGAATTCTATGATTACGGTCGCCGTATAGGGTGAAATCACCCGAGTAGTCGTCATAAGTAAACGAAAAAGTTTTTGCTTGGCGGTTAAATACGTTGTTTGCATAACCGTGTAATTTCCAAACATCAGCTTGATAGCCTAAACGTAAATTCGTCACCGTGTAAGCTGCCAGTTTTTTGGTATTTTCATTGTTTAAATAAGATTCGCCGGTATGGTTGGCGATAAGGTATGCGTTGAAGCCAATGCCTTGATCGAAGCCAATGCCTGCGGTCATTGTTTTTTCAGGAGCATTTTGGAACTGCTTGCCCTTATAATTCTTGCCACCGGTAGTGAAGTCTTCATAACGTGTTTTGGCAATGGCGGCATTGGTGAATAATTGCAAACCAGACTGCCCTCGATAGGTGATATCTAATTCGATGCCTTTAAGCGTGGAAGATCCTGCATTATCGATATAGCTGTCATAGACATTGTTAGGCCCCTTAACTTTCACCTGTTGATCTTTCCAATCCATATAATACATGTTGGCATTGGCGGTTAAACTTTTATCCAACCAAGTCGAGCGGAAGGATAATTCATGATTCGTTACAAATTCAGGGTCGTATTCAGGCGCTGTCTTAATACCCGTTGGATTCAAACTGATGCCGCCAGAGCGATAACCGGTGGATATTAAATAGCCAGCGCCAATGTCATCAGTAAATTGATGACGAATACCAAACTTGGGTAAGAATACTCGATGAGTTACATCTTTTTTAGTGGTATTACTCGCGCCTGCGGCTAATCCATTTAGCATGTTATTTAGATCGCCCGGTTGAAAATTAATGGCACCGGGGCCGCCAGAAATATCAACATTACCTGCGGTTAAATAAGGAAGGAAAGAGTTGAAAGTTCCTTGTGCAATTCCTGCTGCCTGCTCTGCAGAAGGGGCTGCGGCTAAACCAAGCTCTTGCCAAAAAAGTTGATAAGTTGCTGCAGACGTTAGCGTATTGAAATAAGCACCGGCATGAGTATTAATTGCTTCGATGTCAGCCTGATTAACATTCTGTGCGGTAATACCTGAGACATTACGATTTTTTTCGTAATCTAAACGCAGTCCAAACAATAACGTTGTAGCTTTTGTGATGTCCCAATCAGCTTCCATAAACAAAGCATGGTTTGTTGTTTCACGACTAGAGCCTTTGTCGACATAGTTGGTTTCTAGAATGGTATCACTGTAGCCATTTGGATAGGCAGGCAAAGGACTATTCTGAGATAATAATCCCGTCACTTCATAGAAATTAGGAAGGTAAGCATTTAAAGGATTGGCAAGTAGAAAATCATAGGCACGTTCTTCCTTACTTTGGTTAAAGAAATAACCTGCACTGGCTCGAATGTTTTCACTTTCGAAGGTGAAGCGAAATTCCTGGCTGATACTTCTGTCTTTTTCATTTTGAACTCGGGTTCCAATACCGGCTGCACCATCATAATCTGATGTAGTCGGTGCTAAGAAATCAGCATCTATATTGTCATCATCAGTTTTGGTTGAGTGCGAGGTAGTGGACGTTAAAGCAATTGAATCCGTTAACTGAGCCTGTAATTTTAGGCTCTGATAATTCATGCGCTTTTTTAAGTCACCTTCAACATCATGGAAGGCTTCTAACTTGTTATCGTCACAGGTAAATACTCCCGCCTTATTTGCATTTTCCCCACAGATTCTTTCATCACCTTCTTCGACTTTATCTTGGCCGATGGTGGCTAAAATACTGAAGGTTTCAGATGGCTGGAATAACAATTTGATTCGGCCGTTGTAGTGCTCTTTCTTCGCCTCGTCATCCTTACCTGTATATTTATTGGTCACTTGGCCATCAGTGTAAAAACGCTCGCCAGCTACTCGAATGGCGAAGTCGTTGGATAATGCGGTATTGAACATCAAGCTGGTGACTTGAGTATTATCACTGCCATAACCTAAGCGCACAGAACCTTCAGTATCAAAAATCGGGTCATTTGATTTTACGACAATGGTTCCTGCTAGTGAGTTTTTACCTTGGGACGTTGATTGCGGGCCTTTAAATACTTCAATTGTGTCGATGTCCCACATGGAAAGACCGGTGCTTAATAAGTCAGCATCAAGATACGCGCCGTCTAATACAAAGCCAGCAGTATCGGCAGTAGAAACATCAGCAGAAGGGCCACCTTCAGCATTAATACCACGGATAGTAAAGCCATCACGACCGTTGGGACGGGCATTTGAGGTTAAGAAAAGTGCGTCACTAAGATCAAAACTGTTGTTTGCTTCAATGATTTCACTATCGACAACACTGATACCTGTAATCGTTTTCTGAAGGTCGCGTTCGATTTTACCACCGCTGACGATGACTTTATCAAGTTGCGGTGAATGAGATTTTTCTGTGGCCAGATCATCAGAAAAAGCCCCTTGGCTTAGGCCGACTAGGGCGCAATAAAGCGGTAATTTAAGAAAAGTTTTTGTCATGTGATCGAACTCCGTACGGCAAAATCAGTAGTTTGATAGTGTTGGTAATATTAATGGCGCTAATATAAATGATAATGATTTGTATTGATATGTAAAAAAACATAAAGAATACAAGCAGTTCTCATTTGAAATATGGCCGGCAGTGATGGCAATGCAGTTACTGGAGTAATAGCGTGTTGCAGAAATAAGCTTAATGGGTGACTTGTTTTGTTGAATAAAAAGGATCATTATGACGATTCGTCAAAAATGACGATTCGTCAAAATATAGGCTTTTTTAATGACTAAAGAACATGAACTCTCACAGCACATGGTTAATGAGCAAGATGCTTCCAGCTCATCTCATGGCTGCCCCCATGGCGGGTTGAAAGGTTTATTGGGTAAGTCATTGGCGAAGATTGGGCTATCTAAAAGTGAGAAAAAGAAAGCTGATCGCGAAGAAGAGCTGGTTGATCTTGCAGTTTCTATTTTGAATGAAGACGGTTTCGGTGGCATGAGTCTAGAAAAGCTCGCGGCCCAATCCCGTTATTCTAAAGGCACTATCTACAATCATTTTTCCAGTAAAGAAGATTGCTTGTCTGCGTTGTGTATACGCGCAGTGAGTTCCATCATGACCTTCTTTAAACGGGCGCTAGAGTTCAAGGGTTGTTCGCGCGAGAAAGCCGTTGCCGTTCATTACGCTTATCAACTTTATGCCCGCATGCAGCCCACCTTATTTATGGCCGTCTTAAGCAGCAAGGCTCCAGGTGTTCGCGAAAAAACTTCTATTGAGCGCATGCACTTAATGGATGCTCTAGAGTTTGAAATCAATGCTTTTAGCGATCAAATGTTCCGAGATGCTATTGAAGATGGCAGTTTAATATTACCTGACCATCTCTCTATCGAAATATTGTCATTTTCAAATTGGGCCATGTCTTTTGGCACCAATGCTCTGGCGAACAACGCGACTGAAGCGACCGCGGTTAATCGCTTAAACCCCAATACCGTATTGTTGCAAAATATTAGTATTTTATTGGATGGCATGAACTGGCAGCCCTTATCGAAAGATTGGAATTACCAGGAAACTTGGCAGCGAGTAGAAGATGAAATTTTTTCAGATGACATTCAATTAATAAAATGACGTCTGAATAAGAAGTAAAACTATAATAATTAGATCGACTGCAAGACTCAATTTATAAAAGCATAATCATAATAAAGCAAAGGAAGGTATACATGAGACAAACTTGGCTTAACGGTATTATTCGTCATCCGTGGTTAACAATCCTACTGGTGGTAGCGATTGCGGTTGCGGCTTCTTACGGTGGTAAAAATCTCTATTTCAGAGGGGACTATAAGGTTTTCTTTGATAAAGAATTTCCGCAATTAATTGCCCATGAAGAAATGCAGCGTGTTTTCAATAAAAACGACAACGTATCGATCATTGTTGTGCCAAAAGAAGGCACTGTTTTTACTGAAACGATGATGGCGCAATTGAAAGAGCTTACAGATGAAGCTTGGCAGACGCCGTTTTCAAGTCGTGTTGATTCCATTACTAACTATCAACATACTTGGGCTGAAGAAGATGATTTGATTGTAGAGGATTTAATTTTAGAATTAGATTTGATTAATCCAGCATCAGTCAGTCGTACACAAGCTATTTCAACGGTAGAGCCGAACTTAGTTAATAGTCTTGTATCCCCTGATGGCAAGGTTGCGGTGGTGAATATCACCATTCAATTACCAGATCAGGAAAATAATACGGCTGAAGTCATTCAAATAACAGAATTCGCTAAACAGTTAACGGATTCCTTCTCTGAAAAATATCAAAGCGCTGATTTTTATCATACTGGCGTGATTTTGATGAATTACAGTTTTGCCACAGAAGGTCAAAAAGACATGAGCACGTTAGTGCCCGGCATGTTTTTATTGATCATATTTATGCTAACCCTGTTACTACGTAGCTTAACGGCGATGTTGATGACCATGGTGGTTATTTTCTTAACCATTACGGCAACGATGGGGACGGGCGGTTGGTTTGGCTATTTCTTATCGACAGGCACGATTAATGTACCGATTGTTGTGATGACTTTGGCGGTTGCGGATTGTGTTCACTTAGTGGCCTCGGCTCAATTTGGCATGCGCCAAGGAAAAACGCGTAAAGAAGCCGTCGCCTTTGCGATGGATTTAAACTTAATGCCGGTTTTCATTACCAGTGCAACCACCGCGATTGGTTTCTTAACATTGATGTTTTCTGAATCCCCAGTATTAGCTGATTTTGGTGAGATGAGTGCGATGGGTGTAATGATCGCTTTCTTCTTATCGGTAACGTTATTGCCTGCCCTTATGATCATTATTCCAATGCGCGTTAAAGTAGCGCCAGAGCACCATGGTGGCATGGAAAAATTAGCCGATTGGGTTATTAAGCATAATAAAGTTGTATTGCCAGTAAGTGCTGCTGTTATGTTGTTTTTTGCTTGCTTAGTGCCACTAAACGAAATCAATGATGAAGCGACTAAGTACTTTGATCAGTCTACGGAATTCCGTCAGTCGGTTGATAAGCAAGAAGAGACTATTTCTGGTATGTCTAGCATCAGCTGGGGTCTTTACAGTGGTGAAGAAAACGGCATTAATAACCCAGAATTCGTCAAGGTTATTTCAGGCTTTAGTGATTGGTTGCGCGCTCAGCCAGAGACGGACCACGTAGCCACTATTTCAGATACGCTTAAGCGCTTAAATAAGAGTATGAATGGTGATGACGAAGCGTTTTACCGTTTGCCAGAAGAACGCGAATTAACCGCTCAATATTTATTGATGTATGAAATGTCTTTACCTTATGGTTTGGATCTAAATAACCAGCTAAATATTGATAAATCTTCGACGCGTATTGTTAGCACACTGAAAAACTTGGGCAGTAAAGAATATGTTGCCATGGAGCAGCGTGCCATTGAATGGTTTGCAACGAATGCACCGCAAGTGCGTATGACCGCTTCAAGTCCAACCCTGATGTTCTCGCATATCGGTGAGACGAATATGGACAGTATGATCATTAGTATGATTGCGGCCATGTTCTTGATTTCAATCTTATTGATCTTTGCTTTACGCTCATTCCGCTTGGGAATGATCAGTTTAATTCCCAATATTGGTCCTGCGGCAGTCGGCTTTGGTATTTGGGCATTAATTTCGGGTGAAATTAATCTTGGATTGTCGATTGTTGTCTCAATGACACTCGGTATTATTGTTGATGATACCGTACACTTCTTAAGTAAATATCAGCGTGCCCGCAATGATGGACGCAATGCTGAAGAAGCTATTCGTTATGCCTTTTCAAGTGTAGGTCGTGCAATGACGATTACTACCTTGGTATTGTGTACCGGCTTTTCGTTATTAACCTTCTCGGCATTCAGAATGAATTCTGATATGGGCATGGCAACGGCGATCATTATTTTTGTTGCTTTAGTGGTGGATTTCTTATTCCTACCGGCCTTTTTATTATTGGCAGATAGACGTGAAAATGATAACGCGAGTATCGGACCCGTAGGCAGTGCAGCAAATGATGTATTACCGACTGAATCTGAACTGGCGAAGAACAACGTATAAAAATAAAGTATTAAAATAAGGAGCACTATTATGAATGCATTTAAAAAATTAACAGCGACTCTTGCAACGGCAGTTGCATTAGTAGCGGGCATGAACGTACAAGCTGAATTTACTTTAGCGGGTTTGTCTGCCGCTGAGCAAGGCTTGGCGATTGCCAAAGAGCGTAAGGCCCGTGACATTGGTTGGGGCGACTCTGCGTCGGCCGTAACCATGACTTTACGTAATGCTCAAGGTGAAGAAAGCATCCGCGAAATGCGCATGAAATCGTTTGAAATCTCTGATGATGGTGATAAGGGGTTAACGATTTTTGATAAGCCTAAAGATGTGAAAGGAACCGCGTTCTTAAACTTTTCTCATGTTGAAAAGTCGGATGATCAATGGCTGTATTTACCCGCACTTAAACGTGTGAAACGTATTTCTTCGCGCAATAAGTCGGGTCCTTTTATGGGCAGTGAGTTTGCTTATGAAGACTTAAGTTCATTTGAAATTGAAAAGTATACTTTTAAGTTCTTAGCAGAAGAGCAAATCAATGGCGTAGATTGTTATAAGGTTGAGCAAATCCCAACGGATAAAAACTCAGGTTATACTCGTCAGGTTGCTTGGTTAGATAAAGAGCATTTCCGTGGTCAAAAAGTTGATTTTTACGATCGTAAGAAATCATTATTGAAGACACTCACGTTTACTGACTACAAATTGTATCTAGATAAGTACTGGCGTCCAATGCAGATGGATATGATTAATCATCAGACTAAGAAAAGCACTGAATTGAATACCACGACGTTAGCGTTTAAAACAGGCTTAAAAGAGTCTGATTTTAGTAAAGCAACGTTAAAGCGCGCCCGTTAATTTAGCGATAAATTATTAATTAATATAAGCAGCTTTGGCTGCTTTATTTTTATCGGTAGCGAATACGTTTTATACAGTATTAAGTAGGTTTCTGATGAACAAAAAAATAGTATTAGTCGGTGCTGCATTGACAATAAGTGTGGCTGCGAATGTGGCTCAAGCCGCTGACTTCGAGTTAAGTGGTTATGTGGGTGCTGAATGGCGCGAACATTTCGAAAAAGGCCAGTTTGATGATGGCGATGTGAAACAAGCCGATCGTCAGTTTGGCTTAACCGCAGAACCTGAAATGGTATGGTCGTTAGGTGACGGTGAGCATACGCTTGTCTTTAAGCCTTATGTGCGCATCGATAGTGAAGATGATGAGCGCTCTCATGGGGATATTCGAGAATTATCTTGGATGACGTATGGCGATGATTGGGAGATAACGGCGGGTTTATCTAAGGTCTACTGGGGTGTGGCAGAATCACAACATCTAGTCGATATCATTAACCAAACCGACTTTGTGGAAGCTCCCGATGGTGAAGACAAGTTAGGTCAGCCGATGGTTAAGCTGACCTTTATACGTGATTGGGGTACGGTTGATAGCTTCATTCTACCGGGTTTCCGTGAGCGTACTTTTCCCGGTGAAGAAGGTCGTTTTAGAACAATTTTGCCGATGGACACCGATAATGCACAGTATCAAGCAGGGGAAGAAGATGCCCATGTTGATTACGCGTTGCGCTGGAGCCATACCCTTGAAGATTACGATTTAGGCCTGTCTTGGTTTAACGGTACCAGTCGTGATCCTTTGTTTACGCCTTCTGCTTTTGTTCAAGTCGGACCTGCTCCCACTGATCTCGCGCCGACTAAACTATCGCCTTTCTATGCTCAAATTAATCAGTTAGGTTTTGATCTGCAGGCAACCATTGATTCTTGGTTGTGGAAGTTTGAAGCTATTTATCGAACTTACGATGATTCGGTGAAAAATGACTTTGATCAGATGGGGCAAAGCCTTGAAGATTACAGTGCGACAACCGGGGGTGTTGAATATACCTTTTATGGTCCTTTTGAAACTGTTTGGGATTGGGGTGTATTGGCCGAGCATCAATATGACTCGCGTGAAGATGCTGCGGTTGCACTGGGGCAAAATGATATTTTCTTAGGTAGCCGCATTGCCTTTAATGATATTGCTTCGAGTGAAATATTAGCCGGTATTAGTCAAGATCTTGATAGTTCGGGTACGCAAAGTTTTGTCATGGAAATAGCGACTCGTATTACTGAGGGCGTAAAACTGAATGTCGATATATTTTTACCGATGTCTGATGATGATGAAAACGTAAGTTATCAGTTTAAGCGTGATGATTACGTGCAGATAAGCCTGAATTATTATTACTAAGCTAGCTGAAACGTAGTCCCTACGTCAGATAAAGTAAAAATGATTCTCATTTAACTATCCCTGAGCCATAATAAACCCACTATTATATCAGGGATAACCGCTGTGATTAAAAGACTCAAACAGTTACCAAACAGCCTCATCATTATTTTGATCTTAACGCTTGCGCTCATCATCGCTTTTACCATTATCAAGACGGCGCCTAAGCCGGAGCGAAAAATAACGCCGGTCAAAGAGCGCTTAGTTGAAGTGATTGCGCTGCAGCGTTCAGAGTCACGACCGAGCTGGTTGGCGGGTGGTGAAGTCTCTGCTTCTCAACAGGTTAGTTTAAGCAGCCAAGTGAATGGAACGATTGTTAATATCGATCCATTAGCGATCCCCGGATCCTCTTTACCTGCAGGGGCTAAGCTCGCTCAGCTAGATCCACAGGACTTTAAATTACTTCTAATCCAAAAAGAAGCGGCGGTTATTCAAGCGCAAGCTGAGCTGGATATTGAGCTAGGCCAAGGGCGAGTAGCCTTACAAGATTATAAAACCTCACAGAAAAATCGGCGCCAGTCGAGCACGCAAGATAAAGCATTAATTTTACGTAAGCCGCAGGAAAAATCGAAACAAGCGGCCTTATTAAAAGCGCAGGCTGACTACGATAGTGCGAAATTAAATCTACAGCGCACTGACATTACCATGCCATTTAATGGCCAAATAATTTCGCGCAGTCTCAGTGTGGGTAGCCAAGTTAATACCAGTATTGCTCTATTTGATATTGTGAGTACTGAAGAATATTGGTTGGAAGTTAAAGTAGCAAAACAATTATTACCTTTTTTAGATCAGCAGCAAGACGTTTTAATTGGTCAAGCGAGTGGCTTACACAAGGATCGAGAAGCTGTTTGGCATGCTGCCAAAATACTGCATGTATTACCTCAGGTTGATGTGTCCGATCGCCAGGCAAAATTATTGATCGCCATAGAAAAACCGTTGAACTTACAGCCAGATATATTGATTGGGGATTATTTAGATGTCCGCCTATTTTCTCATGCTCTGCCTAATAGCTATAAAATATCCAGCCAATATTTAGTCAATGACGATTCGGTATGGGTGGTCAATGATCAAAAGTTGTATAAACGGAAATTAGACATTGTTTACCGTGGTCGACAATATGTGTGGGTGAATTCAGGCTTTGATGCTGGCGATACCTTGTTAACCAGTAAGTTGGGTACGATTACAGAAGGGACTGCTGTTCGCTTTAAGGTTGAGGTGAACTAATGCAACGCGATAATAGTTTGCACAAAGGCCCGCTTGCCTGGATGGCGCGTCATAAAGTGGCGCCTAATCTGTTTATGGCATTTTTAATTATTGGTGGCTTCATGATGTCACTGGCGATTAAAAAAGAATTCATCCCGAATTTTGAATCAGACACGATTGTCGTTAATGTGGCTTATTCGGGTGCGACACCTGCTGAAATTGAGCAGAGTATTATTCTACCGATCGAAAATGAAGTGCGTGTACTTGAAGGCATTAAGGATGTCGTCTCTACCGCAAATTCCAGTTCCGCACAGGTTATTTTAGAGTTAGCCAATGGCACCGATAGGCAAATAGCGTTTCAGGATATTCAGCAGGCTGTGAGTCGGATATCAACCTTTCCGGCGGAAGCCGAGCAACCGCTGGTGAAAATATCCAGTCGATCTATCGATGTTGCGACGCTAGCACTGTTTGGCGATGTTTCTTTATTAGAATTAAAATCCTTGTCTGAGACCATTCGAGATGACCTGTTAACGTCTGACCAAATTTCAAAAATTGAATTTCGTGGCACCCCCGATGAAGAAATTCATATAGAAATTAGCCAGAAAAATTTACAACGCTATCAGCTTACTCTGGCTGAAGTCTCCAATATTATTCAGCAAAATGCGATCGAGCAATCTGCAGGCAGTATTCGCACCGAAGGTGGAGAAATACTGGTTACCTTAAATGACCGACGCTATTGGGCGAGCCATTATGCAGACATCCCTTTGCGCTTTGATTCTTCTGGTGTGCAGGTTCGGCTGGGCGATGTGGCAAGCTTAAAAGAAGGTTTTGCCGATTCTAATCGCTCAGTTACCTACAATGGCAAGCCTGCGATCAGCTTGAAAATCTACCGCTCGGATGATCAAACACCCACCACTGTTGTGGATGCTATGTATGAAAAATTGGATGTGATTCGTCAGCAGCTGCCGGTCGGCATTGAAATTATCGTGACTGATGATGACGGTGAAACTTATCGGCAGCGCGTTGGTTTATTACTGAAAAATGCAGCTATTGGTTTGCTTTTAGTTTTATGTTTATTAAGTGTCTTTTTAGAGTACCGTTTAGCGTTTTGGGTCACTATGGGGATTCCTACCGCGTTCCTAGGTTCTTTATTACTGCTGCCTTTGTTTGATGTGTCGATCAACATGGTTTCGATGTTCGCTTTTATTATTGCGCTAGGAATCGTGGTCGATGATGCGATTATTGCGGGAGAAAATATTTATGAACATATGCAAAAAGGCATTCCATTTTTAAATGCGGCGATTATCGGTGCGCGAGAAGTCGCGGTGCCTCTGGCATTTGCGATTTTAACCAACGTGGTTGCCTTTTTGCCACTTTTAGCTCTGCCGGGTATGGGTAAGTTATTTCTATCGATTCCCATTGTGGTGATCTGCTGTTTCTTGATCTCTTGGTTAGAGGCCTTGTTTATTTTACCGACTCACCTTGCGTCGTTAGAAAAGAATAAAGATTCTAAGCTGTCTCGGTTTATGAATAGAATTCAGAAACCGACCGATAAAAAACTGCATGAATTTATTAATAATATTTATCGCCCAGCGCTAGAGAAGTGTTTAAAGGCGCCGAGCTTAGTCTTAGCGGTTTCTCTTATGGTAGCGATTGTTGTTTTATCGTATCCCATTAGTGGTCGTATGGGCTTTAGCATGTTCCCACGCTTAGAGGGCGAATTTGTGGTTGCTAAAGTTGAGTTGTCGGCCAATGCACCTTTTAGCGAGGCGGCTAAAGTTCGTTCTTATGTTGAGGGGAAGTTGCGCCAAGTAACAGACCCTATTGAAGCGGCAGGGACGCCTTTAGTGATTAGTATTGAAGGCGATATCAGTGACTCGACTATTGAAATTCAAGCCCGTCTGGTACCGACGGAAGTGCGGCCGTTGGATGCCAATCAAGTGGTTGCGCTCTGGCGTGAGGCGATTGGTGAAATTGCTGGCATTCGCAGTTTAACTTTTGATGCCGAACGCGGGGGTGGCCCATCGGGTGGTGCGGGATTAACGATTGAGCTTAGAGGCTCTAGCCAGGCTGATAGTTTAGCGTTGAGTAATGAGCTAATGGTTGAGCTGCGTTCTTTAACTGGCGTGATGGATCTTGCCAGTAGTTTTACCAATGGTAAACCACAATGGGACATCGAGCTGAATGCCATGGGCCGCAGCTTGGGTTTATCGGCAGCGGATGTTTCTAGTCAGGTACGTCATGCTTTTTATGGCGCGAGAGCGATACGCCAGCAAAGGGATAAAAATGAAGTAACGACGTTAGTGCGCTTACCTTTAGAGGAGCGAGAATTTGCCAAGGATATTGAAACCTTGTTGATTAAAACTCCTGCCGGAGGCTATGTGCCTTTAGTGGAAGTGGCTGATTTTGAGAAGCAGTTATCGCCTTCTCAAATTCGTCGTCGTGATGGTGATCGTATTATTACAGTTACCGCCGAAGTTGAGCCAAGGCGTATGATTCCTGGGGTAATGTCGCTATTAAGAGAAGATGTATTCCCGCAGTTCAAAGAGAAGTATCCGCATGTCACTGTCGGTTTTCGGGGGCGTCAAGCGGAGACTACGGATACCATGGATACTCTGAAAATCTATGGGGGTTTTTCCTTACTTTTAATTTATGTCTTATTAGCCATACCGTTTAGAAGTTATGCACAACCGATGTTAGTGATGGCGATTATTCCTTTTGGTGCCGTGGGCGCGATAATGGGCCACCTAATATTAGGAGAAGACTTATCCATCATGAGTATTTTAGGGATCGTGGCGTTAGCGGGGGTGGTGGTTAACGACAGCTTGATCTTAGTCGATTTTGCTAATAAAAAATTGGTAGAAGGTCTGTCGGCAAGGGATGCCATTGTCGAAGCGGGAGTACGACGTTTTCGGCCGATTTTACTTACGACATTGACCACTTTTGGTGGTTTGGCTCCTATGGTATTTGAAACCTCACGCCAGGCTCAGTTTATTACCCCTATGGCGGTGTCCTTGGGTTTCGGTATTCTATTCACGACCTTTGTTTGCCTGTTAATCTTGCCAGCTTTCTATTTGATGTTGATGGATTTTTTAGCTAAAAGAGAAATCAAGCAAGTAGCTTAATCTGCTAGTTCATAATGCATTAGAATTTAAAACGTTCTACTTATTTTCTAATGCATTATGAAGCCGTCATTGATTGAGCGAATTAAGTATTTTATCGAACTCACCACTTTTCTTAATTTCGGCCAGGCCTTTATTAAAAGCTTCAATTAACTCTTTATGTTTTGAATTTGCTAGACCGCTGGTAACATAAAGAGCATTTGTTGAATAAGCCGTTTTAGAAAACTCAATTTTATCGAGCAGTTCAGGTTGTTCTTTAGCAATAATAGCTTTTGCTACAATTTCATCTTCTAGCGTTAGATCAATTCGTCCAGCGACGAGCTTTTGTATGTTTCCAATAAAGCGATTGGCTTCTGGTCGTTTAAAATGATCAGCACTTAGGAAATCATCACTATAACCATAGCCTCTAACAACACCTACGGATTTACCGGTTAAACTTTTTAAGCCAGTGTATTCAAAATCACTGCCTTTTTTCTTAATAAATTTTAGCGAATTATTTAGATAGGGATCACTGAACATTAAAAACTTAGTTCTCTCTTCTGTTAACCAAGTGCCTAGTATTAGATCGAAGGAGGCATTCTTTACCCCTGCTATAGCTCTTGCCCAAGGGACAAAGGTCATCTCCAGTTCATAGCCTTGTGTCGCATAGGCTGCCGTAGCAATTTCACTGATTATTCCTTTGTTCGCTTGATTAGGATCGAGGAACGGCGGCCAGGGATCACCGACAGCGGTGATTTTTTCGGCCTGAACCGAGATGGCGCTAATTAGGACTAAAGTACATAATAGGAATCGAATCATTACAAGGCTACCTGATGACGTGTCTATTCAGTATAGGGCAATAGTTTGTAATGAAATAAATTAAGGCTTTAATATTATGTGACTAACCTTAGCCACGTTCGGTGAGTTCTAATTGCGCGAGGTATAAGCGCATGTCGAATTCAAACTGATGATAATCCGGCAGCATGTGCTGGCACAGTTTGTAAAAAGCCTTGTCGTGATCTTTCTCTTTTAAATGCGCCAGTTCATGGACAACGATCATTTGCAAGAATGCCGCCGGGGCTTTCTTGAACACCGCACCAATACGAATTTCATTATTGCTTTTTATCTTGCCGCCTTGCACTCGAGAAACGTACGAGTGCAGTCCTAGAGCATTGTGGGCCGCATGAATTTTGTTATCGAATGTGATCTTACTCAACGGCGAGGACTTTTTCATATACTGGTTTTTTAAGTCCATTACGTAGTCGCGCAGGGCTTTATCGCTGCCGATACTATGTTGCTCGGGGTACTTTTTGGTTAAGTATTTTGCTAAGGAGTCGTTATCAATCATAGCTTGCACTTGAGCTTTGATCTCAGGTGCATAGCCAGCAATATAGCGTAATGGGTCGGTTGATTTAGTATTCATAAAACTCTTATTTAAAAGGTATAGCCCAGAGCTAGTCCATAGCTGCGCTTATTATCGCCTGACGTATGAACCTGCTCGACAAATCCTTGTAAGATCCAATGGTTGCGCTTATCCACAAATTCATCAAAGGCAATTTCAGACACCAGACGAATGCGTGTAGTTGAGGTGAAATCAATGCCGCGTTGGATTTGCAAAAAACGGCCTAATCCTATTCCCATATACGGCTGCAGCCTATTATCGCGCTGAAACGTATCGGCGGGAAACGAACGTGCTTCTAAGGCCCAGTTCAAAAAATACATATATAAGCTGGCCCCAGCATAGAATCCTTGCTCATCGGCGTCATTCGACATCATACCTAAATACGTCGATACCCCAATGATGGATTGTGGGATAGGCTCATCCTTGCCTAAACGGCTGGAGGCAATGGCGTGGGTTTCAAGACTGAAGAAGAATAAGGCGAGACAGAGAAAGCGTATAATAAGCATGGAAAACAGGGTTAATAATGTAAGAAAGCCTATTGTAGCGACTTAGTGGCTGTTAAACTGCATAAAATTTAGTGGAAATGATTATGACTCAAGCAAATAACCCATTACATGGCCTTACCTTAGAAACCATCGTGACCAAACTGGTTGATTTTTATGGCTACCCTAAGCTGGCAAGCCAGATCAATATTCTGTGCTTCAAAGAAAATCCGAGCATAAAATCCAGCCTTAAGTTTTTGCGTAAAACTCCTTGGGCACGCACCAAGGTTGAAGACCTATACATCAAAACGCGTTTCCAGGTTAAGAATAGCCCTTGGTCGCAGGGATAGTCTGAACGACAGGTTTTCTGAATATCGAGAGCTGTATGAAAATAAATCAGTTCTGAAAGTCCGTCGCCATTCTGTTATTATCCGCGCTTCAAAAATTTAGGGGTTTGGAAGCGCATGTTCCAAGAATTCATCAAAACGTTCTCACCTAATGTGAAGAACGATACTTTATCTGGCTTAACCGTGGCGCTAGCCTTGGTTCCTGAAGCTGTCGCATTTGCGTTTGTCGCTGGCGTGCACCCATTAACGGGTCTGTATGCTGCTTTTATGGTGGGTCTAATTACCGCCATTATGGGTGGTCGTCCTGGCATGATCTCTGGTGCTACCGGCGCATTAGCCGTTGTTATGGTTGCCTTAGTTGCACAAGCTGAACGTGATTTTGGTGCCGGTATGGGACCACAATATCTGTTCGCAACGGTCGTCCTGATGGGGATTATCCAAATTGGTGCTGGCTTCCTGAAACTGGGTAAATTCATCCGTATCGTACCGTATCCAGTGATGTTGGGCTTCGTAAATGGCTTGGCCATTGTGATCTTCTTAGCTCAAATTCCGCAGCTGCAAGAAAGCACTCCGGGTGGTAAATGGGGTTGGACTGAAGGTTCTTGGTTAGCCGGTAACGAGCTGTATATCATGATCAGTATGATTGCCGCGACCATGTTTATCACGCATTTCTTACCGAAATTAACGAAGGCTATTCCTTCTGCGTTAGCCGGTATTCTTGTGGTCAGCTTGATCGTAATTGGTCTCGACCTCAATACTAAGACCGTTGGCGATCTAGCCAGTATTGCCGGTGGTTTACCTGAATTTGCAGCGCCAAACGTGCCACTGACGTTTGATACACTATTATTCATCCTACCTTTCGCAGTTATCCTTGCCTCTATTGGTTTGATTGAATCCTTGTTAACGATTACGGTTATCGATGAAATGACCGATACTCGTGGCCAAGGTAATAAAGAATGTATTGCTCAAGGTACTGCTAACGTTGCTACGGGCTTCTTCGGTGGTATGGGAGGTTGTGCGATGATTGGTCAGTCGATGATTAACGTCAACTCAGGTGGCCGTGGTCGTTTATCCGGTATCGCTGCTGCGTTATTCCTATTGAGTTTTATCCTATTCGCTTCGCCCTTAATCGAACAGATTCCAATTGCCGCCTTAACCGGTGTTATGTTCATGGTGGTTATCGGTACGTTCGAATGGTCTAGCTTCCGTATGATGCGTTCTATACCAAAGCGTGATGCTTTCATTATTGTATTGGTATCGGGTGTAACGGTTGTTACCGATTTGGCGGTTGCTGTTGTTGTCGGTGTTATTGTAGCGGCGTTGAACTTTGCTTGGGAACACGCCAAGCATATTTTCGCGACGGATAAAATCGATGAAGAGGGCGCTAAAGTTTACGAGATTCACGGTCCTTTGTTTTTCGGCTCTGCCGCTAATTTCAAAGACTTGTTTAATCCTAAAGATGATCCAAGTAAAGTTATTATCGACTTTAAAAACAGCCGTGTTGCTGATCACTCAGCGATTGAAGCGATTGATTCTTTAGCAGAACGTTATATTACTGAAGGTAAAGAGCTTCACTTACGTCACTTGAGTTCGGAGTGTCGCCAGCTCTTGAAGAAGGCCGGTGATTTGTGTGATGTCAATGTGCTGGAAGATCCTAAGTATCGTGTTGCGGTTGATAAGTTAGCTTAATTTTAGGTCACTCATATTAAGCTAAGTTGAAGCCAAACAAAGAAGCCTTTTGCTAGTGATAGCAAAGGGTTTTTTTATGTCTTTTTATTATGCAGAGGGCTCAGCAGGAGCTTGAATTTGAATTGGGATGGTGATGGTGAAAGCACAGCCCTGAGAAGCTTGTTGTAATTGAATGCTGCCTTGCAGTGCTTGGTTGACCAGATTATAAACCAGGTGCATCCCGAGTCCTGTGCCACCATAGCCACGCTTAGTCGTGAAGAAGGGTTCAAAAATTTTTACTTGGGCTTCTTTGCTTAATCCTTGACCGTCGTCGGCATATAAAATTTCGACTTGATCGTTATGGCGCTCTACTTCGATGGTAATCATGCCTTTATCGATATTTTCAAAACCATGTAATAGGCTGTTCATTACAAGGTTAGTGATCACCTGACTAAGAGCGCCGGGGTAGCCTTGAATTTCGATATCGTCAGCACAGCGAATATTCACCAAATGATTCGTCATTTTTAATTTAGGGTGTAAGGTCGATAGGATTTCTTGTAGATATTCATCTAGATTAAACTTACGTGCGGCTTCACCAGCTTGGTCTTCAGAAACGTGTTTGAAGCTTTTAACCAACTTGGCTGCACGCTCAAGATTTTTGCTCAGAATATCGACACTTTCCTCCATGCTCAGCATGAATTCGGTGAAGTTATTTTTTGATATCGAGCCATCATCAAAGCGTTGCTTCATTTCTTTGAATAAATCTTTAATAAAAGAATGGGTCGTGATACATAAGCCGATGGGTGTATTGATCTCATGTGCCACCCCCGCCACCATGCCACCAAGGGAAGAGAGTTTTTCAGACTCGATCAGTTGGCTCTGAGTATTTCGTAGATTTTCTAAGGTATTGTGTAGCTCGTCAATGGCGTCCTGTAGGTTTTCAGTACGCTCTTCCACTCTTTGCTCAAGTTGATTGTTGGTTTCCGCTAACGCCTGCTGAGCTTCTTCTTTACTTTTAAGCTCACTATTAAGTTCGTTAGTGAGCTGATTGAAAGAATTCACTAAGGCCGATAACTCATCATCGTATTGATTACGATCCAGGGTTAAAAACTGATGGGTACTTGGTTCATTTTTTTCGCCTATTTGTTTATTTAAGTCGATTAGGTGGCGTGTAATTATGTGATGAACGCGCCAAAGTAGCAGCATGGCCAGTAGCAGCCCTGCTAGCACTTGCATGAAGATGATTTTTCTTGCGGACTGAATGATGTTTTCAAGAATCCTGTCGCGGGCAAAGCCAATTTCTAATTCGCCAATCACGCGGCCAGTATGTTCGATAGGAATTAAAAAGTGGTCATCTTCTGGTGAATCCGAAACATCGCCGGTCTCATACAAGGTATTATCATCACTTGAAATACGCACGAAGCCAATGTAGTACAAGTTACTAATGCCTTCACCTTGTACAGCAATTTGCTTACTATCAAAATGCCAGAGTGCATTGGCCAGTGATGTCATGTGACTTGATTGAATTTCGACTACCCGAGCATGGAACTGTTTTTCCTCTTCTTTGTAATTGGTATAGATAAGCACCACGTTTGCGACGCAGCTAATCGCAATGGAGGCAAAGACAATACTACTGGCGATGCGCCAAGCAATAGGGATGTTCTTTTTAATAAAGATAACGTAGCCCATCGTGTGAATTAAAAATTATCTACTATATCTAGTGTAGTTAATTATTTCTACGACAGGGCTAAATATTTCAAGGGATTATCTGCCTTTCTTTAATACAAAAAATAGTAGTGGAATGAGCACGAGCGTCATCAAGGTAGAGACTAGAATACCGAAGATTAAAGAGATGGCTAAACCATTGAATATTGGGTCATCTAAGATAAAGAAGGCCCCTGTCATCGCGGCGACTCCGGTTAATATAATAGGTTTTGCTCGCACCGCTGCCGATTGAATCACAGCTTGCTCTAATGCGACCCCTTTTTCCAATTGCTGATTGATGAAATCGACCAGTAAGATGGAGTTACGCACAATGATTCCGGCCAGTGCGATCATGCCAATCATCGAGGTCGCGGTAAATTGCGCACCCAATAATGCGTGCCCTGGCATGACACCGATAAGGGTTAGTGGAATGGGGGCCATCACGACTAAAGGAATGAGGTAAGAACGGAATTGGGCAACGACGAGTAAGTAGATCAAGATCATGCCAATACCGTAGGCGATACCCATGTCACGGAATGTTTCATAGGTGATCTGCCATTCGCCATCCCATTTTATTTCGATATCTTGGGCGGTGCCGGGTGTACTTGGCTGGGCGATGTATTTTTGTTGCCAGTTGGGTTGCTGCTCTTGAATGCGGCCAGCAATATCAAATAAACCATAGAGCGGGCTGTCTAATGGCCCCGCCATATCAGCGGTTACAAACATCACTGGGCGCTGGTTTTTATGATAAATGGTCTGTTCTATCGATTCTTTTTCGAGCTTAACCACTTCACCTAAGGCAATCATATCCCCTGTTTGATTACGTATCTTCAGGACTAACAGCTGTGCAAGTTGATCGCGACTTTGCTGACCAAGGCGTAAGCGTATCGGCAGGGCATATTTTTGTTGCTCACTGTGTAAGTAGCTAATATCCCAACCTGAAGTGGCTGCCGTAATCGCTTGCGTAATAGCTTGTTCAGATAGCCCTAACATCATGGCTCGGTTGCGCTGAATAACCAGATTCCATTGCTGTTGAGGTGCGTCGAGCCACGTATCAATATCAACAACATCGTCGGCTTGTTGGAATATGGCTTGTATCTCCGCGCTGGCTTGCAGTTGTTGTGGATAACTTAAACCATAAACTTCAGCGCTTATCGGTGCCATAACCGGTGGCCCCGGAGGCACTTCAACAATTTTCACATTGGCATTAAAGCGCTGACCAATTTCTTGCAAAGGTGCTCGCAGAGCCAAGGCAATGTCGTGGCTTTGACGATCACGCTGAGATTTATCCAGCAGATTGATCTGCAAGTCCCCTTGATGAGGTGCTTGGCGCAAATAGTATTGTCGAACGAGGCCATTGAAGTTAATCGGGGCACTGTTACCGGCATAAATCTCAATATCTTTAACTTCTTCAATCTTGATGGCGTAGTCTGATAAATCATCGAGTACTCTCAAGGTTTGCTCTAATGTGGTGCCTTCCGGCATATCAACAATAATCTGCAGCTCTGATTTATTATCAAACGGCAGCATTTTCAAGACGACGAGTTTCATCACGGGCAAAGAGACAGCCAATAAGATCAAGGTCATCGTGGCGATCATTAAAGCCCAGCGATTACGGCGGGCTTGAGTGCTGCTAATAAAGGGTGACATTAGGTGTTGAAAAAACACATAGGTCTTACTCTCGGTTACCTTATTTTCACTTTTACCAGCAGGGTTTTCATCAGCCACATGGCTATGCCTACCCTTATTATGATTATGGCTAAGCAGCTTAAAAGCGAGCCAAGGTGTGATGATGAAGGCAACGAGCAACGAGATCAGCATGCCAGTTGAAGCGTTGATCGGAATCGGGCTCATATAAGGCCCCATTAATCCGCTCACAAAAGCCATCGGCATGAGTGCAGCGATGACGGTGAAGGTGGCTAAAATAGTGGGGCTACCCACTTCTTCAACGGCTTTTGGAATTAAGCTTAATAAACCACCCTGACTGCTTTCTGCTAAGGGTTTATTTTTCTCTAGCTGCATATGGCGGTGAATGTTTTCGACCACAACGATGGCGTCATCGACGAGGATTCCAATCGAGAAAATCAGTGCAAACAAGGATACGCGATTCAAGGTGAAGCCCCAGACCCAAGATGCGAACAACGTTAAGGCGAGGGTAATGAAGATGGCGCTGCCGACGATGATGGCTTCACGCCAACTCATGGTAGCCAATACCAATAATACGACCGCTAGGGTGGCAAATAGCAACTTGCCAATCAGTTTGTTGGATTTGTTTTCCGCGGTAATGCCGTAGTTGCGTATTTCGGTGACTAAGACGGAATCTGGAATCAGCCTATTTTGCAGGGTGATTAAGTGCTCACTCACGGCATGGGTAATATCAACCGCATTCGTGCCTGGCTGCTTGGCAATGACCAAGGTCACCGCCGCTTGGCCTTTCGGGTTTTCTGCGGTCTTTATCACGACATAATTACTGGGGCTGTCTGCTTGCAATTCGATGGTCGCGATATCAGATAGATAGACCAATCCTTGTCGAGTGCTTTGTTGCTGAGCATTGACGGACGTGCGTGCAATGACCAGATTTTTTACGTCATCGATGGAATTTAGAAAAGCCCCCGCGCGTAGCTTAATCACCTGATTATTCTCAATGATGGGACTTAGCTGGCCTCCGATATTCGCACTTTGTAAGCGCTGACTAATATCCGCAAAGGTAATGCCATGGCCATTCATACGGCTGCTATCAAGAGTGATGGTAAGGACTGATCGATGCTCGCCTAAGGTATAGACATCACGGGTTCCGGCAATGGTTTTTAGCTCAGTTTCTAGGCTATGCGCAAGGCGCGTGAGATCTTCACGGCTGAAAGCAAGCAGGCCAGCTTTGGCCGATAGCGTCAGCGCCATAATGGGCACATCGTCAATGCCCATCGGTTTGATAATGGGCTTAGCAATGTTGAGCCCTTGCGGTAGCCAGTCGCGATGCGATTCAACCTGGTTGTATAGGTTCACAATGGCTTGCTCGCGTGGAATACCGACTTCGAACGCCACGGTGAGAATAGCTTGGCCGGGTCGACTAATAGAAAATATATCATCCACGCCGGCTAATTCAGCTAATACTTGCTGAGCAGGAATAGCGATTAATTGTTCGACTTCTTTGGCGCTAGCGCCAGGGTAGCTGATGAATATATTGGCGAAGGTGACATCGATTTGTGGCTCTTCTTCTTTGGGAGTCACTGCAATGGCAAAGAAACCCAATAACAAAGCAACAATCGCCAGTAGTGGCGTGAGCGCTGAGTTTTGAAAGCTAGCAGCGAGACGTCCCGAAATGCCTAGCGGCGTATCGTGATCGTGATTCATTATTGCGCCTCCGTTGTTATCGCAGTTTTAGATTCTGTATTTGTTTTAGCGGCGGCTATGGCATCAATGGCTACCTGCTCACCGGCTTCTAGTCCAGACATGATACGGACCTGAGTATCTGCTTGGATTTGGCCTAGGCGAACATGGCGTAATTTAAATTCATTGTTTTTCTTTATGTAGATGGTCGCAACTTCCCCTTGCTGCAGGATGGCTGATGCCGGCAAATAAAGGCCTTGCTGTATGCCGCTAGGTATTTGTACCTGCACCCAAGTACCGGGAATTAGACCTTTGGTATCACCTTTGACGTCATCTCCAGCTGCAAGATTAATACGTGCACGAATGCTGCTGTAGTGACTATCGGCATAAGGGAAAAGGGTGAGCTGGTGGCCTTGGTAGCGCTGACCATTGGCTAAGATGTTGATGGTTTCTGCTTGCTCGGTATTCTGCGTTTTGTAGTGTCGTGAAAGATTCACTGCCAGATGCTGTGGGATATCCACGACCGCGCGTAATGGCTGCATAGCAAAGCCGGTCATAACCGCTTGGCCCGGGTTGACGAGTTCACCGATTTGCACAAAGCGCTGGCGAACAATGCCAGAGTAAGGCGCGGTAATGCGCGTATAAGACACTTGTTCTTGTGCCTGTGTGACTTGGGCTTTGGCGGAGAGCACAGCAGCATGAGAGCTATTTGCGCGGGCCAAGCTGCTATCAAACTCGCCTTGAGACAGTGTTTTTTGAGCCAATAAGGAACGATGACGCTGCAATACTACTTGCGCATCTTTGTTCAACGCTTGAGCCTGGGCTAGGGCTGCTTTGGCTTGGCTTAATGAGGCTCGTTGCTGGCTGCTATTGATCAGAATCAGGACTTGCCCGGCTTCGACCTTATCATTGATATCGAAGTGAATACTCTCGACGATGCCTGCGGTCTGAGCAGAAACGGTACTTTGCTTAATCGCCTCAAGTTTTGCCTCAAGAGTGATATAGCTTGGTCGTGATTCAAGTTGGGTTACTAATGTTTCAGGCTGAGAGGCCGCATTAAGTGAGGTTAGGCTCAAGGACATAGCGGTAATGATTAGCGGTAAAATATTGGCTAACATAATAGGGCTCTCGAATGATTTTCAGATAAATAAGCCGATTACTATATTCCAATATAGGAATATAGTAAAGAGTCATTATTAAAAACCGGCACCGGGTTGGGCCAAGTATTCTTTTTCTGGTTCTGTTGAGATCCGATTGAGTAAGGCATTTCTATGTGGAAAGCGCGCAAAGCGGGCGATGACTTCTTGATGCTGGTGGGCATAATCAACAAACCCTGTGGCAAGGTCGGTAAAGCTGGCAGGGGCATCAGCCATTAACTGACTGAATTTTTCGATGGCTAAGTTTTGCATATTCAACTGTTCACAATGCTCCAGTGGCAGATAGAAGAAAACACGTTGTAATGGGGTTAATTTTTTATCATCACCTTGGCGAATGCCTTCTAGGGTCCAGTGTAAGGCAAGGCTATCTTGGCTAAACGCTTGGGCATTTTCTCGGTACATATTACGACTGAATTGATCGAGTACAATAATGGCGGCTAAGCGCCCTTGAGGCGTACCGAACCAAGAACTATAGTGTCCGGTTAATAGGGCTTTTAAGGTGGGCTCGAATCGTTGTCGAATGTCGTTGTCGATGCTTTCATTTTTACTCCACCAAAGCTTACCTTGTTGCTGAGCTATTTGCTGTGCACTGCGGGGCTGGGTCGTGTGATCATTAACAGAATCGTCTTCGCCAAACCAATAGTTCAAAATTGTTTGTGCTTCCATTGCTGCCTCAAATATTTAAAGTAGGTGTCGGTGCTTCATTAAAAAAAGTGGTAACTATTCAGCAGGTTTTATAAATCGACCAATGATTGGGTGTTTATTACACAAAACGGCGTATATACGTCCTTGTAGCCTTAGGTTCGGCATCCCTGCCTCGCATATTTGCTTCATAAGCACCCAATAATGGTTCTTTTTCTATCTGAATTTTGGATACCTGAATAGTTAATAAAAGTGCACTATGTTTTGTTGTTTTTACTTCTGCTTTTATTTTTCAGTAAAATTAAAAACACAATCCCAGTCTTCAGCAGGAGGATTGTTTTGAAAATCACCAATGCGTTGGCGATATAAAAAAGTAATTTTTTTATAATCGTCATCATCATATTGGTCAATCTTATCGAGCAGTGCTAATGCCATTGACCATTGCTTATCACAATAGCGCTCTATCGCTTCATTTAACAAGGCGGTTTTACGAATATCGTCAATTGAGCTGCGTTCTAAGCGCGCCATCGGTTCTAATATACGTATCGGTTCTTTTTTTCCTTTCACTCGAACTTTATCCAGGGTTCGATATAAAAAATCAGGCGCTTGTCGCTGGCACGCCTCACTGACAATGATGCGGGCACCATATACTTTACTTAGCCCTTCTAAGCGCGAGCCTAAATTAACCGCATCGCCCATCACACTATAGGCCATGCGATATTGTGATCCCATATTACCGACACTCATAATGCCGGTATTAATACCGATACCAATGGCAATTTCAGGGTGACCTTTTGCTTGTAGTTGCTCACTTAAACGTTTTATTTTCTTTTGCATCCCTAGCGCACTTAATACCGCTCTAGTCGCATGATCCGCCTGTTCAACGGGAGCGCCCCAAAAAGCCATAATGGCATCACCCATATATTTATCCACGGTTCCCATATTACGATAAATGGCTTCGGTCATCGGGGTAAGAATTTTATTCATTAGATGGGTCAGTTCTTGTGGAGAAATAGCTTCTGAAATATTAGTGAAGTTACGCACGTCGGCAAATAAAACGGTGAGTTCCTTACTTTGGCCATCCAGGGTAATTTGTTCTGGGTTCTTCGCCATTTCTAGGACCAGCTGCGGAGGAACGTATTGGCCAAATAAACGGGTAATTGCTCGCTTATGTCGACTCTCAACAAAAAATCCCCAAGACATATGGAAAATAAAAAAACTGATGATTAATAAAATAGGGGTTGCTAAGGGAAACATTAATCCTTGCTGCCAGAGGAGTATGTTGGTAGCCAGTGAGCCAATGATTAAACCACTGCACAGTATCAAGGTATTCAGAGGGGATAAGAAATGCGGCAGAATTAATAAGATAAGTCCGAGTAGTAAATAACCTAAGGATTGTACGGCAATTAAATAGGCGGGTTGCTGTGGAATATTTTGGTCGAGAATACCAGCGATAATATTGGCATGAACTTCAACCCCCGGCATGCTTTCATCAACGGGAGTGGAACGTAAATCAAGTAGGCCAGGAGCCGAGGTGCCGAGTAATATTATTTTATCGTTTAAGTCTTCTAACTCAACTTTATGATTAAGAATATCAGCAACAGAAATATAGGGGAAACTGCCTTCAGGACCGCGGAAGGGGATTTGAACCGCCCCTGATTTATCCGTAGCGACCATACGATGCCCCAGTTGTATGCCAGTGATCGCGAGATAGTCGCCTTGAGAGACCATTTGAATATCAAGCTCAGGATTGTCTAATGCTTGCTGAGCAACAGACAACGCTAAAGAAGGAAAAAGTTGACCTTGATAGGATTGAAATAAGGGCACTCGACGAAATCGACCATCGAGGTCGACGACGGGGTTATCAAAAAAACCACTGCGCGGACTGGCTTGATTGAAGCGTTCAAGATTCGCTGTATACCCGACGGGTTTAGGTAAACTGAGTGCTTGGTGTGTCTCATTTTCAAGTTGAGTAATGGGATTGGGTAAAATATTTAATTTTGAGTCAACGGTTTGATTAAAAAATATACCTAAGGTTATGGCTCTGTCCGTGAGTGCCTGTGCCAAAGCTTCATCTTGTAAGGCTTCAAATGCTAAGGCTTCTTTCGCCGCGGGAGAAACATCATCGCGAACTTTGAATTCTTTTTCTAAAGGTACGAACGCAATACCTGCAGGTTCTGCAAAGACTAAATCTGAACCCATTACGCGAATGTGATAATGATCAAATAGAGTATCAATAAGTTGTGCGAGGTAATGTCTATTCCATGGCCATTGGCCATATTTTTCTAAGCTCTTTTCATCGATATCAACAATGACTATGCGCTGATCTATGCCGCCTGGTAGCGTCGATTTTAGGCGCAGGTCAGCAGCATTGCCTTCTAAACTGGTTAATAGCGACAGGTTAATTAAGCCCGTTCCTTGCAGAAAAAATATCAATACTAAACTGCTGCCTAACAACCACTTTAAGGATTTACCAAACCCTTGGATTAAGTTCATGAATTAATAGCCTCTGCGGGGGCGTTTGTATCCTTGAATGGCTGATATGGGAGAGTCACGGCCAACAATCGCTTCAATTAATGCCAGCTCTTCATCGGTATGATTAAACACCGGAGCGGGAATGATGAGTTGGCCTTGCTGAGGATCCTTTAAAATAAAACGCGGTGAGTCATGATGTGTCGTCGTCACTATTTCGGATTGCTCAGGGTCGATACTCGATTGAATATTAGTGCTGCCATAGCAAGTACAAAGATAGCTCTTATCGGCGGATGATTCTGCGTAGACCCCGGTACCGCGAATGCCAATGGTGGCGGTAGACGTTCGTAAACTGTGTTTTTTCCCCGCTTCACGCTGACCAAAGACCGATAATAGTTTTCCGGTGATTAAATGCAGACCCGCTTCCAATGCATTCTCACCCTCTAATTGCATGTGACTATTTTCACGCAGAATATGCGCATCTTTGCCCACCCGAAAAATGATAAAGCTATTACTGCCGGTTTTGATTAGGGAATTAGCTTTGATCTGTGTCGACATATTGGCTGGCTGGCCATCAACCAAAACCTCTCCTTGCAGTTCGAAAATTGATTCATCGTTTTTTAGTTCTTTCGGGACGTCACCAAAGACTTGGGCCATCGGGCTGATTAACCCAAAGCGAGCAATGGCGATGGCGAGGCCTGAGCGATAAACGCTATTGAGAAATAAGCGGCGCGTTTTATTATGAGCGGAGTTATTCATGACATTATTCATAAGGGTACCGACTTTAAATTCTGGGGGCAGCGTACTTAAACTTTAGACCTAGGTTAGATTATTTATCCAGTTGATATGCAAAATTGTTCTTTAAACAAGGGAGGGATGAATAATGTGGCTTAGATCAAGGTATACACTTAATAGAATGGCATTGCTTTGAGGAATCTCGCTGGTGGCTGTCTATTTAATAAGGTCTCAATTTAAGATTGCCAAGCGCAGGGTAGGGACAAAGCTGTGCCTGATATTGTGGTTTATGGTAATACTCTCAACTGCATTCTCGGTATCAGCCGCCACCACTTATAGCGGCAGCAATGGGATCAGGCTAAAACTGTTAACTTCCAATTCAGTCGCCGCCTGCAGTGGCTGCCATTATGAGGGTGGAACGGGGCCAAACTTTACGGCGAGTTATACCGCTTTCTCTGCTTATGCCACGACCTACCATGTGGGTGTAAAGACGGATGCCGTGCAGCGTATGATTGAAAGGACATCGCTAGCAGTTGGTGCAGGTGGGTTTATGCCGGAGAGTGCTGGTAGCCAAATAAATAGCGCAGAGAAGGCTTTGTTAGCCGCTTGGAAAGCAAATTTCGCGGTAGATGTTGATAGCCCAACAGCGACCACTTCTGCCTCGATCACGGGCAAAGCTAACGTTTTTAAAACCTCTAATGATTCAGCTCAATTCACCGTCTACGCCAATGTCGATGATAGTGGTATCGATGCCACGGCCTATGTCATTGAATATGGGTTAACCGCGACGCCAAGCTTCAGCTCCGCCACTCAATATGTCGATGGCAGTGGTGGTGGCGTGGGCACGACCTCAATAGCACAACAATTAAGCTCGCTAAATTGTGGTACTAACTATCATTATCGAATCAAAGCCAGTAATACCTCTTTTACCACGAGCGGAGGTTGGCAAGAGGAAGAGACTCTTGCGTGTAATACCGCGCCTGTTTTTCAGAGCACACCTTTTAATCCTGCCAATGCCACTGAGGATATTTCGTATACATTTGATGTGAGTGCGGTTGACGATGAAGGGGATAGCATTCGTTATAGTTTAGCGAATCAGCCTCTTGGTATGAGTATTAATGATACGTCTGGGCGGATTAGTTGGACGGCTTTAGAGGGCGTAGTAAGCTCGGGTTTAGTAACGGTGCGCGCGCATGATTATGCATTGAATCTTATCGGTGCCGATGGCGCGGTAGCGGCTAGTGAAACCTTCACGATCACAGTAGATGCTGTCAATGATGCACCGACGATTACTTCCACTCCTTCTACCTCGGCGATAGAAAGTTCATTGTACCGTTATCAGTTGGTTGTAGTTGATCCTGACGATGCGGGTGCTGAACTGGACTACGACGTATCACCTAAGACCGGTGATATGAATATCAGCACGTCAGGTTTATTAACCTGGACCCCCGCTAACGGCATTTTAAGCTCCGGTTCAATTACCGTCACGGTGAACGATGGTGGAGAAAATAGTGCCGCTGCTGCGACTCAAGTATTCACGATAATCGTTTCTGATGTGAATACTTCACCGAGCATTACCACGACGGCCCCGACCATGGCGACTGAAGATATCGCCTATCAATACAATGTAGGGGTATTGGATATTGATGATGCCAATAACGGCACAGATATTCATTTTGTTTTAGCCAACAAGCCCAGCGGTATGGACGTATCTGCTACCGGGGTGATTAGTTGGACGCCTATAGAGGGTCAGGGTGATGCGAATAATATTCAGCTTACGGTGACGGATGATGGAGAAAATGATGCGGTTGCGGCGATAGAAACATTTTCCATTGTCGTCACGCCGATTAATGATGCACCGATATTCAGCTTGATCAGTGTCCAACAGATTACTGAACTAGCGACCTTGTCGCTCAATTTAGGCGCTTTTTATAGTGATCCTGATGATGATAATAACGGCAGTGATTTATTGTGGTCTTTAGTCAGCAGCCCTAGCGGAATGACATTAGGTACAACCGGACAATTAAATTGGACCACCGGTGAAGGGGATACGGGAACTTATAATATACAGGTGAGTTTGGCCGATGGAGGCGAAGACAGCGCCAGCACAGCAGTGCTCTCTTTCCAAGTACAGGTCTCTTTATTTGATAGTGATGGCGATTTAATAGCGGATTATGATGATAATTGTGTGCAGGTCACCAATGCTAATCAAGCCGACTTTGATCAAGATGGCTTAGGAGATCTTTGTGATAATGATGACGATAACGATACGATTCCTGATGACATAGAGTTAGCCAATAGTTTGGATCCTTTTAACGCCGCGGATGCCCTGCTCGATACTGACGGTGATGGTCTTAATAATGCAGCTGAATATCAGCAGTGTCTTGAATTAATTAATCAAGGGGATAGCAGTGTCGCCACTAGTGAATGCCAGACTATTCTGCTTGATAATGTGCCACCCGTAATCACCACTAATGGTGATTTAACAAAGATTAGTAATGACTATCTAACGTCGGTCGAATTATTGGCGAGTGCTGTCGATAGTAAGGATGGTTGGGTAGAATTGAGTGCCAATACTATGGGTCCTTTTCGCCCAGGTAAGCATGTTGTTATTTGGCAAGCACAAGATACTCAAGGCAATATGGCGCAAGTAGAGCAACAGGTGAGCATTCTTCCTTTAGTTCGATTCTCTGGTTATCAGCAAGTCATCCCAAATCAAGCGGTGACAATCCCTCTGAGTCTATCGGGAGCCGCGATTGATTATCCTGTGGTGATTGATTTTGATGTATCGGGTACGGCGACCGAGCAGGATCATAATTTAATGACTGGGCAGATAATTATTAATGACGGTGAGCAGGGCGAAATAGTGTTTAGCACCTTAGCCAACGAAAATTTAGCCAGTAATAAAAGCATTATTATTAATTTGCAGCAAAGCAATGACTCAGTGCATCTCGACCAAGACTTAAGTTATCAAGTCGATCTTATGATTACTAATGTCGCTCCTGCCGTTGAATTAAAGCTGACGCAAAATTCATTATTTAGCCAAGTCATTTATCAAGATCAAGGTGACTTTACGCTTACCGCAGATGTTGAGGATATTAATGGTGATGAATTAGCGATGACTTGGGCGACTACCTCCACAACCTCGACAGGGTTGGTTAATTTATCAGAGGATGTTTTTAATTACATCTTTGATGTCAGTGAATTTTCTGTTGGATTTTATAGCATACAGTTATCGGTGACTGACGGTGACTTGCAAGACGTTAAAAACCTTGCTTTTCGAATTGAAGCGCAAGCGCCTATTCTGACCAGTGATGATAGTGATGGCGATGGGGTCGCTGATGATTTAGAGGGCTTAGCCGATACCGATGGTGATGGTATTCAGGATTATTTAGACCCGATTAATGATGTGCAATATATGCATAAGAATATACTGAGTAATGATCTCTTTGAAACGGCTAATCAATTGTTAGTGACAGAAAACGGGCTGACATTAAAAGTAGGCCAGATAGCAATAGAGTACGGTAAGGCAGGCGTGGGTTTAGCAGGCAGTGAATTAAACCTAATTGATAGCGAAGAAGAAAAAAATATTATTGGTGAGATTTTTGATTTTGAAATACACGGCATTAGCGCGCTGCAACCCCAGGTGAAAATTGTCATACCTTTGGCTACGGCTATTCCCATCAATGCTGAGTATTGGAAGTATGACGGTAATCGCTGGTATGCATTTGATACCCGTGCAGGGGACTACCTTGCGACGGCCTTTAAACAGCAAGGTATTTGTCCGGATACCGACAGTGAGCACTACCGCATAGGGTTAATTCCTTTTAGCCAGTGTTTGTTATTATCGATTACTGATGGCGGCATAAATGACAGTGATGGCAGTATTAATGGGGTGGTAACAGACCCCGGTGCGGTCGTTATGAATTCTTTTTTTGAAATAAACCCACAACAAAATCTGACTGAACCCAGCTCAAACCAAGGCGCAGGTGCGGTATCGATTGGTTTTATGTTTTTATTACTACTCTGCGTTAGTTACAGAGCGCAAGGGGCTGAAATAGCAACGCAAACGTTACTCTCGGCAACAGCGGGTCATGATGATAATGTATCGCGGGCTGAGAATACGGTCGATATTATCGCCGATCGCTTTGCTCATATTGATGCTCGATTTATTATGGACTATGGCATTAGTTTTAATAAAAGCCTTTCTTTAGAGATCCAAGCAGGGCATCAAATTTATCAGTTCAGCGATCAACTTGGGCGTAACGAATTTTCAGGGCGACTTGTTTATAGATGGCAAAATAGCTTTTCTTATAACTCGCCCTGGTATCAATTTTTTAGTGATATCAAAGTATGGGATAGCAAAGCTCAGCAAAGAAATAGTACCTTTTACACGCAGCAAGCGATGGTTAGTGCGCGTTTAACGACGATGATTAGTGGTTCAGTAGGCGCAGAGCACAAAGTAAGAGATAGCGAAAGTCGAGTCTTTGACTTAACTCAAAGTCGAATATTTGCGCATTTAGATTATGCATGGGCGGATAATTTTTCACTTTATTCAAGTTATAGCTATATTAAAGGTGATACGGTTTCTACGGTACAAAGCCAATACTGTAATGGCTTAATCGCAACTTCTGTATATCCCTTATTATTAGTATCGAAGGACATTGAATGGGATCAGGTATTTAATGATTCTTATTGTGGTAATTGGATAAGTTATCGCTTGAATGCGCTGACCCAAACCTTTGTTCTCGGTGCTAATTATGGCTTTGATCATTCAAGCTCACTCGATCTTTCTTGGTTGTATGCGGATGTGCAAGCGGATGGAGATAACTACTATCAACGAAATATTGTTCAGCTTAATTTTTTAAAGGCGTTTTAATATGTTCTTAAAGCGTCAAGCAATAATACTGCTGCTCTTTCTGGTCTTAAGCTCTTTAAGTGCTTGTGATAATCGAGGTGAAATGCCGGCGCGTGGATTTGTGCTTGAAGAGGATGTTGCCGATAGCTATCTGTCTTTTATAAATCCTCAGCAAGCATTTTCGTCGAGTATTTATCAGCTTGTTATTTTGCCTGACGTTGCATTAGAAGGAGCGACCTCAAATGCAGGATATTCTGCCGCCATTATTAATACTAGCAGCGAGCAAACTGAGCAAGATACGTTTGATGGAGAATGGAGCGAAACAAGTGACCTAGATTGGAAGACTAATTCAACCAATAGCCATGATCTAGATCTGACATCCAATCAAAACATAACGATAAATATTCAATGCACTCAGGCTTGTCAGTTATACATAGTTAAAACGGGGTATCGATATCAACAGATAGAATCTGATGAGAATTTATCGATTCAATACAAATTAACTGACAGCCTGATTAATTCGGTTGTTTATGCCGAACAATATTACCGAGCGGTTGATCCCGATAATGAACGTACTACGTTAGATGCTTGGAAGAGTAAAAATGGTTTTGATCAAGGTCATGATGTGCATGTTATTTTTCGTGATAGCAAAGATCTCGGCTATGGCCGTGATATGTATGCTAGACGTAATGATGATGGTAGCTTAGCTTTTTACGTTAATAATTTTGTGGTGGCGGTGGGTAAAGGCAATCCCGCTAATTATGGTCCGTTAAACTTGTTGGCCGCTACCGATCAAAATTTTGATTATCACCTTGGATCGAATGCGATTGAATTTAGTGCTATAGATCCTAATGATCCAGACTCTGAAAAAATTCTTAAGTTTTTTACATTCTCTGCAGATAATGATCAAGACATTCAGCCTAGAATTACCTCCGCTGATTTAGACGGTCGAGGCATCAAACACATGCCTTCTATTTGTCTTGCCTGCCATGGTGGAAAATTATTGCCCTTAAATCAAGACGGAAGTTTCAATGAATTAAGCCTTAAATCAGCTAAGTTGAACCAACTGGAGCTGGATTCGTTTGAATTTATGGAATCAGGTGAATTCAGTAACGCGGATCAGCAGGCAGGGATAAAAATCATTAATCAATGGGTACGTGATAGTTATGTTGAGATGAGCCAGAGAGACCCAAGCCAAAAAGGTTTTTGGGACGGTGAATTTCCACAAAGTATTGCAAATGCACGCTACGGTAGTGATAGTTTTAGTTTAGCTAGTTATCAAACAGGTACGGTTCCGAGTGGTTGGCAGCAGACAGAATTTCGTCCTGAAGGTATTGAGAATCTCTACCTTCAAGTGGTTGAGCCTCATTGCATCAGCTGTCATTCTTTACGTGGTTATCAAGCAGGCAATGATAGCCTAGTCGCTGATGTGATTATTAATGATCAAGAGGTTAAGCTCGGTAATGCGATTGATTTTTCTAGCTATGAAAAGTTCATTAGCTATTCAGAAATAATCACCGACTACGTTTATCGCCGTGGAATTATGCCATTATCGTTACGTAATGCTGAGGTGTTTTGGCAAGCGCCTTATTCCGCCCCCGCATTATTAGCCACTTTTTTACCGAGTTTTTCACAGGACATCGACGTACTAAATGAGCAAGGAGAAATACAACCTCCAGGACTGCCGATTTCACGGTTAGGTGCGGAGCGAGTTTCTGCGCTACCTTTAACCTTGCACGGGGGCGGCAGTTCATTTGCTAAAGATTATCAATGGTCGATTATATCGGGTCCTGAGGATCATGATCTCCAATTGGAAGGTATCGATGAAAAAATTACGCGTCTGCTCGGCACGACAGAAGGAGAATATCAGCTCAGGTTAACCGTTTCCAATAGCCGCGGTGAGAGTTCTAGCCAAATAACGATTCAGGTGGATAAAAGTTATAAGCCTGAAAGCGAAATTAACTTTGTTGATGATATAAAGCCATTATTACAAAATCAGTTGTACGATTCACGCAGCTGTCAGAGTTGTCATAACCCGACTACGGGGGTCGAAGGTATTCCGGTATTCTACGATGACGGTAATATGAATTTATACGCAGATGTGCGAGCAAGAGTGAACCTAGGGTCGCCAATAGATTCATTGTTATTACTGAAACCGACCCGGCATCAGCATGGGGGGGGGATACGGTTTGATCTGGAAACGACGCTAGGACTAGAAAGCTATAATACTATTCTACAATGGATTATTGCGGGTGCCCCTTGTGGTATTGATAGCTCAATTTGTCCCTAATATAGGCTGTTCATAAATAGTAAGCGTTAATTAGTCATGAAAATGAAACAAACTGTTGAATATTGATTTAGCACAATAAAATATCCGGATGTGCTCATTTGTCTACCTTCTATGCCCCGTCAGCAAAGCATCTGACAATAATACGACGAATGCAGACAATACTGTTCTATTTTTACTAGCTAATCGGGCTTAGGGCGAAAATTTATACTCTCACAAAATGATTGAGAGTAATCCTATGAAATTATCTATAACTCCCCGCTATCTCGTTATCTTTCTTATGTTAGTGCTGAGCAGTGCCTTTAGTATTAAAGTTATTCAGTATGATCAAGCCTACCTTTATGGTGAAAATCAGTTAATGGAACATGTTCAAATACTGATATTATTATTAGTCGGTGTGATCTTTTGGCTGAATGCAGGAGTGAAAAACTGGAACCTGGTTAAATCATCATCTCCTAGCTTGAGTTTTTTAGCTTATCTAGCAGCCGCCTTAAGCTTTAGTTTTATATTACGTGAAATGAGTATTAAGCAATCAAAAATTGATTGGTTGATATTTTTTGTTGATGGCCAAGGATTTAAAATTATCATGGCCGCTGTTTGGATTCCCTTATTGTATAAAGCGTTTCAATTTAAGAATGAATATATTGAAATCGTTAAAAAGGCTATTTTATCGCCAACGGCGTTATTCTTGATGGCCTCGGTTGGATTTTTGGCTGCCGGAGCTTTATTTGATAAAGAAATAATTGTTGTCGAGTACTTTCGTTTTTATGAAGAAATTTTAGAAATGAATGGTTATGGTTTCATGTTATTGGCAGCGCTATCATTCCGTCGGGATATGATATTGGCGGTTTGTGATTGTGAGAAAAGTGCAAAACTTACGATGGATAATCAACAGGCAAAGCAGAATGTGATGCCGCGCATAATGGCGACACCCGTATCTAAGGTGATGGCAGAAGCAATCGCAGAGCCGATGAATAAACAGAATTAGTCACTATTCAGCAGGTTTTAATAACGATCCATGAATGGGTATTTGTTCCACAAACACCCAATAATGGATCTTATTATTTTTTAATTTGATCTATCTGAATAGTTACCAATATTAAAGGAGTTAAGCACTCAATTGCTCTTGCTCTAGGGCTAGTCTTTGCTGCTGAGCTGAAGCTAAGCCGACGACATTACCAAGAATGATTAAGCCAGGTGTCAGGTGCTTCATCTCTTCAGCCATGGTAGGCAAGGTCGATAATGTGCCGAGTTGGGAGGCTTGGTTTTTACGAGTACCTTGGCAAATAATGGCGACCTCCGTATCAGGGTGGTGGCCTTGATCGATTAAGTGCGCACTGATCGTTGCGGCTTGATTCATCCCCATATAAAACACTTGAGTTTGATTTTCTTTATCAGTATGCGACGGATCAAATTCGCCAAAGCTAGAATGTCCGCTGTGCAGTAATAATGAATTGCCGTAGCCACGGTGTGTTAGCGGAATATTACAACTGGCGGCGCAGCCCGCCGCCGCAGTTATTCCCGGTACGACGGTGGTTTCTACGTTGCGTTGTTGTAAGTATTCTAATTCTTCACCACCACGACCAAAGATAAAAGGATCTCCACCTTTAAGGCGAACGACATTCTTGTGGCGTAAAGACATTTGATATAAAAACTCGTTGATTTCTTCCTGCTTCATTTTATGTGCGCCGCAGCGTTTACCGACATTAAAGGTTTTACAATTATCGGGAATCATCGCTAATATTTCTTCAGAGATGAGCGCATCATACAAAATAGCGTCTGCGTTCTGAATCGCTTTTAGTGCTTTTAGAGTCAACAGTTCTGGATCACCAGGACCTGCACCCACTAAAATAACCTGTGAATCATTCATATTAATTTACTCTCTATCGTTTAATTCAGGCTAATGTTTCAGATGTAAGTTCTGTCGCAAGCTCAATTGTAAGAGCTTTGGCTTGCTGCGAAAATTGTTCAACTAATGTTCTTAACTCAGGTACGCATGAACCGCAGTTGGTACCGCATTTTAATTTAACGCCTAGCTCATCAATATTGTTGATGCCCGCTTCGACAGCGGATTTAATTTGTTTATCACCCACTTGAAAGCAAGAGCAAATAATCGTACCGGGATCGCTGGCTGCGTTGCCTTCTCGGCCTGCTAGTAAAGCGCGACGCTGAAAGTCAGTGAGATGCTGGCTATTAAATATCTGGCTTAACCAGCGGCGATTTGGCAAATCAAATTGTGGACTTAAAAAGAGCGAAGCGATTAAACGATTGTCTTCGACAATGGCAATACGATGCGTGCCATTGCGAGCATCGGTAAAAATAAGGGCTTCACCATCGGGCAATAAACGTTTTAGTGCTTGGTAAGCGTCCGCAATCCCCTGCTTACCTGACAGTTCATAATAGTGAGCTTGCACGCTATTGAGATTAGAAGGATGAGCTTGCTCATCCTCCGTTGTCTGAATATTAAAAGGCACATGCGCCCAATAATCACATATAGCAGAAAGCGCTTCAGGTTGATCGGCTAACATTAAGAAACCGAACCACTGTGACGGGTATTTTTTAATCGCTACCGGAGTATGCTTATTCTCTGGCTGGCCTGAAATAGGGCAAACAATTGAATTAACTAAAACTCCCATGCGGCCTTTACTAGAAAACTGGCTGGTCCAATGCATAGGAACAAAAAGATTCCCTTGGGTTTGTGCTTTGGTCAGTTTTACTCGAACTATAATTTCACCATGTGGATTATTGATCACCGCGAGATCATCTTGCTGTAGCTTATATTTAAGGGCGTCTGCGGGATGAAGATCAACAAAGGGCTCCGCGATGTGTTGCAATAAACGATCTGTTTTACCCGTGCGTGTCATCGTATGCCACTGATCTCGAATACGACCGGTATTCATGATTAGTGGTAATTCAGCGCTGGTTTTTGCAACCGGCAAACGCGCGGTTAAGCCAACGAATTGAGCACGTTTATTGGCGGTGAAGAATTGTCCATCATCAAAAAATCGTTGACGTCCATTGGGATAATCTTTATTTACCGGCCATTGAATAGGCTGTAAATCGTTATAGGCTTGTTCGCTTAAATTCGTTAAACCGGATAGGTCAAAATCACGCGCGGGGAAATCATCATAGCCATTTTCAAAGGCCGAGAGGCCAGCATGTTCGTTAAAAATTTGATAAGGATGCTGGTAATCGAAAGCCTCCTTAAAACCTAGCTTTTGTGCTACTTGAGTAATGATCCACCAATCAGGCTTAGCATTGCCCATGGCCGGTATGAAATTACGTTGACGAGAAATACGGCGTTCAGAGTTAGTCACCGTACCATTCTTCTCGCCCCAGCTGGCGGCCGGTAATAAAATATCAGCAACCTCAGTGGTATCGGTTTTTTCTAAGCAATCTGAGACAACAACCATTTCACATTTTAATAAGGCGGCTTTTAAACGATCCGCTTCTGGCATGCTCACCAGAGGATTGGTCGACATAATCCAGATGAATTTAATGTCACCACGCTCAACGGCATCGAACATGTCGACGGCTTTTAGACCATTCTCAGTTGCGATATTCGTAGCATTCCAATAACGCGCGATACGATCGATATCGGCGGGTTTCTCAAAATGCATACGACCTGCTAGCTGATTGGCCAAGCCACCGACTTCGCGACCTCCCATCGCATTGGGCTGGCCTGTAATAGAAAACGGTCCTGCGCCTGGCTTGCCTAAGCGGCCTGTTGCTAAATGGCAATTGATAATTGCGTTGCATTTATCAGTCCCAGAAGAGCTTTGATTAATACCTTGGGAATAAAAGCTGAGTGTTTTTTCGGTTTGGCTATACCAGCTAAAGAACTGTGCAATATCGACTTCAGGGACTTCGCAGACTCTAGCAATGTCGGCCAAGTTAAATTCTTTTGAACCGTTTTCCTCAATATTAATACTATCTGCTTTGGCTTGTTGAACGGTATTATCAAAGCCATCGGTATATTGATCAATGTAGTCTTGGTTGCAATGGTCGTTATTGGCTAGATAGGCGAGAAGTGCGTTAAATAGGAAAGCATCGCTGCCAGAACGTAGAGGTAGGTGTAAATCAGCAATATCACAACTAGCGGTTTTACGCGGATCGATCACGACGACTTTTAAGTTTGGATTGTTCTTTTTCGCCGCCACCATACGTTGATATAAAATAGGGTGAGCCCATGCGGGGTTTGAACCGATTAAAATTAATAAGTCAGTTGCTTCGATATCTTGGTAGCAAATAGGAACGGTATCGCTGCCAAATGCACGCTTATAAGCGGAAACCGCCGATGACATACATAAGCGAGAATTGGTATCCATATTGGCACTACCAATAAAGCCTTTCATCAGTTTATTAGCGACATAATAATCTTCGGTTAAAAGCTGACCTGAACCATAAAAAGCAACGGCTTTCGGTCCATGATCTTTTACCACTTGTTGAATCTTGTCAGCCACTTGAGTCAGCGCAGTGTCCCAATCTGAATTCTCCCCATTGACCTTAGGATTTAATAAGCGGCCTTGAATGGACAGTGTTTCATGCAGTGACGAGCCTTTTACGCAAAGTTTTCCAAAATTACTGGGATGAGTTTCAATCCCAGAAACCGCCGAAAGATCTTTTGGCATTTGCACGCCACAGCCGACGCCGCAGTAGGGGCAGGTTGTTTTACAAGTATCATTCGGCAGTATGTTCATAATTAGACTCTTTTAATAAAGCTTGGCTTCAATGTAATAGGTCTATTCAAGAACGATGCCAGAGACAAGACAAATTGGGTCAAATAGTAGGAAAGAGGAAAAAAATGCCATACACCCAAGAGGTGTATGGCAAAACCCATTTATTATGATAAATGCAATGATCAATATAGAAGCAGTATATGAACTATAAGAGAGTATTGGACCTTCATAAAGGATCGGGCAAGGCATGACTGAAGAAGGGTGCACCGTAATGGTGCGGTCAGTCAATTCTGGTGCATGCTTTTGGCCAAACTGGTGCGTGGTTAGATGAATGCACCAGTTTGGCCAAAATTACGAAAACTGGGATGAAAATGTGTCGGGTCAGAGGTTAGGGCTAGTACATATATGAGTACAAACACGTGTACATAAACGAACTAATAGGCGAGCTAATAAAGCAACACTTAGCTGTCACAAAAAGCTTGACCAAAGATCAAATCTTGTCTGATGGCTTCGATGTTTTTCGCTTGCTGTAATAATTCAAAATACCACTGACTATCGGCGACGTCGCCGTAGAGGACCGCGCCCACTACCTTGTGGTCACAGATCAAAATCTTTTTGTAAATCGAGCGCTCAAGATCATTAAACTCTAGCGTCTCACATTCTAGATCAGTTTCTTCCGCATTGATGATGCCCATTGAGTGCACATCAATGCCACTGACTTTTAACTTGGTTGCGAAAGTTTCTTCATAATAAACCGGTACTTCACTTTCCAAGCTGGATTTTTCTTTAGCAACAAATAGTAGCTGCTTTGCTAATACACTTGCTTGATTCCAGATTGGAGCGACCAGACCATAGGTATTGCCTTCAAATTCGCAGCACTCACCTAGGGCATAAATATCATCTTGGGATGTTTGTAATTGGGCGTCTACACAGATGCCTTTTGCAACCACTAAGCCACTTGCTTGGGCTAATGGCGTGCAGGGTACAATACCCGTAGCGAAGATAACAAGGTCTGCTTCCAGTTTGTCGCCATTGTCTAGTTCTACTGCACAGACTTTACTCGCTTCTCCTTCAACAGAAGTGCCTTGTAAAGCAACCGGGCCGTGGCCGGTCGCGATATTGATGCCGCGTCCTTGCAGTTCCTTTATCAACAGCGTCGAGGCCTTGCTGTCGATCTGGCGATTCATCACGACATCGCGTCGATGCAATAGGGTGACATCCATGCCTTGCTTCACTAAACCCACGGCCGCTTCGATACCGAGCAAGCCAGCGCCAATCACGACGGCCTTTTCATAGCGGCTAGTCACCTGTTGCATAAAGTCGACATCAATCAACTTACGGAAGCCCATAACCCCTTCCAAAACGCTGGGCATTTGTGTGCCAGGCATTGGCGGAATAAACGCGCGCGAGCCGGTGGCGAAGATGAGCTTGTCATAGTGGAGTTGTACACCGTTTTCACAGCTTAAACTGTGTGTTTCAGAGTCGATATGGATGACTCGATGATTGAGTAAAACCTGCACATTACGTTCTTGATACCAGGCATCATCACAGGGGGTAATGCTTTGTAGATCGGTTTCTTGGGCTAATAACGAAGACAGCATAATACGGTTATAGTGCGGGACATTCTCGGCGCTCAGTACTTTCACTTGGTAATCTGCTTGGTGATCGAGCTCTTTTAAAAGCTGCATAGTGGCTAAACCGTTGCCTATGATTATTAACTGTTTTTTCATCATTATTCACCTAAGACTAAAAATATGGCCATACAAACGAAAACGGAGCATAAGGCAGGCCTTATACTCCGTTTCACATTGCGTTAGGGGAAGCTCAATTCATATTAGAACTTAGCTTCTGCCCAAACCCATAGCTTGTCAGTATCAACCTTGCCAGACTCGTCTGTTGCAGAGTACTGAGCAAACTTGATGCCAGCACTGAAGTTTTTATCAAACTTCTTCGCGGCGAGTAGATTGATTTCGCTGCCTAGGTCATCACCGTCTTTATCAGAGCTGAAGTCGTGGTACATGGCTAATAGCTTAATACCGGCAACTTTCGTTACCGCTTTAGCATAGAGATCAGTTAGGCCTTTAGTTGGGGTGCCCAAGAATTGATCAGACCAACCATTGAAAGCATGTCCTGTTGCGTAGGGCGTAGAGAAACCATAAGTTCCATCACCGCCCAATGTTTCCATACCCGCTAATAGACTGATGCCAGAGACTTTTACGCCGCCTTCAATTAGGCTGTAATCGGCATCATTATCTTTCGCACCATCAGCACCTGAATTTTGGGTTTGAGTCGCGTATTCCGCTGTATATAGAAGATCTAGAGCATCCAGTGCGGTTTTACCTTTAAAGCGTAAACCAAAAGTATCATAGGTTTTTTCACTGTCGTCTTCTTCTAGTAAATAGGCATAAGTCGACACTTTTCCCACAGGGGTCTTATAACCGACGTTCACTAGGTGATCTTTCACTTCGATATCATTATATAAAATATCGTTACGCTGGCTGATATACGCATACGTTGCGGTTAGGTTTTCAACTGCGGTGACATCAATACGGGCAGCATCAAATGTCTGCTCATTTTGACGCCAGCCGACGTTGCCGATGAAACGGGCATTATCTAGGATGATACGTTGACGACCTAACGTGGCGCCAAAAGCATCTGATCTATAGCTGATTTGTGCACGGTTAATATCACCAGTTGCAGGGTCAGCAACAACGGACTTAGAAGTATCATCAGGGCCTACTGAGGTGTTTTTTGAGAAATACTCATCTTGTAAGGCGATAACATGATCGTATTCGACTAATACTTTAACGCCAGCCATACTCGCGGTTTCATAGCCTAAGCGTGCACGTGCTGTCATAGCAATCGCATCGTCTTTGCTATTGTCTTGTTGAACATTTTCATTACGAATACGCAGCTGAGCAATAACATCGCCCTCTTTAACAAACTCGGTCACAGAAGCTGCTTGGCTTGGCAGGGCAATCGCCAGCAGTGCAGTGCTGATGGCGCTGGCTAAGATAGTTTTTGTGGTCATATGAAACTCCTAGTTTAATTCTAATTTTTTAAATTAAAGTTTATAAATCTGTCTTTGAAATCAATGATCTCAATTTGGTTAAGCGATTTCTTTTGCTGCGCTTATTTTACCGCGAGTAGGCTTGGTTAAAGGCTCTACCTTGCGCTGCTTCTCATATAAGAAGCTTAAAACTTGTTGGCGGTAGTGATTGTATTTAGGGTCATCTGCCATCTCAATACGGCTACGAGGACGCTCTAAATCAATTTTTAATATCTCTCCAACGGTAGCGGATGGACCATTGGTCATCATTACAATACGGTCGGATAATAAGACCGCTTCATCAACATCATGGGTAATCATAATGATGGTATTACCCAAATCTTTTTGAATCTCCATCACTGAATCTTGTAAATGTGCTCTTGTTAAAGCATCTAGAGCACCAAAAGGCTCGTCCATTAATAAAATTTTAGGTTCCATGGCCAAAGCGCGGGCAATTCCTACGCGTTGCTTCATCCCGCCTGAGATTTCATCTGGGCGTTTATCTATGGCATGACCCATATGCACCAGATTCAAGTTATGTTCGATCCATTCTTTCATTTCAGCTTTGCTTTTGCTTTTATCAAAAACCGTTTTAACCGCGAGTTCGACATTTTCATAGGCGGTGAGCCATGGCAGTAATGAATGGTTCTGAAATACAACGGCGCGTTCAGGGCCAGGTTCATTCACCTCTTTACCTTCTAATACAGCACCACCTTCCGTTGCTTGCAGTAAACCCGCGACAATATTGAGTACGGTTGATTTACCACAGCCTGAGTGACCTATTAATGAAATCATCTCACCTTTTTCAATTTTTAAATTGACGTCGGTCAAGGCTTTGAAAGAGCCTTTGGCTGTAGGGAACTCAATCCCGACTCCGGTTAACTCTAAAATAGGGTTTATTACTATATTTTTTGAATTCATTATGTGTCTCTCTTACTCATCGTTGTCGCTAAATTCTAGTCTTGCTATCTATTGCGAGTCCTATTGGAATCAGCGCAGAATTGCTTGTTTATCCCACGAGAATACTCGCTGCAGCATCAACATCATTCGGTCTAATAAAAATCCGATCATGCCAATAACCAATACGGCAACCATGATGCGACCTAGCGAATTGGAGCTGCCATTTTGAAATTCATCCCAGACAAATTTACCGAGGCCAGGATTTTGCGCGAGCATTTCAGCGGCAATCAAAACCATCCAGGCAATGCCTAAAGACAAGCGTAAACCGGTGAATACCATTGGGATCGATGAAGGAATAACGACTTTAAAGACATGGGTCATCGGTTTAAGGCGTAAAACTTTGCTGACGTTCAGTAAGTCCTGATTTATTGAGGCGGTGCCAACGGCGGTATTAATAACCGTTGGCCATATGGAGCAGACCAGTACGGTGATGACGGACGTCACAAAAGACTTGGCAAATAATGGGTCATCACTGGTATAAACAGCGCTCACAACCATTGTCACTAACGGTAGCCATGCTAAAGGAGATACCGGCTTAAACAGTTGGATGATCGGGTTCGCAGCAGCGTAAAGGTTTTTACTTAAACCAATCATGATACCAAAGGGAATCGCGATAATAGACGCTAAGATAAACCCTGTTAGTACGGTGACTAAGCTAGTAAATGTTTGATCGATAAAAGTAGGCTTGCCGGTATAGCGGCGAACTTTAACTTGAAAATTTGGATCTTGTGCTAAGCGATCTACATTTCTATCCTCTTGACGCTGATAAAAAGCGACTTCTTTTTCTCGCTCATTATTATGCTCGGTCATGAGTGATTTAAATTGTTGAAAAGCTTGTGATGGCCCCGGGAATTTTCCTAACGAGGTATCAATGTTTTGTGCCACGGTTCCCCATATTAATAAGAAAAATAATAAACCGGCTACGGGCAGCATGATGGCTTTAATGGTTTCTTGCATCCAAACGGGCATTACGTCGTCGGTTATACTGCCACCCCGGTTAAATAAACCATTGGGTAGGCTTGTAAATTTATTTTTCATAAAAACCTCAACTCTTGTACATTGGCTGCACATTCGGTGTACATGCGAATTCAATTATTACTTTTTATTGCTAGATCGCTTCTAGCCCGATTATTTAGACTAGAAGCGTTGTCGATTACATTTCTGTAATTTAAAGTTTATCTTTTCTTTTCAGACCAATACTGAATTTTTCTAAATAAGCGTTTGGCTGGCTGCCGTCATAAACGATATTGTCGATAAAGTGTTTTTGTGGCGAGCGATAGCCTGACTCGGAATCAAAGTTAGGAAAATCTTTGGCTTTCACTTTGCCCTCTATAATCAGTTCTTTCGCCGCTAAAGCATAAATGTCAGGGCGATAGACTTTGTTGGCTAAATCTTTATACCAAGCGTCAGATTTTGGCTCAGAAATTTGACCCCAGCGACGCATTTGCGTTAGGTACCAGATGGCATCAGAGTAGTAAGGGAACGTGGCGTTATGACGGAAGAAGACGTTGAAATCAGGGACTTCACGCTTGTCGCCTTTTTCGTATTCGAACGTTCCTGTCATTGAGTTTGCGATCACATCGTAATCGGCTCCGACATAGTTGCTCTGGGATAATATTTTCACCGCTTCTGGGCGATTAGCATTATTGTTTGCATCTAACCACTGGGCGGCACGAATCATCGCTTTAACTACACGAATGTGGGTATTGGGATTTTTGTCGGCCCATTTTTGGCTAACACCAAAGACTTTCTCTGGATTGTTTCTCCAAATTTCATAATCAGTAACTACTGGTACGCCAATGCCTTTGAATACTGCTTGCTGGTTCCAAGGTTCGCCGACGCAATAACCATCAATCGTTCCTGCTTCCATCGTCGCTGGCATTTGTGGTGGTGGTGTTACTGATAATAAGGCGTCAGCATCAATTTGACCTGAGGTATCGCCTTTATGTGGAGCATAATAGCCAGGATGGATACCGCCAGCGGCTAACCAATAACGTAATTCATAGTTATGTGTTGATACCGGGAAAACCATACCCATGTTGAAAGGTTTGCCTGCATCTTTATAGCTTTCAATAACCGGCTTTAATGAGTTCGCTTTAATCGGGTGAACAGGTTTTCCATCTTTATGAGGAATGTTTTTCTTCATCTCTTTCCAAACGCTATTGGAAACGGTAATCGCATTGCCGTTTAAATCCATACTGAAGGCGGTGATGATATCGGCCTTAGTGCCATAACCCATGGTCGCGCCCAAAGGCTGACCTGCAAGCATGTGTGCGCCATCAAGCTGACCGTCAATCACTCGGTCTAATAAAACTTTCCAGTTTGCCTGTGCTTCTAAGGTGACATAAAGACCTTCGTCTTCAAAAAAACCTTTTTCATAAGCAACCGCAAGAGGGGCCATATCGGTTAGCTTAATGAAACCGATTTTTATCTCTTCTTTTTCGGCATAACCGGTTTTAGCCAATGCGATCGTCGAGGTTAAAGGGGATATGCCTAATGCCGCCCCGGCGGTAAGCGCTAATGTACTTCTTAAAATTGAGCGGCGAATCTTATTTAATGTGGAATATCTATCTTTAAACATAATGCTTCCTTTAGTCTTTAATTTATAAATGGTTAATTTTTTAATTGATTGGCTATTAATTAAGTAAAATATTTATCATAATTTTTTTTCAAAAAAAAACGCAAATTAATTCTCTATTTCTAATGAATAAAGTATTGATTTGCGTCTTTGCAGTTTAATTTAACTTTAACCGTCTTTGGTCTAGGTTATTAAATTATTTATTGCGAGTAGCGTGCCAATAAATTAAAAAATACGACAATAAAATAATTATTGTTTATAAATAGTGAAAATGATTTATGGCGGTGCATGAAAAATAGAGAATGCTGATGAATGATAAATGTTAGTGCAGACATATCGCTCAGAATGCGCATTGAAAAGGGTGCAGAAATTGAAATAGGGGTCGAAAAAGAGCAGTAGAGCAATTGTGTTTTTTATGGCAGAGGTATCATGTGACTTTTTTAGTGCGGAAAAGAAAAAGATGCACCAGAGAGCGCACCTTATATAGGGATGCTTAATTAACCTGGCCGTAGCGAGTAAGTCGCAGTTAATATTTTTGAGGGAGTCATGTCAGTCTTTCATTTGTGAATGAATGAGCGGGCTATGAGGTGATTAGGGGGCTCTAATAAAAGCGTAATGATTTTGTGGGATTTTCACTGCCCACTCTTGGGCTACCCTTCGATGACTTTGTCGCGAATGTTCATCCAAGAAACTTCTTGTAGCAGTTCAACCTTTAAACCCTCTCGCTCAAAACCCCCTGTCTCTTTGGTAACTAATAACGGTAAGTAATCACTTAAATACAGGTAGCCCAGTTTTAGTGCTTTTTTTTCAAAATTCGCACCATTCATGCGCGCATCTAAGAAGAGGGGAATCAATTAAAGCGTCAGTAACTCCATCACCGAGAGGATGTTTTGTGCGATTTCAACCAAGGGCTTACTCTGATCCATCGCCATCTTTCGCATCGCATGGTAGGCCTGTTCTTCATCTAAACCTTTGCTTTTCATTAATAGCCCTTTGGCTTTATCAATGATTTTACGATCGGCAAGTTGATCACGGGTTTGCTTTAATTCTTTGCGCAGTGCCTGATGTTCTCTAAAGCGTGCAATGGCTACATCCAAAATAGGCTTGACTCGGTGCGGGTTTAAACCATCAACAATATAGGCGCTGGCCCCAGCCTGAATGGCTTGGGTGATGATTTTTCTATTACCTTCTTCGGAGAACATGATTACGGGTTTAGGATTATGCTGATTAAGCACCGTCATATTTTCTAGGGTATCTCGATCGGGAGATTTTAGATCCATAATGATAATGTCGGGCTGATGAATTTCAACATTCTTAATTAAACTTTGTGCGCTTTTTAGGCGGCAGACCACCGTTAATCCTTGATCAAGCAAGGCTTGTTCTAATATAGCGGATTGGGTTGGGGTATCATCTACCAACATAACTCTAGCGGGTTTCATGAATATTTAATGCTCTATAACACGGTAACCTCGGTAATTAGCAATTATTAGGCCATTAGCTCTGAAAAATTACGGGTATAGTCTACTGACAGGAATTGTCAGCAATGGGAATTATACTGAGGTGACATTCAAACAGCGGCAGGACATCGGAATACATCATGGCTGAACTATTTAAAGATAATTTATCGTTAGAAAAGATATCGAATTTAGGATTAAGTATTGCTGAACAAGGTGCTCAATATGATATTGCCTTTGATGAAGACGGTTTTCAACAAAAGTTAATCGACTATTGCCGTGAGCAGGGAGAAGAGCAGTGGCAGGATTTGTCTTTGATGCAAAGGCTTAGAGCCGCCGCACAAGCCTTGCATTTTATTATGCCTCAGCAAGAAGCAGCTGAAGCAGTCGTTGCGGCTCTCTATAACAATGATGCACTATCGGGCTGGTTATCTTTAATTTGCTGTGAATATATCGCTATTCATCAAAAGCTGAGTCTAGATCAAGGGCTAGAATATCTGCAGAAAATGACAGAGTTTTTTAGCGCAGAATTTGCTATCCGCCATTTTATTATTAAACAGCCTGTAGCAACGTTGGCCATTTTACATACTTGGTTAGAGCATGAAAATCATCATGTACGACGTTTGGTTTCCGAGGGTACTCGGCCACGCTTACCTTGGGGTATGCGCTTATCGATATTCATTGATCAGCCGGAACTGGTGATGCCTTTACTTGTGGCTTTACGTGATGACGAGGAAGAATACGTACGTCGCTCCGTTGCCAATCATCTTAATGATATTGCTAAAGACCACCCGCAGCTAATTATTGAAACCGCACAGCAGTGGCTGGCCGAAGAAGAGTTGGCATTACTGAGTATTGTGCAGCGTAAACAGCGAGTGAAATTAATTCGCCATGCGTGTCGAACCTTATTTAAAAAAGGCGAGCCCGAAGTGATGGCGCTGTTTGGTTATCAGCCCGCCGACGATGTGCAGTGTCGTTTATCGAGTGATCAGTTAAGGGTGCCTTTTTCAGGTAACTTTGAATTTGAAATGCTGTTGGAAAAAAACACTGCTGAAGATAATTTATTGATGGTGGATTATGTGATGCACTTTCAAAAAGCCAATGGTAAGCAAGCTCCCAAAGTTTTCAAATGGTTGGATCGAAGCTTCACTGATAAATCGAAAGAGACGGTCTCGAAAAAACATTCTTTTAAAAAAATAAGTACGCGTAAATACTATCCAGGCATACACCGCTTAGAAGTGATGGTGAATGGCATAAAAAAAGCCCAAATAGAATTTGAGCTTTTAGAAAGTTAATGCTTTAGTACTGACTTGGTCAGAGTTCAGTGAGGAATTAGTCGTCTAATAAGGCATCTAATCCTGATTCTAAATCTGTGGTTGATGCCACGTCTTTATAGGCTTTTTCAGTATCCATACCAATATGCTGAGCAACCGCAAGAGGGAACTCATCAATAATACGAGCTTCATTCCAATCTTCTTTGTGAGCGAGGTGCAGATATTTTGCGATATAGATAATACCAGCATAGGTACCGTATTCTTGATCAAACTCAGCATTATTTTGATCATTAATAGCGTCCAGCATTTCCTCTGGAAACTTCCAGCGTTTCGCTAATTCAGCACCGACCTTTGCGCCATCAAACCCTAGCTGTCCTCGCTCTAAGCTATGGCGCTTACCACCGATAGCCTCGGCTTCATCAATACTTTTTACCTCACCGGGTAATACGATACGAATTAATAAACTACCAATGGAGTTAAGCATACCGCAGGTAAAGGCAGTTTCACTTTCTGCTGTCGGTACGTACTGAGCGATCCACTTAGAAAGCGCGCCAATAGCAAAAGACTGCTTCCAAAAAGTATTCATATCAAAACCTTCTGGGGCTTTGAAAGAGCTGGTGACACCTGAGGCTAATACCATCGTACGTAAGGTATTGAAGCCTAATAGAACAATCGCGTCATTGGTATTGGCCACACTGCGGGATGCGCCATAATGAGCCGAGTTAGCTAAACGTAACACTTTGGCGGTAAGCGCTTGATCCATCGCTACTTTTTTACTAATTTCATCTACGTCAATATCCTCGTCCTGGAAGCTTTGCATAAGTTCCTGAACCACACGAGGAATGTGTGGTAGTTGCTGCGTTTGTTCAAAAATTGATGCCATATTCATTATTTGTACTTCCTTTGTCGTCCATAAATCAAGCATAGGTTAGGGATTTGAATAGCGCGTAATTTTTTGTACAAAAAAGGTAGGGTTATTTAACTCAAGAAACGCTTCAGTCAGTACTAATAGCTTGGGGTTTGGTATTATGAGGGATAATAATCATAAAATAGGTAAACGAACGTGGCATTAGCGAGAATTGGGTTTATTGGTATGGGATTGATGGGAACTCCTATGTCATGTCGCTTATTGGCTGCGGGTTATCAGGTAAAGGTTTGGAATCGTAATCCTGAAAAAACGACTTTATCCGCTGCTCACGGCGCTACTATTGCTACTAGCATTGCTCAGCTTTGTGCTGATGTTGATATCATTATGTTATGTGTAAGCGATACCGCGGCCGTAGAAGAAATTGTATTAGCCAATCAAGGTGTATTGGAAAATTTAAATACTGAACAAATTATTATCGACTTTTCCAGCATTGATCCTGAAGCGACTCGCAACTTAGCTAAACAGGTATCTGAAAAATCTTGTCATTGGTTGGATACTCCCGTGTCCGGCGGTGTTGCGGGAGCGGAACAAGGTACCCTAGCCATTATGGCGGGTGGCGACGAAGACATTTTAGATTCTGTTCGCCCGATTTTAGAACCTCTTAGCCAACGAATCACTCGTATGGGGGATGTCGGTGCTGGGCAAGTGACAAAAATCTGTAATCAAATGATTGTAAGCTGTAATGTATTAGTAATGGCCGAAGTGATGGCATTAGCTGAAAAGTCGGGTGTCGACAGTCGTCAGATACCACAAGCGCTAAAAGGCGGCTTTGCAGATTCGATACCACTGCAACTGACTGGCCCAAGAATGGCTGAACGTGATTATCAGCCGGTTAAGTGGCATGTGAAGACACTTTTGAAAGATTTAGATATGGCTAATGGTTTGGCAAAAGACAATCTATCATCGATACCTATGGCGGGCTTAGGCGCTGAGCTAATGCGCCTGCATGCGAGCAAAGGATTTAATGACAGTGATCCTTCCACGTTTATCGAGATGTACTTGGCGAATCAGCTAAGCGCTCAGGAAAGCCAATAATGAAATTAGCCGCTAATATATCCATGCTGTTTCATGAACAACCTTTATTAGAGCGATTTGGCGCTGCCAAGTCGGCTGGTTTTAATGCGGTTGAAATTCAATTCCCGTATGTCGAAACTGTTGCTGATATTAAGGCGCAATTAAAAGAGCACGACTTAGAGTGCGTATTGATTAATGTGCCTGCTGGCGATCTTATGGACGGTGGCGAAGGGCTAGCCTCAGTGCCGGGGAAAGAAGCTGAATTTGCCGCGGCTTTAGTTGAATGCTTAAGCTATGCCACGTCTTTGCGAGTTAAGCGAGTCAATGTATTAGCTGGTCGTTGTGAAGATGAAAGTAAACGTGGGCAATATTTAGAAACGTTTAAGCGTAATTTAAATACCGCCGCAGATATGTTTAAACCGTTGGGGATTACGGTGACCTTCGAAGCCATTAATACTTTTGATATGCCAGGCTTCTTAATTCATAACGTGCAGCAAATGCTGACTATTATGCAAGAAAGTGATCGTGATAATATTAAAATGCAATTTGATGTCTATCACATGGCGCGTATGGAAGACGGCGATATCAGTGCCATTATTAGTCGTTTAGGTAATCAGATTGGCCATATTCAATTTGCCGATGCGCCAGACCGTGGAGAACCGGGTACGGGGGACTTAGATTTTAAATCGATTTTTTATGCGATTGAGTATTCTAGTTATGATGGCTGGGTAGGCGCGGAATATAAGCCAACAAAAAATACCGAAGATACTCTACGCTGGAAGCAGTTTATTACTTCCAGTATTGCGATGTGCAGTTAACGAAATCTGTTTTCTTTCCTCTGTGAAGCGCAGCGCTCTGTGTCCTCTGTGGTTAATATTCTTTTCTTGTCGTCTTAGTTTGAATTTCTTGTTTAAAACTGAAACGCGGTTAACCACAGAGAACACAAAGAAAGAGATAAAAGAAAACCCAAGTAGTTAACGCGAGCGTTTAAAACAAGCCAAGTTGAGGGTTCTCTTCAACGTCTTCTTTCACCGATTCTGCCTTTTCATAAATGATAGCTTCACCAAATAAATCGAATTGAGCTTTCTGTTGTTCTTGCGCTTGGGCTTCTTGCAGTAATTTTTTACGGCGTGCGGCTTCGACACGTTTTTCACGCCCCTGACAAAGTTGAACCACCAAGTGTTTTTGGTATTCGCTAAATTCATTCCAATGAAAGCGTTCCTCGCGGCTGCGAAAACAGCCTTTACAGAAGCCTTTATTGTTCACTGTGCAGATACTTCTACACGGGTTAGGAGTATCAAAAAACTCGCCTTGATCGATCATGACATTAGATTCTTTAAATCCTTTAAGTTAGTGCTAAAGGTCAAAACTAGGATCATCTTTCTTTTCGATTAATTCGATTTTATAGCCATCAGGATCTTCGACAAATGCTATAACCGTTTTTCCGCCTTTAACGGGACCAGGTGCGCGGGTGATGCTGCCTTTTAGATTTTCAATCACTTTGCAGGTTGCATAAATATCATCGACTTCTAAAGCAATGTGACCATAACCGTTACCCAGGTCATATTCATGGGTATCCCAGTTGTGGGTTAGCTCTAATACGGCGCCTTCGTTTTCGTCTTGATAGCCAACAAACGCGAGGGTGTAGCGGTATTCATCGTTATCACGACGGCGCAGCAGTTTCATGCCCATGACTTGGGTGTAAAACTCAATTGATTTATCCAGGTCGCCTACGCGTAGCATTGTATGTAACATTCTCATGGCTATTTCCTCAAACCTTAGCAAGGTTAATCAATTTCGATCTTATCTTTATATTCGCACAAATCTTCAATAATGCACGATCCACATTTGGGTTTTCTGGCAACGCAGGTATAACGACCATGAAGAATAAGCCAGTGATGAGCATCCATCATGAATTCAGCGGGAATAAATCGCATCAATTTTTGTTCGACTTCATCGACATTTTTCCCGGGTGCTATTTTCGTTCGGTTCGAGACTCGAAATATATGGGTATCGACTGCCATGACGGGATGGCCAAAGGCGGTATTGAGTACCACATTGGCTGTTTTACGTCCCACGCCAGCTAATGCTTCAAGGGCTTTACGATCATCAGGCACGATACTACCGTGCAATTCAATCAGGTCTTTGCAGAGCTTGATGACGTTTCTGGCTTTGCTATTAAATAGCCCAATGGTCTTTATATACTGTTTGAGGCCTTCTTCACCCAGGGCGTAGATCGTTTCGGGTGTATTGGCGATGGGATAGAGTTTACGTGTCGCCTTGTTAACGCTGACATCCGTTGCCTGGGCCGACAGTGCGACAGCCACTAATAGTTCAAAGGGGTTGCTGTATTCTAATTCGGTTTCTGGATTGGGATTTTCATTACGGAAACGGGTAAATATCTCGGTGCGCTTAAGCTTGTTCATACTGACATTTTTCTAGTGTGGTATGCCGTAGAGAATAAACCTCGTACGGCATAATTGAAAGTGGCTACTAGGATATTTCAACAACCGAGCTCTTTGGCTCTTGTTCCTGTTGCGGTTCATTTTTGTGTGGCGCACTTTTGTTATAAACAGTTTCTTCAGACATTGATTCTTTAAGCATTGATTGTTCAGGTTCGATGCCTTCTGGCTTGTTTGCTGAAGTGGTATTGTTTTTATCTAGGAACATCAACAACGGTGGCAGGAATAAAAAATCAACTAATAGTGCGACCAATATGGTGATCGCCAATAGCATGCCCATATTATTGCTGGGATGAAAATGAGAGAACTGCATTACCATAAAGCCGCCAATAAGCACCGCCGAAGTGACTAACAACGCATTACCGACGGTATTAAAAGCATAGCGAATAGCATCTTCGGCATTGAGGCCTTGTTCTCGGCGAGCACGTAAATATTTACTTAAAAAATGCACTGTATCATCAACCACAATCCCTAAACTTAAGCAGACGACCACAGAAACAGCGGTATCGATCTGTCCGCTAATCATCCCCCAGATACCATAGGCTAATATCGCGGGCATAATGTTAGGAATTAAACTGATTAAACCGACTTTAAGTGAGCGTAAAGCGAAGATAAGTAAGAATGAAATTAGCACCAGCGCCAACGACGTGCCATTCATCATGCTACCGATATTACGAAAGGTTAAATTCGCAAAGACGATATCCAGCCCTGTGCCTTCATTAACATGAATAGCCGGAGCATTTTCTTTTAACCAAGCCAGTGCCTTTCGTTCAAGCTCTAGAATATAAATAGAATCGGCTTTATTAAAGGATACGGTTAGTCGTGATGCTGAGCGTGAATTGTTGAGCGTATCATCGAGACCTAAACCTAAAGGCAGTGACAATTCATAAAGCAGTAAATACTGCGCTGCCAACTCACGATTTTCTGGAATCTTAAACCAGTCTTCATCGTTGGCATGCAGGTTTTTGTTAAGACGTTTGATGATGTTGGTAATGCTATCCACGCTGGAGACTTTATCTTGTGTTAATAGCCATTGAGAAAAGTCGTCGGTTTGCTGTAAATACTCGGGATTATTGATACCGCCTTCTTGCTGGCTATCTAGCACAAAGAAAATTCTATGCAAGCCGCCTAAGGTATCATTGGTGGCTTCTATTGTTTGGCGTACTTCAAAGGTTGTATCAAAAAATTCATGCCAGCGCTCGGTGATTTTATTATTACTTAACTGGCTACCGACTGCGATTATGATGCACGCCATGGCGATGAATAAAGGCTTATAAAAGCGAATCACTAGGTTGGCAAAATTAAGCATGATTGAGGGTTTAGTATTTTCAACCTTGCCTTTAGGAGTGGGCATTAATGCCAGCATGGCGGGCAAAAAGGAAATGCTATAAATCCAAGCGAAGAATACTCCCGCGGCTATCATATTACCCATGTCGCGGTAGGGTGGCGAATCACTGGTATTCAAGCACAGCACGCCAATAATAGTGGTGATACTGGTAATAAATACTGGAGAGAAGTTGACTCGTAACGCTTCTTCAATCGCTTCGGATTTTGTTTTTCCGTGATTGAGTTCGTAATAATAACTAATCAAAATATGAATACTGTCGGCGACGGCAATGGTAAGAATAGCGGTAGGTACAAAGCCTGTCGGAGGCGTCATAGTAAAACCTAACCAACCGAATAATCCCATGGTTGATACCACAGAAAATGTGATGATCATGAGGGTTAATAGCATGCCAGAGAAGGTACGCAATAAAACGATCATGATGATGATCATAACAAGATAAGACAGTCCTAGTAGATTTTGGATGTCTTGCTTAATCGCTTCACCCATCGTAACGTTGGAGGTTAATGATCCGCCGACTAAAATTTCAAAATCAGGATAGCTTGGGCGAATACGCTCGGCTAATGCTCGCGCTGCGATGACGGCTTCTTTTGAAGTGACCATCGAGGTGCCTTTAGGTAATACCGTGCGTACACTTACACCTGTTGAGGCGCCATCTTCGGAAATTAAGCGATGCAATAACGTCGGTTCTGAGAAGGTTATCTTCTTGATGCGGGCTAAATCGTCATGGGATAAATCTACCGCGTCGTAATACAAATAGTCGATCATCAGATCATCATCTTCGACATCGGTATGCTGATAGTTTTGCAAAGAATTAACACGTTGTGAATAAGGCAGTTTCCAACCTTCATCGGTCAGCCGTTCAATTAAATCTAAACCTTGATGGGTAAACAGATCGCCTTCTTTGGCGTGAATATAAAAGTAAACGTTTTCTTGTTTAGAGAAGGTTCGCTCCATTTCTTCAAACGCTAAGAGCTGAGGATTTTCAGGACCGAAGTAGGTTCTAAAATCACTGGTGAAGGTGAGTTTTGAAGCGCCAAAACCGATGATTAAAACAGCTAAGATGGATAGGCTGGCGATCCACTTGCTCTGAGCAATGATCCAACGGATATAATTTTCAAGCATAATGGTTTTTTATTAGTTATTTTATGATGAGAAGTACTCTCTATTCTATGTGGGTATTGAGCGGTTACAAGGTCAATATAAGACGTTTTCGATAAAGTAGAGTTTCGCGGCAATTTGTTTGGGAATTGTGAATAATTGACGTATAACAGAGTGCGCAATTTAAATTGCAGAAATAGAAATGCATAATCGCTGCTGATGTTAAGACTTTAACTATTTGTAAAATAGACATCTGGCCATAAAAGACAACTATAAAAGATAAGCAGATAATGACACAAAATGTTTGGATTCTAATGCTCGCACAAGCTTTTGCTATGTGTGCGGCGCCCCTTGTAGTATTTGCTGGAGGTTTGATTGGCAAGCAACTTTCTTCTGATAGTAGCTTTGCTACCTTACCTGTTGCCGCGATGGTTATCGGTACCGCATTGGCCGTTTATCCCGCCGCATCTCTGGCGAGTAAGAAAGGGCGCAAGTTGGTCTTTCTGGGCGCTATGATTATTGGTTTACTGGCCTCCTTACTAGCGGTCTATGCTTTGCAAATTGAAAGCTTCTCAGCCTTTGTCATTGCCGCTGTGCTGGTGGGTGTAGTACTCGCGTGTATTCAACAATTTCGTTTTGCCGCGATGGAGAGTGTCAGTGCTGATCTTATGCCTGTCGCGGCCTCTCGGTTACTATTGGCAGGTATTGTTGCCGCTTATTTAGGCCCCGAGCTGGTGACCATCGGCCAGTCGCTACATGAGCAAACCTTTACTGGTGCATTCTTTCTTTTAGGGGGATGTTTTATTATCGCATTTTTCTTGTTGCTCTTTGGTTACCGTAATATTGAAATTAAGCACGAGGAAGGAGAAGTCGGACAGCGCAGTTTTTCTGAGTTGTTATCAAACCCTGGCATTTTGTTAGCGATGGGCAGTGCATCCGTCGGTTTTGCCGTGATGAGTTTTATTATGACAGCCACGCCCATCAGTATGCATGAGTTAAATCATTACAGCTTAGAAGAGACTAAGTGGGTTATTCAAAGCCATATCATGGCGATGTTTGTGCCCTCGCTATTTTCGGGCTGGCTGGTTCGAAAGTTAGGTTTTACTACAATGATGTGGACAGGTTTAGGTATTTATGGGATTTGTCTATTCGTTGCTTATTGGGATCAAGCTTTAGTACATTATTGGAGCGCGTTAGTTTTATTGGGTTTAGGCTGGAATTTATTGTTTGTCGCGGGAACGGCTTTATTACCTCAGATGTATCATGCGAACGAGGCTCATCGAGTGCAGGGACTTAATGACTTAATCGTCTTTAGTGCGCAAGCGATCGCTTCTTTAGGTTCTGGAGTTTTATTAATTTTATTAGGCTGGCAGGGGATAATGTGGGTCGCTCTGCCAATTATTGCAGTGCAAGTGATGTTGTTATTGAACTGGCGTCGAATTAATCGACTCCAGCCCGCTTTTTAATCGCGTCTATGTGGATACCATCATATTGTTTATGAGTGCTCTTCGGGGGTGTACTGAAAAGCACTAATACCAGAGGTATCAGCATAACCGCCGCGAATGATTCCGATGGCGGTGACTAGGCCGCCTAACATAACGCTGCAAGCAAATATCGAATAAAGCAAAATCATGGCACTTCCTAAACTGTTTGAGACTTAAATACAGCTTAGATGATGTTTCTGATTTTGCTTCTCTACTGGCTTTATTGACTTATGTCATACGAAAAGCAGAGGCCAGCGATCAGTATTTGAGTCTTAATACTTTAAAGCCATTGCCTTGTACGACGGTCTCTACACTATGGCAGCTTTTTTCAGCCCACTGTTCGTAAGCCAGTTGTCGGTTAGCAACAATCCAGACTTCGCCACGAGGTAATAGGTGTTGTTTGGCAGTACGAATTAGCTGCTGAGCGAAGTTGTAATCGGTTTCCTTACCTTGATGAAAAGGAGGGTTGCAAACAATGGTATTGAATTTTTTGGTATTGCTTAGGCCGTCGCTGATAAATACAGGGCAATCGAGCCCCAGTTTTTTAGTGTTCATTTCCGCTGACGCAAGCGCCATACCATCAATGTCGACCATTTCCACATACAATTCAGGCTGGCGTAATTTGCAGGTTAAGCCAATGATGCCGCTACCGCAGGCAAGGTCTAAAACGCGACCCCGTTTATTTAAGCTGATGTTATCCAGCAACAGTTTGGTGCCCGCATCCAATTTACCGCTATTGAAAACACCCGGGTACGTCGCAAACTCTAGGGCATCGTTTTCTAAGTTGTCGTACTGGAAGGTACTCAGTTCTTTTTCCCAGCTGAAGTTATCCGTCGGTGTCAGCTTAAAAGACCATAAAGAACATTTTCGAGCGACATCAACTTTAACAATATCATCGCCAAAATCTTTAACCGCATTGTTTAAGCTTCTGCCGCCAGCATCGTTGGCAGCCAGTAAATAAACAGTGGTTGGCTGCTTGATTTGGCTCGCAAGCCAGCGCAATAAACTATGGCCAAAGGCTTTAGATTTTGGCCAGTAGACCACGGCTGCTGAAAATTCATGCTCGCTCGGTACGCCAAATTCAGAGCGTAAAGCGTATTTTTCAGCAGCAGCATGAATGCGTGAATCAAAGTTAACGAGCTGGATGTTATGGGGCTTAACTAGCTGGAATAAGCCATGATCCATTGGTGGGTTAACGATCAATAGTTGGTCGTTGATTATTTCTGGATTACGCAGTAATAATTGATTGATAGGTAGTGAAGTCATAAATACGTAGAGCCAGATCGATAGAATTGAATAAAATAAGGGGTGTTCATCGTGAGTCATGCTGCCTCGAGTCATTTAAAATAACGTGAGAGCAGCATAGAGCTTACTTAAGGTGCTTAACCTTTATAAGCGGCAGCCGATTTCATAATCGCTGCGCGAGCGGCGTCCGCATTTTCCCAGCCTTCAACTTTAACCCATTTGCCTTTTTCAAGATCTTTGTAGTGTTCGAAGAAGTGAACAATTTGATCTTTCAATAATTGAGGCACGTCGTCAATATCGTGGATGTCGTTATACAGCTGAGTTAATTTTTCGTGAGGAACCGCTAATAGTTTCTCATCACCGCCGGCTTCGTCAGACATTTTTAAAACGCCAACCGGGCGCGCACGAATGACAGAGCCAGGCATCACTGGGTAGGGTGTGATGACTAATACATCTAGAGCATCACCATCATCGGCGAGGGTATTGTTGATGTAGCCGTAATTTGCAGGGTAGAACATGGGTGTAGCCATAAAACGGTCAACCAACAACGCATCCATATCTTTATCAATTTCGTACTTGATAGGTGAGGCATTGGCTGGAATTTCAATGGCTACATAGATGTCGTTTGGTAGATCTTTGCCCGCAGGAATGGTGTTGTAACCCATGATAAATCCTATAAATAAGCGATGAATGTGTGATTATATGAATTATAAACTGATCTGTTGTCGCTGTCAGTCATAGAGCGTTAAATCAATTATAGAAGGGGGCTTAAAGAGAAGCAGTTTACCTACCGCGGGATTCCGCCTAGACTTAGGTCAAATAACATATAACTAGGGGACTTCAACGGTGACAAAATTACTTTTATCTATCGTTTTTGGTTGGATTTCAGTGGCTGCAATGAGTCAGGAGACTGACTTGAACGGCTTTGAAAGTCAAAGTTACACTGATGATTTTGGCTGGGAAGAAGAGTCGATGTTGGGGGAAACCTTACCTATGGTGCTGACCGCTTCCCGTTTAAAGCAGCCAAAAGCGGAAGTCCCTGCCAGTGTCACTGTTATTACTGCAGCTCAAATCAAAGTTTGGGGGGCTCGTACCTTGCCTGAATTGATGAAGTTTGTACCCGGTATGTTTGTAGGTCATACCGATAATGAGAATAATGCTTCTTTGGCCTATCACACTTCAAATCCTAATATCATGCGTCGCTTACAAGTATTAGTGGATGGCCGATCAGTTTATAAGTCGGCGATTGCGACGGTTATCTGGGATGATATTGGCCTGGCGATTGAGGATATAGATCGCATAGAGGTAACACGAGGCCCGAATGCTGCGTTATACGGTGCCAACTCCTATTTAGGGGTGATTAATGTATTAACCAAGCATCCTGAAGATAGTCAGGGTAGCTTGCTCTCTTGGCGTAAAGGTAACAAGGGCACGCAGGATGTCCATTTTCGCCATGGCTTAACGTTTGATTCAACCAGTTTACGTATCAGTGGTTCGGTGAAGGCTGATGAAGGCTTTGATGGCCGAGATGCAACGGGCAGCGATGAATTAAGAGATGGCCGTAAACATGGTTTTATTAATGCGTATGTAAATCATCATCTCGATGAATCAAGTTCCTTAGATGTGCAAATAGGTTACAAATCGGGTAAAACCGAAATGCGTCAGATCGACTTTGATCAAAATCCCCCTGATAAAACGACCAAAAATGGCTATGTGTTTGGTCGCTGGCAAAAAGAGTTCTCTGCTCAGCATCAATCACACTTACAAATGTATTGGCAAAAAGAAGATCGCCAGCAGAGCAAGTATGTTTGCGTCCCTACATTAGCTTTTGATACCGATCTGACTCAGTTGCATCGTCAAAACTCAGTATGGGCTGATGCGCTGGCTGGAGTTCCTGCAGCTTATAATAATTACGACCCTGATGCTAAAAATCCAGGTATTTCACCTGCTCAGCTTGAAGGATTAGTGACTGGGCTAAGGTCGGGTAGCCTTGATATTGATACTATTGCAGGCGTTGGCTTTGTCGTGACTCAGGCGGACCTAGACCTTACGCAAACGATATTAAGTAAACCTACTGATCAGGCTTTAATTTTTAGCCAAGTACCATGTGGCAATACAGATACTGATTTGGCAGAACAAAGAATTGATCTTGAGTGGCAGGATACTATGCGCTGGTCGGATGATTTACGCACAGTGTCCGGTCTAAGCTATCGACAAGACTCCGCCGATTCAGAAACCTATTTTAATGGCGAAGTAAGTAATGATACGTGGCGAGCTTTTTTAAATGCGGAGTATCGAGTAGGTAATTGGCTGACGTTTAATGCCGGCGGCATGTATGAATATGAAACTCAAAATGATGCGGCCTTTTCACCTAGATTAGCGGCTAACTTTTTAATTGATGCTCAGCAGAGTATCCGCCTAGTGGTATCACAGGCCGTTAGATCGCCTGATTTATTAGAATCCCAGCCTGAGTTTATTGTTAATGTTGCTAATCTTGAAACTAATTATCTCGATCTCAGCAGCGCCGATTTTTATCAGCAAAATGTTGTAGAAGAAGATGAAAAAGCACTTGTCCAAGAAAAATTAACCAGTTATGAACTCGGCTATTTTGTTGCCGGTCATTTGATGGGAACCAATACAGAGTTTGATATTAAAGTGTTTCATGAAGAAATGAGAGATTTAATATCAGATCCTATTACCTTGCAAGCGACCAATATCAGTAATGATAACGAAGCCGATGTCGATGGTGCAGAATTTCAACTATCGAGTCGATTAAATTCCAAGCATTCTCTTTGGTTGACATACTCTTATTTGGACGTTGATAATAGATATGTCGGTAATAAATTATCGGCAGAAGAGATAGTCACTGTTGAAAAACTTGAGCGTCGCTTAAGCTCTGAAAATAGTACGGTCGCCAGCTGGATGTATACCGATGCAGCTTGGTCCGCCAGTTTGAGTTATTTTAATCAAGATAGTCGCCACATATCAAATCCTTATGAAAGATTTCAGTTGAATATTATAAAACCTTTTGTGATTGCAGGGATTAATGCTGAAATGTCTTATTATATTCAGCACAATAGGCAACCTAAAGTGCCTTTGAATTATAAAGACCAGAAGCACTCAACGCCGAATATTTATTACGCCCAGTTGTCACTGGAATTTTAGGAATTATTGAACGCATGGATGCTCGCCATTTAATAATGTTTTATGTGAAACTACTTTTATTTACGTTTATATCCTGTCCGCTCTTTGCGGATCAGGATAATATTGTATTGGTTACTGAAAAAAATACGTCTGCGTTAAGTAAGCTAGTAAGTCATTTAAGTAATATAGCCCCTCAATTTAACTATCGCGTTAGCACTGTGGAAAATCCAGCTTCCATAGGGTTAAATGATTACGTGATTGCTATTGGTGCTAAACAAGCGAAACATGCTGATTTATTAAGATATCCCAATCGTATTGCTGTGATGCTAACCGCTAAGCAAGCTGAATCCGCTGATGTGGCAACCTCTATTTTTATTGAACCGCCGCTTGCAAGGCAGTTGAAATTAGCCAATCTGTTAATTCCAGGAAGTAAAAAGCTGGGTTTGCTCGTTAGTAATGATGATGATAAGAATAAAATATTCACGACCTTAACAAATGCAGAGCAGGAAATGCTGCAAGTGATTAATGTTGAGGATTATGAAAATATCAATCAAGCACTGTTCCATGTATTAAAAGAGACACGTTTGTTATTGGGTCATTATGATAATAAAATTTATAATGCGAAAAATATAAAAAATATTTTAATGACATCTTATCGGCAACAAAAAGTGCTTGTAGGCCCTTCTAGAGCCTATTTAAAGGCAGGTAGCTTCTCCACAACTTTTAGTGACCTATCTCATATCGCTCAGAGAATAATTGATGTTGTTGAACATCATAAAAAGAGCGGGCACTGGCTTAAAACAGGTTACAACCCGCACTACAGAATTTTATTTAATACTCAGGTAGCGCGTTCATTAAATATCCGGATGTTAGATACAGCGGTCCTGCAGCAAAAAATGGGAGAGAAGTGATGTTGAAATTTTCTCACTTGAGTATGCGCAATAGAGCTCTTATGCTCGGTCTTTTACCCGCATTCATTATGTTTACCTTACTCATTAGCTTATTTGTTTGGCAAAGAATTAATGATGCAAAAGTAGAGGTGGCAACGGTTGGTCAGGTATTATCGAGCCAGCTAGCGGCATCCATTGAATACCCCGTGATATCGGGTAACTTTACTTTATTGGAACCACTGGTAGAGAATGCCATTACAGCGCCTTCAGTGGTTAGAGTCAGTATAACGACTCCAGATGAGGAAATAATATATCAACGCCAAGTCAGTGAATATACAGAACTTGATGCTGGAGATATTGCTGTGTATCGCAGTTCAGTGAGTCAGGAGCAAGAAACATTTACAGAGTTTTCTGAATTCGATGATATTAGTAACCAGCCAGTTATTCGCATCGATATTGCGTATGTGAGCATCGAACTGAGTCATGTTATTGGGCGTAATCGAGCATTATTAATCGCCGGAAAATCCATTGTCTGGGCCAGTTTTATTTTATTATTGTGTTTGTTGCTCGCCCGCCGTATGGCTAAATCGGTATCTGAACCAATTGAACAAGTGTCGCTAGCCTTGTCAAATATTGCTCAGGGGCAGCTGAATAGTCAAATAGAAGTGACTTCGGGCTCTGAAATAGGAGAATTACAGAAGGGGGTTAATGCCATGGCTTCAGCCTTGCAAAAATCTGAACAAGCTCAAGCGCTTGCGATACAGGAAATCGACATTGCGCGCTTAAAAGCAGAAGAAGCAAATAAGGCCAAAAGTGAGTTCTTAGCCATCGTCAGTCATGAATTAAGAACTCCTATTAATGGCGCTATGGGGGCAATGCAATTGATTGCTCATAGTGAAAATAAAGATATTGAACAGTTTGTAAATATTGCGGATCGTTCATTGAGCAATTTATTAGAGTTGGTAGAGGACATGCTAACTCTAGGTTCGCTAGAAAAAAGTGAACAAGTTTTGACAGTAGGCTCCATAAACATTCCTAAGTTACTGCAAAATAGCTTTCTTGAGTTGGAAAAAAAATCTCAGCAAAATGATAATGAACTGATTATTCATATGGATAGCTTGGTTCATAAAAGTGCTGTTGAACTCGATGGTGTGAAATTTCGTCAGTTGGTTCGACATTTATTAGGTAATGCCGTTAAGTTTACTCATAGTGGGCGTATTTATTGCTCTATTTATCTTGAGAATACTCATGAGGGATTAATTTTAAAACTTGATATTAGTGATAATGGCATTGGATTTCCTGAGCAGCATAAAGAAGCGATGTTCGAAGCTTTTCATCAGCAAGATACTTCATTTACCCGCCAGTTCGATGGTTTGGGAATTGGCTTAACGATTTGCAATGATATTATCCAATTAATGAATGGTCGTTTGACTATTATGGATAATAATCCAGTTGGTACCTTGGTTAATTGCTCTATGCCGGTTCAGTTAATTATAGAAACTGAGGAACTTCCTGCTAATGAAATATCTGTAAGTAAGGGCTTAGAGAGTAAAAGAATTCTTATTGTTGAAGATAATAAAGTTAACAGAATGGTTGCAGAAAAAATATTACGCAATATGAAGTGTGAACCTACTTGTGTTGAATCAGGAGAGGAATGCCTCAATGCCATAAAGTTAGAAGTATTCGATTTGGTTTTTATGGATTGCCATATGCCTAGTATGGATGGTTTTGAAACGACGCTGGCACTGCGTCAATACGAAGCAGACCATAAACGTAGTCCTGTTCCCATAATTGCTTTAACGGCTAATACATCTGCTGAAATTCGACAAGAATGTTTAACATCGGGTATGTCTGATTATGTGGCTAAGCCAATAAAAATAGACATTTTGCACGCAATGATGAATCGTTGGTTATAAATTAACTATATAGAAGAGATGTGTTTTGAAAATAGCGTTAGCCCTATCGGGTGGCGGGCATAGAGCCGCGGCATTTCACCTTGGTGTAATGAAATACCTTGCCGAACATGAATTATTAGAAAGTATTACAGATATATCCAGTACGTCGGGTGGCAGTATCTTAGTTGCTCAACTATTTCATAGTGCCGATGAAGGGCTTGTTTGGCCCAGTAGTGAGACCTTTTTAGTACATAGCTTAGCGTACTGTAAAAAGCAGATCGTTGAAGACAGCTTAGAGAATAGTTTTATAAAGCGCATGTTTGCTCCTAAAAACTGGTCGCTTGTCGGCCATCGAGCGAATTTAATGGCTCGAGCTTTGAAAAAGCTTTGGGGCATATCTAGGCCCATGGATGCATTGCCTGCTAAGCCAAGCTGGATTATTAATGGCACAACCAACATCTCTGGTAGTCATTGGTATGTTGAGCAGAAGAATAAACGCTGTCGAATGGGGAGTTTAGATCTAGGTGATATTGATAGTGCTAACTTTCCTATTGCTGATGCAGTTGCTATTTCGGCAGCGTATCCAGGTATTATTGGACCTTATCGTTTAATCAATGACGCGTGGGACGTGTACCTTTCAGATGGTGGACTGTACGACAATTTGGGATTGGAGCCGCTATTTGATATAGAGCAAAGAACACTTAAGCAGGATGTTGAAGCTGATTTTTTATTGGTGAGTGATGCCGGTATGGGAATCAAGCATAAGCGTTTGGCTCCTTTTTGGCGCCCCTTGCTGCGCACGTTACGCTTGATTGATGTTATTAATCATCAGGTGCGATCGTTACGATTAAGAACTTTTTTACCTTTTTTAGCGTTAAATCCACAGGCAGGGCGATATCTAGCGATAGGCACTCAATCATCAGATGTCGTTTTGAGTGAGCCTGTTGCCCAGAAATTAGAACACTATGAGTTTTTAACGGATGAGTCTGTGAAAGAAGCGAAAAATACGGCAACCAGTCTAGCGAACCTATCTGAGGCCGCCTTTGATAATCTGCTGAGACATGGCTATGAAACAGCCCTACTGAATCTATCTTCATTGGCTCCTAAGCAAAAAGTAAAAGCCTATTAGCCATAGACCTTGCGAATGATATATTTCAAACTGGCTCCGTATTCATGACAAGGCCAGCGTGGTAACCTTGGCTAAATTGAACGAATAAGAACAGGATTTAAATATGCGCCAGAAGCTCGGTGATTCGGTGGAAATAATGAAAGAGCGTATTGAAGATATGGGCATGGGAAGTGGCTTGCGTAATACCATCGTGGCGGTTGTGATTGTTTATTTATTATTTGCAGGTGTTCTTGGCTATTTATGGTCTTCGGAACCAGAAGTTTTTGATGTTAGGCAGCATGCTAACAGTCTTGCTGAAGAAATGGGTATCGAGCCAGTAGTAGGTTTCACGACCTCAGTCACCTTGATGCACGTTGCTGAAACCATGTTGGATAAACCGGGTGGTTACTTAAGTAATGATGTCTTTTTACCGGGCTTGTGGCTAGATAATGTTCCTCGATGGGAATATGGCGTATTGGTACAAGTACGAGATCTTTCTCGGGCATTACGTAAAGACTTCAGTCGTTCGCAAAGTCAGTCTACCCAAGATAAAGATTTGGAAATTGCTGAGCCACAATTTCATTTCGATAATCAATCTTGGGCGGTGCCTTCTTCAGAAAGTGAATACCGTCGTGGTATTAAAGCGATGTTAAATTATAGCAAGCGTTTAGCCGATCCTGCGGAAGACAAGTCTCAGTTTTATGCCCGTGCCGATAATTTAAATCAGTGGTTATTGGATGTTGAAACGCGTTTAGGCAGTTTATCTCAGCGTTTAAGTGCCTCGGTAGGTAAACGTCGTTTAAATACTGATTTAGCGGGTGATACGGCTGCGCGTCAATCCACCGCGAATGCAGACGATCAAGAAGTGAAAACACCCTTCTTAGAAATTGACGATGTGTTCTATGAGGCGCGAGGAGCATCTTGGGCTTTATTGCATATTCTCAAAGCGGTAGAAGTGGATTTTAGAATTATTTTGGAAAAGAAGAATGCGCTGGTGAGTCTACGTCAAATTATTCGCGAATTAGAAGGTACGCAAGAACCGATCTGGTCGCCGATGATTTTAAATGATAGTGGTTTTGGTTTATTTGCTAATCACTCTTTAGTGATGGCGTCGTATGTATCGCGTGCGAATGCGGGTATTAGTGATCTGCGAGCGCTACTTACTCGAGGCTAGGTCTTCTTAATAAAATTACAGTCTGTAAAGGTAGCGTTTAAAATGACTCTTAAGCATCCTAGGCGCTACCAGTATCCTTCCTCTGCCAATGCGGTCAGTATGAGACGTATGGCGCTAGTTTTTATTAAAGGCAACCCAGAGCCTAGTACCTATGAGCTTGATGCCTATGGTGATCAATTATGGCAAGGGGATGAGTTTGCCGATGACGTTGCGGATTGGTATCGTCAAACCGGTATGGCAAAAGCTCGCCAACAGCTAGAACATATTCTTGAAAATCCTAGCGAAATTAAAAAAAGTCCTGATGTTTTACAGCGTTTTTTATCCAGCCAATTAAAGCAACCAGAATGGCTGGATGAATCCCAACTGGAATTAGGTGCTGCTACGTGTCGTCGAATCGGCATGTTTGGCAATCTGGTTATGCGCGATATGGCATTGATGGGCGGCTATCAAAGTAGTGCGATTAATAAGCCGCTTATTTTTACTGGTGCACTGGAAACGGGTGCCGATAGGCGTTTGGCAGAAACGAGAAAGTTTTGGATAGATGTCACCCGCCCGAATGCGCTGCTGCCTGAAAATCTAGGCTTTAAAACCTCTACGCATGTGCGCATTATGCACTCACTTATACGTCGCGGTATTATGAAGAAAGACGGCTGGTCGAATGATGAATGGGGGGTTCCGATTAACCAAGCGGATATGGTGATCACTAACTTATCGTTCTCAATTGTTTTCTTATTAGGGCTGCGTTCGTTAGGGTTTTCGTTTAGTAAAAAAGAAGCTGAAGCCGTATTGCATTTCTGGCGCTATGTCGGGCATCTATTAGGTATTAACGCTGATCTATTACCTGTTACAGAGCAGCAGGGACGTCGTTTATTGTATTTGGCAACCCTGACTCAGCCGGAGTGTGATGACGATTCACGCGTACTGGCTAAGGCCTTAAGAGACCAGCCTTTGCAGCAGAATAAGTGGCGCTGGATAGGACATTTAAAAATTCAATTGCACTCAGGTTTTAGTCGTTTCTTTTTAGATAAACAAGCCGCGGATAATTTAGTTTTGCCTAATAACGTCTGGCGTTTCTGGCCGTTATTACTCATTCCGACGATTTTTTGTGTAGAACGATTACGATTAATAATACCGGGAGCCACGAAATTTGCGCAGAGGTTCGGCGGCTGGTGGCAAAGTTCAGGAGTTGATAAGCATCTGGCGGGGAAGCAAGCTGAGTTTAAAGTTGAGCGTTAAATACAAATAGCAGATATAAGTATTAAATTGAACGTTCAATCAAAAGAATTTAGAGATGAAAAAAAACCACCCCGTCTATAATTCCTTCTCTTACCGCAAGCAATAAAATTGTGTATTAAGCCAAGGTGGCAAAATGGGAGAAACAATTAGATAAATCTATTTGAGCTCCCCACCGTCAAAACATGATGATTCAATACCGAGGTATCGAACACGGTAAGATAATGCCAGCTTGGCTTAAAAAGTACAATGCTTGTCTCCATAAGTCACACTGTAAAGTTTTCGTAATCTGTTTGTTTTTTACACAAATAATCAAGTTTTCGATGCTTGAGTTAAAAACTGTTAAAATTATCCCTCTCTTTTTTTCTTAGTGAATAATCAATATGCGTTTTAGCATTGAGCAAATCATTCGACAGTCCAGCCAGCAACTTGCGGTTAATAGCGATTCGGCAAAATTGGATGTGGAATTATTATTAGCGCGCAGCCTAGGCAAAGACCGTACGTATTTATTTACTTGGTGCGATAAATTGGTGACAGCAGAAGAAGAAACTCTATTTAACGAATTATTTGCTCGCCGCTTAAAAGGCGAACCTATTGCTTATATTCTAGGTCAGCAAGAATTTTGGGATTTAACCCTAAATACGGCCCACCATACCTTGATTCCACGAGCGGATACGGAAACGTTAATCGAATGGGTGTTAGAGTTAGCGGACTCATTACCTGAGCAAGCCAAGGTCATCGATTTAGGCACCGGGACCGGTGCGATTGCTTTGTCGTTAGCCCATGAGTTTCGACAATGGGCTATTCAAGGTATTGATTTAATCCCGCAGGCTGTTGAGTTAGCTCAGCAGAACGCAGAACTGAATCAGCTAGAACATGTGCGATTTTTTCAAAGTAGTTGGTTTGATCAAGTTGAGGGCCAATTTGATTTAATCGTGAGTAATCCACCTTATATTGATCCAGATGATAAGCATCTTGCGCAAGGTGATGTACGCTTCGAACCTAAGTCAGCTTTAGTCGCTGAGAATAAAGGTTTAGCGGATCTTGAGTTAATTGCGCAGCAAAGCAGAAACTATCTTTTAGACGGCGGCTGGTTATTAATGGAACATGGCTATGATCAACAAGACGCCGTGCAGCAGTTATTCATTGAGATGGGCTATCAACAGATATCAACGCGCATTGATCTGGCTGGCAATCCTAGAATAACGGGTGGGCAGTTTTATAAAGAATCAGTGCTATGAAGGGCCAAGTTATGAAAGACAATGATTTATTACGTTATAGTCGCCATATTTTTTTACCTGAAATGGATATAGAAGGTCAGCAAAAATTATTGGATAGCCGAATTTTAATCATTGGTTTAGGTGGCTTAGGTAGCCCAGTTCTACAATATTTGGCGGCCAGTGGTATTGGGCATCTGACTTTAGTGGATCATGATGTGGTTGAGCTTTCTAATGTGCAGCGCCAGATTTGTCATGGCACAGCTGATGTGGGTAAGACGAAAGTTAAATCGGCAATAGAAGAAATTGAACGCGTTAATTCGACGATTAAGGTGACGGGGTTTGAGCAGAAAGCGGATGCGGAATTGTTGCGGAAACTGTTACCTGATATTGATTTGGTCGTGGACTGCAGCGATAACTTTGATATTCGCTATTTAATTAATGCTGCCTGCCTTGAACATAAAATACCTTGGGTTTCTGGAGCCGCCGTTGCTCTACAAGGACAAGTCATTTGTTTTGATCCACGCTTAGATGAGCAGCCTTGTTATCGGTGTTTATATCCACAAGCAGGTGATGAGCAAGCGAATTGCTCGACCAGCGGCATTTTGTCACCCGTGGTTGGTATTATTGGAACCCTGCAAGCTTTGGAAGCGATTAAAATTATTACCGGCATAGGCAAACCGATATTAGGGCGTTTACAAACGTTTGATGCTCTGGAAGGGCAATGGCGTAGCTGGGGCTTGAATAGGGATGCTGCGTGTTTGTCTTGTGGGGAATAATGTTGGCTTTATACTGAACGGATTATAACTATTCAGATAGTTCAAATTAAGACAGAATAAGATCGATTATTGGGTGTTTGTGGAGCAAATATGCGAGGCAGGGAGCCGAACTAAGGCTACAGGGAGCGTAGCGCTATAAATACCTAATAGCTAGTATTTACGCCGTTTTGTGGAATAAATACCCAATCATTGATCGTTTTTAAACCCTTCAGAATAGTTACAATGGGTTTTAAATAACTAAACATGAGATCCACTGAGGACAATACCCCAGTGAAAAACTTTCATGACGGTGCGTAGATACTCATTAAGCACTAAGAATAAATTCTTGCCATGAGACCAGTGCATCTTGGAAATCTTCTAGGCCGCATTCGGCGTGAGATTCATCATCGTAGAGGTTGGTATTTTCAGGTAGCTCTTCTTCATCGACTTCTAAGCCTAAAGAAAGCGCAACGACTTCGACGTCTTCTTGATTCATACGTAATCGGTATTCAGTACCTTCGATTAGACGCTCTTGAACTCTGCGACGTACTAATTGATCAACAATATCGACTAACTCTTCAATACGCTGCTGGTTTATCCCAAGCTCATCGTTAAACCAGGTACCAATGGCTTCATGGCCCATGGAAAATTCGGCAATCGGTTTGTCATATTCATTAAAGGTAAATTCGTAATCCACAGAATTCTCAATTGTGGTAGGGGAGGGCGCCTATTCTACCTGAAAACACGGTATATAGATCTATAAACAAAATAACCGCAATTTAGTTGAATCCATTGAGATCCAATTGCGGCTTTAATAGGGATGCAGTGAGTCGCTATTGAGTGCTTATTCTTCGCCAAATAACGAGCAATCAATTAAATCGCACAAACAATGAATCACCAGTAAGTGAACTTCTTGAATGCGGGCAGTAACGTCTGATGGCACGCGAATTTCAATGTCGTTATCGGTTAATAATGCAGCCACGTTGCCGCCGTCTTTACCGGTGAGCGCAACCACTTGCATATCTCGATCGTGAGCCGCTTTAATCGCTTCAATCACGTTCTTAGAGCCGCCACTGGTTGAAATGGCTAATAATATATCGCCTTCATTACCCAGAGCACGAATTTGCTTAGAGAAAATCTCGTTATAGCTGTAATCGTTAGCAATTGACGTGATAGTCGAGCTATCGGTGCTTAATGCGATGGCCGGCAGCGAAGGACGTTCACGCTCGAAACGATTCAGCATCTCAGACGAAAAGTGCTGGGCATCGCCTGCTGAACCGCCGTTACCACAGCTTAAAATTTTGCCGCCGCTAACAAGACTAGCGACCATCATGCCGGCAGCATGTTCGATGTAAGGAGGTAAAAGTTCCGCTGCTTGGGCTTTTGTCTCAATACTGGCATTGAAATGCTGCAATAAACGATCTTGCACGGATAACGCTCCAAAAGAGTGTGTTCTTAATAATCTGTCATCATACGAAAAACTAATGCCAGCGGAAAGAACTTTGAGAAGGTTTCTCACTAAAAAGCATTTTTAATCCACATTATCTCATCTTGACCTTCAATGGCGACGACATCAAAGCGGCAAGGAGGTGGCGTATTACCAAAATGTTGGAGTAAATAGTACTCAGCGGCTCGGCGCAGCTTCTTTTGTTTGCCGGCGGTGATGCTGGCTAGCGCACCCCCGAACTCATTGTTTTTGCGATAGCGGACCTCAATAAAGACCAAATAGTCTTGGTCTTTCATAATAAGGTCAATCTCTCCACTCTTGCAGAGAAAGTTACGCTCGATAAGAACAAAACCCTTAGCGGCTAAATCGTCTTCCGCTAAGCGTTCTTTATCATCACCTTTAATACGCTTTTCAGTTCTTTTGTCATCCTGACTAAACCACATGGCAATCCTTGCTGAATAGGTTGAGCGATCAAAATTTTCTTAGGCTGTCGTTGATCTATTTTGTATCTAAGTTCAAAGCCACTGGACGGCCACGTTTAAAAACCGCAAACGGCATTTTACGATGTATCTTGCCCTCGCCATCAATGGATAGGTCGCCGGTAACGCCAAAAATCTTACTGTGCGGCAAGGCTGATAGCTGCTTCAGTCTTGGGTATAAGCGGAAGGCATCAACGCCCATAGCATATAATCGGGCATAGCTGCCTTTAGCGCGCTTCTGATTGTTTTCGACCTCAGTCTTAAGCTCAGAGCTTTCCAATAACCAAGGTAAATCCGTGAACTGAATACCATTTAGGTCAGTATCTTTTTTGCGACTTCTTTTACCCGAAAAGATCTGAGAAGTTGAAAATACCGGTAAATCTCCGGCAAAGTTGAAATCGAACATGGGGCGAATTTGACGGCCCTGCTTGGGTAATGCCAGTAAGAAGACCCAGTCAACATCTTGACGGCGACGAGGTTCAAACTCAACGGTCTCGCGCATTAAACGACGGATGGTCTTGTAGCGCTGCTGACTGTCATCAACATTTAAAAGCGCTTTAATCTCCGGGTTGTAATCTTTCTTTTGCTTATAAAAACGCTGCTCAGCAATGTCGCCGCCTAAACCTAGCCAATGTTGTTCAAAAGCCGCATAAATACGCTTGCCCCAAGCATTGTCGGGTGACAAGGCCAATACTCGACGATAGCCTAAGTGAAAAGCCCGCTCAGCAATCAAGCGTGCTTCATCTTCAGCGGCTAAACCAAACTGGAAAAAATCATCCGGTTGTTCACCTACTGCAATGTGATCTGAGTAGTTGAGCGCTAAGGTGGGGAGAGGCACACTTTCAAGCTTAGCCAGCTGGTTCACATTCTTTTTATCCAGCGGTCCAATGACCCACTCAGCTTCAAGCGCTTGGGCGTCACCATAGGCGAGCTCTAAGCTGCCAGAAGCTTCGGTATCAATAACGCTAATGGTCGGAACTTCATATCCACGCTGTAAGGTTTGATAATACGCTGCCATAAAACCTTCACGTACGGCTTTGCCACTGTTGGCTAGCTTTCCCGTTAGTGGCAGTAGCAAGGCAATGTGTTTAGGTTGTTGCTGAGCCATTTCTTCCAATAGAGATAGAGCACCTGGAAGTTTAATACCGGCCGGATGAGCAGGATGGGCTAAGCGCCATTCATTCACAGCCGTAATATGTTCTGCCAAGGTATAGGCAGGATCTTTGGCAATTGCAGCCAATTGAAGCCAATCGGCAAACTGTGTATTCGGTGCGGTTTCAGCCCATTTCAATAAATTTTCTAAAGAAATATTGGTGAGGTTCTGCCAGATTCTCTGATGATTATCGGCTTTTACTTCATCCTCTAAAATGGCAGAAAGAAAATCACGTTCGCGTGCTGCGGTAAGGTTATGACCGCTTAACTCATGAAACTGAGCTTTTAATAAACCATAATTAATTTGGTCTTTGTGGGTACTTTGATCTAGCTGGGCACGATTGATACGATTGAGTACTTGTTGCGATTGATCAACGTGTTTACGGCCAATGGCATATTCAAGGGCGAGCAAATTATATTGCAGAGTTTCTGCTGGGGTGAGCGTTGAGAAGTTTAGTTGTTGCAAAAATGGGTCAGCATTGCGAAACTCCCCCGCTGTGATGGCTTCTTGTGCTTCCTCTATCAAGGTTGCAGCAGGTACAATAGGAAGCTTTCCATCTTCCAATATTACTTCACGACTTGGTTTTTGAGCACAACCTAATAGGCTCAATAATACCGCCGTGATCAACCAATTTTTAGAGTTCATCCTCAATATGCATCCACAGTCTGAGCAACAGACGGGCACTCTTTACGTAGTGGCCACGCCAATAGGAAATTTATCCGACATTACGGAGCGAGCAAAATTGACCTTGCAAGATGTCGATATGATTGCCTGCGAGGATACCAGACACACGGGCAGATTACTGCATCATCTTGGCATTCAGAATAGACTGGTTGCGGTACATGACCATAACGAACGCGATAAAATAGACTGGATTGCCAGTTGTCTAGAAAAAGGACAATCAATCGCCCTAGTGTCTGATGCCGGCACGCCATTAATATCTGACCCGGGTTATCCACTGGTCTCTGGCTTACGTGAGCGCGGCATGAAGGTGCAGCCAGTCCCCGGTGTTAGCGCGATTATTACGGCACTCAGTGGCGCCGGCCTACCGACAGATCGATTCACTTTTGAAGGCTTTTTAGCCCATAAAAGCGGTGCTAAACGCGAGCGCTTAGAAACCTTGACGCAAGAAACACGCACCATGGTGTTTTATGAATCTAAGCACCGAATTCTCGATACGCTTAAAGTGATGGCTGAAGTTTTTGGCGCCGATCGCAAAGCCAGTGTCGCGCGCGAGTTAACGAAAACATTTGAAACTTATTATTCGGGAAGTCTTACGGAAATAACTGAAGAGATCAGTGCCGATCACCAGCAGCAAAAGGGTGAGTTTGTGGTAATGATCACAGGTAATCCTGAGCCTGCACCGGCCAGTGAAGTAGATAGTGAGAAATTGTTTAAGTTATTGCTTAAAGAGTTGCCACCGAAGAAAGCGGCCTCGGTGATTTCTGAGCTGACGGGTGAGAATAAGAAAGAGCTTTACCAGAGAGCTTTGGAAGTTCAGGGCAAGCTTTAAAAAAAATTAAGAGCAAAGCTAAAAGTGGTTTACCACAGAGCCGCCTCTGTGTCCTCTGTGGTCAATTTATTTTTGTTAGATCTCTTTAGTCAGATGCTTGGCCAGACGTTAAATCAGACCAAGCCTGATGATGACTTAGATAAATATTGCCACTGAGTTGATCAATAAATGGGCTGCGCTTCAGTCGATCCATTACCGGCCCTTTCACTTCAGATAAATGAAACTTCATATCCGCTTCTGATAAGTAATGATTTACCGCCAATAAGCTCTCGATAGCACTCGCATCTATATCGTTAATCGCTGAGCAGGTTAAAATCAAATGCTGCGCTTTAGGATACTCAGCAACCAACTCATTTATTTTATCCGCTAAAAATCGCGCATTAGCAAAGTACAAGCTTGAATCAATGCGTAGCGAAATAAGAGCGTCGTCGGTAATGACCTCATGACGATCTACATTACGAAAATGCTCGGTATTGGGAACTCGCCCTAAGATAGCAATGTGAGGTGAGCTTGAGCGATAAAGGTGTAAACCAATCGAAACGACAATACCCGCAATCAATCCCCATTCAAGACCTTGAGTTAACGTCAGTACCAGCGTAATTATTAAGGCTGAAAAGTCTTTTAAGCTATACGCAAAGGTACGTTTTATTGCCTGTAAATCAAATAACGAAATTACGGCTAATAGAATCATTGCCGCTAGCGTGACGATGGGTAAATAAAATAAATAGGGGGTCAAAAACAAGCAACATAGGAAAATGCTAATAGCCGTTAGAGCACTTGCAGCGGGTGTTTTTGCTCCCGCATTAAAGCTAACCGCAGAGCGTGAAAGGCTGGCTGAAACGGGGAACGCAGAACTGCAGCTCGCAGAGATATTGGCAATACCGAGTGCGATCGCTTCTTGGTTTGGATTAATGCGCTGTTTTTGTTTTGCCGCAAAGGTTTGTGCGGCTGATAAAGAACTAATAAAACCGATAATGCTAATTAATAACGCTGAATTCAATAGTCCTTTCCAGTCTTCATTAGACAAGCTGAGCGACTGCCAATCTGGTAAAGACAGAGCCGGTAATCCTGCCGGAATATCACCAACAACGTGTATGCCGTAGTGTTGTAGATCAAAAAGTATGACTGCCGCTATAGACAGCACAATCGCCACGACAGGGGTCGCTTTACTTAAACTATCGGCGACCAAACCATGTTGAGTCAATTTGAAGGCAAATGTTCGTAAGAGCTTGGGTACAAAATATAAGAATGCCAACAGCAATAAAGAAAAAATTAAGGTAGCGAAATTAATCTGGTCGAGCTGCTGGGCAACTTGAGTGAGAGTATGGAGAAAGCCATCACTGTGGATATCCAAGCCTAAGATGCTACCAAACTGGCTCGACGCGATAATGATAGCAGAGGCCGCGATAAACCCAGTTACTACAGGGAAACTAATAAAATTAGTGAGAAAGCCTAAACGGAAAAACCCAAAAGCCAACAGAAATAAGCCACTTAATAGTGCCAATATGGCAGCCGCAGTCAGCATCTGTTCGGTATTGAAGTTATTTGTAGCGAACAGGCTTGCCAGCGCCGTAGCGGTCATAATTGATGTGATGGCAAAAGGACCGACAGAAAGCGGTCCACTAGAACCTAATAAAGCATAAGCAACAAGAGGCAATAAACTGGCATACAGTCCCGCCTGAGGTGGCAGTCCCGCGAGCATGGCATAAGCAAGAGATTGAGGAATTAACATCATACTAATGACAAGGGCAGCAATGAAGTCGTCTAAAAAGGTCGTTCTTTTATAGTCCTTTGCCCATTTTAAAAAGGGTAAAAAAGTCTCAAGTTTCCACGCTTTCATGATAATCCGCTGATGCTGCTATAGATGGTTGAGTATAGCAGACCAGATAAAAGCATTTAACCACCGAGGCGCAGGGTTCACAGAGAAAAGTTTGGGTAAGAGCCAAAGATTAAAACTGAAAATTTAAAAAACTCTTTAATGACAACCTAAAACTTTTAGCCATTAAGCCATTAAGCTGTTATCCAGTACTATTCTTTTCTCTGTTTAGCGCAGCGTCTCTGTGTCCTCTGTGGTAAAACTTTTATTTTTTGTTTTTCTTCCCTTGCTCTTCAATTTCCACAGGGCTCAAACCCGCCTTTTTACCTTTTAAATAATTCAGATAAGCCGGAATGTGAGTTTTACCCAAGTACTTATCTAAGTAAGGTAAAAACCCCGCATAGTTTCCTTTGAATTTAGCATGGTGAAAATCATGATAAACCGGCCCTTGATACACGGGGAAAAGGTGTGCAGGGTTCCACGGAACGTCATAACCAATATGGCCATCAGCGCCTTCTATCTGGCGTAGAATTACCCAGATCCAAATCACATAGATGTGTGCACCAATCAGCATCGGACCGACTAAAGTAAGTGTCGCGGTTAGTGCATACTCAACCCAGTGCATGTAATTACCATTGATACCGCAGGTATTACGAATGCGATGATGCACGCTGTGGATATGTTTCAATAACCACTTATTCTCGTGCATGTAGCGATGCATCCAATAATATAAAAAATCATCCATTAAAATGAATAAAAGCAGTTGGGCAATAATAATGTACCAAACTGGAAGCTCGCCGTTATGCACGCCGGTAAGCTTCATTAGTGGCCAGCTAACAATGAGTAAAACCACTAGAATGGCATTGTTGATAACGATGCGCGCAAGCGATGGCCAAAAAAACTTTTTAAATTCAAAAGGTTTTTGCTGAATTTTATACTTACGCATCGATACCGGGTCTAACCAAGCAACCACGGTCCATGGAATAGCGACGGTTAAAAAAGCGGCCATGCTGATTGCGAGCGTTGCCATGGGGAATTGCCAAAACCAGGGGTCGTTGTAAAAGTCTTGCCAGAACGAGAATAAATCCATATTTCACCTGTTATTTTTATATTGTGAAAAAAAATGCTGAATAATTAAAAACTATTGGAGCCTTCATTAAATACTTAATCATGCAGGCGGTTTGATAAAAGTGATTAATGCTTATTGTTATCAATGTTCAACGTACCAAAGTGCAAATCACCAAACGTCACTGTTGGCTTGTAACCTGGGAACCCCCAGTAGCCTGTCAGCTCAGAAGAGTTAGCCATGTTGGGGAATTCAGTATAGTTAGGGTGGTTGCCTGCAATGGTTTTTTCAACAATCATAGAGATGTACTGATCTAAGCCAGCCTCTAACGTATTACCATTCAGAATCACTTCCATACCCGTTTGCTTGGCGTATTTTTTCAAGCCAGGAATACGAGAATGTTCAGGGGCGTAGCAATCAGGACCGACACCGTTTTCACTGGTGACTTTTAAACCTTCAGGGGTATGCGCGACAAAAGAGTGATTACCATCGGTATGGCCAGGCGTGCGGATAAGCGCTAAACCATCACCAATCATCACATCGCCTTCTAATTGAATGATGCGATCTTCCGGCACGCCTTCCAAACCATTCGGGCAATACCAATCAATTTGTGGCGCCATTAAATTGTTAGCAGATTCCCACTCATCTTTCATCACCAGCAGTTTGGCATTGGGTAATAAACCCGGCTGCTTATCATCGCCTAACCATTGGCGAATATCCTGGGTATGCAAGTGGTCGTAGCTGATGTAATCAATGTCTTCAGGCTTCAAGTTAAGTTGCTTTAGGCAGCCTTCAACACTGTTGATTTCTGGAGCGATGAACTTTTTTAATAAACTTTTGGCGGGACCGGCTCTATCGGTGATTTTTTTAAAATAAGGCGTTTCAGCATTGGCTTCGGTATCGGACGGCGAAAGCAGAATCGTTTTTAAGCCTTCTTCGGTTTCAACTTGCACAACAAAGAGGCGGTTTAAAATATGAATAAACGGCATAGGAATGACATTGCAGTTTAAGAAAGCATACTTACTAGGGTAAGGAACACGGATCAATTCCATACTGCGATAAAACTTAACTTGAGGTTTGGCCAGCATATCGTCACGAAATTTCACCGCGGCTTTGCGCATTTCATCTAAGCGGTAGTGTGCGGTATGGCAGGTTCTGGCTTGGTTAAAATGAGTAATAGGCTTGATGATGCTGTCTTCTAAGGTGCTGTCTTCTAAGGTGCTGTCTTTTGATCGGCTAGTCATGGTGTACCTATTGAGTCTTTTTATTATTTGATAGTAATAATAGCCTGCATTGTTTTAATATAATTGCTTTAATATGACAGTATTTAACTAAAAGGCGACATGCCGATTTTGGTCTTATGACAACAGAAATGACAGAATCTCTAACAAATTCAAAAACTGGCTTTGTTATTGCGGCCTACATTCAGCCGGTCTTAAAAGCCTTTCTGCAACAAGGAGGGCGGCTTTCATCGTTAGCTGATGCGATGGGCGTTAACGATTTATGGATGCTGAACCCACCGCATAAAATAGCCATCGAACAGTATTTTAGTCTGCTGCTGAATAGCAGCCAGCTACTGCAAGATGGTCACTTGGGAATTCGCATTGGACAGTATGTGGGTTTAGCCAACTTTGATGTATTAGGTCAAGCTATTGCCAATACCCAATCGCAGGCACGAACTCTTGCTCAGGCCTTGCAGCAAGTGATGGTTTTAGAACGCTTAGTGCATCGGTTGGGTGATTCACGCATCGAGCTTGAAGGGCAAAATGTTCGCTTAATCTGGCGGGCACAATATCAGCAAGATAAGGCCGCCCGGCTGGTGGCAGAAAGTGTATTGGCTGGCATTGTTCATCTAGGGCAGCAACTCACTGGGCGTTTAATTCCCGTGCGGGAGGTGAGCTTTGAGCACGAAAAACCTAGGGACTATGACAATCAGATTTACCAGCAAGGCTTTCGCGCCGATTGTCAGTTTTCACAGAAAACCAATAGTATCGTTATAGCGGCAGAGGTCTTAGCTTGGCCGCTTAGGCAAAGCGAAGCGCTCTCAGCACAAGCCATTACGACAGACAGTATTGTTGATCAGGTGAAGCGCTTGTTGGAAGAAAACATGATGAGTAATCCTAAAGTCACACAGGTTGCAGCCATGCTGGGAATGGGTGATCGCAGCCTGCAACGACAATTGAAAAGTTACGAAACTAATTTTCAGCAGGTATTAGCGGGTGTGAGGTTGCAGCAAGCTTATGGCTATTTGCAGTATTCAAGCTTGAGTATTTTGCACATTAGCCAGTTATTGGGCTTTAAGGAACAAAGCTCGTTTAATCATTTTTTTCTTCAGCAGACAGGCTTCTCTCCACTTCGCTATAAAGCGGATAAATAGAATTAAAATGCGCAATTTTATCCAAGAGCTTTTTTTACTTCTCCGTATACTCGTTCTATGCCTTTATAGCGCTAAGAATGCAGGAAACGGTGAGTGACGATGAAGCGAGATAATCAATTTCAGTATACGAAAAGCCAGCATCTTGACCAGGTATCGGTATTGCAGGCTGAAATGAATAACTTTTCATATGGTAAGCATTCCCATGAAGAGTTTTCTTTTGGCGTGACGCTCGCTGGGCGACAAGACTTTTTTGCGACAGGGGCATTTCACCGTAGCTACCCTGGCAATATCATCGTCTTTAATCCAGGTGAAGTGCACGATGGCCAATCGGGTGTGAATGATACATTACGCTATAGCATGCTCTATGTGCATCCTGATCAGTTAGAGCCTTTGTTGAGCAGCGCTGGGGTGAAGCAGAGTAAAAATTTTCGGATCGTTGAAAGCATGCTTGATGACCCATTGCTGCGCCAGCATATTCTTAGCATGGCCTTGTTGATTGAAAATAAAACTCATAGCAAGATCCAGCAGGAGTGTGCGCTTTATCAGATGGCTGTGTGTATTGCACAGCGACACGGTGAAGGCGCTCCTGATCCTAAAAGACGTAAAGTCGATCGCTTACTGCTACAAGCACAGGACTTTATTCATCAGAATATTCAGTCCGACATGTCATTGGATGACATCAGTCAGCAGGCTAACTTGTCGAAATACCATTTCTTACGCATGTTCCGGCAGCAGTTTGGTATTACTCCGCATCAGTATATTTTGAATTGCCGCATAAACCGTGCGCGTGAAGATCTTGAGGCTGGAGCATTACTTAATGACGTTGTATTCGAGTATGGCTTTAGCGATTTGAGTCACTTTAATCGTCGTTTCAAGCCAATCTACGGCATGACCCCATTGCAGTATCAACAGCACTTTCTCAGTGCCTGAACTCGAGCACTTAATTTAAAGCACCCAGACTAAAGTACTCAAACAAACGATGGGTTCTTTAGACAGTTGTTAGCATCCCCAATTTATTTCCAAGGTCGTTTCTATGCTTGAAATACTCGCGTACGCGTTCGGTATTATGTACACCCCTGGCCCGGCAAATTTGCTTAGTTTGAATGCGGGCCTGAATGGGCATATTAAATCTGCAATACGCTTCTGCCTAGGAGTTGCGTGTGCCATGTTGCTGCTATTTTTGATGTTTGGCTATGTGGGAGCATGGCTGATTAATCCTAATTATCAGTTGTTGATCGGCGCTATCGGCAGTCTTTATATTGCTTATCTGGCCTTTAAAATTACTTGGGGCAGTATTAAGCCTGCAGCGATTGAAACGGCTGAGCAGACTGAAGTCGAAGGCAGTAAGCTGAGCTTCAAGTCAGGGCTATTGATGCAGTTACTCAATCCTAAATCCTTTATTGTCATTTTTCCGATCGTCACGGTGCAGTTCCCCGCGGCTCAGATCTCAGGGAGTTCAATTATAGTGTGGTCTTTATTGCTCTCAAGTATGGCATTTGGAGCTCCGAGTAGTTATCTCGTCATGGGGGCTCGTCTTGGAAAACTGATCCGCCATCCCGGCTATTTCCGCTTATTGAACTTGAATATGGCTTTACTACTTTTGTATGTGGCGGGGGATATTAGCTACAATCATGTCTACTTGAAATGGGGGCTGGGATAAATTGGCGATTGTATCGCCAGAGAGCCTTCTTTTTTGGCTCATGCTCTGGTATTATCCGCGCCGGAGATGCCTAGGCAATCGTCGCTTTTAGCATTTATGTTAAAAGGGGAGGAAAGTCCGGGCTCCAACAGGGCAGGGTGCCAGGTAACGCCTGGGCGGTGTAAACCGACGACAAGTGCAGCAGAGAGAAGACCGCCGATGGCTCATTCGTGAGCACAGGTAAGGCTGAAAGGGTGCGGTAAGAGCGCACCGGACGACTAGTAATAGTTCGTTGCAGGGTAAACTCCACCCGGAGCAAGATCAAATAGGCTCTCATATGGCGTGGCCCACGTTGAGAGCGGGTAGATCGCTTGAGCCTGCGAGCAATTTCAGGCCTAGATGAATGATTGTCCACGACAAAACCCGGCTTACTGGCGTCTCCAGCTATTCTAAAAAGCCCCTCATGTTCTGCATGAGGGGCTTTTTTTTGCCTGCCAGAAAGTGAAGAGCGAATGATTCGTCCTAGGAAGTTCTGATTCAGACTCTTGCTGTATATCCTCCCTTTTTCTGTTATGTATGCTTTTGTGCTTCTAGAATGTTGATAGTGATATTGATGTTTTTCATTACTAAAACAGTCCATTTTATTGCTAAAACTAAAGGGTATTGTTATGGATAAGCTTAGAATTTCTCAAATACTTTCTTTATTTTTTATCGCTCTAGCTCAACCCGTAAGTGCTCTAGACAGCCAGTTCTTCTCAATGAAAGTATCAGAAAATCAACCTTATATAGGCGACGGTGATTTTTTTGACGGTAGTGTGGAATTTGATAGCACTTTATTTAATGAATTAACTTATACCGCTCCCAGTTATAAGGAATTTTCTATTAGTGTTTCTGTATTGCTAGATAGCGAATCAAATAGTCTCGAAGAGATTAAGGGGATGTTAGATTTTGGTGGTATTACTACGGTAGTCAGTAAGGGGAGCCTGGAAGGAAGTTTTAAAGAGTCTGGTGAGTTTGTGCTCCCAGGTAATCAAAATCCTGATACTTTGTTTCAAATATTATTACCTTCTGAGCCAGACTTTAAGGGGGAGCATGTTTTTTATGGTATAGGTTTTGAATCCTCTCAAAAAGGCGTAATACGGGGGATTGGTTATTTATCACAGACTCTGCCTGCGTTAATCGATATCGATACCAATCAAGAATACACTTTTGGAAGAAATCCTCGGACGGGAGAATTTGAGAATTACCACCCAGAAGGAACTTTACCTGGGCAAGCCGTTGATGCCGAAGGTCGGTTTCAGTTAATTGGCTTCTGGATGCAATATGATACTTTAAGAGCTGTCTTTGAGGAGATTGAAGGCACTCATTATTCCGACTTCGACTGGCTATTTACTGGTGATGTAGTGACTGGTTTTGGTTCATATACACCAGGTGAAAAAATCGAAGAAGATTACTTTAATGCGACAGGAAAAACGCTATCAGTTGATTCATCAACATCTTATCTTACTAGTTATTTAAGTTATGAGGGCGGTGGTCAGCTTACCTATTCTAATTCGGATTTTGTTTTAGCGCTTGCTGGTGGGGTAGAAGGATCACTAAAGGTGGATTTATTCGAGCCTGAGGCGAATATAGAATCTACTGATACTCAGGGGCAGTTGTTTACTGAAAGTACAGCGTTTAGTTATTCATTTTTTGTACGTATAGCGGCAAGCTTTTAATTTAAACGTCCTGTTTTATATGGGCTAATAATGTTTTGAGAGCCTTTGGCGTATATTAAAAATATAAAGCGTGAGCGTTCTCTAATGATTTAGTTGTCGTTGACAAAGAACCACCTGATTACGGTCATTTTCTTTCGCGTGATAATGAAATTTATCGGCAATGCTGATCAGCACTGCATCTCACAAGCATGCCTACTCCATCAACCATCATGATGCCGCTCATTGTATCGATTATAAACTCAGAAAATATTGCTTTTAATGGAGCAGAATGACGTTCAGGCATCGGTCTTTTGGTGAGATCCCTGTAAATAGGTGGGTCGGAGGTAACGGTCAAGGTTGTTAGTAGCAAGATAGCCCTTTTTATTTATGGCTTGCTTAATTAAAACTACTATTCGCCAAATTAATAGATGTTTAGTATTACAAATCATTTCATTCATGACTTAGCTCTGGTTAGCATCAGTTACAGATTACAGACGAATGTTTCATTAAAACGAGTAGGAGTTTGGCGATGGATTTTGAGTTAAGCCCAAAAGCTAAAGATTACGTTAAAAGAACGAAAGCTTTTATAAAAGAGCATATTGAGCCGATGGAAGCCGATTTTTGGGCTGAGATCAATGCCAAGCATAACCATGGCGATTGGACGACTTGGGAAGTGCCGCCGATTGTTGAGGAGCTAAAAGCCAAGGCGAAAGCGCAAGGCTTGTGGAATATGTTCCTGCCAGACGAAGAGTTAGGTGCTGGCCTGAGTATTGTGGAGTATGCCTCTGTAGCCGAAGAAACGGGCCGTAGTATGTTGGCACCGAGCATTTTTAACTGTAATGCCCCTGATACCGGCAATATGGAGCTGTTATGGCGTTACGGTTCTGAAGAACAAAAAGCTCAGTGGTTAACGCCTCTGCTGGCAGGAGATATTCGTTCTGTATTCTGTATGACAGAGCCGGATGTTGCCTCTTCTGATGCAACTAATATGGCGGCAACCGCGGTGGTTGATGGTGATCATGTAGTATTGAATGGCACCAAATGGTGGTCGAGCGGTATTGGTGATCCTGACTGCAAGGTCGGTATCTTTATGGCGAGCACGCCAGATGAGAGCAAAGATCGCCATCACCAGCATTCTATGGTCTTAGTACCACTTGATACGCCAGGCGTTGAAATCCTTCGTATGTTGCCTGTATTTGGTGCTTATGATGCACCCCATGGCCATGGTGAAGTTCAATTCACCGATGTGCGTTTACCGGTTTCAAGTTTTATCAGCGGCCCAGGCATGGGCTTTGAAATCGCTCAAGGTCGTTTAGGACCTGGTCGTATTCATCATTGCATGCGTTGCTTAGGCGCAGCTGAAAAATCAGTAGAGTTGATGGTTGATCGGGGTATGCAGCGCACGGCTTTTCATAAGCCGATTATGAAGCTGGGTGGTAATGCCGAGCGTTTGGCTGAAGCTCGAATCGCCATTGATCAGGCGCGTTTATTAACCTTATTTGCGGCTTGGAAAATGGATAAGGTCGGAGCGTTAGGCGCAATGACTGAAATTTCAGCGATTAAGGTCGTTGCACCGAATGTGCTGCAAAAAATAGTCGATGATGCTATCCAGATTCACGGCGGCGCGGGTGTTAGCCAAGATACGCCATTGACGGCTTTCTTTATGCAAGCACGAGCGTTACGTTTAGCGGATGGCCCTGATGAAGTGCATAAGGGCGTTATTGCACGTATTGAGTTAGCCAAGCGTGGCTTCTATAGTAAAAAAAGGAAGTAAAAAGGAAAGTAAGGTATTTCTCGCGCTATTAGAAGTACCTTCCTAGGCCAACGAAGTATTGCTGTACTAGCCCTGATTCGACGATGGGGCTGTCATTAACTGTGTCACTGAATTGATAGTGACGCAGGCCTGTGAAAATCGCCCAGTCTTTTTGTCCCCCTTGTTGCCAGCTGAAATTGTACGTTGCAATCAGTTCTAGTTCTGCCGACCAGCCTGAACCGGCTTGGTAAGTCTTTTGGTTAGCGTTAGCTGCCGCTAATTCGTGACTGTCTACGCCATAATAATAATCGTTCAGATCTAAGCTTTGAGCTTGCACGCCCAAGGTGGTTAATACGCGGATGCTATTTAAGCTTGAAAAGGGTTTAAAACTGTCTCGGCGATAAACGGTAACTTCAGCTTCTTGGCCTTTGTGGGTTGAGGATATGTCTTGCAAAAGAGCGATACGGCCAACCCAGCCACTGTCAAAGCGCCGTCCAACTTGTATGCCAGCTTCCAAAGACCCTTTACGCTCTTCAAGTTCGTAGGCCCGTAAAACGTGGCTACTTTTAATATCATCTTTTGAAAGACTGGAATGGCTTCTGAAATTGCCAATAAGGGAGCTGAAATAGGTGCCATCACGGTAGAAATTATAACCCAAACGATTGGCTTCAATGAAGATTGGGCCATAGCCACCAAAGATCAAAGGGGTGGCGCCAAATTGGTTATCCACAGCCTTAAATTGACTCTGTTTCGCGGTGGCTGCGATTGACCACAATCCATAGGCAGGCTCGATAATTTTATCGGTGAGTGACTGCTCATCAGCAGGGGTGTTGGAGACTGAAATCAGCAAGATGATACTGCTGGTTATTAGCAATATTTTGGCCTTCATAAGCATGAATCCTTTTGATTATCTGAGGCTTCAATGAATGAGAATTTGATCCTTCTTCCCTTTGTCTCTATTTCTATTATTAGGTTCCTTGTTAGTAATTGCTAACAGGGAGGTATTTATCTTTTAACACTTGATCATCTTATGGCATCATACTCAGCCTTGAGTGTGAGTATTCACTTAACTGGAACATAAGTTAGGTTAGTGACCACTTATCTATAACAAAATTGTCTAACGGAATTACGCACGCGGGTTGGTGACTACTAACTTGATAAGTTACTTTAACTTTATCCCTCAGAGCCACGTGTGATAAGCGTTTTCCACAAGGGAGTTTGAGCAGTTATTACTACTTTGCTACAAATGATCGCTAAGTCCTTGTGATGTAACGCAAATTTTCACATATCCACAGCATAGTTCACCTTGCAAAACTGCCCTAGCGTTTCTATAGTGTGCAGTAGTGGAATAAAGTGGGTAAAAGTGGGTTTTTGTAGTAAGCCTGGTATTGAAAGCTTACGCAGATGCTTACTTAACAAATTTGGGGCGGATGATCAGTGTTTCGTGGACTCAGTGCGGTTAATTTAGATGCTAAAGGAAGGCTAGCGATCCCGATGAAATATCGGCAGTTGCTGGTGGATCTTTGTGCGGGCCGTCTTGTAGCCACAATCGATACCGAAGAACGCTGTTTATTGATCTATCCCATCCATGAATGGGAAGTGATTCAAGCAAAAATTGAAGCGCTACCGAGTTTTAACCCCGGCGCCCGAAGAATTCAGCGATTGTTAATTGGTCATGCCACCGATATTGAGTTGGATGCCAATGGACGAATCTTATTGTCTCAGCCGTTGCGCGAATATGCGCAGTTAGAAAAAGAAACGGTATTATTGGGACAAGGGAAAAAATTGGAGCTGTGGAGTAAAGATCTGTGGGATAGCCGACGTGATGAATACATCGCAGAGGTGAATGCTCCAGAAGTACTTCCAGACGAACTATTAAATCTTTCTTTATGAAGAAGTCTTATGGCAAAACGTAGCAGAATAAAGGTCAGTAAGACTGAGCGCCAGAAAGCTGAGCAGCAGCAAGCCGATCAAAAGAAAGATCAGATTGAGCTCGGTGTGGGTGAGCAGCAAGATCACTTTACGGTTCTTTTGCACGAAACCGTTGCCGGTTGTGTGGTTGATCCTGATGGTATTTATGTTGACGGTACATTCGGTCGTGGCGGCCATAGTGAGCTGCTATTAAGCAAACTATCTGAGAAGGGTCGTTTATATGGTATCGATAAAGATCCATTAGCGATTGAAACTGGGAAAGCTTTAGAGCTTAAAGATTCACGTTTTCAGATTATTAATGCCAGTTTTGCTGAGTTGCAAGAGCAGTTGCAAGAACGCGGTATCGAAAAAATTGATGGCCTGTTATTAGACCTTGGCGTTTCATCTCCTCAGTTAGATGATGCCGAACGTGGTTTTAGCTTTATGCGTGATGGTCCGTTGGATATGCGAATGGATCCGACATCGGGTATCAGTGCAGAAGAGTGGATTGCTAAAGTTAGCGCCGAAGAATTAGCCCGTGTGATGAAAGAATATGGTGAAGAACGATTCGCTAGACGCATGGCTAATGCCGTTATACGTGAGCGTGAATTACAGCACATCAATCGTACGGTGCAGTTGGCTGAGATTTTAAAAGAAGCGAACCCTGCTTGGGAAAAACATAAGCACCCAGCGACCCGTGCCTTCCAAGGTATTCGTATTCATCTTAATAACGAATTAAGTGATTTAGAGAAGATTCTTGATCAATCAGTTGATGTGTTGAAGGTTGGCGGCCGTTTGGCTGTGATCAGTTTCCATTCGTTAGAAGATCGTATGGTAAAGCGTTTTATTCGTCGCCAAGAGCAGGGGCGTCCAATTCCACGAGGAATGCCGATTCTTGATACTGACTTGGGCAAAACCATGAAGAAGATGAGCAAAGCCATTAAGCCGAAAGCTAATGAAATTGGTGGCAACGTGCGTGCACGTAGTGCGGTATTACGAATTGCTGAACGTATTGAAGGTGAACGAGATTAACCAGCAATGATGCCAGCAGCCAAACAGAATGCGTTGATATTTTTAGCATGGTTAGTGGTCGTTGTATGCGCAACCTTGCAAGTGGCGGCAACGCATTGGCATCGGCAGCTGGTTTCCGGCTGGCAGGTATCTGAGCATCAGCGCTTGGTATTAGAGCAAGATTATGGCCGCTTGTTGTTAGAGCAGAGTGCATTAACGGCACACAGTCGAGTCGAACGCATTGCAAAAGATAAGCTTCAAATGATTGAAGCTATTGATGTACAGGTTATTCGCAGCAGTCGCTGATTATTAACGATAATAATGAGTGGCGAAAGTGGATAGTAGTATCGTTAACTCCAAGGACGGAATTAACAATAATAATTATTAAATTGTTAACGGAATAGCTTTGAGAAAATGACTAAGATGAAAGGCACACTTGAACGTGGCTAACCCCCGTACTCAAAAATCTGCAACGACAGCAGTAACAGAAACGGCTGAATACCGTATTCCGGTCTGGCGCTTTGCGTTAGTGCTAGGCGTATTCCTGTGTCTGTTATTAGTTGTGGCGGGTCGTATGGGTTATTTACACCTAGTGCAGAAGTCTTTCTTAGTAGCTCAGGGCGAGCAACGTATGGTTCGTGATGAATCAATACCTGCTTTACGCGGTGATATTAAAGATCGCCATGGTGAGGCATTGGCCGTGAGTTCTCCGGTAAAAAGCTTGTGGTTAAACCCTAAATTATTCAATTCGGAAAATGTGCCAAAGCTGGCCGCGAGCTTAAATATTTCAACCAACAAGCTCGCTCGTCGATTGAAGCGTAATCGACATCAGGGCTTTATGTATGTGAAGCGCTCCTTACCTCCTGAGCAAGCGAATAAAGTATTAGCCTTAAAGCTGAAAGGTTTATTTTCTGAAACAGAATACCGCCGTTTTTATCCTGCTTCAGAAGTAACTTCTCATGTTGTGGGTATGACCAATATTGATGGTAAAGGACAAGAAGGTTTAGAACTTGCCTATGACGACTGGCTGCAAGGCGCTCCAGGCCAGCAGCGAGTAGTCAAAGACTTGCTGGGTAATGTCATTAAACAGCTAAACGTTTCCGCGGTGGCTAAACCCGGCAATGAATTGAAGCTGACTTTAGATTTACGCTTACAGTACCTGGCTTATCGAGAATTAAAAGCCGTCGTGCAAGCCCATAAAGCGAACTGGGGCAGCGCTGTTTTATTAGATGCCAGTAATGGCGATATTTTAGCCTTAGTAAACCGCCCCTCTTATAATCCGAATAATCGTGCCACCTTAAATGTAAAAGAAATGCGTAATCGAGCTTTAACCGACATGGTTGAGCCGGGCTCAACGATGAAGGCTTTTACTGTGGCAGCGGCATTGAAAGATGGTAAATATACACCTAACTCTATGGTTAATACCTCACCTGGGTATATGCGGATTAAAAGAAAAACCATTCGAGATCATACTAATTATGGTTTGATTAATGTCACTAAAATTATTACCAAATCGAGCAATATCGGCGTCGCTAAACTAGCTCATGAAATGGGTGCCGACAAATTATGGACCATGTTGCACTCCGCTAAATTAGGTCAAGCAACCGCGTTAGGTTTTCCTGGAGAAGCTGTTGGCACGTTACCTTATCCGCAGAGTTTGGATAAACTTGGCTTAACGACTCTTTCGTTTGGTTATGGCTTAGCCGTCACTCCGTTGCAATTAGCGCAGGCGTATACCGCCTTTGCGAATAAAGGCTGTGTACAAGAAGCTCGTTTGATTATGACCAATCAACAAATACCTTGTGATCAAATTATGCCAGCCTCGGTGGCTAAAGATTTAACTGAAATGCTAGAGACTGTGACACAAAGAGGCGGTACCGGAACTCGGGCTAAAGTTGCGGGTTATCGCGTTGGCGGTAAAACGGGTACCTCGCACAAGGTGGGTAAAGAAGGCTATCAAGATTCTGAGTATACTGCGATTTTTGCCGGTATTGCGCCCATTTCAGATCCTCGTTTTGTCTTAGTTGTGGTCATCGATCAGCCTCAAGGGCAAGAGTATTACGGGGGTGAAGTGGCCGCACCGGTATTTGGTCGCATTATGGAAGCTGCGTTACGAACGCTGCAAATTGCGCCAGATCAGAGTAAAGATTTTCATGTGGCGGAGATTTCTTCATTATGAATCTAGCTCAATTATTAGCGCCTTATCTAATACCGGCAGCAGAAGACAATCTTACTGCTAGCCGTTTTGAACTCGCACTTTCAGATTTAGACATTAAAGGTTTAGTCACCGATAACCGTGACGTGACCCCTGGCGATTGTTTTATTGCTTTGGCCGGAATTACGCATCACGGTAAAGCCTTTATTACCGATGCGATTGCCAAGGGTGCGAGCGCCGTTTTATTAGAAGTCGATGCAGATGCGGAACTTAATGGCAACATCACTTACAGTTCAAACATTCCAGTGATCGCAGTTCGCAATTTAAATGCGCTATTGAATAAAATACTCATCGATTTTTACCAGCTTTCTAGCCATGCTTTTAATATGCGATTAATGGCGGTTACTGGGACTAATGGTAAAAGTAGTATTACTCGTTTTGCCGCTCAAATGAGCCATGGTTTACAGCAACCCACTGGGTTGATGGGCACTCTGGGTTTTGGTGTTTGGCCGAATATTGTTGAAAGTAAAAATACGACGCCTGAACTAGCGGTTTTATTGCGTCAATTTACTTTGATGAAAGACCAAGGTGCTGAGCAAGTTGCAATGGAAGTGTCGAGTCATGGCATTGAGCAAAAGCGTATTGAAGGTTTAGCGTTTGATACGGCTGTATTTGCTAACTTAAGCCAAGATCACCTAGATTATCACGGAGATATGGAAAGCTATTTTTCGATTAAGCGAGAATTGTTTTTATCATCAGAATTACACTATGCCATTATTAATGCCGATGATGAATATGGTCAACGCTTACTCGTAGATGAAGCGATCAGTGCAAAAAAAATCAGTTATGGTTTTTCTGCAACCGCAGATGTCAGAGTTGTTAGTTGGTCTATAAATGGCGCGTCAATTGATGCCTTCATTACAACGCCATGGGGCGATGCCAGTTTTACGATTAATATGGTGGGTGACTTTAATCTCGCCAATGTATTGGCTGCGATTAGTATGCTGGCGGTCGAAAATAAATTTTCGTTTGCAGCGATTATTGAATCGATAAATTGCATTACTCCTGCTCCTGGCAGAATGCAGGCTTATAGCAAAGCGGGATGTGCCAGTGCAGTTGTTGATTTTGCGCATACTCCAGACGCGTTGAAGAATGTCTTGGCGACGTTGAAAAAACAAACATCGGGTACGCTAGCGGTGGTATTTGGTTGTGGTGGAAATCGCGATGCGGATAAACGCCCTAAAATGGCCAGTATTGCGCAAGGTTTAGCGGATCGTCTTGTTTTTACTGCGGATAATCCAAGAAAAGAAAATTTAGCAACGATCATTGAAAATATGCGAGCGGGTTTAGATCGATCTGATAATACTCCGCTGGAGGTTGAACTGGATCGTGCTAAAGCAATCGAGCTAGCGTTATCTAAATTAGAAAGCCATGACTTATTATTGATCGCGGGTAAGGGTCATGAAGAATATCAAGATATCGATGGTTTAAAAATTCCTTACAGTGATGAAGGCGTTCTATTGGCCTTGGGTTATTACGATGTTGCTAGCCAAAATGTAGTCGTTAAAAATATAAATGATCAAAACAAAATAGATACCACCGCAAATATCACAATAGTTACCAAAAAGGAGGTCTTATGATGATGACTTCTTTTAGTCTCGCCGAATTAGCTCAAGCGACGGCTGCTGTCATTAAACAAGGTGCTGTTATTACTAAGCAGGCTGATGACATTAAGCAACTGGAAAAAATTCAGGCACAGCGTATTAATACCGATACTCGAAATATTCAACCAGGCGATGTGTTTTTAGCGTTGCGTGGTGATAATTTTGATGGTCACAATTACCTTGAACAAGCGCAAGCAAGTGGTGCAATTGCGGCGATTGTTGATGGTGATTATATTCAGAATAATAAATCATTGAACGCACCTTTACCTTTGTTAGTCGTGGCCGATACCTTATTGGCATTAGGACAAGCAAGCTTATGGAATCGACAGAAGTTCACTGGCCCATTGATTGCCATTACGGGCAGCGCCGGTAAAACTTCAGTGAAGTCGATGGCTTCTCATATGATGAAGTTAGTGGGTGAGTGCTGGGCAACGCCGGGTAATTTTAATAATCATATCGGTGCTCCATTAACATTATTAGGGTTAGAGCCACAGCATAAGGCGGCAGTGATTGAGTTGGGCGCGAGTGGTGAGGGAGAAATTGCATATACCGCTCAGTTTGCTCAGCCCAGCGTCACGATTATTACCAATGTCAGTAGTGCTCACCTAGAAGGTTTTGGCAGTATCGATACTATTATGCGCACGAAAGGCGAGATCATTGATTCTTTAGCTGTTGATGGTTGTGCAGTATTAAATGCGGACGATGCCTTCTATACCGACTGGGTTCTACGGGCAGGACAGCGTCGCGTTTTAAGTTTTGGTATTGAAAATTATGCCGATGTTATGGCAAAAAATATTGTTTGTGGCGAAAACGGCAGTCGTTTTGATGTTGTTTATCAGCCGCAGGGTCTTAAGCAGCAAGATAGTAAGCAGCAGAGTCTAGTCTGCGAGATTCCATTATTAGGCCAGCATAATGTATTGAATGCTTTATCGGCTATCGCTGCAGGTTTAGCGCTGGGTCTCGAATTAGAAAAAATCATTGTCCAACTTAAAACCTTGCCAATGGTCGATGGCCGCTTGCAATGGGTTGATGGTGAAGGTCAGGTTCGAATTATCAATGACAGTTATAATGCCAGTCCTGCTTCCGTGAAAGCAGCGATTGACGTATTGGCTTTGTGGAAAGAAAAAGCCTGGTTAGTACTGGGTGATATGGCTGAGTTAGGAAATGACTCGGCAGCAATTCATGCTGAAATGGGTGAGTACGCACAGCAAAGTGGAATTGCAAATTTTGTCGCGACAGGCTCAGCTTGTCGTCACGCAGTTGAAGCATTCAAGCAAACTCTTGTCACCCAAGATAGCGCGAATAGAAATGCACACTGGTTTGAACAGCAAAGCGAATTGCTGAACTACATTAATGAAAATAAACAACCCGGCCAGATTTTCTTGGTTAAGGGTTCACGCAGTGCGGGCATGGATAAAGTTGTTACCGCACTCTCGAATAAGAACAAGCAGGCGCTTAAGAGTGCTGTTGACTCTTTAAACAAAATTGGGGAAATATAGAAATGTTGTTATGGCTAGCCGATTATTTAACGCAGTATCATTCAGGTTTTGCGGTTGTGCAGTACTTGTCATTACGGGCGATATTTGCCGTGATAACCGCTTTGTCAGTGGCTTTATTTTTAGGTCCAAAAGTTATACGTAAGCTGCGCGAATATCAAATTGGTCAAACGATTCGTGATGACGGCCCGAAGTCTCATTTAAGCAAGGCAGGCACGCCGACTATGGGTGGCGCTTTGATCTTATTGTCTATTACCGTGAGTACTCTGTTATGGGGTGACTTGGGAAATAAATACGTTTGGGCAACCTTACTGGTTACCTTGGCGTTTGGTGTTATTGGCTGGATTGATGATTACCGTAAGGTGGTTGAGAAAAATTCTCGCGGTTTACCTGCGCGCTGGAAATATTTTTGGCAGTCGGCTTTGGCGATTATTGCGGGCACCTATCTGTTTGTTACCGCACCGACTTCAGCAGAAACTTCTTTGATTATTCCTTTCTTTAAAGATGTGATAATCGAGTTGGGTATCTTTTATATTGTATTGAGCTACTTCGTGATTGTGGGTGCGAGTAATGCGGTTAATTTAACCGATGGCCTTGATGGTTTAGCAATTTTACCCACCGTGATGGTTGGCGCGGCGCTTGGATTATGTGCTTATCTTGCGGGCAATATTAATTACTCGGATTACCTCTCAATTCCTTATGTTATTGGTGCGGGTGAGTTGGCTGTTTTTAGTGGTGCTTTGGTCGGCGCCGGAGTCGGTTTCTTATGGTTCAATACTTATCCAGCACAAGTATTTATGGGCGATGTGGGTTCATTAGCATTGGGTGCTGCATTGGGCATGATGGCGATTATCACCCGCCAAGAAATTGTCTTCTTTATTATGGGCGGCATTTTTGTTGCTGAAACCGTTTCCGTGATTTTACAAGTAGGCTCGTTTAAGTTAACCGGTAAACGCATTTTCCGTATGGCACCCTTGCATCATCATTACGAACTAAAAGGCTGGCCTGAACCTAGAGTGATTGTGCGTTTTTGGATTGTTACTCTGCTACTTGTTTTAGCAGGTCTAGCGACATTGAAGATCCGCTAGTTTAGTTGAATTTAATAAATGAATATTATGAAAAACGAGAAATAATAGCATTATGACAAACCTGATTGCTTCGGATCAAAAACGCTTAATTATCGGCATGGGCCAAACAGGGCTATCGTGTGCGCGCTTTTTGACGGCTAAAGGTTTGTCTTTTGATTTGTGCGATACCCGTGAGTTGTTGCCTAATCAAGCGGGTATAGAATCTGAGTTTTCTCAATGTCAGATTTTCAATGGTGAGTTGGATGCTGAGTTATTAGCTCAATATCAAGAGCTAATTGTTAGTCCAGGTATCGCGATCTCTGAGCCTGCGATTGTATCTGCATTGAAGCAAGGCAGCCGCGTGCGTGGTGATGTCGATATCTTTGCAGAATATGTCACTAAGCCCGTCATAGGAATTACCGGTTCGAATGGTAAAAGTACGGTCACCACCCTGGTCGGTGAGATTCTCGCGGCGGCCGGTCATAAACCTGCGATCTGTGGCAATATTGGAATTCCTGTTCTAGATGTTTTATTAAACGATGATGATTACCATTGCTACGTTGTAGAGCTATCGAGTTTTCAGTTAGAGACGACTCATCATTTAGCCGCGGAAGTTGCGTGTGTCTTAAATCTGAGTGAAGACCACATGGATCGTTATGATTCCATGCTGGCGTATCATCAAGCGAAGCATAGAATTTTTCAGGGCTGTCGCAGTATCGTAACGAATCGTGAAGATACGCTGACTCAGCCTTTAGTCAGTACTTCTATGCCAAAGAAAAGTTTTGGTTTGAACATGGCTAGCAATCCGGTTGCGGCAAAAAATCAATATGCGATTGCTCAAGTTGAAACGGCAGCAGGCTTGTCGGCTGAAAGTTTAATGTTTGAGCAGCAGCCAATCTTCCCAGTGGCCGAATTGAAAATCAAAGGTCGTCATAACCAGTTGAATGCTTTGGCGGCGATTGCTTTGGTGGAATCGTTACCTGCGGCCTTTGCAGTGAGCAGCGATCAATTGCAGCAAGCCTTATCTGATTTTACGGGGCTACCGCACCGTTGTGCGTGGGTTGCTGAGTACGAGGGTATTGAATATTTCAACGATTCTAAAGGTACCAATGTAGGGTCAACGCTTGCGGCGATTGGAGGCTTGGCCAGTGAAAATTCTAAAAAAATAATTCTAATTGCCGGTGGTGTGGGAAAAGACCAAGACTTCGAACCTTTAGCCGATGCTTGTCAGAAAAGTGTTAAGCAAGTTCAGTTGTTTGGTCGTGATGCAGAATTAATAGCCAGTCGTTTAGAGTCCGCTTGCAGTCTGGAAATTGTGGAAACCTTAGCGCAAGCGCTAGCCCAGGCTCAGCAAGTTGCTAGCGCGGGTGATGTGATTTTATTCTCTCCGGCGTGTGCAAGTTTCGATCAATTTACCAACTACGTGAAGCGTGGAGAAGCCTTCGAGCAATTAGTGGTTGAGATAGTTCAAGGCAGTGAAAGCTCATGACCGCTAATGCCTCGATTAAAAAATCAGATAAGAATGCGCTGCCCATGCTGTCTTGGTGGCAATCATTAGTCATTAAAGGCGATTTTTCTAAGCTAATGGCTGTAAAAATGAATGCGCTCGTCTGGTCTTGGTTGGGACTTATGGCGCTGGGTTGGGTGATGGTTATGTCGGCTTCAACCAGCATTGCCGAAACTTATACCGGTAACGCAGCGTATTTTTCTACCCGTCATGGCGTCTATATTGCGTTAGGGATTTTCGTTGCTTTTTTGGTCAGTCGTATCTCATTATCTTGGTGGCAAAAAACGGATTGGCTGTGGTTGCTATTGGGTGGGTTAGGTTTAGTGGCAGTCTTAATTCCTGGTATTGGGCATGAAGTTAACGGCAGTGCGCGCTGGTTGAATTTAGGCTTGATGAAAGTTCAGCCTTCAGAAATTGTTAAGCTAACAGCGGTATTGTATATCTCTGGCTACTTGATCCGTCGTCAGGCCGAAGTGCAAAATCAGTGGTCTGGTTTTATTAAGCCGTTAGTTATTCTGGGCGTGATCGTGGTCCTATTGCTACTGGAACCTGATTTTGGATCCGTGGTTGTTTTGATGGGCGCGGTTTTAGTTTTATTGTTTTTAGGCGGTGTAAAGGCAGGGCAGTTCTTTATATTAGTCGTCGCGACCTTGATCTTGGGTTATTTGGTGGTGACCGCGGAGGAATATCGACTCGCACGTTTAACCACGTATTGGCAGCCGTTTCATCCCGACCATGTTTATGGATCTGGTTACCAGCTAGCGCAAGCGTTAATTGCCTTTGGGCGTGGAGAGTTATGGGGTACGGGATTAGGCGAGAGTGTGCAGAAATTATTCTACTTGCCCGAAGCGCATACCGATTTTGTTTTTGCTATCTGGTCTGAAGAAACGGGATTAGTCGGCGGTTTGTTTGCATTAGGCTTATTAACCTTCTTTTTAGTACAGTGCATGATCATCGGTTGGCAAGCGCAGAAAGTGGGCAATTTGTACGGTGCCTTTATTAGTTTTGGAATTGCGACTTTATTCGGCTTTCAGGTGATTATTAACCTGGGCGTGAATACGGGTTTATTGCCGACTAAGGGTTTAACGCTTCCTTTTTTCAGTTATGGCGGTAGTAGCTTAATAATATGTTGTGTGATGGTAGCGCTGGTTTATCGCGTCAGTATAGAGATTGATTCTCCTACTGCGGTTAATGCAGGGAATAAAGCAGACAAAAAACAAAAGAAGAGCTCTGCTCGTAAAAGAGTCGACAAAAAAATCGCCACTAAAAAACCGTCAGTGAATCAAGGTGATGAAAATAATATTAATTTCGATGAGTCTGACTCAAACAATATGAATGAATATGTCACAGGCTTTGATGCCTATGTGGAAGAATTAAGTGGAGGTCGTGATGACAAGTAAAATACTCGCGAATGAAACAGCGTCGACGAATAAAACAATTATGGTCATGGCTGGCGGTACGGGTGGGCATGTATTTCCTGCATTAGCGGTGGCCGATGAATTAAAACAACGCGGCTTTGAAATACACTGGTTAGGAACAGCAGCGGGTATTGAGGCTGATCTAGTACCTAAGTCTGGTTATCCGTTGCACTGTATTAATGTAACTGGCTTGCGCGGCAAAGGTAAGTTGGCATTATTGGCAGCGCCATGGAAAATAATTAAAGCCATTTATCAGGCTTTGCGGTTTATGCGCATTGTTCGTCCAAGTGCCGTATTAGGCTTGGGTGGTTTTGCGACGGGCCCAGGTGGGGTAGCAGCTAAGATATTGGGCATACCATTATTGATTCATGAGCAAAATGCTTTTCCGGGTATGACGAATCGCTTATTAAAACCGATGTCGAATGTTGTGCTGCAGGCATTTCCGAATACCTTTAAAGGGGCTTCTCATAACAAAAAGGGATTAGAGAAACTGTTGACTACAGGTAATCCTGTTCGAGCCAGTATATTAGCCTTAGAGCATAGTGACGATGGGAACAGTGAAGTAGAAAAGAATGACGATGGCAAGGCAGACGCTGGCAAGCTAAATATTTTGGTTGTGGGCGGTAGCTTAGGTGCGGTGGCATTGAATAATGCAGTGATGGATGCGCTAGCACTGACACTGACACTGGAAAATAATGACGACGATAAGTTTACTCCCAGTATTTGGCATCAAGTAGGCAAGAAAAATATTGATTCAGTACAGCAATCGTATGCTGACAAAGGTTTAGCAGGCAAAGCCAAGGTTGTCGCCTTTATTGATGACATGTCGGTTGCTTATGCTTGGGCAGATTTAGTCGTTTGTCGTGCAGGCGCATTAACGGTTTCCGAAGTTGCGTGTGCGGGAAAAGCCGCTATTTTCATTCCTTTCCCCTATGCAGTCGATGATCATCAAACTGCGAATGCGCAAGTATTGGTGAGTGCGGGTGGGGCAGAGATTAAGCAACAAACAGAATTGACTGCTGAGTGGTTGGCAGGTCGTTGGCAGAACTACGGCGAACATCCCGAACAAATTAAACATATGTCGATTGCGGCTAAAGGCGCTTCGATTGCTGATGCAACTCAGGTTGTTACAGAGCAAGTAATAAAACAAATAAGGTTAAACGATTAATGGCTAACGAAAATCCACTGACTTCAGGACCTGCAGAAGCCTACGCAATACCAGAGATGCGTCGTATTAAACGTATTCACTTTATTGGTATTGGTGGTGTTGGTATGTGTGGTATTGCCGAAGTATTATTGAATCAGGGTTATCAGATTAGTGGTTCTGATTTACGTCAATCTGCAGTAACTCAGCATTTGATTAACATGGGTGCCGAAGTTTTTCTGGGTCACCAGAGTGAAAATGTTGATAACGTTGATGTGGTTGTGGTTTCAACGGCTATTGACCAAAACAATCCTGAAATAAAAAATGCAATGGAAAAACGAATTCCTATCGTCCGTCGAGCAGAGATGCTGGCTGAGTTGATGCGCTTTCGTCATGGTATTGCGGTAGCAGGAACGCATGGGAAAACGACAACGACGAGTTTAGTCACGTCTATTTTAGCGCAAGCGAAACTGGATCCTACGTACGTCATTGGTGGTCGCTTAAACAGTTCGGGTACTAATGCACGTTTAGGTGCGAGCCGTTATTTAGTTGCTGAAGCGGATGAGAGTGATGCATCCTTTTTACACTTGCAGCCAATGACTTCGATTGTTACCAATATTGATGCTGACCATATGGAAACGTATGGCGGTGATTTTGGTAAGTTAAAGCAAACCTTTATCGATTTTTTACATAATTTACCCTTCTATGGCTTGGCAGTACTGTGTATAGACGACGATAATGTGCGTGAAATTTTACCGCAAGTAGCGCGTAAGTTTGTTACCTACGGTTTGAGTGAAGATGCTGATTTCCGTGCCTTCGATATCGTGCAGGAAGGTTTGTTTACCAGCTTTAAAGTTAAACGTCCTGACGGCGCGGCCGATTTAGTGGTGCGCATGCGCATGCCGGGTGTGCATAACGTATTGAACGCGTTAGCGGCTATCGTGGTGGCTGCGGATGAAAAAGTGGATGATGAGTCGATTGTTCAGGCGTTAGAAAATTTTGCCGGCGTAGGTCGTCGTTTTCAGGTTTGTGCAGAAGTCGAATGCACTGATACTGACGGCAATGAAGGCAGTGTTCTTTTTGTTGATGATTATGGACATCATCCGCGTGAAGTAGAAGTGACTTTAGAAGCTATTCGTAAGGGTTTTCCTGAGCGTAGATTAGTGGCGTTATTTCAGCCTCATCGTTATAGCCGTACTCGTGATTTGTATGAAGATTTTGTGCGCGTTTTATCTGAGCCTGATGTTTTGTTATTAATGGATGTGTATCCAGCCGGTGAAAAACCGATTGCGGGTGCAGAAGGTCGTGCTTTATGTCGCAGTATTCGTCAGCGCGGTGCAATAGATCCTGTCTTTGTTGAGCGTGATGAAGATATCGCACAAGTATTAAGTAAGGTATTAAAGCCTGGAGACTTATTGTTGACTCAGGGCGCAGGTGATATTGGTAGCTTGGCCATTACCTTAACTCAGCAATTGGTTAATATTGTTGCAAGTAGCCCTAATATGAAAGCCACTGCGATTAAAGGTGGTCAATAACATGAGCTATGAAATTACAGAGAGTGAAAAAGAAACGCTGGGGAAAGTCGCGGTATTAATGGGCGGAACTTCTGCAGAGCGCTCTGTTTCATTAAATAGTGGTGCTGCGATATTAAGCGCTTTGTTAGAATTAGGTATCGATGCATTTGGCATTGATATCGGTGAAAATGCGGCAGTGCAATTATCTCAAGCCAAGTTTGATCGTGCGTTTATCGCATTGCATGGGCGTGGCGGTGAAGATGGCACCATGCAAGGTTTATTAGAATTATTGAATAAACCGTATACTGGCAGTGGTGTAATGGCCTCAGCTTTAGGTATGGATAAGTGGCGTACTAAATTAGTTTGGGATGCCTGTGAAGTAGCTACTCCGAAAGCATTTGTTTTAGAAAACAACAGTGACTGGGATTCTATTATGCAAGCCTTAGGGGGGTTAGCGATGGTGAAACCCGCGCGTGAAGGCTCCAGTATTGGCATGCGTAAAGTACACAGTAGTGAAGGCTTGGCTGATAGTTATGCTTTTGCTTCGCAGCATGATGACCTCGTGATCGCAGAGCAGTATATTGAAGGACCTGAATTCACAGTTACTATTTTAGGTGATGAGGCACTGCCAGCAATACAGTTAGTAACGACGCATGATTTTTATGATTTTGATGCGAAATACAAAGCTAATGATACCCAGTATTTATTACCTTCTGGTTTACCGGACTATGCAGAAGGTGAATTGCAAAAGATGGCTTTGAAAGCGTTTAAGATAGTTGGCTGCCAAGGCTGGGGCCGAGTTGATGCGATGCAAGATAATGAGGGTGCTTTCTGGTTATTAGAAGTGAATACGACACCGGGCATGACAGATCATTCGCTAGTACCCATGGCAGCTAAGGCGGGAGGGTTATCTTTCCCTGCGTTAGTCGTGAAGATCTTACAGCAGACACTTTAGTAGGTAATAAAGATGGTTGTTAGCTCAATGAAGGACCAGGCGAACGCTGTAGATAGCAAGCGTAAAAATCGCTCGTCTCAGCAGGGATCTCCGATACGAGCAGCTGCTAATAAAGGAGCGACTCGATTGGAGGAGAAAGCACCGTTTTCTTTTCGTCGATTAGCATCTCTTGTGCCGATATGGTTTGTGCAGTCGACATTTGTGGTCGCCTTGCTGATCTTATCTGGCTGGGGTTTGCAACAGGTACGCTGGGGTTGGCCTGTTGAGCAGGTAGAAATTGAAGGTGAGTTTCGTTATTGGCAAGCGGAAGAGTTGGCAACACAGTTGTTGTGGGTAAAAGAACAGAACTTTTTTTCGCTTGATGTTCGCCAAGTAAAATATGAATTAGAGCAGTTGGCATTAATAAAAAGTGTTCAAGTTAAAAAAGTTTGGCCAGAAACCTTAGTGGTGAAGTTTAAAGAAGACATTCCAGTTGCCATATGGAATCAACTGACCTTATTGAATCCGAAAGGTGAAGAGTTGGTTTTACCCAGCAGTTTTGATGCTGAAGGATTGCCAAGGTTATTTGGTCCGGAGCAAAAAACGGAGCAGGTGATGCGACAGTTTCAGCGCTTCCAGTCGCGTTTATCTGCAGTCGATGCAGTGATGGTTAGCTTGACGATGAATACGGTAGGCAGTTGGCAGGTAGAATTAGAAAATGGCTGGATGATTCGTTTAGGTCGTCAGCAATTGGAAAAGCGCTTAGAACGTTTAATAGAATTACTAAAAATACTGCCACAAGAAAAAGTAGCAGTTGTTGATCTTAGATATGGAAAAGGGGCAGCTATTCAATGGCTGCCTGTTTAGGAGATAGAGCATGAGTCAAGGGCCGCAAAAAAATATGCTGGTTGGACTGGATATTGGTACCTCTAAAGTGGTCGCTATTGTTGGCGAGATGACTGAAGAAGGCGGAGTTGAGATTGTCGGTTTAGGCTCACATCCTAGTCGTGGTATGAAAAAAGGCGTGGTGGTGAATATTGAATCCACGGTGCAATCTATACAGCGTGCGGTGGAAGAAGCTGAATTAATGGCAGGCTGTCGTATTCATTCGGTTTATGCGGGGATTGCTGGTAGCCATATTCAATCAATGAATTCCCATGGCATGGTCGCGATTAAAGATCGTGAAGTTTCTTATGGCGATATTGAGCGAGTTATTGAAGCAGCCAAAGCGGTGCAGCTTTATGGTGAGAATCGTATTCTGCACGTTCTTCCGCAAGAATATTCGATTGATACTCAAGAGGGTATTAAAGAACCTATTGGTATGTCGGGTGTTCGCTTAGAAGCGAAAGTTCACATGGTAACGTGTGCTGTAAATGCCGCACAAAATATTGAACGCTGCGTGCAACGTTGTGGTTTAGAAACCGATGATATTATTTTAGAGCAGTTAGCATCGAGCTATGCCGTGCTAACCGATGACGAAAAAGAGCTGGGTGTTTGTTTGGTTGATATCGGTGGTGGTACCACAGACATTGCAATTTTCACTGATGGTGCAATTCGACATACTGCGGTAATTCCTATTGCTGGTGATCAGGTGACTAATGATATTGCGATGGCATTACGAACCCCAACTCAGCACGCCGAAGATATTAAAATTAAGTATGCGTGTGCTTTGACGCAGTTAGCAAAAGAAGATGAAACAATTAAAGTTCCGAGTGTGGGTGAGCGCCCCTCTCGTGATTTGTCGCGCCAAGCATTAGCCGAAGTTGTTGAGCCTAGATATGATGAATTATTTACCTTAATTCAGGCCGAATTACGTCGCAGTGGCTATGAGGATTTAGTGGCTGCGGGTCTCGTTTTAACCGGAGGTACTTCTAAAATGGAAGGTGTTGTTGAATTAGCAGAAGAAATTTTTCATATGCCGGTACGTTTAGCAAAACCTATTGGCGTTTCTGGCTTAGTCGATGTGATTAATAATCCTATCTATGCGACCGCCGTTGGCCTCTTACAGTACGCTGCAATGCAACAAAATGACCCAATTAAAACAAATAATCGAGAAGAAGTACCTTTAGACTTCTTTTCACGCGTAAAACATTGGATTCAAAACAATTTTTAATATTAAATAGTGGTGCGCATTGCGCAGCTCAGCAAAGGAGAAGGAGCTATGTCTCAGCAACGGGAAGGGGATATGTTCGAATTAGCAGATGATCCTCAACAAAACGCAGTGATAAAAGTTATCGGTGTGGGTGGCGGTGGCGGTAATGCCGTGCAACACATGGTCGTTAATAATATTGAAGGTGTGGAATTTATCTGCGCTAACACAGATTCGCAAGCGCTACGAAAAGTAGAAGCGCGTTCTGTTATTCAATTGGGCGGCGCTGTTACAAAAGGTTTAGGCGCTGGGGCGAATCCTGAAGTAGGACGTCAAGCAGCTTTAGAAGATCGTGATCGTATTGCTGAAGCTATCAGTGGTGCGGATATGATATTTATTACAGCAGGCATGGGTGGTGGTACCGGAACCGGTGGTGCACCTGTTGTTGCTGAAGTAGCGAAAGAATTAGGTATTCTAACGGTTGCGGTTGTTACTAAACCGTTTCCGTTTGAAGGTAAAAAACGTTCATTAATTGCTGAGCAAGGATTAGCTCAGCTGGCTGAGAGCGTCGATTCCTTAATTACGATTCCTAATGAAAAGTTACTGAGTGTATTGGGTAAGAACAGTAGTTTGCTGGATGCTTTTAGCGCCGCAAATGATGTATTGCTCGGTGCAGTTCAAGGTATTGCTGATTTGATCATGCGTCCAGGTATGATTAACGTCGATTTCGCCGATGTGCGAACGGTAATGTCTGAAATGGGTCAAGCCATGATGGGTACTGGGTCTGCTACGGGCGATAATCGTGCCCGTGAAGCGGCAGAAATGGCCATTGGTAGTCCTTTATTAGAAGACGTTGATTTACAAGGTGCTCGTGGCATTTTGGTTAACGTTACAGCAGGCTTAGATCTTACCTTGGGTGAGTTCACTGAAGTCGGTCAGGTAATTGAAGAATTTGCTTCTGAGCATGCGACCGTTGTTATTGGTACGGTTATCGATCATGACTTGGTCGACGAGCTGAAAGTGACTGTTGTTGCGACCGGCCTTGGTATTAAAGAGCCTGCTGCTGAAAAGCCTAAAAAGGTGGTTGATAATACAGCCCCAGTACAGCCGGTTAAAAAAGTACCAACCACAGTTGCAGATTATGCTGAGCTAGATAAGCCAGCTCATATTCGTAATCAGGCGGCAAAAGTATCATCATCTAGGACGGAAGGCGCCAAAGAGAAGGATATGGACTATTTAGACATACCTGCTTTCTTACGTCGTCAAGCTGATTAACGAATCGTTACTGGCGTGCTTCTTTATACTTGTTATAATAGCGCGTTAGTAATAATAATTAATTAGTTTCAATCAACAATATTGGTAAATCGACATGATTCGTCAACGTACACTCAAAAATACAATACGCGCAACTGGAGTTGGTCTGCACTCAGGTGAAAAAGTATACCTGACGCTCAAGCCTGCCCCTGTCGATCACGGCATTGTATTCCGACGCGTTGATCTTCAGCCTATTGTTGATATTCAAGCAAAAGCGACTAATGTGGGTGAAACCACGATGTCGACGACCTTAGTTCAAGACGGTGTTCGTGTTGATACAGTCGAACATTTGTTATCTGCGATGGCCGGTTTAGGTATTGATAACGCGATTGTTGAATTAAGTGCACAAGAAGTACCTATTATGGACGGCAGTGCCGGTCCATTTGTTTTCTTAATTCAATCAGCGGGTATTGCTGAACAGTCTAAAGCGAAACGCTTTATTCGTATTAAGAAAAAAGTAGAAGTACGTGAAGGTGATAAAGTCGCCTCTTTTGTACCGTATAACGGCTTTAAAGTTACTTTCGAAATCGAGTTTGATCATCCAGCATTTAAGAAGAGCGCGCAAAAAGCCAGCCTAGACTTTTCTTCTACCTCTTTTGTAAAAGAAGTGAGTCGTGCTCGTACATTCGGTTTCATGAAAGACATTGAATTTTTGCGTTCTAAGAACTTAGCGTTAGGTGGCAGTGTCAATAACGCCATTGTGGTTGATGAATATCGTGTTCTAAACGAAGACGGTTTACGCTATGAAGATGAATTTGTAAAACATAAGATACTAGATGCAGTCGGTGATTTGTATCTGCTGGGTCATAGCCTTATGGGTGAGTTTGTAGGCTTTAAGTCGGGGCATGGTTTGAATAACAAACTATTGCGCGCACTTGAACTGCAAACCGATGCGTGGGAATTCGTTGAATATCCTGAAGAAAACGCTCCAATTTCTTATTTGAAACCAGTCGTTGCTACCGAGTAACGTCTGTTAGAGTAAGATAACTTATTGAAAAGTTAAGAATTTTTGTGATTTTCAAAATAAAGGCCATACTTAAGATGGCCTTTGTTTTATTTGGATAACTATACTTATAGTCATGAATATCATTATAGTCGGTAAACGACATGGACAATCAAAAACATACTCGCTAGGACCAGTCGCACGTTTTTTGCTACTGACGTCTATCTGCGTTCTGCCGTTTGCTATGGGTGCTACGGGTTATTTATTAGCCGCCCATTTAGCGGATCAAGGCTTATTGGATCCTGTTGCTGCAAAAGCATGGGAGAAAGATCTTGATGAACAGCGTCAAGAACTGCAACAAATTCGACAGCACGCTGATCTAGAACTCGATGGTTTAACCCTTCGCTTAGCCGAATTACAGGTTAAACTGCTACGCATTGATGCGCTCGGTGAGCGTTTAGTCGACATCACAAATATTAACGGCGAAGAGTTTGATTTCTCTGCAGTTCCCGCCGTTGGGGGGCCTGGTACTCTGGGTGAAACCTACCAAGCGCCTGAAATTCAATCTGTTTTAGATAATCTAGCGTTAAAAATTGATCGCCGAGAACAGCAGTTAGAAGTCTTGGATGACCTGCTGCTAGCGAACAAGATTAAAGCCGATACCTTTGTTGCTGGCCGCCCGATTAAGCGTGGCTGGATGTCTTCTCGATATGGTAAGCGTACTGACCCTTTTAATGGTCGTTTAGCTTGGCATGCGGGTGTCGATTTTGCCGGTAAGCAAGGTTCTGATGTTGTTGCTGTTGCTTCTGGTGTTGTCACCTGGGCCAGTAATCGCTATGGCTACGGCAGACTGGTTGAAATTAACCATGGTAACGGTTATAAAACGCGCTACGCTCATGGCGCTGAAATCAAGGTGAGCCTCGGTGATGTCGTTCGCAAAGGCGATGTTATTGCCGCGATGGGTAGCAGTGGTCGTTCTACTGGCCCTCATGTTCATTTTGAAGTCTATAAAAATGGTCGCACAGTCGATCCAGCAGCTTATTTACACCGCACACTGCGCTAAATCTTTGTAATCTCTCTCTTTTTTGTTATAAATATGGGAAAACCTTATTCGAAGGCCTGTTAACGGTCTTCTGGTTCTTTCTCGATATCTCTATTTTTGGGTTTAAAAAACAATAATCATGATCGGTAATCTATTTAGTAAAATCTTTGGTAGCAAAAACGACCGCGAATTAAAACGCATGGGGAAAGTCGTTGTTAAAATTAATGCTCTTGAGGAATCCTTAGCAGCGCTATCAGATAGTGAGTTACAAGCTAAAACCCCAGAATTAAAAACACGTATTGCGGATGGCGCTACTTTAGAGACTATCTTGCCAGAAGCCTTTGCGGTCTGTCGTGAAGCCAGTAAGCGTGTCATGAGTATGCGTCACTTTGATGTGCAAATGATTGGTGGTATTACCCTGCATGAAGGCAATATTGCTGAAATGCGCACCGGTGAAGGTAAGACACTGGTAGGTACCTTGCCGACCTACTTGAACGCATTGACGGGCAAAGGCGTTCATATTGTCACCGTGAATGATTATCTAGCCTCGCGTGATGCTGAGTGGATGCGTCCTCTGTATGAATTCTTAGGCTTAACTTTAGGTGTTGTCGTTCCAGGTTTAGATCCTTCTACCAAGCGTGATCAATATGCCTGCGACATTACTTACGGCACCAATAACGAATTTGGTTTTGATTACTTACGCGACAATATGGCGTTCTCTTCAGCCGAAAAGGCTCAACGTGAACTGAATTTTGCCATCGTCGATGAAGTGGACTCGATCTTAATTGATGAAGCGCGCACACCGCTAATCATCTCGGGCCCGGCAGAAGATAGCTCAGCCTTGTATAAAAAGATGAATGTGTTGATTCCTCAGTTAACTCAGCATATTGAAGCTGAAGAAGGTAAGGAAGAGCAGCAGGGTCATTATGCTCTTGATGAAAAGCAGCGTTCTATCGAGTTAACAGAGCTTGGTCACGAATACGTAGAAGATATGCTTTATAAAGAAGGTGTATTGAAAGAAGGTGAGAGTCTTTATTCTTCTTCTAACTTAACATTATTGCATCATGTTAATTCAGCGCTACGTGCTCACGTTATTTACAAGAAAAACGTTGATTACATCATTCAAAATGAGCAGATCGTTATTGTTGATGAGCATACTGGTCGTACTATGCCAGGTCGTCGCTGGGGGGAAGGTTTACACCAAGCGATTGAAGCGAAAGAGGGTGTTAATATTCAGGCTGAAAGCCAGACCTTGGCTTCTACCACATTCCAGAACTTCTTCCGTTTGTATGACAATCTATCTGGAATGACGGGTACTGCAGATACGGAAGCATTTGAATTTCATCAGATTTATAACTTAGCCGTGGTTGCTATTCCAACCAATAAGCAAGTTAAGCGTATTGATTATAACGATGTTGTTTTCTTAACTCAGGCTGAAAAGTACGACGCTGTTATTGAAGAAATTCGTGAAGTGGTTGCGCAGAAACGCCCAGTACTTGTCGGTACTGCGTCTATCGATACTTCAGAATTGTTATCGCAAGCGTTAACCAAGGCCAAAGTGGGGCACAGTGTTTTAAACGCTAAGCAACACGAAAAAGAAGCACAAATTATTGCTCAGGCCGGTGCTGCGGGTTCTATTACCATCGCAACGAACATGGCAGGTCGTGGTACGGATATCGTATTGGGCGGCAACTGGGAAGTTGAGATTGCAGCATTAGATAATCCAACGGAACAGCAAATCGCTGATATTAAAGCCGCTTGGCAGAAACGCCATGATGATGTGTTGGCCGCAGGTGGTTTGCACATTATTGCCACAGAACGCCATGAATCTCGTCGTATTGATAATCAGCTACGGGGTCGTGCAGGTCGTCAGGGTGATGCCGGTTCTTCACGTTTCTTCTTATCGTTAGAAGATAGTCTAATGCGCATATTTATGTCGGATCGTATCCGTAACATGATGAAGGCATTGGGTATGGAGCAAGGCGAATCCATTGAACACAAAATGGTGAGCAATGCGATTGAGAAAGCCCAGCGTAAAGTTGAAGGTCGTAACTTTGATATTCGTAAACAGCTATTAGAATACGATGATGTTGCTAACGATCAGCGTCGTGTGATTTACGATCAGCGTAACGATATTATGTCTTCGGATGATATTTCTGATGTGGTTGCTAATATTCGTCACGATGTTCTGCAAGAAGCAATTGATAGTCATATTCCTCGTCAAAGCTTAGAAGAGCAGTGGGATATTCCAGGTCTTGAAACTGAGCTTAAAACTGATTTTGATTTAGATCTTCCATTGCAGCAGTGGTTAGAGTCTGACGATAAGCTTTATGAAGAAAACTTACGTGAGCGCATTACTACCGCATTGAATGATGCTTATAAAGCGAAAGAAGATTCGGTTGAGTCGTCTCCTGATCAGCCAAATCCATTACGTATGTTTGAGAAGCAAGTGATGCTGCAGATTGTTGATAATCTGTGGAAAGAGCACTTGGCAACAATGGATCACTTGCGTCAGGGTATTCACTTACGTGGCTACGCGCAGAAGAACCCTAAGCAAGAATATAAGCGTGAAGCGTTTGAGTTATTCCAAGAATTATTGGAAAACATGAAGCGCGAAAGTATTCGTATTCTTTCTCACGTGAAAGTGCGTCAGGAAGAAGACGTACGCGAAATGGAAGAGCAGCGTCGTGTGCAAGCTGAAGCTCAGGCTAAACAGTCTAGTTACCAGCATGCCGCAGCGGAAAATATTACTGCAGGCGGAAGTGCTGATGAAGCTTCTTCTGAAACAGAAAATGCTGCTCAGCCTTTCGTTCGCGAAGATAAAAAGGTAGGCCGTAATGAGCCTTGTCCTTGTGGCTCTAAGAAAAAGTACAAGCAGTGTCATGGCAAGCTAACCGCTTAAAGGCATTGCTAGAACAAGTATAAAAAGGGCAGCTTAGGCTGCCCTTTTTTGTGCTCTCATTTTTATCAGTTGGTTTTATGAAAGAGTAACTATTCAGCAGGTTTTAAAAACGACCCCTGATTGGGTGTTTATTCCACAAAACGGCGTAAATACCAGCTATTGCAGGTATTCATAGCGCTACGCTCCCTGTAGCCTTAGTTCGGTTAGTCGTTGCAGGTTTTCACGCCGCTACGCTCCATGCCTCGCATATTTGCTCCACAAACACCCGATAATGGATCTTATTCTGTCTAAATTTGAACTACCTGAATAGTTACATGAAAGATTAAAATAATGCAGGTAAAATGGCATTAATCGTAATTTAACAGTGTGAGAAGAACATGGCTGTCGGCTTAGAAGTATTACAAAATTATCACCCAGTAAGTGGCATTCGTATGGGTATCGCTCAAGCGGGTATCAAGTATGAAGGCCGCAATGATTTAGTGATCTTTGAATTAGCCGAAGGCAGCCGAGTGAGTGGTGTATTTACCCTGAACGCCTTTTGTGCAGCGCCAGTTCAAGTTTCTAAAAAGCATTTAAAAGAAGCGGATATTCGCTACCTAGTGATCAATACCGGTAATGCCAATGCCGGCACAGGTCCGCAGGGCATGACCGATGCGTTAACAACGTGTGAGCAGTTGGCACAGTTAACAGGCATGACACAGAATCAAATTTTACCTTTCTCGACCGGTGTTATTGGCGAGCCGCTACCGATGGATAAGCTTCTTGCAGGACTTTCTCCAGCATTAGATAAATTAGCGGCTGACGTTTGGCCAGCTGCGGCTGAAGGCATTATGACAACGGATACCTTGCCTAAAGGCTATAGTCAGCAGGTCGAAATTACTGCCACTGAGACGATAACTATTTCTGGTATCTCTAAAGGTGCCGGAATGATCATGCCGAATATGGCAACCATGTTGGCTTACCTTACAACGGATGCGGTGATCGCGAAGCCATTATTAGATGTCATGTGCAAAGAGCTGGCGGATAAGTCTTTCAACCGCGTGACGATTGATGGTGATACCTCAACTAATGACTCTTGTATCTTGATCGCAACAGCGCAAGCTGAGATGGCAGAAATCAGCAGCAAAGACGATGCGCGTTATGCCGCAGTATTTGATGCCTTGCTAGAAGCCTTTATGATTCTGTCGCATGCAATTGTGCGTGACGGGGAAGGGGCAACTAAGTTTGTTACCCTGGAAGTTCAACATGCGGCCAGCGTGCAAGAAGCATTAGACGTTGCTTATACAGTTGCGCACTCACCGCTGGTTAAAACCGCCTTGTTTGCCTGCGATGCTAATTGGGGCCGTATTTTAGCCGCAGTAGGCCGTGCGGGTGTAAAGGATATGATATTAGAAGATATCGATATCTATCTGGATGATGTGTGTATCGTCAAGAGTGGTGGGCGAGCAGCGAGTTATACCGAAGACGCTGGCGCGGCGATATTTGCTCAGGCCGAGATTACTATCAGCATTCGCCTTGGGCGTGGCGATGTCACCGAACGAGTTTGGACGACGGATCTTTCTCATGATTACGTCAGTATCAATGCCGACTACCGTTCTTAGGTTTATGCTACTACCATGAAAAAATTAGTACATGTTGCGGTGGGTATTATCTTTGATTGCCTTGCTGATAGAGAAGTCCCAAAGATAGGAAAAATATTAATCGCCAAGCGGGCTGATCATCAACACCAAGGCGGTTTGTGGGAATTCCCTGGGGGTAAGGTCGAGCCTGGCGAAAGTGTTCAGGTTGCGCTGCAGCGCGAGCTAGAAGAAGAGCTTGGTTTGCAGTCATCGATTGAAGATATGCGCCCGCTTATTACCATTCCCTTTCATTATCCCGATAAGTCAGTCTTGCTTGATGTGTGGGCGGTTTATGGCGGAGTGATGCCTGATACTGATATTGATGATATAGAGCACGGTTTGCTTGGCAAAGAATGCCAGCCACTGCTTTGGGTAGAGCGAGCTGAATTGGCCAGTTATGAATTCCCTAAAGCCAATAAAGCCATTACTGATGCCTTGTTACTGCCTAAGCAGATAGCGATTAGTCAAGATAATAGCAATCCTGAAGTTATCTTAGCTCAAGTTGCTAATACGCTGAGAAACCATGGTAATAAAGATAATGCCAATATTTGGATTCAGTTACGCGCCCCCAGTTTAGATCAAATGCAATATACGCAACTGGCGATGAAGTTGTATGGAATTTGCCATGAATCAGGCAGTAAGTTAATTTGGAACTGTCCACTGGATTGGTATCAAGTGGCTTTTGCTGATGGTCTACATTTAGCAATTAACAATCTTAAAGCGGCAAGTATTCAGCACAATGAGCGCCCAATACCAGCGAACCAATGGCTGAGTATGGCTTGCCATAATTTAGCGGAACTTGAAGTCGCCCAGGCATTAGCGGACACTGTTTTAGTATCACCGGTTAAACAAACGACAAGCCATGCCGAGTCGACGCCTTTAACTTGGGCTGGATTTAAAGCTATAAGTGAGCAAGCGCGTATACCTTGTTACGCTTTGGGTGGTTTGAATATCAGCGATGTAGAAATGGCTATTCAGCACGGTGGGCAAGGTATCGCAGGCATCAGCTGTTTTACCGTTAAGTAATAGAAACGATCAGTTTAGTGATAAAGAGAAAAACTATGAAAGTTAAATGCCCAACTTGCAGTAAAGACGTTGTATGGACAGCCGAAGCGAAAGATCGGCCATTCTGCAGTGAGCGTTGCAAGCTTATTGATCTCGGTGCTTGGGCCGATGGCAGCCATGCGATTCCTGGAAAAACGGTTGAAGAAGAAATGATGTCTCAGCAGTGGGAACAAGAATTACAGAATGCAGATCTGCACTAATTCTCACTCTGCTTCAATGCTCGTGAGTTTAAGTAATTCTTGATGCAAAGCTTCGATCCGGGCATCTAAGGTATCGAGCGGTTGGCTATTGTCGATAACCCAATCGGCATGAGTTAAGCGCTGCTCGCGCGGGATTTGCGCCGCAATAATACGCTTCACTTGCTCACTATCGTTATTATCACGGCAGCAGGTGCGTTCAATCTGGGTGGCTTCAGGTACATCGACCACAATCACTTTATCAACTAACTTATCTTGGCCGCTTTCGATAAGCAGTGGCGAAGCGAGTAGAGTGTAGGCTGATGTTGAGCTCGCCAGGTCGCGAATAATTTCATCACGAATTCTAGGGTGGGTAATCGCTTCTAACTTTTTACGTTTGTCATTATCCGTGAATACCTGTTGGCGCAGCCAGACTCGGTTTAAGGTCAGATCTTCCAATAGTACATCAGCACCAAAAAACGCTTTAATATCGTGCCAAGCAGGTTGGTTAGGCTCAACCACCGTACGCGCTGCAATATCGGCATCCACAACGTGAATCCCCAGTGCTTTAAAGCGATCACTGACAGCCGTTTTACCACTGCCAATGCCACCTGTTAAGCCGATAGTAGAATTGAGTGTTGAGCTGACGGATGATTTTTTCATAGGGCTATTAGAATTGTTGCGCACTTGGAAGATACCATTCCATAATTTCATGGCCCCACATCGCGGCAATCCAACCTGCAGCCGCAAGGTAAGGTCCAAAAGGAATAGGGATGTTTTTATCACGGCCCATAATTAAAATACCGGTAATGCCAACAACTGCACCAACCAGGGATGATAACAAAATAATCATCGGTAAAAACTGCCAACCAAACCAAGCGCCTAAAGCGGCGAGTAATTTGAAATCACCAAAGCCCATGCCGTCTTTGCCGGTCGCGAGTTTGAATAACCAGAATACAGACCACAGGGATAAATAACCTGCCATGGCTCCGATAACGGCACTTTGTAAGTCAATAAAGGTATTGTCTATATTCAGCAATAATCCCAGCCACATCAACGATAGCGTCATGGTATCGGGTAGTATTTGGTGATCGATATCAATCATACTCATCGCCACTAAAGACCAAGTGAATACCAGCATGGCGGCAAGTTGAATTGAGAAGGGGAATTTTATTAATAGAGCCAAACTTAATAAACCAGTCGCAAGCTCAACCAAAGGATAGCGAATAGAAATTTTCGTTTCTTGGCCGTGTTCAGCACAGCCAGAGCATTTACCTTTTAACAGCAGATAGCTAAAAATAGGGATGTTTTGCCAAGCTCGCACTGGGCTATGGCAACGCGGGCAATGAGAGGCAGGTTTAGAGAGTGTATAAGGCGATTCTAAATCTTGCAGAGCACTGTGTTTGGGTAAATCATCGGCTAGGCTCTTGCTATCAATTAACCAGCTGCGAAACAGCATAATAGGATAGCGCAAAATCACCACATTGAGAAAGCTTCCAATTAGCAGTGATAAAATTAAAATACCGATTGGAAGAGCATAGGGCTGGTGTTGCAGGTAATGCGCAACATCAGCGAAAGAAGCCAGTTGCACACTACTCGAAAAAAAAGTCATTAGATGGCTTTACCCATTTCGAAGATAGGGAGGTACATCGCGACAATCATGCCACCAATAACCACACCTAAGAAAGACATCACCAAAGGCTCCATCAATGCCGTTAGGTTATCAACGGCGTTATCAACTTCATCTTCAAAATAATCAGCGGCTTTCGAAAGCATGGTATCTAATGCACCGGATTCTTCACCGATACTGGTCATCTGCACTACCATATTAGGGAAGACGCCAGTGGCCTTCATAGCTGCATGCATCTGTTGGCCTTGGGATACTTCGTCTTTAACAACTAATACGGCTTTACGGTAAACCGAATTACCTACAGCGCCAGCAACAGATTCTAAAGCTTCTACTAATGGTACACCAGCAGCGAAGGTCGTCGATAATACTCGTGCAAAGCGAGCGATGGCCGCCTTCATCAATAAATCACCAAAAACTGGGGTTTTAAGTAATCCCGCTTCAAATTTGTCTTTAAATGCAGGAGAGCGTGCCAAAGCTTGTTTTAAGCTAACGACGAAGCCTACAATCGAAGCAACCATTACCCACCAATACGCTTGAGTCCATTCAGAAATTGCGACCACCATCTTAGTCGGTGCAGGTAGCTCTGAGCCAAAGCTCTTAAACATAGATTCGAACGTTGGTACTACTTTCACTAAAAGAATAACCGTTACGATAGAAGCAATAGCCAGCGTTACTGCTGGATACATCATGGCTTTTTTAATTTTTGCTTTTAACGCTTGAGTCTTTTCTTGATAAATGGCAACTTTCTCAAGCATCTGCTCTAACGCACCTGACTGCTCACCGGATTCAATCAAGTTACAAAATAATTCGTCAAAGTGCTTAGGGTGTTTTTTTAACGCAGAAGCAAAATCATTACCGGCCGAGACGTCATCGCGAACTTGTGCAATAAGTTCCTTCATTGCTATGTTATCCGCGCCATCTCCGACGATATCAAAAGACTGAACTAAGGGTACGCCAGCCTTCATCATCGTTGCCATTTGGCGAGTAAAGAAGGTAATGTCGATAGAGGTGATTTTTTTACTGCCACCCAGACTTAATAAGGGGGTGCTTTTCTTTTTAACCTTGCCAGGCTGCACGCCTTGTTTACGTAACTGAGCTTTAACGGTTGCCAGATTAGCACCCGAAGTCTCTCCTTTAACCTTCTGACCTTTGCGGTTAGTGCCTTCCCACTCGAAGCTTTGTAATTTTTTCGTTTTATCTTTAGCCATTTTGAAAATTCCGCTTTCTATTTTATTAAAGTCGCTAGGCGTATCAGTCTGCCGTGACTCGGTTGGCTTCTTCAAGACTAGTAACACCTTGGGCGACTTTTTCTAATGCTGATATGCGTAAGTTATTGAAGCCTTCTTCTTTAGCGACCGCTGCAATTTCAAGTGAATTACCATCGTCCATAATGATTTTAGACAGTGCTGGCGTAATTTTCACGACTTCATAGATGCCAACACGACCTTTATAGCCTTTATTGCAGGCATCACAGCCTTTAGGTTGGAAAAATGTACCATTAGTGATGAGTTCCTCTGTAAGGCCGGAATCTAATAAGACCTGTTTCGGAATATCTGCTGGCTGTTTACAGGTGCTGCATAAACGACGGCCTAAACGTTGCGCAATAATTAGGCTTACGGAGGTGGCAATGTTAAAAGAAGGGACGCCCATGTTCGCCAATCGAGTCAGAGTCTCGGGTGCGCTGTTGGTGTGTAATGTTGATAGAACCAGGTGACCAGTTTGTGCCGCTTTAATGGCAATAGAGGCAGTGTCCAAATCTCGAATTTCACCAACCATGATGATATCAGGATCTTGTCGCAAGAACGAACGAAGTGCTTCACCGAAGTCTAAGCCTACCTTGTGATTTACGTTAACCTGATTGATCCCTTCAAGGTTAATCTCAACCGGATCTTCTGCTGTAGAAATATTGGTCTCTTCAGTATTTAGAATATTCAAACCAGTATACAGAGAAACGGTTTTACCCGACCCTGTTGGCCCGGTTACTAGAATCATGCCTTGTGGCTTGGCCAATGCTTCCATAAATAAGGCTTTTTGATTTTCTTCATACCCTAGCGCATCAATACCCATCTTAGCACTCGATGGATCTAGAATACGTAATACTAGTTTCTCACCCCAGAGTGTAGGCAAGCTGTTTACTCGAAAATCGATGGCCTTATTTTTGGATATTTTCATCTTAATACGGCCATCTTGGGGCAGGCGGCGTTCAGATATGTCCATTTGTGACATGACTTTTAAGCGTGCTGCGATTTTGCCTGAAAGATTGACTGGAGGGCTGGATACTTCGTGCAATACACCGTCGGTACGGTAGCGTACGCGATAGCGTTTTTCATAAGGTTCAAAGTGAATATCAGATGAGCCGCCTTTAATGGCATCAAGTAGCATTTTATTAACAAAGCGCACGATAGGAGCGTCATCCCCTGTGCCAGGTTCGTCATTTTTATGAGCGTCTTCTGGATTTTCAATGTCGACATCGAGATCTTCATCGTCAAAGTCATCGAAGGAGCTATCCTCAGCAGAGATGAACTTCTCGACCATAGCTGCAAGCTTGTCTTCTTCAACAATAATAGGTTCGACGTTCATGCCGGTATTGAACTTGATCTCATCGATAGCCGTGATATTGGATGGATCACTTTGGGCTAAAAATAGACGATTACCACGTTTGAAAAGTGGCAGTACCTTATGCTTTTCAATCAGGTCATTACTGACAATATCTTTAATCAATAATTCAGTATCAAAAGCGGCTAAATCTAATAGTGGTAAGCCAAATTCTGTAGATGCTAGAATGGCGACTTGTTGAGCATCGGCATAGCCTTTTTGTATCGCCACTGTAATAAAGGACGACTTTTCATTTTTGGCTATTTCAAGAGCTTGCTGAGCTTTATCAGCTTCGATAAGACCAGCTTGGTGTAAAGAACGGGCTAAACCATTTAGATTCATACAATAAGTGCTTTTCTTGTTATTACGCTAGTTCAAGTGTACTGCAATTGTTGGGGAATAGGAAAGGCTGAACAGGTAAAGCGTAGGAAGGGAGATAGGTTGTGTAAAGGACTGTGAATCAGTTGGCTATAATCGTGAGTGAGCTATAAATGTTAGGCAATAAAAAAGGCCCCTAAGGGCCTTTATTTAAAGTAGGTAGTTCAATTATGAAGAAACATAAGAACTATTGATGTTTTCATGCATCCATTTGCAAGCTACACCAGCAATATCAATACCTTTAACAATCTCAGTACTGGCTTTGGCTGTAGCCATCCAGGATACGCCCTGACCAGAGGTACTTACTAGAGGTACTAAAAAAATGTCGCCGTCAACATCAGCATCAATAGTGCCGTCTAAAGTCATTCGAATACTAACCTTAGGAGAAAGTACACCTGCAATTGCCTTTAGTCCATATCCATCGCAAGTATTCATCGCAGTTGTCGGTGTTATACTTACTTCTAGGAAATCGATAGCTGAAACGCCGTCAACAACAGTTGCATCTGGAAATGCGCGCATTCCATAGATTTTTGTTCTGCAAGAGCCGGCAGTAGCGGCTGTGCCGGCACATGTAACTGCAGTTGTAGAAATAAACTTTTCACCAAAGCGAGATACGTTATTTTCAACTGCACGCTGCATCGGTGAAACTGAAGCAAAAATAGACCCCATTTGGCTATTTACAATGTACTCACGGTAAGCAGGTAGCGCTGTAGACGCTAGAATACCGATGATCGCAATAACGATCATAAGTTCGATTAAAGTAAAACCTTTTTGTTGTGTTTTCATGGACTGCTCCAAAATTTTCTTTTTTAGGAAAAAGCGCTCAATATGATTGCTCTTATTATTTGTATTTTACAACTTGCAGAGACCGTGCCAATTACTATTAATAGGTTGATATCTCTTACTGAAGTGCTGTAGAGCATACGCTGCTAAGGGAGTAGCGTCTAGAGAGTGGTGGGAGGTTTTTATGAAGGATGAAAAAGAATTTTAATTCTGTGAACTAACTGACAAAAAATGTCAGTTAGTTAAAAAATTAGTACTTATTCAATGCTATTTAAATGTCTCTTCGCTGTTTATTCGACTGATGGTTCGCTTTTATCGCTGTCTATAACCTCGCTCGTATCATTAAGTTTCTGGGTAAAACCAATAATGGCTCCACTGTCTTTATTGATTATCAAATAACGATTGTGAGATGCAAGTGGATCTATTTCAACCAACAATGAATTGCCCTCGATCGATAGCATTATATAAGGGCTTTTGAGATTCGGAACCGTATTGGCGTATTGTATATAAGGTACTAGTTGATCAGTATTAAGGGTGCTGATTGGATTTTCATCGTCAAAAACATAAAATAATTGACGAGTATCGAGTTCGGTAACTTTAGATTTAATTTCGTGTGCATTCTCTGCGTTCGCATAAAATGTAATAAAGCTAGTATTAATATAGGCGATGGCTAGCGGGCGGCTAGAGTGAATGGTCCATGTGCCATATGCCAGTGCTGCGGTCTGCACGAGTGCAATCACCCATAAATCAAACTTTAAACTGCTCTTTTTCGGATTAAACACAATTAAGGTAAGCAGCGGGCCTAAAATTAAATCAATGCCGACGATTAAAGCGATGGCTTTTGTACCATCTCCTGTATCAAATAAAATACCGGGATACCAAAGTTGGGTAATGCAGGCTAATAATATAAAAAAAAGAACCAAGCTGATCGCCATGTGAGTAGCAAAAGCTTGGTAGCGGTTAAGGCCTAAAAGTGTCATCTTTAATCCTGCTGTTTGTTGTTAATGCTTTGTTGAGTATTGTTTTTATTGTTCTGTTTGGTGTAGCGTTTAATATATTCTTCTTTTAGTTGTTCAATATTTTCTACGCTATAACGCTCATAAGTCCATGTGGGTGAAAAGTAGATCGGATAGCGAGCATTCCAGTTGATCCATTGTGCATCTTTTTCACAGTATTTAGAGTGATACAGTTGATAGCAAAATACTAGGTAATAGACTGCTATTAATAAGACGCTTAGCGCTATCGCTGGTATTGCGAAAGCGTTAGATTTTATACCAGACGAAGACTCTGTTCGCTTTGTATGTTTAGCGTCGCCGTGTAAAGGCCAGGCTAGAGCTATGCAAATACCTGCGACAACGGTGCTAATAAACAAGCCATAAGCGTGGTACAGAATACCGTCGAATAGCGACAGTATTAGTGTGGATAAAAGAATCAGGTAAAAAACCTTGCTATATATCTGACTGCTTTTTATAACTTGCCAAGTTAATAAGCAGAAAAAATAGCTGGGTATTAATAATCCAATAGGGCCATACGATAGCATTAGCTGAATGATGCTGCTATGAGGGTGTGCAATGCTTTCTATGTTACCAATGGCTGGCATAATATAGCGAAATCCATCAGCACCTATTCCCATTATCGGTGCTTGCTGCCACCAATAGACGAGGGATTCTTGATATATTGTGGCTCTAAACGAACTGAGGGAATCTAAAGAAATCCCTTCTTGCCCTATAAATCGGAATAAATTGAGGCTTGAACTGTCGACAATAAAAAATTGCGAAATAATAAGGCCCGTTAAAGGACTTATTATTATCCATTTTATGTGGCTTTTATTGGCTATGAATGCATATATCACAGTGATGATCGTTACTGCTAAAAAGGTGCCGCGCCCGCCTAGCCAGAAAATCAGTGCCCAAGCCATGATTAAATATGCAATGACACAGTGAATGCTACGGTTTTCAGTGTTATTACTTTCTAATAGCCAATAGCCGACTGGGATAGCGACGGCCGCAAGGTAGCCGAAGTGTCTGATATTCATGAAGAAGGGAATAGTGCTTACCCAGTTATGTTTAACCGGGTCGGGTGAAATATTCCAAAATACAATAAAAGCAAATATGCATAACAGCAGGGCGGCGATAATTGCTTTAATTATGAGAATAATGAGCTTGGGTTGTTGGCGGATCAGAGTGTAAAGACAGAAAGCCGTTATTACACTACTAAAAATCTCAAACCAGCGCACTATCGCTGCCCAAGGCTGATCGCCTAATAATGTGGACATGAGCGTCCAAGCTAGCCAAGTGATCACGAGTACGCTGGCTTGGCGGGGGAATAGAGTTTGTGATTTAGATTGAAGTTGTATTGCCGTCGAACGAATAGCGGGCAGAGATAATATAACAAAGCCAAGCTCAAGCCATACTGATATTGCACGAGTTGCAATGGGGTGATGAAACATGTGCACAGATTCACGTATTAATAAAAAGCCTACGATGGCGCAGGCTAAATAGAGAATAGGAACTGAATATCTGTTAAATGTTATAGCAAAGGCTTGCATTGATCCGCTCTGAATTATTTAAGTATCAAGCCAAGCGCATCGATAAATCAACCGCTGTGCAATCTTTAGTCAAAGCACCAATGGAAATATAATCCACTCCAGTCTCAGCATAAGCGCGTAAGGTCTTAGTCGTAATGCCACCAGAAGCTTCTAATTTTGCTGGCCTATTATCTTGTGAATTAGTAAAAGTCTTATTCAGAGCAACGGCTTCAACCATCAACGCAGGGCTAAAGTTATCCAACATAATAATGTCGGCACCAGCTTCTAGAGCAGTGGTTAACTCTGCTAACGATTCAACCTCAACTTCAACTTTTTTACCCGGTGCGATCTGATGGGCTTTCTCTACAGCTTTCTCGATACTCCCGCAGGCATAAATGTGGTTTTCTTTAATCAAGAACGCATCATACAAGCCAATACGATGGTTATAGCAACCCCCTACGCTCACAGCGTATTTTTGGCCTACTCGTAAACCCGGTAGAGTTTTACGCGTGTCCAATAGCTTAACGTCGGTACCTTCTACTAGTTGTGCATAGTGGCTGCATAAAGTAGCGGTGGCAGACAAGGTTTGTAAGAAGTTCAAGGCAGCGCGTTCACCGGTTAATAGTGAGCGAGCGGAGCCGGTTAGTTCAAATAATACTTGGTTGGGTTCTACCCATTGGCCATCGCTGACTTTCCAATCAATAGAAACACTAGGGTCGAGTTGTTTGAATACTTCGTTCACCCAGGCTGAGCCTGCGATGATGGCGCGGTCACGGCTGATAATGCGTGCAGTCGCTTGATTTTCAGCAGGTATAAGCTGTGCGGTGATGTCGCCGCGACTATTTAAATTCCCTGAAGAATCGGTTCCAATATCTTCTAATAGCGCTTGTTTAACGGTATTGCTGATGTCGTCTTTAAATGGGGTTAAATCAAGCGGCATGGTTTACTGTCTCTGTACGTATGTATCGGTTTCACGGCTGGAATTGGATACGTGTGTCATTATCACGTATCCATTTCCAGCTTCATATATTGTTAATGTTTTAAGTTCTATCTATCAAAGCTTCATCTTTAGTAGCTTCATATAGGCATCTTATTTAGAGGCTTCTTTCTCTAATGCACTTTTCTCTTGAGCCGCTTTCGTTAGCTTAAATACCACTGGGCTAAGTAATAACAGAGCAACCAAGTTTGGCAGTGCCATCATTGCATTCAAGGTATCGGCCACTAACCAGGCTAAATCCAGCTGGAACGTTGCGCCGACCGGAATGGCTAAAACCCAAACAACGCGGAAGATAATAATCGATTTTACACCGAACAGGTATTCAGCGCACTTCTCACCGTAAAAAGACCAGCCTAAAAGCGTGGTAAAGGCGAAAACGATTAAGCCGAAGGTCACAATATACTCACCTATCGAGGGTAAGCCTTGGCTGAATGCAGCGGAAGTTAATGTCGCGCCGGATAAGGCTTTACCCGTTTCAGGGTCGATGACTTGCCAAGCACCCGAAGCAACGATTACTAATCCGGTAATCGTACAGATGACCAAGGTATCGATGAAAGTACCCAGCATAGCGATGGTGCCTTGCTGAATGGGACTGTTGGTTTGCGCAGCGGCATGAGCGATCGGGGCGCTACCTAAACCGGCTTCGTTTGAGAATACACCGCGAGCAATACCAAAACGCATGGCAGCCCAAACGGTTGCGCCTGCAAAACCACCAACGGCAGAAATAGGCGTGAAGGCGTAAGTTAAGATGGTATTGAAGGCTTCAGGAATACGGTCGAAATAGATCACCAGCAGAATAAGTCCACCGATAACATAAGCGATTGCCATAATCGGCACGAGTTTACCCGCAACAATGGCGATGCGTTTGATACCACCCAATAATACGAGAGCGGCCAATATGGCCATGATAATTCCGGTTGTTAGCTCAGGGACTTTAAATGAATTGTGCATCACATCGGCAACGGAATTCGCTTGTACGCCATTACCAATACCGAAACCTGCGATCATTCCGAAAAAGGCGAAAGCGGTAGCCATCCATTTCCAGTTACTCCCTAAGCCATTTTTGATGTAATACATCGGGCCGCCAACAAAGTTGCCGTTTTCATCTTTTTCACGATAGTGTACGGCCAGCACGGCCTCGGCGTATTTTGTCGCCATGCCAATTAAAGCAATCATCCACATCCAAAATAATGCCCCTGGGCCGCCCATCGCGATAGCGGTTGCGACACCGGCGATATTACCGGTACCAATGGTGGCTGAAAGAGAGGTCATTAAGGCATTGAAGCCGCTAATGTCGCCTTCGCCTTTGGCATTACGGCCAGACCAGAGTAACGAGAAGCCTTTTTTGATATTGAGAATGGGGTAGGCTTTTAAACCTAGGGTGAGAAAGAGCCCTGTGATCGCAATCAGCAGTAACATCGGGGCACCCCATGCCCAGCCATTAACGGTTTTGATCATCTCTACCATCATCTCTGGCATCATGCTTCCCTTTTTATATTAAGTATTTATTAGTAATCTGACACTATACTCGGCTGGTGGTATGAGTCAAAATCAAAGCCTAAAATCGAAAGAAAAAGATAAAAATAATAAGGTGGATTGGGCTGTGGAAGCGTTTATTGAAGAGGGTTGGTTGAATAGTGCACAGCGATGCCCGTCGCCAAATTGTAATCAGCGTCCTGAAGAGGAGGTTTCATTATTGGTTATTCACAATATTAGTTTGCCGCCTAAAGAGTATGGCGGGCCTTTTGTGGCAGACTTCTTTTGTAATCGGTTAGATGCCAATGCTCACCCTTACTTTTCCGAGATATCTCATTTGCAGGTATCCAGCCATTTGTTTATTCGCCGCGATGGTTCAGTTATTCAATTCGTTCCTTTTAATCAGCGAGCTTGGCATGCGGGCTTGTCTCATTACGGGGGGAGGGACAACTGCAATGACTTTTCCATCGGCATCGAAATGGAAGGCTGTGACGATGAGGCTTATAGCGAAGAGCAATACTTTAGTTTACAGCGGGCCTCGCAAGCTTTGATGCAGGCTTATCCACAGATTACGACAGATAGAATTACTGGGCACGAATTTATTTCACCACGGCGTAAAACAGATCCGGGTCCTGCCTTTAAATGGCAGCGGCTATTCACTGATTTAAGCTGCTAAGCTTTTAATAGTCATTCTTAGTCAGTGCTTGTTTGTTAAGTTAGGCCGTTACCGCTAGACTCATACAAAATTCTTAGTGGGTTATTACATGAAGTTTTTAATCTTATTCTTTACTCTCATGCTGCAGCGCTATCGTGCGATTAACCGCATTACGACGACGAGCCGCAGCTTCAGTAAATGGTTCAACTTATTTCAAAAGCGCACTTGGTTTCAAAAGCTGGGACGTACTGGGCGTTATATCTTCATCGTTTTTATCCCAGCCATTCTTATTGGTGGTTGTTTTGTCATGATTGAGAACGAGTTGTGGGGCTTTCCTGCCATCATTCTAGAAATAGCCTTATTGTTGTATGTGTTAAGTCATGCCGATTTTGGGCGCCATGTTGAGCAATACCGTCATGACCTTGCCAATGGTGATATTCAAGGTGCTTATCGTTGTGCGGATCAATATTTGGCGGTTCCTGAAATAGAGCTCAGTGACAAGCTCGCGAAAATGCACGATCAGGTCTGTCATACTATTTTGCATCGCTGGTTCGAATTTTTCTTCTTAATGGTTTTTTGGTTCTTAGTGCTAGGGGTTCCTGGTGTTTTATTAGCCTGGTTCAGTTTGCAGTATTCTCAGCTGGTACATTGTGAAGAGAAGGCTTGGCGCCCGATGCATTGGTTGTCTTGGATACCAGCACGTTTATTGGGTTTAACTTTTGCGTTGGCGGGAAATTTCGTACAAGCGGTCACGGTTTGGCAGAAAACGCTGTGGAAGTGGCGTACTCCTGCAGATGTAGTGCTCTATAAAGTGGCTTTAGCGTCATTATCTGGCAAAGCAGAGGATGGCGGCTGTATGGAAGCTATGATTAACGCCGAGGCGGATACTCAGGTTGCTTGTGATCAGATGATGGAATTGCAAATGCTGCATCGTCGCAGTGCAATTGTATGGCTGGCGGTGATTGCTTTAATCACTATCGTCGGTGGTGCGCTGTTTTAAGCGCTGCTTCTAAATTATAGAAAAGCGGCTCCGCGTACTCCGCTTGAATCACCATACTCGGCTTTGACTAGTCGAGTCAGTACCTGATCGGAGAAAACATACTCGGGCAAAATCTCCGGTACCCGTTGGTACAAATACTCAATGTTCGACATACCACCTCCCAATACAATCACCTCCGGGTCGATGATGTTAATCACACTGGCTAATGACTTGGCCAGCTGTCGCGCATAGATATCAAATACGGTGATGGCTTGTGGCTCATTCTCAAGCAAAGCCTGATGCCATTGCTCAGAAGTACGTCTCGCATCACTGTTTTTATTGGCATGTAACGTAAACCCAGGGCCCGAAAGAAAGGTTTCAATGCAGCCGTGTTTGCCGCAGTAACAAGGCATTAATGTTTCATGAACTTGGGGCCAAGGCAGGGGGTTGTGACCCCACTCACCGCAAATAGCATTCGGGCCTGAAACCAGTTGTTGATTGATAACTAAGCCGCCACCACATCCTGTTCCTATGATGATACCGAAAACTGAGTAAGCCCTTTTAGCAGCCCCATCTTTTGCTTCTGACAGCACAAAGCAGTCGGCGTCATTGGCTATTCTTACTGGGCAATTAAGCGCATGTTCTAGATCTTGTTGGAAGGACTGGCCGATTAAACAGGTGGTATTGGCATTTTTAACTAAGCCCGTGGCCGGGCTAATGGCACCGGGAATACCAATGCCTATATGCTGGAAGGATTGTTTTGGTTGTTTAATTTGTAATTGATCTGCGCTGGCAGAAATCAAATTTTTAATAGCTGAAATAATGGCTTGATACTGCTCTTTTTCAGAATCGAAATTTTGTTTAGCGGGAGTCGAAATGCGTTGGCGCAGTACGGTCTCTCCTTGTGGAGAGAGGATTATAATTTCGATTTTAGTCCCGCCCAAATCAATTCCTACCTTTAGTAGGGGCGTGTATTGTGCTTCGACTAAGTCGCCTGTGGATAGCGTGGCTGAAGAGAAGGCGTCGGGTATACTGTTGATGTGTTTGTCGGGCATGGGTGCTTCATTTAGGTGTGCTCAGGATGATACGAGGCTAACATTAATTGCGCGCGATCGCTAAGCTCAATCACCTTACAGCCGTTGCCATACATGCTCGGAGTAATACGGTCGGTCCACATCACCTGAGCTTTAACTTGGCCAGTACGGCGGCTATCAATATTGGGTGGGATATCGACCATATCGACTTCTATTACACTGCCGATTTCTAAAGGCGTATAAGATGACAGCATGATCCCTGTGGCCGAGAAATCCACCATCAAGCCGATGTATTCTTTTGTTTCATGCATGAATAAACTGACAGTGCCGTCCAAAACTTGTCTTGCGGACATGCGATTTTCTTTGCTCATAGCGGTATACTTCCCCGAATTCTTATTAACTAAATTATAGACGTTATTTAACGAAGTGCCTGTTGGGCAAAAGGGATAAGTAACGGCATGAATAGCAGGCCTAAGTGAGCAGCATGAATAATCAGGTGCATTTGGTATTAGGCGGCGCCCGTTCAGGGAAAAGTCGCTTTGCTGAGCAGGCAGCCATCGAGTCGGGTAAGGACGTGGTCTATATTGCGACCGCGACGGTTTATGATGATGAAATGCAGCAGCGTATTAATCGTCATATTAACGATCGCCCCGATCATTGGTTAACGGTGGAGGAGCCGTTATTATTAGCGCAAGTACTTAAACAGCATGCTGATAAAGATACCTGCTTATTGGTTGATTGTCTGACGTTGTGGTTAACCAATGTACTTATGGCTGAGCAAGATCTATCTACTAATCCTGGATCAGAGAGCAACTTGTTAGACATTAAATCTTTGACGGATTATAAAAAAGAATTATTAGAGACCTTGGCTTGCTTGCCTGGGCAGGTACTATTGGTCAGTAACGAAGTGGGCCAAGGGATAGTGCCTATGGGTGCGTTAAGTCGACGCTTTGTTGATGAGGCAGGTTGGTTGCATCAAGACATTGCTCGCATTGCAAATAAGGTGACGCTGGTTGTCGCTGGCTTACCGATGATATTAAAAAGCTAGTGATATTGAAAAGCAAAAGATATTAATACAGTTATTTTTATAAAATCTGAATTGAGTTGAAAATATGACACAAGTTTGGTGGAAAAACGATTGCTTAGCGATTAACGAAAAAGTGAAAACTCAGGCTCAGGACCGTCAGGGGCTGCTAACGAAACCGCCAGGTTCGTTAGGACTTTTAGAAGAAGTCGCGATTACATTAGCCAGCTTGTATGGCGATGATAAACCTGAAATCAAGCAGCCGCTTATTACCATTTTTGCTGGCGACCATGGCGTTGTTGCGCAAGGTGTTTCAGCCTTTCCGCAAGCCGTTACGGTTGAAATGATTCGTAATTTTGTCAATGGGGGGGCGGCTATTTCGGTATTGGCTAAAACCAATAATGCTGAATTGATGGTTGTGAATTGTGGAACGGCTTTTGAAGTTGATTTTGCCGATGATTACGAGGCTTTGCTTGATAAACAAGTTGCAGCAGGCACAGCAGATTTGAGCTTAGAAAGCGCGATGAGCGCTGAGCAGTTAGAGCAAGCGTTGAGTATTGGTCAGCAAGTGATTGAGCAGGCTAAAAAAGACGGTATTGATTTGTTCATCGCGGGTGAAATGGGCATTGGTAATACTACACCGGCAGCGGCGTTAGGCTGTGCTTATATGGGCCAGTCTGCAGCAATGATGACGGGGCGTGGTACCGGAATTGATGATGCTGGATTAAATAATAAAATCAGTGTCATCGAAAAAAGTTTAGCGCGTTTATCGTTGACTGGCTTGAGCGCCGAACAAATTTTACAAGAATTAGGCGGCTTTGAAATAGCAGCCATTACGGGGGCTTATATTCGTTGTGCTCAGTTAGGTATTCCTGCGCTGGTGGATGGTTTTATTACTACGGCAGCAGCTTTAGCGGCCTGTAATATGAATCCACAAGTTCATGATTGGTTGTTGTTTAGCCATCAGTCTGAAGAGCAGGGTCACAAATTCATGCTAGAAGCACTAGAGGCTAAGCCTTTATTGAACTTGGGCTTACGCTTAGGGGAAGGCAGTGGTGCTGCGACGGCTTTACCATTATTACGTCAAGCCTGCGCATTGCATAATGGCATGGCAACCTTTGCTGAAGCGGGCGTCTCTGAGTAAGAAGATGAGTAAGAAGAGATGAATATGAAACCAACCTTTATTGATGTAATGCGCCATGGCGAGCCAGAAGGCACGTGCCCTGACGGCGGTACTATTTTACGGGGCAGTACCGATCATGCGTTAACGAAAAAGGGTTGGGCGCAAGCCCGTAAACGCGCAGCAATGCTCTTAAGTGATGGTAATAAGTGGGACGTTATTATAACGTCGCCTTTAATACGTTGTGCTGAATTTTCTAAGTCTTTGGCTTCTTTTCAGTTTGATGAAGAGGGAGGAGAAAAGGGCGATAATTTTTTTATAAAATCGAGCTGGCGTGAAATTCATTACGGCGATTGGGATGGTTTAAGTACTGCCAAAATCTGGAAGGATCAACCTGAGTTAATGGAAAAAATGTGGCAAGATCCACTTGAGTTCTGTGCGCCGAATGGTGAATCTGTCAAAGATTTTAATGTGCGTCTTGAGCGAGCGTGGTTGGAGTTGATTACTGGGTTTCAAGGTAAGCGAATCCTATTGGTTTGCCATGGCGGAGTGATGCGTCTTTTATTGAAGCAGTTATTATTGTTAGCGCCTGAAGCCATGAATCGTTTTTCTATTCCTTATGCCGCGGCCTCACGCTTTCGAGTAGATCATGCTCCTACTAATGAGGCGGAAGGCGAAATCCCTGCTAAACATTGGCCTAGCCTGTTGTCTCACTTTGGTGACGAAATTAAAGTTGATGACGTTTCTATTGGTGACGTTGTGACTGATGACGAGCTCAATAAAGATCATAAAATATGAATAGTTTAAAATTAGCCTGGTTTTCATTCTGGTATGCGATTGCTTTTTTAACCCGAATACCGGCGGTTAATTTATCCAAAGCATTAAAATCAAATGATAAGAAAATAGCTCAAGGCTCACTCTACTTTTACCCTTTAGTCGGCTTAATTATTGGCTCGCTGATGTGTGCTGTTTATTTTATTTGCGCTTGGCAGGTGAGTAACTCGTATCCTTTACCTTCAGTGGGATTTGATAGTTCGAGTCTAGTCATCGCCGCATTGATGTTATTAGTGTGGTGTTTGGTGACCGGTGGTTTGCACCTAGATGGTTTAGCGGACGCAGCAGATGCTTGGGTCGGTGGTTACGGTGATAAACAACGCACGCTAGATATTATGAAAGACCCAACAATAGGGCCTATGGGGGCGATGCTGGTGGTGGTGGTTTTATTATTAAAATTTTCTGCACTGGTGGTTGTGGTTGATAAAGCAGAGGGCTTCTATTTGATAGGTGCTGTACTTGCGGCTCCTATGTTGGCGCGCTTTAGTATTTTACCGTTATTTTATTTTACCCCTTATGTGCGGGATAAGGGTTTAGGCAGTAATCTTAAACAGTCGATCAGCCCTATAATATTTGTAATTGTGACTGTGGTTTCTGTGCTGCTTACGGTTGTTTTTCTGCAGCAGAAGTCGATTTTAATACTTATTCTGTTAGCGGCTATTATACTTTGGTCGCGTAATATTATGATGCAGCGGATTGGCGGCACGACCGGCGATACCGCAGGCGCGATGATTGAAGTTCAAGAGGCTTTGTTATTGTGTGCTTTGGTTTTGTGAGTGAAAATTCTTTAGCGCTGGAGTGCAATCTATTGACCACGCGTGGATGGTTTTTATGGGTGGAAACTCCGAAACTCTAAAGTTTATCAAACTCTGTATTAGGTAATTCGTTTCTGGGGACGCAGCAAGTACATCCCTGTATGCTCTCCACAGCTCCCTGCTGTGGGAAGCCCTCAGCAACGAACAACCTAATACGTCGCCAATGACGATTTCTTAATCATTAATCATTAATCATTAAAAATTGAAAATTGAAAATTGAAATTATTGACGGCTTATCATTAACTTATAAGCCGTCGATATTAAGAATTTTAGTAGCTTGTAAATCTGGATAGAATTCTTGGGTTCGCGGATCGGTACTGGGTGCTTTGTTTGAGGCCTTCTGAGGGAGCGGAGCGCAAGCGCCGTGAATACCTGCAACGGCTACCCGAAGAGAGTCTACAGGGAAGTATTTACGACGTGCCGTAGAACGAAGTACCCAGTGCCGATCTTTGAGCGAATCATGCCATGCTTTAGCGCCTCGGTGTTGATATCTAGCGATGCCATGAATTATCTACTCTCAGAAAACTCAGCCAGTGATTTCTCAAGCTTCACCCAATCAAAACTCTCGAAAGCAGAATCAGCCAAAGCATCCAAACTTTTCTCACGTAACTCCTGATAATCAACCAACTTAGTTTCTGCACCTGCCCAGCGTAAAATAGATTGCAGTGCTTCCGGGGTATCCATTAAACCGTGCCAATAGCTGGCTAAAATTTGTTCATCTTCTGAAAGAAGTGCACAAATATGATTGTCTTCAGTTGTGATGATCGAGTTATTTTCAAGCGAGTCTGATGTCGCTAAGGTTAGGCCTGCATGAATTTCATAGCCCTGAATATTACAGCTGTCTTGATTAGGAAGGCTTAGCGTTCCTGTGACGTTTTTCAAAGTCTTCTCTGGCTGCAATTCAGTTTCAATATCCAGCCAACCAAAGCCTTCACTATTGCCAGGTAAACCTTCCAAGCCTAATGGATCGTTGATTGCTTTCCCTAGCATCTGCAAGCCACCACAAATGCCAAGTACCTTGCCGCCGTAACGTAAATGCTGCTGCAAATAAGGTAACCAACCTTGCTCTTTTAGCCAGGTTAAATCAGCACGAGTATTTTTTGACCCGGGTAAAATAACCAAATCCGCTTTTGGAATAGAAGAGCCAGAGATAGAAGGGCCAATCACCTCTAAATTCACTTGCGGATGTGCTGCGATAGGATCCAAATCGGTATGATTACTCACGCGCGGATAAATCGGCACAACCACTTTTATTTTTTTCTGATTATCAGATTCTTTGTCTTCTAAGGATTCAGATAAGCTAACAGAATCTTCGCTGTCCAAATGCAGGCCCATTAAATAAGGCATAACGGCTAATACGGGTTTTCCTGTTTTTTCTTCGAGCCAATCTAAACCGTCTTGCAACAAACTCACATCACCGCGGAAACGGTTGATCACAAAGCCGACAACTCGGTTGCGTTCAGATTCCGATAAGCAATCTAGTGTGCCAACGATATGTGCGAAGACACCGCCTCGATCAATGTCAGCAACAATGATTACTGGGCAATCTACCGCCTCGGCAAAGCCCATATTGGCAATATCACGATCACGTAAATTGATTTCAGCTGGGCTACCAGCGCCCTCGGCAACGACCCAGTCATATTGCTGTCTCAAGCGCCCATGCGAGGCGAGAACCGCTTTCATCGCCGTGGGCTTATAGTCGTGATATTGACGGGCTTTCATCTTGCCCCCCTCTGCTTTGCCATCAGGGCTGAGAATAGGCTTGCCGTTGATAATTACTTGGCAGCCAATGTCAGAGGTTGGCTTTAATAATACGGGGTTGAAGTCTGTATGTGACTTTAATCCACAGGCTTGGGCTTGTAGAGCTTGAGCGCGGCCAATTTCTCCACCATCTTCGGTAACGGCGCTGTTGAGTGCCATATTTTGCGATTTAAACGGAGCAACGGCGATGCCTTGGCGTTTAAATACACGCCCTAATGCACAGCATAGTGTGCTTTTACCGGCGTCAGATGTGGTGCCCTGAACCATTAACGTGAGCTGTTTGTTATTCTGAAAAAGACGCTCAAGCGCACGTTGCTGTTCAAGTTGTGGAAGCATAAAAAGGGTAAGCCTGTTAAAATCAGCGGGTTCGTTAATACTTCTGTAAAGTGTGAACGAGTCGTTAAAAAATACTTAAGAAAACCTATTTTAAGAGATTTTATCTTGATCCTCAGCTTTTTTTCATTGTTATTGGCTTTAGCGTTAGATTATCGCTTTGCAGAGCCTAAAAAATACCACCCCTTAGTGGGCTTTGGGCGCTATGTTGATTTTCTACAGCAGAAGCTAAATCGTCCAGGCAATCTTACGGTAAATAGCCAAACACAATTTGTTAATGGTGCTTTGGCTTGTCTATTGGCAATTACCCCAATCATTGGCGCGATTATTATTGTGCAGCATTCAATGCCCACCATCATCAATGTGTTTATCGATGCCGGCTTTCTGTATTTGTGTATTGGCTGGTCCAGCCTGCAGCAACATGCTCGAGCCATATATGACGAGTTGCACATTAATCAGCTTGACCTAGCACGGACTAAACTTAGCTGGATCGTTAGCCGTGAAACACAGGAGTTAGACAGTACTCAAATTGCGCAAGCTTCGGTTGAAAGCGTATTGGAAAATAGCTCAGATGCATTATTTGCCAGTTTATTTTGGTTCATGGTTGCGGGTGTGGAAGGGGCTGTCTTACACCGCTTAGTGAATACGCTCGATGCGATGTGGGGCTATAAAACCCAGCAGTTTTTATTCTTTGGTCGTTTCTCGGCTTATTTTGATGATTTATTAAATTACCTGCCGGCACGATTAACGGCTTATGGTTTTGCATTTTGTGCGAAGTCAGTCGAGCAAGGGAAAAAAGCCTTAATGTGCTGGCGTACGCAGGCAGAGCATTGCTCTAGTCCTAATAGTGGGCCAGTAATGACGACGGGTGCAGGGGCGTTGAATGTGCGCTTGAGTGAAGGCGCTTTCTATCACGGTAAGTGGGAAGTAAAACCGCCGATGGGCTGTGGTGAAGTGGCGCGTGCGCAGACGATCATTGATTCATTAGAGCTGGTGCAGAAAACCTTATTGTTTTGGTTATTCAGCATTGGAGGATTGGTTTTTGTCCTTTAAACAATCGGCCTTTAAGCAAACGTCTTCCAAGATGTTTCTGCCCGTTCATGGTGGAGCATTAAATGCAGCGGCAGAATATTTCACTATTCCCCGTGAGCAATGGCTCGATATTAGTACCGGAATAAACCCGACAAGCTGGCCTGTTCCTGAGGTTCCTTCTCGGGTATGGCAGCGATTACCGGAAGAGCAAAGTTCGAATGAAAGTCTTGAACAGGCGGCTTTAGGGCACTATTTAAATAGCAGCAAACTGAATAATGAAAATACTCAGACTGAGTCACCGATAACCGTAAATAATATTTTGCCTTGCGCAGGTTCGCAGCAAGCTATTCGTTTATTGCCTTTTTTATACGCGGCAAGCCAGCACGGCCGAAAAACTGAAGCCAAGGTTTGGGTAACGTCGGGGAGTTATGCCGAGCATGGTATTGCTTGGGAAGAGCAAGGTCATCGAGTCTGTAAAGTCGCTTGCGATAAAATCTCTGAACTATTAACCCAGCAGCCCGTTGATGTGCTTATTTTATTAAATCCAGACAATCCTAGTGGTCACCGCTGGCCAGCAGAGCAGTTGTTAAAATGGTGGTCTATATTGCACCGCCGCGGTGGCTGGCTGATTGTTGATGAAGCTTTTATGGATATGACACCTGAGCACAGTATTGCGGATAATGTTGAGCGCGAAGGTTTATTTGTATTGCGTTCGATTGGTAAGTTTTTTGGTCTTGCAGGATTGCGCTTAGGTTTTGTGTTGGCGGCAGAAAAAAACATTCAGCGTCTGAATAAAATGTTGGGCCCTTGGGTGGTAAGCCACCCAGCGCAATATCTAGGTAGGTTAGCGTTGCAAGACGAGGCGTGGATTAATAAGCAGCGCTATGAATTAGCACAGCAATCTTTGCGCCTAGCGTCCTTGCTTGAACAGCATATTCGTTGTCAGTGTGATGGTACGGATTTATTTCAGACTGTATACCATGAAAACTCTGAGAGTTTGTTCAACCAATTAGCACAACAAGGTATTCTGGTACGATTTTTACCTGAAACCTCTAGAATGTCGACAGGTTTACGCTTTGGTTTACCGAGTGCTGATGAAGAAAGTTGGCAGCGCTTGGATGAGGCTTTGAGTCGGTTAGTATTGTAGTTTTGATCTCGCTCTAAGTTTTGTTATAACTATTCAGGTCTCTAAAGATCAGACAGGAAAAGATCTATTATTGGGTAGTTGTGAGCAAATATGCGAGGCATGGAGCGTAGCGGCGTGAAAACCTGCAACGACTGGCCGAACTAAGGCTACAGGGAGCGCTAGCGCTATGAATACCTGCAATAGCTGGTATTTACGCCGTTTTGTGTAATAAATACCCAATCATAGATCGACTTATAAAACCTGCTGGATATGTACATTTTATTTATCTAGAGTGTTTTATCTAGACGTATTTATAGAATTTATATTTTTCAATTTCATGTTTCCAAACGTTGGATTTATTATGCCTCATTTTATCTATTTCATCGCTGGAATCGTTTTTTCTTGCTATGCATTGGCTTTACCACCCATCGAAGTCATTGACGATGATGGCATTCGACATACGTTTGATCAGCCGATTAAACGTATTGTTAGTTTGATGCCCCACGCAACCGAGCTCTTGTTTGAAGTCGGCGCAGGGGAGCAAATTGTCGGTGCGGTAAAATATTCGGACTACCCAGAAGCGGCGAAAAATATACCGCGGGTGGGCGGCTACAGTGCATTGAACATTGAAGCGATTGTCGCTTTAGAGCCAGACTTGTTGATTGCTTGGCCCGAAGGTAATCGCAGTCGTGAGCTTGAGCGTTTAAAAGCATTAGGCTTGCCAATTTTAGTATCAGACCCGCGGGAGTTTAAAGATATTGCTAATGCTTTAGTTGTGTATGGAAAGATTACCGGCAAAGACAAGCAAGCAGCAATCGCGTTGGCTAAATTTAATGAAAAATTAACCTACTTACGTCATACCTATAGTACGCAAGAAAAAGTAAGCGTTTTCTATCAAGTTTGGAACTCGCCTTTGATGACCCAGAACGGTAATACTTTTATCAGTCGTGCTATTGAATTGTGTGGCGGTAATAATATTTTTTCTGACCTACCGATGACCAATCCACAAGTTAGTATTGAATCAATCCTTGTACAAGATCCTCAGGTTATCGTTGCTAGCGGTATGGGGCAAGCGCGACCAGAATGGTTGGACGATTGGCGCCAATATAAAACGTTGCAGGCAGTGCAGAAAAATCACCTATTTCATATCTTACCTGAATTGTTTCAACGCCCGACCTCTCGATTTTTAATCGGTACACAGCAGCTTTGTGAAGCGATGCAGCAGGCTAGAGAGGGCTAATCTTTAGTCGTGAGTTATGTAAAAGTAATGTGCCAAATCGAGCCAATAGTATTAAATCCTGTCTATATGGTTAGTTTTTTGTTGTTTGTAGTCTAAATCTTTAACTATACTGAATTATAGCTATGCGTAATTCTATTAGGAACAAGGATTTTATGGACGACTATAAAGAAACTCAAGATAATGATCCGGTTGAAACCAAGGAGTGGGTTGATGCGATTCATTCAGTTATACGTGCGGAAGGTATTGATCGCGCTCATTTCTTAATCGAGCGTATTGCAGAACGAGCCACAAAAAATGGCGCCCCACTTCCTTATGCTCTAAAAACTCCCTATCGAAATACAATTCCTCCTGAGGCCGAAGCGCCTTTGCCCGGTGATTTATTTATTGAGCGCCGCATTCGTTCGTTAATTCGCTGGAATGCCTTAGCGATGGTGAGCCGCGCAAACAAAGAGAATGCCGGTGACCTTGGTGGTCACATCTCCAGCTTCGCTTCTAGCGCGACGTTATATGATGTAGGTTTTAACCATTTCTTTCGTGCGCCTAATCCTAATAGTGAAGAATCGCCATTGGGGGATTTGATTTATTATCAGGGTCACGTATCCCCGGGTATTTATGCGCGCTCTTATTTAGAAGGTCGATTTGATGAAAAAGATTTAGAGTCTTTCCGTCGAGAAGCATTGAAGCCCGGTTTATCGTCTTATCCTCATCCTAAATTAATGCCGGATTACTGGCAGTTCCCAACCGTTTCTATGGGCCTCGGTCCATTGCAGGCCATTTATCAAGCACACTTTATGCGCTATATGTCAGCCCGTGAATTAGTGCCACGTAAAGACCGTAAGGTATGGGCATTCCTCGGCGATGGCGAGTGTGATGAGCCAGAAAGCTTAGGCGCTATTTCTTTAGCCGGGCGTGAGAAGTTAGAAAATTTAATCTTCGTGGTGAACTGTAATCTACAGCGTCTTGATGGTCCGGTACGTGGTAACGGTAAGATTATTCAAGAATTAGAAAGCTCCTTCCGCGGTGCGGGCTGGAATGTGATTAAAGTTGTTTGGGGTCGTTTCTGGGATCCATTATTAGCAAAAGATCGTAAAGGTTATTTACAGAAACGCATGGATGAAACTGTTGATGGTGAATTCCAGAATTATAAAGCCAAAGGCGCTAAATATACTCGTGAGCATTTTTTCGAAAAATATCCTGAATTAAAAGAACTGATTAAAGATATGAGCGATGAAGATATCTTTAAGTTAAATCGCGGTGGTCACGATCCGTATAAAGTCTTTGCTGCTTATCAACAGGCGATGAATCATAAAGGTCAGCCAACGGTTATCCTCGCGCACACCGTTAAGGGATATGGCATGGGGCCAGAAGCAGAAGCTCAAAACCCCAGTCACTCGGTGAAGAAACTCGACTTTAATAGTTTGAAGGCTTTTCGTGATCGTTTCGATGTACCAATTCGTGATGAAGATTTAGAAAAATTACCGTTTTATCGCCCAGCAGAAGATAGCCCAGAGATGATTTATTTACGCAAGCAGCGTGAAAAATTAGGCGGCTATATGCCGGTACGAACCGAAACGTGGCAAGCATTGAAAGCACCAGAATTATCTAGTTTTAAAGGTCAGCTTGATGGCAGTGGTGAGCGTGAAATTTCATCGACTATGGCTTTCGTACGGATTCTTTCTCAGATAATAAAAGATAAATCGCTAGGTGAACGGATTGTACCGATTGTACCGGATGAAGCACGTACTTTTGGTATGGAAGGCATGTTCCGTCAGTTGGGGATTTATTCTTCTGAAGGGCAGCTCTACAATCCTGTAGATTCTGGCCAGATGATGTATTACCGCGAAGATAAAAAAGGCCGCATTCTAGAAGAAGGTATTAACGAAGCCGGTGCATTTGCGGCTTGGATGGCTGCAGCAACGTCTTACAGCACCAATAGTTTAGCGATGGTGCCTGTATACGTTTTCTATTCTATGTTTGGATTTCAGCGTATTGGCGATTTGGCATGGGCTGCGGGTGATATGCAAGCGCAAGGTTTCTTGATTGGGGCAACGTCAGGGCGCACCACATTAAACGGTGAAGGTTTACAGCACCAAGATGGTCATAGCCATATATTAGCGTCTAGTATTCCCAATTGCGTGAGCTACGATCCAACGTATGGCTACGAGTTGGCGGTCATCATGCAAGACGGTTTATATCGTATGTATGAAAAGAAAGAAAAAGTGTTTTATTACATCACCACCATGAACGAAAACTATACCCACCATGCAATGCCTGAAGGAGCAGAAGAAGGTATTCGCCGTGGTATGTATCCCTTAAAAACGGTGGGTGATGCTGCGAAAGATACTGGAAATTGCATTCAGCTGTTAGGCAGTGGCGCGATTTTATTTCAAGTTGAAAAAGCCGCCGATTGGTTAGCCGAAAAAGGGATTTGTTCGCAGGTATGGAGTGTCACGTCTTTCAATGAACTTCGTCGTGATGGTCTGGGTTGTGAACGCCAAGATTATTTGTCGGCAGGTGAAAATATGGAAGTTCCGTATGTCACGCGCCAGCTGAAAAATACTTTAGGTCCTATTATTGCTGCAACCGATTATATGAAAACCTATGCTGATCAGATACGCCCTTATATACCAACAGATCGGGAGTATAAAGTACTGGGAACGGATGGTTTTGGTCGTAGTGATACCCGTGAGAATTTACGCTATTTCTTCGAAGTGGATTGGCAGCATGTTGCTTGGGCCGCTCTCTATGAGCTTAAGAAGCAAGGCAGTATTTCTGTTGAAGTATTAAATCAAGCGCGTGAAGAGTTGGGTATTAATCCTGCGAAACTTGATCCGCTATATAGCTAATAAACTAAGTTAGGAATTAATGGTATGACGATTGAATCATTAACGGTCCCTGATTTAGGTGGGGCTGAACAAGTAGAAGTGATAGAAATCTTGGTCGCGGCTGGCGATCAAGTAACGGCTGAAGAAAGTATAATTGTTTTGGAAACCGATAAGGCGACGATGGAAATTCCCTCGCCGCTGGATGGCAGCATATCTTCCTTGTCGATCAAGGTTGGCGATAAGTTAAACGAAGGTGATCAATACGGTGAAATTGAAACGTCTGCAGCAGGTGCGCCGCCAGTCACGGCAAGCGAGGCATCGACAAAGCAAGACACTTTAAAGCAAGAAGAAAAACAAAAACAAGAAAAAGCAGCGCTAACGAAGCCAGAAGTGGCTGGGTCAGGAACGACAAGTATAGAAATCATTCCAGTACCAGACCTTGGGGGTTCTGAGCAAGTAGAGGTGATAGAGCTGTTGGTGAAAGTCGGTGAGGAAGTTGATGCTGAGCAATCAGTAGTAACCTTAGAAACTGATAAAGCCTCGATGGAAATTCCGGTCGGTAAATCTGGCCGAATTGAGAGGATCCTTTTAACCTTAGGAGATAAGGTCTCCGTTGGCGATGCCATGATAGAGCTCAGGGTATCGGACTCGTCTGCACCACTAAGTTCTGCTGAAAGTAGTATTGACGTTGCCGTTGAATCAGAAAGTAGCAACACCGTTGTCGCTAATACGAATATTAGGACTATGACGAAAACGATTCAGCCTGTTGACGATGTAAAGCCATTAGGGAAAATACATGCGGGTCCTGCGGTGCGTAAATTAGCGCGTGAATTCGGTGTTGATTTAGCGCTGGTACAAGGCACCGGTATTCGTGGTCGAGTGACGAAAGATAACGTACAAAATCATGTTAAATCAACCCTGCAAAATCCCCAAGTTCTGGGGGCTGGGATTCCTAAAGTCGCTGAAATTGATTTTAGTAAGTTTGGTGATGTCGAAAGCCTACCGCTGAATAAAATTAAGCTAGCAACGGCAAAAAACATGACGGCGGCTTGGCTGAACGCACCACAAGTCACTCAATTTGATCATGCCGACATTAGTGAGTTGGAAGCCTTTAGGAAGCAAATTAATGCAAAGCCTAATGTGGAGCAAAAATTATCGGCGGTGCCTTTTGTTATGAAAGCTTTATCGGCTGTAATGAAAGAGTTTCCTCAGTTTAATGCCTCACTATCGGCCGATGGTAAATCGTTAATTTATAAAAAGTACATTAATATCGGCGTCGCAGTCGATACTCCAAATGGCTTATTAGTGCCAGTAATCCGAGATGTTGATCAGAAAAGCGTTACAGAAATTGCACAAGACTTAACCGATAAGGCACAAAAAGCGCGCGCAGGTAGGTTAGGCTTAGCTGATATGCAAGGTGGCTGTCTCAGTGTGTCTAGTCTTGGCGGTATCGGTGGTACGGCATTTACGCCCATCGTTAATGCGCCAGAAGTTGCAATCTTAGGTCTATCTCGTGCAGAAATGAAACCTGTGTGGAATGGTAGCGAGTTTGTGCCTAAGCTTATATTACCATTATCGCTTTCTTACGATCATAGAGTGATAGATGGGGCAGAGGCCGCGCGCTTTAGTCAACGCTTGGCTGTATTGCTAGGAGATATTAGACACCTTGTATTATAGATATCTAATACTTCATAACGTTTGAATTAAGTTGGAGTAATGACATAGGTATGTTGAATAATAAGCATAATAAAGAAGTGAGGTCGTTATGCTAAAAACGATTCTGTGGCCTGCCATTCGATTGATGGGCCAATTGAGCTACGCTGCTAAATTTGGATTGATTAGCTTTTTATTCATGGTGCCTTTGGTATTTTTAAGTGGCCAGGTATTTTATGCTTCTTATCAAAGCCTAAAAAAGACACAGGACGAGCTAATTGCGGTAGAGAACATTAATCAGGTCATGGATGTTGTTTATGCCATCGAAGACTATCGAAATCATGCCTCTCCGCTAATATTTCAAACGGATTCTGATCTAAAGGAATCAGTGGCAGTGTACCGTGAAAAAATTGATAAAAAATTTACTCAAGTTATCGAAAAAATTGATCATGATGATCTGGTTATGCAATTAACGGAATTTAAGAAAAACAATTTCAATAAATTAAGTACTGATGGCGAAGCGAGAATGCCGACTCTCATCGATCAATTTAATTTTTATCAAGCGGTTATCGATAAGCTTTATTTAATTATTAATAAATATGCACAAAGCACAGGCGTCGCACTGGATTCTGACCCTGAAATACAGCAGTTAATGATTATCGGGTTAACAAAATCACCTATGGTTAGAAATGTTGCCGGGCTTGGTCAGGCGGCGGGTATTTTTGCAATGATTGAAAAGTATTTGCAATCACTGACCTATGATTTGATGAATGATGTCTATGAAGAAATGCTCTCAGTAGAAACGAGTATCAATTTAATTGCAGCCAGTTTTGAAGAGTTAGGATTAATGTCATTAGCTGAACAGGCTAAAAATTCTGGAAAGGGTTTTGTTGAGATACAAACCAAATTAGATGACGAAGTTATTGCTGCGGTGAATGTGGCGATGCCTTGGGCTGAATTTGATCAATTTGCACAACCCAAAATAATAGCGTTAACGGCTTTGGATAAAGCCATATTCCCTCTGATTGCCGAGAAACTACAGTTTAGGTTAGATGAACAACGCTCTCATATGCTAATGACAGCCTCTGTTTTGTTAACGGTTATGATTATCATTATTTATTTGTATTCTGCTTTCTTTTTATCAGTGCAACATTCAATTGCACGGTTTTTCAGCGCTGCACAAAAAATAGCCCAAGGTGACCTTACGCAGGTAATTAAATTTGAAGGCAAAGATGAGATGGGCCAATTAAGAGACGCCTTTAATGAAATGACTTCGGAAGTTAGAGGCATCTTATCGGCGGTAAAGGATACTGCTGAAAATGTTGGGAAAAAAGTTTCTGATGTAGAATCTATCGCGAACAGCAGTCGTGATGCTGCTAGCGCACAAGTTGTGCAAACTGAAGAGGTTGCTAATATTATTACTGATATGTCCGAACGTGCAATTACTGTCGTAACCATGGCAGGGGAAGCTGAGCAGGCGGCATTATCGGGTGGTGAAAGATCGACTCAGGCAGCAAAGGTGGTGAATAATGTTATTGGAGATGTTCAGCAGCTTTCAGATGAGATGAGTAATTCAATGGAAGCAGTCAATCGTCTAGCCGATAACTCAAGTAATATTAGTTCTATTTTGGGAACCATTAAGGGCATTGCTGAGCAAACGAACTTATTAGCGCTCAATGCGGCAATTGAAGCGGCACGCGCGGGTGAGCAAGGAAGAGGCTTTGCAGTGGTTGCGGATGAGGTTCGAACGCTTGCAAGTCGCACCCAAGGTTCAGCCGAAGAAATTGACGCATTAATTAAAGAGGTTCAGCAAAATATTCAGCGGGCTGTCGAGACAATGGAAATCAACAGGACTATGGTTGATAAAACTGTAGATAGTTCGGGTCACGTGGGTGAAGCATTAGAAAGTATTCAGGGCAGTATGCGTGAAATTCAGTCTAAAACTTTAGAAATTGTATCGACCGCGAGTAGTCAGCAAGAAACGGCTAAAGCCTTAGATAATAATCTATCCGTGATCCGAGATCATGGCGAAGAGACTGTTAAAAACGTGGAAGAAACCGTCAATGCCGTGCGTCAGACTCAGTCATTGACCGAGTCTTTAACACAACGTGTTGAGCGTTTTAAAGTTTAATATGACTTGATCTAAGCCTAATGTTTAGCAGCTTAAACATCTTTTTTCGATTGAGTATGGCGGCTCTTCCAGAGGACTTCTTGGCCGCCATCTTTTCTAGCCATGTTTCTTGCTAATACAAAGAAAAAATCTGATAAGCGATTTAAGTATTGAATCGCTAACGGCGATACTGAGTTGTCCCCATCTTTCTCTTCAATTGCTAATGCAACAAGAGAGCGTTCCGCTCTACGGCCAACAGAGCGAGCCATATGGCAATATGAAGCGGCTTTATTGCCTCCAGGAAGAATGAAATCTTTTAGTGGCGGCAATTTTTCATTGATCTCCACTAAAGTATTTTCTAAATCATCTAGCATGCTCGGGGCTAAGGCTTTATAACCCGGCACACAAAGCTCACCACCGAGATCAAATAGATCATGCTGGATTTGATTAAGCACGGCTTGATGCTCGTCTGCTACATTAAGCTCGGCTGCTAAAACCCCAACCCAGGAATTAAGTTCATCGACGTCACCGATGACATTAATACGTGTAGAAGTCTTACTAATCCGACTACCATCACCTAAGCCGGTTTCGCCTTTGTCACCTGTTTTGGTGGATATCTTTGATAGTCGGTTAGCCATAGTTATTTCCTAAAAGTTGAAGGTGCCATTAAATAGGTAAGTTCTTTCTTGTGCTAGATAGCCTTTCGCTGTTTGATAATTTTTATTGCCTATATTATTTATACGTAAACCCAAACTGAAGTTTGAAGATACTGTTATATCACCATAGACATCAGCTACTGTATAAGCGGCTAATAAATCATTATTTTCAGCATCATCATAGCTTTCTGACAAATAACGTATATTCGTTCCGCTGCTGAATTTACCAGTGATATAATTTAGATTTAGTTTTACGATTCTAGCAGATTGACGTTGTAATAGGCGATTAGACTTAATATCTACAGCGTGGTTCCAGTTATGAGAAAGCTGGCTGGAAAGAGCGTCAGTCCAATGCTGGTTCCAGGAAATAATAGTATTTTGCAATAAAGCCTGATCAACGTTTACAGGTTGATTTTCACCATTATTTTCCTGCCACTGAATCAAATCATCAATATGGCTATATTGGTAGTTTACTTCATAAGTAGATTTTGAATTTTTGTATTGTAGCGCTATACGGCGATTTAATGATTTTTCTGGTGTCAGATTTTCGTTACCAACATAGGATCCCCATTTGCCATAATCAACAAAAGGGTAATATAGATCATTAAAGCTAGGGGCTTTAAACCCAGTATTAATTGCTGTCGTTATTGAAAGTTGCTCGAGAGCAAACCATTGAGCTGAAAGTGAATATGAATAGTTTTCTTCAAATCGCGAGGAGTCATCATGACGTATCCCTATTTCAGAATTAACCAAGTTCGATGTGAAAATATGGGACAAACCTAAGCCATTTACACTTCCCTTTGTTTCATCATAATCAGCATTAGATTTACTAATATCATCTTCTCTATAATCAGAAACAAATAGTAAGCTATGTAAATCAGTTATTTTTGCTCTGGCAGTAAGGTCTAGGTTTTTGCTTTCTGTAATGAAACCATCAGCATTAGAGCGGGATACTCCGTTACCGTAATTCCAGCCTTTATCAGAACTTTCACTATAGCTTGAAGAAATACCGTACTGATTATCAGAGTAATGCCAACCAATGCTAGCGACTTGCTGTTGATAATCTCTTTTTCTATTATTGCCGCTTGTGCCATCGTAGTCGGCCGTTCCTCGATTGCTTTGAATATTGGCTAATATTTTTTGTTGCTCGTTAATTTGGTATACAGTGTCAAAGCCAAAAGTATGACGCTCACTACCGTCAGCATCATCATCATTTTCTGTAAGTACATCATAGCCTTGAGTTTTTTCAGTGAAGCCAGAAACGTGCAAGGATAAATTACCAATCACCTTATGTAAGTCAGTAGATAGTTGAGACGTGTTCTGGTTGCCAAGTGCTAGTCGTATCGAGTTACTTTGTTCTGCATCCTGAGTAGTAACAATGTTAATTACCCCGCCTAATGCATCAGAACCATAAATTGCAGAACGAGCATTTGAAACAATTTCAATTCTTTGGATTATATTGCTAGGGATAGTGTTATAGGTTGTTTGCCCTAGTGTAGCTGATCCAAATCTTTGTCCATTTAATAATATTAAAACTTGATTGGATCTGAATCCGTTCATAACAAAAGATTGTGTATTTGCATTACCGCCTTGTTGAGTAACCTGAAAGCCTGGAAGAGACGTTAATATTTCGCTCAAATTGCTTGCTTGTAATAACTCAATTTCGTCTCGATAGATAATTTTGCTATTTGAAAGCTCGGCTTCTGAAATTTTATCCGTAGTAATATGCTGAGTATCGAGATCGACTTCTGCTAGTGAATACAAAGGAATTAAGGCCGTGAGTAAGGCAAGTTTTTTCATGGAGATACCAATCGTAGTGCGTACTGGATCGTTTCCAGTAAAGAATTTTTATAGCACCCACCGTGCTATCGTTAAAAACTCAGGCCGGTATCCGGGCTGACGGCTTGGAAGTTCTATTCCGCTTATTGCACCTTCCCATAGGCTCAATCTTCTTTAAAAATAAAAAAGAGAGCACCACAGTGGCATATGACAATAAGTTAAGCCGATCACCGTTGCGGGGGCAGCGTTGGATTCGTTTGCGTTGCAGTGACTTACCAAACTTCCCGTTTAACTGCTAGGTAAGATTACCTAGAAGCACCTAAATGAGCGCGCAGGGTAAGGGTTATTCAATTTTTGGTCAAGTATTAATCAGCGTTTAACAGATGAAAGTTTCTGTCATTTGTATGAGCTTGATTCATGCATCGATTTTGGCATTAGAGGTTGGTTTGGTATTTTTAGGGTGAAGCAAGCTCCCTCTTCAGGCTTCGAATCAACATTTAGCTGGCCGTGATGATGGGCGGTAATAATAAAGTAAGAAACAGATAGACCTAAGCCAGTGCCGGCTCCAATATCTTTGGTCGTGAAAAAAGGCTCAAATATTCGACGACGTATTTCTTGCGTCATTCCTGGACCATTATCTTTCACTTCAATGTAGGTATGGCTAGTATCTTGGTATGCAGCAAGATTAATTTCAGGTATCCATGTTGAATCAGAAAGAGAAGGCTTATAGTGACTGAGTGCTTGCGCCGCATTTTGAAGCAGGTTCAATATCACCTGCTCTAACTCAGAAGGGATGCAGTAAAATAAAAGTGAGTCATCAATGCCTGATAGATGAATCGTGATTGTTTTTAAGTCTAGGTCGGCGCGAGCAAGATTCAGTGAGCGTTCTAATAAATCTTTCACTAATGTTGGGCTTAGCTGTTTTTGATTCCCTCGTGAAAATTGCAGCATATTAGAAACAATACTAGCGGCTCTTTTCCCAGCATCTTGAATGTTATTAATAAACTTTATTATTTGCCGCTCTTCTAAATATCCCTGCATCGCTTCTAAATTCAATTGATTGTTAGTAGCGGCTTGTTTATTTTTTTCGTTATCGACTTGAAGTCGACGTTGAATGTTTTGTACACCCTGTAAAATGGCACCCAGAGGGTTATTGATTTCATGGGCCATACCCGCGGCAAGACCGCCAACTGATTTCATTTTTTCAGTTTGCATAATCACTTCTTCCATCTTTTCTCGCTGACTAATGTCGTCAATACGAATTACCAGTCCTTTCAAGTTATCATCTTTAAGGGGATATAGGGTGATATCAACAGGGAAGGTGCCCGTGGGCAATGAAATCTGCAATCGCTCTATTTTTTTAACACTCTTTTCTTCAAGGCTTTGTTTGATTAGTATTTTAAAATTGTTCAGCTCGGTAATGTGATTCGATAATCGTTTTCCTACCAAGGGATGGCGTTCGCAGGCTAGCCAATCTGCAGCCTGCTGATTGCATTGAATAATAAATCCATTGATGTCTAAGGTGAAGAGTGCTGATGGCATAGAATCAATAATATTATCTAAGATACTGCGGGTATGAGTTAGTTGAGTTTCGACTGAGCGACGGATTGTGATTTCACGGGCGAGTTTTTCATTAATATTACGAGTTTCGTTCGATAACCGTATGGCGCGTATACGGGCACTTTCTGCTTTTTCTTTTTCTTTGGTTAAAATCTTTTTTCGATCTTCATTGTTAATAATTAATGTATTAAGTGCTTCGCTCAATTTTGAGGTGTCAGCATCTTTTAAGTTAAAGCGAATTTTTTCATCAGGTTGAGACTGAATACTCTCAATGGTTAATAATAAGTTCTGGTAGGGTGAACGTTGCCAAAATCGAATGCTGTTATATAAAAAGAATAATAGCAGGGTTGAGGTGCTGACAATGAGCAAGGCTGTTGAAATAGTATCGGCGTAGAAAAAGTTAGCCAGCCTGATTTTTGATTCAATAATGAGTTTTAATGGTTGAGACCTGTTGTCACTCTTAATATCGTAGATGAAGTGTGATTCGGATTCGCTAATATTAGGATTAAATTGGATTGATAGGTCACGCAAACAGGTGTTTGAGCATGCATAAATTATTCTTTGATTCTTTTCGTTATAAAATGCAATTTCTTGAACTTGATAGTGTTTGACCATGCTATTAGCAATCGCCTGTAAGGCTAAAATATTTTCAGGGTCTTGTTGTAGCTGAATTTGAAATATGTCAGCAAATGAACGGCTAATTTTCGGGGCCAATTGTTCTCTGCCAACACGGTCAGCGGCCATAATGTAAGCAACGGTTGCAAGCGCAACGATGAATATGCAGCTGATGATCGTTGCTGTTATGACTTTTTGTCGTACGAGCAAGTTGTATGTCCTAATTAAAAAGATGAGATTTATACTAACATAGCGATTGTTATATTTGTTTCCACTATGTGGATTTAAATCCGCATTGACGTGGTGGTGTTACAGTGACTTTATGTCATCAAATAATTGTTGATGTTGAGGTAGTGGGTAGTTAATTGCTTGTGCTTTGTTAAGTAAATAACCGTTAATAAAGTCAATTTCTGTTTGGCGCTGCGCTCGAACATCTTGCAGCATAGATGATATGTTTTTGGCGGTTAGTTCGGCAATGAATTGAGCTTTCTCTATGAGTTTGAAATCTAATGGCCACTTTATTGTCGTAAAAAAGTTTTCTGTTTCAAAGCATAAACTTTCTAATTCTTGTGCGATAACAGGGTTGTAAATTAAATCACCATTGGGGCAGTTATACTTTACTGTTAGGGGGTTGATAACAGCATTAATCGCGAGCTTAGCAAATAGCACATCGCTGATATTGTCATGCCACTTATGTTGACCCTGAAGCGAATTCAAGTCTAGTTTTAATGCCTCTGTTGCTCTGCTTATTGGGCCATAATAGCCCCATTGAGTGATGCCATGACCGGCATGAATAATATGTTGGATAGTATTATCAGCGCCATTCTTTTTATACGCCCCTTCCGTTGTTGATGCGGCATAGAGTGCATTGTTTGGAAATCGATAAGCGACTTGTTCATGTTGGCCCATGCCATTTTGCAATAATACAATTTGGCTACTTTTACCAATGGCGGATTGCCATAAATCTAAAGCAGATAGACATTGAGTTGCCTTACAGCAAATAATAATCACGTCCAACGTTTGCCCTCGCCAAACATCAAAAGTGTATTGCTTGCTTTGCTTGTTTGCCTCGAGTTGGAATTTGATGCGATTAAGATTAGAGTTGCTGGGGAGCGCATAAATCTGAGTATTGGTGGGGATTTGACTGCTTATTAAGCAGCCAATAGCCCCTAAGCCGATTATGCCGACCTTTAGGGGGGAGTTGTTCAAGTGCGAGCTATTTGGGTTATCCATCCCCTTATTATACGACTTTAGCTCACTCGGGATAGTAGTAGAGAATCTTTCAGAGAAATATCTTCTTGCCAGCGTAGTTGTATCTTTGAGAGTAAGGAGGCGGGATGCAGGTTTGGAATACTGCGTAACCATCCTTTAATGATTGTTTCATCGAGGTCAAATATAAAGGTCAATTGTCTCATCTCGCACTGGGATTGTAATAATAACCAAATGGTTAAGGGTTCGACTTGATAATACTGGCGTCTGAATCTGGGGTGCTGTATTTGTTCAATGGGCGCTCCGAGTATGTCACATATCAAGGCTTCTGCTTGCTGGCGCATGGATATAATCTGTTGTGAGGTGTGCATCAAGTCTGGCTTCTTTTCCCGCAGATATAACGTGATGTATGAATCACTTGCGAGTGCTTGATATAAGCGATTTTTTGCTTGCTCAATCGGCCAAGGCTCAAACTGCTCCATCATACGTTCATAGCGTAAAGCGCTATTAAATCGTTGTTTAGCCATACGTTGCAGCATTCGATGGATGGCAAGGCCAGAGTTGGATTGTGCTTGTTGATATTGTGATTGGCGGTAGAGCTGATCTGAGCTCCAAGGGTAAACTGCAGGGCAAGGCACTAAACCATTACGGACTGGCCAGTGATGCAGCTCCATGACTAAGGGCACTAAGTAGCGGTCTTCTTCAACAAAAACCACTTCGGCGGATTCTGATAGGATTTGCTGGTGTTTGTGCCAAAGTTTATAATGCAGTTCTTGCATGTGAGCACGAATATTATCCAAGATGACTTGCCAGTCTTGGTCGCAGTGCATTACCCATTGAGCTTGGTACTCAGAGAATACATAAGCGATGAGTTCACAGCCTTCTTCTTGCACTAGCAGTTTCTTGAAGTATTCGTATTCGAATACTGAGCGAAAGAGGGGGGCATCTTTTGCACCGTGAACCTTGAAGTAGTAAGTCCCGGTGCCATTGAGTATCATTCTTTTATCCATACTCATAATGTAGTCGAATATTGCCAGAGTGCCATTTAAAGGGTATATATAGCTCCATAATTCGATCGACTAATCTATCCAATCTTAACTATCTATTAACTTATAGGGAGACGGCTCATGCCATCTTTTGACATCGTTTCAGAAATTGAAAAACACGAAGCGCAAAATGCAGTTGATTCAGCCAATCGTGAAGTCACTACTCGTTTTGATTTTAAAGGCGTGAACGCGACTTTTGAGTTGAAAGAGAAAGAAGTGCTAATGACAGCGAATGAAGAGTTTCAGATTGAGCAAATGAAGCCAATCCTTGAAAGCAATCTGATCAAACGCAAAATTAAGGTTTCTTGCCTTGAATACGAGAAGTTGATGGGTGCGGGTAAGCAGGTGAAAATGGCGGCTGTTTTGCGTCAAGGTATTGATAAAGACTTAGGTCGTATAATAAATAAGAAGATCAAAGAAAGTAAGATCAAGGTGACGTCTGCGGTGCAGGGCGAAATGGTACGCGTAACCGGTAAAAAACGTGATGAGTTGCAGCAAGTGATGCAGATGCTAAAAGCGGATGAAGAGATCGAACTGCCATTGATGTATAAGAATTTTAAAGATTAGACTTATATTAAAGATCTAATCTTTTTTGAACGCCAAAGTCCGTCTTGCTAATCAGCAACTGCGGGCTTTTTTAGGTCTGCAGTTTGTGCGTGCCAAGGGGCAACTTTAAATAAAAGAAGCATACCTGGGATAGCAATAGCAGTGCAGAGTAAATAGAAGTTTGTCCAACCAATGCCTTCCACCAGAATTCCCGTAGTCGAGCTTGCGAAAGTACGGGGTAATGCCGTTAAAGCGGTAAATAGCGCTAGTTGCGTTGCGGTATAGGCCGGAGATGTTGTGCGCGCAATATACGCAACAAAGGCTGCGGTGCCTAAGCCAACTCCGAGGTATTCAAAACCAATAACCAGAGCTAATACCCACAAGTTGTAGCCGACCTCGGCCAATAGAGCAAAACCTAAAATAGAACAAATTTGCACGCAGCCAAAGAGCCATAAAGCTTTATTGATGCCAATACGTAGCATCAATACTCCACCCATAATACCACCAATAATTGCAGGCCAAAGGGCTGCATGCTTAGCTACTAAGCCAATTTCAGTCATTGTAAAACCTAGGTCTAAATAAAAGGGCGTTGAGAGTGCCGTTGCCATACTATCGCCCAATTTATAAAGAAACATAAAGGATAATATCCACAGCGCGGATTTTACGCCGTGACGACCAAAAAACTCTTGAAAAGGCTCAGTAATGGCGGCTTTTAATGTAAGAGGTCGATGACTATTAACTTTTGGTTCTTCACTAAATAACACCATCAAAATACCCAGAGATAAAAAGGCTGCAGTAATGATGAATACCACGTCCCATGCATAATGGTCCGCTAATATTAGTGATAAAGATCCGGGTATGAGTCCCGCAATTCGATAGGTAGTAACGTGAATGCTATTCCCTAAGCCTAACTCTCTATCGGGTAGTATCTCACGACGAAAAGCATCAATACTAATATCTAGGCTTGCACTTAAAAATGCAGTGACTGCACATAAAAAAGCGATTTCAGATAACTGAGTCTTAGGGTCTAAAAAGCCAAGAAACCCTATGCTGAGCAACATTAAAACTTGAGTAATTAACATCCAGCTACGGCGGCGGCCCAATGTTGATGGAGCGTAGCGATCCATTAAAGGAGACCAAACAAACTTCCAAGTATAAGGAATGCCAACCAAAGCAAAAAAACCAATTTCTTTTAAGCCAACACCTTCAGTACGTAACCAAGCAGGAACAAGTTGATAAAGAATGAATAGCGGTAAGCCAGAAGCAAAACCCGTAAATAGGCATATAAGTAATCGACGCTGTAGAAAAGGCGCGAGCCAATGGGGTCTCACACCGGATATACTGGGAGGGACAGAATGAGAAGCCTCGGTATTAGTAATCGAGGAATTTGAAGAGTTGCCTAACATTGCCACTGGTAGTCCTTTAAACGAATGCGGCCATTGTGCAATAGAATGCCTTCATCTGCTAATTTGTCTTTTTGTACTAACCAAGGCTCACTACCTTCCGGGAAACTGATTTTTCCTTGAGCATTAATTACTCGATGCCAAGGTAAGCGAGATTCTTTCGGCAAGTGTTTCAGAGTACGGCCAACCCAGCGGGCTGAACTGGGGCGGCCAGCTAAGCGTGCTAGCTGGCCGTAGGTCGCGACATTACCCGAAGGAATTGCGGCGATGAATTGATATAAGGTTTCTTCTGCAGTCATACACCTAATGATATAGAAGAAAGCTTATAAGCGTAATCCACCATCACACTCAATGATACGGCCAGTGTAATAATCATTCTCGAAAATAAATGCGGCTGAATGAGCAATTTCGTCGGGCTTACCCATGCGTTTTAAAGGAATACCTGCGGCCATTTTTTCTAACGCTTCCGGCTTCATACTCTTGGTCATTTCAGTTTCGATAAACCCCGGTGCGATTGCCGCCACACGAATATTTTGGCGAGCCAGCTCTTTTGCCCAGGTCACGGTCATTGCCGCGACGCCCGCTTTAGCGGCAGAGTAATTACTCTGGCCCATATTACCTGCTCTAGAAATACTTGAAATATTGATGATGCAGCCCGCGCAGTCCGTATTAGTAGGCTCATTTTTGGCTTGTGCTTGTTTGATCATCTGAATGGATGCTTCGCGGGCGCATAGAAATACACCGGTTAAGTTCACATCAATCACCGCTTGCCACTGCGGTAGTGAAAGTTTGGATATTTCATCCCCCTTCGCTTTAACCATTAAACCGTCACGTAAAATGCCCGCATTATTAATCAATCCATCTAGGCTGCCCATTTGCACGGGGATGGCGGAAAATGTTTCTTCAACTTGTTGTTCGTCAGCCACGTTACAGGAAAATATAACCGCTTTACGACCGGTTGCTTCTACTTGCGTCAGGGTTTCTGCCATTTGTTCTGGGTTTAAATCAATGATCGCGATATCAGCCCCGCGGTTGGCTAAATAGACAGCCATAGCACGCCCTAAGCCTTGTCCTGCGCCAGTAATCGCGATTACTTTATCGGTTAAATGCATGGTGTATTCCTAAAATTGGAGGTAAGTTAAAATGAGTGTTATAAAGAAAATTTCTAGTGACATTATAGACAGCCTGAGCCAGCAAAAAAGACCATTATGTGAAATATCCTAAAAGGAACAGGATTTAAGCTTTAGGTATGAAATTCTAGACGATTCTTTACTAAATATAATGATGAAAAGGGCTTAGTCATGCCCCGTTGATCTTGAAATACATTGAGCTGAACCCATTTAATAAAGTATTAACGTTGTTGTTTTAATTTGAATGTAGGAGGGCCTATGCCTTTATTATTGATTTTTATCGTTATCCCCTTAATAGAATTGGCCGTTATTTTAAAAGTGAACGGTTTTATTGGCATTGGCTGGACCCTGGGTTTAATTATTATCACGGCTTTTGTCGGCGTACGCTTGTTGAAGCAGCAAGGCATTAGTACGTTGTTACGAGCTAACCAAAAAATGCAGCAAGGACAGATTCCAGCGCAAGAATTAGCCGAAGGTTTTCTATTGGCATTGGCGGGCGCTTTGTTATTAACTCCGGGCTTTGTCACCGATGCGTTTGGTTTTATCTTGCTAGTGCCTCTTACACGTAAAGCATTAGTGCATAAAGTGATCGCGTTTATCGCGCCGCGTATGATGACGAATAGCAGCTTTCAATCGACGAACAGCTTTGAGGAAGGTTCATTTAAAGATGTGCATTCTCAGCCTGGCTCACACAGCAGTCATGAAAAGATCACCATTGAAGGGGCGTATACTAAAGTTGATAGTGCGAAAGACGATAAGTAGTTTATTTTCGTCTGGCCGTTGAATTCTCAGCGAAAGCCCCTATAAATTAACCATCTATTTTTGACAGTGGCCCTAAGTCAAACTCAGGGCCCCTGTTTTACCTTATTTGATCCGCAGAATTGGGATCTAAACCGTTGGAGAGTCTAGCAAATGAAAATTCGTCCATTACACGACCGTATTGTTGTTCGCCGTAAAGAAGAAGAAACTGCAACTGCAGGTGGTATTATTTTACCCGGCGCAGCCGCTGAAAAACCAAACCAAGGCGAAGTGATCTCTGTCGGTACCGGCCGCATTCTTGATAACGGTTCAGTACAGGCATTAGCGGTTAAAGAAGGCGATGTTGTCGTTTTTGGTAAGTACTCTGGTCAAAATACCATTGATATCGATGGCGAAGAATTATTGATTTTGAATGAAAGTGATATCTACGGCGTTTTAGAAGCTTAATTATTACACTCACTTTTTTATTGAATAAACAAATTTTAAGGAAAAACTATGGCTGCTAAAGACGTATTGTTTGGTGATAGCGCACGCGCAAAAATGTTGGTTGGTGTAAACATCTTAGCTGACGCGGTAAGAGTTACTTTGGGGCCAAAGGGTCGCAACGTTGTTATCGAAAAATCTTTTGGCGCACCGATCATCACCAAAGATGGTGTTTCTGTTGCACGTGAAATCGAATTGAAAGACAAGTTCGAAAATATGGGCGCACAAATGGTTAAGGAAGTTGCTTCTCAAGCCAACGACCAAGCCGGTGATGGAACAACGACTGCAACCGTATTGGCACAAGCCATTATCATCGAAGGTTTGAAGGCGGTTGCCGCTGGCATGAACCCGATGGATCTTAAACGCGGTATCGATAAAGCCACTGCGGCTGTTGTTGCTTCAATTAAAGAACAGGCTCAGCCTTGTTCAGATACCAAAGCAATCGCTCAGGTTGGTACTATCTCTGCCAATGCTGATGAAACAGTTGGCCGTTTAATCGCTGAAGCAATGGAAAAAGTCGGTAAAGAAGGCGTGATTACGGTTGAAGAAGGCAAAGGCCTTGAAGACGAGCTAGATGTTGTAGAAGGCATGCAGTTTGATCGCGGTTACTTGTCACCGTACTTCATCAACAACCAAGAAAAAATGACCGTAGAAATGGAAAATCCATTAATTCTATTGGTGGATAAGAAAATTGATAACCTTCAAGAGCTATTGCCAATTCTTGAAAACGTCGCTAAGTCGGGTCGTCCATTATTGATCGTGGCTGAAGATGTTGAAGGCCAAGCGCTAGCAACATTGGTAGTCAACAACTTGCGCGGTACATTCAAGGTTGCTGCTGTTAAAGCGCCTGGTTTTGGTGATCGTCGTAAAGCGATGTTACAAGATCTTGCAATTCTGACCGGTGGTCAGGTGATTTCTGAAGAGTTGGGTATGTCTTTAGAAACTGCAGACGTAGCAACACTGGGTACGGCTAGCAAGGTTGTTATCGATAAAGAAAACACAGTGATTGTTGATGGTGCTGGCACTGAAGCCACCGTTAATACGCGTGTTGATCAGATTCGAGCAGAAATCGAGACGTCTACTTCTGATTACGATATTGAAAAGTTACAAGAGCGTGTTGCTAAACTTGCCGGCGGTGTTGCCGTGATCAAAGTTGGCGCCGGTTCTGAAATGGAAATGAAAGAAAAGAAAGACCGTGTTGACGATGCACTTCATGCAACGCGCGCTGCAGTAGAAGAGGGTGTTGTTGCCGGTGGTGGTGTTGCTTTGGTTCGCGCATTATCTTCAGTAACCGTGGTTGGTGATAACGAAGACCAAAACGTCGGTATTACTTTGGCACTGCGAGCGATGGAATCTCCAATTCGTCAAATCGCAGGCAACGCAGGCGCTGAAGGTTCAGTCGTTGTGGACAAAGTTAAATCGGGTGAAGGTAGCTTTGGTTTTAACGCCAGCACGGGCGAATATGGCGACATGATCGCTATGGGTATTCTTGATCCTGCTAAAGTAACGCGCTCCTCTCTACAAGCGGCTGCGTCTATCGCTGGCTTGATGATCACAACCGAAGCAATGGTTGCTGATGCTCCTGCTGAAGAAGGCGCTGCTGGCGGTATGCCTGATATGGGCGGTATGGGTGGAATGCCTGGCATGATGTAATCACTTGGTGATTCATTGGCCCTGAGTTTCTATTTGTTAGCAGAAATTCATAATAAAAAGCCGTATTTCTGATAAACGCTGCCTCTCTTATTGAAGTCAACATTTATCAAGAGTGCGGCTTTTTTTTAACTGTAATATAGGAAAAACACTCTCAGTCATGTAGTTTTATGTTACTCAACGTCTAGAAATGTTGAGTTAAAGCGGGGGGCATGATCTCATAGGGTTCGATTTTAGCCCGATACAGTGCGGCTCAATGAAAAAATAATGCAACATAGAAATATAATAAGCGTATGGCATTAATAAAGACGGCTTCATTTCGTTCAGATCAACAAGCTTGGTTATCTCAGCTAGATCAAAAAGTAATAGCTTCTTGGGTGACTCAAAAAAGCAAAGCCATTGAATTACCGGCTCATTTTTTGGCGCGTCCTGAATTATCGAAAAAGCTGTCTGAAGGTAAGGCTATTACTTGGCTATTAGCACCAGCGGGCTATGGCAAAAGCGTATTGTTGAGCGACTGGTATAGTCAGCAGGTTAACCGACAAGATACGCTAGGTTTATGGCTCACCTTAGATAATAAAGACAATCATGCGGCTTTTCTTTTACGGCACTTGTTAGAAACGGCTAATAAATTGATTACCGGCGTGGCGACGGATGCTTTAGCGCATTGGTTGGCGACGATGAACCAGGGCACACTCGATAGTGATGAAGTTTTGCTGCTCTTTTTAGATGAGTTAGCAGATTTGAATGGCTCCCTAGTCTTGGTGCTAGATAACGTTCACGAAATTGAAGACCCCGCTGCTTGGCGTATAATACAATCTTTAATGACTCAGCTACCGGACAATGTGCGTCTATTAATGGCTTCGCGCTACATTCCTAATACGCTGGGTCGCTTAAGATTAGACCCTCGTTTAGCCTTTATTAAACAACAAGAACTAGCCTTTAACTTTCAACAAGTTGATTGCTGGTTGCAGCAAGCGGGTATTGTTGATCAGCAGCAAGCGCATAACTTAATGCAGCGCATGCAGGGCTGGCCTGCGGGCTTGGGCTTATGGTTAGCCTGCCGAGAAAATACCACTTGGCCAGAAAACCTTGGCTTTGAGAGAGAACAGCTCGCCGATTATCTGATGGGTGAGGTTCTATCAGGGCTTGAGCCGCAATTAAAAGAATTCTTAATCCGTATTGCTCCGCTAACCAGTTTTAATGAAACACTGTGCAATGAAGTATTAGAAATTGAAGACAGTCGTCACTGGATTCAGCAGCTCGTTCATCACAATATCTTTATCGAGAGTATTGATCAGCGTTCAGGTTGGTTCAGCTTGCACCCTCTACTAGCGGACTTACTAAGTCAGTACAGCAGTGAAAAAGAGCGTGTACAAACCCATTTAGCGGCTTTCCATAGCCTAAAACAGCAAGGCTTTAGGGTGGAAGCGCTGCAGCATGCTCGTTTGGGTAAATTAACTCAAGAAGCGGCTTTGTGGATAGAAGGAGAAGTTGATTGCATCATTGCCGATTTAGATTTCGCGACGGTTTTGGCGTGGTGTGATTTTGTTGGTAACGATATTATTAGCCGCTCTGCCCGTTTACAGTTGATGCAAATTTGGAGTTTATTATTAACCTATCAATATTCAGCGGTAGGGTTATTAATTAATCAGCTGGATACCCATCAAGTTGAACGTGATTATCCTGGGCAATTGCTGGCGTTACGGGGCTTTATTGCCCGCAGTGAAGGTGATTACGGGCAGGCTCGTAGTCTGTGTGAATTAGCCTTACAAGAGCTACCGGAAGATCGCTTTCCGATTCGATCCTTAATGTGCTCGACCCTGTGTAATATTGAACTGGTTAGTCACAATACTGAAAATGCTCGCCTTTGGAACCGTTTGGCCATTGACATTGCACGTCAGCATCAGGCGATCGGGCTAGAAGCTTTAGCGCTCTATGATTATGCCAGAGTTGAACAATATCGCGGCCATATTCGCCGTAGCGCTGAGGTGGTCGATCAAGGCTTAGAATTAACGTTACGATTACCGCAGCATATTCGATTATTCCCCCGTGCTCGTTTAACCATCTATCGGGCGTTCATGCGCTGGTTGCAAGGTGATATTGAAGGCGCTCGACAAGACGCCTATATCGGTATCAATGAAGCGAATCGTTGCCGTGATGTGATTGTACTTTATGGCTATAGCTTGCTGGCCCTCATCCATGTGATCGCTCAAGAAGGCAAAGCGGCCTTAGCCATCGTTGCTGAAGCTGAGCGTTTAATGCAACGCTGGCAGGTGTCCGAGCAGGTTTATCAAAGCTGGCTGGCGATTGTTAAAGCGAATATATGGATGGCGTTAGAGAAATGGAATCGCGCGCAAGAATGCTTAGATGCCGTTGTTCAAGGTCAAGATAAACTCGACGCGATCCATGCTGAATTATTTCCTATGCAATCGGGCTTATATCGATTGTCGTGTGCGCGCTTACTGCTACAGAAGAAAGATTTTTCTGCGGTTTTACAAATATTAGATAGCACTATTTTGCAGGATCAAGCGGGCGTTATTCAGTTGTCGGGGACTTTATTCAAAGCTGTGGCTTATGCCTTAAAGAATGATACGAATAAAGCCAAGCAGGTTTGGCAGCAAGGTATGCAGTTTGCCAAACAAGAGAATATTCAATTGGATTTGAGTCAATTCATGTCGGCAATTGTGATAAATATAGACTCAGAAGTCGCTTCCTCTTTGTCTGTTAAAATCATGCCGCAAGTTGTTAATGAAGCAAAAGTTCCGCAGTCACCCTCATTGGTTCAAGCTTTTAGCGAGTCATCGAACTTAAGTGCTAGAGAGCAGGAGGTTCTCGGTTTGATTGCCGAAGGGAATTCTAATCAAGAGATTGCCGATAGGCTCTTTATTTCATTGCATACGGTTAAAACCCATGCACGTAAAATAAATGTCAAACTCGGTGCTAAAAGTCGTACTCAAGCGATTGTAAAAGCTAGGGTATTAATGATTATCTAGTTTTCGAGTATCGGAATATAGTATGGATTCCTGCGGGTATTCAGCACTAAAAAATAGGGTTATTGGCAAACAGCCGCTTCATTGTCTATACCTAGTTAATGAGTAATATTATATTAATTAAGTATATGGAGTGGGTATGACGGCGAGCTATTCTATCGTCATTCTTGGCTGTGATAATGATTTGCGCCTAGCAGAGCATCTAGACGAATCTTTCGATGCAATATTAACCAGTGATGGCGATCAATGCCTACAGGCATTAAGTGATAACAGCTATAAGCTAGTCTTGGCGGATATGACCTGCGCGTCTATTCCTGTGTTTGAAGTCTGTCAGAAAATAAAATCTTCAACTGATATTCCCGTCATATTTGTTAGCTCTAAAGATTGCAATGATGAACGATTAGCGGCTTATGATTGCGGTGCTGATGATTATTTGTCGATAGATGATCTAAAAACGGAACTTCATGGTCGTTTAGAGCGGATTATCATCAACAAAATCGCCAATGACCAATTAAAACTCCAACTTGCGCAAGCGAATGAAATGGCATTTATTGCCATGTCAGATACCAGCGATTTGGGCGTGAATATTCAATTTTTATTAGACGTTAGCTTTTGCAATAATTTCGATGAATTAGGTATGCGTTTATTTCAAGCCTTAAAGTCTTATGGACTGAGTTGCAGCTTACAATTACGTGGCCAATTTATGGTGAAAAATATGGAAGCTAATGGCATGGCCAAGTCATTAGAATCACAATTGCTAATGGAGATGAAAGACCAGGGACGTTATGTTGATTTTTCCCATCGTTCGGTAATGAATTATGAGTCAGTCTCTCTATTGGTTAAAAACATGCCAGTGGACGATGAGAAAAAGTATGGTGCGATAAAAGATAATGTTTTTTCTTTATTGCAAGGTGCGGATGCGCGAATTAAAGCACTGGATACGTTAGAGAATTTAGCGTTAGAGAAGAACTTGGTGCGTAGCTTAACAATGAAAATGAAAGACTTAATGGCTTCGGTTGATGAAAGTTATCAAGGGGTGATGAAAGATATTGCAAATGTCGTTGAGGAAATGGCTGATAGCATTGATAAGTCGATGCAATACCTTGGTATGGATGAAACTCAGGAAAAAAGTTTACAAGATACGATAGAGAGCGCGATTTTAAGTACTAATAAAGTATTTAATGAAGGCTTAAAACTGGATAAGGACCTTCATGAATTTTTGGTTAACCTAGAAACACTCTTTAAGTCAGAAACAATGGACCCCGCTCAGCTGAAAATAATAATAGAGAGCTTAGAGAAGCTCTCTTAATCCAGCTAAGTAATATTAACAGGTAGAATGTTAATCTTCCGAGCCACACTTCTCATGACCTCCCATATCCACTACCCAAGGTGGATTAGGTCTTACACGTTCGATCACGAAGTCGACAAAACTACGTACCTTTGCTGATAGATGGCGGTTACTCGCATACAGTGTGTGAATCGGGTAAGTCTCAAACGGCCAATCACATAGCAAAGGCACCAAGTTTTTGCTTTTAATAGCTGAAGCGGCAATTAAAACAGGCAACGAAGCGATCCCCGCTCCAGACAACGTAAGAGTGTAAAGACTGGACATGTCGTTGACTTGTAAGCGAGGCTTAAAGTTAAAAATATGTTCTTCTTTTTCGGGGCCAATTAAAGTCCACTGAGAACGGTTAGTTGTGGCAATTATCTGATGGTTTTTTAAGTCGTCTGGATGAGTGGGTTTACCAAATTTGGCAAGGTAATCTGGACTCGCACACACCATGGCGGTGACGTCGCCTAAATAGCGGCCAATTAAAGAAGAGTCTTCAAGCTGACCTACCCGAAAGGCAACGTCGATCCCGTCTTGCACTAGATCTAAAAATTGATCACTTAATACTAGGTCAATATTAACGAGTGGGTGAAGCTCCATGTACTCAGCTACAAGCCCAGATAATACGGTCGAGCCAAATAACACCGGGGCTGTAATGCGCAATGTCCCGGTGGGAGTGGTTTGCATTTGTGTAACTGCTATATTGGCTTCTTCTATTTCGGCAAGAATACGAGCGCAATGAGCATGATAAGCGCTGCCGGTATCGGTAAGGCTTAAGCTGCGGGTAGTGCGCTGAATTAGCCTTACACCAAGGCGCTCTTCTAGTTGTGTGATTTTTCGGCTTACGGTCGACTTAGGAAGACCTAGGGCTTTGGCTGCACCCGTGAAGCTGCCAGATTCGACCACGCGTACAAAAATTGCCATTTCATTTAAATCAAAGTCTTCGCGTCTACCGATTAGCATTCTTGTTCCGCCTTAGGCTAGGTTAAGCTTATGAACAGCTAATGTGAGGGTTGCGAATGAATAAAACAACCCTCGGTAAAATTATATTAGCGACTAGGATGTTTCTAATGACTGAGACAGTAGAGGTTCTAGCTTAATCATACGTAATGCTAACTCGGTTGGAATGTCGCAAGGTTTTCCTCGGTTGTAATCAAAAAATAACATGGTACTTTCACCCTTGCTCACTAAGCGAGATTGTTGATGACTCCAAATTGCATATTCTTGAATCAGCTTACCGCCTTTGGCCTTTATACTGCGAATACCTACTGAAAGAGTATCTGGGTAGCTGACAGGGGCTAAAAATTTGGCTGAAGTCTCTGATAAAATTGGACCTTTAGCATAGTCATTCATGAAGTCGAGAATTTTCAATGCCTCGACATACTTAGTGCGAGCACTCTCAAAATAGCGAAAATAATGTACATTGTTGACATGCTTAAACGAATCCATCTCTCCCCAGGCGACAGGGACTTCGATGACGATGGGGTAATCGTATAAATCAGACATGGGTATTCCTTACTACTGTTGGATTTTATCGTGGTGACGAATGGCGCCTATGCTGGCGCTAGTCGATACGAAATAAGGCACTGCATAAGTAAGCACCATTTTTATGACCCGATCTAGGGGCATATTAAGGGCTAACAAAGCATCGCCATGATTTATCATGGCCAGTATTGACCCAACAATCAATGACGTTTTTAACGAGCGTTTAATGACCTCGCGATCTAGAGCAATTGCCCACCAAGATTTATCTGCAATAGACAATTGGAATTCCCCATTTCTGTTTATAAATTTATCTTGATAGCCAAAGAAATGGCTATCGGTTATCTGATTACATCTTATTTTTTAGTATAGTCGGTGTTGTCTTTCTAATCGCTGATATTAGTTTTAATCACTCTGTGGGGATCGTTTCCGATGTGGACTAATTGGCGGCTATTTCTTTTGCGGAACTCAGCACTATGGAGCGACTAAGCGCTGAGTGCGCAATGATGAAGAAAAATTAGAGTCTTTGTAAAATGACTTGAGTGATGGCTTCTTGCACGGCTTTTTCTTGGCCAACTGGCGGGTGTAATTTAGTGCGTACTCCCAAATCAGCTTCTATTGCTTTTAGCTGTTTTGGCACATCAATACGTAAGTGCTGTCCTGCGGCGAAAAACACAGGGTAAATATTAAGTAGGTTGAAGCCTTGTTGTGAAAGTAACTCACACGTTTGTTCAAGGCTCGGCTCACAGAGTTCCATATAAGCAAGCTCTACAATGACCGGTGTTATAGAGCCAGACGACGAAACAGGCTGATGCTGCTTTATGGCTTGGGTCATGTCATTAAACGGAACTTGCCACTGTGGATCACGACTACCGTGGGCTAATAAAATGTTGGCAACTTTAGGATTCATAAAATACGTTTCAGCGTGATCAGTTGATTAGAGTATACATTTATATTACTTAAACTAGATACGTTGTCAGTCCTTATATTGGATTGCTCTATATCGATTTTTTTACTGACTAAACGAACTAAGCTGGAAAAACTCACTTGAAATCATGCGTTTAGCTGAGAGCATTAGAAAACAGTATTATGTGGAAAAGTAACAAGGTGCCTATAAATCATACGTAAATAAGAGGAAATACAACTTAAAAATGACGCGTGAAAATGGTCTGTAGTTTTCTGTTATTTCGATTTGAAAAGAACAAAAAACCTAGCTAATACTTATAGTGAATCATTTGTTTATATATAGGTAGTTCAGTCATATGAGCATCAGTCGCCAGCAGGTTGGTCGTTTTTTGTACGAGTTCGAAAATGAATACCAGGTCACTTACGTGAATTTTTCTAGGGCGAATGAGCTAGCGGATGCTCAGCTGATTATGACTCTTGAGCGAGGCTGTGAGCGGCAAACATTTTCTTTTTCGCAGCCCCATTTCAATGATATTGAAAGAAATCTTATTACTTCAAAGGGTGTTTATATCGCAAGTTTGAAAAATTCACCCTTATCACCTCATCGGGTTGAAGTGGGCGATCATGAAGGAGGCTTTGCCTACTTTACCGCTAAGAATGTGAAAAATATAACGCCCACAGCCTAGGCTTATCGAAGCGTTTTCATTAACGATGGTTCTTTAGTCAGGGCTCTCTAACTTTTGATGAATTTTTAAGCTAGAAACAAAAAAGCAATGCTATTGAGCATTGCTTTTTTGTGGTCACTCATAAAACAATAAATGGAGTAATAAATCCAGATGGGCGCTTCGGCTAAAAGAGCTGAAGTACCAAAGCGGCGGTTTCACAATAATCTTTTTCTTTCACATCGTTCTTTTGTTTGGCTTGCTGAGATTTAATAAAGGTATAGCTGTTCGGTGAGCCTTTGCAGATATTCACTCCGAGTACATTGTTTTGTGACTTCACAAACAGGTTCATACTTACGTCCCCGCGTGTTCTTGAGCGTAAATGCACCTTTTTAGGAGAGATGGTATAAGACTTAATACCGTCTTTGGCTGTGACATTCATGCTTTGCCCTGGTGGGGCATTAACGAACGTCGCATCGTCGCGAATTTCGATACTGGTCCAGTTACTATCAGTTTGCACTTCAAGCTCATAAATTTGCTCAGCGGCCATCGCTGGTTGAAACGTAGCTGCGATTAATACGCTAGCCAATAAAAATCGGTTCATTGTGTCTTCCCTGATCGTGCTGGGTGGGCGAAATTATATTTAGTCTTAGTTATATAGTAGACGTTTTTTAGAACGTCAAACTCCTAAACCGGAAAACTCACTATGAAGTGAGTGCTTACATACTGTATTGGCATTGATGTAAGCAGTGATTAAGCCACGGAATAATTATGAAATTAACTAGGGCTATAAATGATTCTCAGCGTATTCCGCTAGAATCGATCGCGGTGATCCTTGCAGGTTGATGGTGCCGCCATGTTCAAAATCCTTAAATCGTTCGACCAAGTAAGTAAGTCCCGTGCTGATGGGGCTTAAATAGGGAGTATCAATTTGAGATAAGTTGCCCAGACATATCACCTTGCTTCCTGTTCCTGCTCGAGTAATGATAGTTTTAATTTGATGGGGTGTGAGGTTTTGGCATTCGTCGATTAAAATCAGACTTTGCTGGAAACTACGGCCGCGAATGTAATTTAACGATTTAAATTGCAGGGGTACTTTTTGCAGTATGTAATCGACACTGCTAGGAGCGTTGTCATCGTCACTGTGTAGGGCTTCTAAGTTATCCGTGATAGCGCCAAGCCAAGGTTCCATCTTTTCTGCTTCGGTGCCTGGTAAATAACCAATATCTTCGTCTAGTCCACGAGTACTGCGAGTCGCGATAATGCGTTTAAATTGTTGCTGTGCGACGGTCATTTCAATGGCTGCAGCTAAAGCTAAAATGGTTTTCCCTGAGCCTGCTTGACCCGTTAACGTGACTAAGTGGATGTTAGGATCGAGCAAAAGGTTAAGTGCCAGGGCTTGAATGATATCTCTTGGCTTTAATCCCCATGCCTGCTGATGCATTAGTAGCTCTTTAGGTAGGTCTAGTAGCGTCACAAATTCATCATCGATGGCAGTAATACGGCCGACGAACTCTTGCTCATCGATGATGTAATGATTGATATGAACATTTTCGGGTAATGCTTCTTTTAAAACCTTGTGATAGGTACCCGTTGCATCATGTCGGGTTTCTACTTGATGCTGCTCCTGCCAGAACGAACCTTCTAAAGAATGGAAGCCTTGCTCTAATAAATCGACATCGGATAGTAGCTGGTCGTTGAAATAATCTTGTGATGCGATACCACAGCCCTTCGCTTTAAGCCGCATGTTGATGTCTTTGGTAATCAGAGTGACGCCACGCTTAGGGTGATTTTTCTGCAATTCAATTAGGCTGTTAATGATTTTGTTATCATTGAGGTTGGTCGGTAGGACGGGCTTCGGTGGTTCGTAACTATCAAGCAGAATGGAGAAGGTGCCCTCAGTCTCTCCATCGTCTCTCAGTATGGGAACGCCTTTGGCAATTTCTGAGGGGCTGGCATCACCAATAATTCGGTCTATTTGGCGAATTGCCTGACGACAATCGGCGGCGATTGATTGCTTTCCCATTTTCAGCTTGTCGAGTTCTTCTAAGACAATCATGGGGATGACAACTTGATGTTCTTGAAATTGCAGAATTGCACTGGGATCGTGTATGAGTACGTTAGTATCAAGAACGTAGAGTTTGTGGTTGGAGTTTTGTGCTGCCATGCAAAATACCTCTAAGCCGGAACGGATGAGGAAAGCCATGGACGAAAAAAGTGAGTTGGTGCACTTATTCCATCAAGGCCCCACTTAAATTAGTCTGCCTCGGTTTGAAGTCATTGCCAAGTGTTATTTGATCGAAGATAGAGGGATCCGATTGTAACTCTGTGCCAGTAACGTAAACTTGCCAATAATATTACTAATACTCACGCTATAGCGGGACATCTTATGAAATTTATACAGGCTATAACCCTATTCTTAGGTTTTTTTCTCAGTCTGCTATTGAGCAGTATTCTTCATGCTCAAAATACTATTTATACTCAAGACCCTGTTTTAGGCAACTGGCACACGGTTGATGATGAAACGGGTGAAATTAAAAGCTTGGTCACTCTTTCACTCGCGGAAGATGGAACTATGGTTGGCGTTATCACTAAAGTACTAAAAGAAGATGCCGGTAGTGGTCTTTGTGACAAGTGTGAAGGTGATAAAAAAGACCAACCAATCGAAGGTATGCAGTTTATTTGGGATGTTGAACGCACGGCTGAAGGAGAGTGGGAAAATGGGCAGCTATTAGACCCTGAATCAGGCACTGTCTATAATGGCAATATTACGCTTGGGGATAACCCAAACGAGCTTGAAGTTCGAGGGTATGTTGGCATCTCTTTATTCGGTCGTTCACAGACCTGGCAGCGCGTTGTGGCAAGTACTGAACTCAAGATGAAGTGAAATAAGGCCTACAGTTGCAGTAAACTCCTACCCGACTGGCAGTAATAGACCTTTGCTGACCAGTCGTTTGATTTATTATTCCCCACGATGCTGTTTACGCCTAAATGATGAGCCTGCTAAAGGCTAGTAATGGTAACTAATTACTGTATTATCGCAGGCCAAAATAACAAAAAATTACATCTTCGGGGATTGAAATGTACCTAAGCATTCGCACTGCCATAGCGGCCCTTATTCTAATGACCATGACCGGTTGTAGTTCTATTTATACAACAACGGGCTGGTTTGCCTACGATTTCGCTGAAGATTACGCTATGCCGTATGTCATGAAGACCGATGATACGGAAATGGGCTGCGCAATGAGCGAAAGCATGACCCCGATGCTGATGGCTTTTAGCGAATTAACTTGGTCTCCTGACCGCTTAGCGACTTCCATGTATATGCAAGCGGGTGCATGTGCTGAAGCAAGAGCAAATGAAGAAGGCTTAAGCTATCTACGTGCTTATAAAGCGCAAAATATCGGTGAAGCAAAGGATGCTCGCATTCGTCAAAAACGTTTATTTTCACTAGCCGCCAATCGTCAATACAAAGGTTATAAGCACTTGGTCGCGGAGTTTGGTGAGCCGGGTGAAACGTGTCCAGATATGGACGAAGAAGAAGAGTTTTTCTGGATGCTCGGTCTGATTAGTGGTCTGCAAGCCGTGATGAGTGATGTACGCGGCCAAGGTGAAGTCGGCGTGCCTAAAGATATTGCTATGAAGTCTGTTCGTGGTAGTCAGTGTTTAGATGCTCAGCGCTGGTGGGGTATGCCAAAAGCGATGCAGGCAGCCGTTTGGACTATGATGCCTGACAATGCACCAGATGGTGTTGATCCTTGGCAAGAACTTGCTGATGCAAGTGAGCTAGCGGGAGACGCGGGTGTTCGTTTAGCACAAGCGGTTGAAGTCGTTATTGCTGATGGTTCAGGTAATGAAGAGCGTTTACGTGATGCTATTCGTCGTCATGCACAATCCGTTAAAACCACTCCCGCTAATGCTCAATACCGTATGTTAGACATTGTCGCCAATCAACAAGTTCTAGCGGTCTCTGATCGTCTATGGACAGAAGCTACCGGTAGTCGTACTCCCATTGGTGGCCTAGGTACTTTCTGGGATGATCAATCTCCAGCGGAAGAAGCTTTAGACATTGATGATTTGTTAGGAGATTAATAGCATGCGTACAATTTTTCTTTTTGCTCTGTTGTTGCCATCTTTGGTATTGGCGCAGATTCCTCAATCGAAATCGCTACCGAAGTTGAGTATTTGTGTTTTCGACCCGCTAGGGGCTAACGGTTCATTGTTTAATACAATGAAAGATTATCGCACCGTGGCATTTGATTGGGGTGTTGATTTAGAACCTCGTGCTTATACCGATGAAAAAATTGCGGTTGATGATTTTAAAGCGGGCCAATGTGATGCAACATTAGTGACGGGTACGCGTGCGCGTCCGTTCAATAAGTTCACGTCATCGCTTGCCGCTATTGGCGCTATTAGCGATGAAAAAATGTTGCGTAAACTGCTGGCGACTATTTCCAGTCCTAAAGCCGCTAAATACATGCGTGAAGGTCAATATGAGATTGCGGGCATTATGCCAGCGGGTCCTATTTATTTATTCACCCGTGATAGAACGATTGATACGCTTGAAGAATTATCGGGTAAGCGTATCGCGACCATTGATTATGATGAGCCTTCAATGTTCATGGTAAATCATATTGGTGCGTCTGTGGTGCCTTCTAACTCAGCGAATTTCTCGGGTAAGTTTAATAATGGCAGTGTTGATATTGCCTACGCTCCTGCCGTGGCCTATAAGCCGTTAGAACTTTATAAAGGCTTAGAAGACAATGGCGGTATTCTAAGTTTCGTCTTAGCGTATATGGATTTCCAAATCATCTTACGTGCAGATAAATTTCCTGCCGGTTTTGCGCAAAAATCTCGGGTAAAAGTCGCGAGTTATTTTGATAGTGTAAATGAGTTTGTCGAAAAAGAAACGAAGGAAATTGATCCTAAATACTGGATCAACTTATCGGACGAAGCAACGCAACAGTACGGTGGAATGTTGCGTGATGTGCGTATTAAATTACGTGATCAAGGCGTCTATGATGGAAAAATGTTAAAGCTGATGCGTAAGTTACGTTGTAAGTCGAATCCTGCAGCCGCGGAATGTGTAGAAAAACTAGAATAGAAAATGTTAGTAGTTTCTATAATAAATATAAAAATAATACTCGAACATAGGTATCTACCATGATCCAGACCCTTCGCTTGGCGAATCGAACTGGCTTTGAATGGCTGGCAGCAATGCCCGCCTTTTTGGTTTTAATTTTTGTCATTCTATTAAATACCAGCCACGCAACTCATGCCCAGCTACTAAAGCTGGGTGAGAATGTATGGGATGGATATTTCCTATTGCGCTCTGATCCTGTTCAGCCTAGTTGCGAAATTAATGGCGATATAGATGCTCAGCTTGTTCGTTTGATCGCTGAAAACGCTGCGCCAGCCGAAGAGGACGAATGGGATTTATTTGACGAGGATCCTGAGCCTGTTGACGAAAGCCTATTGCGACAATCTTTAGTCAATGCGCAAGCAGTTTGCCAGACCAAGCATCAAACATTTGAGCAAACCGTTGATCGCATTACCCCTGCAGTAAGAGCATTTCGGGCGGTAGAATTGTCGGTTGCTGAGTTCGGTGAGTTTGGCTTGCATGCACAACGTATTATGCTCGCCGTTCTGGTGCTTATCTGTGGTATGACGGCGTTATTTAGACGTCATCATATTGCATTGCGCCCTATGGAAACGGTGATGGATTATCGTGTTGCTGCTTCCGCTCAAGTTCTGGCCGGTGGTATTTTATTCTTTTCGGTTTATAGCTTTAAAGAAGTCGTTTTCAATGCTGGCGTTACCGTCAGTGCTGAACATGGCTTTTTGCATTATTTATGGATAATAGGTTTTGCGGCTTTTTTCTTATTGAGTCTCTATCAGTTTATCGTTGTGCCAAAAGAGGCGAAACCAGGTGGTAGCTTCTTAAAAGCCCAGTTAGCCGTGCCTATTTACGCCACTATGTGCATCATTTCAGGCATTTATTTTTTCTCAAATGGACACGTCGCCGGTATTGGCATTTACCTCAATCAGATGATGGAGCTGTCTCAGCTATTTTTGAACGTTGGCTTGTATGTTTGGATCGGTATGTTGGTTAAACGTACTCAAATGGCACAAGCGGTATTCAATGTTTTTCGTCCGTGGAATCTACCGCCTGAAATGCTAGCGGTTGTCGTGGTGATGATTGCAGCATTGCCAACCGCTTATACCGGTGGCTCAGGTATTTTTGTTATCGCTATTGGTGGTTTGATATATAACGAACTTCGTCGCGCTGGTGCGCGTCGTCAATTAGCGCTTGCGGCAACGGCAATGTCCGGCAGTATGGGTGTTGTTTTACGTCCTTGTTTATTAGTTGTTATTATCGCAGCACTGAATAAAGAGGTTACAACGGATCAACTGTTTGGTTGGGGAATGAATGTTTTCCTATTAACTGCTGTTATATTTGCAGCGATCGCCATGCTAACTAAGCAAGGCACGTTGAAAATTGAAAAGATAGCCGTTGCTTGGCCAGAGACTAAGAAAGCCTTATGGAAGTTGGTACCTTATGGCATATTAATTGGCTTAACTCTGACTTTTTATTCTGTCTTTTTGAATGCCCATCTTGATGAGTTCTCGGCACCTTTTATCCTTCCTGTGATGTTATTAGTGGTATTGGTTTATGAGCGCATGGGCCAAGAGAAGATGGGTCGTGAGCAGATGAATATCGACCATATTGAAAACCGCCTGGAAGAGTCTTGGCAGGATCTGAAAAATGGAAATGATTCAATCGAGAAGACATTACGTGAAGCGACGACAGAAACGACGGGGCACATCGGCGCGTTATTAATGTTGATGGGCTTATCGGTGAGCATTGGTGGCGTTATTGAGCGTTCTCATCTAATGGATCTTGTGCCGGGCAGTTTCGAATCCGTCTGGCTCGCGATGGGGCTGTTGGTTGCCATTCTTGTTGTGATTGGCATGATTATGGAGCCTTATGGCGCCGTGATCTTAGTCAGTGCGACGTTTGCTTCAATTGCTTATGACAGTGGTATTGATCCAGTGCATTTCTGGATGGTGACACTGGTTGCCTTTGAGCTGGGTTACTTGAGTCCGCCCGTGGCATTGAATCATCTACTCACCCGGCAAGTGGTGGGTGAGCGAGAAGTGGCCTTGGCATCACAGGAAGGGCATAACTTCTGGTATCGCCATGAGAAGATATTACTGCCCTTAACGGTGATGGGAATATCGTTAATCATTGTTGCCTTCTTACCGTTGGCCATTGGTTACAGTTAAATCATGTATCGGTAGACAGCGTATCGCTTGATAACGCTGTTTGAGAAAGCCTCGCCTTACCTCGTGTAAGCCGGGGCTTTTTTGTGCCTGCTGATTGTTGTATTGGTCGTTAGTCGCCGTTAAGGCAAGGACAAGGGCAAAGATAAAAGGAGTTCACCACAGAGACGCTTCGCTACACAGAGGAAAGCAAAGGAAAAAAAGTAAAGTGGAGATGAATATTGGAGGGGGTGCTGAAATACTATCGGGCAGTTTCTTTAGCTTCTATCCTCTCTCTCTGTGTAGCGAAGCGTCTCTGTGCTTCGGTGGTAGAAAGCTCTTTCTTTAAATTCTCATTGTAAGAATTGCGGGCACAAAAAAAGGAGGCTATAAAAGCCTCCCTTATTATACTGCCAGTCTATTGCTTACCCATTAATTAGATAGTGAGCATAAATACTCGCTCCATAGCCTAAGGCAATAACCGGTGTCCACTTTAAGTGACTAAAGAACGTATAGTGACCACGAGCTTGGCCCATCAGTGCAACACCAGCAGCGGAACCAACCGATAGCATACTGCCACCCACGCCAGCCGTTAGCGTTACTAATAACCAATGGAATTCGTTCATATCTGGGTTCATGGTTAATACGGCAAACATTACGGGAATATTATCGACGATGGCCGACATAATGCCCACCAGCACGTTGGCAACATCGGGTCCTAATTCACCGTAAACGTAGGTAGAAGACAGGTCTAGGTAACCAATGAAGCCTAATCCGCCAACGGAAAGAATAACGCCGTAGAAGAAGAATAAGGTATCCCACTCGGATTTTGCCACTTTATCGAAAATATCGAAGCCATCGTGGTGCGCTTCACTGCTTGGCGGCAAATCTATATTATCCATTGCAGGTACATTTTCTTTAAAGCGACGAATGTAAAATCCGTACAATTTCAGGTAGCCCAAACCAAACATCATGCCGTACACAGGAGGTAAGTGAAGGAAGTTGTGGAAGCTAACGGCTGTTACGATAGTAACTAAGAAAAGACCAACAATTTGTATACCACCCGCTTTAATTTTAACCGCTTCGCCTGTCTTAGGGTTTGGAGTTCCAGAGGGTAGAGCAAAATGCATGATAGCCGCAGGGATAATGAAGTTAACCACAGATGGGATAAATAGATGGAAGAAGGTGGTGAAATCGACGTTGCCTTTCTGCCAAACCATTAAAGTCGTGATATCACCGAACGGGCTGAAAGCACCACCGGCGTTAGCTGCGACTACTATGTTAATACACGCGATACCAATAAAGGCTGGCTTATCAGCGCCTACTGCCATGACCACTGCGCACATGATTAACGCGGTCGTTAAGTTGTCGGCAATGGGAGATATGAAGAAGGCTAGAATACCGGTTAACCAGAATAATGCTTTATAACTAAAGCCTTTCGCTACTAACCAGCTTCGAAGTGCATCAAAAACACCGCGCTCTAACATAGCGTTAATGTAGGTCATCGCGACCATTAAGAAGAAGAATAACTCGGCGTACTCAAGGAAGTTATGGCGAATAGCCACTTCCGCTGAATGAGGAAAGCCATTATTAGCATAAACGGCAGCGATCAATATCCAGATAATGCCGGCAGACATCATCACAGGTTTTGATTTGCGCATGTGAATTTGTTCTTCAAATATGACTAATATATAACCAAAAACAAATACTGCGATCGCGGTATAACCGACCCAATGTCGGGTTAAATCAATCCATTCTTGCTCACCACCAGAGGCAAAGGCTAAACTGGGGAAAAGCAAAAACACTAAAGGTGTTAAGCAGGATGCTAAAAATTTCATTATGTTTCCTATCATTATGATGGATATCGCTGTAATGAATTATAGACAGTCATTGCTTCAAATCAAAGTATATAACTTGATTTGAATGGGCATTTAGGGCAAATAGCAAGATTGTTTGGGTATAAAACAGTAAATAAATTATGGGTATTGTAGGGAATCTTAGAAAAATGAAAATTTTAATCACGGGTGGGACTTTAGATAAGCAATATAACCCTTTAAATGGTGAGCTTATTTTTAATCAGTCTTCCTTGACTGAAATGCTGGCTCAATCAAGAAGTACTGTTGAGGCAGAGCTCGAAACATTGATGTTGAAAGACAGTCTAGAAATGAATAACGAGGATAGGGAGCGGATATCGCAAGCCTGCAATGAGTGTAAGCAATTACAAATAATCATTACTCATGGTACGGATACGATGGTGGAATCGGCGCAAGCGATTGCTGCTCAGCTAAATCCTAGTAAGACCGTTGTGCTTTTAGGGGCGATGGTGCCTTATCAATTTAAAGGCTCGGATGCTTTGTACAACTTAGGCTGTGCGATGTCAGCGGTTCAGATTTTACCAGCCGGAGTCTATATCACGATGAATGGTCAGGTATTTGATTATCACGAAGTGAAAAAGAACCGAGCCATAGGGCAGTTTGTTAAACAGCCCTAGTTGACTCTGCCACTAATTTTCAAATAATAGCTTTCAATCGATAGCTTAGGTTAAATCTTCAGCAATAAAGCCACCGGTTTGGTGTGCCCAAAGTTGAGCATAAATACCTTGTTGTTTAATCAGTTCCTGATGGCTGCCTTGTTCGACAATTTTACCTTCATCAATCACGATCAAGCGATCCATCGCCGCGATGGTGGATAAACGGTGAGCAATGGCAATCACTGTTTTACCGACCATTAACTGGTAAAGGCTTTGCTGAATCGCGGCTTCGACTTCTGAATCGAGTGCCGAAGTCGCCTCGTCTAATATCAAGATCGGCGCATCTTTTAATAGTACTCGAGCAATGGCTATGCGCTGACGTTGGCCACCTGAAAGCTTCACCCCGCGCTCACCTACTTGAGCGTCTAAGCCGGTATTGCCGTTATGATCGACTAACTCTTTAATAAACTCATGAGCTTCGGCTAGCGTTATGGCTTGCAGTAACTCTGCTTCAGTTGCCTCAGGACGACCGTATAAAATATTCTCTCTAACAGAGCGATGTAATAGGGACGTATCTTGAGTCACCATCGCTATATGAGCACGTAAAGACTCTTGCTGTACCTTGGATATATCTTGATCATCAATATGAATGGTGCCGGACTCTAAGTCGTAGAATCTCATTAGAGCATTCACTAGGGTTGATTTCCCCGCCCCAGAGCGGCCAACTAAACCGACCTTTTCGCCTGGCTTAATGTGCAGGTTTAAACCATCAATAATTCGACACTGGCTGATTTTTCCTTCTTCGTCATTAATCGCGTAGCTAAAGTTCATTTCTTTAAACTTTATGTCGCCGTTGTTTACCACTAATGGCTTGGCATCCTTAACATCGGTAATGAGTAAAGGTTGAGAAAGCGTTCCCATACCATCGATGACGGTGCCAATATTTTCAAATAAAGCGCTGACTTCCCACATGATCCACTGAGCCATACCGTTTAAACGCAAAGATAAGCTGATCGCAATGGTAATCGCACCGATACCAATCGCGTTTTCTTGCCATAGATAAATTGATAAGCCTGAAATCACAAAAACTAATAGATAATTTAGCGCATGAATACTAGCATTTAATCCCGTTGCTAAGCGCATTTGTTGATACACAGTCGAGAGAAAGCCTTGCATGCCTTGCTGGGCATAAGTCGCTTCTCTTTGTGTATGTGAAAATAGTTTCACCGTAGAAATATTGCTATAAGAATCGACAATACGGCCCGTCATGGTTGAACGAGCATCGGCTTGAGCAGTTGATACCGATTTTAATTTAGGCACAAAATATAATTGCAGGGCAATATACAGAACCAGCCAGACTAATAGCGGCAGCATTAGGCGAATATCAGCTTGAGCGATGATAACGAGCATAGAGAGGAAGTAGACAATCACGTAGACCATGACATCGAGTAATTTAGTCACTGTTTCGCGAACCGCCAAGGAGGTCTGCATCACCTTGGTCGCAATGCGCCCGGCAAATTCGTCCTGATAAAAGCCCAAACTTTGCTTTAACAAATAGCGGTGGGCTAACCAGCGAATGAGCATGGGGTAATTGCCGAGTAGCGTTTGATGCACAATAGCGGCGTGTAATAAGACTAGGGCGGGCAACGCAATTAGAACGATGGCTCCCATGGTGATTAACGTATGGCTTTCTTCATCCCAAAAGGTGGCTCTATCTTTTGTTGCCAGCCATTCAACCAGCTCCCCCATAAAACTAAATAGAGACACTTCTAACATGGCTAAAGCGGCGGTTAAAACGGCCATTAACAATAAAGGGATTTCTATGCCTTGACTGTAGTGACGGCAAAAAGCAAAAACACCTTTGGGAGGCTGCTCAGGTTCTTGAGTTGGAAAGGGTTTTATCAATTTTTCAAAAAAAGAAAACATAGTGTTTCACGCAACTAATATCGTAGTAATTGGACTAGGATACACATATCATCAATAAAAGCAGATACTTTCATTCATCTAAGTCTATTTTCAAAGGCAATCAGTAATGACCCCAGCAGACACTCAGAACAAACCGCTTAATATCCAGTTTTTATTAACCGGCACTGAGCTCATGGTGGGCGATATTATTGATACTAACTCCGTGATGTTAGCCCAAAGTTTAAAGGAGCACGGGGCTGAGTTAACTCGAAAAGTTACCTTGGGTGACGACTTTGATGGCCTAGTGGCTGAAATAGAGCACATGAGCCACCAGGCAGATATATTACTGATAAATGGAGGCCTTGGGCCAACGGAAGATGACCTCACCGCAGAAGCGCTAGCGAAGGTTATTGGTCAGCCGTTAGAAGAAAATACTGAAGCATTGGTACATTTGGAAAGCTGGTGCGAAAAACGAGGCTTTCGCTTAGAAGGCGCGAATCGTAAACAGATTTTATTACCTCAAGGTATTCAAATTGTTGCCAATCCGGTCGGCAGTGCGGTGGGCTTTTCAGTGACTTATAATAACTGCCAAATCATTTGTACTCCCGGTGTGCCGATTGAATTAAAACAAATGTGGCAACAAGAAATTTTGCCGCAGTTAAAGCCTAGTTTACCCAGTTTAGATAAAGTGAAAACAGTCAAGTTGCATACCTTTGGCATTGGTGAATCAGCGATTCAAAATATATTTAACAGTCAGCTCGACGATTGGCCAAAAGAAATTGAGATCGGCTACCGAGCTGCATCGCCTTTGGTTGAATTAAAATTGACTACGCGCTCTGAGCAGTCCGAAAAATTATTACCGCTATGGCAAGCGAAGTTAGAGCCGCTTTTGGGCGCTCATGTACTTAATTTTACTAATACAGAACAGCCTGCTTCAATTGCAAAGTGCTTGGTAGATTTACTGGTCGAAAATAACCAAACACTGACGACTGCGGAATCTTGCACGGGTGGCTTAATCGCATCCAATGTGACGCGTATACCCGGATCATCGGCGGTATTTGAAGCCGGCTTTGTTACGTATTCAAATCGAATTAAAACTGAATTATTACAGGTAGAAGAAAAGACGCTGAATACTCATGGCGCGGTTAGTGAATCCGTGGTCCTTGAAATGGCGCGGGGAGCTTTGAATGCTTCGGGCTCTGATTGGGCTGTTGCCGTTTCTGGTATCGCAGGACCGGGTGGAGGCAGCGAAGAAAAACCTGTTGGCACCGTATGGATTTGCTGGGGAAATAGAGAGAAGTTGCAAACAAAGTGTCTGCTCTATCCGACTAACCGCTTAAATTTTCAGCGCTTTATTGCCAATGCGAGTTTAGATTTAATTCGCCGTGAAATATTAGACGTTGAAGACACCCCATCGTATTTTTCAAGAACTGGCAAATAATAAAATATAAAGTGAATGGTGCTTTTTCAAAGGAAAAGTGGACTATGCTTTAATGAGTTGTCAGGATAAAGTCTTATTAGGCTGCTTTTGAATTAACTCTTTGAATAATGAGTGGAGCTAACATTTATGATAACGATTGAAGAAAGTGCATTACTGATTATTGATGTTCAAGGCAAGTTGGCCGAACAAATGTATGAAAGTTCAAACTTATTCAATAACCTATCGGTGCTTATTCAGGGCGCTAAATTATTATCCATTCCTATCGTTTGGGTAGAACAGCTGCCTGAAAAACTAGGCCCGACTCATGCCGATATAATCCACCACCTTCCTGGTAAACCTCATGCTAAATCGACTTTTAGCGCCTGGGGTGACGATAATGTTCGCTCTGAAATAGAAAATTTAAATCGCCGTAACTGGATCGTGGCCGGTATCGAATGCCATGTTTGTGTTTATCAAACGGTCCGTGATTTATTAAAAATGCATTACAATGTACATGTTGTGAGTGACGGTGTGAGTTCACGAAAACTAGAGAATAAAAATTTGGGTCTACAGGCTATGCAATCTGCCGGCGCTAGTTTGACCAGTACAGAAATGGTGTTGTTTGAATTGCAGCAGAAAGCAGAAGGGGAAGCTTTTAAGCAACTGATTAAGTTAGTGAAATAAGTCAGGCAAAGAAAGAATGCAAAGAAAAAGAAGTTAACCACAGAGAACACAGAGGTCACAGAGAACAGCAAAGAGAAAATAATGAATAAAAGAGCCTTGCGATTACGCGGTGGCTCTTTTTATTAATTCTTCTTTAGCTTTCCCTCTGTGCAGCGAAGCGACTCTGTGTCCTCTGTGGTCAATAGTTCTTAAAGCTCTTGGCAAATATTAGTTATTCGCATGCAGCTCTTCGTTCAACTGGATAGCAGTTTTGTTGGTTACACACTCAACGGCACCCGAGATAGAGTTACGACGGAAAAGAAGATCCGCTTTACCTGCCAAATCACGACCTTTCACGGTATCTACAACATTCTTAGCATCATCAAGAACCAGAATTTTAGTGCCTGAAGTAATGTACAAACCAGATTCGATGGTGCAACGATCGCCTAGTGGAATACCTGTTCCTGCGTTCGCGCCTAATAGGCAATTTTCGCCAACAGAAATAACGATGTTACCACCACCAGAAAGCGTACCCATAGTCGAGCAACCGCCACCTAGGTCAGAACCATTACCAACAACAACGCCAGCAGAAATACGGCCTTCAATCATAGAAACACCCAAAGTACCGGCGTTAAAGTTAATGAAGCCTTCGTGCATGATAGTTGTGCCTTCACCAACGTGTGCGCCTAAACGAACACGAGCAGTATGAGCGATACGAACACCGCTTGGTACAACGTAATCAGTCATGCGTGGGAATTTATCCACACAGTTAACGCTTAACAGATCACCGTTTAAGCGAGCTTGTAATTGCACTTCTGGTAAATCAGCAAGATCGATTGCACCCAAGTTAGTCCAAGCTACGTTTGGCAATAGACCAAACATACCGGCTAGATTGATGCCGTGTGGCTTAACTAAGCGATGAGATAGTAAGTGAAGCTTCAAGTAGACTTCAGGAGTTGATTCAGACTGAACATCAGATTCAAGAATGGTAATAACCACTGGCTTCTTACTTTCAGTGCAGGCTTTGGCTAATTTAGCTTGCTCTGGAGCAACTGTTGCTAATGCAGCCGCTAAAGCTTCAAGTTCACCACCGTCAACTTCGATTGCTTGGTTGCCCGCTTCATAGCCGATTGCGTCTTTAGCCGCGGCAATGATGTCAGCGCTTGGCTGAAAAAGAGGGGCTTGGTAATAAACTTCTAACCATTCGCCTTTTGTATTTTTTGTGCCTAAGCCAATCGCAAATGCAGTGCTCATAATAAAATCCTTACTTTAAAGAGTGAATAAGTGTTTAACGGGTTAATTAGGAATTAATAAATTCTTGGTATTCTTCGGCTTTAAAGCCCAATAACTTGCTATCGGCGTCATTAATTAATAGGGGACGCTTGATGATCGATGCATTGTCTAACATGATCTGGATAGCAGAGGCTTGATCAACAGATTCTTTAACATCTTCGGGAAGCTTACGCCAAGTGGTACCGCGCTTATTGACCAATGCTTCCCAGCCTAGGTCTTTTACCCAGTTATTAAGTATTTCAGGGCTTAAACCGTCTTTTTTATAATCGTGAAACTGGTATTCAATACCTTCCGCTTCCAGCCATTTACGGGCCTTCTTGATGGTATCGCAATTCTTTATTCCAAACATTGTGATCATAATGGCCCTTAAAACGGCTATAGCGTGCTTAATATGAAAATTGGGCGGCTATGTTACCAAAAAGCCAGTGCATTTTCACATATTGTCTACTTTACTAAATCTGCAGGTGGCATCTTGTTATTTAATTCATACTACCTTTATATTCCTTTTTAGGAATATACTTCTGTTGTGAGTAGTGAATTCTTAATGAAAAGGTGGCATCACCATTTATAGAGTATTAGTGAACTAGCCCACAAAGAGACAAGTTTTAACATTAAGCTGCTTGTTTGAGGTACGACAAAAAAATAAAATAGCTCTGATATTGATATATCAAAGAAGTGTTCTATTTAGAATGATGCTAAGTAGAGGCTATTTAGCCGTTAAAAATTAAAATAGAAGGCAATCGAATTTCTAATTCAATCCTAATAATAATCTTCAGTATTCTGTCAATGGCCTGTTACGCCGATGATGCAATTAAACTAGAAGCTGAAGAAAAAATACACGTTGCTGATATTAACAAAGAGCAGGTAGTCAAAAATGACCCTGTCGGTGAGGATACGTCGGGTGAATTCTGTGTTGCTGAAACTTTCAATGACGTCGTTAGCTGGTTGGTAGAAAAGCTTGAAGCCCTTGATGAGAAGTACCTGAAGAAATCAGGCGGTGAAAAAATAGCTGAGCCTAAAAGTGAGCCTAGTGCAAGGTATGGGCGAGTTGAAGAGGTTATCTTACCTAATCAGCCTCTAAATTTAACCCTTCCTGATGAAGCGCATCAGGGCTCAATGGAAATTGGTCAGGGGGAAGTACGTCAACTTCCCGATCTATTTTCTGATCAAGAAAATCAGCCCTATGTGAAAGAAAAACCGAGTGCGTCCTTTGGTGGCCGTATACTAATGGATGATGCAGAGCTAGACGGCATGGAAGAATATCGTTTGAAGGATATGACGAATGCAGTCCGCGGTGCTGAAGTATCGCTAGAGTTTAAAACTAACTAGCTTTTTGCTTGTAAACACAATGCCATCCATTGCTCGATTCCTGCGGTGCGAAATTTCTGTTGATGCAAAATAAAATAGAATTGGCGTTCAAAGTCCCGCTGTGGCACGGGCAGGCGCACTAAACTTCCACGTTTGAATGCATCTTCTAAGGTAATTTGAGACAAACAACCCAGCCCCAAATTGGCTTCGACAGCGCGTTTAATAGCTTCCGTATGCTGAAGCTCATGAGCGACGTTCAAATCGGGTAAAATACCATGCATAGCCCGTTCAAAAGCTTGTCGAGTACCCGAACCTGCTTCTCGCAAAATCCAACTTGCTGCCAATAAGTCCTTATCCGTGATGGTATTTTTTTGCGCCAAGGGATGCTCAGGACTGCAAAATACTGCCAGCTCATCATCTCTCCAAGGAATAACATCCAAATCAGAATGCTGTAATTCGCCTTCGATGAGACCAATATCTAGGTCAAAGTTTAGCACTTTTTGGCTAATGCTCGAGGTATTGGCCACTTCCAAACTGATATTCGCATTGGGTTGAAGGCGCATCATTTCAGCCATGATATTGACTGCTAAGTAGTTACCAATGGAGAGCGTCGCCCCGACTTTCAAATGACCTGCATCGGCATGCTTTAATAACGATTGCTCTAGGTCAGAGGCTTGGGCCAATAGGCTTTCAGCTTTCGGACGCATTAAGCGTCCTTGTTCATTTAGTTGTAAGCGCTTGCCAATGCGATCAAATAGCTGAACATCAAATTGTTGTTCTAATTCTTTTAGTGCAGAGCTGGCGGCACTTTGAGACATATTGAGGGCTTCTGCAGCTTTACTAACATTCTGTTGATGGGCAATTCCCAGAAAGACTTCTAACTGACGTAATGTATAGCGCATAGATTTTCTTATTTATTAGTTCGTATATTAGTAAAATCGATAAGTGTAATAGATATAATCTGTTTTTCTGATTAGAAAGTCTAGGCTATTCTGCAGGTAGATAAAGATTATTGATTCGAAAATAACAATGAGTGAGGCAAGCTGTGAGTAAAATGATTCGCGAGACTGTAACGAAAGTTCATCATTGGAATGATACCCTGTTTAGCTTTAATACGACCCGTAACCAGGGCTTACGCTTTAAAAATGGCCATTTCACCATGATAGGCTTAGAGATTGATAACAAACCTCTACTACGTGCTTATAGTATTGCCAGCGCTAACTACGAAGATGAAATGGAGTTTTTTAGCATTAAGGTACAAGACGGCCCATTAACTCAGCACTTACAAAATTTAAAAGTGGGTGATGAAATCTTAGTGGGAACTAAGCCAGTAGGAACCCTAATCGCGGATCATTTATTACCAGGAAAAAACCTGTATCTACTCAGTACGGGAACGGGTTTAGCGCCCTTTATGAGTATTATTAAAGACCCTGAGATATACGAACAGTTTGATAATGTGATTTTAACGCACGGTGTGCGTGAAACTTCAGAGCTCGCGTATAAGCACTTTATTGAAGAAGAATTACCAAACAATGAATACTTCGGCGATGTCGTGCGCCAAAAGCTGAAGTACTACCCAACCGTGACGCGTGAAGAGTTTCGTAATCAAGGCCGCTTAACCGACTTGGTAGAAAGTGGAAAGTTGTTCTCTGACTTGGGATTGCCTGATATCAATCTTGAACATGACCGTTTCATGCTGTGTGGTAGCCCAAGTATGCTGAAAGACTTCTGCCAAATTTTAGATGATCGTGGCTTTGAAGAAGCCCGTAAAGGCGAGCAGGGCCATTATGTGATTGAGCGTGCATTTGTTGAGAAATAGAGGCTCCTTAGTTTTTAATGGTTAAAAATTTAATTATCCAGGTATGCGCATTGAGCTTCAACATCCCAAGGCGCATACATGTTCACAAGGGATGAGCCTGGAATGACCACATCCATCAGCGTATTGACTGCGAGTGTTGTTAAGCCCGCTTTAAAACCAAATTCAACGGTTACTTTCTTCCATGGCTGACCTTGGCAATTTTCATAGAGGTTAACCGGATAGCTTATTTCTACCATGCCATTCAGTGTTGTATCATGCCATTGAGAATGTGTTCTTGTTTTTGCATTCTCTAGCTCAGGCGTTAATTGAGTAAAATGCATGGTGCTGCAGCCTGTGATTAACAGAATCGCTAATAGCGCTGAGAATTTTTTTATTATTAATATTGTATTAGTCATAAATGGGCAGCTCTTCACACCATACTTTTGCCGTTCTTGGGGCGTATATAAAAAAAGTAACAACACCACGGAGCCAATCGGAGGACGTTAATACAGCCTGCATTTGTTCGACTCTGCGGTCACCGCATACTTCACTGGTATTGATCTCATGCTCACCCATTAACCCCCAAAAATAGTAGTCTTTACTGTCACTATAATCAGGCGCGCGCTTTTCTTTAATACCGCCATAGGGACGCATGGTTACACTTGAACATGCTGTCAGCAATAGGGTGAATATTAATAAATAGCACTTGCTACGCAAGTTCTTATTGTTAATTAATGTTTGCATATTTTTCTACTCATAATCAATCATGGCGAGTTACTTGTGTATTAAACGATACTTTAAAACAAGCGCCACCTAAGGAAGAATTAGAAATTTCGATATTAGCTTGATAAGCATCTAATATTTCTTTGACTAAGGCCAAGCCCATTCCTTGCCCTGCTTCTACGGTATCTAAGCGAACGCCACGTTGCAATATGGCTTCTCTTTGTAAAGCAGGAATTCCCAAGCCATCATCGGAAAAGCAGAGTACCAGAGTATTATCGCTATGTTCTATTGTTATCACGATAACGTGGCTGCCATACTTGCAGGCATTATCAATTAAGTTGCCTAAAATTTCCATGAGGTCATCCTCATCACCTTGAAAATAACATTCTTGAGCGATGACTAATTCAATCGATAAACCTTTGTCGGCATAGACTTTGTGCATGGCATCAACAATGGAGTTAACCATTGGGGAAATAGGGATTTTGTTAATGTGTAGCCCTTGAAAGCCATGTACAGCACGCTGTAGTTGATAGCGAATTGTATTCGTCATCTTACTTACTTGTGATTTCATATATTCATGATCTTTTTTATCAATGCTTTCTTTGTATAAAATACCTTGTATAACACTGATCGGTGTCTTCAAACTGTGCGATAAATCAGCTAAAGAATTTCGATAGCGATTTCGTTGATTCTGTTCGACTTTTAATAAATGGTTTAAGTTTGAAGTTAAAGGACGAAGCTCTTTAGGGTAGTCGCCAGTGAGCTTATCCTTGTCACCGGCCTGTATGTCTTTTAAATCGTTGCTTAAATGATGCAGTGGCTTTAAGCCCCAGCGCAATACAATCAACTGCATAATAAATAGGAATATACCGGCTGAGAGTAATAAAATAATAAGTGTATTTCGGTATTCAGCAAGATCTTGATTAATGGACTTCATGTCTTCAATCAGCAGGATGTTAAAAGTACTGCCTTTGCCATCGCCCAAGTCTACGCCATAACGGGCAATGAATAATTCTTCACTGCCATTTTTAGCAAGACTATACTGCCAGAGTCCTACTTGGATAATAGACGGTGAAAAATTGGGTAGTTTTTTTGCCGAAATAGATGCCCAAACACGTTGCTGGTGCTCGTTTAGAATAATCGCATAGAGTCCAGATTCTAATTGATTGAAATGCTGATCAGATAGCATTTCATCTAATAGAAGTTGCTGATTATAAAATTCAACTTGAGCAAGAATGCTGTAGCTATGAACTTTTAAGCGTTCTTTCAATGCTTTCATCTGAACTACCGAGAACGATTGTAATAATAAAAAGCCACCACTGATCGCAAGGGCTATCAGCATGATGGAGGTCATTAATAACAAACGAACTTTCAGTGAATTTAGCATGACTTAAGGTATTGCATTGAATTGGTAACCACGGCCGCGAAGAGTCACTATGGGATTAAAACCGTCTTTGATCGCAAACTTCTTTCTTAAGCGCGCAACTAAGACTTCAACAACATTACTATCTCGATCAAAATCTTGATCATATAAATATTCAGTTAGTCGGGTTTTAGAAATGACTTCGTTAGGACGGCGCATCATATATTCAAGAATTTTATATTCGAATGCCGTTAGCTCTATTGGCTGCCCAGATAGGGTAACTTGCTGGCTTTCTATATCCAGTGTAATAGGACCTAAGCTTAACTGAGCGGAGTGACCCGTAATTCTTCGTAATAGAGCACGACTACGAGCGACAAGTTCTTCTATATGAAAAGGTTTTTCCATGTAGTCATCGGCACCTGATTCCAGCCCTTCCACTTTCGCTTTCCAGCCGCCACGTGCTGTTAATATGAGAATGGGCAATTGGCAGCCATCTTTTCGTAGCCGACTGATCAGCTCGATACCATCAATCTTAGGTAGGCCTATGTCAATAATAGCTAAGTCATAACTGTATTCGCTGGCTTGATAATAACCTTCAAGGCCATCACTTGCGCCTTGGCATTGATAGCCTTCATTGGTTAAACCATGACATAGCTGTTGCTGTAAATTGAGATCATCTTCCACAATTAAAATTTTCATGGTTTAGCCTCTTCTGCTTTTATTTTAATGTTAGAGGGGGTGAAAAATTCAGCGGAAAAAGCATTTACATTAACAATGGAAACTGTGCCTTTATCAGAGAGTATTTTTATTTTGTAATAAGGAGGTGGGCCCGTTTTAAATTGGCTGCGTAAAATTTTACCTTGGTATTTCCCTAAAACGGTATCAATAGCCTGCTGAACGGAGATTAGATGGTGGCTAGGCGGGGTGACGGCAGAGGGAGCAGCTTGGGTACCAGGCTGTCGTTGGATTTCGCTCTCCATCCATTGGGTGAAAGGAGAGAATAGACTTTCAACCCATTGTGTAGGAGGAGCAATTTGTTTCTCAACCCAGCCTTCTTCAATAACATGATTAACGGCGCTGTTATGATTTTCAGGCACAGTCGTGCTATCTGCTTGTAAATCAAAAGATAGCAGTAAGGTACTTACATAGAATGAAAGAATGTATCGGTAACACCCTTGATATCTGTTCACGGCTATATAGTGCTCTTGGAAATGAATCTAACGTCTGTGGATATTAGCATTATAGTGAAAATAGCTGAACCTTAGCTGAATGAGGATATACACAAATAAAATGTGTTCGTTAAGCTTGAGTTCATCTAACGACATTATAATAGTCAGCATAACAGCTTGTTTCTTAATCATAGAGCTGATTCTTTAAGGGATTCTAAATGAATACTGCTTATTACGATATGTTGATATTACTTCAGCAGCAAACTCAGGCGCTGATTCGACGTAATGCGAAAATTAGGGTGTCAGATGAAAATTTTGGCGTTGAAATTAAAATACTAAAAAGTAGGCGCGTTAGTTTTAGCAATACTTATGCAGAAGCCAGGTGATGAGAGCAAACAAAGCTCGTTTATTATTATTCAAATCAATCGCCGTAAAATTTAGCGAAATACAAATAAGGGAATCTCTTATGTTAAGAGTATTAGTGATGTCTCTAATACTGGTTGGCTCAGGCTGTGCCAGGCTTGATCATATTCAAATCAGTGATATTGACCAAAGCCAAGGTAGCTTGAAAGCAATTTCTGTGAAAATCAGTAATACGGGTTTTAATGCGGCGGAGACCGTCGCTATTGCGGGTGCGCTAGCTCAGTCGGATAGCACTAAAGAAAGCTTAGGTGACTTAGCGACACTATTAGCGCTTGTTAATATGGGTCCTACCACAGGTAATCCTGTCTATAACGATCACTATGCAGAAAATATTCTAATGCAGCTTCATCAGCAATGTGCGAGCGGGAAGATTACAGCGATTAGAAATGTTCGCGAGGGTTTGTCCTATGGACCTGTGAGCGGTGAAGTAGTACGTATTGATGCTGATTGCATATTATAAATTTTTGGAGAATCTCATGAAAAAATTATTTGTTACCCTAACCTCAATTATCGCTATTAGCTTCTTGTCTGGCTGCGTAAGTTTGGACTCAGTATCTTTGACTCAGTTACCTGAAGATCGTGATCACTTAGTCACTGCCAGTGCTTCGGATATTTTATTTTTAGGGTTTACCACGCAAAATGATTTTGTTGACGAAGCAGTCGAAAGTCTAAAGTCTAAATGTCGAGGTGGAAAACTGACCGGTATTTTGACTAAACACCAAACCACATCGTATGTATTGGTATTTAAGCGAGAAGTGATTGCTAGTGGTTACTGCAATACAGAAGAGGCTTAAACAATGAAGAAAATCATTATTACCTGCGTATTTCTACCGTTATTTTTATTAGCGGGCTGTACTCATAGTATCCATATGGTACACACCGATGGTTTTAGTTCAGGCATACCTGCAAGCGATAAAGTATATTATGTTGAGGCTGTAGCAAGCCAGGATGTTGTTTTCTTTTTTGCCTTTGATACGGATTATGTCGACGAGGCTAAGTCCATGCTTGAGCAGCAGTGTCCGGGGAAACTGTCAGCGGTGAGCACTCAGTACTCCACCTCTCATGGCTTTTTTCATTGGACGAATAAGATATTGATGAAAGGACTGTGTGGATAAATTTGTCGGAATCGAACCTAGCCAAGCTCCGTGGTTATACTGCACAATGAAAGTAATATAATAACTCAGTTTGCAGGGACGTTTCATGAAGTTTTTTATCACCGTATCACTCGCTTTTACGCTGCTAGTCTCGATGGTTGCAGGCCGCCATTACATGGGTTTTGTTGACCTTGATTTGAATACTGTTAAAGCACTCTATGCCAATGAAGAATCGCAATTTATTAAACTAGAGGGCCTACAGCAGGGCATTCAGTTGCACTATCGTGATGAAGGTCTTAGCGCCGACGAAAATCCGGATGCTCCTGTGCTATTTTTATTGCACGGTATTATGGCGAGCCTTCATACGTGGGACGGTTGGGTTGAAGTCTTGCAGAATGATTTTCGTATCATTCGAGTCGATATCCCAGGGTTCGGTTTAACCGGCCCGTATGCGGATGGCATTTATAATGTCGAACGCTCGGTTGATATGGTTGATCAGCTGACGGATAAACTCGGTATTGAGTCGTTCTTTTTAGCTGGTAACTCTATGGGAGGATATATCTCATGGAATGTTGCTGCGGCCCATCCCGAGAAAGTAAAACGACTTATTCTGGTCGATGCGGCGGGTTATCCTTTTAAACCGCCAATGATGCTTGAGCTTTTACGTACGCCAATTCTAAAAGACAGCATGGCGCTTGTTACTCCACGATTCATTGTTACCCAAACGCTAAGTGAAGTTTATGGTGACGCGAGTAAAGTAACGGATGATGTTATTGATCGCTACCATGATTTAATGTTGCGTACCGGTAATCGTAAGGCCGTCGTTGATGTATTCGCCAGTATGGCTCATTTGGACAATACTAAGATTAAGCAGTTAAAAGTGCCGACGTTAATTCAGTGGGGCGAGGCGGATGTTTGGATTCCATTAGTGAACGCCGCAAAGTTTGCTGCGGATATTGAAGATGCCAAAACGATTATTTATCCAGGCGTAGGGCATATTCCAATGGAAGAAATTCCACAGCAGTCGGCTAATGACGCAAAAGATTTTTTGTTATCACTAATCGAAGAGCCGCAAACAATACAGGCGTTATCGGTGACTCCCGTTATTTTATAAGCCGCTACGTCATAAATAGTGGAGTTATAACGAGCGACGCGGATCAACGATGATATTGGCAAAGATTAAACCGGCGACCAGAGACATTAGTATTAAAAATGCTTGGCTGCCGATTTGATCAATGTGCAAGATTTCTTGTCCTGAGATTGCGCTATTCAACCCCATATAAATTTTACTGCCGGGTACGAGAATAACGATCCCTTGTAATAAAACGATCGCCGCGGGCGCTTTCAGCCAACGGGCATAAAGGTTGGCATAGATACCAATCATTAAGGCGGCAAAAAAAGTCCCTAACGCAATACCAAAATAAGCAGAAGCGAATAGACTCGTTCCATGAGCCAGGAAGCCCGCACTGATGCCCCAAGGCGCATCTTTAAGGCGGATCTTAAACATCACCATTAGACAAAAAGATAAGATCAATACCGCCAACCAGCTACTCCAGCTGGGTAGAGGCATAGCGATCTCTGTGCTAGTTGCAGGAAGTAGATAACTCCAGCAGGCTTCTCCTATAGCAAAACCTAATACCGCACCAAAATACAATTTGAACATCACCATGAGTGCATCCATGACCCGAGCTGTGCCTGATATTAAATCTCTAGCCGAAAGTTCAGATAAACCCACCGTAAGCGCTAAACCTGGAATAAAGACAATGATGCTGGCGAGTACGACTAAGGAGCTGTTCAGGGTCGGTAAAAGGTAGCTAATACCCGAAGCAAAGAATGCTGCCATCATGGCGGTTAAAGGTTCTAAGGCTGATTGTATGCGAGTAGACTTTTCGGCCCAATACACCCAGAAAAAAACCATTAAGCCAAGAATAAAGGATACGCCTACATCAACCCAACTGGTGCCCATCAGCATGCTGAAGGCCCCACTGGCAAATCCAAAAGAAATGAGGTTGATGGTATGAGAATAGGGATTAGGTTTTTGGGTGATTTCTTCTAAGCGTAAGAAAGCTTCATCTAAATCTCGTTGGCCCGAACATAGCTCTGCAACGAGTTCATCCGTGCGGGATAATAAGCCAAGGTCAAGATCTCCAGGCTGCACCCGCGTAATATAGGTATGTTCTTGGTTTTCACGATCGCCTTTAGGCCAGAAAATGCAGGTTATGGTGGTAGGGCTTATTAAAAAAGAACCGTCCATCTCAAGGGCTTCACTGATCTTAAGCAAGTGAGCCTCCAACTGATAGGCCGGTGTTCCGCATTGATGCAGGGTCTTAGCCAAGCTAATCAAGAAACGGCGTCTTTTTTTAAATAAGTCTGAAGGCATAAGTCATTTCAGTATTTGGGTATGAAAACAAAAAAGCCTGTTAAAAAAACAGGCCAGTTTCAAGTTGTGCTTCGTCAGTCATCATATCTTTGTGCCAGGGTGGATCAAAAATAAGTTGTACTTTAACGGATTCAACATTAGGCACCTTGGCGACGCGGTATTCAACATCGCTAATTAATACCGGCCCCATTCCACACGTTGGCGCAGTGAGCGTCATACGGATGATGACCTTTTTATCGTCGATATCAATGCCGTAAATTAAACCTAAGTCTAATAAATTTACCGGTAGCTCTGGATCGAAAATAGTTTTTAAGGCTTGGCGAATCTGTTCTTCATGAACTAAACCATCACCACTATTTTCAAACGTAATTTCTTCTGATTCAAGGCCAATTAACGCTGCATCTGTACCATCAACTCGCACCATGTTGCCATTGAACGTTAAGGTGTAGTTGCCACCGAGGGCCTGATTAATCGTTAAAAAAGAACCCGCTGGCACAATAGTCGGCTGACCACTAGGTACTCTTCGTGCAGGACAGTCCTGCTGGGAAACAACCATGCGTTTTTCCACGAGATTGCTCCTATTAAACTGAAAATGATTCGCCGCAACCACAAAGGTCTTTGGCATTGGGATTATTGAACTTGATCGTGCTGTTTAAGCCTTCTGTCGTATAGTCGACTTCTGTGCCTTTCACCATTGCAAGATATTCGGTCGGAACATACAGCGCGATATCGTCAGCAACTTGAAAGCACGTATCTTCAGCTAGAGGTATCGTCACAAATTCGATATCGTATTTGAAACCTGAACAGCCACTTTTTTTAACGCCAATACGAACACCTGTAGCATCAGAGTTTGCTAATAGTTTACGCACATGAATCATCGCCGCTTCAGTCATGCTGACTTGCTGGCTTTGTTGATTGGCTGCTGCACTTGGATCAAAAGTTTCTATTGTCATAATTTATCTCTTCAAGAAAAATGCTTAGTCTTTTTATAAGCGTTAGCCCTAACGATAGGGGGAGCTTACAGCAAAAACATTTTTACTTTTTCAATCGCTTTAAACAGGGCGTCGACTTCTTCTAATGTATTGTAGAAGGTAAAAGACGCACGTACCGTACCTGGAATATCGAACTGTTCCATTACCGGCATTGCACAGTGATGGCCTGTGCGAACTGCTATGCCTTGCTGATCTAATAATGTGCCCACATCGTGTGGGTGAGTACCGTCAATTAAAAAGCTAAAGACACTGGCTTTGTTTTTACTGGTACCAATTAAACGCAGACCATCTGTTTGCGCTGCCAATTCATTTGCACGGGCGAGTAACGCATCTTCGTGTTTAGCAAGAGCGATACGGTCGAGACTGTTCAAATAATCAACCGCTGCGGCCATGGCAATAGCGCCAGCAATATTTGGTGTGCCTGCTTCAAACTTATACGGTAAAACGTTATAGGTCGTCTTCTCAAAGCTAACATGCAAAATCATTTCGCCGCCACCTTGATAAGGAGGCATGGCATTTAATAATGCTTCTTTGCCATACAAAACACCTAAGCCCGTTGGGCCAAATAGCTTGTGACCAGAAAACGCATAGAAATCACAATCCAATGCTTGTACATCAATATCCCAATGAGCAACGGCTTGTGCGCCGTCGATCAAGGTTTTAGCGCCGACTTTATGCGCTTCACGAATGATGTCTTCAACGGGGTTCAAGGTACCCAGTGCATTCGATACATGGACGACCGCAACGAACTTTGTTTTATCACTTAGCAGCTTTAAATAGCCGTCATAATCCAACGAACCGTCGTCTAAAACTGGGATCACTTTTAAAATCGCACCGGTCTGCTCGCAAACCATCTGCCAAGGTACGATATTCGAGTGATGTTCCATACCCGAGATGATTATTTCATCGCCAGGCTTCACATTAGATCGAACCCAAGTTTGTGCAACTAGGTTAATAGACTCTGTGGTACCACGAGTCCAGATGATCTCTTCGCTTTTTTCTGCGTTAAGAAACTTCTGCATCGTGATGCGCGCATCTTCAAACATCTGCGTCGCTTGATCACTTAACGTATGAGCGCCGCGGTGCACATTAGAATTCGTGGTGCGGTAATAATTAGCAATGGCATCGATAACAACCTGTGGCTTTTGTGTGGTCGCACCGTTGTCGAGATAAACCAGTGGCTTGCCGTTAACTTGCTGATGCAAGATCGGGAAGTCAGCACGAATTTGTTCGATGTCCATTTTTTTGCTATCGCTCATATTTCACTCTTTACTTAAAACCAAAAAGTTATTTTGCTAAGAAATGTAAGAAACATTTTTGGGTGTTTGTGTAGCAAATATGCGAGGCAGGGAATGCCGAACTAAGGCTACAGGGAAGTATTTACGCCGTTTTGTGGAATAAATACCCAATCATGTTTCGTTTTCTAAAGTTGCAAAATTTCTTCCACTAACCAATGTGCTTCATTAATTCTTCGTCACGACCAAAGCGCTGAGCTAACAATGGACGAATCAAATTACGAATAGCATCGAGTTCAAGATTTTCTAATAATTCATTAATAAAACCAAAGCTCAACATGACGTCAGCTTCTGCAGCGCTAATGCCACGGGACTGTAAATAGAAACGCGCTTGCTCATCTAACTGAGCAATCGTCGCGCCGTGTGCACAGCGTACATCGTCGGCGTAAATTTCTAACTCTGGCTTGGTATTAATCGTA
>Ga0209292_1000033_pt1 | contig 208858 bp, 170 predicted proteins | sample GOMGulsemesocosm_2_FD_184634 | JGI IMG/M metagenome (GOLD analysis project Ga0209292, IMG submission 184634) | Methane-oxidizing microbial communities from mesocosms in the Gulf of Mexico - GOM9C Gulf of Mexico (SPAdes) (version 2) | ecosystem: Environmental > Aquatic > Marine > Cold seeps...
TGCCCACTTGTGCTGGTTAAAATACCCCAAGAATTCGTTGCTCTCAATTCCAATAGCCAGCTATTGCTCAATCGAGCGCCTTACCTTGATTTATTTTTCCTTCGCACAACAAGATCACAAACTTAATTGAATTGGTATTAAATGCTACTCGCCAAAATTAGGTAGAATACCGCTACGACTATGGTCAAAAACTAATGATGTTTCTACTGTGGTAACTTCTTCACGAGATGTGATGTTTTTGAAAACAAACTGACGTAAATGTTCACTGTCTTTTACTGACATATGAATATAGTAATCATAGCTACCACCCATGTGGTATAAATTTAATATCTCAGGATACATTAATAAATCATCGCGTAATGAATTAACAATTTCTTCAGAATAGGGTTGGAGTCGAATTGCTGCAATGGCTTCGATATTGCCACCGATGGTTTTTAAGTTAACATCAATAAAAGCACCTTTAATGACACCACTTTGTTTGAGACGTTTAACTCGTTCTAAACAGGTAGACGGGGCGATACCAATTTTGGCAGCAAGTTCTTTATTCGTAATATCTGCATCGTCATATAGTATGGTTAATACTTGTAAATCGATACTATCGAGCTTCTTCATTAGTCACCTGTAAATTTATTACCACTTTATTAAGTAAATATTACACTTAATTTAGGTAAAGACACTAGCTAAATAATCACCTTTTTTGAATTATTGACGTTAAACGAAGATATATCCGAATTTATTTTAGCTTTTAAGTCATATTCTTGTGTTATATCATGATAAAGTCGTTACAAATAATCACATCGATAATGTTTGCCAGCACCCTATGTTGTGACATATTATGGCATTATCTCTCGATGTTTTGACAATATCTTCCGGTATTTTAACTTCAGCTAGAAAAATAAAAAAGGCTTACTCTATGACTTTGCTTTGGATACCTTTGCTATCCTTACTCGGCAGTATTATTTCTTCTATGACGGGGAAATTATCACGTAATCAATCAACTGCGTTAACTATGTTAATGCCGATTATCGCATTATTAATGACAATTAGCTTAGCTCCTGCCGTTTTTTCTGGTGAAGCTATTCGACAAACAATTTCCTGGATCCCTCTACTAGGTATCGATATCGCCTTTCGTTTAGATGGCTTAGCGCTGCTGTTTGTTTTTATGATTCTAGGCATTGGCATATTAGTGATTTTCTATGCTCGTTATTACCTCAGTAGTAATGATTCCATGCCGAAACTATATGCTTATTTGATGTTATTTATGACTGCAATGCTAGGTATTGTGATGTCGAATAATATCATTCAACTTTGGTTCTTCTGGGAACTTACTAGTATTAGCTCATTTTTGTTAATTAGTTATTGGTGGCACAAAGCAGAAGCACGTAAAGGTGCGATAATGGCTTTAGCTGTAACCGGCGGCGGTGGCCTCGCATTACTTGCGGGTTTGTTGTTATTGGGCAATATCGTTGGCAGTTATGATTTAGACATCATATTAGCCAGTAAAGAGATTATTCAAGCGCATGCTTGGTACGAAGCGACCTTAATACTAATATTGATTGGTGCTTTTACTAAGTCTGCACAATTTCCTTTTCATTTTTGGTTACCACATGCCATGGCGGCGCCAACACCTGTTAGTGCTTATCTTCATTCGGCGACTATGGTTAAGGCTGGTATTTTCTTATTAGCACGTTTTTATCCTGCTTTAGCTGGTACTGATATTTGGTTTATTATTGTCAGTTTAACCGGATTAACTACCTTATTATTTGGCGCATATGTGGCGTTATTTAAACATGATTTAAAAGGCTTGTTAGCCTATTCAACTATTAGCCACTTAGGTTTGATAACCTTACTTTTTGGCTTAGATACTAAGCTTGCGGCAGTCGCGGCAATTTTTCATATCATTAATCACGCAACCTTTAAAGCCTCTTTATTTATGGCAACAGGTATTATCGACCATGAAACGGGTACGCGTGATATGCGAAAACTCAACGGTATGTGGCGATTTATGCCTTATACGGCAACGCTTGCTATGGTTGCTGCTGCTGCGATGGCAGGTGTTCCACTATTAAATGGCTTCTTGTCTAAAGAAATGTTTTTTGCTGAAACTTTACATCAACAACTACTCGGCTCGATGTCTTGGCTTATTCCAATACTTGCTACCATTGCAGGCGCTTTTGCGGTGGCTTATTCAGCTCGTTTTATTCATGATGTGTTCTTCAATGGGGAGCCGATAGATTTACCTAAACAACCAAGTGAGCCACCTCGTTATATGCGTGTGCCAATTGAGGTGTTAGTTGCCTTATGTCTTGTTGTCGGAATATTCCCTAATTTTGTTGTTGACGACATTTTAACCGCGGCATCCTTTGCAGTACTCGGTGGTTATGTACCTGAGTTTAAAGTTGCACTGTGGCATGGTTTTAATTTACCACTATTAATGAGTGGCTTTGCAGTAGCTGGTGGTTTGTTGATTTATACCCAACGTCGTTATTTGTTTCAATTTCAAGCATCGTTACCTGCTTTGAATGCAAAAAAAGCCTTCGATGGATTTATTTATGCACTAACAAAATGGTGTCAGGGTAAAATCAGCGCTATTGAGAATGGCTCTTTACAACGTTACTTAATGTTAATGTTTTTACTGGTATTACTTTTTGCAGGCTGGCCATTATTTGAAATGAGTCAATTAAGTGGCGAAAAACCGCTTACTCCTATTGATGTTCATAATGCCATGGGTGCTGCTTTGTTGATGGTTGGCGCGGTTAGTACCGTTATTTGGTATCGTGCTCGCGTAGTGTCATTGTTGATGCTCTCGGTCGTTGGTTTAATGGTGTCAGTTGCGTTTACTCGTTTTTCAGCTCCAGATTTAGCCCTAACGCAATTAACCGTTGAGGTTGTCACCATTATTTTACTTATGTTGGCGTTGTTTTTCCTACCACAGAACTCACCAAAAGAGTCTAGCTCGACGCGTGTTGTGCGTGATTTAGGAGTATCAGCTGCTTTGGGTGTCGTGGTGGGTAGTATTTGTTACGCCTTAATTACTCGTCCATTTGAGTCTATTTCAGATTTTTTCTTAGCAAATGCGAAAACAGGCGGCGGTGGTACTAACGTTGTTAATGTTATTTTGGTTGATTTCCGTGGTTTTGATACCTTAGGTGAAATTTGTGTACTGGGTATTGCTGCTTTAGGTATTTACAAGGTGTTAGTTAATTTACCGTTATTTATCCCGACTAGTGATAGTGAAGGGCGCCCTTGGGCGAAGGAGCGCCATCCAGTGTTATTGGCTAGTATCTCCCAGTCATTATTACCTTTGGCATTATTAGTATCGTTTTATATATTCTTACGTGGCCACAATTTACCTGGTGGTGGATTTATTGCAGGCTTAGTGACGGCTGTTGCCTTTATTTTACAGTACATAGCTCATGGCTCAAATTGGATTGCTGAGCGCTTAACTATAAATTATCGCAAGATTATTGCTTCAGGCATTGCTATTGCACTATTTACGGGGGTTGGCAGTTGGTTATATGGTAAACCTTTCATGACCACTTGGTTTGATTATTTTGATATCCCTTTAATTGGTGAAATTGAACTCGCTAGTGCCTTGGTCTTTGATTTGGGGGTTTATATCACGGTTGTTGGTTCTACCTTAATGATTTTGGCAAGTTTGGGCCAATTAACTACCAATGAGTCTACAGAAGAGGTGAACATTTAATGGAGTTACTTTACGCATCCTGCGTTGGACTTTTAGTATCTTGTGGCGTGTTTTTAATATTACGTGCTAGAACATTTCCTGTGGTATTAGGGTTAACTATGTTTTCTTACGCGGTAAATTTATTCTTGTTTTCATCTGGTCGCCTAAGCCTTAATAAAGCTGCGGTACTTGGTTATAGTTCGGAATATGCTGACCCTCTACCGCAAGCTTTTGTATTAACTGCCATCGTCATTGGTTTTGCTATGACTGCTTTTGTGGTTATTTTAGCGATTAGAGGTCGGGCCGATTTAGGTAATGATCATGTAGATGGTCAGCTTCCGATTAACAATAACAATAACAATAACGATAAAAAGGTCAAAGTATGATCGAACATTTGACATTTTCACCTGTTTTATTGCCTATGTTGGCAGGTGTGTTTTTATTGATGCCACCACTGGGGACAAATAAAGGTAGCAGAAGAATTACCTCTGTAGTGCTAAGTATTTTTACCTTTGTTGCTTCCTTAGCGTTATTGCTAAAAGTACAAGCTGAAGGTACACAGGTTTATGCCATTGGTGATTGGAGTGCGCCTTTTGGTATAGTATTAGTTGCTGACCCGTTATCAGTTTTATTAGTTTGTTTAACTACGCTGCTTGGCATTGTTTGCACGTTATATGCGAGTGCCGGAGATGATGAAAAAGGTAGCTTCTTCCACCCACTAGTACACTTTTTAATTTTAGGTGTAAATGGTGCATTTTTAACAGGTGACGCTTTTAACCTCTTTGTATTTTTTGAAGTTCTATTAATTGCCTCATACTCACTCTTAATGCATGGCGGTGATAAAAAAAATACCCGTGCCGCTTTGCAGTACGTCATCATGAACCTAGTCGGCTCAGCAATTTTTCTGATTGCATTAGGTATTTTATACGGTGTTCTAGGCACGCTAAATATGGCTGATATGGCTCAGAAAGTAGCGCTGTTACAAGGTGATGATGTTTACCTAGCTAAAATAGGTGGCCTGTTATTGCTAGTGGTTTTTGCGTTAAAAGGAGCCTTATTACCGTTACATTTATGGCTACCGAATACTTACGCAACAGCCATGCCTGTTGTGGCGGCATTATTTGCCATTATGACCAAAGTTGGCGTTTACTCTATGATGCGAGTGTATACACTCATTTTTGGCGATGAAGCAGCTGAATTAAGTCATATGGCTCAAAGCTGGCTGTGGTGGTTAGCACTTGCCACTATTACAATGGGAGTTGTTGGTGTTTTGGCGAGCAAAGACTTAAGAAAACTAACGGCTAACTTGGTGATTATATCTGTAGGGACATTAGTTGCACTTGTGGCAGTTCAGACAATTGAAGCCAGCGCTGCTGCTATTTATTACTTAGTTCACTCTACGCTGGTAACAGCGGCACTATTTATCTTAGCTGATCTTATTGCGCGTCAACGAGGTAATATTGCTGATCGTATTACTGCAGGTCCGCCACTGCTTCAACCAAGATTACTTGGGGTTTGCTTCTTAGTCGTTGCTATTGCGGTAATAGGCATGCCGCCACTGTCAGGATTTATTGGTAAAGTGTGGCTACTTAAAGCAACCATAAACGCACAATATACTTTTGTCTTTTGGTCTCTTTATTTACTAGCAAGTTTAGCTATATTATTTGCGGTATCAAAAGCAGGTAGTACCATTTTTTGGCACCATCAATACTCTCTCATAGAAGACAATGTGGCTGACGTTTTAGCACCTTCTCGTGTTCACCCGGCACAAGTAATTGCTTTAATTATTCTTGTTTGTGCTGCGCCATTAATGAGTATTTTTGCTGGACCATTAAGTGAATATGCCACTGGGGCAGCAACTCAGTTACATGATTTTAATAATAATATTAACGTTATTCTATCAGGAGAGCTGTGATGCGTTTGGAAGCAAAATTTAAATGGTTACCTACTCCTTATAGGAGCCTTTTATTATTCATTGTTTGGTTACTATTAAATAACAGCTTATCAGCTGGGCATATCATTTTAGCCATTATTTTAGCGATAGTTATTCCGTTAGCTACCAGCCCATTTAGAACTAAGCAGCCATTAATTTTAAAGCCAGGTTTAGCGCTTCGACATTTAATGTTAGTTCTATATGACATAATAACGGCTAATGTTCAGGTGGCTATATTAATCCTGGGTCCTAATAAAAAACTCACTCCTGGCTTCGTTAAGGTACCACTTGATTTAACACACAGTATGCCAATTACTGTTTTGGCCAGTACTGTGTCACTAACTCCGGGAACGGTTAGCGCAGAAGTATACCCTTGGGCTGAATCTTTGAAAGAAGGTGAAGAACCAGAAGCACGATTTTTACTTATACATGTACTTAATCTTAAAGATGAACAGGCGTTAATAAACACAATAAAAGAACGTTATGAAGCCCCTCTAAAGGAGATATTTCAATGCTAGAAACAGTGATCTTAATTGTATTTTCCATGATAGGTGTGTCTTTATTATTAAACTTATGGCGCTTATTAATGGGGCCTTCTATTCCAGATAGAATACTTGCCCTTGATACTATGTATATCAATACCATTGCATTGATCATTCTATACGGTATGACTATGGGCACTTCATTGTATTTTGAAGCAGCGTTACTGATAGCGATGCTTGGATTTGTAAGTACAGTTGCAGTATGTAAGTACTTGCTACGTGGCGATATTATCGAATAGGTAGTTGCATGAATAGACAATTGACGATTCGAATAGAAATAGAATAGGAACTTAGCGAATGATTGAATGGATTATTTCAATATTATTATTACTTGGCGGCTGCTTTATACTCGTTGGCTCTATTGGGTTAGTGAAAATGCCCGACTTTTTTATGCGCCTGCACGGCCCAACTAAGGCGACAACACTAGGGATGGCATTGCTGTTAACTGCAGCCATGATCTATTTTAGCACCACAGAAGTAGGTTTGAGTGTCAAAGAAATACTTATCTCTTTATTTTTAATATTAACGGCGCCAATCAGTGGCTATATGATGATTAAAACAGCTATTCATCACAAGCTTGACAGTATAGAGCGAACTAAGGGTAAAGATAACATCGAAGATGATGTGTAAGGTTTTATAATTCTGTAGAGTTATCGGAATTAGCTAGCGTATCAATATCATCTTTTCTGTCTGTTTAAAGGTTTAGCTAATCAATATATGGGAGCTACATATTTAACAGCTAAAACATATAAGCATCTAAATACATACCTAGTAAAGTGAGTAACTAATTGCTTTTTGAATATAAAATGCCTTACGTTTTTAATCGTAAGGCATTTGTTTTGGGGGCTAATGTTAGCCATAGTCTGTTTATATATAAGGTACTAATCTACCCGCTATTTATCAGAGTTATGGTTAACTTATAAAGTAATTGTTAGAAATTAACCGTTACTTCATTTGAACACGCAGATGTTGCATCACATATTTGGTAAACAAATTGGTTACCATCTATGCGACGTTCACGGTCACGATAAATACCAGCATTTTCAACGGTATCAATTTTTACACCATTACGGAAAATATCAACCATATCGGCTGTAGTACCTTCCCAAGTGATATCTACACGTAAACGACCTAAGCGAGATTTATATGCACGTTTTACTGCCGCTTCAATGGTTGTTGATGAAACAGTTACCATCATAGTTTCGCTGCTGTTTAAGCCTTCAGCATCGGTCACGGTAAGAGTAACTTCATAGTTACCTGTTTCAGCAAAAGCATGTACAGGGTTTTGTTCACTAGATACGGTACCATCACCGAAATTCCAATCCCAGCTAACCATGTCGTCATTTCTATCAGAGCTGTTATCAGTAAATGTTGCTGTTAACTGTTCAGCCTCATAGCTAAAACTCACGTCAGGTGCGCTAGGTAGTGCTTCACCAATACCAGTAATCGTTAATGCCCAGTTGTTTAATGAGCCATTATCACCTGCTGCGCTATCAGTAACACTCAATACCCAGTCGCCAGTTGCGACTTCACCATTAAATGCTGCTGAGCTAAAGGTTTTATCAATGTTATCGTCACTGCCACCTGAACCACTGTGTAATGCAGCAGAAGTTCCTGAAGGTGAAGTTAACATTACTGTTAAGTCACCAATCCATGTGTGGGTGATATTTACATAAATATCAGAGGCGAATACGGTAATATCATCAGCTATATTGATAGTTGAAGTAATGCCGGCATCATCGTTATCTGGGATATCAACAACCGTGTCATTAGTGTAGGTAAACTCATTTAAACCTTGTGGGTTAACCATTAAACGAACCGTTGACTCTTTCACTAAATCATCACTGGTTGCTGTTACCGTAAAGGTATATTCGCCCCATTGTGTTTCATCAGTGGTTGGAACTGTAAGTTCAAAAGTAGCTCCAGGTGTTGCAGTATCTGTTGACAGTGTTGCACCACCTAAAGAGTCAGCCAAAGTTAAAGCTACATCACCACTCCAATCTGCGATTGAGCCAACATTAAAGCTGTAAGTAGCGGTCTCGCCGGCTACAATCGTGCTTGATGTTGGTGTTGGTGTTAACGTGAATCCTGGCGTAGGATCTGCGTTGTCTAGTGCATTTTTAACGTTTAAGCGTTTGCCCGATGCTGTTTTACCTGCAAGTGCGGCGTTATCATCACCTGAACTCATTAAGAGTGCTTTCATTTCAATGGCGCTTAATGCAGGGTTAACTGACCATGTTAGTGCAGCAGCACCGGTAACATGTGGCGTAGCCATTGAAGTACCTGAGAAAGATGCATATCCACCTCCTGGTACTGTTGATAAAACATCTGAGCCAGGGGCACCTAAATCAACCGTGGTTAAACCCCATTGTGAGAAGCTAGACATACTATCTGTATGGGTAGTACTTGCTACAGATAATACAGAATCATGTGGATAACCTGAAGGGTAGCTGCTTTGTGCATCGTTATCATAAGCATCGTTACCTGCGGCAGCGACAAATAATATGTTAGCCTCTTCAGAAGAGGTTATAGCATCTGAAAGTGCTTGGCTAAATCCGCCACCGCCCCAACTGTTGTTGGTTGCACGAACATTAACACCATTATTTTTCAAATCAACAAAGTAATCAATACAAGTTAATGCGTCAGAAAGACTACCTGAGCCTGAAGCATCAAGGAATTTACAACCAATAATTGAAACATTATGGTTAACACCAACAACCCCTAAACCATTGTTACCTGTTGCACCGATAGTTCCTGAAACATGGCTACCGTGACCTTGATCATCCATTGGGTCGCCGATGCCAGTAATTGCATTAATACCATGTATATCATCGATAAAACCATTGCCGTCGTTATCAATGCCATCACCAGCAATTTCTGCTGAGTTAGTCCAGATATTTGCCATTAAATCAGGGTGAGTATGATCAACACCGGTATCAATTACGCCCACGATCACATCATGGCTACCTGTTGAAATGTCCCAAGCTTCAGGTGCATCGATGTCTGCATCATCAACGCCACCAGTTTGACCTGTATTGTTCATGCCCCAAAGATCAGAGAAGCTGCTATCGTCAGGCGTTAAGCTTGCTTTGACAATATAATCAGGTTCAGCATATAAAACGGCTGGATTTTTACGTAATTTTTCAAGTGCATCTTTTACTGATACATCATTGAGGTTAAATTTGGCTATACGACCATTTTTTAGATTACGATATTTATCATCAATTTCATCACTATTTAAATCAGAGATTTTAGCACTAACAATACTTCGAGCTGAACGGCGATCAAGTTTAGAAGCTCCGTCTTTATAGACAACAATTACAGAATCTGACTTATAAACAGGGGTCTGCTTTGAACTTATCTCTATTGATGCGTTAGCTAATACCGGTATTAACGCTAGTGTTAAGGCTGATAATTTTGCTTTCATTTTATTCTCCATGTTGGATTAAATATTATGTTTCAATTATTTTTAGCTCAGGAATAATCACTAAGCTAACGTCCTTTATTTTAAAATTTCTACTTGCTATAGATTTTTGCAACCTCTTACTTTAATCATAAAAATAGCGGCCTGACTATATAAATGGAATAAACACGACTTTTTCATGACTTTTGTTCGGATATAAATGTAGTTACTTGTGTTTTTTACTACTTTTTTACTACTTTTTATTCACTTGTCACCGAAGCATCTAAACTAGTCCTTTTGTATTAGTTTTTTCATGTTTTACTTATCGTAATTAACATGCTTTAGTGGTTTTTTATTTCATGTTATTGTTTTTGATGTGTTTTGTTAATATACAGAAATAGGGTGGTATTTATTAGTGATAAAATATTGTAGAGTTTTTAACGCAACGAACTAAAGCTAATAGCTCATATCTTTAAGTTGTGTAGGTTTGTGTAATAAATCTATGTGAAACGCCTGTTTTTGATTGTTTTGTTAATTTTAATTAAACGAAGCAATACTAGTTAGATTTGTAATTAAGCTAGGTGTTAAGTTAGGTGTTACATCTATAAAGTAAGTGTATTTAGCTGGGTCAGATAAAGAAAATTCTTTAACGTTATATCGTTAAAGAGAACTACAAAACTATTTTAATCATGCTACTTATTTTTTTAACAATACTATTAGGTATTGTTTTAAAAATGCTATGGAACTACTAACCACCACTAGCAGGTAAGACAAAAAACTGCTTAAACATTAATAATAATCTTTGTGAGTTAATTGTTTACTTACATAAAACAAAATAATAGGGATACATTGTGAAAATTAATAAATCAATAGTCACTTGTGCTGTATTGATGGCACTTGGCCTAAACCAAACAGCTTTTGCGGCTAAAGAAGCAAAAGTTGAAAAACAGACTGCTGTGATTCAATCAGATCTAATGGTTAATGCATTGGGTAACGTAATTGAGTTGTCACAAACATCTAATGAAGGTACGACCTTAGGAAACGAAACGACTATTTTTCAAGAAGGTGATGTAAATGGCACTGGCTTTACTGTGGTAGGTGAAGGTAATGTTGCTGAGATTATTCAGGTTGGTGCTGAAAACTTAGCTGTTGGAACCTATACAGGCAATAATAATAGCTTGTATGTTGAGCAAGAAGGCGAAATTAACGAAACTCAAAACAACGTGACGGGTGATGAAAACAGTGTTGAAGTTACTCAACTAGGCGTTGGTTATTTAGGTTTTGGTAATCGTGCGATTAATGAAGTGGTCGGTGATGGCAATGCCGTGGTAGTTGACCAAGGTGAAGGTGGTCATTGGGCTATTAATTCTGAATTAACTGGTTCGAATAATACCATTGATATTATTCAAGATGGCCAGTGGAATGAGAGTTACTTAACTAGTGTCACAGGTGATGATAATACTATTGAAATCACTCAAGATGGCTATTGGAGCGTTGCGACTATTTCTTTGATTGATGGTGATTCAAACGAATTATCTATTGAACAAGAAGGTGATCGTAATAAGATTACTATTGCTTCAATTGAAGGAGATGAAAATGAAATCTCTATCGACCAAGAAGGTGATAATAATATTGTTGAGTCAACTGTTTTGATGGGGATGGACAATTCAATTGATGTAACACAAACCGGTAATGCAAACAGTGCAAGCTTTGATGCCATTGGCGATGAAAATGATTTTAACTTCACGCAAGTAGGTGACAGTAATATTAGTTATATTGCCACTATCGGTATGAATAACGAATATAGCTCAGTACAAGTGGGTGACTTAAATGAAAGCCATGTGATCAATTTTAACGGTGATGATAATAACATTGATGTGATGCAGTCAGGCTCTGAGAATGTGGCTGTTGTACAGGCCTCGGCTGAAAACAATGCGCTAGTGACTAGCGAAAATAATATTGATATATCGCAGACTGGTTTTGCTAACGACGCTGTTGTTATGTTGAGTACCATAATTGATAGTAATGCAAATACTATTGATCTTGCTCAAACGGGTGAGCTTAACTCATTAGACATCTTAGTTGAGGGGAGTAATCACCAAATTGGCATCGAGCAAGTGGGTGATGAAAACTTAATCACTGGAGAGGGTGGTGACACAATGCTTATAGGTGGTGCTAATATTTCTTTCAATGTAAGCCAGATTGGTAATGGTAACATTGTAGAAGGTTCATTTATTAGCGATTCTGGTGCGGTCTCAATTACTCAAATGGGTGATTGGAATACGGCAGTAATTGTTCAGCAGTAATTGTTGATATTACTTATTAATAGGCGTTTTAATAAGGGGCTTATAGCCCCTTTTATCTATCTAATATGACTAAATATATAGGCTTCTTTCTGGTAACAATAATCGTCATGATGACCTCTTCATGCCATGCTGCGAGCGAAGTCGAAATTGGTGGTTTGTTAATTGACAATACCAAGAGCCGTTTAGGGCATGATTTTTATCATGAATTTAGTCAGTTATGGCGAGATATTCCAAATACACAAGGTATTAATGTTCAAATAATTGAGCAAATTGTACCAAGGGCTGGTACTCGGCTAAGTCTTAGGCTTAATGGCCAGGTCATTTACGCCACGCATTTTGGCCGCCGACAAACCCCTGTTAAGGAAAAAGTAGAACAAGCGATATTTATATTAATTGATGCCATGAAAAGGTCACAATACCAGCAAGATAGCCTTGATATGATTGGTGATGGTTGGTAGTCATAAAGACACTATCCAAGGAGTTAAAGGTAGTAATAATGAAGAAATTAATTTTAACCTTAGTTATTCAGCTTAGTGTCAGTGGTTATGCATTAGGCTCTGAATTGGTGTATAAACCAATTAATCCAAGCTTTGGCGGTAGCCCATTAAATGGCAGTTTCCTGTTAAGCAAGGCCCAAGGACAAAATAAACACAAAGCACCTCAGAGTAGAAAAAGCTTTGAAGAAAAAGTATCTGATGCACTCGAGCGGGCAACCATTAGTGATATTGTCCGTAAATATAAGGAAACTGTATTAGGGGAAGCAGCGGTAAAAAATAACACGGAAGATAGCACTTTTATTAGTGGCGATTATCAAATTGATATTTTATCGTCTAATAGCGACACTATCACCATAGAAGTTACTGATTTATTAACAGATAAAGTAACTATTATAGAAATACCTAAGTTTGGGTAATTATTTGGATAAAAGTTTGGATAACCCAATGAAAGTAATTATGGTAATAGCGCTATTTAGCTTATTGTCGGCTTGTAGTGTTCTTGAATCAACTAGCAAACTCATCCCGCCAGATAAGAAATTAGCAACTAAGATGATGCCATTAGAAAGTTTTAAAGAGCTTAAGGCATTACCTAAACCTAAAGGTGCAATACCTGTTTCAGTTTATGCGTATCGAGATCAAACCGGACAATACAAACCACAAGCGAATGTAAGCTCTTTTTCTACCGCGGTAACACAAGGAGCAACCTCGATTTTGATGCAAGCTTTAAGTGATTCTGACTGGTTCTTACCAGTTGAAAGAGAGGGGTTACAAAATGTATTAACGGAGCGAAAAATTACCCGTGCGGCAAACCAAGCAAACAAAGCGACAGAGCATATTGAATTACCGCCGTTAACTACGGCTAAAATATTACTTGAAGGTGGCATTATTAGTTATGACTCTAACACCAAAACAGGTGGCTTTGGTGCTGAGTATTTTGGTATTGGCGCTTCAGAGCTCTACCGAGAAGATCAGATAACAGTGTATATGCGTGCGGTTGATGTTCGCACGGGTCAAGTTCTGGTATCGGTCTCAACAAATAAAAAGGTTTTGAGTCAGGAGGTACGGGCTGGATTTTTCCGTTATGTTAGCTTTAAGCGTTTAGCTGAAATAGAAGGTGGTTTTAGTGATAATGAGCCAATGCACGTTTGTGTGCAGCAAGCGATAGAGAAAGCAATTACCGAGCTGGTAAAAAAAGGCATTAAGCGTAAAGTATGGCGAGCAAATAGTTAATTGCATTTGAATGCAATTAGGGGGCTTTACTGCTTTAATTTAATTAGTTGAATTAGTTGAATTAGTTGATTCGATTATCTAATGTATGTTGCAGCACCGCAGAAAAACTATATTGTTAATCCTTCATATATAATTTTAATTGATATTCATCATAGTAAAGATCAAATATAGCTCTGTAATTGACAAGAAAAAATAAAAAAGCCAGTGAGTAACCACTGGCTTTTTTATTTTGTTTACCTTCACTCGACATTAACGGCATAATTTTGGGTCCAACTTATCAGCTCTATCCGGTTTCGAGAGCTCGTTTTTCTAAAAATACTGTACAAGTGGGTTTTGACTGTATTGGGGCTTATATGTAGTTTTTCGGCTATTTCTTGGTTTTTTGCACCACATGACACTAAGCCAATAATGGTATTTTCTCTTCGTGTTATGCTCGGTAAATTTTGAGGTGGCTTAAGAGGGTGTGCTGAAGCGAGGTTTGAGTTGTTTTGTTTAGTGAGTAGTTCATTTAATGCGCTATTCATCGTTTCACGTTTAAACCAGCGTTCGTTATTTTGTAGTTTTGTAATACCCTTCAAAATAATGTCAAGGCGTTCATTAAGATAGAAAACACCTTCAAGACCTAATAACAATAGCTTTTTCTCATCAAATTTGTTTTTTTGAACATTAAAAAAAATAGTACGCGCGTTATGTACAATTTTCTGTATAGCTAAAGGAATTTCATCACCCCAAGTGCAGTTGTATAAATCAATAAATATTAAGTTATAGCGCTTACTTTGAGTAATGTCAGGTATGGTTTTTTCTACTGTGGTATCAATATCACAGGTTTGAACTAGCCCAGTGAAGTGCTGTATAGAGTGATGATAATCACCTGTAGTGATATTGTTTTCTCTACCACTGATTAAAAAAAACGCTTTGAGTTTAGCCTTATTTATTAAGCCCATATGTTATATCTTCCTTGATGATATTCTTTATCTTTTTGGAAATTGACACTACTGTTAATTAATACCATGATACCTTCACAATAAGCTATCTATATTTACATTTAATTAACAACTTTTCTGATGATGTATTTCGCGGTGATGTATATAACATTAATGAATCAATGCCATTTTCTAGTGTATTTATGCCCTCTAGATTATAAAAGCCTTTGTGAGTGCACTGGCTATTTATAAAAATAGCCAGTGCACTCACAAAGGCTTTTAGTTAGAATACGCTTTTCATTTTTACCTGCGCTGCGCATGTCATATCAATATCAAGATTTAATCCAAATTTTCAATGACACTTTTACTGTCAAAATGAATACTCAGCTGGTTAAAGGGGAGGATGAGCCTTTATATGCGCCAAAAAATGAGACATGTAACTATCACCGCATAATATTTGCTCATGGCTTTTTTGCCAGTGCCTTGCATGAAGTTGCACATTGGTGTTTAGCAGGATCTTCTCGACGTTTAAAAGAAGATTTTGGTTATTGGTATATTCCAGATGGGCGTGATCAAGCGCAACAGAAAAGATTTGAGCAAGTAGAAATAAAGCCTCAGGCAATAGAGTGGGCATTCTGCGCCGCTATAGGGAAAAAATTTGATGTATCTGTGGATAACCTATCAGGAACTGGTAATACTGACCGTGCTGCCTTTAAAGAGATTGTTTATCAACAAGTAAAAATATATTTAAGTACTGGCTTTCCCAAAGATGCGCAAGAATTCATAGCAGCGCTGGCAGATTTTTATCAAACACCATTACCTTTAACTCCGCTGCGATTTTCGCTGCAGTAATAAACGGAGACAAATAATGAAAAAGTTTAAACTCGGTTTTATAATTAACCCTATTGCTGGCATTGGCGGTAGTGTAGCCCTTAAAGGCAGCGATGGTATGGAAAAACACGCCTTGGCATTAGGCGCTAAGCCACAAGCCAACGCACGAGCAACATTAGCTCTTGAAATATTACTGCCTTATCAAGATGAAATTGTTATTTATACTGCTAATGATCAAATGGGTGAGCAATGTGCCCGTGAGCTAGGTTTTAATGTTGAAGTGCTTTATCAAGCAAAACAAAAAGATACAATAAGCGATGATAGTAAGTTAGCCGCACAAGCTTTATTGACGCATGGTGTAGATATTATTTTATTTGCGGGTGGTGACGGTACGGCTCGTGATATTGCGAATGTTGTTGCTACTGACGATGAATATCAGCAAGTACCGGTATTAGGTATTCCGGCAGGGTGTAAAATTCATTCCGGTGTTTATGCTATTACTCCTAAAGCCGCTGGCCGCATTATTGAGTTAATGGTTACTAAAGAGCTTGTTACCTTAACTACTGGTGATGTGATGGATATTGACGAAAGCCTATTTAGACAAGGTATCGTCAAAGCAAAGCGTTATAGTGAGATGCAAATTCCCAGCGAGCTTCGCTATGTGCAAGCGGTAAAGTCGGGCGGCAAAGAAAACGATGAACTGGTACTACAAGATATTGCTGCCAATGTAATTGAAGAAATGAATGATTATGACGATAGACAGTTTATTATAGGATCAGGCTCAACAACTGCATTTTTAATGGCTGAATTGGCCTTAGATAACACTTTATTAGGTGTAGATATCGTGAGTGAACAATTACTTGTCGATTCAGATGTTACAGAAGCAAAGCTTTATAAAATAATTACTGAATATCAAGGGATAAGTAGGTTGGTGATTACTTTAATTGGTGGCCAAGGGCATGTCTTTGGTCGTGGTAATCAACAATTAAGCCCTCGTGTGATACGTAGTATTTTAGCCCAGCCAGGTGGTAGTGATAACATTCTGATTCTGGCGACTAAAGCTAAACTATCGGCTTTGGCTAATAAGCCCTTAATCAGTGACACTGGCGATGCGGAGTTAGATCAAGCACTATCTGGATATATGGCAATAACTACTGGCTATAAAGATCAGGTACTCTACCGACTTACTAGTCCACAATAATTTTATTTTTCCACCAAAGACGTTTTATAAGTGATTTTTATGACAACAGATTCAAATATTTCTGATATTTCAACAAAACAGTTAAACCTAGTCGCTGACTTTTACCAATATTTAGATGCTTTATTCGAGTTAGATGCCGATAGTGATACTTTATTTGCAGGTAGTTATTTACGCGGCTTTATTTCTCTTGTTGCCACTGAGTTCGGTGATGAAAATCAAGTTATCACTTTACCTCTTCTTGAAGGTATTACACAAAAGCTTACTCAGGCAAAAGTTGAATTATCTCCTCAGGATCATGCAATAGTGACTAATTTTTGGCTGATGATTCAAAAAAAAGTAAACCTTTAGTATAATAAAGCAGAGGGTGTGGAAGCTCATAATTATATGATCTTCCACACCCTCTGCTTGTATTATGGAGATTAGTTAGCTGGCTTTATCCAAGTAGAATATTCATTTCTTAGCACACTTTCTACTTCATATAATTTAGTAATACCGTCCATCTCTTTTAATAATGATTCACTAACGACCTTAATCGTTTTTGGGGAGAACCTTCCCTGGTTAGAGCCATCAAACTTTGTTTGATAAAAACTCCATTGATTATTCACTTCTTGTAAAGCCTCATTAATTTCGGCGTTATTCTCCTTCGCCTTAATTAATGTCGTTAATGCCTGACTAAACTGTCTTGAGGTTTTGTGCATCTCTTGCTGAAATGTTTTTTCTTGTATACCTGAATTGCTTGCATAATAGAGCATCGCTAAACGTTGTGAGAGCATACGCTGTCGACCAGATACATTAATAAGATGGTCACTATGAGTGCGGGCACTCTTTTCTATGCTCAAAACTAAAGCATTAGCCGATTTCATTAACAAAGTGCTTTTATCAACAACTTGTGCTGTTTTTATTTTATTTGCATCGCTTAATACAAAATTTCTAAAAGCGTACCAGTTTTGTTTTAATTTCTTCAGAGCCAGTTTTGCTTCATTATCACGAATTGCACGAGTCAGTTTGAATAAGTTTTCTTCAAATAAAGCGGCACTTTCATCAAGTTCATCAGCCGCAGCTTGGCTATCGATATCTTGGCTAAGGAGAATGTAATTTTTTGCCATACGTTGGGATAACATACGCTGTAAACCTGCTTGGTTAATTGATTGTGATACGTTTAATTTTTGAGCCTGAACAGTGGTCGAGCTTAACGTTAGAAGTAGATATGATACGAGTAAAATGCAGGGTGAAAAAATGACTTTCATGTCAGTAGCTCCTTAAGTTTGATATAGGAGTACCATAGTTTAATAATGCACAAGCAGGTTTGATTTAGCTCAAAGATAGCTGCGAATATTAACGATTCTCTTAAAATACTTACAGATTGATAACATAAATACTGTGAGCGAGTTATTTTATACCTTTCAATAATTACTGCCGATAACAGTATCAATATGATTGTTGAGGAAAAAACATTTAAGAAACCTGAATTCTGGATAAGCAGCACTTATACCAATTCCATTAAATTATTGCCCACTTGTGCTGGTTAAAATATCCCAAGAATTCGTTGCTCTCAATTCCAATAGCCAGCTATTGCTCAATCGAGCGCCTTACCTTGATTTATTTTTCCTTCGCACAACAAGATCGCAAACTTAATGGAATTGGTATTACTCAATATCCCCCGTTATTCATAAACGTTTTGCCTTGATAATAGAATAAAGTTAAACATCGATAGAGTATATCGCTACTCAACTCATTATCCGGGGTTCAGGTTAAGTTTGTTATGACATACTTAAATACTACTTGGGGATTTTTCTTTTGATGATATCTCTAATAATAAAACGATTTGGGCTTAGGTTGAACAACATTTTATTATCCATAGGATAAGGTGTATTGCATAGCTCTGCCGTTAATATATCTGCGGCTAATGGTGCCGAACATAAACCTCGGGCACCAAGTCCTAGTAGTACATAAAGGTTATTTATGCATGGGGCAGCTTGGCTATACTTCCAATTTTTGTCTTTGGCTAAATGTGAATAAGCTTGAATATGTTCACTAATGTTTGGTACCGCGCCAACTAGGGGAAGGTGATCTTGAGACATACAACGTAATCTTGCTTTACTTGAGGCAATGTCTTGGTCTTGCCAAGCAATTTCCTCTGATAATTGTGGCAAACACTTGTCTAACATGGTTAAGTTATACTGGTCATCAGCTTTGTTAGTGTTGATGTTGGTGTCATTTTTTTGAAAGGTAGCACCAATGCAGTGAATGCCTTTATTTTCAGGGGTTAAGTAGCCCTTATGACAAATAACAGTGGATAGTTTATTTATTCGTTTATTACTTACCATGCTGGTGATTTGGCCGCGGGTAGCGGTAAGTGGTAATGATTTTAGTTGTTCGATCTCAATTGAGTCTGCACCGGCACAAATAACTAATACGCTTGCTTTAAATTGTCCCCGATTACTCGATAACTGCCAAGATTTACTATTATTGGTTACCGGGGGATTTTCATCTGAAGATGTATTTGCTATTTGTCTTATTTTAGTAATATGGGTGTCTGTCATTATTTTTAATAGGTTAGTTTTTTTAGCGGCCTCAAAAGTCTTCTTAACTAAGTCATGTGGTGAGACCCAACCTGCATTAGGCATAAATAGGCCGCCAAATGGCAAGTCTATTTTAGCAAGATCACTAGCCTCTTGTGCAGTGACACCATGGATGAGATCTTTAGGCCAGGCCGCAATATTTTCAAAAGCTTGCTGTCTTTTTGCCAATGCTTCTTTATAAGATACCTCTAACAAACCGCACCATTGGTGTTCAAATGAAAACCCCTGTTCTGCTATTTCTGTGTATAACGCTTTAGCACGCCAGAAAGCTTGTTGATAAAAAGCACTTATGTCATCTTTTTGCTGATGTAACAAAGGATATAAGGCGCCAATTGCATTACTTGAACCGCCCTGGGCAAGTGACATATCTTTACAATAGAGAGTAACTTTTACTCCTTGTTTTGTTAAAGCATAGGCTGCACACGCTGAGGCGATACCTCCACCGATAATACTGACATGTTGCGGTTTTATAATACGGGGCCGCAATTGATAGCCCTTTGTTGTTATTGGACTACTTTGCATAACAGCAACAAACATCTCTTTCTTTTTACCGTGTGCCAAGTGTTTTTGAAGGCGAAAACCAATATCACGCAGTTGCCGTTTGACTATGCCAGCAACGGTAAATGTGGTGAGTGTTGCTTGTTCTTTGCTGAGCCGGGAAATTTGTGAAAATAACTCCTTACTCCACATTTCTGGATTTTTAGCTGGGGTGAAACCATCTAAATACCAAGCATCAACTAAGCCAACCTTTGAACACTTTACTGAAGAAAACCCCCGGGTGGCATCGTCAAAGATAAGTGTTAAATGAACTTGACCATTTAGAAATGTTGCTTGGAATTCTTGTTCAAACTCTTCAATAGTACATTCGGGATAACTACTTGTTAGCTTTAAAGCAAGCTCTTTTAGCTGAGGCAATATAGATAAAGATTTTACCAGTTGATCTTTTGTTAATGGGTACTTCTCTACACTAATAAAATGTAAGGGAGGAAGTGGGGTGGAAGAGGCTAGTTGTGCTTTTTGGTACGCCTGTAAGGTTAATAAAAAATTTAAGCCTGTTCCGAAACCCGTTTCGGCGACGGTGAAAGTTTTCTTTGCAGTTTGTAAGCGTCGTTTTATGTTATTTTTTTGAATAAATACGAAATCACTTTGTAGGTAACCTGACTCACTCTCAAAATAAATATCATCAAAACGTTGGCAGTAAGGGGCACCATCTTTTTGGTAGGATAAATTACTGCTTTTATTTTTTTTACTTGGTTTATTCATTATAATTTCTTTTGAAAATAAGGACGTTTTTTCTTAGGTTTAGATTATTTTACCTTAATTATTTTACCTTAATTATGGATATTGATCAGAAAATAACGAGAGATAAGTTAAAATGTCATAGATAAATAAGAATGGATATCATATTATAGTGTACAAGTGTACGCTGGTTTTGGTTGTGACAAGCAACTAGTACTACCAGTTCAACGGCTATTACGAGTATAATAGCGCGAAATTTTATAATTATAGATGGTTAGTTAAATGAAACGTGTCGTAATCACAGGTCTAGGTATTGTCTCAAGTATTGGTAATGATGCTGAAGAAGTTTTAGCCTCATTAAAAGCGGGTAAATCAGGTATCACTCACTCGGACAGCTTTGCAGAGCAAGGTTTGAAAAGTAATGTTTGGGGTAAGCCAACTATAGATATTAAAGATCACATTGACCGTAAAGCTGTCCGCTTTATGGGGGATGCAGCAGGTTATGCTTATATCGCAATGGATCAAGCGGTTAAAGATGCTAAATTAACTGAAGAGCAAGTATCAAATGTTCGTACTGGTATTGTTGCTGGCTCAGGCGGTGCATCATCAGAGAATATTGTTGCTTCAACAGACACGCTACGTAATCGTGGTATTCGTCGTGTTGGTCCTTATGCTGTACCAAAAACTATGGGCAGTACTGTGTCAGCTTGTTTAGCGACACCATTTAAAATTAAAGGCGTTAACTACTCAATCAGCTCTGCTTGTGCAACGAGCGCGCATTGTATTGGTAACGCAATGGAACTTATTCAATTAGGCAAGCAAGATATTGTTTTTGCTGGTGGTGGTGAAGAAGTACATTGGTCACTTGCTATGATGTTTGACGGCATGGGCGCATTATCTGCAGGGCGTAACGAGACACCTGAATTAGCATCGCGTACTTATGATGCAGACCGTGATGGTTTTGTTATTTCTGGTGGCGGCGGTATGGTTGTAGTTGAGGAATTAGAACACGCCCTTGCTCGTGGTGCACATATATATGCTGAGCTTGTAGGTTATGGCGCAACATCTGATGGTTATGACATGGTTGCACCAAGTGGTGAAGGCGCTGTTCGTTGTATGCAACAAGCTATGCAAGGTGTTGACGGCAAAGTTGATTACTTAAATACCCATGGTACTTCTACACCTGTTGGCGATGTTAAAGAGTTAGGTGCAATTCAAGAGTTATTTGGTGAAGATTCACCAGCTATTAGTGCAACTAAAGCGATGACTGGTCATGCACTTGGTGCTGCGGGTGTTCATGAAGCTATTTATTCAATTCTGATGATGGAACATAGCTTTGTTGCCCCATCAATCAATGTTGATAATTTAGATGAAAAAGCACAAGGCTTAGATATTGTTACTGAAAAACGTGATGTTGAATTAGACCTAATTATGTCTAACAGCTTCGGTTTTGGTGGTACGAATGCCACATTGGTTATGAAAAAATATAAATAATTTGATATTTTCTGTATAAGTTTATCAACTAAGTAAATTAGTCCTACTTGCAGAGGAAACTGGCAAAGGAAAGTTACTACGCGAAAACCATATTGAGTAAATACTTGATATGGTTTTTTTATGCCCCAAATTTTCAAATTATTTAACCATGAACGGCTACATAAGCGTATAATCTGCCACATTAATACCTTTAGTCGGTTAGCAAGCATTAATGAAAATATATTTTGATGAAAACATGCCATTTGCCAAGGAATTCTTTAGCGACTTGTGTAATGTAAATGAGGGCATTGTTAGCGATACAGAAGATAAATTGGTTCCGTTTTCAGGGCGCACGTTAACCGCAGAGCAAGTCGCTGATGCTGATGTTTTATTAGTACGTTCAATTACCCAAGTAAATGAACAATTACTTCACTTGAACGATAGAATATCTTTTGTTGGCAGTGCCACCATAGGTACTGACCATATTGATCAAGACTATCTAGCTAAACGCGGTATTACCTTTCATTCTGCACCTGGTTGTAATGCTATCTCAGTTGCTGAATATGTAATAAGTGCTTTAGTTGTGTTAGCTGAGCGTTATTTACTTGACTTATTTTCATTGACCGTAGGCATAGTTGGTGGAGGTAATACAGGCAGTCGTCTTAGTGATAAACTATCGGCTTTAGGCATTAAGCATAAAATATGTGATCCACTTCTTGCTGAACAGCAGGCGCTAGATAATAACTATTCCCCAGTTGATACAAGAAGTTATTCATCACTGGCTGAGGTACTAACGTGTGATGTTATCTCCCTACATGTGCCCAAAATTGTGGGTGGTAAGTACCCAACAGATAAGCTGTTACACGCTGAAAATTTGAAACAGCTTAGAGATGACCAGATATTGATCAGTGCTTGTCGTGGTGATGTTATTGATAATCAAGCTTTATTAGCACTGAAAAAGGCTGGTCACGGTTTAAAAGTTGTACTTGATGTATGGCAAGGTGAGCCCGAAGTACTTAAATCACTCATTCCACATACAGAAATAGCCACGGCACACATTGCTGGTTATAGCTTAGAAGGAAAAGCACGTGGTAGTGAAATGCTCTATCAGGCATTATGTCATCAGTTAAAGGTTTCAACACAATATAAGCTAAAAAACTTCTTACCGTCGGCAAGTATCCCTGCAATTGAAATTAATCAAGATTTTAGTCAAATACTACTAAACCAGTTAGTAAAAATGGTTTACGATGTAAGGCGAGACGATGCAATATTTCGTCAACAATTATCCGTACAAGGCTTTGACAGTTTACGAAAGAATTATCCCGTTCGCAGGGAGTTCTCTGCAGTCACAGTTACCTTGTCACCTAACGCCGAAAGTGATGTGCCACATCGCTTAGGTTTTAATAAAATGTCCAACTAGAAGAGAGAGGATCATGGCACAGAAATTTGATGTATGCATACTTGGCGCAACAGGATTAGTTGGCAAAACAATCATGGAAATCTTAGAAGAAAGAGATTTTCCTATTAATAAACTTTATCCATTAGCTAGTGCTCGCTCTGCTGGCGAGATCATAGAGTTTAATGGCGAAAGTATTGAAGTACTTGATGCTGATCTTTTTGATTGGAGCCAAGCACAAATTGGCTTCTTCTCCGCAGGTGGTTCTACCTCGGCTAAGTTTGCGCCAATTGCAGGTGAAGCAGGTTGTATCGTCATCGACAACACCTCTGAATTCCGTTATGAAGCAGATATTCCTCTTGTTGTGCCTGAAGTTAATCCACAAGCATTGGCTGAGTATCGTAATCGTAACATTATCGCTAACCCTAATTGTTCAACCATCCAAATGATGGTGGCATTAAAGCCAATTTATGATGCTGTAGGAATTAGTCGTGTTAATGTAAGCACTTATCAATCTGTGTCTGGTGGCGGCAAAGAGGCTATGGATGAATTAGCCAAACAAACAGCTGCTTTATTAAGTGGTAAGCCAGTAGAGACTAAAAATTTCTCTCGTCAAATAGCCTTTAACGTTATTCCACAAATTGATGTCTTCTTGGAAAATGGTTACACCAAAGAAGAAATGAAAATGGTTTGGGAAACGAAAAAGATTTTGGGTGATGAGAATGTATTAGTTAACCCTACTGCAGTACGTGTTCCTGTATTCTTTGGTCACGGTGAAGCCTTGCACATAGAAACTAATTCACCGATCTCAGCTGAAGAAGTGAAAGATTTATTAGAGCAAGCCCCAGGTGTGGTTGTTTGTCGAAATGATGAAGATTTCCCTACACAAATTGGTGATGCAAGTGGTAAAGATGAAACTTACATTGGCCGAATTCGTGAAGATATTAGCCATAATTGCGGCATAAATATGTGGATTGTTGCTGACAACGTTCGTAAGGGTGCGGCAACAAACAGTGTACAAATTGCTGAATTATTAGTTAAAGATCACTTAAGTTAGCTTTTATATGTAAAGTTAAGTTAAGAAAAAACAAAACTCGTCGTTAACTATAGGAATATAGAGAACGACGAGTTTTTTAGTTTTATACGATGTAACATCACGTGCTACAACACCATTATTTATAGGAAAAGAGTGATAGGTAAATTTTTTGTAGGGGCAGGCCAAGCTAGTGTTCGTGAAGTATTTGTTTACCACCCAGTTACAAAAATAGAAGACTTATTGAATGAATTTGCTATTATCTTGTTAGTTAATGGTTTTCTGGAATAAAGATTGCATTTTATCTTTTTGATAAGCTTTATTTGATTAAAACAAAGTAAAGCGGTATTTTTTTGGCGCATAAATATAAAAATTGGCGCCATAAGTTTAATTAGGAACATCTCGATGCAAAAATTATTGCGCCTGTGCCTATGGCAGGTGATTATTATTGGCATACTCACTGCTCATTTCCCTCTTAATGCAGAAGAAGAGCGCGGCATCCGCATGCGAGGCCCTAAAAGTAGTGATGTTTTTCCTTATGATAGATATGGTCCTATTACTTCTAAAGATACCCTGTGGAATATTGCGACTAGAATTCGTCCTGATACGCGCTTAAGTGTTTATCAAGTAATGCAGGCGCTATATCAAGAGAACCCACAAGCTTTTGTTGATAGCAATATCAATCACCTAGTTGAAGGTCAATATTTAAAAATCCCATCCTTTAACAACATGATGGCTATCAATACAAAGAGCGCAAAACAAAAGTCACAACGTGACACTAAGGTTTGGAAAAAAGCTCAACCTAAAGTGGTGAAAAAAGTTGTCCCAACAGAGCCTAGTGTAAAGAAAAAAGATTTAGATACAGTAAAAACTGAAATTAACGATCAATTACAAAAAATTGATGGTGAGCAGCAAAAGCGGTTAGCAACTATTCAAAATGATATTTCTGATTCTATAGACGGTCTACAGGCGATATTAAAAGAAAATGATGATTTACGTCAACGACTGACCTCTTTCAACGACAAGCTTGGTGTCATGCAGGATGAAGTTGCTAAGGGCAAAGAAATAAAGTTGCAAATGGACGATATGATCAAATTGCAACAAGCCTTATTAGCAAAAGCCGAAGCAAGAGAGAAGCAGTTATTATTAGAGAAACAACTAGCTGAGTTGGCCGAACAAAATATTACTTCAAGTTTATGGTTTAAAATAGCGATGGGGACATTACCTGCCCTGTTATTTCTTGTTTTATTAGTCTTTTTGTTTAAACGTAAACAACAAGCGTCAGATGAAGTGTTTTTTAGTGAATTAGACAATAAAAAGCAAGCTCCTCCTGCTAAAAAGGAGCCTGTTGCAGATGAATTATCCCTAGATGAAGAGTTAAACTTAGATGATGAGTTGAGTTTAGATGACGAACTTAGTTTGGATGATGAACTTGACTTGTCACTTGATGAACTATCTCTCGATGACGAGTTGAATTTAGATGATGACCTTTCAATAGATCTAATTGAGACCGACGGCGATGAGTTACTTGATGATGACGTTATTCATTTAGATGATGATGATGATAGTTTAGACGACCTTGATGATCTTGAAGACATCTTGTTGGATGATGATAGTGACGAAGAGATTCTTGATGGTGGGGAATTAGATCAGGGTGATTTAGACTCCCTGTTATCAGGATTAGATGAACCTGAAGGTGAAGAGCTTGAAGGTGGGGAGTTAAGTCAAGATGATTTAAATGACTTACTTGGTGGCTTAGACGATCTTGATGATGATGAATTAGATGAAAAATCCGAATCGATAACTGAAGAAGTCGATGTAACTGACCCTGATGACATTGATGCGTTACTTAACTCTGTAAGTGACTCGGCTAATGAAGCTGCAGAAGAAAATAACGAAGCGCCAACTGAAGAAGTCGATGTTACTGACCCAGATGATATTGATGCGTTGCTTGACTCTGTAAGTGACTCGGCTAATGAAGCTACAAAAGAAAATAACGAAGCGCCAACTGAAGAAGTAGATGTAACAGATCCTGATGATATTGATGCGTTGCTTGACTCTGTAAGTGACTCGGCTAATGAAGTTACACAAGAAAAGAACGAAGCGCCAACTGAAGAAGTAGATGTAACAGATCCTGATGATATTGATGCGTTGCTTGACTCTGTAAGTGACTCGGCTAATGAAGCTACAGAAGAAAAGAACGAAGCGCCAACTGAAGAAGTAGATGTAACAGATCCCGATGATATTGATGCGTTGCTTGACTCTGTAAGTGACTCGGCTAATGAAGCTACAGAAGAAAAGAACGAAGCGCCAACTGAAGAAGTAGATGTAACTGACCCTGATGACATTGATGCGTTACTTAACTCTGTAAGTGACTCGGTTAATAGCTCAGCAAATGACGTAGCTAATGAAGCAGCAAAAGAAAAAGTCGAAGAAGTAGATGTAACAGATCCAGATGATATTGATGCACTGCTTGACTCAGTTAATGACTCGGTTAATAGCTCAGCAAATGACGTAGCTAGTGAAGCAGCAAAAGAAAAAGTTGAAGAAGTAGATGTAACTGACCCAGATGATATTGATGCGTTACTTGACTCGGTTAATGACTCCGTTAATGATTCAGCAAATGACGTAGCTAGTGAAGCGCCAAAAGAAAAAGTTGAAGAAGTAGATGTAACAGATCCCGATGATATTGATGCGTTGTTTGACTCGGTTAATAGCTCAGCAAATGACGTAGCTAGTGAAGCGCCAAAAGAAAAAGTTGAAGAAGTTGATGTAACTGACCCAGATGATATTGATGCGTTACTTGATTCCATTAGTGATGCAAAAAGTGAAGTTTCAGCTGAAGAAACAGCCAAAGCAGCAGCCGAAGAGAGCGATGTAACAGACCCAGACGATATTGATGCATTGCTTGATTCAATGTCAGGGAATGCCCCAACACCTCAACAAGCTATAATAGCAAGCTCACCTGAAGAAATGAAAGTCGATGATAAACCAGCAGATATTGATAGCTCGCTAAGTAAAGAAGACCTTAAAATTCAAAAAGAAATAGCAGAAAATGAGGCTAAAATAGCAGAGTTTACTGCTGAGTATGTAACTCCATTTCTTACTGCTGACTTTAGCGACATTATAGCTAAAGAAAGTGAGACGGAATTAGTTCCTGAAGAATTAACTCGTAGTGAAAGTGATGAATTAGATGATGAGTTAGATATAGATGCGCTAATTGCAGATACTGCTAGTAAAGGGGAAGCTTCCCAAGATGAGCAATCAATTGAAAAAGAAGATATAGGTGACAATCTAACTGCTTCTCCTACCGATGAAGAGGTCATTGGTGGCTATTCAGAAACTGATTTAAACAAGTTGTTAGAAGGTGAGTCAGCTGAAGAGAAAGAAGCTAAATCGGAAGGTATCTCTTTAGAATCAGTAGAACTATCACCAGACTTTACCGATGAGGATGTGTTAGCTGAATTATTAGCAGAAACAGCTGAAGAAGAGCCAGTTGAAGAAGTTGACGAATTGGATGTTATTGAAGAATTGGACAATGTCGACTTTGATGAGCTTTTGGCAAATATTGAGGAAGAGTCAGCTACTAATCCGACAGATCCAGATGATCTTGAATTAAGCTTAGGTGATATTGGTGATGATTTAATCGATGTTAGCTTTAATTCTGAAAATACTCAAGCTGATGAGAGGACAGATTCGACAGAAGAATATGTTTCTGTAGATGAATTATTATCTCAAACATTGAATGAAGTTGAAGTACCTGAGCCTTATGAAAAAACTAATATCGATGTTGGCTTAGGGCAATTCGCTGAAAATGACAGTGGCATTGATGTTGATGAAGACGGCTCAATGTCGAGCAAGTTAGATTTGGCAAAAATGTATATAGAAATGAGTGATGAAGAAAATGCTCAGGTAATATTACAAGAAGTGGTCTTGAAAGGAGATCCGGCTCAACAAGTTGAGGCAAAAGCATTACTAGATTCTTTGTAAAACGTAATATTCAATAACAAGCAATAGCCTAAATGCATAAAATAAAGGATAATGCGCAGCGAAAATAATCTCCTCACTGAAAAGGCAGGTTCGCATGCGTTATGCATTAGGGATTGAGTACGATGGGAAAAATTATTGTGGCTGGCAACGCCAAAATAATGCCATGACAGTACAAGAAAAAGTTGAGAAAGCACTTTCTAAAATTGCTGATGAACCGATAGAGGTCGTTTGTGCTGGTCGTACTGACACAGGGGTTAATGCAACTAATCAAGTAATTCATTTTGATACGTTAAAAAAGCGTAAGGATGTTGCTTGGACTTTAGGGGTTAATACTCACTTACCTTCAGATATAGCAGTTGCCTGGGTAAAGATGGTTGATGATGAGTTTCATGCTCGTTTTAGTGCTACAGCTAGAAATTACCGTTACCTAATTTACAATAAGCCACTTCGTTCAGCGATATTAAGCCACGGTATCAGCCATTGTCATTATGCACTAGATGAAGATCTTATGCAGCAAGGTGCAGACTATCTTATAGGTAAGCACGATTTTACTTCTTTTAGAACAGTGCATTGTCAGTCACATTCTGCTGTTCGTACTATCAAACATTGTCGGGTTACTCGACAGGGTGATTATCTAGTCGTTGATATTAAAGCGAATGCTTTTTTACATCATATGGTAAGAAACATTGTCGGTAGCCTAATACGTGTTGGGCAGTCACAGGAAAGCACTGCTTGGATGAAAGAAGTTTTATTAGCTAAAAACCGTTGCGTTGCCGGAGTCACAGCACCGCCTGAAGGCTTATATTTTGTTGATGTTGATTATCCTGAACATTTTGACTTACCTAAAAGTCGTTTAGGGCCATTGTTTTTATAGATAAAAAACTGTATTAAATTGAGTTTTTTACTGAGCAGACCAGTTTTTTCTATATTCTATAGGTTATACTATGGTCTAATACACGGTTTAGAATTAGCACTAATTAAAAATAGAATTTGATGGAATATTTTCATCAAAACCGACAGATATTTCGTTGCAACAGGCAAAAATAAAATTATGAGCTGGATAGAAAAAATTCTCCCAAAAGCAAAAACGACGCAAAAAAGTAATATTCCCGAGGGTGTTTGGAGTAAATGTACTTCATGTAACGCTGTACTTTATAAAGCCGAGTTAGAGCGACAAATCTCAGTTTGTCCTAAATGTGACCATCATATGCGTATCAGTGCTCGTAAGCGTATTGATAGCTTCCTTGACCAAGACAATCGCATTGAATTAGGTGAAGAGTTTGAAGCCCAAGATATTTTAAAGTTTAAAGATTCTAAGCGTTATAAAGATCGTATCAGTGCTGCGCAGAAAAATACCGGTGAAAAAGATGCCTTAGTTGTGATGAAAGGTGAGCTTAATGGCATGCCTATTGTTGCCGCAGCCTTTGAGTTTTCATTTTTAGGTGGCTCAATGGCTTCAGTTGTTGGCGCACGCTTTGTTAAGGGTGTTGAGTACTGTTTAGAGCATAATGTACCTTTTATTTGTTTCTCTGCTAGTGGTGGAGCTCGTATGCAAGAAGCTCTATTCTCTTTAATGCAAATGGCAAAAACCAGTGCCGCTTTAGCTAAAATGAGCGAAAAAGGTTTACCTTACGTATCAGTACTAACTGACCCTACTATGGGTGGTGTATCAGCCAGTTTAGCTATGTTAGGTGATATTAATGTTGCTGAGCCTAAGGCATTAATTGGTTTTGCTGGCCCACGTGTTATCGAGCAAACTGTTAGAGAAAAACTGCCTGAAGGTTTCCAACGTAGTGAGTTCTTATTAGAAAAAGGCGCTATTGATATGATTATTGATCGTCGTGAAATGAGAAAAACTATATCAAGAATGTTGGGTAAGTTTATGGCTCATCCAAGCGTGGTATCGTAAGCAGTATCAGTAAATAGCCGTTTTTGGCTATTTAACTCAAATCACTAGTTGATAGAATTAATGTCAAAATCAAATTCAAGCCACTATCAAGATTTTACTAATCTCGATCAGTGGCTTTATTATTTAGAAAATTTGCACAGTAGCGAGATAGATCTTGGTTTAACTCGAATTGCTAAAGTTGCCCAGCGTTTAGCTATTGATTTAAGTTTTGCTCAAGTTATTACCGTTGCTGGTACTAATGGAAAAGGCACAACCTGTGCTTTTATGGAAAATGCCTTACTTAATTCACCGGTCCATGGCCCAGAACAAGGTGTTGCAGTTTATTCTTCGCCTCATATAGAGCGCTTTAATGAGCGTTTACGAATAAATAAGCAAGATATTGACGATCAGCCCTTAATTGATGCATTTAAAACTATTGAAAATGTTCGCGCGGATATTTCTCTTAGTTATTATGAATACACAACGTTAGCTGCTCTATTGGTATTAATGCACGTTAAACCGCGTTTTATAATACTTGAAGTGGGCTTAGGTGGTCGCTTAGATGCTACTAACCTAATTGATGCCGATATAGCTGTAGTTACAACCGTAGACCTCGACCATCAAAGTTATTTGGGTAATGACAGAGAGACTATTGGTTTTGAAAAAGCTGGCATTATGCGACAAGATCAATACATTGTTATTGGTGATGCCAATATACCTAAGTCAGTGTTAGCACATGCAGAAACGTTACATGCCTGTCATGGTGACCGATTATTTGTACGTGAAGATGAGTTTGTAGTTACAAATGAAAAAACGCATTGGCAATGGCAAACCAATAAGACCAAATTAACACAGCTTCACCCTACCTTCATTCCACAAGCTAACGTTGCGACAGCATTAATGGCCTTAGACAACCTAGGTGTTGTGTTAACCACTGACTTTGTCAATCAAGTTATCTCGATAACTAAGGTTGCCGGGCGAACAGAGCTGATCAAACAAATAAACCAATGTGACGTTATTCTCGATGTTGGCCATAATCCTCAAGCTACACGTTATTTAGCAAATCATCTTAAAAACTTAAAAGCCAAAGCGAACTATCAAAATATTTATGCTGTAGTTGCTATGTTGGGTGATAAAGACATCAGTGCGAGTTTGTTATCATTAAAAGATGATATTGATTTTTGGTACACTGGTTCATTAGGTGTGCCAAGGGCTGCAACAAAAGAAATAATGAAAAACAAATTAGAGGCATTTACTCAGGAAATTAATTGTTTTGACAATATCGATGAGGCATTTAAAATGGCGAACGAGCAAGCTAGTTCATCAGATTTAATTCTGGTCTTTGGTTCATTTTTTACTGTTGCGAAAATTAGAGCTCAGCTAATTTAATCGTGTAAACTGACGCATTAGCTGCGCCGCATTAATTTTGATATATGAGCTTTCCGAATGGGTTAACTTGTATTAATTAGGAGAGTCTCTTGTCTACACCGTTTCAAAATCGCCTTGTAGGTACAATTATTGTTGCAGCCGTAGTGATTATTTTTTTACCTGATGTATTAGATGGTGAAAAAAAATCACACCAAACTGATTTTGAGGCGATTCCAAATGCCGCGGTTTTTTCTGGTAAGTTGACAACTAAGCCATTTCCTGAAGATAAGTTAATCCATAAAAAATCTGAACCTACTTCTAATGAAAGAGCTATTGACGATATAGTTGCTCAAAAAACCGCCCTAATAGCTAAGAAACAAAGTGATAACGTAGAAGCAGTCGCTGCTAAAATAACAAGCCAACCCCAAAATAAGCCGCCAGTCCAAATAGCACAAAAAACAAGTAAAGCCTTGCCTGAAAAAGCTATTGCAAAAGAAGCTTGGGTGATTCATCTAGGTAGTTTCAAAGATAAAGATAATGTTGCCCAGTTATTGAAAAAATTAAAATCTAAAGGTTATATAGCCTTTACAAAACCAATAAAAACCAAGCAAGGGGTATTAACTAAAGTAATTATCGGTCCTGAGTTGATAAAATCAGCTATGGTTAAAAAGCTCCCTGCCTTGAAAAAACTAACTGGTATTCAAGGAAAAGTTGCGTACTTTGAACCTAAGAAGTAATTAGCTTTTATAAAAAGTTAGGTATTATTTGTCGTGTTCTGATAGAATGCGCGCCTCTAATTTAGAGAAACTCAACGAGACACTCAAGTTATGGTTTGGATAGATTACACCATTTTGGCCATTATAGGCATTTCAACACTGGTTAGTTTGATACGAGGCTTTGCAAAAGAAGCGGTATCCTTAGTGATTTGGATCAGCGCCTTTTTCATTGCCAGTACCTTTTATGCAAACCTCGCCAACCTTCTAACTAATATTTCTGATCAATTCTTGCGTAATGCTGCAGCCATTGCCATTCTTTTCATAACGACTTTGGTACTTGGTGCTTTACTTAATTACCTTATTGGTCAGTTAGTCAGTAAAACAGGTCTATCAGGTACAGATCGCATATTGGGTTTAGTTTTTGGTGCGCTTCGAGGTGTGCTTATTATCAGTGCGCTGCTATTTTTTGTTGATGCCTTTACCGGTGCCAAAAATACTGATTGGTGGAAAAGCTCAGAATTAATACCTGAATTTCAGTTAGTGGTTGAGTGGTTTTTTGAGTACCTTAAAGGCTCATCAAGTTTTTTAACTTAATGGTTATAAATAGCGGTTAAGTCTATGCGGAGTTATCCGTGTACAGTAATTTATAAGGTATTATTTTGATGCCCTATAACTCAATATTTATATAATGGTTTGTCCCATGCTAAGCACTAAGCTCTAGCCATATAAGTATTGAAAATATTATCTTTTTGTGGAGAAAAGTTCATGTGTGGTATTGTTGGTATTGTTGGTAAAACCCCTGTTAGTCAGTATTTATATGACGGATTAACTGTACTTCAGCATCGTGGTCAAGATGCTGCTGGCATTGTAACTATTCATAATAATACTTTCAGATTGCGTAAAGGCAATGGTTTAGTGAAAGATGTCTTTCATACTCGTCATATGCTTCGCTTACAAGGCAATATTGGTATTGGCCATATTCGTTATCCAACAGCAGGTACGTCTAGTTCTTCTGAAGCGCAACCGTTTTACGCTAACTCACCATTTGGTTTGTCATTAGCGCACAATGGTAACTTAACTAATGCCGAAGAATTAAGAACTTGGTTATTTAATGAAGCTCGTCGTCATGTCAATACGACGTCAGATTCAGAAGTTCTACTTAATATCTTGGCTCATGAATTACAACAAAGTGAAAATATAGCGCTGACACCTGATGATATCTTTACTGCTGTCGCTAAAGTACATAAACGTGTACGTGGCGCTTATGCAAGTGTTGCCTTAATTGTTGGCCATGGCATGATAGCTTTCCGTGACCCTAACGGCATTAGACCATTGGTTTTTGGTAAGAGAGAAACTGAGCAAGGTATCGAGTATATGGTTGCCTCTGAGTCAGTTGCACTTGATGCATGTAACTTTGAGTTTGTTCGTGATGTAGCTCCTGGTGAAACTATTTTCTTTTCAGAAAATGGCCAAATTCATAGTCAACAATGTGCTGAAAATCCTGTTTATAGTCCATGTATTTTTGAATTTGTATACTTCGCTCGTCCTGACTCTACAATGGATAAAATGTCTGTTTATGCTTCACGCGTAGAAATGGGCACTAAACTAGGTGAGAAAATTGCAGCCGAGTGGCAGGATATTGATATCGATGTAGTTATTCCTATTCCTGAAACATCTTGTGATATTGCTTTGCAAATAGCGCATCATCTTGACTTACCATATCGTCAAGGTTTTGTTAAAAACCGTTATATTGGCCGAACATTTATTATGCCAGGACAAGAGCAGCGTAAAAAGTCGGTTCGTCAAAAGTTGAATGCTATTGGCACTGAATTTAAGGGAAAGAATGTTCTACTAGTGGACGATTCTATTGTTCGAGGAACAACTTCTGAGCAAATAATTGACATGGCTAGAGCTTCTGGTGCTAAGAAAGTTTATTTTGCATCTGCAGCACCTGAAGTAAGGTTCCCAAATGTTTATGGTATTGATATGCCAAGTGCTAATGAGCTAGTAGCGCATGGCCGTGAGTTAGATGATATTTGTAACTTAATTGGTGCAGATAAACTTATCTATCAAACTATTGAAGATCTCGTTGCAGCAGTTAGCTCAGGTAACCCTGATATTAAAGCGTTTGATACTTCAGTGTTTGATGGTTGTTATGTAACAAATGATATAGACCAAGAATACCTAGAGAAACTTGATGCATTGCGCAATAATACGACTAAAGAAGAGTCAGATAAAAATGCTGACTCTATTATTGATATGCATAATGAGGGAGCAGAGTAGATCTGCACTATTTATTCATGAGGCATTAATAAATTAAATTTAAGAATGCTATATCATCGATAAAAAAAACCTTATTTCTAATACAGAAATAAGGTTTTTTATTTATAAAGCTAATAAAAAATAAGCGATAAGTTAAGAATAATTTTAAGAAACAAATTCTGGACCAAATCCCATAGTCCACATCATTGCGGTAATTGCCATTAAGGCAACTAACAATACTAGTCCACACGTGACTACTGAACTTGAATAAATAAAGCCTTTTTCTTCGGGGATATTCATCATAATCGGTACACCTGAGTATAATAAATAGATTGAATACACTACAGCAGCTAGCCCAGCAAGTGCGACAAACCATAAAACAGGAAATAAAGCGGTAATCCCTACCATAAGTAATGGTGTCGCTGTGTATGCAGCAAGTTCAAGTGCTTGAACAAAGTCAGGTTTGGAGTCAAATGTTTTTGCCATCCACTGTATGAGGTAGGCGAGGGCGAATACACCAAAAACTAAGCCTAAATACATACCTATTGCCATTATTTGAGCACTTTCTATACTTATTTTTATTGGGTCTCCTACGCCAATAGTCCAACCTATATAGGCTGCAGCATAATAGCTGCAAATTGCTGGAATTAGAGCTATGGTTAAAATGTGCATTAAGCTATAGCTTAAACTCTCGTGGCGCTTTTCAATAACATGCCATTCTTCTTTTGGATGAGCATAAAGCCCCCATATGTGGTTTAGTATCATTATCAATCCTCTCGCACGTAAGTATTCGGAAAGTACTTTTTAGTCTAAAAAAACAACAACAAATAATTAAGCCAGCAGTACTCTTATTATTACTTCTATATTTATGAAAGATATAAGGTGATCCGTCAAGGCTTGGTTGAAAAATAAACGATAAAGCTCTAATGGATGTATTTTTAATAATTTTATGCGATAAAGAGAGGAATGATAGTTAGGGGTAATTAACTGACTTTAACTCGTATAACTGACATGACTTCAATATTAAAGCCAGCGATAACTTCGTTTTCAGCATAATAAGTCAGATTTACCCGTTGACCTTGTAGACTTTGGTAAAGTTTTTTACGTTTGTATTTGAAAGGCACATCAACTTTATCAAGCATAAGTGTATTGACTATCCAGTCTTTTGACTCTCTTTGTACATGAGAGGTAACTTTCATATTTTCGCTATGTATTAATTTTTTGTGTTTTTTAACTAGTTTTTGAACAACATTTTTGCTCGTTAGCGCTTTTTTTAAAATAGAAGACATAAATTTGATCTATGCAAGGTAAAAAACAGATTTTGCTAGTATCTCAATAAATAGACTTTTAAAATAGCGGAATAATTTTAATTTACTTATATATGTAATATCAAAATACAGGGTTTAACCGAAACTCAAATAGTAGACCTGATGGTATACATAACTTCCCTAGCTATATAACGCTGAGACCAAAGATGACCGAAGCAGAGCAATTGTTAATCCCTATCTTGAGCTTTCTCGCATGTGAAACTCCTGATGCCTGGATAAATGAAGCAAAGAAAAAAGAAAACTTACCGATAATTTTACGAGACCATCTTGCTTGTGAGCTTAAAGCAGGGCAAACCGCGATGTTTTTGATGCGAAAATACGCTATAGATAAAGATAGTAGCAAGATCTTGCTTGAATGGTTTAAGCCCTATGAAGAATTCCTTTATAAAAAACGAGGCAGCTTAGCGTCTCTTGCTAATAAGAATAAATTATCAAAATCAATAGTGCCAAGAAGCAGTGCTTTGCATGAGCAGACAGCATACGGGCAAGATCTGATTGATAAAATGGTATTATTGATTAAAGAAGAATTACATCATTTTTACCAAGTTTTAGAAATTATGGTTAAGCGTGATATTCCTTTAGATGGGCTTACCGCAGGGCGTTATGCCAAAGGGATGTTAAAGCACGTTACCACTTTTGAGCCCAATGCACTTATAGATAAATTAATTATTGGTGCTTTTATTGAAGCGCGTTCGTGTGAACGTTTTGCGAAGCTTGCGCCACACTTAGATGACGAGCTGAATAAGTTTTATGTATCACTTTTACGATCTGAAGCTCGTCACTATCAAGATTACTTGGCATTAGCCGAGCAAGTTGCAGGAAAAGATATTTCTGATCGAATCACTTATTTTTCTCAAGTTGAGGCTGAGTTAATTACATCACCAGATGAAGATTTTAAATTTCACTCGGGAACACCTGTTTAACTTTTAAAAATGACAATTGATAACGGACAAGTACATTGTCCATTATCTTCTAATTAATTGAAAAGAGCTTGTGCAGACTTTATTTTTAGTTAACTTATTCTGAAAGTGGATGGTTGAGTAACTCAATAGTATCAGGTGTTACTTTTAACCAAGCCCCTTGTTCGTACCAGTCCCCTAAAACAATCCGTTGGGCTTTTGCACCATTAGCTATCACTTCATGAACCGCTGGTCTGTGGGTGTGGCCATGGATTAATAATTGACTATGGTTTCTTTCAAGACACTTAATTACCTCTTCCTGTGTAACATCCATGATGTCTTGAGATTTTATTGCAGTGGCTGCTGCACTTCTTTTTCTATAATTCTCTGCCATCTTTTTTCGGACGAATAACGGTAGGCTTTTAACAATTGTTTGCCACCACCAAGAGCGAGATTTTTTTCTAAACTCTTGGTAATCAATGTCACGTGTACATAATGTATCGCCGTGCATTATGACCACATGTCGCCCATAAAGGTCAATAGTCTCTATTTCAGGTAATAGCGTCATACTGGATTTTTTTGCGTATTTATTACCTAAAAGAAAATCTCTATTACCATGAATGTAATAAATACTTGTACCTGATTGACTTAGGTGGGTTAACGCATCGGCAATTGTTTTAAGGTAGGGGTTATCATCATCATCGCCAACCCAAGCCTCAAATAAATCTCCTAGGATATAGAGCTTTTCTGCTTGAATGGCGTCATTTTCTAAAAAATGTAAAAAACAGGTGCTAATATCAGGCCTGTTTTCACATAAGTGTAAATCAGCAATAAAGTAAGTTATTGCTGTATCATTACTGTTAATCATTACTGTTAATCAGATGACTGTGGGGTTAAGCAACAACAGCTGATTCAATAACAATATCATCTTTTGGTACATCACCGTGGCCGTATCTGTTACCAGTTTCAACTAAAGTCATTTTATCTACAATGTCCATCCCTTCAACAACTTCACCAAAAACACAGTATCCCCAACCTTGCATATTTTCAGCTGTAAAGTCTAAAAAGTTGTTGTCAGTTAAGTTAATGAAAAATTGTGCAGATGCTGAGTGTGGCTCTTGCGTACGTGCCATTGCTAGAGTACCACGCTTGTTACTAACGCCATTATTTGCTTCATTTTGGATGCTAGCACGAGTTTCTTTTTCTTCTAAACCTGGAGCAAAGCCACCACCTTGTGCCATAAAACCTTTAATTACACGATGAAAAATAGTGCCGTTGTAATGACCTTCTTCTACATATTGTTGAAAGTTTTTTGCACTAACAGGGGCATTATCAAAGTCTAATTCAATTTTAATATCGCCAAGGTTTGTTTTAAGTGTAATCATAATTGTCTCTTGTTAAGTTCGGATAAATTGTTCTGATAAAATAATTGCCATAATTGTACGCTAACTTGTTATAAAGTGCATTAGTCTTGGTGATCCTTTAGATTTGTTCAGGTACAATCTATGACTTATTCATTTGAAGTTACTCAGTCGGAGTCATAAAATATCATGTTGCAGATTTACAACACTTTAAGTCGTAAAAAAGAAACCTTTACACCAATTAATCCAGGTAAAGTAGGCTTATATGTTTGTGGTTGCACGGTTTATGATTTATGTCATATTGGTCACGGTCGTACATATATCAGCTTTGACAATATAGCGCGTTACTTACGCTTTTCTGGCTATGATGTTAACTATGTTCGAAATATCACTGATGTTGAAGATAAGATAATCAATCGCGCCAATGAAAATAATGAAACACCCGAAGCATTAACTGAGCGTACAATTGCCGCTATGCATCAAGATTTTGATGCACTTAATATGGCAAGGCCGGATTTAGAGCCGAGAGTTACAACACATATGGATGAAATAATCACTATGATTGAAACCTTAGTGGCAAAGGAACATGCCTATGTAGCAGGTGCTAACGTTGAGTCTACCGGGCAGGGGGATGTGCTTTTTAATGTTTCAAGTTATACGGAATACGGTAAACTAAGTGGCCAAAATCTTGAGCAATTACAAGCAGGTTCGCGGGTAGAAGTTGATCAATTTAAAAATAATCCACTAGACTTTGTTTTGTGGAAATCAGCTAAGGCCGGTGAGCCAAGTTGGTCATCTCCTTGGGGAGAAGGTCGCCCAGGCTGGCATATAGAGTGTTCAGCAATGAATGCTAAAGAGTTAGGTCATCATTTTGATATTCATGGTGGCGGCTCTGATTTAACTTTCCCTCATCATGAAAACGAAATTGCGCAGAGTTGCTGTGCGCTTGATACTCCGTATGTGAACTATTGGATGCATACAGGGATGGTGCAGGTAGATCAGGAGAAGATGTCTAAGTCATTAGGTAATTTTTTCACTATCCGTGATGTTTTAGCGCAATATGATGCTGAAACTGTACGCTTCTTCCTAACCACTGGTCATTATCGTAGCCAGCTTAATTATTCAACGGATAATTTAACGCAAGCACGTGCCTCAGTTGAGCGAATTTACACTTCACTTCGTGATGTAAAAACTCAAAGTGAATATGTACTTAATAAGGATTCAAGCTTCGTTAAACAGTTTTGTCAAGCAATGGATGATGACTTTAATACCCCACAAGCATTAGCTGTTTTATTTGAAATATCAAAAGAGCTTAATGTAGCTAAAGCGGCAAACAATGAAGTCTTAGCATGTGACTTAGCTTCAACCTTAGTTGAGCTAGGTGGAATTATTGGTCTATTACAGCTTGATCCTGCTGCATTCTTGCAAGGTAGCAACGATAATGATGACGTTGCGGTAATTGAGGCACTTATTGTGCAACGAAATCAAGCCCGTATAGATAAAGACTGGGCACTTGCTGATGATGCGCGCGATAAGCTTAATGCTATGAATGTAGTATTAGAAGATAGCGCTGGTAAAACTACTTGGCGCAAGGCTTAAGCAAACAAACTTTAAAAAAGTAATATAATAAAAAAGGTGAACACGATAAGTGTTCACCTTTTTTATTTATCAATAATTGTTGAATTTAATTACTTCGTGGCTTGTTCACAGGCAATCAAAGTATTTTCAATTAAGCTAGCAACAGTCATAGGACCAACGCCGCCAGGTACAGGTGTAATGAATGCAGCTTTATTTTTAGCAACGTCAAATTCAACATCACCAACTAATTTCCCACTATCTAAACGGTTAATACCTACATCTATCACAATCGCACCATCTTTAATCCACTCACCGGGAATAAAACCAGGTTTCCCTACAGCTACGACAATTAAGTCTGCATTTCGAACTTTACCTTCTAAGTCTTTAGTAAAGCGATGAGTGGTTGTTACCGTGCATTTGGCTAGTAATAACTCTAAACCCATAGGTCGGCCGACGATATTTGAAGCACCAATAACAAGTGCATCCAAACCTTTAGGATCTATACCCGTTGACTCAATGAGTGTGATTATACCTTTAGGTGTACAGGGTCTTAAGCCCGGTTGCCTTAATACTAACTTACCTACGTTTGACGGGTGAAAACCGTCAACATCTTTAAGTGGGTTGATGTGTTCAATAATAAGATCAGCATTTAAACCTTCCGGTAAAGGGAGTTGTACCAATATACCGTCGATAGAGTCATCATTGTTTAAGTCACTTACTAGGGCTAATAAGTCTTTTTCTGAAGTCGTTTTAGGTAAATCATATGAGCGAGAAATAAAACCAACTTCTTCACATGCTTTACGTTTACTTCCAACGTAAACTTGCGATGCAGGATCACAACCAACAAGAATAACGGCTAAACCAGGTGCTCGTAGGCCTTTATCAATACGTAAGCTAACTTTTTCTTTAACTGAATCTCTAAGTTGTTTGGCAATTGCTTTGCCATCGATCAATGATGCTGTCATAACTCTACTTATTAGCCTTGGTTTATATAATAAAAAAACAACGTTATTTTGCCACAAACTATAGGTGTATTGTAGATTTACTTTACTTAATATCCGCTGAATATATGCATAATTAATATATAAAGTATTTTTCTAACACCTTTCTTGTATTGTATACAATAGACAGTCTTCATAGGGTCTTTAGAGTATTGGTTTAGCTAAAAGTATCGATGTCAAAATATTAAATTGTTAATACATTAAGTGATGAGATTATCTAAATCCCAACGTAGCCTAACAAAGAATATATTTTTGATCGTTAACGTTTAGTTGATTGGGTTGACAAGATTTAAACGTTAGTTTTTATCTCGATAGTTTTGAAATTGTCAGAATTGATAAGTGGGTCATATGAAGATGGGAGTTCCGCGTGCTAGATGAAGAATTCAACGACTTGTGTTAAAAGTGACCGAACAGGTATTTATTTATAAAAAAGGTTTGACTGATGTAATGCAACTCGGTAATATCCGCATCCGTTGAAACGAGGCAGTTATCTGTTAGTTGAAACAGCATAAATCGGTGATTAGCGCAGCTTGGTAGCGCACTTGGTTTGGGTCCAAGGGGTCGCAAGTTCGAATCTTGCATCACCGACCACTTCCCTTTATTAAAAGGAAGGTGTTATGCTTTGTAGGTAATGTGCGCCCTTAGCTCAGCTGGATAGAGCAACGCCCTTCTAAGGCGTGGGTCGTAGGTTCGAATCCTACAGGGCGCACCATATTTATCTACCTAAGGTAAATGTGAGGAAGGTTATGGTGGCTATAGCTCAGTTGGTAGAGCCCCGGATTGTGATTCCGGTTGTCGAGGGTTCAAGTCCCTTTAGCCACCCCATCTTTATTTTATTAGTTCCTCTAATAATATATTGAGAGAATATGTCGGTGATTAGCGCAGCTTGGTAGCGCACTTGGTTTGGGTCCAAGGGGTCGCAAGTTCGAATCTTGCATCACCGACCACTTTCTCTATTCAATAGAAAAATCCTATAAAAACAATTATCTGAATTTATTATAAAACCTAGAGTATAGCGTTTGTTATTCATAGGAATAATATTTTGTATTGCTTCACTTTAAAATTATCCCGTATTAAACCTCCTAGAATAGTTCTTCATTAACATACAATTTTCAATTGCTTAAAACTTACTTCTTGCAACTTTTTTTTGCCCTAGCTATAATTCTGCGTCATATTTTGTAACAGTGCATCATTTTGTCACTCTTTTGATAAGTTTTAATCAAGTGTGTTGGCGAGTAATTGATGTGTAAAAAAGCGTAATACGCTAAGTTTTTGAGGTATATAAATGCAAGTTTCAGTTGAGACTACACAAGGTTTGGAACGTCGTCTGACTATTTCTGTTCCGGCCGAAAAAGTAGATGTAGAAGTTAAAAATCGCCTTCGTCAAGTTAGTAAAACACAGCGTATTAATGGTTTCCGTCCAGGTAAAGTTCCACCATCAGTGATACAAAAACGCTATGGTAAGTCTGTTCGTCAAGAAGTTGCTGGTGAAATAATGCAGCGTACTTTTGTTGATGCAATTGTTGCAGAGAAAATCAATCCAGCTGGTCGCCCTTCATTCGTTGCTAAAAGCAATGAAGATGGCAAAGCATTAGAGTTTGAAGCAACTTTTGAAGTTTACCCTGTAGTTGAATTAAAAGACTTAGAGAACATCTCTATCGAACGTCCAGCTGTTGAAGTAACAGATGCTGATTTAGATGAAATGTTTGTAACGCTTCAAAAGCAGCATCAAACATGGAAAGAAAACAAACGTAAAACTAAAAAAGGCGATAAGCTTACCCTTGATTTCACTGGCCGTGTAGACGGTGAAGAATTCGAAGGTGGCAAAGCTGAAGGTTTTGAATTGGAGCTAGGTGCTGGTCGTATGATCCCTGGTTTTGAGAAAGAAGTTACGGGTATGAAAGCCGGTGAAGAGCAAACTATCAAAGTTACTTTTCCAGAGGATTATCATGCAGAAAACCTTAAAGGTAAAGAAGCTGAGTTTGATATCGTAATCCACAAAACTGAAGGCCCAATCTTACCTGAAATAGACGAAGAGTTTGCAAAACTTTTCGGTATTGAAGAAGGTGGTGTTGAAGCTTTACGTGTTGAAGTAAGTAAAAACATGGCACGTGAATTAACTCAAGCAGTAAAAGCTAAAGTTAAAACACAAGTAATTGACGGTTTATTAGCCGGCCATGAAGTTGACTTACCTGCTTCATTAGTGACTCAAGAAGTTGAAGTTTTACGTCAACAAGCTATCCAACGTTTCCAAGGTCAAATGGATCCGAAAAACTTGCCACAACTTCCTGCTGAAATGTTCACTGAACAAGCAGAACGTCGTGTTAAAATCGGTTTGCTTTTAGGTGAAGTAATTAAACTTAATGAACTTAAAGTTGATGAAACTAAAGTAAATGAGTTAATTGCTTCAGCGGCTTCTGCTTATGAAGACCCTAAAGAAGTAATCGAATACTACGCTAACAACCAAGAGCTAATGCAGCAAATGCAAAACGTTGCTTTAGAAGAGCAAGCAGTTGAGCTTTTAGTTGAAAAAGCGAAAGTTTCGGATAAAAAAGCTAGCTTCAATGAAATAATGAACCCAGAAGCGAAGTAATATTGAGCAAAGCTGAAGTTTATCGTAGTTTTGCATTGACAATAGACTCAGCAATCGCTTAAATTTAATGGCTTGTATGGCAACATACAGGCCATTTTTATTTATTAAGGGAAGGTATACTCTTGTTTAACTCTCAAATTACATCACAAAGATCATCTCAAGTGTCATCACAAAGCAGTGCAAGCGGTATTGAAAGTGCTTTAGTGCCAATGGTTGTTGAACAAACTGCTAAAGGTGAACGTTCATATGATATCTATTCAAGGCTGTTAAAAGAGCGTGTTATCTTCCTTTGTGGCCAAGTTGAAGACCACATGGCTAATCTGATTATCGCACAGCTATTATTTTTAGAATCAGAAAGCCCAGATAAAGATATATTTCTTTACATAAATTCACCGGGTGGTTCAGTAACTGCTGGCATGGCTATTTATGACACCATGAAATTTATTAAACCAAATATCAGTACTGTTTGTATTGGCCAAGCGGCAAGTATGGGCGCATTTTTGTTATCAGGTGGTGAAAAAGGCAAACGTTACTGTTTACCAAACGCACGTGTGATGATTCATCAGCCTCTTGGTGGTTTTCAAGGACAAGCTTCAGATTTTGAAATCCATGCCAAGGAAATACTATTTATTAAAGAGAAACTTAACACATTAATGGCTGAGCATACTGGCAAAACGTTAGAGCAACTTTCTCAAGATACAGACAGAGATAATTTTTTAAGTGCAGAGGCAGCGGTTGAATATGGCTTAGTTGACTCCATATTAGAACAACGTAACGATAAATAGGATTTCAGTGTATACTTAGCTGTGTAGATTGAGTAATAAATGGATTTATTGGTATTAAAAGTTTAGAGGTAGGCATGACCGATATAAAAAGTGGTGGCGACAACGGTAAATTACTTTACTGCTCATTTTGTGGCAAAAGCCAACATGAAGTACGTAAATTAATTGCTGGCCCATCAGTCTTTGTTTGTGATGAATGTGTAGAACTATGTAATGACATTATTCGCGAAGAAATTTCTGAAATTTCGCCAAAAGAAAGTAAAGAGGCACTGCCTTCTCCTATTGAGATCCGTGAAAGCCTTGATGATTATGTTATTGGTCAAGACCATGCGAAAAAAGTACTAGCGGTTGCCGTATATAATCACTACAAACGTTTGCGCAATGGTGACAACCATAATGGTGTTGAACTTGGTAAAAGTAATATCTTACTTATTGGCCCAACAGGTAGTGGTAAAACATTACTAGCACAAACGCTTGCTCGTTTGCTTGATGTGCCATTTACAATGGCGGATGCAACAACACTAACCGAAGCCGGTTATGTTGGTGAAGATGTTGAAAACATTATTCAAAAGTTATTACAAAAATGTGATTACGATGTAGAAAAAGCTCAGCGTGGTATTGTCTACATTGATGAAATTGATAAGATCTCTCGTAAGTCAGATAATCCATCTATAACTCGCGATGTTTCAGGTGAGGGCGTGCAACAAGCTTTATTAAAGCTTATTGAGGGTACCGTTGCTTCTGTACCACCTCAAGGTGGTCGTAAACACCCACAACAAGAGTTTTTGCAAGTAGATACTTCTAAAATACTTTTCATTTGTGGTGGTGCTTTTGCGGGGCTAGATAAAGTTGTTGAACAACGTTGTCATACAGGCACCGGTATCGGTTTTGGTGCAGAAGTACGAGGCAAAGATCAAGAGGTCTCATTAACTGAGCGTTTAGCTGATGTGGAGCCGCAAGATTTAGTTAAGTATGGGTTGATTCCTGAATTTATTGGTCGTTTGCCGGTTCTAGCTACATTACGTGAGCTTGATGAAGATGCTCTTATCCAGATATTACAAGAGCCTAAGAATGCGCTAACGAAGCAATTTACTGCGTTATTTGATATGGAAGAGGTCGAACTAGAGTTTAGAGCTGATGCTTTACACGCTATAGCACGTAAAGCTATGGATAGAAAAACTGGCGCTCGTGGTTTACGTTCTATTGTCGAAGCCGTTTTACTTGATACCATGTATGAATTACCATCAATGGAAAATGTGAGTAAAATTGTTGTTGATGAAAATACCATTAAGGGTGAAAGTAAGCCGATAGTTATTTATGATAGCAAGCAAGAAAAAGCAGCTTCTGAGTAATTTTTAGCTCGAGTATAATGCTTAAACATGCAAATAAAGCCTCGAGTAGTGGGTCATTATCTAATAAATAATGACCCACTACTCGAGGCTTTATAGATCATATCAATAAAAAACTAGCTGTTTCTAGCTTTATTTTATATCTATTGTTGAAAGTTAACAGCCGAGCCCCATATAGATTCTATAGCTTTTTTTTTTCAATAAAAACAATTCCCAAGAAGAGTAGCCAATGAGTAAAGAATTATCTGGTGTAGTTGAGATCCCCGTTTTAGCCTTAAGAGATGTTGTTGTTTACCCGCAAATGGTTATTCCACTTTTTGTTGGCCGTGAAAAATCTATTCGTTGTTTAGATTTAGCCATGGAAAACGATAAACAAGTATTCCTTGTAGCGCAGAAAGATGCCGCTATTGATGACCCAAGTGCTGAGGATGTATACAGCACAGGTACTGTCGCGACGATATTACAAATGCTTAAGCTGCCTGATGGTACTGTTAAAGTACTCGTAGAAGGGGCGCAGCGAGCAACGATAAATAAATTTATTGAGACCGAAGAGTATTTCAGCGCTGAAATTGAATATGTTAGCCCGAGTACAGAGCTTAATGATGATGTTGAAGTTTTGATTCGCTCTGCCATCTCTCAATTTGAAGGCTATGTAAAACTTAATAAAAAGATCCCGCCAGAAGTATTAACTTCGGTATCTGGTATAGATGAAGCTGAGCAGCTTGCTGATACCATGGCAGCTCATATGCCATTGAAACTGGCAGATAAGCAAAAAATTCTAGAAATAATAGATGTAAATGTTCGTTTAGAGCATTTGATGGCACTAATGGAAGGCGAAATCGACTTATTACAAGTCGAAAAGAAAATTCGCACCCGTGTTAAAAAGCAAATGGAAAAAAGTCAACGTGACTATTATTTGAATGAGCAAATGAAAGCCATTCAAAAAGAGCTTAATGAGGGTGAAGATACACCAGATGAGCTTGACCAAATGACCAAGCGTATCGAAGAGGCACAAATGCCAGCTGAAGCTAAGGAAAAAACCTTAGCTGAATTCCAAAAATTAAAAATGATGTCACCTATGTCTGCAGAGGCAACCGTTGTGCGAAGTTATATCGATTGCATGATCAATGTCCCTTGGAAAAAGCGTAGTAAATTAAAGCGTAACCTTGCCCTTGCTCAAGAAGTATTGGATAAGGATCATTATGGTTTAGACAAAGTCAAAGAACGCATTCTAGAGTACCTAGCCGTACAACAGCGGGTGAGCCAGCTTAAAGGTCCTATTCTTTGTTTAGTAGGCCCACCAGGTGTTGGTAAAACCTCTTTGGGCCAATCAATAGCTAAATCGACCGGCCGAAAATATGTTCGTATGGCATTAGGTGGGGTTCGTGATGAAGCTGAAATTCGTGGTCACCGTCGTACCTACATTGGTTCATTACCGGGTAAACTGATTCAAAAAATATCCAAGGTAGGTGTCAAAAACCCACTGTTCTTATTGGATGAAATTGACAAAATGGCTTCTGATATGCGTGGCGACCCTGCTTCTGCATTGTTAGAAGTATTAGACCCGGAGCAAAATACGACCTTTAATGACCATTACTTAGAAGTCGATTATGATTTATCTGATGTAATGTTTGTTGCTACTTCTAACAGCATGGATATTCCTGGCCCATTATTAGACCGTATGGAAGTTATACGTTTGTCTGGTTACACTGAAGATGAAAAATTAAATATTGCAAAAAATCATTTAGTTAATAAACAAATTGAACGTAATGGTTTAAAAGCTAAAGAAATAGAAATTGAAGACAGTGCTATCGTTGGTATTATTCGATATTACACTCGCGAAGCTGGTGTACGTAGTTTAGAACGTGAAATCTCAAAGCTATGTCGTAAAGCGGTTAAATCTATTTTACTTGATAAGAAGTTAAAAAGAGTCACTATTAATCAAGATAACCTCAATGAGTTTCTAGGTGTACAGCGTTTTGACTATGGTAAAGCTGACTCAGAGAATCGTGTAGGTTTAGTTACTGGCTTAGCATGGACTCAAGTAGGCGGTGAACTGCTAACGATAGAAACAGCATCGGTACCAGGAAAAGGTAAGTTAACTTACACAGGCTCATTGGGTGATGTTATGCAAGAGTCTATACAAGCGGCTATGACTGTCGTGCGTAGTCGTAGTGAGAAGCTTCGTATTAATGATGATTTTTATGAAAAACGTGACATTCATGTGCATGTTCCTGAAGGTGCAACGCCAAAAGATGGTCCAAGTGCTGGTGTTGGAATGTGCACAGCATTGGTTTCAAGCTTAACTGGCAACCCAGTAAAAGCTGAGGTTGCCATGACTGGAGAAATCACTTTACGTGGTGAGGTTTTAGCCATTGGAGGACTTAAAGAAAAGTTATTAGCAGCGCATCGTGGAGGCATAAAAACTGTCATTATTCCTCATGAAAATGAACGTGACTTACAAGAAATTCCTGAAAATGTTAAAGCAGAGTTATCTATTCACCCTGTTAAATGGATAGACGAAGTGTTGGCTCTTGCGCTTGAGCAGCCTGTAGAACAGTGGAAAGTTGAAAAATAAATTGCACAAAGCTTGGTCTTTTTTGATGATTTATATCAAAAAAGGCCGAAAAAGCTGAAATATTTGCAAAAAAACGCAATTATCGCTTTTCAAACGCTGAAACTGTGATAAGTTAACTACGCTTATATCGCTAGACCCCTTGTTCTCTATGTTTCATAGGTGAATTGGTGGGAACTAGAGAGCATAATAATTTCTAAACTCAACGCTTCAAGTCATCAAATAAAATTAATTTTTGATTGGTGGAATTCATAAAAAGGATAGCGTTGTATAATAACAATTGAAGGGGTATACACTGTGAATAAATCTCAACTAATCGAGAAAATTGCTGCTGGTGCAGACATTTCAAAAGCTGCTGCGGGTCGTGCATTAGATTCATTTATTGGCGCTGTAACTGATGAATTGAAAGATGGCGAGCAAGTTGCTCTTGTTGGTTTTGGTACTTTCTCTGTACGTGACCGTGCTGCACGTACTGGTCGCAACCCACAAACGGGTGCAACTATCCAAATCGCTGCTGCTAAAATTCCATCTTTCAAAGCTGGTAAAGCATTAAAAGACGCATGTAACTAGTCATTAATTTTACTAAGTTATACCGCGTATTAGAAACCACCTTTTAGGTGGTTTTTTACTTTATAGCCTAGGTGAAAGTTAATAAAAATAATTGAAATAATAATAAATTTGATTTTTACTAAGGTTGTGCTTCTAGCAAAGCTGTTCATCTGCTAAAATCGCGAGCAACTTTAAATTAAAGATACCTAAGCCTAGATGTTTTAGGGATAAAAAAAAGAGAAAGAGATGTTAGAAGATATTCGTGAAAAATCGCAGGGATTGACTGCCAAAATTATTCTTGGTTTGATTATCCTAACCTTCGCTGTCGCTGGTGTTGGTAGTTACACCAATTCAGTTGACACTTCAGTGGCAACCGTTAATGGTGAAGCTATTACTCAACAAGCCTTTAATAAAGCTTATCAAGCACAACGCGGCCGTATGGCACAACAGTTTGGTGAAATGTTTGATACTTTATCAAATGATGCAAATTATATGGCTAACTTTCGTCAAGGTGTTTTAGATAACTTGATTAATGAAAAGTTAATAGATCAAAACAGTGAAGCTTTAGCTATCCGTGTTTCTGATTTACGTTTAAAAGAAACAATTCGCAAAATGCCTGAGTTCCAAGTTGATGGCGCTTTTGATAATAATCGCTATTTAGCCATTATCAATCAAGCTGGTTTTTTCCAATCATCAGCATTTCGTGATTATTTACGGGTAGAAATGACTCGTCGCCAATTAAGCCAAGCATTAGTTGCAACAGAATTTAACTTGCCGTACCAAGAGAAATTGCAATTAGCATTACAAAACCAAACGCGCGATATTCGTTTCGCTACTATTTCAGCAGAGCAGTTTAAAGCAGGAATTGAGTTAACTGATGAAGAGGTAAACAATTATTATCTCGCCAATCAAGCTCGTTTTGAAAACAAAGAGCAAGTTAAAGTTGATTACATCAGCCTAAATGTTGCAGACATTGCTAAAAGCATAAAGGTTACTGACGAAGAGCTAACTAACTATTACCAAGAGAACTTAGCTAGCTTTACTGAGACTGAACAGCGTCGTATTTCTCATGTTTTAATTGAGTTTGGCGAAGATGAAGCTGCGGCAAAATCTAAAGCAGAGGTTGTATTAGCACGTATTGAACAAGGTGAAGACTTTGCAGCTGTCGCTAAAGATGCTTCTAATGATACTTTTAGTGGTGAAAACGGTGGCGATTTAGAGTGGTTAGAGCCAGGTGTAATGGAAGAAAGCTTTGATGAAGCTGCCTTAGCTTTGATTAATGTTGGTGATATTAGTTCATTAGTAAAGACCAGTTTTGGTTACCATATATTGAAATTAACAGATTATAAAGCAGAAGCCGTTCAAGAGTTTTCTGATGTGCAAGCTGAATTATTAGTTAAATTAAGTAATGATCAAGCACAAGACAAGTTTTTTGCCCTACAGCAAGAGATGGCGCGAATTAGTTTTGAGTTTCCAGATAGTTTAGAAGATGCCGCTAGCGAGGTAGATGTAACTATACAAACGTCTCCTTGGTTATTACGCAGTGGCAACAATGCTCCTTTTGATCAAGCAAAAGTGATTGAAGCTGCATTTTCAGAGATGGTTTTACAAGATAATATGAATTCAGACCTTATTGAAGTCAATGATGATATAGCACTTGTATTACGTCTTAATACTTTCCAAAAAGCAAATGTTAAACCATTATCAGAAGTTGAAGTGCAAATTAAAGATATTCTAGTTAATCAAAAAGCAACCGAGAAAGCGCAAGCGACGGTTGATGCTTTATTAGCTGACTTTAATACTGGTACCGATATCTCTGCACAGTTAACTGAACTTAATAGTGCTTTTGTTAATAAAGAGAGTGTTGCTCGTTATAGCCCTGAAGTGGACCAAAGCATTAGCCGAGCTGCGTTTGTATTGCCACACCCTACTGACGGTGTTGTTTCCGCTTCGACAGTTGCGTTAAGTAATGGTGACCTTGCCTTAGTTGAAGTTACATCTATTTCGGTCAGCGAAGCTGCTGCCAATCCAAACTTAGCTCAACAACAAACGTCTCAACTAGCTCAATCAGCTTACCAAAGCTTTGTTAATTCGTTAAAAGTGGGTGCTAAAATTACGCGTAAACAGGTTGCAGAGCCAGTAGCAGCTTATTAATGACTTATCATTAATATTATTAGTCGCTTAGAGTGATTAAAAAGGCCAATAGTAGTTAATTACTATTGGCCTTTTTTTATGCTTAATTTTCAAGTTTTATAATTATCGCAAGTTGCTTAAGTTATTTCCTACTGAGCGAGAGTTAAAGGTTTTAAAAGTAAGTCATTGATTACAGCGTTGAGCTATTAATAAACTTAATCAAATTGATATTATTTAACCTGAACTCTGGATAATGAGTACTTGATGTTTAAGTAAAAACAATGATTTACGGTTGTTAAGAATGAAATTTACACATTAAAGTAGCGATATACGCTAGCAATGTTTAAATTTATTCGATTATCAAGGCAAAACGTTTATGAATAACGGGTTATTTATCGACGTTTTAACGCAGAGAATGGAATACAGGGGAATATTGAGTAAGTGCTGCTTATCCATCGTTCAGGTTATTTAACTTCTGAAGCTGATTGCTCAATCTAAGGAGGCCTGGGAAAGTTAATTCACTAGGTTTAATGAGTTTTAAGCTTTACGGCGTGTATATTATTTTAACTGGAAGTTCTGACTCATCATTAGCTTTTGAGTCACTTTATGTTGCGGATTACGCATTACATCAATAGTCTTACCAGACTCAACAACCTCACCACTGGACATAACCATAACATCATCACTAAAGTGGCGAACAATCCCTAAATTGTGAGAAATCAAAATGTAGGCCAACCCCATTTGTTGCTGCAAATCGAGAAGTAAATTAATCATTTGAGAACGAAGGGAGGGATCTAGGGCCGCTAAAGCCTCATCTAGAATGATAACTTGTGGTTGCAATATAATTGCGCGAGCAAGAGAAATACGTTGTTTTTGTCCTCCTGAAAACATATGCGGATAAAAGTTCATATGATCGCCAAGTAAGCCTACTTTTTGTAATGTAGTTCGAATAAGTTGACGGCGCTGGTTTTCATCTAAATCGGTATTAAGCGTTAAAGGTTCGTCAAGCAACTCTTGTATGGTTAAGCTAGGGTTTAACGTAGTGCCAGAATCTTGGAATATCATTCTGACATGTTGGCACCTTTGTTTGAATCGCTGGTTTTGCAGTAACTGACCATTTAGGTATATTTTACCTGTTGTGGGCGTTTCAGCACCCACTAATATCTTCGCTAAGGTGGACTTACCAGAGCCCGTTTCACCAACTATAGCTAGAGTTTTCTTAGCTTCAATGGTGAAGGATAAAGGAGATAGCGCGTTAAATTTTCGCTTGTGATACCAGTGGCCTTTGAGCTTATAAGACTTAGCTATCTCTCTGACATCTAATAAAACACTCATCCTAGATTGTTCCTTTAACAGTTTTGTGTTTTGTTGGTGCACGTTTGACCGTTTCACGAAGTATAGGGAAATGACAACTTACCTTATGGCCATGAAAGTTACTGACTTTGGGCGCCGATACACACATTTGTTGTGCTCTTGGGCATCGAGGCCCTAGCCTACAGCCGATAGGCAGGTGCTGTAAAATTGGTATGCTGCCGGGTAAGGTCATCAATCGAGATTTAGTCGGTAATTGCAAGTTGGCCTTGGTACTACTGTCAACTAAGGCCCGAGTATATGGATGCATTGGTTTATTAAATATTTGCTCTGTGGTGCCTGCTTCTACAAATTGTCCGCTGTACATTACTGTAATGGTATTAGTCCAGTGAGTCAGGTTTTCTAAATCATGGCTTATTAATAAAATAGACATATTCTTTAATTGATTCAAATTGGCGAGCAGTCTAAAAATCTGTCCCTGATTAGTACTTTCCATCGCAGCTGTGGGCTCATCAGCAATCAATAATATTGGACGTCCAGCTAACGCTATTGCTATCATAACTCGCTGACAAATAGCCTCAGTGAGTTGGTGAGGGTAACTACCAATGCATTTACTATGGTTTTTAATACCTACTTTATGCAGTAACTTTATTACAGCTTCTTTACGTTGTTTTTTACGCTGCCAAAAGTGGCCTGATAGCTGTGCTGTATCTATAGCTTCACTTAATTGCTCGCCGATTAACGTTGTCGGATCTAAACAGCTCATCGGCTCTTGAAATATCATGGCAATATCACGGCATAATAATGCCTTTCGCTCATCAATTGTTAGCCGTAATAAGTCTATTCCGCGCCAATGAAACCTGTCAGCATGTACATGCCACTTATCTTCTAAAACGCCGATAATAGCCTGTGCCAATAATGATTTTCCAGAGCCTGACTCACCTACTAAACCGCGTACTTCGCCGTCCTTAATTGATAAACTTACCCTGTCTACCGCTAATACTCTGCCATTTGGAGTATCTAGTTCTATGGATAAATTTCTAATGTCGAGTAAATTCATAGGCTCTTCTTACATGCACGATAAAACTGAACGATTAACGTTAATAAATACTCAATAGCGATTTTTGATGGGGTCATATTCCTGACCGTTGCTATGGCTGTTACGTAAGGGAACCTCATTAGTTTTCCTTACGTAACTTGAGCGCGTGGCGAATGCCTTCACCAACAAGGTTAGTTGCTACTACAGCGAATAATATTGCTAAACCAGGCAAGTATACCGTCCACGGTGCAATGTAAAAACGTTCAAGACCATTGGCCAATATTGCTCCCCACTCAGGTAACGGTATTTGTGCACCCAGACCCAAGAAACCTAATGTTGCTATATCTAGTATGGCTGCTGATTGTGCCAAAGTTGCTTGACTCATAAGGCGCTCAACAATGTTAGGGAATACTGAGTAGTACAGAATACGAAAATTACTTGCGCCATCAAGGCGTGATGCGAGCACGTAGTCTTTTCTAAACTCCTCTTTTACTGCGTACCGAGTAATGTGTATAAATTGTGGAATGAAAACTATGGCTATTGCCCATACTGTATTACTGATACCTGGGCCTAATATTGCGACAATAATAATTGCCAGCAATAAGGATGGAATTGAGAGAACTACATCAAGGAAGTGATTTAAAAAGCTAGACTTAATACCGCGAGTTAACGCAGACAATGAGCCGATAACCACACCGATAACTAAAGAAAAAATGACAACAATAAAACTTAAACCGAAGGTTAGTGATGTGCCATACATTAATCTTGATAACATATCTCGGCCAAGTTCATCGGTCCCTAACAGATAACTTACGTCACCGTCAATATGCCAGGCAGGCGGAATCAATATCATATCTAAATTGCCATCTACGGGGGAGTAAGGCGCGATAATTGGTGCGAAGATTGCTAATAATATTAGAAATATAAAACAGCAGAAGCCAACCATGGCGACAGGTGTCTTACGGAAAATCCCCCAAAGCTGCATAAAGGGTGACGGAAATACTTCTTCAAGATATATTTTTTCACGAGCCATAGTTATTACCTCGTGCTAATGGGTTGAGTGCTGCATAAATAAAGTCTGTCATAATATGAACAATGAAGATAAAACATGACAATACTAATAAACCACTTTGGATAGCGGTGTAGTCTCGCTGGTATATGCTTTCTATTAACCAACGTCCAATGCCAGGCCAACTGAAGATAACTTCAGTAACCATGGCAATCGTCACTAAGTTGGCAAATTGTAAACCGACATGTCGTATTATTTTGATTAAAGCATTACGTATGGCGTGACGGAATATTATTTGTTGGAAGGTTAAGCCTTTTGCACGAGCCGCCCTGATATAACTCGCTGCTAATACTTCAATCATTGCAGCTCGAGATAAGCGAATAAAAATAGTTGCTGGTGCCAGTGCAATAACACAAGCAGGTAAAATGATATGTGCGCTGGCATTACTAAATGCCTGCCATTTGTAAGGGCTATCACTTAGCAGAATATCAATAAACTGAATGCCTGTAACAAATTCTATTTCAAATAGTAAGCTGATTTGTCCTGCTGATGGTAACCAACCTAAGCCGATAGAGAAAAGCAATATCGCCAGTAAACCTAGCCAAAACACAGGAATAGAATAACCTAACATTGCCAAAGATAATATGGCGTTATCACTGGCCTTATTATGATTTATAGCTGCAATAAAACCCAAAGGAATACCGACCAACATTGCGATAAGTAAAGCCACCAAACTAAGCTCTATAGTTGCTGGTAGTAACTCTATTATTTCATCACTTATTGGGGATTGACTAGCCATAGAGTCGCCAAAATTACCATCTAGGATATGGTCTAAATAAGCACCGTATTGATAAACAATATTTTTATCCATTTGATAGGATTCATTAAGCGCTGTTAATTCTATTGCTGTAGCATTAATCTGACCTGAGTGATTGATAACGGTATCACCGGGAAATAAAAAACTTAAACTAAACGATAATAAGGTTAATACCAGCATTGTAAAAATGAACAAACTTATACGCCGTAAGGTAAAAGTTAACATCTTAATTACTCACCGAGTGGACGTTATTTAGTTTTGTTAAAGGCTGCACTGTATTATTTAGGTTTTTCTTAGCGGCTTGATAAAAGCTGATGCCACCAAAGTTGGTTAAAATGTCACCATCTACATTTATACCACGTGCTTGAAAACGCTTTGAATGAGCAATGGGTAATAAAGGCACTTCTTCATAGATTATCGCCATAGCCTGAGAGTAATAGTTTTTTCTTTTTTTCATATTGGTAGTTTTAAGTGCTTTATGCAGTAAAAGATCAAATTCTTCATTACACCAAAATGTACGGTTATTACCTTTTTCGCTAGCAGAGCAGCTTAGCATTGGTGTGAAGAAATTATCGGGCTCTGGATTGTCGGCATTCCAACCTAATAAAAAACTTTGGTGCTCACCTAATGATAAGCGACGTAAAAAAGTACTCCATTCATAACTAATAATTTTGACCTTTACACCTATTTTTTTCAAGTCTGCTTGAATAAGTTTTGCCATAGTTACTGCATTGGGGTTGTAAGCTCTTTGAACGGGCATTGCCCAAATGTCCATAGTAAAACCTTGTGGATAGCCTGCTACTTCTAATAAAGACTTTGCACGTACCGGATCATAGTTAATTTCAGGGGTTTGGCTATCATAAGCCCATGATGTTTCAGGGAGTATTGACTTGGCTCTAGCTGCTTGAGATTGATAAACGGTATCAATTATCGATTGTTTGTTAATTGCTAAACTAATAGCTTGGCGAACTAATTTATTATCAAAAGGTGGTTTTTTAGTATTAAAACCAAAATAACCGACATTGAGTGACGTAATAGACTCTAACACCAAATCTTTTCTTTCAGCAATTTTTGTATGGGCGATAGGGTAGCTACTTACATCACATTCTTTTGCTAGCAACTTTGTTAAACGGCTGGTTTTGCTCGGTGAAATATCAAATACAAGTTGCTCAATTTTAGCCTTTTCTTGCCAATATGAATCATGACGATAAAAGCGAATTAACGAGCCAACTCGGTAATCTTTTAATTTGAATGGCCCTGTACCAATTGGCAGAATATCAATTTCATGTGGGGTCTGTTTATCTAGCAGCAGCTCAGCGTATTCAGCAGAAAGGATAGATGCATAGTCGGTAGCTATATTAGCTAGGAAAGTACTGTCGTTACGTTTTAATATAAAGCGGACTGTAAAGTTGTTGATCTTTTCTATTTTCTCAACCAACTGAGAAAATTTTACACTTTGAAAAAAAGGATACTGGCCACCAGAGACATGGTGAAAAGCGTGTTCTTTATCTAAAATTCGATTAAAACTGAACAAAACATCATCGGCATTAAATAATCTAGTTGGCGTAAAGTAACCGGTTTGATGAAAAGTAACATCTTGGCGCAAGTAGAAGGTTATTTTTTTCCCATCACGCGTTACATGCCAGTCCTTTGCTAAAGAAGGGCCCAAGGTGTTGTCTTTGCCTTTATAGACGATAAGGCCGTTATAAAGTTGTTTCGAAGTCGCATCAGTGGTTGTGCCTGAAGTACTTAACTGTGGATTAAATGTTTCCGGAGAACCTTCAGAGCAATAAATAATACTGCGTTCACTTAATGACAGCTTATTACCATCGTTACATCCCGTTAAAATGCTAACAAGTGCAGTTATAAAAAAAGGAAGTGTGAGCTTAAAGTTCATCGTTGATACTTCCATCGAGCAAGTTATATTTTTTTAGGTAACCCCTAAGTTGATGATACGTTAATTCAAGCGCGTCTGCGGTTTTCTTTTGATTAAACTGACAATGCGCTAATGCGGACTGTATTAACTCAATCTCATAATCCTGTGATAATGTTTTTAATGATTGAGGAAATTGCTGCGGTGAAATTTTGGGCGCCGACTTGATATTTTCTGTTACTGCAGGAGTCATTGTTGTTGCATCTGCTAGAGGCTGGTCTCCGGCCAATGAATTACTAGTATTTAGATCCGCAACCCTATCATTGGTTTGAATGCGTTGGCTTGGTCTAAAAGGCGACTCAAAAGGGTCAATGATAAGCTCATGAACCGGTAGGTGGGGGTTGTTACAACGGTAAACACTGCGTTCTACCACATTTTTTAGCTCTCGGATATTACCGGGCCAGTGGTAGGTTAGTAAACTCCGTTTCGCTTTTTCGGTAAAACCACTAAACAATTCAAACTCTAGCTCTCTTGCCATATTAATGGCGAAGTGTTCCGCCAACATTAAAATATCGTCTAAACGCTCTCTAAGTGGCGGTAAAGTAATAACATCAAAAGCTAATCGATCTAGTAAATCAGCTCTAAATTGCCCTGATGCTGCTAACGTAGGTAAGTCTTCATTAGTTGCCGCGACTAAACGTACATCACTATTAATTGTTTTAGAGCCACCAACACGCTCAAATTCACCATATTCAACGACTCTTAATAGCTTTTCTTGGATTAGCCCTGAGGTATTCGCGATTTCATCCAAAAAAAGAGTACCTTTATCGGCCCGCTCAAATCGTCCTTCATGACGTTTATTTGCACCAGTAAATGCACCACTATCATAGCCAAATAGCTCGGTTTCAAGCAGGTTTTCATTTAAAGCAGCACAGTTAAGTTTAAGGTAGCTTTGCTCCCAGCGCTTGGACAGGAAGTGTAAACGAGCAGCGACTAACTCTTTACCTGTACCACGCTCACCGATAATGAGCACAGGTTTACTTAAGGGAGCAATTTGTGATATTTGCTCAAGAACTTCTAAAAAGCTATTTGATTGGCCAAGAAGGTTATCTTGCTGGTTAAAACGCGCCATAGTAAACTCAAATGTTGGTTTATTTCACTAACAAATAGTGTATTTTATTACATGAGTGGTTGAAAGGGTTTTTTGAATAAATAATAAGTTTATTTAAAACAGTGTGTTAGCTTTTTTGTGAAAGTTGGCGTAAATAATGAATATGGTAAAAGAGTCGTTGAAGTATAAATTAGTACTAAGTTAATGCTTAGTTCACGCAAAAGTTAATGCAGTTGGCATTATTTAGCCGTTAGTTGAGGAAGTTGTTATGGGTATTTTTTCAAGGTTCACAGATATTATTAACTCTAATATTAATAATTTATTAGATAAAGCCGAAGACCCGGCAAAAATGGTACGTTTAATCATTCAAGAAATGGAAGATACCTTAGTTGAAGTTCGTTCTAGCTCTGCAAAAACATTAGCAGACAAAAAAGAGTTGACCCGTCAAGTTTCCCGCCTTGAAAAAGACGCCGAGCAATGGCAAGACAAAGCTGAGTTAGCCTTAAGTAAAGACAGGGAGGATCTAGCTCGGGCAGCTTTGATGGAGAAGAAAAAAAGCAGTGAAAGTGCCGAAGCTTTATTGGAAGAGTTAAGTCACGTAGATGAACATATACGTAAACTACAAGATGAAATATCTCAATTACAAGATAAGCTAACGGATGCTAAAGCACGTCAAAAAGCGATGCTTATTAGAGAAAAATCAGTGAGTTCACGTTTAAAAGTAAAAGAAAATATTCACAGTACTCGAGTAAATGATGCGTTAAACCGCTTTGACCATTACGAGCGAAAAATCGATGGTATAGAAGCTGAAGTTGAGTCTTACGACTTAGGTGGGAAATCATTAGCAGATGAGATTGCTGAACTTGAAACGGATGAGAAGGTTGATGATGAATTGGCTCAGTTAAAAGCTAAGATCAAAAGCAAAAAATAAGAAGTCAGCCCCCAAGTTAATCACATGAAATATATATAAAACTATCGGTAGAATAGGATAAAGGAGAAGTATTGTGGAAGAGATCATCGTTGCACCTGTCATTATATTTATGATTATAGTTGCCCCTATATGGTTGGTATTACATTACCGCAGTAAGAAACAAGTAAGCCAAGGGTTAAGCCAAGAAGAATATATTCAGTTATCTGAATTATCTGAAGTTGCTGATACGATGGCTGACAGAATACAAACACTTGAGGCTATTTTAGACGCGGAGACACCAAACTGGAGAGCTAAATTATGAATCGCAAAAAAGGTGAGTTATATCGCAATACCGAGCAAGGAAAAATTGCAGGGGTTTGTGCTGGTATAGCGGAGTATTTTGGTTGGGAAACCTGGTTGGTAAGAATTTTGGTGGTATCAGGTGTTTTGTTTGGTATGCCTTTTCTTATCTTAGGGTATGCAGCTGGTTGGTTTATTTTGGATAAAGCGCCTGAGCATACAAAAAACAATAATCACGACACTAATGAAAGCTTTCATTCGAAAAGAACTCGATCTGGAAGACATAAAGCGGATGTAAGTAATGAATCTATAAAGGTGAAAGCCAGAGTTTGGCAAGCTGGAGAGCCACCTAAGCAAGCTCTTTATGACATACGCCGTAAATTTCGCTCACTGGAGAAAAAGGTACAAGCCATGGAACATTATGTAACCTCGGCTGAATTTACCGTTTCAAGGGAAATTAATAAGCTGTAAAATACTCTCTCTAGAAAGCTGCCGGTGGCAGCTTTCATTTTCATCTGAACAGTAATGCTAAATTTTTCTATCTTGTGCATCGACACATGAGCCATTTCCATGAAAAGTAATCAATAGGGTGTAATTATAATTAAAAGACTTTATTATCAAATGAAATATCAAGTCAGCTCTTAATTTACAAGTTATCAATTCGTTATGGTATTAATAAGTAAATCGTTTATGAAAAAACGTGGTATAGATAAGTTAAAGAACAACTTAAAAAGTAAGGCTAGTGAGTTACTAAGTCGGACCCTAGATCAACATGTTACGTTGGCTGTTACAGGGTTAAGCCGTAGCGGTAAAACAGCGTTTATCACTTCATTAGTAAATCAATTAATTAATGAAGGGAATGGCAGTAAACTGAGTTTTTTTGATCCCGTACACAATGGGAGTTTCATTGCTGCTAAGCGCATACCGCAAAAACATTTTCATGTACCTAGGTTTGATTATGATGCTGCTATATCGGCATTAACATCAGAGCCATCGAGCTGGCCAAAACCCACCCATGGTATCAGTGAATTGCGCTTAGCTATTCGTTATCAGCCAAAAAACTCACTGCTAAAATATGCCACTGATATGGCAACATTGACCTTAGATATTACCGATTATCCAGGTGAATGGCTACTTGACTTACCTATGCTCAAACAAACATATCAAGAGTGGTCACAACAGACACATGATTTAATGACTAAGGCACCAAGAAGTGAGCTTAGCACTGGCTTTTTAGCTAAATTAGCTGAAATTGACCCATTCTCTGCTGCCAGTGAGGAGCTTTTAGCTGAGCTAGCTCAAGAATATACAGCGCTTTTGCATAGTTTTCGTTATGATTTAGGTTTATCGGTAATACAGCCAGGACGATTTATATTACCGGGTGATTTAGCTGGGGCACCGATACTAGAGTTTTTTCCCTTTCCTGCATTAGAACACCTTGATAGTAACGATTATCAAAATGCCCCTGATGATAGTTTTGTTGGTATGCTTCGTTCACGTTACCTTGAATATAAAGAACAGGTAGTACGTAAATTTTATCGTGACCACTTTCTTCGTTTCGACCGACAAATAGTCTTAGCAGATTGTTTAACGCCGTTGAATAATGGTAAAGAAAGTTTTGATGATTTAGAGCTGGCCATGTCAATGATCTTACAAAGCTATGATTATGGTAAGTCAGGGCTATTTTCACGTTTGTTTTCTCCTAAAATCGATAAGCTTCTTTTTGGTGCCACCAAAGCTGATCATGTCACGGCAGAGCAGCATGGCCCGATGGTAGCATTGTTAAACCAGCTGATTCATCAAAACAAACATCACTTAAGTTATGAGGCTGTTGACATTAAAACCTTAGCAATCGCTTCTGTTAAATCGACAAGTTCAGGTGTTAGCAGGCATAAAGGAGCAGATATCCCTGTTATTCAGGGACACAGTTTAGTTCCATCAAACTTAACACCAGACGCAGGTTCATCTGGAGTATTTGGTCAGAAAATAACAGTTTTTCCTGGAGCTGTTCCAAGTCAATTACCAAAAGATGATTATTGGCAATCTAATACATTTAACTTTATAGATTTTGCTCCTCTATCTGGACTTTCCAAGTATCGATGTTTGCCTCATGTTCGAATGGATCAAGTGTTACAATTTTTACTGGCAGATAAAATGATATGACTAATAAAGAAACAAAAAATATTAAAGTTAGAGAAGACAGTGATAACTTGCAGCAGCAAATACTCTTTGCTGAGCCGGATGTGGTAGCCGATAGTAATGGGGAGGAGTTTAATGACACTAGTGGTTTTACCGAGCAGGTGCTGTTTAGTAATAGCGATTACCTTCCACTAACTACCGATGAAGATGGGCTTGAGCAAATAAGGGAAAAAGAACTTGATGCGGAACTGTTACATCAAGATGTTAAAGGTGTTCAAAACTCTAAATACTCTTGGGTTTGGCGATTAATTACCGTTTTGTTAGTTACTTTATTGGCTATAGAAGCGTATGATTTTTTTGTCACAGGTTTTGATAACTCTCCAATAATCACCAGTCTTTATGCTCTGTTGTTGGCCTCTTTAACCTTAGTAAGTGGTAATGCTCTTTGGCATGAATTTATCGGGCTAAAACAATTTAAAAAGCGTCAAGAAATGAAAATTCAAGCCAATGAATTTTTATTGATGGATAGCGAGAAATTTACCGCATATTCAAACCAACGCGGTAAAGATTTCTGTGACAATATTAGCGATAATCTTCCTTGCGATTTGGTATTCGATTGCCCTAAAGAACAGCAAGTTTGGCACGATGCCTATGCGAGTGACCATAGCTCGCGCGAATTAGTGAAACTCTACTCACGTGTAGTGTTATCAAAGGTTGATGAAAAAGCACTAAATGAGGTCGCTAAATTCTCAACCGAAGCGGTGGTGTTAGTAGCGTTAAGTCCCGTAGCCCTAATTGATATGTTAATTATGTTATCGCGTAATTTACGCATGATAAATAAAATAGCAGGCATATATGGATTAAAGTTAAGTTATTGGAGTCGGGTAAAATTAATAAAACAAGTCTTTGTTAATATGGCATATGCTGGCGCTAGTGAGTTGGTAGCTGACCTTGGTAGTGACATGTTGGGCGCAGAACTAATGGGAAAGTTATCGGCTAGATTTGCACAAGGGCTAGGGGCGGGTATGTTAACTGCTCGATTAGGGGCTAAAACTATGGAGCTTTGCCGGCCAATCCCCTTTGAAGATAAACCTAAATTAACGGATGTCCGTAAAAAAATAGCCCTACAAATTAAGAGGTTAGTGAACCCAGGTAAAAAATGACAACCAGTGAAATTCTTGTTGGAAATTGTACCTGTAACCTTTCATGTACAGTAAATGCCTTTGTTGTTTTTTTGACCGTTTCATGTTGCTTTATTTTATCTGCCTAGATGTCTTAAGATAAATTCAGCAACAATAAATGTAATGGCGTTATTTTTAACGTGCAAAATTACTCTATTCAAAACGATGAAAAAAACGCTTAAGAATAAAGGTTAACAACATGGCAAAAGGCACAAAATACATTTCAAAAGTACCGGATGATGAGGGATTTATTCAATGGTCCGCAGAAGAAAACTCTATCTGGCAGGAACTAATTACTCGCCAATTAGCATGCATTGAAGATAAAGCATGTGATGAATATCATGAGGGGCTAATCAAGCTAAATCTACCAAAAGATCGTATTCCACAACTTGATGAAGTAAGTAAGGTGTTAAAAGTAACGACTGGATGGGAGTGTTATCCTGTACCTGCTTTAATTGGCTTTGGTGAATTTTTTAAATTACTCTCAGAGAAAAAATTTCCGGTTGCTACGTTTATTCGTAGTCGTGAAGAAATGGATTATTTACAAGAGCCGGATATTTTTCATGAAATTTTTGGCCATTGCCCCTTATTAACCAATTCTTCCTTTGCAAACTATACCGAAGCGTATGGAAAAATGGGTTTAAATGCGAGTAAAGAACAGCGAATATTTTTAGCTCGACTATATTGGTTTACTATTGAATTTGGTTTGTTGGATACACCCAAAGGGCTCAGGATTTATGGTGGAGGGGTATTATCTTCACCAGGGGAAACTGATTATGCCATCAACAATACCGATGTTGACCGTCAACCATTTAATGTTTTAGATGTTTTAAGAACACCTTATCGTATCGATATTATGCAACCTATTTATTACATGTTAACTAAAGTTTCAGATTTAGATGAAATTCGAAAATTTGAAGTTGAAGACATCATGGAGTTGGTCGCGAAAGCGCAAATGCTAGGTTTACATGATGCTAAATTCCCTGATAAACAAGCCAGTTAATAGTTTTGCAAACCCAGTGATGATTAAATTACAACGTTAAAGTAACAACGTTAATCTACAAATAAATATAAAAATATCAAAGGAAAAATAATGACCGCACAATCAAGTAATAAATTAGCAAGCCAAGCATGTGAAGCTTGCCATGTTGATGCACCTAAAGTCAGTGATGAAGAGCTTAAGGAACTTATGGCATTAATTCCAGATTGGGTTCCACAAGTTAGAGATAACGTCATGATGCTCGAACGAGAGTATAAATTTAAAAACTATAAATTGGCATGGGCTTTTGCCAATAAAGTTTCAGAATTAGCAGAAAGTGAGTTCCATCACCCATCTGTTTTATTAGAGTGGGGCAAGGTAACTGTAACTTGGTGGACTCACTCGATTGGTGGTTTACATAAAAATGACTTTATCTGTGCAGCTAAAACCGATCAGCTGGGCGAGTAGTTACTTTCACTAAGTTATCTACTTTTAACTTCATTTACTTCTGTAAGTCGCTGTGTAGCTAACTTTATTAACAAAATAAAGTGCTAACATTTATCAAATTGAAACTTGGTAAATGTTGTGCTTTATTATCGTAAAAATTAGTTTACAATAGCCCTTTGTTGAATACTCAATTTAAGGGTTTGTTAAATGCGTTTGGAAATTACTTGTCATGACCGTGTTGGTATGGGTGAAAAGGTATTAGGTACATTTGTTGAGCATGGCATTAATGTACGTGGTATTGAGCTAATGCAACCTGGGCGTATTTTTATAAATATACCCGACTTAGAGTTTTCAGACTTACAAACATTTATGCCGCAGCTGCGTTTGCTTGAAGGTGTAGGAGATGTAAAAACAGCTCCGTACATGCCCTCTGAGCGAGAAAGAAACGAGCTTTCTACTTTAATAAAAACCTTCCCAGACCCTTTTATATCAATTGATAGAAAAGGCAATATTCGCATTGTTAACACCATAGTTTCCAGTATCATTGGTGAGGGTGAAAGTAGTTTTATAGGTCAACACGTAAGCTTGTGGTTAAAAGGTTTTAATTTTAATCGCTGGTTAGATGCTAATGATGTCTTAGCGCAAACTCGTCGTTTAAAATTCCAAGGCGATGATTTTGTTGCTGATATTATGCCTATCCATGTTGCCGGTGAAGAAGGTAGCCGCGTGCTTGCCGGAGCCGTTTTGATCTTAAAGTCTGAGGCACGCCTTGGGCAACAAATGAATGCTTTTAAACAACCTAATGAGAATACTTTTTCTGGTATTCAAGCAAGCTCTAGTGCGATGCGAAAAGTGATTCGTGAAGCTAAACGCATGTCATCGCTGGATTCATCTATTTTAATCATGGGTGAAACGGGGACGGGTAAAGAGCTTCTCGCAAGAGCATGCCACGGGGCTAGTGAGCGAGCAGAGCATGCTTTTATGACTTTAAATTGTGCTGCTTTACCAGATGATGTGGCTGAGTCTGAATTATTTGGTGTGGGTGAGAAAGAGCAAGAGTTAAGTAAACGTGGCATTTTTGAGTTGGCTGATGGCGGCACCGTATTCCTTGATGAAATTGGCGAAATGTCAGCTAAACTGCAGAGTAAGCTCTTAAGAGTTATTCAGCATGGTAGTTTTAGACGTGTCGATTCAGAGCAGGAAGTTACGGTAAATGTTCGTATTATCAGTTCGACCAACAAAGATTTGTTAAATCTTGTTTCACTAGGTGAATTTAGAGAAGATCTGTATTATCGATTAAATGTTTTTGGTTTAACATTACCCGCCTTAAGAGAGCGTCGTAGCGACATTTTACCACTAGCAGAGTTTTTTATTATTAAAGCTGCTCATCAAATTGGTCGTACACATCTAAAAGTTAGCGACGATTGTCGAGATTTTATTGAGCATTACCCGTGGCCAGGTAACATTCGACAATTAGAAAACGTGCTTACTCGTGCCGCTTCATTACTCGAGGGAGACGAAATTGAAACGAGCCACTTATCATTACCTGCTTATACCCGTGAACACGGATATTTAGAGCAGGAGTTTGAAGGTACCTTAGATGCGGCAGTGAAAAATTTTGAAGCTGATCTTTTACGTAAATTATATCCTGCTTACCCAAGCACCAGACAGCTAGCTAAAAAGCTTGGCCTTAGCCATACAGCCATTGCCAACAAACTGCGTGAGTATGATATTAATAAAAAAACGGTGAAAATATAGCTATGTCGCGCTATTTGTAAGTAAAAATAAAGGCGAGGCAGTGTAATAATAGCCGTAAAGAAATTATTCCGTACTGTTTAGAGTAAGCTGGCGTGATAACTTGGCTGTCGGCGATAAAATTCGTACCATACTTTTATGTTTTAAATGTATCGATAAATATTACAGTTATAATTAAAAAGGTTTAACAATGAAATTAGCAACACTTAAAAATAATACACGCGATGGTCAACTAGTTGTAGTGAATCGCGCACTTGATAAAGCTGTCGTGGTGAGTGATATAGCTACAACTTTACAAGCAGCTATTGATAACTGGAGTGAAATTTCACCAAAATTAGCGGAAGTTTACCAATCGTTAAATAACAACGAGATTACTGACACCTTAGCTTTTGAACAAGCTGAATGTGAGTCACCGTTGCCACGTGCTTATCAATGGGCCGATGGTAGTGCTTATGTAAATCATGTTGAATTGGTACGTAAAGCAAGAAATGCAGAAATGCCAGCTACCTTCTGGACTGATCCGTTGATGTATCAAGGCGGCTCTGATGCTTTTATTGGCCCTCGTGATGATATTTCAATCGCTAGTGAAGAGTTTGGTATTGATTTCGAATCAGAAGTTGCCGTGATAACAGATGACATTCCAATGGGGACATCAGCAGATCAAGCTGCAAATCATATCAAATTGTTGATGTTGGTGAATGATGTCTCACTTCGTAACCTCATCCCTGGTGAACTGGCAAAAGGCTTCGGTTTCTTTGCCTCAAAGCCTTCGAGTGCATTTTCTCCGGTTGCTGTAACTCCAGATGAGTTAGGTGATGCATGGGATGGTAAAAAACTACATTTACCATTAACAACTCATTTGAATAAGGAACTATTTGGTCAACCAAATTGTGGCGTGGACATGACTTTTGACTTCCCTACTATTGTTGCTCATGCGGCTAAGACACGACCATTATCAGCAGGTTGTGTGATTGGCTCAGGTACTATTTCAAACTACGATCGCTCTGCAGGTTCAAGTTGTTTAGCTGAAATCCGTATGTTAGAAATAATTGCTGATGGAAAGCCGTCTACTCCCTTTATGAGCTTTGGCGATACTGTGCGGATTGAAATGTTTGACAGTGAAGGCGCAAGTATCTTTGGTGCTATTGACCAAAAAGTGGTTGAGTATAAGGCGCAGTAAGTGATTTAAGCTGAAAATATACTTTTAATATCACTTTTAAACATAAAATATATAAATGCTAATTATCAGGACAAGCTAACTAAATTAGTTAATTTTGTCAGGTGATTGGCATTTTTTTTAAATTAAAATAACTAGATTAAGGGATACTATGAAACTTTATGGCTACTGGCGTTCTACAGCCGCATATCGAGTAAGAATAGCATTGCATCTAAAAGAAATATCTTTTGAATCAATTTCCATACACCTTGTTAAAAATGGTGGGGAACAGCATGGCAGTAGCTATGCAGAACTAAATCCAAGCCATTTAGTTCCTACATTAGTAGATGGCGACTTTTCATTAAATCAGTCGTTAGCCATAATTGACTACCTTGAACAAAGTAACCCAACACATGCTTTATACCCTAGTGGCGCAAAAACTAAAGCAAAAGTTCAGGCGTTAGCTTTAGATATTGCTTGTGAAGTTCATCCATTGAATAACTTGCGTGTTCAGCAATACCTTACTCATTCATTAAAAGCAACGAGTGAGGCAAAGCAGGCTTGGCTTGAGCACTGGATGTCAATTGGCTTCACTGCCATTGAAACAAAATTAAATGAAACCGCAGGACTATATTGCTTTGCTGATACTGTCAGTGTTGCTGATATTTGTTTAGTTGCTCAGGTATATAATGCTCATCGGTTTAATGTCGATATGGGATCATACCCCCTAATTAACCGAATAGTTGAAAACTGTAATATGCTACCTGCATTTATCAGGGCATTGCCAGAGAATCAGAGCGATGCACAATAATATATTATTCTTGCTAGTTTCTTAGTATGAATAATTTTAATCGTTCTGTTTAAATAGAGGCTATTATTTAGTTATTCATATTTGAAAACAAAAAAAGACACAAAAATTGCAGAAAAATTGTATTGAAGGTTGCATCATAAAGCAAAAAGCGTTGCAATAAGTTTACTTAGCATTAATGAACCATAATTTGGATAGCCATGGAAAATTCAGAGCCAACATCGCCAGTAGAGCAGGATGAAAGTAAAAAAAATTCAGGCCCACTGATTATATTTGCGGTCACTTTTATTTTAGTTGCCGTCGCCTTGTGGCAGTTTTCAGGGGGGAAGACTGAAAAGCGTCCTATGGGCTCAAGTGAGTTATTAAAACAAGAGCCCGTTGCACCCATTACTCAACCAAAAGAAATTGTGGAAGAAGTTACTGATGTAGCATCTGAATCAATTATTCAAGTGGTTGAGGAAGAGGAAATCGTTCAAGAGGTTGTCATCGAGTCTGAGCCTGTTACTTCACTTCCCGCGTTAGATGAAAGTGATAGCTGGGTGCAAGAAAAACTCCCCGAGCTTACTTGGCGAAAAGAATTATTATCTCTTTTAGTTACTGAAGACATTGTTCGACGTTTTGTTGTTTTTACTGATAATTTTGCACAGGGGCTATTAGCCTATGAGCACAGCCCATTTATTCAGCCTAAAGTAAGGTTCTCGGTAGATGAGCAGTCCATCAAAGGTGAAGGTAATGTATGGCAATGGGACAGTGAAACGAGTAAGCGATTTGATTTATATGTTGATTTACTACGTTCTGTAGACAGTACGACTTTAGTAAATGGCTATTTTGAAGCTAAGCCATTGATTGATGAAGCATATAGTGAGCTAGGTTACGATGAAGATTTTACTTTTGCACTGCAAGATGCAATAACACGAGTGCTTGATATGGAGTTACCAAAATCATCGATGGATGTAACCCGTACTAGTGTAATGTATAAGTACCATGACCCACAATTAGAAGCATTAGACGATAGTGACAAGTTATTGTTGCGTATTGGTAAAGAAAATTTACTGATTATTAAGTCTGTGTTATTAGAAGTTAATGAAAAATTGGCAAAAAAAGTGAATGAACATAGCTGATAGGATATTGTGGCGTTTGAAAAGTAATCAATCAGTGCGTTTTTGATAACTTGTGCTTGCATCTATTAATATGATTAGCGATAATTCGCGCGCTTTAATAAATCTTTATTTTTAAAGCCTCTATGGTGACCCTTTCGGTCCCCTCGCAATGATACTCTGTGAACTCGGCCAGGTCCGGAAGGAAGCAACCGCAGCAGACGACTCATGTGCCGAGGTGTGGCTGATTGGGTTACCACCCAATCTCACCAATACCTGATTACACCTCTTTATTTAAATCCATAAACTCAAGCGCCTGCGCGATAGCTTTTTTTACCTTGCTTTCCATATCAAAACGTTCAGAAGGTGGTAAATAAAATGCCATATCTACTTCATGGCGAATGTAACGAGTTGGTAACTGATTTAATACCACACAAGTCAGATCGGCAATGAAATCAATATCATATTTATCATCAAACTTTGCTGAAGCAAAGTGCTGCATAACTAATTTTTCATAATAGTTATGAATGTCGTCTGAAATTTTCATAAAACCTCTTTTAAAGTAATTACGACTATAAAACCTAATATAGAGAGTAACCTTAGTTAAAACAAAATGCGAATATATGCAGAGAATATTACATTGTTATCTAAGGTTATTTTTCTCAGATTGTTCAATGTTTTTTTCAATTGATGAGATTGCTTTACGGCATCGACCTAATCGTTGATGCAGAGCAAGTACTTCTTGTGATAGTTTCTCGGTATTTGCCGTTTTCGATTGAACACGTTGTTGCTCCCGTTCCGTTATCATTGCCATTAATCTTCTTTCAAATTCATGATGTTCATTTAATTGCTGATGTAGTTGATGACTTGACTGCAACACAGATTTCGCCATTTTATTATACTTATCACTTTGTTTTTGTTGGTAGGCTTTAGCCGATTTTACACGAACTTTTTTCCTTGCATCAAAACTAACTTGGGCGGCTTGATGCATGGCCTGGTTTGCTTGGATAGCATTCATTAACGCTGAAATTTGCTGCTCTATTTGTTGTAATGAAGATTTGGCAAACTCTGTTTTAGTCGCATTATCTGTACTTAGGTTATATAACCGAGAAAACTCGTTTAAACGCTTTTTTATCTCGTCAACATAAAGTGAAAACTGATCGCTCTCAGTGCTAAATAAATGTTGAGAGAAAAGGTTGTTGTTTTCAATAAGGCGGTGAGATTTATGTTTACGATTGACTTGGTCAATATTTTTAGCTTGCAAAGACACGTGGTCGACAAGTGTTGATAAACGTTGGATAGCAATTGTATGTCGGTCGTTGTGCATATAATGAACAGTTAAGTGGTGTGAGCCGCAATTATAACCTAGAACAGAACAAAGCTGAATCAGTATCAATAGCTTGTCCTAATCGAAATATCCGAGAAAGCGATAAAATCGGCATAATTGAAATCTAGCACTTTGTAATTAAAAGTGTACGGTATGTTTTTTGGCTCTATAAGTGGTTGAAATTAGTATTTATTCTTGTTTAATGATGTTTTATTCATATTATGAAACGTATTAGCGAGGGTGCTGTCTAAGGCGTTGTAATTAAAGGGAAATAATCGAATGTATTTTGTTGTATGGTAAATGTTAGTAATGTTATTAAAATGTTATGAAAATAATTATAGTCGATACATTCTAGTTGTCTTGTTCGATAAAGTTTTTAATAAACAGTTGGTTATCATTCATTTTGAAGGTGAGGGTTTTGTATCTATGTGTGTAAAATTGTGTCTTTTGGTTAATGCTGGTATTGACGGTTTAAGTAATTCCCGTTTACTATCGTAAGCGACAGATCAGATCAAACGGTTTCATTAAAGATAACGAGACAGCATAGTCTTGAATTTTAATAAAAACAAACAAACAAACAACCAATCACTTATGTGAACCAGGGAGTAAACATGTATAACAATAGTAAAGTTGCAAAGGCAATTCGTTTAGCAATGATTGTTGGTGCAGGCGCAGCAACAACAATTTCAGCACCAAGCTTTGCAGCTGAAGAATCAAATATTGAAGAAACGGTAGAACGAATTCAAGTCACAGGATCGAAGATAAAACGTATTGGCGCATTAACGCCAACACCCGTTGTAGTTATTACTAACGCAGATATGGTTGACGCAGGTGTCAGCAACGTGAATGATTTTCTTTCACAAATGCCAGCAGCAGAAGTGGGTTTAAGCCCTGAAAACTCAAATAATTTTATCTATGCTAACGGCTTAAATACAACTGATTTACGTGGACTCGGTAGTGATCGCACACTTGTATTGGTAAATGGCCGTCGTTTTATTCCTGGAACCGCTGGTGGTAGCGCTGTTGATTTAAACAATATTGCAACATCATTTATTGAAAGAATTGAAATTTCAACTGGTGGTGCTTCTGCCGTTTATGGTGCGGATGCGGTAGCTGGTGTTGTTAACATTATTACTAAAAAGTCATTTGATGGTATTGAATTTGACGCGGCAACTACACGTCCAAATGAAGGTGGTGGTGAGCAGAACTTCGCTTCTTTAACATTTGGTAAAGAGTTCGATGGTGGCGGTTTTATCGTGAATCTTGATTTTGCTGATCAAGAGCAAATGGCTCGTGGCGATAAATCTTGGTTTATGGATGCAGTGGAAACTATGGATAATCCTGCTGATACGTCAAATGATGATGGTATCCCTGCTAAAATTACTCACTACGATGCTGAGCATTATGGCCTATATGATGAATCAAGCGAATTTTTCTTAGGTGGGAAGCATTTAACTTTCGACGAAAATAGTAATTTACGCGAAATGAATCTTGGTGATGGCCGTTTACCTGCCGGTGGTTTACCAGGTTCACCACAGCCTTGGAATTATACAGGTAAATTTGGTGATGGTATTGCTTATGCACAAGATGAATTTTTTAGAACGCCGCTTAAGCGTCATACCGTGAACATTGCCGCGCACCAAGCACTTTCTGAAGATCATGAACTTAGTTTTGACATGACTTACTCTCAAAGTAAAGCACATGGTCAAAGTACTCCTATTTTCTTACGTTCTAGTCAGCTTAAAATTCAGCGTGAAAATCCATATATCAAAAGTGATTTAGCTCAATTGATGGATGCTGAGGGTGCTACAAGTATTTCTATGAGACGTTTAAGTGATGACTTTGGTCCCCGTAAATACTCTCAAGAGCGTGCAACTGTTCGTGCTTCAATTGGCCTAGATGGTCAGATTACAGATGAATGGTCATACTCTGCATACTTCCAACACGGCCAAATGACACAAGATACAAGTTGGCAAGGTGAAGTATTAATGGATAACTTAATGAACGCCATTGATGCTGTTGAACTTGATGGTAAGATTGTTTGTGCTGACAGGAATACTGACGGTGATGTAATCGGTGCCGTTGATGGTTGTGCTCCGGTAAACTTCCTAGGAAAAAATGCAATTTCAGCCGATGCGATGGACTATATTTCTACTGTAGCTACAGCGGAACGTGGTCATAAGCAAACAAGCTTAGGGCTAAGCGTAAATGGTGATTTATTTGAACTTCCAGCTGGTTTTGTTCAAACTGCGATGAGTTTTGATTGGCGTAAAGAACGTGCTTATGAAACACCAGGTACAGGTATTAGGAAAGGTCTGATATTTGGTAACTCAGGTGCCTCTTATGAGGGGGAAGTTGATGTATCTGAGTACTCGGTAGAGTTAGCTATTCCACTTGTGTCAGATGTTTTCTTAATGAAAAATTTAACAGCTGAATTAGCATACCGTTACATGGACTATAGCTCAACAGGGGGAGATAGTGCTTATAAACTTGGCTTAACTTGGGAAGTTAATGATGAGCTAAGGTTCCGTTTTGCACAATCACAATCTGTACGTGCACCAAATATCGAAGAATTATATTCTCCAGCAGGCACGCAGTACGCGAGTCGTGAGGAAGCATGTTCTGAAGTAAATATAGCAGGAGCAACAACCTACAAAGACAATTTAATCAAAAACTGTGCAGCTGATGGTATACCTGTCGGTTGGAGTCCGTCTGCTGACTGGGTTGATGGTGGCTCATTAGAGGGTAATCTTGGTGGTAACTCAGGACTTAAAAACGAAATTTCTGAAGATATGGTTATTGGGTTTATTTATTCACCAGAATTTTTAGACGGTTTTGACATCACGGTTGATTATTGGACATTCGATATTGATAACGCAATAAGATTCTATGATTATGAAGATTCAATGACTAACTGTTATCAGTCTACCTCTCTTAATAATCCTTTCTGTGATAAATTTACGCGTGATCCAGTGACACATGAAGTTGTTGATTACCTAGAGACCTCTTTAAATGCAGCTAAAGAGACATTAAGCGGTGTTGATATTGAGTCTGTTTATGGTTTAGATACTTCTTTTGGTCAGTTTGACTTTAAACTTGTAGCTACATATACAGCAGAGAATTCAATTAACCAAACGGGTTTACCTACTGATTTATTTGAATATGCTGGTGAAGAAGACCGTCCGCGTTGGAAAGGTCGTTTCAATGCAAGTTATAAAATTAATGACTTTCGCGCTGTATTTATTACGAATTATCGTCATGCAGTAGTTGAAGACAGAAATAATTGGACACCTGAAGTAAGTAATTATAATGATATTCATTCATACACTACTTTCGATATATTCACTTATTATCAAGCTCTTGAGCAAGTTGAGTTACGTCTTGGTATGCAGAATATAGCGGACAATACACCACCTAGAAACCCTCATACATTTACCGATGGTGGTTATTATGACGTCATTGGTCGTCGTGTTACTGCTGGTGTAAACGTTAAATTCTAGTGATGTAATATGGTTTATTTCAGCGATATCTTAGCTGTAGCGAAAAGTTAAACTATTAATTAAAAACCAGTAATACAGCAGTATTACTGGTTTTTTGTTTTTAAAGTATATTTTCCAGTTAGCAAATGTTAAATATCTAATAATACCAATTCCATTAAATTATTGCCCACTTGTGCTGGTTAAAATACTCCCAAGAATTCGTTGCTCTCAATTCCAATAGCCAGCTATTGCTCAATCGAGCGCCTTACCTTGATTTATTTTTCCTTCGCACAACAAAATCACAAACTTAATGGAATTGGTATAAAAAGGAGTAATATTGTGCACAATGGCAAAAGTGAGTAAAAATAAATAATTATACAGCCTTTTCTATCAAGTTATCTGGAAATAAATTTTATATAAATAGTAACAAGTCAATTTGGCAAACATTAACACTGTGGTATTTGCTGTCATTTGGGAGCAGGAATAAGCTAGTTTAATCTAGTAAGTTTACAAGAAATATTTGAAATGAGGAGTTATGCGTTACATCTGTAAATAATACTGTACAAATGATGTTGTTTTTATAGTCAAACTTGTGCGGTTGGGAGTATGAAATAATAAAATCAGTGTACGAAAAAAACACTTATATCTGAAAAAGTACTTTGTAAACAATGCTATGTCAAGGTAGGGGGTTCTTCGTTAAATGTGTGTTTATGTGTCTAGATGTTAAAAAGATTGGTATTTGCTTGCAATTGGTGTTGACGATTCCTGTTATTCCCGTTTAATATCTTAACCGACAGATCGGGTCTTATGGCTTGGTAAAAGATTAACTTGGCAGCATAGCTTTGAGTCTTTTAAAAATAAAACAAACAACTAATAAACAACCAAATCACTTACGGTGATCCAGGGAGTAAACATGTATAACAATAGTAAAGTAGCTAAAGCTATCCGCGTAGCGATGATGTTTGGTGCAGTAGCAGCAACTTCAGCCCCAACTTTCGCTGCAGCAGCAGATGAAGGCGTAGAAGAAGTAGAGAAAATTCAAGTAACGGGCTCTCGCATTAAACGCTCAGACATGGAATCTGCAAGCCCAGTAACAATCATTGATGCATCTGCAATTGCAGCATCTGGCGCAATTTCAGTAGATAGTCTTTTACAACAATTGACTGTTTCTGGCGGTGCAATGACTAACCCTGGCGTGAACAACGGCTCAGGCGGTAATGCTCGTGTTAACTTACGTGGTTTAGGTGCAGAACGTACTTTAGTACTATTAAACGGTCGTCGTATGATCGCTTCGGGTACTGGTGCTGCTTCTTCTGTTGATTTAAATACAATCCCAGTTTCAATGATTCAACGTATTGAAGTATTGAAAGATGGCGCATCTGCTATATATGGTACTGATGCTGTTGCTGGTGTTGTAAACGTTATTTTAAAGCGTGACTTTGACGGTTTAGAAATGAATGTTCAATCAGGCATTTCTGGCGAAGGTGATGCTGATGAAACAAGTTTCGATTTTACTCTAGGTAACACTTTCGACAAAGGTAACTTTGTTTTTGGTCTTCAATATACTGACCGCGGTGATGCTAGCCAAGCAGACAGAGACTTCTCTAACTGTCCTATCTCTGAAACAAAAGATGCCTCATCTACTTTCTGTGCTGGTTCAGTATATTCTGAAGGCGGACATGTTTGGGGTGATATGAATCACGGAATTACCAAAACTGGTACAAATCCAGACGGTGATTCTATTTATGCTGTTGGTGACAGTGGTCATTATGGCTCTTATATCCAAAGTACGGCTGACGGTGCTAAGCCTGGTGATGCAATGTTTGCATACCATGATAAGAATATGACCGAAGCTGATGTAAGTGGTCGTGGCAATGCTTACCATGATTATTTATATGATGGTGAAGGTAACGATAGATTTAACTATGCAAAATATAGCTATCTTTCAACACCAATGGAAAGAATTAATTTAAGTGCTTCTGGTACTTATGAAATTGCTGAAGACATTATTTTCTTCAGTGAAGCAACTTACACAAAGCGTTGGTCTGAGCAACAAATGGCACCACAGCCAATTTGGAATGCTGCAGCTTGGACATACATGCCAAAAAGTGCTGGTACTGTTGCTGACGGTTACTTCATGACTGATGAGCTTTTACCATTTGCTCAAGCAGGTGAGAAAATGAATTACGGTCGTCGTATGTTAGATACAGGTACTCGTGATTTCGCTCAGGTTGTTGACACTGTACGTGTAGTAGTAGGTTTAGAAGGTGAATTCTCAAACGGTATGGGTTGGGATTTATCTTATAACAAAGGTCGTAATGACTCAGTTGATACATTATCTAACTTACACAACATCGGTTCAATAAACGATGCGGTACAAGGTGGGACATTTGACCCATTCTTACAATCGTCTTGGCAGGGTGACTCAATTTCTCCATTCTTATACACTGAAGTGAATGCTGGTGGTTCTGAAATGGACATCTTCGCAGCTTCATTAAATGGTGAGTTATTTGAAATGCCTGCAGGCGTAGTTGGTTTTGCGGCAGGTTACGAGCACCGTAAAGAGTCTGCTTATTATACTCCTGATTCTTTAACTGCACAGGGTTTAGCAAATGACCCTCGCGTTGAACCTACAGCTGGTGGTTTTAAAGTTGATGAAGTATTTGTTGAATTTGCAGTGCCTTTACTTGCTGATTTACCTTTCGCCGAAGCTGTAGATTTAAGTGCAGCAGTAAGATACTTTGATTACAGCACATTTGGTGATGATTCAACTTGGAAGTTAGGTTTAACTTGGAAAGTTAACGATGAATTAATGCTTCGTGGTGTTGCTTCTACTGCATTCCGTGCTCCTACTGTTGATGAGTTATTTGGTGGTGTTTCTCCGTCATTTAACCAAATTGTTCACGCTGCAACTGACCAAGATCAAGCAGAAGTTACTGTTGGTGGTAACCCATTCTTAACACCAGAAGAAGCTGATGTTATGACTGTTGGTTTAGTATATGAGCCAAACTTTGTAGATGGTTTATCATTCACACTTGATTACTACGATATCAGTATCACAAATGCGATTGATGAAGTTGACCCTAACTATGTAGCTAATGAATGTTTAAGTGCTGCTGGACAGCCGATTAACACTGGTTCTGCATTATGTCAGTTCGCTGATATTGCAATTGACGGTACTGGTCGTATTACATTCAACAATGGTTTACAAAACATTGGTGGCCAAGATACTTCTGGTTTTGATGTAAACATTGCTTATACATTTGATGCAGCTGGTTTAAACTGGAAAGTTGGTTTAGATACTTCAATTCTTGATACTTTTGAAAAATATGACCAAAACGGAACTGTGACTGATTACACAGGTTATATTACTGGTAACGTTGGTTCATATGCAGAACTTAAGTCTAACTTTAACTTAGGTGTTAACGGTGATAGCTGGAGAGCTGGCTATGAATTACGTTACATCTCAGGTATGGACTCATTAGCATGTGCTAAAGACCCTTCAGGATGTTATGCGCCTTCAGTTGATGCTGTAACTTACCATGACATTACTGCTGCATACTTTGTAACTGATGCAATAACTCTATCAGGTGGTGTTAATAACTTGTTAGATGAAGAGCCACCTTATTTTACTGGTAATAACGACTCTAACACAGACCCATATACGTATGACGTACTAGGTCGTTACTTCTTCGTTAAAGCAACCGTTACTTTCTAATATAAAAACGAGAGGTAATAACTGTCTCTCGTTCTTATCTAAAGTAAGATTTGCTTAGACAAGAAAAAAATTTGTTATGATCTATAAGGCCTTGTCTAATAGATAGATAACCGGCTATAAAACACCAAACGTGAAAACGTTTGGTGTTTTTTTTGTTTAAAATAATAGGGAGATGCATATAATACCAATACCATTAAGTTTGTGATCTTGTTGTGCGAAGGAAAAATAAATCAAGGTAAGGCGCTGAATTGAGCAATAGCTGGCTATTGGGATTGAGAGCAACGAATTCTTGGGGTATTTTAACCAGCACAAGTGGGCAATAATTTAATGGAATTGGTATAACTATTTGATTAAATGATTTTTAATTCGTACTGGTAACAGACAATCTACTAGACTTATCTCAATTCAAATTGTGAGTGATTATTAAACTTTGTGTTTCGTTCTATACTAATAAATACAACCTATTACAAGATCGATCACCAGTAAAACCTGCATAAAACCTTTAAAAAATGGCTACTCACTCTATGCCCAAACGAAGTAAACTCATATCTACAGCTTAGTACAAGCAAAATAAGGTAACGACGAAAACTTTCCATACAGGATTCCTAGGTTACTAGGTAACCTGAACTCTGGATAAGCAGTATTTACTCAATATTCCCCTTTACCCAATTCTCAGCGTTAAAACGTCGATAAATAATCTGTTATTCATAAACGTTTTCCTTGATAATCGAATAAATTGAAACATTGAAAGAGAATATCGCTATTTAACACGGTAACTTTTCTTTTAATAACCGTAAGCTGTTGTTTGTAATTCAATACCAAGTACTCATTATCCAGAGTTCAGGTTAGTTAGTACAAAACGATGCATTGAGAGAGTACGTTTGACCAAAACTGTTCAATACCACGGTAGAGTTAAAATCGTCGAAAACTTTGACTAAAACTGCATCTGTATTGATTTTAGCTATCGATTATTTATAGCAAGGGTATATGTAATAATTTGGTTATTTGTGAAATATTGCTTTTTATTTGTACGTATTATCTAAATAAATTTGACTTACTACGAAGATGTTAGTAAAACATACATCAGCAAAATTTTTGTCCCTCATGTTACAAAAAGTAACTTGAGTAATTTTGTTAGCAAAACGATACAGTTTTACATTAACCACTGAGTTAGTGATTAATGTAAAACAGCGTCTTTTACAGTCTCACCTTGACAGTCTTGCTGTCATTTGGGATTATTGCTCAGTTGTATTCATAATAAGTTACATTTAAAAAAACGACAGACTTTTATATTCGCGGTAACAAATAATTTTGTTATTAAGATTAAAATAGCAATGGTTGGGAACTATGTCCAAAGTAAGTAAGAAAAGCCTCATCGCAACAGCGATGGTTGGCGCACTAGCACTAGCAGGAAGCAATATAGCTGCTGCTGATGCATTAACAGACCTTCAAAAAGCTGAAGCGAAAATCTTCAAGCAATCAGCAAAGTCACAAGCTAAAATTAACAGCATCTACGAACAAACGCAGGATCTTCTTGCTGAGTACCGTAACACGGTTGATGAAGCAGACGTACTACGTGGTTATAACGACCATGTACAGCGTATGGTTGATGACCAAAATGCTAATTTAGTTTCTTTGCAAAAGCAAATTGATGGTATCGATGAGATCAAACAAGGTGTTGTACCATTAATGTACAAGATGATTGATTCTCTTGAGAAATTCATTGATCTTGATGTTCCTATGAACATTGAACGCCGTAAAGAGCGTGTTGCGAATCTTCGTGATATTATGGATGACTCAAATGTTAATACATCTGAACAGTTTCGTTTAGTACTTGAAGCTTATGAAATTGAAGCGGGTTACGGTACTATCTTTGATGCTTATCAAGGCGAAATTGACTTAGGTGGCCGTACATTAACTGCTGACTTCGTTCATATGGGCCGCGTTGCCTTAGTTGCGCAATCTCTCGATGCTAAGCATTCATGGTTATGGAATAATCAAACACGTGCTTGGGAAGAGTTAGGTGATGAGTATTTAAAACCTATTACAGACGCCATCCGTATGGCACGTAAACAACTTCCAATGGATCTAACTAAATTACCAGTATTTGCAGCAGGAGCGAAATAATGAAAAAAGTTTTTAATTTTGTATTGCTAGCAGCGTCTTTAACGACTGGTTTTATAGCAACAACTCAAGCAAATCAACTAGATGATTTACTTAAGCAAGTAAAAGCTGATCGTGTATCAGAAGCTAAGCTTGATAAAAAACGTGAAGCAGAATTTTTATCAGCTCGTGCTGATAAATCAGCTTTACTAACTAAAGCTAAAAATGAATTAGCTAATCAAAATGCACGTAACAAGCGTTTAACCAAGGAATATGCTGCTAACGAAATTTTGTTAACGCAAAAAGAAGTTGAACTTAGTAATGCAACAGGCACCTTAGGTGAAATGTTTGGTGTTTCTCGTGCAGCAGCAGCTAATGCTTTTGGCCAAATTAGTACTTCAATTGTAAGTGCTGAATTTCCAAGCCGTGGTGAAGCTCTTAACCGTATAGCTAACGCAAAAGCAATTCCAGGTTTACAAGACTTAGAAGAGCTATGGTTTGCTTTACAAACAGAAATGACAGAATCAGGTAAGGTTTCACAATTTAGTGTTGATGTAACTAACCTAGATGGTACTAAATCAACTGAAACCATTACGCGTATCGGTACATTTAACCTAGTTTCTGCTAACGGTTACTTAACGTATAACGATGAAGTAAGCCAAGTTCAACCTTTACCTAAGCAACCAGCTGGTTACATCAGTGAAACTGCTGCTAACTTCTCAGGTTTAACTTCAGGTTACGCTGCTGTCTATGTAGATCCTTCACGTGGTGGTATTTTATCGCTTGAAACACGTAAGAAAACGCTAGAAGAGTTCTTCCATGAAGGTAAAGAAGTTGGTTATGCAATCACAGTTCTTCTAATTATTGGTTGTTTAATTGCCCTTGAACGTTTGATCGTTTTAGGTGGCATGAGCAGCAAAATTAAAGCACAAGAGAAAAACCTTGATAAGCCAAATGAAAACAACCCTCTTGGTCGTTTACTTAAAGTTTTCTACGATAACCAATCAGCAGATGCTGAAACGTTAGAATTAAAACTTGATGAAGCTATTCTTCGTGAAACACCTAAAGTTGACCGTGGTGTAAACTTAATTAAAATGTTTGCTGCTATTGCTCCGCTAATGGGTCTTTTAGGTACAGTTATTGGTATGATCATGACTTTCCAAACAATTACTTTGTTTGGTACGGGTGACCCGAAAATCATGGCTGGTAACATCTCTCTTGCACTAGTAACAACAGCATTAGGTTTGATTTGTGCATTACCACTTATCTTAATCCATTCAATTGTTGCAGGTAAGAGTAAGTCTGTATTACAAAAACTTGACGAGCAAAGTGCCGGTTTAATCGCTGCTATTGCAGAGAAGGGGTCTAAATAATGTTATTCCTGATAGAGCTTTGGGAATCTGTCAGGGGTTTTATTGCGACAGGTGGTAATGTACTTTATGTTGTTGCCTTCGCACTCTTATTGATGTGGATTTTAATGATAGAACGTTATTGGTTCTTATCATCAGTCTACCCAACCATGAGGGATGATATCATCGCTCGTTGGGATGCACGCCAAGATACTACTTCTTGGTATGCACATCGAATTAGAGAGACTTGGATCTCCGAAGCAGACGAGCAACTTGAACAGCGTATGATTACCATTAGAACCTTAGTGGCTATGTGTCCTCTTATCGGCTTACTGGGAACAGTAACAGGTATGATTGGCGTATTTGAAGTCATGGCACAACAAGGTACAGGTAATCCACGACTAATGGCCGCTGGTATATCGCAAGCAACAATCCCGACAATGGCGGGAATGGTAGCTGCATTATCAGGTGTGTTCTTTAGTTCAAGATTAGACGCTAAAGTTAAACTAGCAAAGGCTAAACTGGTTGACAGTTTACCTCATCACTAGAGAGATATTTTAATGGCACGTAAACGTATTCGTGAGGACGAAGAAGCAGTAATTGATATGACACCGATGCTTGACATCGTATTTATCATGCTGATCTTCTTCATTGTAACCACTTCTTTTGTTAAAGAAGCTGGTATTGAAGTAAATAAACCTAAAGCGGCTAATCAGTCTAAGCAGAAAAACGCTAATATCTTTGTTGCAATAAAAGATAATGGTGAAATCTGGTTAGATAAAGGTCGAGTAGACATTGAACGTGTTGGCGCAAGGATTGAAAAATTACTTGCAGAGCAACCTACTGATGTTGTAATCATTCAAGCTGACAAGGATGCCAAACATGGTATTGTTGTTAAAGTTATGGATGCAATTAAAGAGGCTGGTATAGACCGAATTTCTATCGCGGCTGCGAAGGGGTAAGATATGGTTCGCTTTTTAGTATCAATACTACTAGGCGCTGTAGTTACCTTTGGCTTATTTGCTTTTATGGCCTTTCTTGTTTCTAGCGGTGATAGAAATAAGGAAGAGCAACAAGAAAATATTATCGTAGAAGTAAATACTACGCCGCCAAAGTCTGCAGCAGAACAGCGTCGACGAGTTCCACCGCCGCCGCCTCCGCCGCCTAAAGCTCCGCCTAAACAGCAAGCACCTGAACCTGAAGCCAGCAATAATACTGGTGGTTTAAACTTCAACATGCCAGGTGTGCAAATGTCTGGTGCGTCTACGGGATTAAATGCTCCTGGAGCGGGTATGGGACGTGATGGCGATGCAACACCAATCGTACGTATCGAACCTAAGTATCCAATTCAAGCTGCGCGTGACGGTAAAGAAGGATATGTAATTCTTTCTTTTACTATCAACGAAGTAGGTGGTGTTGAAGATGTTAAAGTATTAGAAGCTAAACCTAAGCGTGTCTTTGATAAAGAAGCTAGACGTGCACTTAGAAAGTGGAAATACAAGCCAAAAGTTGTTGAAGGTAAAGCTCAACGACGTCCAGGTTTAACGGTTCAACTTGACTTTAAAATGGGAGGTTAATAGTTATGTTTAATAAATTAGTGTTTAACAATTTAAAACTTAAAAAATTATCAACGTCTCTTGTTGTTGTCGCTTCATTACTTGTTGCTCAAGCGCCTTTTGCAAATTATGCAGAAGCCGCTGGTGCAGAAAAAGTAGAAAAGAAGAAAAAACGACCTACGCAGTTAGTTGGCCCTCGTGTTGGTAAGAAAGTTCAAAAAGCTTTTGAAGCTTATAGTGCAGATGATATCAAAGGGGCTTTAGCCATTTTGTTAGAAATCGATGCATCAAAAGCCTATGATAAAGCTTACGTTGCAAACATGATTTCCGTTATGTATGCAACGTTAGGCGATGAACAGAAGACAATTGATTATTTGAAATTAGCAATCGAACCAGACTTGCTAAATGAAGCTGATCACAGCCGAGCTTTAAAGTTATTGGGCGACATGCAAATGCAGACCAAAGACTATAAAGGTGCGTTAAAGTCTTACTTCGCTTGGATGGATTTTTCTGGTGAAGAGGATGGTCAAACTTATATCAAAATTGCAAATGCGTATTACTCGTTAAAGCAATTAGATAAAGTGATTGTCCCTGCCGATAAAGCTATTGCTGCATTTGGTGATAAACCTAATCAAAACCCGTATATCTTGAAAATCACTTCTTACTATGAACGTAAAAAGTATAAAGAAGCTATCGATGTTTTAGAGACGGTTATCCAGCTTTTCCCTGAAAATAAACAGTGGTGGACTCAACTACCAATGTTTTATTTACTTGTGGAAGACTATGATAAAGCAGTACAAACACTTGATTTAGCATACAAGCTTGGTCATTTGAAAAAAGAAGGTCAAATAAAAACCTTAGCAAGTTTATATTCTCAGTCTGAAGCGCCTTTCAAGGCAGCTAAGTTGTTAGAGAAACACATTGCTTCGGGTTTAGTTAAACGTGATGACAAAAACATTGCTACTTTAGCTAATGCTTGGCATTCTGCACAACATATCGATAAAGCCGCTGCTTATTATGGCGAATTAGCCAAAATGACAACAAGCGCTAAGCATTATCGTAAACAAGGTATGTTGTTAAAACAAGATGAGCAATTTGCTAAAGCGATTGTTGCTTTAAACAAAGCCATTGAGCTTGGTGTTAAAAACCAGGGTCGAATTTATAATAGTATTGCTGAATCATATTTCTATCTTGAGAAATATAAGAAAGCATATGCGGCTATTCAAAAAGCAATGAAAGACCCTTCTGCACGTAGATCTGCTAAAGGCTGGAAAAGCTTTATTGTTGAAACAGCTAGACGTAAAAACGTTAATATTTAGTTATTATTAAATAAATATACGTTATTAAAAAACCAGCTTTCGCTGGTTTTTTTTTGTCTAAAATTTTGTTTTTATGAAATTTTTATTTCTCCTTGCAGGTCTATGTAAAAAGTCATATAACTAAATCTCAATAATAATGAGATCAATTACACCTAAGCACAGATAAAAGGAAATACATCATGAATATAGTTAAAACATCTTCAGCGGTAGCACTAATGGGCTTACTTGCTTTTAGCCTTTTTACCAGCAACGTTGTAAAAGCTGAAACAAACCCTTTCGCTAATGGCGAATTAGTGACAATGGTAGCTGATCACGGAGATGGTAAATGTGGTGAAGGCAAAACCAAAGATGGGAAAAAAGGTAAATGTGGTGAAGGGAAATGTGGCGAAGGCAAAGCTAAAGCTGCTCACAAAGGTAAATGTGGTGAAGGAAAGTGTGGCGAAGGCAAAGCTAAAGCTGCTCATAAAGGTAAATGTGGTGAAGGAAAGTGCGGCGAAGGCAAAGCTAAAGCTGCTCACAAAGGTAAATGTGGTGAAGGAAAGTGTGGTGAAAGCAAAGCTAAAGCTGCTCACAAAGGTAAATGTGGTGAAGGAAAGTGTGGCGAAGGCAAAGCTAAAGCTGCTCACAAAGGTAAATGTGGTGAAGGAAAGTGTGGCGAAGGCAAAAGCAAAGATAAAAGTAAAAAGTGTGGTGGTTAATTTACTAACATATTCATAGGTATATATTAAAACGGGCTTCAGCCCGTTTTTTGTTAATCAACTAGATTGTTGAAAGTAAAAGTACTGGTAAGTAAATTCAATTATCCACAGCTATACTGTATTAAGAGACTAATAATCATTGAGGTTTTTATGAATACTTCAACTAGACTTACACGCTATTTATTTGAAAAGAATATCACATACCAAGAAATTGAGCACTTTCACAGTAATAGTTCAATTGGCAGTGCAATCACAGCTAACATATCATTAAAACATATTGCAAAAGCGGTATTATTAATTAGCCATGAAGATAAAAAGTTGATGGCGATTTTACCTGCGACTCATAAAATAAACCTATCAACCCTCAATGATAACTTACACGGAAGCTTTAGGTTAATGAATGAACAAGAGGTTTGTCAGATATTCTCTGATTGTAATCTTGGTGCAATCCCTCCTGCAGCCGAAGCTTATCATCTGACCATGGTTTGTGAACGACAACTAGACCTACTTGCTAAGGTGTATCTTGAAGCCGGTGATCACAAGACACTGCTTTGTGTGAATAAGGGGGACTTTAAAACAATAATGAACTCAGGTAAGCACCTACACTTCAGTCGAGAAGTATTTCACTAACAGTTATGTCAGCTAATAGCCTTAAAGTGTATAATAGCTACAATATGTTTTTGTACTGGATTTTACCGTGAATAATAATGATATTTTACGTCGCTTACGTTACACCTTTAATTTTAATGATAAAAAAATGGTCGCCATTTTTGCATCGGCAGGTGAGGACGTTAGCCGAGAGCAAATCAGCCAATGGTTGAAAAAAGATGATGATAGTGACTTTGTTGCGCTATTTGATACTAAACTAGCTATATTCTTAAATGGCTTTATCAATGAAAAGCGCGGTAAAAAGCCGGGTGCTCAAGCAATTCCTGAAAAACGTTTATCTAATAATATTATATTAACTAAACTGAAAATTGCTTTAAACTTACAAGCCGAGCAAATAATCTCTTTGCTAGAAGAAGTTGACTTCAGAATCAGCAAGCCTGAATTGAGTGCTTTTTCACGTAAAGTTGATCACAAGCATTATCGTGAATGTAAAGATCAAGTATTACGAAACCTTTTACAAGCTATTGATAAAAACTATCATGTAGAAAGAACCCATAAAATAGTTAATCCAGACCCAAGTAAATCAACAGCGGCTAGTAATAACTCAAATCCTGCTCAAGATAAAAAAAGTTATGCTAAAAAGAAAATAAACAAGGCGAGCAAAGCGACAACCTCATCACCTTGGGTTGAAGGGGCAAGACCAAATGCCAGCAATGTTTATGTAAATCCCAAAAGTACAGATAATGCTAAGCGTCAAAAGCTTAAACTATCTAAATAACCATTGTTAGTGGCAAAGAAATTATACATTAGTGCTAAGTTGGCGTTACATTGGAATTATTCTGTTTCATAATTGATCATAGAACCCCCTATATACTGCAATAGTTATAGGGTAAGATCCGCGCCAAATTAGCTATTACTGTTTAAAAATTGTATATGAATATATTAGTTGTTGATGACAAAAAAACTGTTCAAGATATGCTAACAGAGATACTTATCTCTCAGGGACATACCGTTGATAATGCTAACAATGGTCTAGATGCATTAGGAAAAGCGCAACAAGGAAACTATCAGCTTTATGTTATCGACCATTTAATGCCGTTAATGAATGGTTTACAGCTGACTAAAAACCTTAAAAAAATCCCTGAGCTTGCTGATATTAAAATTATATTCATGACTACTCAAGGCGGCGATACTCTGAAAGTATTACCTGAATACGCTCTTTTTAATAGCGTTATTGACAAACCTATCGATAAAGAGAAATTCCTTTCATTGATTACCGAGTACACTGTTCCAGCATTCGAATGTCAGACCTTGCGGATTAATTCATAATATTGGTCAAGCTCGTATTTTATCGCTATAAAAATAGCTGAAATTGCTTTATGATTTACCTATCTATTTTTTACTATTACAGAGAGCCGCTCTAGGTTTCCTGATCCTATATCATGAATAATACTCAACAGCAGCAGTTAATCAATGCGATACATACTGTTCCAGATTACCCCGTTAAAGGCATCATGTTCCGCGATGTCACCAGTTTATTAGAAGATGCCCAAGCTTTCGCCTTGACTATAGAGCTATTAGCTTCGACCTATAAAAACAAAGGTTTTACCAAAATAGTTGGCACAGAAGCTCGAGGTTTCCTTTTTGGCGCTCCATTGGCGTTAGCATTAGAAATTGGTTTTGTCCCTGTTAGAAAACCGGGCAAGTTACCTCGTGAAACCTACTCACAAGCTTATCAATTGGAATATGGTGAAGACGTTTTAGAAATTCATCAGGATGCATTAACTGCAGAAGATAGCGTACTTATAATTGATGATTTATTGGCAACGGGTGGCACCATTGAGGCAACAACAAAGTTGATCAGGCGCCTTGGTGCTAAAGTTCAAGATGCAGGATTTGTGATCTCCTTGCCTGATTTAGGAGGTGAAAAGCGTTTAGAGACGCTTAATATTACTCCCTATTCACTGGTACAGTTTGAAGGCGAGTAGCTTATCACCGGATTAAAAAGTAATTTAATATGAGTTATCAAGTTTTAGCACGAAAGTGGCGTCCTAAGAATTTTGAACAATTGATGGGACAAGAGCATGTTGTTAATGTGCTAACCAATGCTTTATCTCAAAAGCGATTACATCATGCTTACCTTTTTACCGGTACACGTGGCGTCGGTAAAACTACTATTGCTCGAATTTTTGCTAAGAGTTTAAATTGTGAACTTGGCATAACAGAAACACCTTGTGGTAAATGTAATGCTTGTGTTGATATTGACCAAGGTCGCTTTGTTGACCTTTTAGAAATAGATGCTGCATCCAAAACTAAAGTAGATGATACTCGTGAAATTCTTGATAATGTTCAATATGCACCAAGTCGAGGTCGTTTTAAGGTATATTTGATCGATGAAGTACACATGTTATCTCGTCATAGCTTCAATGCCTTATTAAAGACCCTTGAAGAGCCACCTGAGCATGTTAAATTTATTTTAGCGACCACTGACCCCCAAAAGTTGCCTGTTACTGTCTTATCACGTTGTTTACAGTTTCATTTAAAAGCTTTAACGGTTAAACAAATTGAAGAAAAACTTAGCGAGATATTATCTCATGAGCAGGTAACCAGTGAGCAAGGTTGCTTAACCTTATTAGCGAAAGCTGCTCGCGGCAGTATGAGAGACTCATTAAGTTTAACTGATCAAGCCATTGCCCAAGGGCAGGGAAATATCAGCTTAACAAATATTCAGCAGATGCTTGGTGGTATCGATCAAAATTGGGTCTATCAAGTTGTTATTGCCTTACTTAAGCAAGACAGTCACGAATTGATGTCACTATCGCAAAAAATAGCTTCTTATGCACCAAGCTACAGCCGTTTATTTGCTGAAATGATTCAACTATTTCATCAAATAGCTTTAATGCAAATTGTAGAGCAGCATTTTGATTTACCTGCCGACTTATTAGCATTATTGAAAAAATTTAGTAAAGCTATGTCAGCTGAAGATGTTCAACTTTACTATCAGATAAGCTTAAATGGCAGAAAAGACTTACCGTATGCATTTGATGAGCAAGCCGCTTTTGATATGACTTTATTGCGTTTATTTGCCTTCAAACCAATGACTAAGTCCCAACTTTCAAAAACAACTGTCGCTGACGAAATTAACCATGTTAATGTAAATGAGCTCATTTTATCAGAGCCGTCATCGGATGAACCGTCGTTAAGTCAACCTTCAATCGAGTCGATTAACATTGAAACACCGGCTTCCTCTCATGCTGAGCTAGAGCCTGTTGAACATTTAACAGCACCTGTGATTGTTGAAGGCAATGGGCTAGAGCCTATCGCTGATGTTCTTATAGCAAAAGAACAAAAAGACGTGTTGAATGAGCAGATGCTTGAAATTGAAAAACAAGCTGTGCAACTTCACAATCCAGAGCCTAATAACAGTGAGATGTTACAACCAGAACCTAGTTATAAACAATCTGAACAAGCTCTCTTTGAACAAACTCAAAGTCAGGATGAAGAGTTAGTTACTAGAAACCAGCAACCTAATTCTCAGGTCACACCAAGTAGTACTAATGATTTAAACGCTTTATCTATTGATAGTCCAGTAGGCTCGGTACTTGCCACACGAAACATGTTACGCAGTCGAAAGAAAGAGTTGGAGAAGCAAGCAAAAAAGCCCAATGACGCAGCTCTGCGTCAACCTAAAGGGGCAGAAAGTACAAAAGACTTAAGTGACGAAAAAATAGCAGGGCAACCGGTTGAAGCTGTAGCTATGGTGCCAGAGCCTGAAGTGCCATTTCATCAAGACAATATTGATCCTGCTAAAATAACCAAAGCTAATCAAGTTGATAAATGGTCACATATGATCGACTCTATGCAACTTACTGCGCGTATTCGACAATTGGCTATTCATGCGACCATTAGTGAAAATTCAACTGATGATAATTTAATACTTAAATTAGATCAGGCAACGAGGCATTTAAATACCGATGTTGCCCAACAACAGTTACAACGTTTTATATGTGAGTTTTTATCTCGACAAATTACCGTAACACTCGATATTGTTGAAGAAACAATTGCAGATCCTTACCAAATTCAGGGGCAGATCAATGATAAGCGCCTTGAGTATGCTAAAACTATACTCAAACAGGATACAGTGGTTCTTGCCCTGCAAGATACTTTTCAAGCAAGTTTGGATGAAGAAAGTATTTCACCACGCTAACATTCAAAATTTGTTTGCTTTAGGGTAAAATAGAAGAATCAATTATAAAGTAGCTAACCTAAGAAAAATTGGAGTAGATCATGATGAAAGGCGGAATGGGCAACTTAATGAAGCAAGCCCAACAAATGCAAGCCAAAATGGCTAAAGCACAAGAAGAATTAGCTAAAATGGAAGTTGTTGGTGAAGCTGGTGCGGGTATGGTTAAAGTAACAATGACCGGGAGTCACAGTGTTCGTCGTGTTGAGCTTGATGATAGCTTAATGGATGATGATAAAGACATGATTGAAGATTTACTTGCCGCTGCAGTAAATGATGCGGTACGTCGTGTGGAAGAGCAAAATAAGGACAAAATGGGCTCTGTTACTGGCGGTATGCAATTACCACCAGGGATGAAAATGCCGTTCTAAGTCGCTTAGCCGTCAACAAAAAAGCTCAAGTATTGCTTGAGCTTTTTTGTTTCTTTCTTTTTGATATTGAATATAGTCAGCTAGTTCAAATATTCAGCAAATCTGGTTAAGGTAAGCTGCAGCACCAATTAAACCCGGTTGGCTTTCGGTGATAATATACGTTGGTGTGTTTTTGTTCAGATACGACATACGGCCTTTATTTTCAAACCTTTCTCTAAAGCCGCTATTGTTAACATAATCAACAAATCTGGGCACAATTCCTCCAGCAATATACACGCCACCAATTGAACCAGTGGTTAATGCTAAATTACCGGCAAAGCTACCTAACACTTTACAAAACTGAGATAAAGCCTGTTCACATATGGTACAACTTCCCTTTAATGCTTGGCTACTTATATCTTTTGCCGTTAATTCAGTATCTGTGGGAGCAGAAGATTCTTTATGATTAATAGCTACTAAGGCTTGATATATTTGCTCAAGACCATATCCCGATAAAAGTTGTTCGTATGATACCCGTTTTTTGAATGTCTTTAAGTGCTGTAAAATTTTAATATCTAGTTCATCAACTGGGGCAAAGTCGATATGACCACCTTCACCACCTATACAGTGCCAGCGATTCTCAATGTTTATCAAGTTTGCTACACCAAGCCCAGTACCAGGCCCACATACTGCAATAGGGTTTTCAGGTAATGATTCCCCTGAACCTATTTTTATTTTTTGACTATCAGTTAATAATGGAATTGCCATAGCAATAGCAGTGTAATCATTGATTAAGGTTAAGCTATTAAGGTTTAGACTACTTTTAAGTTCTTTTTGAGAGAATTGCCAAGGTAAATTAGTCATTGATATTAAATCATCATCAGTAGGGCAAGCTATGGCTAAACAGGCATTAATATTGGCGTTTGTCAGTTGCTTTTCTTTAAGGTAATGACGAATAACATCTATTAGGCTGGGGAAGTCAGCACATTGATAGCTAATTATTTCTGTGATCTCATTGTTTTCAGTAATGGCTAACCTGATATTGGTGCCACCAATATCAGCGACTAAGTTGATCTGTTGAGTGCTTAAGGAATTCATAAAACGTTAGTTCACCTTAATTTCAGGGGTTGTTATTAATACATTCAATAGTATCGGCTAACTTATTTAATTAGTTCGTTGATTTTTGAGCTATTGAATTTCTAGTTATTACAGTAGGTTTGAAAAAATGTTTAATGGATAACTGTTTCTTATTGTAAATATTTTTTAAAACTAATTTAGCTGCCATCTCACCCATTTCACCGATAGGGTTGTCTATCGTCGTTAGTTTTGGGTAGATATGACGTGAAAAGCTGACGTTATCAAAACCGATAACAGAAAGATCCTCAGGGAGTGAAAAGCCATGTTCTCTGGCATAAGTCATTGCACCTGAGGCCATTTCATCATTTGCACAAACGAGAGCAGTAAATGAGGTCTTTTGTGCAATAAAGCTCTTTAAACCATTTATGCCACCCGTTTCAGTAAATTCACCTTCGTAATACAGTTTTTCATCAAAAGAGATATTGTGTTCTTTTAGCGCTCGTTTATGGCCTGCTAAACGATCTTGAGCATCATGTTTTAATTGAGGACCTGAAATATAGGCTATTTGTGTATGGCCGTTTTTAATCATTATCTCAGTTGCCAAATAACCACCTAGTTCGTTATCAAGACTGATACAGTTATCTTTAATACTTTCGATATATCTGCTCATAAAAAAAGTAGGGGTGTCATCTTGGTCTAACGCAATTATATCTGCGTCTGATAAACCTTCTACATGAACTATTAAAGCATCACAGTTTCTACTTTTTAAAAATTCAATACCTTCTTTCTCACGTTCTACTTCATTGTGACCAGTGGTTATGATGACATGTTTACCAGCAGATCTTAACTCAGATTCAATGGCCGACATCATTTGACCGAAGAAAGAGCCATTTAACTCTGAAACCATAATGCCAATGCTATTAGTACAGTTCGAAGCTAAAGACTGAGCAATTGAGTTAGGCCTATAACCTAAGTCCTTCATAGCGTCCAAAACTTTTTGGCGTGTTTTATCACTAACTCGGGTATTTTTGTTGATAACTCGAGATACAGTAGCCAGTGATACACCTGCAAGGTTTGAAACTTCGTAAATTGTCGCCATGATTTTCCTTTAATGCCTGAACTGTTTTGATTTTTTCATTAGTAGAGAGCAAAATTCTACCATGAATAATCGCTCTTTAACTAACTAGTTGGTCAGTTAATTAAAGAACTACTGTGTATAATTATGCGGTACTGAGTTCTTCGCGCCGTTGTGTTAAATCAATACCAATTATTTTATTCTGCTTACAGGTCAAAGGATAAAAAAACATGAGTGCGGCACCTGCAAATGCAAAAGCAGCAGGAATCCAACTCATTAGTAATTGCATACCAGGTAAAGAAGCTTCGATAGTTGATTTGTCCATGCCGTCATAGCCATAGCTTGCCAGTACAACCAATACCAATGCACCAGCAAAACCACTACCAGTTTTTTGCACAAAAGTGCCTGCTGAATATATTAAACCTGTTGCCCGTCGGCCATTTTTCCATTCGGAGTAATCGGCAGAATCACCTAGCATGGTAAAGAACAATGTTGGCATTATAGCGGCAAAAAATTCAGCACTAAAACCTAAGATAAATATCGCATTCAAATCTCCTCTTGGTACCCAATAAAAGGCACCCGTGAGTATACCGCTCAATATAAGTGAAATAATAAAAAGGTTACGTTTTCCAAACTTATTTGATAGGTAACTTGTTGATAATGCCCCCAATATTGAGGCGGACAATAAGGCAATGAAATATGTGCCAGCTAAAAGTTCATCACCTACGTGATATTTGAAATAGTAGGCAATCGTGCCGTATTTGATACCATTAAATAACATAGTTAAAAAGCCAATACCGAGTAATATTAACCAAGGTTTATTGGTGAGTAAGTCAACCATATCTCTTTGAGTACCACCTAGATCTTCAGGTGTGTTATTGATTAGCTTTTTAATGAGAATCCACATAGAAGCCATAACAATAATAAAAAATATGCCGCTGTAAATATCACGGTAATAAAAGAATAATGTTACGGCTAATAGTGGCAAAATAATAAATGGCAGGTTTTTACTTAAATCAGTCAGCTCAGCTTTTAAATTGCTCGTTTCCTCAAGAGGCGAAGAAACACGCTCTTTAGTAGTCGAAAATGTTATTAACATTAATGCTATTAACATTGCTGCAAATAAATACATACTGTATTGATAACCTTTGGCATCATTGCCACCACCAAAGTAAGCGACTAAATCAGGTAAAAAGCCCATGACAAGTAGACCACCAGCAAATGCACCGGCAAAACGGTAACCTGACAAACTTGTACGCTCAGTATCACTTGGTGTAATAACACCCATTAATGCAGAGTAGGGGACATTATTTACTGTGTAAGCAAGAGTTAAACCTATATAAGTTATGTATGCATAAGTAAGCTTTCCTGTATAACTCAAGTCTGGGGTAGTGAAACTTAATACCATGAATAAGGCTAGAAAAGGTGTTGACCATAATATCCAAGGGCGAAATTTTCCCCAACGAGTAGCTGTTCTATCAGCTATCATGCCCATTATGATGTCAGTTACACCATCCGTTAAACGTACTACTAAAAACAGCATGGCAGCAGCAGCAGCAGTTAAGCCGAAAGTGTCAGTATAAAACACAGCTAAGTAAGCCAAAGCACCACGCCAAACTAAATTGGCAGCAGCATCACCCATGGCGTAACCTACTTTTTCATAAAAGGGTAATTTAGTCATTTTATCTTCCAATGCATTAGATTTTTCAAGTGTTACTTTCTGTTAGTAATTAAGTTTTTATATGCTAATCCACTAGATTTCACAATTCTTTCTTGTGTTTCATAATCAACATATACGATGCCAAATCGTTTTAAATAGCCCTCAGCCCATTCAAAATTATCCATTAAACTCCAGGCAAAATATCCATTAATTTGTACACCTTGCTCAATAGCGTCATTCACTGCATTTAGGTGATTGTGATAATAATCAATACGATCATTATCATTAACAACGCCATCAACAAGCTTATCAGCCATAGCCGCACCATTTTCAGTGATGTATACCGGGGGGAGCATATATTTCTCGTTAAGAGAAACTAATAATTCAGTAAAAGCTTTTGGGTATATTTCCCAGCCTATATCTGTACGGGGCTCTGGTGGATCTATTTGCAAGAACTGCTCATCTTCATCAGCACGGTAAATTGCACGGGTATAGAAGTTAACGCCTAAAAAGTCCATTTCGTGAGCAATAATTTCCATATCGCCCTCATGCACCTCTGGGTGATTATCAGCGGGAAGTTGTGACATAATTGCCGGGTATTCCCTATCAAATAATGGCTTAATGTACCATTGATTAAAGTAATCATCAGCAAAGGCTGCTGCTATAACGTCCGCTGACGCTTCTGTTTCAGGGTAGCAAGGGGTAAAGTTCAGTACTATACCATTTAAGGTGTTTGGACTATTCTTTTTTAGCACAGCCATAGCAAGACCATGAGCAAGCAACAAGTGATGAGCAGCCTTTTTCCCATATTCTTTACCAATAATACCTGGTGCATGAACTCCTACTTCATAACCTAAAAAGGCACTGCAAAAAGGTTCGTTTAGTGTGGCATATGCATGAACTTTTCCGGAAAATGCTCGGCTAATTTTATCTGCATAGTGAGCAAATAAATACGCCGTTTCTCTGTTTAGCCAACCACCATTGTCTTCAATATGTTGGGGTAAATCCCAATGATAGAGTGTAACAAAAGCTTTAATCTTACGACGCTGTAATTCATTTAAAATATCAAGGTAGAAAATAATACCTTCAGCGTTTAACTCACCAGATTTTGATATAACACGTGGCCATGAGATTGATAAACGGTAAGCGTCTACTCCTAATGAATCAATTAATTCGATATCTTGTTTCCAGTTGCTGAAATGGTCACAAGCAACTTCTCCTGTAGAGCTATCAGCTACTTTACCTGGAGTATTGCAAAAGGTGTCCCAAATACAAGGTAGCCTGTTATTAATTCCACCTTCGATCTGAAAGGAAGCGGTAGCAACACCATATAAAAAGTCATCAGAAAGCATTTTAGAGCCAGAGGGTAATGAAAGAGTTGACATAATGTTAATTTTTACCTGTTTTAAACTTAAGAGTTATACCAATTTTGATTAAATCTCTTCCCAGGTCAGAACTGTACTCAATGTTCAATAACAAGAAAAATTTATAAGATTTAGTCATTCTAAATCTAATAAATTTAACGATGTTAGTGAGCATTGAGTTAGCTCCCGCATGGCGTGTTTAAAGGGAGGGCTCTGCAGGTTATTGATTTTAGTAAGGGAATTACCATTATCATCAATCAATGCATTGCCTTTATACCCTTTAACTATCGCTGAGTGGGAAAGAACTTAATTAACTCGGTATTACGTAGTTATATTTTTGTAATCACTTATCAATAAATGTAAGCGCTTACATTTAGGTTAGTGTGTTCTACTCTTAAGGTCAACCTATTTTAGTTTCATTTGAGTTGTGGTTTTATAGGTTGTTGATATATAAGGGGTATTTTCCTGTCGTTTTTTGGCTTTTATTATGGAGTTAATGTGGCTTTTCTAGGTTTAATAGGTAAAAATAATTAGCTAGCTATCTACTTTGTCATTTTAATTGCACTAAAACATTCGAAAAATCAAACTGATAATTAGTTAATTGAGGCTGCTTGGAAAGTGAAAATCGTTGAAAGTTAACTTTCCCCCAATTAGGGCGAAAAAGTAATGGTGTATAGTTGTCAATATTATCGGTATTAATTAATTTTAGCTGATAAGTCGGCTTATTTAGGTTATTGAAAAATACTTGTTTACCATTATGGTGATCATATATTTTAATTAATGCCCAAGCAGTTTGCATAAAATGTCCACCGACACTCGCCGTGTATTGGTCATTTTTAATCGCGATTAATGCCTCTACCGTCCAGTCAAAACCACCCACAAATAAATCTTTATTGACTACTCTTCCTTGTTTTTTTGCCGCAGATATCACGCCAAGTGCCATTGTGTCAGAAGATGCCCAAACTAAGTGGACATCAGGGTAACGACGTAATAGCCCGGTAAATACTTGTTCAGCTATACCTCTATCCCAACGAGCATTAACTATTTGCGCTAATGAGAAATAGTTATCACGGTCAATTTCAAGGCGTAAACCAGCATTTCTTTTGTTCGAATGGCCACTTATATCACCTGATATGCCAACCGCGGTATAGTGCTTTTTGTTAATTAGTGATCGTTTACTGGCTTTCATTAGTGCTTTGGCTAGTAAACGACCTGCTTTTTTAGTGTCATGATATATTTCCCCTAACCAATACTTATAGTGCTGTCTTGGTTCACCTAGTTTTTTACGTAACTCTGGGAATATAGACCTTTCAAGGGTAATAAAAGGAATCTTTGCTTGCTCTAATTTGTTAAATGTCTCTAATGCAGTGCCATCATATGGGAGGAAAATTATATAATCAGGCTTGTTATTCTGCGCTAATATTTTATTGAACTCTTCTTTTTGATATAAGCGATGGCCGTCACTATAAACTATGTTGAAATTAATATTAAGATCGTTAGCTGCTGCAATCGCGACTTCACTAACTTGTTGCCAAAAGGGACTCCCCTTATAAGAAGGGTTGATGAAGGTGACGTTAATCGCCTGAGTGGGTAGTGTTAATACTATGAAAAATAACATAATAATTTTATTCATAGACACCTAGTATTCCTCAGTTTTATCGCGACTACTAGCAGTGTTTTTGCTAAAACGATATGCACTCACCAACCGTCGACATTTTTAATTTTATTAAAAGTTATAAATAGCTGTAATTATTCAAGTGATTTAAAAAGCTTGAAAAATATTACACAGTAGTTTTAAATAGTCAATGAAAGCGCTTTCATTGTGCTGCTTTATCGTTATTGAAATATCACTAAGAGGAAATTATGGCTTCATTTTTAAGTGCAAATAATTCTATATCTTTTGCTGGAAAGGAGAGTGGTGGTGATTATCGTTTTGCACTAACATCGTTAACGACTTTATTTTTCATGTGGGGTTTTATCACTTGTTTAAATGATATTTTGATTCCACACTTAAAAGGTGTATTCGACCTGTCATATAGTCAGGCTATGTTAGTGCAATTTTGTTTTTTTGGTGCTTATTTTATTGTGTCATTGCCGGCAGGCTTCATCGTTAAAAAACTTGGTTATCAAAGAGGCATTGTCTTGGGGTTAGTAATAGCTGCCCTTGGTTGTTTAGGCTTTTATCCAGCCGCCGCAATGCATAGCTACCCCGTTTTTTTATTGGCACTATTTGTTCTCGCCAGCGGCATTACCTTATTGCAAGTCTCAGCTAACCCTTATGTCAGCATGTTAGGTGATGCTAAAACGGCTTCATCACGTTTAACTTTGACCCAAGCCTTCAATGCTTTAGGAACAACCGTAGCACCATTTTTTGGTGCATTGCTAATATTAAATCAAGTAGCTGAGTCTCTGTCTGCTCAAGCATCGGCAGAGGCGGTGCAAATACCTTACGTTTTTCTCGCTGCTACGTTACTCGTACTGGCCGCTATTTTTGCATGGTTGAAACTTCCCGACTTATCAATATCTGACAATGAAGAAGAAAGTTATTTATCTAAAGGGACTGGTAGTGCCTGGCAATATAATCACTTAGTTTTAGGGGCTATTGGGATTTTTGTTTATGTTGGAGCTGAAGTCTCAATAGGTAGTTTTTTGGTGAGTTTTTTTGCTGAGCCAAGCATTGCAGGTTTAGAAGAGTCGGAAGCAGCAAAGTACATCGCTTATTATTGGGGCGGTGCTATGGTAGGTAGGTTCATCGGCGCTGCTGTTATGCAAAAAGTGGCAGCGGGAAAAGTGTTATTTTTTAACGCTGCGCTTGCCATTGTATTAATATTAGTGACTATCTTTTCTTCGGGAGCAATGGCCATGACGGCAATCTTACTGGTTGGCCTTTGTAATTCAATTATGTTCCCAACCATTTTCAGTTTAGCTCTTCAAGGCTTAGGTCAATATACCAGTCAAGCCTCGGGTATTTTGTGTTTGGCTATTGTGGGAGGAGCCATAATACCGCTGTTTCAAGGGCTATTAGCCGACAGTATAGGTGTTCAGCCGGCATTCTTTTTACCTATCATATGTTATGTTTTTATCGCTTATTATGGCTTGATTGGCAGTAAAGTTAATCAGTTTAAACTTAAATCTAGGTAGGGGTAAGTTACTCACCAAATTTTGCTGGCAGATATGGGGCAAATAAGTATTGTATTAGTTGTATGAAGTAGAGGAATTATTATGTCAGAAAGAATCAAACAAATTGTCATTGTTGGCGGTGGAACCACGGGTTGGATGGCAGCAGCAAGCCTTTCTCGTTACATTAAAGATAAAGAGATGTTTGTGACTTTGATTGAATCACCTGACATTGGCACTGTTGGTGTTGGTGAAGCAACAATACCTAATATTGTAGGTTTTAATAAAGAGTTAGGTATTGATGAAGTTGAATTAATCAAAGCTACTCAGGCAACCTTTAAACTTGGTATTGAGTTTGAAGGCTGGCATAAAAAAGATAAAAACTTTTTTCACCCTTTTGCAGACTATGGCCTTCCAATTAATAATATTGATTTTCATCACTATGTCAATCGAGCAAAGGCTTCTGGGGGCGAACATAACCTACAGGATTATAGTTTTGCTTGTGAGTTGGCACGCCAAGGAAAGTTTGCCCAATCGAACTCCGATCCGCAATCACCTTTAGCTGATTATTCCTATGCCTATCACCTTGATGCTGGTTTATATGCAAAGTTTCTTAGCGAATTCAGTGTTAAAGAAGGTGTAGAGCATATTTCTGCCAACGTTTGCGGTGTTAACTTACAAAATGATTCAGGTTTTATTGAATCGGTTACCTTGGGTGATGGTCGGCATATAGCGGCAGATTTATTTATTGACTGTTCCGGTCTTAATGCCTTATTGATTGATGGTGCGATGAATGTTGGGATTGATGACTTAAGTAAATGGTTGCCCTGTGATAGAGCGGTTGCTGTGCAAACTGAGTTAGTGGGTGAACCAACACCCTATACCAGAGCTATCGCACGAGATGCTGGTTGGCAATGGTCTATACCTTTACAACATCGTATGGGCAATGGTTACATCTATAGTAGTCAATTTCTTGATAATCAGGCGGCAGAAGATGCACTATTAATGAGTGTTGAAGGTAAAGCAATAAATAAGGTAAGGCAATTTAATTTGCCGCTGGCAAAACGTAAAGTGATTTGGAAGAAAAACTGTTTCGCTTTAGGATTAGCTGCAGGGTTCCTTGAGCCACTTGAATCATTAGGTTTGTCGTTAATTCAAACGGCTTTATCTAAGTTGTACACTTTCTTCCCTGATAAATCTTTTAATGAATACGATATTGCAGAGGTTAACCGTCTACATAATGCTGAATTAGATCAAGTAGTGGATTTCTTGGCAATGCATTATAAATTAACTAAACGTGATGATACTGAGTTTTGGCGTTATTGTCAGAATATGCCGATATCAGATGCACTTACTCATAAAATTGAAGTATTTAAAAGTCAGGGGCAGGTGGTTATGTATAATAATGAGTCTTTTGAGCAATCAAGTTGGTTGAGCATGTATCATGGCTTTGATATTACCCCTGCTCGTTTTGATATACGTGCAAAAAACATAGATGTTAGCGTGATTGAAAAAAATCTGATGCAAATGCGGAACTCAATGAATAATGCTGCAAAGCAAGCGATGTCGCATCAAGAGTTTATCAATAAACATTGTCGAGCACCGCGAGATACTTAATAGTACAGAGCTAGGAAATGGCACATAAAAAGCGAGTAAAGTTAAATCTTACTCGCTTTTTATTTAAAATAAATATCCAATGTTATTTAAAATAAATACCCAATGTTATTTTGATACCATTTTGTCATTCAAATTGACAGTGTGGTGAGATTAACTTCTAGTTCTTCTCCGCTTGACAGTATTGTGCGATAAACTCATCATGAGAAGGTTGTCGTTTAGCTATATCTATTAAACCTTGTTTTCCCTTAGCTAGAATATTACATAATTTTTCTGCATCCCAGGTGTCTAATGTTGAGTTGTAATTATCTGGCTCGAGCCCTAAACCATTAAGTATTGCATACCAGCTGGTTGGCTGAAATAACTCTTCATCTTTAATCAGTAGAGCACCAGATGCTTTGAAGTAATCGAGTTTACGCTGTAATGTTTCTGGAATTTTCATGGTTTGGCACCAGCGCCAAAATTCACTGTCATCTCGTGATGTTTCACAATAATGTAATATCAAAAAATCCCTAATTTCTTCGTAATCGGCTCTCACCGCTAGATTAAACTCATCAATAAGTACTTGATTACAGTCTTTGCTTGGGAAGTTGCGAACAAAAAAGGCAATAGTTTTTGACACCAAATGAATGGCTGTCGACTCTAAGGGTTCAACAAACCCCTGCGCTAACCCCAAAGACAAACAGTTTTTTACCCAAGATTTTTTACGCATACCGGTCGTAAACGGAATAACCCTAGGCTCCATTAATGGTTCCCCCTCAATATTGGCTAACAAGGTTTTCTTTGCTTGTTCATCTGTAATGTATTTATCACAGTAAACATAGCCATTACCAGTACGGTGTTGCAAGGGGATTTTCCATTGCCAACCAGCTTCATGGGCGGTTGATGTAGTATAGGGCTGTGTAGGACCAATATTTTTTGTTTGTACTGTTATGGCCTTATTACATGGTAAATATTGTGACCAAGATTCATAGCCTGTGTTAAGTGTTTCTTCGATTAACAAACCTTTAAAGCCAGAGCAATCAATGAAAAAATCTCCGGTTATTTCTTGACCATTTTTTAGAGTTAGGCTTGATATGTTGCCACTATCATCCTGCTTTATTTGTTCGACCATGCCTTCAGTTCGTGTTACTCCTATATTTTCAGCGTATTTTCTTAAATATTTGCCAGCTAAAGCTGAGTCTAAGTGTAACGCGTAAAATGCTCTCGCTAATGGGGTATCTTGTACTTTATGAGGTAAGAAAAACTTTCCTTGCTCGGCAAGTACATTTTCGGGAGAGTGAGCCATTAAAGGCGTTTTGTCGCCCTCCGCTTGGCACTTTAGCCAGCACTGATAAAAATCGTATCCCTTTATGCTCCGGCCAACACTACCAAAGGGATGAAAGTATGACTCACTGACACCTTTCCAATTGTTAAACTTAATGCCTAATTTAAAGCTCGCTTGGGTTTCTTTGATAAAATCTACCAAATCAATACCTAAGTCTTCTAAAATACGGATCAATGGCGGAATAGTCGCTTCGCCGACACCGATAACTCCAATATCATCAGATTCAACTAACTCTATATGTAAACCGGAGTTTTTAAAAATATTGCCAAGGGTTGCAGCTGCTACCCAACCAGCGGTTCCACCACCAACAATAACAATCTTTTCTATGGGGTTTGTAGTCGGTTTCATATGTTATCCTTTATAGCCACAATACTGCTTGAGAAAGTCTGTATGAGTTTGGTTAGTGTCCACAGTCATTTTAATGCCATTTCGCATTTTAATTAATTGTTCTGTTAAAAATGCATTTGAAAATTTGTCGATGGATGAGTTATATGATGTTGGCTTAAAACCTAAACCATCATACATTGCCAGCCAACTGTCATTACCAAAAATATCCCAAGGTGATTTAATCAGTGAACCATCCTTTTTAAAGGCAGCCATTTTTGCAGCTAAGGTGTCTGGAATATCAAGATCTCGACAGTGTTGCCACATAGGAGAATCTTTTCGGCCGTTTAACTTGTAATGAAGGATAATAAAATCACGCACTCTTTCGTATTCACAGCCCATTGCATAATTAAACTTATCCGCTTCTTCTTGTCCATATTCCTTATTAGCTATAAAGTTTGCTATTTTTTCAATGGCGGTTTCTACTACAGCTAGAGATGTACTTTCTAATGGCTCTAGAAAGCCAGAAGATAGTCCTACAGCGACACAGTTTTTATTCCATGCTTTTTTACGGCGCCCAGGAGTAAATGAGAATGAGCGTGGCTCTTGAATTATTTTTCCATCAATATTACTTAACATTACCGAAATGGCTTCATCTTCTTTAATAAACTTACTGCTATAGACAATGCCATTTCCCATTCTAGACTGTAATGGAATTTGCCACTGCCAACCCGCTTTTTGTGCTTGAGAAACAGTTCTGGCAATGGGGTCACCAACCAGTTCACTTTGTACTGCAACCGCTGTATCACAAACTAAATAATCACTCCAATCTTCGAAACCAGTATCCATTACTTTCTGTATTAAATAAGCGCTAAATCCTGAACAATCTATATATAAATCGCCAGTTACTTTCTCACCATTATCTAGATGTAAGGTTTCAATAGAATCATCTTTTAGACTTAAATCGACATGAACAATTTTACTATCGGTAACTTTTACGCCATTTCCTTTGGAATAATCACGCATTAAATTACCAAATAAATTCGCATCAAAGTGCAGTGCCCAATCAAATATTTCGAGTTGATTCTTTGGCTTAGTTGGAGGCAGGGAGAATTTATTGTTTTTGGCTAAGTTGACTCCTAATGAGTATTCGGAAAAAGGAGTTGTATCGCCACTTTGTTGTAATTTGGTGAAGTAGTGATGAAATGGTATATTGTTGACCGCTTGACCAAATAAGCCAAAAGGGTGGATAAAAGAACTGTTATCGCCCTTCCAGCCTTTAAATTCAATACCTAACTTACAAGTACCATTAGTAGCCGTGAGTACGTCTAAGTCAGAAAACCCTAACTTGCTATAAAAGCGACGTAAAGTGGGAATAGTTGCTTCACCAACACCGATTGCCCCCATTTTACTTGACTCTATTAGGCGAATATCTACAGCTTTATCTTTAAATTGGTTACTTAGTGCTGCAGCTGCCATCCAGCCAGAAGTACCACCACCAACGATGACTATTTTTTGTATTTTTTTCTTAGTTGTCATATTTATTAGCCTTCAATTTAAAGGTTAAAATATATAATGTAATCGCTTACATTACTATGGGTTGGGTTATTTAATAAGTTAAACCTTAGTAAGCAATTTAGTATGCTTATTTATTTATAGTTTGAACGGAAATAAAATAAATCTTTGAGGGTTAACTCAAACTGTACATTAAAAAAAAGCCGATACTGCTACTAGTATCGGCTTTTAAATTTTATTTAACTTAACCGCAGAGATGTACCTTAAGACTTACGTTAAAATGCTACGCGAGTACCAATAGTCCAACGCGCTTCATATACATTTTGGAAGGCTTTTTGTTCTTCAAACTCAATGTAAGTTTGTTGGTACTCTTCGGTAATGTTTGAGCCATTAACATAGAAACTAATGTTTTCGTTCATGTTATAGGTTGCATTGAAGTCAAGTTGTGCATAATCATCTTGATAAAGTGCTTGGCCGCCAGTATTTGGGTTACCTTGTGTCATCAAGCGAGGGCTACGGGCGTTATAGGCTAAACGCATCGAGAACTCATCTTGCTCGTACCAAACAACAAAGTTATAAGTATCTTTAGACATACCAACGAATGGTAAATCGTTACCGTTAACATCTTTGGCATCTTGAGAGCTATCACTGTAAGTATAGTTAGCATCAAGACCAATATTGTTTAATACAGCAACATCCATAATGTCACTAAAGGCTAGTTTACCACCGATTTCGTAACCAGTAACATCACCACCATTGCCTTGAACATTAGCTGTAAATGGGTGTGGACCACGTTTAACACCATCTGAATCAGGCTCATCAAGCATGATAGTATCACTTTGAGTGAAACTTTCGATGTCGATACCGTATGTGGCAATATAAGCCATAGTTGCGGTGCCTGTATACCACTCAGCAGATAATGAGTAGTTAGTTGAACGCCACGGGTCTAATTCAGGGTTACCATTTAGAGTACCGTTAGCTACACGCATACAGTTACAGTCGTCATTAAATACTGAATTGACTGATTTACCATCACCCCACTGCGCAAGATCAAGGGCTTGCATGTTTTTAGACCAAGCGGCACGAAGTACAATGCCTTCTGTTGCTGCATAAGCAAGGTTTAATGAAGGTAAGTAATCGGTATAACTACGCTCAGTTACCGCATCACCAATATCTGGACCTAAACCTGAATGAGGTAGGTTAGGGCCAACAAGGTTTTGCTTAACATAAAGATCCGTTTCAATCACTTTCATGCCAAAGTTACCTGACAAGTCTTCCCATTCAAAGTTAGCTTGTAGGAAGTAGTTAATTTCATTTAATCTTACATCGTAAGTTCTGCCGCCATTTTCGGTGCGAGCAACATTACCAAAGGTTTTTTCATGGAATGATCTAGGGTCACGGAAGTTACTTGGATCAATTGACCAAATACCAGGAACACCACCAACATTACCAAAATCTGTTTGCCAAGAAACTGAAGTATGCTGATCTAAACTCGTAGGAGGTAATAAAGTATATGGCGTCCAAACACCATCGACATTTTCACCAGTACCTTCAACTTGGTAACATGGGTCACCCTCAGCGGCACCATTATATTGTTGATCAACTGCTTTCCATTGCGCGATATCACAGCCACCACCAAAATCAGAGGTGTAAGTAAATTGGTCATGATCAACTTTGCGCTCACTTAAACGTATGCCAAAATCAACACTAGTAATGATACCGTCGTCAAAAGCATAATTCCAATCAGTACTAAAAGTGGTCATTTCACCTTCGTCATCTGTATTACCTTCTGAAGAGAATGCACCAATGTGATATGCGTCAAGGTCAGTCATATAATCAGCTACGCTCATCACACCTTTACCGCCATTGACCATTTGATCGAAACCACCAAATACTGGAAATTCACCTGAAGCATCATGGCTTATTAAGAATGAATCATCTTCAATACCTTGAGAAAAAGTACCATTACAACCACCTTGGTCGCCAATGATTTCTTCGCCACTAGTACAGTATTCTGCTGGCGTAAATCCACCGGGACCTGTAACTAGTGTACCTTGGTCGATACTTAAGATATCACCTTCGCCGTAAGCATGACGCATTGAAGCATTTGCACGCGCGTAAGTTGCTCTAACTTTACCTGTTAGTGCAGCACCAGTATCTATGTTTAATTCTAAATTGAAGTTCTGTGAACGTTCTTCGTTAACATTTACTTGGGTGAAAGTCTGCATACGGTAAGGATTAAAGTTGTATGCATTAACGCCTTGCCAAGCATTACCATCACCATCGGTAAAGGTATCACCTGTCGTTTTAGTGGCAAAACCGTAGTTAGAAAAACCTTGCCAGCGACTGTTATGGTTAAAACCACGACGAGCATTAAACCGGTCTTGATTGGTATAGAAGTAATCAGCGGTTAATTCATAACCCTCAGCTAATTCAGCTTGAAATGAAAACTGTAAAGCATCACGCTTACGTTCTTCTTCTTTATTAAAAGCGGTCACACCATGTGGTACTATATTACGAGTGGTAGAGCCGTCACCTGGATCTGACCAAGCAAAATTATTTTGTGTCCAGCCAATACCACCATTTTCAGAAGTATCGTTGTGGCCATTGTAATCACTGGCAAGGTTAACTTCAGAGGTTACCGCAGAAACAAGAACCCCCCATTTATCACCGTTATAACTTACTAAGCCGTTTAATGTTGGATCAGTTTCTTTGCTGATAGAGCCTTGGCTAACTTCAGCAGCACCAGAGAAAGTGAAACCTTCAGCTAAATCGAAAGGGCGACGCGTTTTTAAATCAATTGCACCAGCAATTCCTGCTGCAGAATTTTTTGTGGTAGATGTTTTGTAAACATCAACACCACCAAATAGTTGTGCTGGTAAATCACCTAAATCTGCCCCAGAAGCGTCGATTGTTGTAGCACTTAAAAACACTTCACCGTTCATTGTAGTGGCAACTTGAGGTAAACCACGAATGGCAACAGGACCACCTTCACCAGCAACACGTTCTACTTGCACACCTGAAATTCGTTGCAAAGAGTCTGTGATAGTTACATCGGGTAATTTACCGATATCTTCAGCTGAGATACCGTCAACTTGTGATGTGGCGAAGCGTTTGGTATTGATACTTGCTTGAGTACTGCCCCGGATACCACTGACTTGAATAACTTCAATGTCTTTTTCTTTAATTTCCTTATTTGTTTCTTCAGCTGATATTGCCGGCAGCGCAGTTGCCCCAAGTATCAATGACAAGCTTGTTGCAATTCTTGTTTTGGTGAATGTTTTCCGAATCATGTTACATCCTTAGCCTCAGTGGACCCTTTTATAATTATCATTATTTGTGTAAGCGCTTACAGTAGGATACAAAAAAATATAACATACCTGTTGGTTTTAACAAGTTGTAAATCAAAGTAACATGTAAGCGCTTACATAAAGGTAAGTGAATAATAAAATCAGGTCAATAAGTATTTTAATTTAATTTAAAAAATGAACACGAAATGTGTATTTTTCACACAGCACGCTATTTTCTGTATTAATATCAAATGTAATATAATCAAATGGTTGTATTGTTAATATGTTGGAGTGAATAAAATTTTCATTGTAATAAATATAAATACACGTATATTTGTAAGCGCTTACATTGTGCGTTGTTGTTATACAAATATGCAATAACATTAAGTCACTGTTTGTGGCGTTATCGATCGGAAAACAGCAAAAAAAGAGGTTATTAATGATAATAAACATAAAAAGTGCCAAATTGAGTTTAACTGAAAAACTTGGTTATGCTTGTGGTGATGTCGCCTCAAATTTTTATTGGCGTGTTTTTGATGTGTTTTTGTTTATCTTTTATACCGATGTTTTCGGTCTATCAGCTGCCGCTGTTGGTACTATGATGTTAGTGACACGCCTAATTGATGCTTTTTCTGATCCCTTAATGGGCGCAATTGCCGATAGAACTACTACGCGGTTTGGAAAGTTTAGGCCATATTTACTTTGGGGAATTATTCCTATGCTGGCTGCTGGCGTACTTACCTTTACGGTACCAGATGTTAGCGATAATAATAAACTGATTTGGGCCTATGGCACTTACATTTTTATGATGTTGGCCTATACCTTTATTAATGTACCTTATGGCGCATTACTTGGCGTTGTTACTAGTGACAGCCAGCAAAGAACAACGTTGACAAGTTTTCGTTTTATTGGCGCGTTCTCTGGTGGTAGCCTTGTGGCTTATATGACACCTGAACTGGTTACTCATTTAGGGCAGGGTAATGAAGCACTAGGTTGGCAGTATACTATGTTAATTTATGGCTTAATTGCTGCCGTTCTTTTTGTGATTACTTTTTTGTCTACCACTGAACGTATATCTCCACCGGCTCAGCAAAAAACACCGGTATTACAAGATTTAAAAGATCTAGCCCAAAATGCCCCCTGGAAAGTACTTTTTGTCTTAGCACTTATTATTATGATGACTATTTCATTACGTGGCAGTACCGGCACTTTTTATTTTAAATATTATGTCGAGCGTCCTGATTTAATTGGCAGTTTTGCTATGGCATATATGATTGCCTTAGCAATTGGTGCAGCATCTACACCATTGTTGACAAAGTTTATTGATAAGCGTCGTTTATTAATGACTTTAATGACGATAGTTGCTGCACTTTCACTCATTTTCTATTTTGTACCAAACGACAACATAACTCTGATGTTCGCCCTACAAATAATGATCGGCTTAGCTTTGGGTCCAAAATCACCTTTGGTCTTTTCTATGTATGCCGATACGGCTGACTTTTCTCAGTGGCGCACTGGTCGACGTGCAACAGCAATGATCTTTTCTGCAGCAGCTTTTGCGCAAAAACTTGGCGGAGCATTAGCTGGTGCAATGATAGGTTGGATGCTGGCATCATTAGGTTATGTAGCTAACCAAGTACAAACGGGGGCTTCGGAGCAAGGTATTATTTTGCTGATGACCTTAATTCCTGCAATCTTTGCTGCACTAGCTGTACCATTAATATATTTTTATCCATTAGATGATAAGCAGTTAAAAAAACTGCAAGATGAATTACTTTCACGGGATAATATCGCACAGGACAAACTAACTAAGCAAAAAACTAGTAAACAAGATAAAGCGATTATATGTGATGACTCGGCTGGAGTTACAAATGTCTAAGTTGCCTTTAATTAGTATAGATAGCTCAGGATGTGGTCAAAGTAGGGTTAAATTAACAAGTCCAACTAAACTGCCTAACGCAACCGGTTTTCTTTGGAACCGCGCTATGGTGATGCAAGTAAATTGTCGAGGTTATGTTAACTCACAGTTCATGCAACCAGAGCCAGCTAAATACTCTCATGCACCTAATATGGAAGCAAAGAGTTTTATTCAGCCAGAGCATAGTTATTTTAGCCATCACCCTGGACGTTTCTTCTATTTAAAAGATGAAGAAAGTGGCGAAATTATTTCATTGCCATATGAACCAATGCGCGTTGAGCTTGATAAGTTTTCGTTTGAATTAGGCAATAGTGACATTACTTGGTCGATTGAGCACAGCGGCCTGAAGATAAGCATTAAAGTAAACTTAACCAAGGATGACCTAGTTGAATGTTGGTTTTTCTCACTATGTAATTTAGCTGAAACGACGCGAAATATTAGTATCTACCCGTACTTTAGCATTGGTTATATGTCATGGATGAACCAGTCGGCAAATTATAATGAAGTATTAAATGCCATTATTGCTGATTCTGTTACACCTTATCAAAAGGTTGATGATTATTTTAAAAACCAGCAGTTAAAAGATAAAACCTTTTTCGTTAGTGATACTGTTCCGACTGCTTGGCATACTAACCAAAAAGTGTTTGAAGGAGAAGGGGGGCTACATCAACCTAGCGCATTACAGGCTGAGCGTTTAGGTAATGTCGAAGCGCGTTATGAAACACCTGTTGCGGTAATGCAATTTAAACAAAAGCTATTACCTAATGAGCGAAAAACGTATCAGTTTTTGTTTGGTCCTGCAAAAGATGAAGCTGAAATAGCGGCAATTAAAGTAAAGTATTTAGGGCATCAGCAGCGAAATGCAACTGAGGTATCTTATGAAAAATACATAGCTGACGGCAAAGCATGTTTACGTATTAATAGTGATAATGTTGCTTTTGATTGCTTATTTAACCATTGGTTGCCAAGACAAATGTTTTATCATGGTGATGTTAATCGTTTAAGCACCGATCCACAAACACGTAATTATATTCAAGATAATATGGGGATGGCATTTATTGATGCCAAAGTAACTCGACAAGCCTATATTTTAGCTGTTTCCCAACAAAGTATCAGTGGGGCAATGCCTGAGGGAGTGTTATTGCATGAAAGTGCCGAGCTTAAATACATTAATCAGGTTCCTCATGCAGACCACGGTGTTTGGCTACCTATTTGCTTGGCTGTTTATTTAAATGAAACGGCAGATATCAGCTTACTAAGTGAAATGATAAGTTTTGCTGACTCGAAGGAAAAACAACTTTTTAGTAAGCATATTGAGTTGGCGCTAGATTACTTAATTAATGCAACCGATGATCGAGGCTTAAGTTTCATTGAGCAAGGTGATTGGTGTGATCCGATGAATATGGTGGGTTATCAAGGCAAGGGAATTTCTACTTGGCTATCTTTAGCTACAGCCTACGCATTGACTTGTTGGTGCGACCTTTGTGATGAATATGGCGTTACTATTACTTGTCAAAAATATGATGAGTACCGTTGTGCTGCTCAAGCAATAAATTTAGCTGTAAATGAAAACTTATGGCATGGGCAATGGTTTGCTCGTGGTATTACTGATGAAGGGAGGGTCTTTGGGACTGATAAAGATTTAGAAGGGAAAATATTTTTAAACCCGCAAAGTTGGGCCATGCTCAGTGGCGCAGCAAATGAGCAACAAAAAGTAGCTATAATTACTGCCATCACTAGGGAATTAACAACCCCTCAAGGTGTCATGATGTTAGCGCCAAGTTATACCTCTATGGTGGAAGATATTGGTCGTATCACCCAAAAACATCCTGGGGTATCTGAAAATGGTTCTGTTTATAATCATGCGGTAATTTTTTATGTTTATGCACTTTATCAAGCAAGAGAAAATAACCTCGCCTTTGACTTACTTAGCAAGATGTTGCCCTCACTTGAAAATGCCGAAGTAACAGGTCAATTGCCAATCTATGTGCCTAATTACTACCGTGGCGCATATCATCAGTTTCCCAAACAAGCAGGTCGCTCAAGCCATTTATTTAATACAGGAACAATTTCTTGGTTATACCGTTGTTTAGTCGAAGAATTATGTGGGTTAAAAGGGTGTGCTAACGGCTTAAAAATATCACCGAAAATGCCAACGAGGTTAAACAAACTATCAGGTCAACGCCTATTCAGGGGGGCAATAATTAATTTCGACATTGAGCTAGTGAGTAATATTGTTAGCGAAGAAATATTACTTGATAGAAGAGTGATTGTGGGTAATGTACTGAAAAATCTTCAAGCTGGTCAGAGTTATCAACTTAAGGTGAGAGTGCCACCACATGCCTAAATTAACCGTAGTACAGCCAAGGTTGTTTATTGTTATGGGGGTGAGCGGCTCAGGAAAGTCTAGTTTAGCTCACCAAATGGCTGATGCACTTTCATTGGTTTTTGTTGATGCAGATGACTTTCATAGCGTGCAAGCTAAAAAGCATATGGCAGAAAATAAGCCGTTAACAGATGAGATGAGAGTACCTTGGTTGGCAAGTATCATCTCGCACTTAACCTTACTACATCAACAAGGAAAATCCATTGCTTTGGCATACTCAGGTCTAAAGTCGGCACACCGAGAGCTATTTAGAGCGTTGAGTTTTAATTGTCATTTTTTTTATCTCACTGCAAATAAAAAGGTTATTACCGGGAGGCTTGCTCAGCGTGAAAATCACTTTTTCTCAGCTGAATTACTTGATAGCCAATTTGAAGCGATGCAGCCCCCATGCTTGAGTGAGCAAGATGTTAGCGTTATCGATATAGACCGAAATTTTTTGTCTGTTACTGATGAAATAAATTGTATTGCCGCGTTAATTACTAGGAAAGTAAATAATGCCTAATTACTTGAAATATATAAGCACAATATTAATTGTTTTCTCTATTAATGTGTCAGCACTAGATGCTGTGAAATCACCAGAAAAAAAACATATAGATGGTTTAGGGAACGAAGTGAGTTGGCAGCTCGCTAAATGGCAGCCAATTGACCATCTAATTCTTGGCACTCAGCCGAGTAAAGATGATTTTTCAGGTCGATTTAAAATAATGTGGGATGAAGAGCAATTATATTTATTGGTGGAAATAACTGATGACATTTTATTTGATCAACATGCTAACCCACTTTATCACTATTGGGATGATGATTGCTTAGAAGTGTTTATTGATGAGGATGCTTCTGGTGGTAATCATCAGTTTAATTTTAATGCCTTTGCCTATCATATTGCTTTGGATAACCAGGTGGTCGATATAGGCGAGAAAAAGACTAATGGCTCAGATAACGTTGTTTTGTTAAATGACCATGTAACAAGTCAGTGGCGACGCAGTGAAAAATCACCTAACACAGTTGTTTGGGAATTAGCTGTTAGGGTTTTTGACGATAGCTTTAATATGCAAGAGGTTATGAAAGATACCATGCAGAGGCCTATACCATTGTCTTTATATACAGCTATGCAAACGAAAAAGTCACAGCCAGTAAAATTGGCAGAGGGTAAAACCCTTGGTTTTATGTTGGCCTATTGCGATAACGATGGCAGTAAAGAGCGAGAACATTTTATGAGCTCTACTGATATTAAACCGATTAACGGTAATAAAAATTTAGGGTATATCACTGCTGATGTTTTTAGTGCGTTAACGCTAGTCAGGTAATACCGGTTAAGTAATACCAGCTCATGAATGCTAACTAAAGAATATTAGTTAAATAAGGGAAATATATAGAAACGAATTTTGTGTAAAAAGTTTTGGAGAAGAGATGACATCGACACTTATCTACCTCCCTTACCACCTTAGGTTAATTTTTAGGGTGGTATTTTTATTTAATTAATATTGTGCCGTATTTTCTATTTGACTTAGCTAATAGGACACAGTATTTCTAATTTTTAAAGTAAAGGTTTACCTATGAATACAGCAGTAAAGTACTTTAGCGTACCGTTTATGGTCTTTAGCTTATGCGCTTGTGAAGCTAATATTAATGAAAAGCAAACGGATGAATTAACAAAGATCGAGTTACTCGCTATAAAACAACTTGAGCAAAAGCAAAGTAGGTTAGCAAAAGTTGAAGAAAATGTGGAACGCACACTAGAAAAAATGAATTTAGAAGAAAAGATATCTTTAGTGCATGCTAGCGGTAAGTTTCATGTTAATGCTATTGAGCACTTAGGAATTCCTGAACTGTGGCTTTCTGATGGGCCACATGGTGTTAGACATCAAATAGAAAAGTACAGTTGGGATTCAGCAGGTTGGACTGATGATGATTCAACCTATTTACCGCACTTGACCTCGGTGGCCGCTAGTTGGGACACCAATATGGCAACTTTACACGGTAGCGTTTTAGGTAGTGAAGCGCGACACAGAAAAAAAGACATCATTTTAGGTCCAGGGGTTAATTTAGCACGCCTGCCGTTGTATGGACGAAACTTTGAGTACATGGGGGAGGACCCCTTTTTGGCGGCCAAATTAGTGGTGCCTGAAGTTATCGCTATTCAAGAAAATGATGTGGCGGCAAACGTAAAACATTATGCCTTAAATACTCAAGAACTGAACCGTACAGGCGTAAATGCAAAACCTGATGAACGAACGCTAAGGGAAGTATATTTACCTGTATTTGAAGCTGCTGTTAAAGAAGCCAATGTATACAGCATTATGGGCGCATATAATCAGTATTACGGCACTAATGTTAATCAAAGTAAGCATTTAGTAATGGATATATTAAAAGGAGAGTGGGGCTTTGATGGTGTATTACTCACTGATTGGAATGTTGATATTAATACCTATGATGCTGCGATGAATGGCCTTGATTTAGAGATGGGTACTAACGTTGATTCTTATGATGATTACTTTTTAGCTAAGCCGTTACTTAAACAAATACAAATGGGGAAAATTCCTGTCGCTGTATTGGATGATAAAGTTAGACGTGTCTTACGGTTGCAATTTCGCATTGGTATGATGGGTGAAAATCGCTTCAAAGGTGAAAGAAATAGCGAGAAACACCGCGAAATAGCACGAGAAATAGCTCACCAAGGTGTGGTGTTATTAAAAAATGACCGTAACATTTTACCGCTTTCAAAAGATAAAGTTAAAAATATTTTAGTGATCGGACCTAATGCCGATAAAAAACACGGGCAGGGTGGCGGCTCTTCAGAGGTCAAATCAGCTTATGAAATTACGCCACTACAAGGGCTGAAAAATGCGCTAGCAGATGATGTTAATATTACAGTCATGCGAGCACGCTCAAGCGTGCTTGCTCCCATTGCCAGTGATTATGTTAACTCTCGGCACTGGACAGGAACACCAGCTTGGAATATTTCTAGTTATGAAACTCAAGCCAGAGCAAAGCTGATAGATGAATCATGGATTGTTGATGCACAGTTCACTTCTAAAAAGTCGTTAATAAAGACCCCGGTAAATTATATTACCATGAGTGCAGATATTAAGCCGATGAAAACAGGTATTCATACGCTGAAGGTCAAAGCAATTGGCAAGTTTTTATTGACTATAAATGGCAAAGTAGTTCTAGAGCACATGGGAGAAAATAGTAAGGTGGTTAGTCATGATATTCAATTAGTTGCCAATGAAGTATATAAATTTGTGATTGATTATGACGGCAATAACAATTTTGTTTTAGGTTGGGATGCGCCTGGAAATTTATTTAATGATGAAGCAAGTTATCTTTTGGCAGCTAAAGATGCTGATGCGGTAATATATTTTGGTGGTTTAAGTCATGGTGATGATAGAGAGGCAATTGATCGCACTGATATGAAGTTACCAAATTCTCAAGACGAGATTATTACTAAACTGGTATCTGCAAATCCCAATACGGTTGTCTTTATGGTTGCTGGGTCGGCAGTTGAAATGCCTTGGGCAGAGCAAGCAAGTGCGCTTGTTTGGGGCTGGTATGGCGGTATGGAAGCCGGTAACGCTTTCGCTGATATTATATTTGGTGATGTTAATCCAAGTGGTAAAATGCCAATTACCTTACCTGCTCGTCTTGAAGATACTGCGCCAATTTCACTTGAAGATTATAACGCCAAAGACAGCTTATATAGTGAAGGTGTCTTTATTGGTTACCGATGGTTTGAGCAACAAAACATTAAACCAGCCTTTTCCTTTGGTCATGGCCTCTCTTATAGCAATTTCGCTTTAACTAATATGTCATTATCATCATATGGTATTTCTGCAGATGAAAACATTACAGTAACAGCAATGGTGACAAATACTGGCAAAGTTGCTGGCGCAGAAGTGGTGCAATTATATTTACATGATAGTGAGTCCAGTGTCGACAGGCCAGTAAAGGAACTAAAAGGGTTTACCAAGGTTTATTTATCACCGGGGGAAAGTAAAGAAGTTAACATAACCTTGACCAAGCGGGATTTATCTTTTTGGGATGTAAATAGCAATGATTGGTTAGCGGAATCAGGTGGTTTTGAAGTATTACTTGGCACGTCGCTTGATAATATTCACTTAAATGCACACTTTAACTATCAACAATAATCAAAGTAATAGGTATTGGTATCAAGCAAACCATATATAGTCTATGACATAATGTTCTTCCTATTTGCAGGTAAACTCTATGTCATATTTTTTTTATTACTCGTTAGATAAGAAAGTGACTTTTAGCTTACCCCATAATAGTTTTAGTTATAAACCTTTATTAAATAGAAGTAACGCTAGTCATGGCGATCTCATTTTGTAACCATGATACTGCTTGTTGCCAACCTAATTCTAAACCGGAAAATGTTTTTACATTTAATTGATCAATAATGCGTATATCAGCAATCAACTTGCTAGAAGCTTTTCCTTGAACTGAATAAGTTATAGCAGCAATAGCGGCAATATTTTCGAGAGATCCCATGATTAATTGAGCTTCAATACTATAGGAATAGTTATTTATTTTATTAACTAAAATCCCAAATTTACCATCAAAAATTTTCATCAATAAGTCATCATGCTCTTCGATCATTTCTAAGCTTACGTTGATGCCCTCATCGACAATAACCTCAGCAATTTTATTGTCAATAATATTAATATAGGCAAAACTCAATCGATATTTTTTCATAACTATTCCTTACTTCTTGTGGATTGTTATAACTAAATGTAAGCGCTTACATTGCGCTATAGTATAATCCATAAGTATGCCTACCTTTTATCGTACTAAAAAGTAATTTAAATATTTTGTTCGCTTATGATTGTTTTCAAATACTATTTTTGTATTGTATGCAGATATAATTATCATCAGGTTGTTAACCGCTTATTACTAGTTAAGTTAGTACGTCTTGGGTTAATCAACTTCATGCATTTATCGTTGTCTAGTTTACCTCTTGTATAAATAAGTGTTTATAAGGGCATTAAAAGGTTCATGGGATAGAAAATAAAGGTAGGCGTAAACCTTTTGACTTATCTGGCTTTGAGTTCAAAACAGCACAGGCTAAAGAAATTGGCCATCCATTTATGCACAAGTCGATGAATACAACCAATGAGATCTTTTCATAACTGTTAACCATAATCTAAAAGGGGGGCTTAGGTGAACATTGTTAATTTTGTGGATTAATTGATTATTAATAACACACAGATAATATGATTGGTTAGTTAGACGCTGTATCTCGACAACTTTAGGTTCACGGCTAAAACAGTTACTTGACTGAAAATAAATGTTTTTCAATAAGCGCTACTATTTGTCAGATAATTTTATTAAAATTACCTTCATATATTGAAAAGTAGCTGCTATCTATGAAATTTAGTCCCCTTGTACAAGAGTTAATTGATTCACTTAAATGTTTACCTGGTGTTGGTGCAAAATCAGCGCAACGTATGGCATTTCAGTTACTTGAACGAAACCGTCGTGGTGGCAGTAAATTGGCTAGTACGTTAGCAAGAGCCATGACAGATATTGGACATTGCCAAGAATGCCGAAATTTTACCGAAGAAGCTTTATGTGAAATATGTCAAAGCCCGAAGCGTCAACTTTCTACGACCTTATGTATTGTGGAAACGCCTGGTGATGTGATTGCTATTGAACAAACGGGTGAGTTTTTTGGTAAATATTTTGTTTTGATGGGGCACTTATCGCCTATAGATGGCATAGGCCCTGATGATTTAGGGCTAGATATCTTAGCGAGGCAGTTTTCAACCGGCCATTTTAGTGAGGTTATCTTAGCGACAAATCCAACAGTAGAAGGGGAGGCTACAGCGCATTTTATTGCTGAGCTTGCCGATCAGCATCAAGTTAATATCTCTAGAATTGCTCATGGTGTACCCGTGGGTGGAGAGCTAGAGTATGTAGATGGTAATACTTTGTCTCATGCTATCTCTGGACGTAAGAGCTACCAAGTGTAGGTTATTTATAAAAGGCTGTTAGGCTTAACCGCCCGTAAACTTAACTTTAAAACCAGCCTTTTCTAAAACCTGTTGTATTACGTCACGTTTATCGCCTTGAACCTCGATAGTTTCCCCAACGACTGAGCCACCAGTACCACAGGTTTTCTTTAGTTTCTTTGCTAGTTCCTTAAGTGCTTTGTCATCTATGCCTAAACCACTTATCACAATAACCCCTTTACCTTTTCGGCCCTTGGTTTCACGTCTTACACGTGCAAAACCATCACTTGGGGTAACCATTTTTTCTTTTTGTTGGTTAATGCGACCTGAGTCTGTTGAATAGACTAATGAGTCATCACTCGTAGAAACTGAGTTATCACGCTTAATAGGAGCTTTGCCAAAAGCGGCGGCTAAATCACTTAAACTCGATAAATTATTTTTCATAAATTACTCAATACTCTTAATGAACTGTTTAACTCGCTAAACAAATTACAGATAAAATAAAACCACGTCTTATTTTCATAAGCGTGGCTTTATTGTATCAATATTACTTTGCGCTTAAAACAGCACAAATACCAAGTTGATTAAGTTCTTTCCCATTCAGCGAGAATTAAAAGGCTTGGAGGCAAGGCATTGATTGAAGAGAATGGTTATTCCCTGGTCAAAATCAATAACGCGGCATGTAAGCCTTTGCCTTTTATTAGGTACTCGCCCTCTTGGAGCTTGCTCTATGTCCACTAACATCGTTAGATTTATTTGATTTAGAATGACTGAACCTAAACAAATCTGCCTTGTTATTAAACATCGAGTAGAGCTCTGAGTTGGGAAGAAATTTAATCAAATTGGTATAAATATTACTTTATTTATAGTTTACTTTCTAACTCAGGTAAGGCATCAAATAAATCAGCCACAATACCGTAATCAGCAACTTGGAATATTGGTGCTTCAGGGTCTTTGTTGATAGCTACAATGACTTTTGAATCTTTCATACCCGCTAAATGCTGGATAGCACCACTAATACCTACCGCGATATATAAGTCTGGTGCAACAATTTTACCTGTTTGACCAACTTGCATGTCGTTAGGAACAAAACCAGCATCAACTGCGGCACGTGATGCACCAATAGCTGCGCCAAGTTTGTCGGCAATACCATCAAGCAACTTGAAGTTGTCACCATTTTGCATACCACGACCACCTGAGATAACAACCCCGGCAGCGCCTAAGTCAGGTCTCTCAGAAACCGTTAACTCGTCATTTACGTGGCTTGAAGTGCCAGCATCAGTAACGGTATCTAAAGTTATAACTTCAGCACTACCGTCAGTTGCTACAGCATCAAAACCGGTAGTACGTACAGTGATAACCTTTTTGTCATCTAAACTTTGTACTGTTGCAATTGCGTTACCTGCATAGATAGGGCGAACGAAAGTATCGCTAGTTTCTACATCTATAATGTCAGAGATTTGTGCAACATCTAATAAAGCGGCAACTCTTGGCATAAAGTTTTTACCAGTAGTTAGTGCCGTTGCAAGAATATGTTCGTAGTCAGCAGCTAACTCAGTGACGAGTAGGCTTATGTTTTCTGCCAATTGATGTTCATAAGCGGCATTGTCTGCAGCTAATACTTTATTTACACCGTTTACTTTTGCGGCGGCATCAACAACATTTTGACAATTTAAACCTGCAACTAATAACGTGATGTCACCACCAATTTTTTGCGCTGCAGCCACTGTTTTTAGAGTTTCAGCTTTTAACGCGCTGTTGTCGTGTTCAGCAATTACTAAAATACTCATGAGATCACCTTGGCTTCATTTTTTAATTTTTCAACTAATTCATCAATGCTTTCAACTACAACACCGGCTTCGCGCTGTGCAGGAGGAGTAACTTTTAATAATTTAGTACGAGCAGTTAAGTTAATGTCAAAATCTGCAGCAGGTTTAACAGCTAAAGGTTTACGCTTAGCTTTCATTATATTAGGTAATGAAGCATAGCGGGGTTCGTTTAAACGTAAGTCTGTGGTAACAATTGCAGGTAAGCTAAGTGCAACAGTTTGTAAGCCACCATCTACTTCACGGGTAACATTAACTTTATCGCCTTCAACTTTTACTTCTGAAGCAAATGTACCTTGTGGTAAACCTGTAAGTGCAGCAAGCATTTGGCCTGTTTGGTTATTATCACTATCTATAGACTGCTTACCCAAAATAACTAGTTGCGGTTGCTCTTCTTCAACAACTTTCTGTAGTAATTTAGCTATGTTAAGTGCGTCTAAAGTTTCATCAGTCTCAATTTGTATGGCGCGGTCGGCACCTAAAGCTAATGCGGTACGTAATTGTTCTTGGCAAGATTTATTACCGATAGAAATTGCGATTACTTCTGTTGCTGTACCTGCTTCTTTTAAACGAACAGCTTCTTCAACGGCAATTTCACAAAATGGATTTATCGCCATTTTTGTATTGGCAAGATCTACATTTGAATGGTCAGGTTTTACTCGAACTTTGACGTTATAGTCAATAACTCGTTTTATCGGAACTAGTACTTTCATCGTAGCCTCTGAAAAGGTTTGTTAATTTACAATAATAGTTAAAAGATACCCTTGCTTTACGTAAACGTCAACGTAATCTTGGTGAAAACTTTTAAACTAAGATACAATCTAAATAAATGCTTATAACAGTGTATTGCTTGGACATCTGTTGTAGGATACTATCAAACACTTGTTTGAATATCAAACGCACGTTTGAAATTTAGTATAGACTTTTAAAATATAAATTAAAATATAAATATAATTACACTGGGAGATCTTATGGAACGCGAATCGATGGAATTTGACGTAGTCATTGTTGGAGCTGGGCCTGCAGGTTTATCAACGGCTTGTCGGCTGATGCAACTAGCACAAGAAAAACAGCAAGAATTAATGGTTTGTGTTGTTGAGAAGGGCTCTGAGGTTGGCGCCCATATTCTTTCTGGTGCGGTGTTTGAACCCAGGTCTTTAAATGAATTATTTCCAGATTGGCAAGAGCGTAATGCACCATTAACCACTAAGGTGACCGGTGATGATATTTACCTGTTGAATAATGAAAATTCAGGTATCAAGTTGCCTAACTTTGCAGTACCAAAAACTATGCACAATGACGGTAATTACATTGTTAGCATGGGTAATGTTTGTCGTTGGTTAGCAGAGCAAGCGGAGCAACTTGGGGTAGAGATTTTCCCTGGATTTCCTGCACAAAGTGTTATTTATAACGATGACGGTAGTGTTGGTGGTGTTATTACTGGTGATATGGGTCTAGATGCAGAAGGAAAAGAGAAAGATTCGTTCATGCCTGGTATGGAGCTGCGTGCAAAGTACACCGTCTTTGCAGAAGGTTGCCGAGGCCATTTAGGCAAAGAGTTAATTGAAAAGTTCTCCTTAGATAAGGAGAGTTCGCCACAGCATTACGGCTTAGGCTTTAAAGAAATTTGGGATATCGCACCAGAAAATCATCAAGAAGGCCTAGTGGTGCATACTGCCGGTTGGCCATTAGATAAAGATACCAATGGCGGCGGCTATCTTTATCATGCTGAAAATAACCAAGTATTTGTCGGCTTAATTGTTGACTTAAGTTATAGCAATCCACATTTAAGTCCATTTGATGAATTTCAACGTTATAAACATCATCCTAAAATTAGCCAATACCTTGAAGGAGGTAAACGTGTATCCTATGGTGCACGTGCTATGGCAAAAGGTGGTTTTAATTCTTTACCCAAAATGACTATGCCAGGAGCTCTCCTAGTAGGTTGTGACGCTGGTACCATTAACTTTGCAAAAATTAAAGGCAACCACACCGCGATGAAGTCAGGCATCATTGCTGCTGAAGCGCTCGCCCAAGCATTAATTGGTGGTGATGGTGTTGCCCCAGAAGGTAAGCAAGATTTAACTAATTTTACAAAGCTTTATAAAGATTCTTGGTTATATGAGGAGCTTTATAGTACCCGTAATTTTGGTCCAGCGATGCATAAGTTTGGCACTATGTTAGGTGGTGTTTATAACACCCTTGACCAAAACTTTTTTGCAGGTAAATTACCGTTTAACTTTAAAGATAACAGCTTGGACTATGCACAGTTGAAGCCTGCTGTTGATATGCCCGTTATTAATTATGCTAAGCCAGATAACAAGTTAAGCTTTGATAAGTTATCTTCTGTATTTTTATCAAATACTAACCATGAAGAAGAGCAACCTTGTCATTTACAGCTTAAAGATGCAGATATTCCAATTAAAGTAAATTTAACTAAATACAATGAGCCAGCACAACGTTATTGCCCTGCTGGGGTGTATGAGGTTGAACAAACTGAGCAAGGGGATAAGTTTGTTATTAATGCGCAAAACTGTATTCACTGTAAAACATGTGACATTAAAGACCCTAGCCAAAATATAACTTGGGTAACGCCTGAAGGTACTGGCGGACCAAACTACCCAAATATGTAATATCTATTAATCTCTTTTGATTGTTGAAGCCCAAGGCTCTTTTATGAGTGCCTTGGGCTTTTTATTTATGGCATGTTATAAAATACTGTGAAATTTATTCGTAGTCATAATAGACATAGTGTAGGGGGTATACCTGATACCTTAATTAAGCCGTTTACTTTGTATGTTGGAACAAATGATAAGAACGAGGTATCTGTTTGTTAACGAGTTTTTCTAATAGCAGTTTCATTAAGTTATTCATTCTAACAAATACAAATGGTCATTTGGTTTGTGTTATTGGTATTAGTTTATGGGATTAAGGGGGCTAGTTAGATGTCTCGATAAGGTTATATTTTTTTAATGCTGGTATGGCTTGGTGAAGCTGTGCTTCGATATCATCAAGTTGAGTCAGTCGTTGGCAAAATAAAGCCGCTTTTTTATCTAATGCTTTTGCTCTTTCAGTGACTTCTAACTCTAAACCTTTGCTAATATTTGTTAGCCTATTATCAAAGGTGGTTATTCGCTCTTCACCACCATAGTCACTGTTGTCACTATCAGTAAGTATTGACTGACCAACCGCGGTTAATATTGTACCAATGGAGGTAGAAATCATTGCCTCAATTTCTTGTTCAAATTCACCGGCAAACATTTCATCAAAATCATTTAAGTCTTGCGGAGCAATATAATAGTTATTTGCACTTTGATTAAAGCGAGCACGTATCCGCCACTTTAGCTCATCAAACTTTGCTTGCACCTTTTGTTGTGAGGCGCTATTTTCACCGGTTAAACCGGCAACGACTTCATTAACCGCCTTTAGACCAATATCTACACCTTCAATAGCAATAGATACTATTTCAGGGACTTGTTGTTGAATGCCTATACTAAAGCTATTTAAAAGACTTTGTTGCTCATTTGACAGCTGAACTTCTCTGCCACCAATAAATAGCTGCTCATTATTATTTATTTGCACATGAGTTTTGCCTTGTTCAACAATGCGGATATGTTTAGGGGCAATAATTACCCCATAATTTAGATTGATAGAGCATTGTTGAGCGTAGCCCTGTTGTGAAAAAGACAAGGGAATTAATAGCGCAGAGCTATACTTTAACTTTGATATTAGTGACATAGCGGCTAATTGTTCACTATAGGGTCAATATGTACTTTTCGTTCACGGTAAATCATTTTACTTGGGCCATATTCACGGCGAGACCTATCATTAAAGTCTCCAACAATTAACTCAACGCCATGATAAAGCTTCTCAGTCGCTTCAATGTACACACTCGTCATATACTCTTGCAAACAGCCTTCTAGGGCTTCTTTATCATTAAGTATCTCACCCATACGATTGGCATGAAATTGATAAGTAGGTACTATTTTGGCAAGTATCTCTGGCTTGGCTTTTTCTTGAGGTAGACTTTTTAGTTTCTTAATTGCTGCTTTTAATTCATTGGTTTGCTCAGACTCAGCTTTAAGTAGTGCTTCTATCTCATGAATGTCGTCTTTAAACTTTAGAATTTTATGCTCAAAATTAACAATGGTGTTGCTACCTGCGGTTGCGCCAATCATGCCTGCATTAACAGAGGAGCCTGCTTTGGTGTAACCACCAATGAGCTTACCATCAGCCTTTTCATCTTTACCTATCCATAACCGGCCGTTTATGTCTAATATACTGTGCAATAATTGATTTTCGATGCGAACGTCTTGACCACATGTTATTTGTGCGTACTGTCCATATTTGGCGTAAATACTACCTTTAGCATTGATATTTACACTCATAGTGATATCGGTAATATGAGTTTTTTCTATGTCGTGCTTTCGGCCAATAATACCACCAGAAATAGTGACATCACCTCCTGCCTCTAGGGTTGCTGATTCGACAAAACCACCAACGGTAATATCTCCAGATGCAGTTACTTTCATACCTTCGGTAACATCTCCGTCAATAATTACGCTGCCAGTAAAGTTGATATTACCTGTGGCAACGGTGACGTCTTTAATTTTATAAATCTCATCAACCTCCATGCCATTGTTAATGAGTTTGGGTAGGCCTACTTTCTCTGACACTAAAATATTAATATTTTTTTGACTTATATTAGTGCCTTCACCTGCAATTAACTCGATATCATTACCAGGCTCTGGTGATAAAGGGTTTGCCGTTACGGTGTAACCTTGTACACCTTGTGTTAATGGGACTTTTTTCGCGAGGGGATCGCCAACTTTTACACAGATAATGTCGCCTAAATCTCGCATATCAACACTACCGTCTTCGCACTTTTTAGGTTTTAAAATACGTGCTTGTGCGCTTTCGACCAATGGTTTTATGATGGCATCTTTGCCATTAACCGCGACTTTTCCGGTGGCAATTTGTAAATCAACCTGACTGTTAGGTGCTTCTTTGGCAGCCAGTTGAGCAAGTTTAATTAAATGTTCTTTACTAAAGCCTTTTTTCACGCCAGCTTCTTGTGCAGCGTTTAAGATGGCTTTGGCTGATAGGTGTTTACCGCCTTGAGCGCTGGTTATTTCTGCTTTAGCACCCATTTCATCGGATTCTATTACAATATTGATTGTTGCATCGACACGTTCAAGCACTTGGTAACGTATGGTTCTACCTGTTTTTTTATCTTGTAGAGGTTTAAGTACGTCATTTAATTCAGCAACGGCGTTTTTTATATTACCATTACTAACTTTAAGCTTTTTAAATTCAGAGGCGGCAATAAGCTCTTTGATAGTCAAAGCGGAAATAGTGTCTCCACCTTTAATGGGCTCTAAAACTAAATCGATATTGTCTTTTTTGTTGCAAACTAAACTGGCTTTGGTCATTACGGGGGCTCCCCTAACCGTTAAGTACTGCTGAGCCAAGTAACGGGTAGATGCTGGTCTTTTGTTTTATAATTCTCAGATGGTATCGAGTGAACGTTTGCTTTATTTTATTTATCTACATGTAATGGTTTTGGTGGATTTTAATAAAGCTTTTAGTACCTTCTTTAGAGTAATCAATTTTATATTCAATACCATCAAGTGCTTGTACAAACAATAGTGTTTTTTCTTCACCAAATAATTCAGCAGAAGAAATATCTACAATGTCTTGATAAGCTTTTTTAGCTAATGAGCGTTTCGCTGGGATGGCACCTTTGTAAATACCGATGCCGCGATGGCTAATTATCACAACAGACTTATCACCATTGATAATAAGTAAATCGAATTTCTTTACTTTGTGAATAACTGTATTGCGACCGCTGGTTATAAAATTTTTCTCTATCAAAATAGGCTCCTGATATGCATTTATTATTTATCTTTATTATGAGTCTTAATATATAAATATTTACTAAACTAAGCAATGACTAAGGTATTACTTATCGACTGATATTATAATTCTAGCTGATAATCATATTAATGTTTTGTCCCTTATCCTTGACACTTTAGGTTCGTGGGAAAGCTCTCTCTTTTACATAATTAGGAGTTGTTGTGAGTTTCTGCAAGTCTCGACGAAGTAGATCTAGGCCTATAGCTGCAACAAATTGTTGAAATTGACGTCTGTTATAAGGCAGTAATAGACACTGAGTTTTGATGTTGTTAATACTACCCCATGCAAGCCAAACAGTACCTACAGGTTTATCATCAGTCCCGCCGTTGGGACCGGCCACACCAGACACTGCAATGGCAATGTCTGCATCTGACTTTAACAGCGCACCTTTTGCCATAGCGATAACTACGGCTTCACTGACTGCACCAACTTGCTCAAAGAGGTTTTTCGGCACATCAAGCATAGCTGTTTTCATTTCATTGCTGTAGGTGACAAACCCTGCTTCGAAGCTTAATGAGGAACCACTTATTTCTGTTAATTTACTTGCAATTAACCCCCCTGTACATGATTCAGCCGTTGTTACTTTTAAATTTTTCTGCTGCAGATCATTAAGCAGATGTTCTGCTAGAGATTTTGGCTTACCTTTGATTTCAGCAATTAAATGCTCACCAAGAACGTCGGCAAGTTTATTTTGCCATTGAGGTGTTAGCGCTAAACCTTGTTTGGTATTTGTGGTCAGTTTAACTTCAAGCAAAGGCATACCGGCCCGAAAACCTAATTCGATCTCTTCGGGCCAAGAAGGGAGTTGCTCATTAATCATTTTTTGCAAACTTGACTCACCTAAACCAAAAACTTGTAAACGAGTTACTGCGGTAATCAAGTTATTCGGAATGTTGGGAGTAATAATTGGTATTATTTGCTCTGTTAGCATCGTTTTTAACTCATGGGGAACACCTGGGGTACAATAAATGTCACAACCACTGAAACGTACTGAAAATCCAACAGCACTACCTGTTCTGTTGGGGATCACATGGCAATTTTGAGGAAGAATTGTCTGTTTAAGATTCGGGGCGTTTAATTCTGCACCTCGTTGTTGGCACCAATTAGTTAAATGAGTGAGAGCCTGTGGGTGTTGTTTTAACTCTTCTCCTATAGCATCAGCTAAAGCTTGTGCAGTTAAATCATCCACCGTAGGGCCTAAGCCACCGTTGATGATTAAGATGTCACTAGTTTTAGTCATATAAACTATTTCATTGACAAGTAATGTTAAATCATCGGCGACAGTCACCTTACGACTAACTTCAAGGCCAAGCTCTTTTAGCATTTGGGCCATCATGGCAGAATTGCTATCAACAATATCACCTGTCATTAGTTCATTACCTGTTAATAACAACTGTACTTTGGGGACTGACATCGCTAGGTTTCCTAAATGTAATTATTTTCCGATAAACTTATACCTTTTTAGCAGGATTTACATCAATTTTTTCTGAAGACAAGAAAATTAAGATTTGGATATTTTTCAATGAGTAATGTCGTTAGAAGAAATTAATTATATTAAGTGTTACTTACTCCACTTAGTTTGAACAGCCTATTGAGTTGCTTACAGCTGGATGAAGGAAAGTAAAATACTTATCGTACATTTATGTTGTTTGCTATTAATATACCCTCAATCATTTTAATACTTGATTATGGTATTTTTGCGCCTAAGTAATAACTTAAAATTATAATTCCACATGGTAAAACTTAAGGAAAACAAATAGTGAGTAAAACAAGTTACCCCCGAGCGTTACTTTTTGGTCGTTGGTATAGAAATGATATTGATGAACAGGGCAATGAAACCGTTGAATACGCTCAGCTTAGTAGTGATGGGAGTTTTGAGTTTACCTTTATTAGCCTCGATATAAATGGTGAGGTTGTTGAAGAAATAACTGAACTTGGGGATTGGGGGCTTGTTGGTGATATTCATTTTACCCTGACTAAAAATGAACTAATAAATGAAGAACTCTATGCCGCAGACTTAAATAATGATGATAATTATCAAGCATATAAGGTGCTGTCATTGGATCATAAAACATTTCGTTATCAACATAGATTAACGAATGAAGAATATATCATGAGACGGGTTGTTGATAACCCCGGTCATTGTTAGAATGATGCGCAAGAATTTACTGATTTACCTTACATACTTGATACTTGATACTTAAGTGACTTAAATATTAAGTGAAACAAAAGAATTAGAGAAAGTTAATGAAGCGATTAAAAGCAGCAAGTTTAATTACCGCAATAAAAACTCCTTATACTGCCAAAGGAGAAGTTTGTTTAAAAACTTATGATGCACTCATAGAAGAACAAGTAGCAGCTGGCGTTGATGGTATTGTGGTCGGTGGTACTACCGGTGAAGGCCACTTGCTTAGCTGGGAAGAGCATTTGATGCTGATTGCTCATTGTGTAAATAACTTTAGTGATAAACTCATTATTGTTGGTAATACCGGTAGCAACAATACCCGTGAAGCAATAAAAGCCACTGAAAATGGTTTTGCTATAGGAATGGATGCAGCATTACAAATTAACCCTTATTATGGTCGTACTTCGCTTAAAGGGGTTAGTGAACACTTTAAAAAAGTGCTAGATATTGGCCCTGCCTTTATTTATAACGTACCAGGTAGAACAGGACAAGACCTAACGCCTGAAGTGATTGAACCATTATCTGCGCACAAAAATTTTATTGGCGTGAAAGAATGTGGTGGCAATGACCGTATCGCTTATTATGAAAAACAAGGTATTGCTTGTTGGTCAGGTAATGATGATGAAAGTTATGCTGGTCGTCATGAACATGGTTCACATGGTGTTATCTCTGTCACGTCAAATATTATTCCTGGCGTTATGCGTCAATTAATGGATAAAGATAACTTAACGCAAACGTCGCTTATTAACGATAAAATGCGCGGATTAATGCAATGGTTATTTTGTGAACCTAATCCAATTGCCATTAATACCGCTCTAATGATGACAGATGCGGTACCTAAAAATATCCGCTTACCATACCAAGCGTTAACATTAGCCCAGCGAGAAGAAGGCTTTGAGTTATTAAAAGCAATTGCAACAAAAGATCTTGTGGGTGATCGCTTATCTTTGCTTGAAGACAGTGACTTTAATTACTGTATTTAACCTGAGTTATAGCTGGTAAGTGACTGATGTTTGGGTGAAAATAATTACTTACGGTTAATGGTAAGTACATTTACAGGATCAAGTAGCGGAATACGCAATCAATGTTTAAATTTATTCGATTATCAAGGCAAAACGTTTATGAATAACGGGTTATTTATCAACGTTTTAACGGCGAGAATTGAATAAAGGGGAATATTGAGTAAGCACTGCTTATCCAGAGTTCAAGTTATTTAAGCTTAACTACCCTTAACTTATTAAGGGTAGTTAAGCTAACGATTTATAGTTAAAAGTTCTAAAGCCTCGGTGATAACTGAGGCTTTAATGTTTCTGGCAATTCAAAAAATCGAACAGGTTTATTTTTGCCTAGGTCATTCGTTAATGCACCTTTTATTACCAGCGGACAAATAAACTGCAAACTCACAGCGCACAACTGTAAATCATTTTTCTCATTTTCATCAGCGATGCCATGTAACCTATCACCCACGACTGGCATGCCGATACTTGCGGCATGTATACGGATTTGATGCTTCCTACCACTGTCTATTTTCACGCTTATTAAAGAGCGGTCAGTGTCGTGGTCATAAGCTAAACAACTAAAGGTGCTGCGGGCATTTTTTCCATCCACATCACTGTCGATAATTTCTGGCTGAGGCCGTTTGTGATGATCACCATGGACAATTATTTGATAATGCTTTTCTAGCTGGTGATGTTCAAACATATTGGACAGTGCCCGTGCTGCTTTTTTACTGTGCGCTATCAAGATTAAACCCGTTGCGGCTCTATCTAATCTATGGACGATAAAAACAGGGCGTTCGTTAGGTAGGTTTTGTTGAGCGAAGCGGGCTATAGTGCAATGGTCACTCCACTTAGATCCTTGCGACAGCATGCCATAAGGTTTATACCAAACACTGTAATCAACGAGATCTTTTATTAATTGTGCTGATGGCACTGGCGTTGAAAGTACTTCGCTATTGAAGTAAAAGTGCAGCTCATCACCAATGGATAATTGTTTTTTTACACGACGTAATCGCTGTGTTTGTTTGTTGTTTTTAGCTGGCGTTAACCATAAAGCGCCCTTGCTAATTGCTTGTTTCAAATCCGCCTTTGAAAGCGCGACACGTTGCGACTGAGCATAAGCCTCTAATAAAGATAGAGCTTTACAACCTTCAAGATCAGTAACTTTGATATGCCATTCAAATTTCTGATGGGCACTATGTCTTTGATCTACTATTGAGGCGTTTTTTTGAATTATTGGCATATTTACATTGTATCGCAGGGCAGTGTGTTTATTTTACTAGGTTTATTGTCTGTGCAAAGCTAAAATATCTCATTAATAATAATAATTCCCTGAAGATATAATTTTGGACATCAATATGACTCGTGATTTAACACTCTTCCCTGAAGATGAAATTGGTAATGCTCTTTGGCAAATGCAGCAAGATGGCAATGATTTACTTAGTGAGCGTGAAATAGAATTTTCAATATTATTTCCTAGCCAAGAGTTAGCGCTCAAATTTGGCCTGTTGTTATTAGAAAATAACCAAAAGTTATCATTCACACCCTTTGAATCGAACGAAGATTTACCTTGGGAAATTACTGCTTATCCACATATGCCGGTAAACTATGAAAATATTACTAGCTACCAAGAATTATTAGTGTCGAGTGCTGCACCATTAAAAGGGCAGTTTGATGGTTTTTACCTAGTTGGCTAATTGAGAGATAATTTAGGAAGTATATGAGTATAGATCTTAAGCAATTTTCGGCTTTACAAAAAGCGAGTAAAGATTCTTTTTTTGAGCAAAAAAAACTCATTAAGCAGGTGATGGGAGGCAGAATAGTACCATGCAAAGTCTGCCAGCAACCATTAAAACTTTATATCCCCGAGGACGCTGAAATTACAGGTATCCGCTGTGCTAAAGGCTGTTCGGATATATCGTTAGATTTTGTTTAACCTTTCATTACGTTTGGCTTTATACCCATAAAGTAAGAGCTAAAACGGCTATAAAAAAGTAGCTATGTCATCTAAGCTCTTTTTCATTTGGGCATGAGAGGGTACCGTTGCATCCTCAGCGGGGTAGCCGGCAATTAATAACATATAAGCTCGCTCATTCTCACCGCGTAGGCAAACTTTGTTTAAAAATGACATCGGTTTGGGCGTATGAGTTAACGTAGCCAAACCGGCATTATGTAATGCGGTAATCAATATTCCTGTGGCAATACCAACGGACTCATGAACATAGTAGTTAGTGTTTTTATCCTCTTCACTAGTTCCGCCTTTTTTTTGACTAAAAATAGCTATTAACCAGGGGGCATGCTCTAAATAAGGTTTATTGGCATCGGTACCTAAACCTTTTAAAGCATCTAGCCACTCTTCTCCGGCACGACCTTCATAAAATCCCCGTTCATGGAATTCAGCTTGTTCTCTAATTTGTTTTTTGATTTCAGCTGAGCTCACAGCAACAAAGTGCCAAGGTTGATGATTTGCGCCACTAGGTGCTGTTCCGGCTGCTTTAAGGCAGTTTTCAATGACGGCTTTATCAACGGCTCTATCACTAAAGCTTCGAATAGAGTGACGACGTTTAACCTCATTATAGAAACCTTCAGAGCGAGCTAACATTTCAGTTTCAGGGTACTCAATGAAATCGGAAAGGGGGGAGCAGTCGTGCTGTTGCATAGTAAGATATCCTTTTATTATTATAATTTGATGTTTTTTGTTTGTCTGAGATGGTATTTTAGATACATCTTCTACAATATTTTAACATTAGAAAAAAGGCAATAAAAAACTGCTAGCGAAAACTAGGCCAAGGCTATTTTCTCGTGCTTTTTGTCTAGCCCAAACGCGTTCATGTATTTTCTTATAACATTGGGCGACTGTATTTTAAGTTATCACAGCTTGTTTTGATGGCATTAGAGTTGACAAATTCATTTGTTTTTTCGCTAGCATCAGTTAAAAGGTTATAACATTCTTCAACAGTTTCGTTATATATATACTTTGCCTCGCCGTCGGTAATTGCCCAACGGTCAATCCCTTGTGCTGTGCTAAATAGCTCCGAATATAAAGTGGCCCTTGCTTGTGGCGGTGCAGTTTCATTATCTAAATAGCCTATTAAGCTTTGACCATCAATATCAGCATTGCTTGGAGTAACGTTGGCTAATGCTAATATAGTAGAGAATAAATCTTGTATTTGAATTTTCTGTGTTACCTCGCTGCTATCTACACCCAAGTTACTTCCCCCTGAAATTATTATCGGTATATTTATACCACCTTCATAGACTGTGCCTTTGCTGTGAGCTTTGGAAAAGGATACACCAGCTTCATTAATAATTGCTTCTTTGGTTGTGCCATTATCACCAATAAATATAACGAGGGTATTAGCAAGCGTATCAGCGTCAAGATTATTAAGTAAATCACCAATATACGCATCCATAGCTTCTGCTGCAGCACGATAGCAATCTTTGGGCTCATCATTATTTGCCTCATCAGTACAAACATCACCTTGCACGCCATTAAGAGTGATGTGTGAAAACTTGTCTTTTGGTGGTACATGAAAAGGAGAGTGAGGGGCATTGAATGCAACTTCTACAAACCATGGCGCTGTTGTTGCGTTAATCCAAGTCAGTGCTTCATCAGTAACTATTTTACTTGCATAATCAGACTCTGTTGCTGTTGTCGGTGTTTGCCCTGGCGCTGATATTTGGGTTTTTTGCCAAGAAAAGTAATCGTTAATATTTGCTAAGCTACCGGAAAAATAGCTGAAACCTTGATCGGTAGGGTAGTAACCACTACTTTCACCTAAATGCCATTTACCAAATAGTGCTGTTTGATAACCACCATCGGTTAGCGCTTCAGCAATAGTTTCTTCATCACTGGCAAGTGTGCCTGTATTGCCTCCGGGGTGAGTAACGCTATGTCTAAAAGCGTGTCTTCCGGTCAATAAGCTTGCTCTTGAAGGTGAGCACATAGGGTTTGCCCACGCATTTCGAAATAATACGCCGTTAGTAGCTAACGCATCAATATTAGGGGTTTGTGCACTATAGTTTGGTTGTTCTTCATAGCTGCTGATATTGTCTACACCTATATCGTCGCCAACAATGAGTAAGATGTTTTTACTCCCGTTGGTAGGTATTTTTATTGCTATATTTGAGTCAACATCACGAACACAGCGAAATTTATTATTGGTTCGAAGAATATCTCCTTGTGGACCTTTATAATAATAAATGGAGTTTGTGCCGTTATAACTCGATGCGCCAGGCTCTGTTGAAACATCAACTTTATCATTACTTCGCTGTGCTCCTGCGCCATGTACATCAAGTATATTACTGTTCATATACCCAAGAGCACGCCCAAAAGAGATATAAGTTGCATTACTACCATTTTCATTATGATCAACATGTGTTGTTGATGCCCAGTAATACCCCCAGTCAATAATGTTTTCTTCATTGGTTATTGGAGTACTATTAAATAGTGGGTTAATTGTCGCTGAGCTTGTTGTATCAGGTGAGCGACTGTAATCAACGATACTTTGTAATTCTTTGGCGTTAGGCAGGCGCCAATCACTATATGATGCGGTCGTGGCATTTTGACATTGTTCTACGGCATCTAGCCAGTTTATTGATTCGCTATCATCTTTTTGCCACATTAATTGGCTGGCAGTATCAGTGATAGTTTGGTCTTGGTTATCGTTGAAATCATTAATGCCGTAAAGAGTATTTCCTGTAACACAACGAACATAATATTTTTTTAATTGCGTAGGATAACCTTTAATTCTACCATCAACATAGTTAACGCCAAACATTGCTTCATCACCGTTCATGGTAGTACTGACATAAATGGTACTTGAAGCATATTGTGCATCAATAAGTCTATCCCCAGCATTAATACCTTCACTCGTAGATATGTCGCCAAATGCCCAGTCAAATTTGCTATCAATAAAGGGGGTTAATATTGATGTGTCACTTCCTTGATAACTACTGGGATCTTTACCACTGAATAAAATAAGTGAATAGGCTTCTTTAATGGTAGGTAAACGCCAATCATCGCGTTCGGCAAAGTTAAGGGCATCACAATAACTGACGGCCTCACTTTGTGATAATTTATCTGCATAATTAAGTTCACCATCACCTGTTAAATCACTACTTTGTTGCCAAATAAGCTCAGTAACATTGTCGGTAATAGTCAAGGCATCACTGCTTAAGGTGTAGCTTACTTGATTGCCATGATGATCTGCATCTTCGCCTATTGCACTGCAGCTAGTTTCTTCGCCTGTGTTAACGTGATAGCAACGTTCTTGTCCGGTATCTACAATGGCATAACTGACATTATCAGAAGTGACAGTGCTAGTAATCGTTATTGAATCCGCAATACTCGAGTCTTTACCATCGTCAACAATTAGTGTTAGTTGGTAGATACCCTCAACATCTGTGGTGAAAGAAGTTTCCGCACTTGTGGCATTTTTTAAGGTAGCGATACTACCTGTTGGCAGTGAAGTAAATGCCCAAAGATATGATAATGGTTCGTTGTCTGCATCACTACTGCTAGATGCATCAAGGTTTACTAAGGTATTATTAGCTACATTTTGATCAAGTCCAGCTTGTGCTACTGGAATAGTATTTTCAGGCGTAGTTTCAGATGTTGTGTCTAGGCTTGGAGTTGAACTATCTTCGGAGCCACCGCCACATGCTGATAATACGAGTGTGGTTAGTAATGTTATAGCTAAAGTGAATTTTTTATTTAAATTAGCTGGTATTGACTGTTTTGATAGGAATAACATAACGGCTCCACTGCAAGTAGGAATTAAAGTCTAATCATCATCAGTATTTTTTAACTTGATGGTAACTTAGCATGATTATTACTTCGACTGAATTTGAGCTTAACAAATAAATGTGCAACAAATGAGGAGGTTTTAGCTTTTATATAATCAAACTGAGGGAAGGAATAGTTTGAGGAGATAATTAGACGAGATAGCTAGAGATGATAGTGCAGAGATGACTCACATCAGTAACTTGGGTATGGAGGACTATAGGTAATCTGAACTCTTGATAAGCAGCACTTACTCAATATTCCCCTTTATTCCATTCTCAGCGTTAAAACGTTTATAAATAACCCGTTATTCATAAACGTTTTGCCTTGATAATCGAATAAATTGAAACATTGATAGCGTATATCGCTACTTCAACGTGTAAATTTCATTCTTAATAACCGTAAGCTTTTGTTTTTACTTAAACATCAACTACTCATACTAATTCCATTAAGTTTGTGATCTTGTTGTGCGAAGGAAAAATAAATCAAGATAAGGCGCTCGATTGAGCAATAGCTGGCTATTGGAATTGAGAGCAACGAATTCTTGGGGTATTTTAACCAGCACAAGTGGGCAATAATTTAATGGAATTGGTATGATTATCCAGAGTTCAGGTTAGGTAATAAAAAACCGGAAAATCTCAATCGAAATTTTCCGGTTCAATTTTATTGTTTATTTTGCAGCTAGTTAGTCCAAATCAAAGGAAAACGCACGGAGTTGACGAATGTCAGTGAGTACTTTTGACAAATGATTTGGGCTTAATAGCAATAAAATGAACCTAACTCTTTACCCAATGAACGCACGAGCATTACGGAACATACGAACCCAAGGTGAATCTTCACCCCAGCTATCTGGATGCCATGAGTTAGCAACGGTTCTAAATACACGTTCAGGATGTGGCATCATAATCGTTACACGACCATCAGTAGTCGTTAATGATGTAATACCATCAACTGAGCCGTTCGGGTTAGCTGGGTATGTTTCAGTAACATCACCGTAGTTATTGATATAACGCATAGACACTGTGCCTGAGTTATTTGCAGCATCAATGGCAGCATCAGAGCTAAATTCTGCATGACCTTCACCATGTGAAACAGCGATTGGCATACGTGAACCTTCCATGCCTTTAAACAATACAGAAGGACTCTCTTGAATTTCAACTAACGAGAAACGTCCTTCAAAACGCTCAGATTTGTTTTGTACAAAGTGCGGCCAATGCTCAGAGCCAGGAATGATAGCTTTTAAGTTTGATAGCATTTGACAACCGTTACAAACACCTAAAGTGAATGTCGTTTCACGTTCGAAGAATGTTTTAAACATTTCACGTGCGTTGTCATTGAATAATATCGATTTTGCCCAACCTTCACCAGCACCTAGTACATCACCGTAAGAGAAACCACCACAAGCAACTAAGCCGTTAAAGTCAGCTAAATCTGTACGACCAGACAAGATATCTGACATATGAACATCGATGGCAACAAAACCAGCTCTGTCAAAGGCAGCAGCCATTTCAACATGCGAGTTAACACCTTGCTCACGTAAGATAGCAACACGTGGGTTAGTTATGCCATTGCTAGAATTCTGCGCATCTTTAACAATTAAATCAGCAACAATATCTTCATTGATATCAAAAGTAAGCTCAGTGTTTAAACCTGGATCTTCAGTATCAAATTTAACATCATGCTCTTGTTGTGCACATTCAGGGTTATCACGCAGTGATTGCATTTTGTAAGTTGTTTGTGCCCATACTGTACGGTAGTAGGTACGAGAGTTTTCAAGTACAACTTCACCGTCACGAGTAAAACGAATAGTATCTTCGTTGTTTAAACGCCCAATGTCAGTGCAGTAATCTAAAATACCGTGCTCAGCTAAAATAGCGTGAATTGCGTCAACATCGCTTTCACGAATTTGAATAACACCACCTAACTCTTCATTAAACAAGGTCGCTAAATCGTCATTAGCACCATTTGATAACTTTGAGATATCAACATCAACACCAGTATGACCTGCAAAAGCCATTTCAGTGATGGTAGTGAATAAACCACCGTCAGAAATATCATGGTAAGCAATAACTTTTTCTTTACGTACTAATGACTGCATAGCATTGAAGAAGCCTTTTAAAACTTCTGCGCTATCAACGTCAGGAGTTTCATTACCAAGCTGTTTATAAACTTGCGCTAAACACGAACCACCAAGACGTTTTTTGCCTTTAGACAAGTCAATCGCCACAAGGCGAGTGTCGCCTTTATCAGTGCGAAGCTCAGGAGTTACTGTTTTACGGATATCTTCAACAGCGCCAAAAGCAGTGATAACAAGAGAAAGTGGTGAGGTAACAGATTTAGACTCGCCATTTTCTTCCCATTGGGTTTTCATTGACATTGAGTCTTTACCCACTGGAATAGTTAACCCAAGGGCAGGACAAAGCTCTTCACCAATGGCTTTAACAGCTTCATAAAGACCTGCGTCTTCACCAGGATGACCCGCTGGAGACATCCAGTTAGCAGAAAGTTTGATACGATTCAGCCTCTCGCCATCATCACCAGCAATATCAGTACCAGCAATGTTAGTCAGTGACTCGGCCACAGCTAAACGAGCAGAAGCGCCAAAGTTTAATAAAGCAACTGGTGTACGTTCACCTAATGACATTGCCTCACCATGGTAAGAATCAAGTGCAGATGCAGTAACACCACAATCGGCAACAGGAACCTGCCAAGGACCAACCATTTGGTCACGGTTAACCATACCGGTTACGCTTCGATCACCAATAGTGATTAGGAAGGTTTTTTCAGCAACGGTAGGAAGACTTAAAATTCTATCTGCAGCATCAGTTAATGTCACTGTGCTCAAATCTAAAGCATCACCTTCAGCTGTTGCTGTTTTAACGTCTTTATAGATTTTAGGTGTTTTACCTAACAATACGTCAAGTGGTAAATCGATTGGCGTATTTAGCTGCTCATCGTTAGCGAAATGTTCATCCGTAACGGTTAAGTGCTCTTCTTCAGTCGCACGACCTACAACAGCATAAGGTGCACGTTCACGGGCACATATCTGTTCAAAAGCCGCTAAATTGTGATCTGAGACCGCAATAACATAACGTTCTTGAGATTCATTGCACCAGATTTCATGAGGTGCCATGCTGCGCTCATCATTTGGTACTTTACGAAGTTCAAAAACACCACCACGGCCGCCATCAGCAACTAACTCAGGGAAAGCGTTTGATAAACCACCAGCGCCAACATCATGGATGAAAGCAATTGGGTTTTCTTCGCCTAGCTGCCAACATTTATCGATAACTTCCTGACAACGACGTTCCATTTCTGGATTTTCACGTTGTACAGAAGCAAAATCTAGGCTTTCAGCTGATTGACCCGAAGCCATTGATGAAGCAGCACCGCCACCTAAACCAATATTCATTGCTGGACCACCAAGTGCGATAAGGTTAGCGCCAACGATTATTTCACGCTTTTGCACATGCTCATCACGGATGTTGCCTAAACCACCAGCAAGCATAATAGGCTTGTGGTAACCACGTACTTCTTTACCGTTAAACGAGTTAACTTCTTCTTCATATGTACGGAAGTAGCCTAAAATAGCAGGGCGACCAAATTCATTATTAAATGCTGCGCCACCTAATGGACCTTCCATCATGATGTCAAAAGCAGTCACAATGCGGCTTGGTTTGCCAAAATCAGTTTCCCAAGGTTGAACAAATTCAGGAATACGTAAGTTAGATACAGAGAAACCAACTAAACCTGCTTTAGGTTTTGAACCAATACCTGTTGCGCCTTCGTCTCGAATTTCACCACCAGAGCCTGTTGCAGCACCTGGATATGGGGAAATAGCCGTCGGGTGGTTATGAGTTTCCACTTTCATCAATATTTGGATGTCTTCGTGGTTATAACCATAAACATTAGTTTCAGGGTTAGGGAAGAAACGTCCACCTTTATTACCTACCATAACTGCTGCGTTATCTTTATAAGCACTAAGTACGTAATCACCGTTAACTTCATGGGTGTTACGGATCATTTTAAACAAAGATTTTTCTTGTTTAACGCCATCAATAGTCCAAGCGGCATTGAATATTTTGTGTCGGCAATGCTCAGAGTTTGCTTGAGCAAACATGTAAAGCTCGATATCGTGAGGATTACGACCTAGTTTAGTGAAATTTTCAAATAAATAATTTACTTCGTCATCAGCAAGCGCAAGACCTAACTCGACGTTAGCATTAACTAGCGCAGCTTTACCACCTGACTCGATATCAATAGCGGTTAACTCCCCCGGCTCATTACTAGTAAATAATTTACTCGCTTGGTCGAAATCATTAAAAACACTTTCCATCATGCGGTCGTGTAATAACGCGTTTAACTGTACTTCTTGTTCTGTGTTTAATTGTGCGTCAGCATTTAAAGATACGTAATAAGCAATACCACGCTCTAAACGAACAACTTTGGCTAAGCCACAATTGTGAGCTATATCGGTAGACTTTGATGACCAAGGAGAGATAGTGCCTGGACGAGGGGTCACTAATAAAAATGAACCGGTTGGTTGATGTTCTTCAATTGTCGGGCCGTAAGTAAGCAATTGCTGTAAAACATTCTCTTCGCTTGCGCTTAATTCTTCATTAAGTTGAGCGAAATGGGCAAATTCAGCATAAATATCGCTAACAGGCAGTTGTAACTGCTCACATTGAGCTAATAACTTCTTAACTCTAAAATCAGAAAGTGCTGGAGCGCCACGAAGGTTTTTAATCAACATCGTCATAGGGTAATCACCAAGTTTTATGTAAGGTTTTGATAGGCTTTTATTTGATAAAGTTATCTAGTAAAAGCGAACCGAAAATTTCGCGCGTATTATAGTTGAAATTAACCCTTTTGTTAATGGAAAAAGTCAAGTAATAACTTAACACTAGTGTCAGATAAAAAGTGCTTGGATAATGATGCAATACACGACACAATTGAAGACATGAATAAATACTTTCCATTTTCAATAAAATCTATGTTCGCTAATGAGTTAGTCGCTAAGCGCTTTGTTAAGTTGGCGACTATGTCATTAGTTGTCTTTATCAGTACAGTATTAACAGCGTGTGATAAAAAAAATGACTCATCAAATTTATCCCGTATTTTGTCGAGAGGATATATCAATGTAGGCACTATTTTTGGGGCAACTAACTATTACACCACCGCGAATGGCTTTGCTGGTTTTGAATATGAGTTAGCAAAAAAATATGCAGACTCCCTCAACGTTGAGTTACGAATTGTTCCAAGTTATAGCCTTGAAGAACTCTTTATTAAGTTAAATACTGGTGAAGTAGATTTATTGGCAGCGGGTTTATCAAAAACTACAAAGCGTTTACAGCGTTTTCGGTTCGCTCCTAGTTATGAAACTATTAGCCAGAAGTTAGTCTTTAAGCAAGGTAATGTTAGGCCAAGAAAAGTATCAGATTTAACCGGTAAGTTAATGGTTACTTCGGGATCAAGTTATGTAGAAAATCTTGAGGAATTGAAGTTAGTACATAGTGAGTTATCTTGGCAAGAAACCATTGATTTTGATAGTGAAGAGCTGCTTGCCAAGGTACTCAGTGGTGAAATTGATTACACCATAATCGACAGTAATAATTTAGCAATTAACCGTAGTTATTACCCCGAAATAAGCATTGGTTTTAGTATTGAAGAGCCTGAGCCATTAGCTTGGATGGTAAGTAAAAATAGTGATGATGACTTATTAGCAAGTTTGGTAGAGTTCTTTGGCATAGTACACCACGATGGTACTTTACTGGCGTTAGATGATAAATATTATGGCCATATTGAGACGTTTAATTATGTTGAAACTAGAACATTTATCAAAGCTGTAACAAGTACATTGCCCAAGTATCAATCACTATTTGAAAAATATGCGCAGGAGCTAGATTGGCGTTTATTAGCTGCTATTAGCTATCAAGAGTCACACTGGAATCCTACAGCTCGTTCATATACTGGGGTTCGAGGAATGATGATGTTAACACTTGCGACAGCGAAACAAATGGGCATAAAAAGTCGTTTAGATACTGAGCAAAGTATTCGAGGAGGGGCTAAGTACTTTAAACGCATGATAGCTATGATGCCTGATAGAATTCCAAGCCCAGATCGAATTTGGTTTGCTTTAGCTTCTTATAATATAGGTTTTGGTCATTTGAATGATGCAAGGATTATCACGCAGCGTCAAGGTGGTGATCCTGACCGTTGGGTAGAGGTAAAAAAGCGATTACCGTTATTACAACAAAAAAAATACTACAAAAATACTAAACATGGCTATGCACGAGGTGAAGAGCCTGTGCATTATGTTGATAATATTCGCCGATATTACGATACTTTAAGCTGGTTAGATAATAAAGCAAAAGAGCAGGAAGCTGCATTAAAGTTAGCAGAGGAAAAGGCACAAGCTTTATTGTTGAGTAATGAGTTGTTGAGTGATGAGTTGCTGGCTGATGAATTATTGAATGAGCCATTGAAGGATGAAGCCTCAGAGAATGAACTTAAAGAGTCGATAATAAAAGATGAAAAAAAGGTTAAAACTAAGCAATAAAAGCGGCTGCGTTAGATTTTAAATTATCACTATATTATCTTTTTCACTGTCATAAAACTGTCACTATAGCAGGCTATAGTGAGCAGAACTTTAGCAAAACAATTGGAAAATATTAAAATGAAAAGACCATTAAAAACCAACCAACGTAGAAAACAACTACACCGTCAGCATCATAAAGTAACCTCACGTAGACAGTCTCATTTTAACCAGACAATAAATGAATTCATTGAGTCGCAAGCTACGAATCAACTCAAGCAATAATAATTGCTGTTTCATCGAGGTTATTTGATTGTTTGTCAATTAATTGGAACTGATTAAAGCCAATTGTGATTATATCATCAGGGTTAAGCTTTTCACGTGTCACTTTAGCGCCATTTAATTCAATACCGTTAGTACTGGCAAGATCTTCGATATAAGTAATCAATTGACCATCTATAAATGGGTCGGGCTCTGTTATTAACCGAGCATGCTGCGAACTAACAGCGGCATCATTAATTTGAATATCATTGTTACCAGCGCGCCCTATGTGAAGTGCTCCTTCGGTTAGTTGCCACTTATTAATGATCACATCTTCAACACTTAAGGCTAAGTAAGCCATAAAAACTCCTGATTTATTATTCTTTTAATTTAATTAGCTAGTGAGATTAAGCCTACTGTGAGGTTATCTCTACTGCTTTTAGCTATTGCTTGATTCACCATGTCATGACAAACATCATTACTATTAGAGAATGTTGATAAGTAATGATTAATCTCTTGTTCAGTTAAATAATCATGTAAACCGTCGGTTGATAACATTATGGTATCGCCACTATTTATTGCAATAGTTGTAGTATCAACGGATATCTTTTCTCGAACACCAATAGCTTGTGATAATAAATTCTTAGTATTGGCATTTTTCGCTGTTTCAGCGCTTATTGCCCCTTTATTAACTAACTCTTGGATCATGGTGTGATCTACTGTTTCTTGTCTTAAGCTATCGCCTTTTAGGCTATAGGCTCGTGAGTCACCAACCCAGCCAAGGTGGCACTTATTATTTTCTATAACCATTAATACGCCAGTAGTGCCCATGCCTTGTTGGCCAGCAGTATTCTTTGCCTGATTAAGAATAGCTAAATTAGCCGCATTAAGTTGCTCGGTAATCCATGTAATCCATGGCAGCTTCTCGCTTGATGATATTTCATCCAACTCAACCTTGATATGCTCAACGAGCATAGCACTGGCAATTTCACCTGCATTATGTCCACCCATACCGTCAGCAACTAACATCCAAACAATACCTAACGCATCATGGGTACCGTAACTAATGGCATCTTCATTATTGTCTCGAATCGCTCCCTGGTGGCAAAGGGATTTAATGTGATAATTCATATGGGTTAACAGTTAATACCTTTAATTGAGTCTGAAATATAACATGGAATGGATTTGTGTCTTACATATTCTACTAGTTCTCGGTGATCTTAAAGTCTCTTTTAAGCGCATTAGTTAATGCCAGCTTAAATTCAGCCATAGATTGATATCGCTTTTCAATATCTTTATGCATGGCTTTATTACAAATACGCAAAGCGCTTGAAGGCAGCTTGGGATTGCGCTGGTTAACCGCAACGGCTTTTGCCTTCGTTATTTGATAGGCAACTGTTGCGATAGACTCTCCTTCAAATGGCAAATGGCCGCAGAGTAACTGATAGAATGTTACACCTAAGCTGAAAATATCACTACGTCCATCTACCTTTAAACCTAATATTTGCTCTGGAGACATATAATAGGGGCTACCCATAATAATACCTGTACGGGTTTTGCTGTTATCACTGACATAAGCGATTCCAAAATCAGTTACGGTGACTTTAAGTAAATCATCGTCATAAATGATGTTAGCGGGCTTGATATCACGATGAACAACATTTTGTTTGTGAGCATAATCTAAGGCATCACTTATTTGAATTAATAATTGATAAACCAATGGTACGGGTAATGTTTGTCCTGGTTGAGTAAATAGTGACAATGGCGCGCCAGTAAGCAAGTCCATAGCAATGTAGCCTAGGTTATTTTCCTCACCTACATCATAGATCGTGACAATATTTGCATGGCTTAAGCCTCCTGCTGTTTGTGCTTCTCTAAAAAATCGATCTTTAGCTTCATTAAAGTCAGGAGAATCAATATCATCACTTATTTGTAGTGTTTTGATGGCAACATGACGATTTATTTTAGGGTCTACTCCCTGATAGACAATACCCATTGCGCCTTTGCCTAAAACTCCCTCTACTTGATAGCGGCCAAAGCTATCGACAGTTAAGTGATGGTTTAGGGGATTTTTATGTTGCCCTGGATTATCAACTATCACTAAAGTTTGATCAAAATTTTCAGTTGATGTGCTTGCGCTATTTGATTCAGAAACAGTTGTACGCTTTATTGGCGCTACTAGCTCTTTAGGCTGGTTTGATAATGTATGTACTAATTCACTTTGCACTTTACTATTTTGTTGGTTTGTTATCGCTTTAGTACTTTTAGCAGCTGTTAAGGCCAATGAGGCGTGCTCTAATTGAGCATCGATAAGAGATATAATCAAATTACATTCTTTTTGATAAGCTAAAAGTATTAACCATGAACCAGTCAATAAAAGAAGCAAGGGAATAACTTCAAGCCACTGCTGTTGTTTGAACATTAGGTATTGAATAACAAATAAAATCACAGTGTAAGTTACTATGAAAATAAGCTGTTGCCGAAAAGGTAACTGACGTATGAGCCAAGCTAAAGTTAAGCCTATAGCAGCTAAAAAATAACATAATAAAAGAGTACTTATATTCTGTGATAAATAATCACTCTTAATCAACTTTTTAAATAAAGGAAGCAGCTGTTTATGCTGGATTAACTTATTATCAGTAATAATAATTACTTTATATTTTTCAAGGGGGTAGTTGTATTTTTGTGTTATGAATTGACTTACTGATATTAATGCTGCTGTTTTACTGCCTGTGATATCTAGTGAAGTAGGTTGTGTTTGGCTAGGAGATAATAATGTGTGAGTTTCATCTGAAGTAAATACATCACCGAAAAAACCCAATGGGAGTTGTTGCGGGATTAAAGTGTTGTGTTTATTTGATAGGTTTAACTGCCAAGTTTGGTTGAGGGTAAGTTCAGTATTTTTGCTTAATTGCTTTAACATTTCACCGGGTAAGGTTAATAAAATTTCGCCTTGTTGTTGCCATAAAAGTGGAAAGCTTGTGTGATTATTTACTAAAAATGGCGTGAAAATTAAATGCTCTGAGTTTGACTGCTTTACGTCCTCATTAGGTGAAAATCTAAACCAATCCAAAATGCTGGTAAATAACATTGGCGAGAAAGAATGTAATGCTTGCTCTGATGAGTTGTGTTCAGAAGCAATGATAACTTTATTATCTCTAGTCCTTGTAGATAAATAATGTTCAATCTTTGTTACAAAGGTTCTTGGTAATTCACCAAGTAAGGTCACTTGGCTGTGAGGATACGCTGATAAAAGTGTCGTTATTTCAGTTGTTTCTGTATCATCGAAAGAGGAATGCAGGGTTAATATGTCAGAGGAAGCTAACGCCGAGCTACTCTTTTCTTGTGCCTGAGTTGGTGTGAACTGGGCGAGATAATTAATATTCAGTTGATTTATTTTATTTAAACCGCCTATAGAGGTAAACCAAAAACTAAAAAAACAGAATATTAGCAGTAGATAAAACCAGCCCGTATGGTAAATAGGCAGAATACGTTGCATCATGTGTAGTGATAACCTTTAGCTATTTTTAGTATTATTATTTTGCTGTTGTTACTCCCCTATTATTACCTTAATGCACTGGTTATATCAAATTTAAGCTAATAAATTCAGTACAAACGTATGAAAAGTAATCTCTTGCGTGAATTACTTAAGTTTATGGCCATTTATTGCTTTAGAAGCTATTAAACAGCTGAGATTACCTTTGCACTGTATTGTTGTGAATTTATATAAGGTACAGCCTTTGTTGTTTCTTTTTTAGGGCATATATGCTCAGGGGCGTTTCCTCTGTATTTTGAAAGAAAAGTAATAAAAATTACCTTTGAAATATCAACAGCCTTCTAATCAGCTATTTATAAGTCTCTTATCGATCACTTTTGTTAGTTCACCTTCAAGTAACTGATAAGCTAGTTTTATTGCTTGGAATAGCTGCTCAATCTTATCTTGAGAAGGACTTGATTTTTTCACGTACTGATTAAAATCTTTAGTTTGCTGGAGTAAATCTTGTGCATTTAAATTTGCCGACATACCTTGAATTTTATGGCTAATGTCATGTAGTTGAATATTATCTTTCTCACTAATGCTCTTTGCTAATGCACTAAGCTGTTTTGGCGTTTCCTCTAAAAATAAAGTAATGAGCTTGTATTGAATATCCTCATTGTTATTTAGTCGTTTACTAAATTCATTTCTTTGCCATATTACTAATGGTTCGTTATCTTCGGTAGGTATAGTTGCATCAGTATTTGGATTTACTTTTTCAACACCTTGTGTAATGGTAAGTTCATTTTGTGGTTTTTCAACTGCTATGGCGTTAGTGGGCGGGCAGGGGAAAGCGTTAACCTCTAACTCTATATACTGTAGAAGTTTTTCTTTAAGCTTTACCGGTTCAATGGGTTTACTTAAATAATCAGTCATGCCAGAGGCAAGACACTTTTCTCTATCACCTTTCATGGCATTTGCTGTCATCGCGATGATAGTTACCGGAGTATTTTGTTTTCCAGCTTCCCCTTGGCGAATGGCCTTTGTTGCTTGGTAGCCATCCATTTCTGGCATTTGACAGTCCATTAATACTATATCGTAAGGCAAATTAGCTTCGGATTCCTTTAAACAAGTTAACGCCTCTAATCCGTTAGTCGCAATGTCAGGAGTAATATCGAATTCAGCTAAAATATGTTTTGCTACTTCTTGATTAATTCGATTATCTTCGACGAGCAACAAACGACACTGACTTATATCTTTAGCGTCATTATCTTCGTCAATGACTTCGAGTTCCTTTAAGTAGTGATGGGTTATAAGTGGTAACTCTGCAGTAGAGTTTTTTTCTTGGCAAAGACACAGGTTTAACGTTTTAAATAGATCCTTGGTGATAGCGGGTTTAGGGAAGTAAGCGGAAAACCCTAAACCTGCAAAATAACTCGCATCTCCTCTAGCAGCCATTGACGTCATCATAACTAATTTAATATCTTTTAAGTCTTGACTATTTTTTACGTGTTTAGCCAATTGTGCACCATCCATATGAGGCATATGCATATCAAAAAAAGCCATTTTTATATTCTTTTGATTACTACATGCATTGCTTTCAAGTAAAGCTAGAGCGGTTAGCCCTCCATCTGCTTCATAAACAATTGCCCCCCAATGCTCTAATTGAGCTTTTAAAACTAATCGGTTAGTTGCATTATCATCAACAACTAACATAGGAACATTTTTTATATCAATATTAGGCACAACTACTTTTGCTTGTTTGCTTTTTGTTAGGTTGATAGAGAAAGAAAATGTTGAGCCTTCACCAAGAGTGCTCGACACTTTAATATCCCCTTCCATTAACTGGCAGAGTTGTTTACAAATAGCGAGGCCGAGGCCAGTACCACCATATTTTCTGGTTGTTGATGCATCAACTTGGGTAAATGATTGAAATAAACTTGATATCTTATCTTTGGGAATTCCTATGCCGGTATCACTAATACTGCATTGCAAGGTCAATTTGTTTTCTTTTGAGCTATTATCTTCAAATAGTTTTGCAGTGATTACTATTTCACCTTGCTCGGTAAATTTTATGGCATTACCTGTTAAGTTGTTGAGAATTTGTCTGATCCTACCAGGGTCACCTTTTACATGGCTTTGTTGAATACCTCTATCATCTAAGATTATCTCAATATGTTTTTCTTGGCTCTTTAAGGCGAGTGACTCACTGAATTCACCAAAAAGTTTTCTTAAGTCAAAATCTATCACTTCTAGGTCAAGCTTTCCTGCTTCTACTTTAGAGAAATCTAATATATCATTGATTAAGCTAAGTAGAGCTTCAGCACTTGAGTTTGCTAGTTCTACTCTGTGCATTTGTTCTTCACTTAAGTCATTTCTAAGCAAGAGGCCCAACATACCAAGAATACCGTTCATAGGTGTACGAATCTCATGGCTCATACTTGCAAGAAATTCGGCTTTATGACGTGCTGTAGTCTCTGCTAATTCTTTGGCTGCTATATGTTCTTGCTCAACAACTTTTCGCTCTGTAATGTCAAAGTTGACCCCTGTCATTTTTACGGCTTTTCCTTGGTTATCGAGTTTTAATAAAGCCATTGCTTTGATATGTTTTACCATACCTTTTGGGGTGATTATTCTAAATTCGTAATCAAAATTTGTTTTGTTTTCAATGGACTTTATTACTGCTTGATTAGCAAGGTCTATGTCGTCAGGGTGAACAGACTTTTGCCAATCAATTAGTTTTCCAATAAAATCAGCTGGCGGGGTTTCATAGATTTTATGCATCCACTTATCCCAAGAAAGCTTTTCAGTAGCGATTTCATATTGCCAAATTCCTATGCCAGCGGCATCGGTTGCTAGACCGACTCTCTCATTAACTTCCAATAAGGCACGTTGATGTTTTTCTTGCTCTAATTCGAGTTGCTCTTCTTTTGAAATATCACGAATAATGCCAGTAAATACTAGGCCTTGCTCACTGGTAACTTTTGAAATGGATAAATGAACAGGAAAAATATCACCTGATTTTTTTTGTGCCCTGAGTTTTCTACCTATATCAGATTCTTTATATTTGTTTAAGTAACCATTGTATTTTGAACTTTCAAGCTCAGGCATAAAGGTACTAACATTTTTCTCAAGCGCTTCTTTTTCACTATAACCAAACATTTGTTGAGCTGCTTGATTAAAAGCGAGAACCCTTCCGTCTTCATTAATGGTAATAAAGCCTTCCGCAGCACTAGAGAACATTGCATTTATTTGTTCTGAGCTTTGTTTAGCAACTAATGCACAATGCTCTTGCTCTTTGAATGCAAACTGCATTTGAGTAAATATATTGCTGAAGCTTCGTGCTAACACACCAATTTCAGTAGTACTTTGGGTAGGTAAGGCCGTTAGAGTGCTAAATTTATCATAGTTGCCTATGCTATCTGTGATTTGCTGTAGTGGATTAGCAATGCGTCTCGCAGCAATGGCAGCTATGCCTAGAGCGATTAATGCTAATACGCTTCCCAGCAATAAGCTACGCATTCTATAAGCGGCGAGGGTTTGCTCCATCTCAGTACTACCTTTTAGTATCAATAAGTTAAGCTGATGAATACTATCAAAACGTTTTAACTTAACTTGTTGATAATGACCATGATATTTATGATCATTAATAATGATATTATTGAGAGTATATTGAGGAGACTTGTCAGTAATTGCTTGTTTTAACTGAGGGAATTCACTTTGTATCAGGTGGCGCTGCTGAAGATCAAAACCGAAGGTTTTATTACTATCAGGGTGAGAAATAAAATCACCATCTTCATTAGTTAAATAAAATGACAATTGACTTAACTCTCTTGTTTTAAGTTGAGTGATAAAGTCACCAAAATTTAAGTTGATAATAATAAGGCCAAAAACATTTCCGCTGCTTGGATCATATATAGGTGTAGCTACCCTTAATACGGGTTTGTGGGGTTGTTCAACTTCACCATGACTTTTGGCTAATTCAATTTGAGAAAAGTATACTTCCCCAGGGTTTTTGTTGATAGTAGCTTTAAAATATGGTCTTTTGGATTTTTGCTGTAATCGAGAGCTTGGTATTATTACTGCTTGGTTATCATTACGAATATTAATCAATTCTTGACCATTATTTGCAACCGCGATGTAACGGATTTGATAATAAAACTCCTTATTAATAATAAACTCACTAAAAGTTTGTTCAATTCTATTTTTCCATAATTGAACGTTTTGTTCATTCCCTTCGTTGATAGATTGGAGAAATTCTTGGATTGCTGGCGTTCGGCTTAAAAATAAAACATCCGAATTGGCCTGACTGTAGAGCTGTTCAATTACTGGCTCCACTAAATTGCTCTCAATAGCCACTTCATTACTGATTTGCTGAATTAATAGACGCTTAGTCTCGAAGTAAAATAAAAAACTTACTAAGCTAGTCACACTCAATACCAGCATAAATGCAGCAATTGGTATTTGCATACTAATGGATAGGCGAGCATGGCCAACTTTTAACAACTTATTTTGAAGTGCCTGTTCATCTGTTCGACTAGCGGCATTAACGGGTGACTTTTGTACAAATGAATTGTCCATTTAGTTATCCTTTTCCGCTGCGCTAATATTCACACCAATTGAATTCAGTAAATTAGGAATTAAGCACAGGGAAAGTGTAACTGTTAATTCAGTATCTATATTGTTAATAAATTGAGGTAAGGGGATTGATGGGCCCGTTACTATTTCACTAAAAGTGGTTGGTGAGGTGCTAGCAAGGTAAGCCGACATAGGAATCTTCCATGAGAGTGTACAGCGTTATGAGCCTATCAGATAAACGAATAACTCAAGGTTGCTGATAAATATATGTAACTAAATAAGAGGAGTACTTATTAAGTTAGCACAGCAGCCAATATTCGCCATGTATTTAACTTTTTTCGATTGGGCTCTTCAGCTAATTCTTATGAGGATATTTTTCTAAAAGCTTGTTTGGCTTGTTTTTTTTCTTTTCTACGTCGCTTAAAAAAAGCAGACAGTAATTGGCTACATTCTTCTTGCATTATATCTGTACTGATTTCTAATTGATGGTTTAACTGTGGATTATTGACTAGATTAAAAGCACTTCCTGCTGCGCCTGTTTTAAGGTCGCTACTCGCATAAACTAAACGCTTTACTCGGCTATGCACTAATAAACCTGCGCACATAGGGCAGGGCTCTAATGTTACGTATAAGGTACAATCGATAAGTCGATAGTTATTGATAGAATTCCCTGCTTGCCTAATAGCATTCATTTCGGCATGACTAGAAGGGTCGTTAAGCATAATCGACTGGTTAAACCCTTCACCAATAATTTTTCCCTGATAGACGACAACTGCGCCTACCGGTATTTCATCGTGTTGCTCAGCTTGTTGTGCTAGTTCAAAAGCTCTTTGCATAAAGCGTAAATCAAGCTGAGTTTGTTTCTCTTGGTTTAATAGTAGCTCTGAACTAACCTTTGATTTAATCATCACAAGAATATTTCCAATAAGTCATTTAAATATCTTTGCCCTATTTTAGTAACTAGCCAATATTCTTCATCTTTGATAATTTCACGTTTCATAAGCTTCTTGATTTTAGCCTCCTTAAGTTTGCTTAATACCGTGTTTATAGAAAGCCCTGTACTATTTTGAAAGTGCTTTACATTAAACGCACGATGTAATCTCAATTGATTCATCATAAACTCAAAAGGGCGATCTTCTTTATCTACTAGCGTTAACTTATCTAAGAAATCACGACTTTGGTCTAAATATCCTTTAGGGTGTTTTACTTTAACCGTCCGCATTATTTCTTGGGTGTTGCTCAAGGTGATTTTTCCATGCGCGCCGCAACCAATGCCAAGATAATCTCCATACTGCCAGTAATTTAAATTATGCTGACATTGATAGCCTGGTTTTGAATAGGCAGAAATTTCATATTGCTGATAACCAGCTTCGTTAAGTAGCTTAACCCCTTGATCTTGAATTTCCCACAGAATGTCATCAACAGGCAACTTAGGTGGTTTAGAGTGAAAAATCGTATTGGGCTCAATGGTTAGTTGATACCAAGAGATGTGATTGGGGTTTAAGCTGATAGCTGTTTTAAGGTCGTCAAGTGCGTTGTCAATCGACTGATTAGGTAGTCCATGCATGAGGTCTAAATTAAAACTTGTTACACCACATTCAGTCGCTAATTTTGCTGCTGTTTGTGCTTGATTACTATCATGAATTCTACCAAGCTTAATTAATTTATCAGAGGAAAAGCTTTGTACGCCTATAGAAAGCCTATTAACGCCAGCATTAAAAAAGCCAGTAAACTTATCTGCTTCAACAGTGCCAGGATTTGCTTCTAGGGTTATTTCGATATCTGATTTATGATCAAATCGATTAAGTACTTGTGTTAACAAGTTCTTAATCGAGTGAGCAGAAAATAAACTAGGTGTTCCGCCACCAATAAATATCGAGTGTAGAGGACGTTCTGCTAATTGAAATCGAGAAATATCTTCATCTAAATCTGCAATTAATGCACTTACATAGTCTTGTTCGGGGATAGTGTTCTTAACTGCATGGGAGTTAAAATCACAATAAGGACATTTTTCCACGCACCAGGGAATATGAATATAAAGTGATAAAGGTTGGTTTTCTAACATGAATATAAACTCTATGCGTGTATGAAGCGAATTAACTAATGTTTAAATGAAGTATTAATTAGAAAGTTTGTTAACCAATTTAGCTAGTGCTTGGCCACGGTGGCTAAGTTTGTTTTTTACTTCTCTTGATAATTGAGCAGAAGACATTTTTAAGTCACTTTGCCAAAAGACAGGATCATAACCAAATCCTTGATTACCTTGCTTACTTCTTGAAATAGAACCTTGCCAAACACCATGACAAATAATTGGGGTAGGGTCATTTTCATGCTTCATATAAACTAAAACACAGTGAAAACGAGCACTGCGCTGCTCGTCTGGAGTATTTTCTAATGCTGTAAGCAACTTATTAGTATTATCTTCATCGGTAATTTTCCCTTGGGTGATATCGGCAGCATAGCGAGCTGAATAAACACCTGGCGCGCCATTTAAAGCATCAACTTCAAGTCCTGAATCGTCAGCAATAGCAGGTAAACCTGTAATTTTTGCTGCATGTCGGGCTTTAATAATGGCATTTTCGACAAAGGTGGTGCCAGTTTCTGCTACTTCAGGTACATCAAAGGCACTTTGTGGCACAATTTCAATATTTTGCTCAGCCAATAAGTGTGCTAATTCTTTAACTTTGCCTTGATTTCCTGTAGCTAATACAACTTTTGACATCATGGTTACCTGTGAATAATTAGTGTTTGATTACAGTAATTTTATTTGCGCTATTCTACCTTATCTATATGTTTAGCGCTAAAGGTAACAACAAAAAAAGAGCCAATTAAGGCTCTTTCATTGTGAGTTTTCACACTATAGGGTATTAATCTACGTAGAAGGTTTGGGAAAACTTTAACTGCTGCTTTTCTTTGCCATCGTTAATCATTATATCAAAATGAATAGTCTCTTCATTGTTATAGTTAACTTGGGCTAGATAATAAATCGCATCACCTTCTTTGACCTCTTTAAAGTTTAAGTCCTTAAATTGGCCAAGATTATTTTTGGCGTTACCGGTAATACTGACGGTTTTAGCTGGCGTACCTTTTTGGGTGCTATCTAAAACAGAAATATTAATTAAGCCATTGTACCGACTGCGGGTAATCCCATAAACTTTAGCAATTTCAGGGGTGAAAAATGTTGAGCCTATAGCCATATAATGTACGTTCATAGAGCCTAGTTTTTTCATGTTTTCAGCGCTAACACTACTCATCATAAACAAGCTAAGGCTAAGTGCGATAAATAGTTTGATGATTAAAATTTTCATAGTATTCTCCAAAAAAATACAGAGTATTTGGAACTGTTATCAATTTTCCTTAATTATAGAACAGCCCAATAAAAAGATAAAAATATGCTTAGACAGGGCTCTATAACGCGGCCCAATAAGGTAGCGAATTTGATAGCAGAATATTAATCACGTTCATCAGGAGAAATGCCACTAACATGGATAAATCTAAACCACCCATATTTGGTATTATCTTACGAATAGGGTTTAAAAAAGGCTCTGTGAGTTGACTAAGAACCATTAACGTGGCGTTATATCCTTGCACTACCCAGCTCATGATAGCCATGATGATCATGATGACAAATAGTAAAAATCCGGCTTGTTTTAATAATACTAAAAAGCCAATGTAAAAAGCTAATATACCTAAGCTTTCACCGGATAAAGCGGCGAGCGTAACAAACTTTAAGGTGGCTACCACATAAGCAATTAATACTGTTGCTAAGTCTAAGCCACCCAGTCCAGGGATAATACGACGTAGTGGCACTACTAAAGGGTTACTTACCTTAACAATAAATTGGCTTAATGGGTTATAAAAGTCTGCTTTAACCCACTGTAACCATACACGTATGATTAAGATCATTAACAAGGCATCGAAGGCGAATCTAAGCAAGTAAATAATTGCTTCCATTGGTTTTCCTCTGGTTAATTTAAAGTTTCTGAATAATAGTTATTTTAAGTAAATAGCTATTATGTAAAAGGTTTTAATTTCAATGTACTATTTTGCCATTTCTTCAGCGCGGGCAATGGCAGCATTCATGGAATTCTTCACCATTTCATCGATCCCTTCACGCTTAAACTGCTCTATTGCTGCGTGTGTAGTACCGCCTTTTGAGGTGACATTTGAGCGTAGCGCCGTAATAGTATCGTCATTATGTTCAACCATTTGAGCAGAGCCAAGTGCAGTTTGTTGTACTAACATACGACTTTCTTCGGCAGAAAAACCTAACTGTAGAGCATGTTTTTCCATCGCTTCCATAAATAAAAAGAAGTAAGCCGGAGCAGAGCCAGCTACCGCGATGATATCATTGATTTTATCTTCGGTGGCAAGCCAAATTATTTTTCCCACAGCACTCATTAGCTTTTCTGCACTTGATTTTTGTTCAATACTTACTTCAGTCGAAGCAAACAAACCACTCATCCCTAAGCCAAGTTGAGCTGGGGTATTAGGCATAACCCGCACAACAGGGGGAAGTGCTACGCTTTCATTATTTGATAAGGCATTTTGGATCTGTGCAACCGTTGTACCAGCAGCTACTGAGATAAAAAGTTTTTCAGAAGTGTTGATAGCCTGAGTTATTTTCTGACAAACTTCAGTGACAAAATGTGGCTTTACGCAGAGCACAACAACTTGCGCAAATTCACTCGCTTTATTATTATCGCCGGTTTGTAAAACACCAAATTCTTGTGCTAACTGTAACCTTTTTGTTTCTGAGGGATTTGCCACCATAATATTTTGTGGTGAAACACCTGAGTTAACTAAGCCAATTATAATCGCACGAGCCATATTACCGGCACCAATAAATGCAATTTTATTCATAGAGATTTTCCTAAGTATTAAGTTTTGTATGTTCTAGTGCCAAAAATGGCAGTACCAATTCTTACCATAGTGGAGCCATGCGCGACCGCAAGCTCTAGGTCGTTAGACATACCTAAAGAAAGTGTATCGACACTAGGGTATTGTTTTTTTAACTGTTCGAATAATTGTTGCAACTTTTCATAACAGGCGTTGTTGGCATTCTTTTCTGGGATAGCCATTAAACCGCGTAGGGTTAGTTTATCACAATTATCGACAATCTTGGCGAGTGAAGAAAGCTCGTTTATATCAATACCAGACTTTGACTCTTCATTGCTAATATTCACTTGTAAACAAATGTTTAGCGGAGTATTGTTGCAATCATCATCTTGCATATGTTGATTTAGACGTAGAGCGATCTTCTCTCTATCAACACTATGAACCCAAGAGAAATTATTGGCTATTTGTTTGGTCTTATTCGATTGAATAGGGCCGATAAAGTGCCAAGTTAATTCAGGTAAATGTGCTAGCAGCGTTATTTTATCTACCGCTTCTTGCAGGTAATTTTCACCAAAATCGTTTTGTCCAGCTAAGTGGGCCTGTTCTATAAGTGTCGCTGGTTTTGTTTTGCTGACGGCTAAAAGTGATACTGGTGGTGATTGCTTCGATAATGGCTGTGTTAATTCAGTGATAGGAATTATTCGGCCACTTTGTTGGCAAGCTCGCTGAATTTGCGCTTTAATTTTATCAAGATTATCTTTAATGTTTATCATGAGAATTATTGTGTAGTGTTTTAACTTATCGTATTTTCTGGTTAGTATAACCTAATAAATTATTACCAATAAAAGATAAAGTTATTATTTTTTATTGTCCTATATAATATCACCGTATAAAAAGAGGCTTTTATGGATATTACCGAACTACTCGCATTTAGTGTGCAACATGACGCATCAGATTTACATTTATCAACAGGCACACCGCCGTCAATCCGTGTTGACGGTGATGTCCGTAAACTCAATATTCCAGCCTTTGATGCTAAAGATGTTAATGCTTTAGTGTATGACATAATGAATGACCGCCAACGTAAAGAATATGAAGAGAATTTAGAGGTCGATTTCTCATTTGAAGTGCCAAACCTAGCACGCTTTAGGGTTAACGCTTTTAACCAAAACCGTGGCCCTGCAGCGGTATTTCGTACTATCCCAAGTAAAATACTTTCTCTTGATGATTTAGGATGCCCGGAAATTTTTCGTGAAATTTCAGATACCCCTCGTGGTTTGGTTCTTGTTACAGGTCCTACAGGCTCAGGTAAATCAACTACGCTAGCTGCCATGGTTGATTATATTAATGATCATAAGCATGATCATATTTTAACCATTGAAGATCCAATAGAATTTGTTCATGAAAATAAGAAATGTCTAGTAAACCAAAGGGAAGTACATAGAGATACTTTAAGTTTCTCAGCGGCCTTGCGTTCTGCATTACGTGAAGATCCTGATGTTATTCTTGTTGGTGAAATGCGTGATTTAGAAACCATTCGTCTAGCCATGACTGCCGCAGAAACAGGTCATTTAGTTTTTGGTACTTTACATACTACGTCAGCCCCTAAAACTATTGACCGTATTATTGATGTCTTCCCTGGTGAAGAGAAATCGATGGTTCGCTCGATGTTATCTGAATCACTTCGTGCGGTAATCTCACAAACTCTTATTAAAAGGGTTGGTGGTGGTCGTGTTGCTGCCCATGAAATCATGATTGGCGTACCAGCTATTCGTAATCTTATTCGAGAAGATAAAATAGCTCAGATGTATTCTGCAATACAAACAGGTATGCAACATGGTATGCAGACTATGGATCAATGTCTGCAAAACCTTGTTAACCGAGGCATGATCACTAAACAAAATGCAATGGAAAAAGCCGTTGATAAAAATCAATTTTCAGGTTTTTAGTGCATAGTATTTTGTCAGTAAATGGAATAAAGGATAATAAATGAGACTTCATGAATTATTAGAAAGAATGGTAAAGCAAGACGCTTCTGATATGTTCGTTACAGCTAAGTTACCGGTAAGTGCTAAAATAAATGGCGAATTACAGCCGATAGATGATGTGGTCTTAAATGCTGAACAATCATTAGAACTGGTCCATGCTGCGATGAATGAAAAGCAGCAAGGACAGTTTGATAATGAAAAAGAATGTAACTTTGCCATTGAAATAGACGACATTGGACGTTTTCGTATCTCAGCTTTTTGGCAACGTGACATGGCTGGTATGGTTGTTAGGCGGATTGTTACTGAAATCCCCGATGTTGATGATTTAGGTTTACCGCCTATCTTGAAAGATGTTGTCATGTCGAAACGTGGTTTAGTGCTTTTTGTTGGTGGTACGGGTACTGGTAAATCAACGTCAATGGCATCTTTAATTGGTTATCGTAACCGTAATTCTCATGGGCACATTTTAACCATTGAAGATCCTGTCGAGTTTGTTCATGAACATGGTAAAAGCATGATCACTCAACGTGAAGTTGGATTAGATACAGAGTCTTTTGATGCCGCACTGCAAAGTTCATTACGACAAGCCCCAGATGTTATTTTGATTGGTGAAATTCGTAACCAAGAAATTATGGAGCATGCCTTAAGTTTTGCGGAAACAGGTCACTTATGTATTGCTACTTTACATGCTAATAATGCTAACCAAGCAATTGACCGAATTATGCATTTAGTCCCCGCTGATCAACATGGTAAGCTGTTATTTGATTTAGCATTAAACTTACGGGGTATCATTGCTCAACAATTGGTACCAACGCAAGATGGTCATAGTCGCGTTGCAGCGATTGAGATATTACTTAATTCACCTTATGTTAGTGAGCTTATTAAAAAAGGTGATATTGGTAGTATTAAAGAGGTTATGGAAAAATCAAATGAGTTGGGGATGCAAACGTTTGATCAGGCATTATTCAACCATTATCAAAAAGGCATGATCACATACGCAGATGCATTACATCATGCAGATTCGCCTAATGATTTGCGCTTAATGATTAAGTTACGTAGTAATGAGCAAGGTGGTACTGGAGGATTATCAGGAGTAACACTCGATGGTTTTGAACCAGTAGATGACTAGCAATTTTACTCATATTATTAAATAATTTAGCTGATATTTGCTTATTCATATGAGCAAATATCAGTTCTCAACTCAAATTAATTTGACTTGATTTACAGCGAATGAAGCCAAGTCACACAACTGTAAATTTTGTCATTATTTATTCTTAGTTGGTTGTGTAGTATTACCAACATAGTAATAAATAGTCCAAGTGGTAGAGAATAAGCCCGAAGTTGGTACTAAGTGTGTAGAAAAAGTTACTTTTTCACTCGGTTTAGCATTATGATTGGTGAAACTAGCTTTTATGCCATTATCATGATTTCTTTTATTTTCTTCTAATTGCCATTCATCACCTAAACATTCTTGGCTGATTTTTTTGGCGCTTTGATAATAACTTTGAGCGGTTTCTTCATCAGGAGCCACTAATCGACAAGAATAAGAATGCTGTTGTCCTCCCCATGAAAATACTTGGCAGTTTTCACCAAAAAGCTGATATTTAGCTCTCCAGATATTACTCACTCTACCACCTACTTTGATTTCTTTTAATTGAGAAAAATCATCATAATAAGCACTCTTAAGTAAGTCTAATTTAGTGCATGGGTTTGTAGTGGGCATGATGTTTTTTGCAATTTTAGTGTTTTGATTTACACAACTTGCCAAAAGAATGCTGGAAAAGATAAGGGTATATTTCGTAACTGTTTTCATAAAATTATATCAGCCTGACGTAAAATTTTAAGGTAAATACTTCCTAGCTATTATGGTACAGAGTTTTATTACCTTTTCCTAGGTCGAGACCATGTAAACTTTAAACGCTTTTTATATGATGTATGATTTAGCGATGGCTAAAATTTTATCTTAAATTACTGCTCAGTTATTCCTTAAATAATGTTAGCTATTAAGCTAGCCAAAAGAGTTATATTTTTACTTGGATAAATAGCTTAAAATAATGTTATTAATTAACTGTTTATAACAAGCCTTTAGGCAAAATCAGCATGATGCCAATCACACCGTTAAACAAAGATAACTGTCAATTCATTCAAGCTAAAATTGATAATAAAACAAAGCCTTTGGGCGCTTTAGGCTCACTAGAGCCTTTGGCGTTACAACTTGCTTTGATTACACAACAAAGACGTCAACAGCATTCAGATATTTTTTCAATAATATCATGTGATGATAATGCAAATAAAATCAGCATTAATAAAGCTGCTATGTTGGTTTTTGCTGGTGACCACGGTATCAATGAAGAAAACTTAAGTATTGCCCCTAGTGCGGTTACTAAACAAATGGTACTAAATTTTTTACACGGTGGCGCCGCGATTAATTGTTTTTGTCAAAGTAATGATATCGAACTTAGTGTTATTGACTGCGGCATATTAGAGCCGTTAAGTGAGGCCGAAGTAGCTTTATTGGTTGATGGCAGGGTGAACGGTGTTAATTTTTTCGAACAAAGACTTGGTACTGGAACCAATAATTTTTCAGTTGCGGCAGCTATGTCTGCTGCTCAGGTTGAATCAGGCTTCGAACAAGCAAAACTGCTAATTAATAAACAAGTTAACCAAGGTGTGGAGCTATTATTATTAGGTGAAATGGGCATAGCTAATACAAGCCCTGCCGCTGCTTTGATGTCCGCATTGACGACATTCAGTGTCGATAAATGTGTTGGTCGAGGTACGGGGATCACAGATGAGCAATTTGCTAAAAAAATATTACTGATTGAAAAAACCTTACAGCGAGTTACTTTATTACAATGTGAAGTAGAGGCTTTAAGTCGAGCTGATATTATGTCAATTTTAGCAGAGATCGGTGGTTTCGAAATAGTACAAATGGTTTCTGCCATATTAACAGCAGCATCAGCCAGTATACCGATTGTTATCGATGGTTTTATTGTTAGTGTCGCTGCATTAGTTGCGTTTCGTTTAGATAAGAACGTTGTTAATTATCTGATATTTTCTCATCTCTCAGAGGAAAGTGCACATAAATTACTGCTTAGTGAACTTTTAAGCGCACAAACATATACTGAGCAAAATGTTCAGCCATTATTAAATTTAGGGTTACGTTTAGGAGAGGGAACAGGTGCAGCACTCGCTTTACCTCTAATAAAAGCGGCGGCAAGTTTTTATAATAATATGGCTAGTTTTGAAAGTGCTGGAGTTACCGTTTGACCAAGCATAAAGAGGCGTCGTTTAAAAAAAAATCAGCAGTGCACTTAGCAACGTTATTGATTAAAAAGTCGAGGGAACAAGTAAACTTGTTTCTTTTGGCATTAAGTTTTTTTACACGTATTCCTACTCCTAAAATAATGCAGTATTCAGAGGTGTTGTTGAATAAAGCCAATCGATACTTCTCACTCGTGGGCTTAATACTTGGCCTGATGCTTGCGCTTAGTTATACCTGCTTGAACACATTATTACCGATTAATGTCTCTATCTTGTTAATGATGGGCTTGAGTATGTTATTAACGGGCGCATTTCATGAAGATGGTTTAGCCGATATGGCTGATGGTATAGGTGGCGCTTTTACAAGAGAAAAACGATTGAGCATTATGAAGGATAGTCGTATCGGCACTTATGGCGCAGTTACTTTAATCATGTCATTGATGTTGAAGTTTATGTTGTTGAATGAACTGGCCAAAGGAGATAGTAATCACTTACTTTTAGCTATTGTATTAGCTGAAAGTTTATCAAGAGCCATTGCAGGTAGTTTAATTTCAACTATGCCTTATGTAGGTGATATTGAGCTAAGTAAAAGTAAACCTCTAGCACAAGCCCAATCTTCGAAAGAGTTATGTTTGCTACTGTTGATAGGCATAGCACCTTTAGCTCTTTATTCTGGCGAGATTATCTTTTCGTTGTTGTTAGTCTTACTATTATTCCGTTGGATTTTTAAACAGTGGCTTATGGCTAAAATAGGTGGCTTTACCGGTGATTGCTTAGGTGCAGGACAGCAGCTTTCTCAGTTGTTAATTTTTCTAGTACTTATTTCGTTCAGCAGTAATGCTTCAGTGAGCAGTAATATTATATCAGGAACGCTAGGATGATTCATTTTGTATTAGGTGGTGCTCGTTCGGGGAAGTCACGTTTTGCGGAACAACAAGTACGCGAATTGGCTTTAACAAATAATAAAAATATGGCCTATCTCGCTACGGCAACAGCCATTGATACAGAGATGGAGAAGAGGATAGCTCAGCATCAAAATGATAGAGGGGATGATTGGCAGTTAATTGAATGTCCAGTAGCGCTTGCTAAAACACTAAAGGTTCTTGATAACAATAATGTTTACTTATTGGACTGTTTAACATTGTGGCTGAACAACCAACTTTATGCTGCCCATGAAGAAAGTCGTGAGCAGCAAGTTCAACATTTACAAACAGAGATAGACAGGCTCGTTGTTAGTTTGGTGTCAGTAAATACAGATATTATTATCGTAAGTAATGAAATAGGCTTAGGCGTTATACCTATGGGCGAGTCGACTCGCTTATATGTTGACCATTGTGGTTGGTTAAATCAAAAGGTTGCAGAAATTTCCGATGAGGTCACTTTAGTAACAGCAGGCATACCACTTTCTATAAAGGTTAAAGTCAATAAAAGTAATGAGGGATAAGGTAAATGACTTATCATTATGATGTTGTAATATTATTAGTTATAGATAAAGAAATTATATGATTGAAATTGATTTAATCAGACATGTTAAGGTCATAGGGAAACCTGCGTTATATGGCTGTACTGATGTTGAGCCTATTGCTACAGAAAATGGCAACTTACTTGATTACTTAATTACCCGTCAGCAAACAGATAAAGCTTACCACAATATTATTTGTTCACCTTTAAGGCGTTGTGAGAGATTAGCACAAGCGTTTTCATCACGGTGTAACCTACCATTGGAGGTCGTCCAAGATTTCCAAGAAATAAACTTTGGCTGTTTTGATGGAGTACCTTTTGATGACATACCGTTTAGTGTAGAAGCTGATAACAGTGCAGTAGTTAACAGCACAAATGAGAAAGTTCAGGTGGTGAATTGGTCAAAACTCGATGATTTTTTTCAAGCGCCAGCTGATGCTGCATTACCTGAAGCTGAAGTTTTGGCTGACTTTTATCATAGAGTTACATTCGCCTGGCAAAAGATTATAGTTCAGCATATTGGTATTACCACTGAAAACAAAGAGCTGAAAATTCCTCAACGGATGTTAATTCTTACGCATGGTGGCGTTATTCGTATTATTTTAGCGCATATTCTACAACTCGATTGGCAGCAAGCAAGCTGGCATCAAAAATTGCAGATTGGCCATGGTAGCCTTTCTAGAATTGTTATTAGTCAGCCATATCAGGAGGGAGAACACCATTCTTTTGCACGGCTATCATCACATCAGCAATACCAAAAACTGCATCAACAAGTAACAACTATAGCCATGCCGTTACTTGATGGGCATTCAGCATAAAATCAATACCTTAATCACTTTGTATGTCGTCAGAGAAAGTATCTGGAGATTGACTCTAGTAAGACGGATTTAGGTAAAACGCTAATGATACGAGGATTACTCCTTAAACAACCTCAAGTGCAGGTGAGCAGATTGCTGTTTACTATGTACATGGGGGAATTTGAATACGTAAATACTTTGGCGTTATCTATGATTTGGCATGTTCATGCGGAAAGTTATTGACTAAATATGGACGGGTAATGGAAAAATAAACACAGTATTACTCAAGATTACATTTAGCCACAATATTTAAATGGTTACTGTTCGCTGTAATGATCTAAATCAATCCTTGGCTAATTTTAGTTGGTAAGATTCCTTTGGTGGTAATCTTGCCAGTTGCGAAGGAGTGGCTTTTATGTCGAGCTTAAAGAATACAACTAATACAACTAAAGCAGCAAATAAAGACAGTAATAGCGTTAGAAATAAAGCAATAGTTTATTCTTGCTCTGGTTGTTCAAATCTAGCGGAAATGGCACATAACATCTCATTGACTCTTGATGGTGATGGTATCGCTGAAATGTCTTGCATTTCAGGAGTTGTTGGTAAAGTAAAGCCTATTGTAGACTTAGCTAATTCAGGTCGTAAAATTATCGCTATTGATGGCTGCGATCTAGGTTGTACTAAAGCTTGTTTAGATAAAAGTGGTATTCCAACAGAACATTATTTTAAAATTAGTGACTTTGGTTTTGAAAAGCGTGATAAGTGGAATGACTCTCTTAGCGAAAATACTATCGCCATGAAAAGTATATATGCAGATTTGATAAAATCAGGAGTGGATTTTAACCAGTAATACCTAGTTTTAATATAATACTGAGTAAGTGACCATTTAAAAATAACTTACTCTAGAGCTTCATTGTTTTTAATTATACATGCTAGCCAGTGATCAGCTTGTATCTTGTTCTTGAAAGTTAATTACCATTGACTTTTATACACTCAATTCATTCTAGTGGTATAAGATTCACCAAGAAAGTTAGCTGCTTTATAACTAAGCTGCTCAATTAAATTGAACAGCTTTTTATTTTCTTTAATAATTAAAGGTAAGAGCTAAGCATCTTTATCTAAGAAAGGTGCATACTGGTTGTTTTTACCGAGTACAGCTTGGCTGCCTTTAAGGGAGAAGTTGTAGCCACACAGTGAGAACTTACCTCTAAAGGCCAGCGCTTGTACTAGTTCCTGGCTATCAAGTGGGGAGAAGTTAGCGAAATAATCACTACCATTTTCAACAAAAACAGTCAAAGGGCGTATTGCGGAGCCTTTGTTGAATTTAATACTTTGACAACTTCTATCACCTATTGCTGAAGAAAGTGACCATAATTCGCCATTGCTAACTTGGTCTGCTTGCCAGTGAACAATAACCCCTTGGTTTTCAGATAGGTATAAATTAAAGTTGTCTGGCATTTCAAGTAGGTGGTTTTTGTTGATAAAAACATTAACAGGAGAACTGATAGGTGACGTTTGATGCTCTGTCAGTTCACCCTTATCGGTATTTATTTTTTGCTGATTAATAGTGTTAAAGAGGCTGTTTATAAAAACGCCAATAAAAATGAGTGCCACACTCGCGATAATGCCAAGTTGCAGTTTACGGTTAGCAAGGAACTGTAAACGAATAAGTTCGCCGATATCTACTTGTTTACCCGCTGTCTGTTCATCAGCTTGGTAATCTGAAGTAAAGCTTTTGTTTGCGATGTTTTCACTGACATAAAGCTGCTCATTAGTACTGTCAGTTAACAAGGTTGGCTCTATACGCTGACTATGAGTTTTCATAATAACTGGATCTTGTTGATAAATGCTTAAATCAACAGGGCCGTAATAACCCAATATATACTTATTTCTTTTGTGCTTATTTCTACTAGGATAAGTGAGTAGAAGCGCAGAGCTTAGTGCGGGCAATATGAGTAAATAGTAACTGCTACTATTCTCAATTATTAAGCTGAGTCCGCCGGTAAGTAAAAATAGCCCGCCGGGGACTAATTGCCAATTCTTATTGAGCTTAGCATCATGTAATCGTCGCTTGGTACTAAAGGCAAGTACAGCGGTTAAAATGAACAAAATAAGTAAACTTACAACTAAGTAGCCGGAAAAAATAGCCGATAAAAAGATAAAACCCAAAAGAGCAACCATTGAGGTTGAAAAAAAACGACTGCGATCGTCAAATCCTTTTAAACAAAAAACGGCTTGTAAGAATGGCACAAATAATCTCCAACAGATAGATTAAGTTAGGCTATTACAACTCATAATAGCTAAACTTACTTGGTGGTTTATATTAACTTAGTAAAGGTATAATAGTGTTTTTATTATTTTAAATCAGTACTAATTTACCCGGTAAGCAGGTAAATTGATTTGCTCTAACTTTAAACCATAAAGTGTTAAACACCCCTGATTGTTTGATTCACCATCACCACTAAAATCAAAATCAAAAGTACTGTATATACATGGACCATACTGTTTGCTAAATTTTAGTCTACTTGAACGACGTGCAATTGAAAGGAATTGCAGCCCACCTTCTTTACAATAACGATGAACGTGGCGTTTAGCTGCTTCTGACACTTGTCTTAGATAGACGAAGTACCAACAGAATAAACAAAAGAGTAATAAATAATAAATATTTTCCATAAATGATAATACCTAAGCTTGACTAAATAATTGTCCAATTGCTTGTGACAATGCCGGTGAGCGCTTTTCACTACGAATACAAGCAAAAGCGATGGGCCTAATTAATGGAATCGCGACCAAATCTTTAAAAATGCTGGCGAACATAGCTAAGTCATCGTTCTTTAGCAATTGTTCAAAGTAACACATAAGTGTTGTTTCATCAGCTAAAGCTAACCAATTTCGTCCAGATAAAGTTATTAATATTTCACTACAGACCTTTTCTTTGTTTAAAAGCGTGGTAATAACTGCTTTGACGTGATTGTGGTGACTATTAGCGGCTAAGGCACGTAATAATTGTGTGGCTTTTACTGTACCTGCTGAGTCACTTAATGAGTTGGTGTCAGTATCTGATAATAACGTTACCAAAACATCTATTAAAGCCACTGGGTATTGTTCATTTTCGAGCGCACCACAAACAGGTGACAACACTTCGTTCGGCAAGTGAGGTAAAGCGTTAATAAGTAACTCACAGTGGTTATCCTGATTGATTCTTGCGATAAAATCAGTAATACCTTGAACACCTACATCTTGCCAGTTATTCCAGTTACTCTGTTGATTTAAGTATTGTTTAAATGGGGGGAAATATTCACAAGGCTCTTGTTTTAAATCAACTTTAATTTTGCTATTTAAACTGGCCAATTTATATTGTGCAGGGGTAAAAAGGTAAGGGTTACTACTGAGTAAGTCTTCTTGTTTCTTGGAGGTGTCCTGGGTTAAATCAGCGCCGAGGGCTTCAACTATAATTGCAATAAAGTGATTTCTTGCACCTTGGTTTAATAGGCCACGCTCATCAAGAGGCAATTTTAATAACCATAAATAAGGCTGTGCAGATTTTTTTTGCCAAAAGGCTATTGCAAAACAGGCATGACCTTGAGTCGGTGTAGGGTAGGGTAACTGATTTAATTCAACCTGCTCAAATTGCTCTTTAGATAAATTACTCACCAGTCGGCCAACATCATAAAGGCGATATTGTGAACCGGAAAGTTTAAGTAATTCTGAAAGGGTTGCTATGTTCTCTGCGGGTGCTGTGTCAGTCATAAAATCAAAATATTGCTGCTTGTTATAGCGCCTTATTATAAGGATAATGGCGACATTAACATAGTAAAACTATCGACAATTGATAAGCTAGCTTAAAATTTTAAACTAAGTAACTGACAGATGATGAAAAAAGAGATTGAACATACAGCTGTATTGCTTGATGAGCTGACACATATTTTAAAGACGCTTGAGCTTTGGCAGACTCAGTGGCCAAATAAAACGGATCTGGCCAGTAGTTCTCCTTTTTGTTGTGATACCTTATTATTTGAACAGTGGCTGCAGTTTGTTTTTATTCCCAAAATCAGGGAAATGATAATATTAGGGCAAGCATTACCAACTAAAATAGCGTTAACGCCCATCGCAGATGAATCGTTTAAGTATTTATCTAGCAATGCTAAGCCTTTACTTGAGGTTATTAAAAGAATAGATCAAGTACTAACAGTTTAAGGTAAATAGCATGAATTATTTAGATGCTTCTAGTACAGAAATGAGATCAGTTGAAAGTACAATAACTAAGAGTAAAAGTGTGATTACACAGCAGAAATTATCAATGGGTTCAGGCATGGGTTCAGATATGAACTTGGAGGATTCAGACTTGGATATAGATAAGGCGCAAGAAAAGCCTGTGTTGACTATTTTGTATCAAGACGAGTTTATGGTGGCAGTAGATAAACCAGCAGGGCTATTTGTTCATCGCAGCTTTATGGATAAAGATGAGATTTATTTTGCACTGCAACTTGTTCGTGATCAAATTGGACAATATGTTTATCCGGTGCATCGCTTAGACCGGCCAACATCAGGAGTGCTACTTTTTGCCTTAACTAAGCAAGTTGCTACCAAGTTAAGCGAAGCTTTTGCTAATAAAAGTCATAGTGAAACTTCGACTAAAAAAAATGTTGAAATAAGTGATGAAGTCAATATTAGCAGAAAACCTGAAGATAAGACTGTACATAGTGCAGGTGCTGCTACTGATTCAGCCATGATTAAAACTTATTATGCCTTAGTACGTGGCCATTTAACTGAATCTACAGGTTTTATCGATTACCCATTAAAAGAAAAACTCGATAAATTGGGTGATAAAAACGTATGCCGTGATAAACCAGCACAATCAGCACAAAGTTATTATCAGGTGAAACAACAAGCAAGTTTACCAATAAAGGTTGGTAAGTTTGATAGTGTGCGTTATTCATTAGTAGCAGTGAAGCCAGTAACGGGTAGGCGCCATCAGATTCGTCGGCACTTGGCACACCTGCGCCATCCAATTTTAGGGGATATTAACTATGGTGATAACAAACAAAATCCTTTCTTTATTGAACACTTTACTTTTAAGCGCTTAATGTTACACGCATTATCATTAGAATTTAATCATCCGGTAAGCAATAAAAGAGTTAAGATATCTGCGCCATTTGATGGTCAGTGGCAGCAAGTTTTTACAGAATTGAAATGGCCGCTGATTTAAGGTCATTGATTTAAGGTCATTGATTAAAGAACAGGTGACTAGTAGTACCGCTCTGTTTGGTACTTTATTATCACTCAGATGTTGGTGGCTTACTCATCTTACTTGTTGTCATAATATTTTGCTATTTTAGATCTGGGTTACGAAAGCTAAACAAATCGATAATTTTTATTTGGTGTGATAATTTCAGGTAAGGGAATATCCCAACTCGCCACGGGTATTTTTTCGACTAGCTGACAATCATGTGCAAGGCCAATAGGGTAAATCTGTGTTTGTTGCCATTTAGCTAGGCTTCTATCATAAAAACCACCACCCATGCCTAATCTTGCACCTGTCTTATCAAAGGCAACTAAGGGGGTACATATAATATCAAGCTCACTTAATGGACTCACTTGAGTAACATCTAATTTAGGCTCTGCAATACCATAAACATTATTAACTAATTCAGTATTTTTTTGGTAACGTAAAAAAAGTAAGTTGCCTTGGCTAAAAGGATGTACTACCGGTAAATAAACTTCTTTTTTTTGCTGCCAACACCAATTGATGAAAATGGATGTTGATAGCTCGCCATCATTAGATAGATAAACAGCAATACGTTTAGCTTGCTTTATTTGAATATGCTTAGACAATCTTTGCGCTAAAGCCGTAGCGGCACTTTCCTGCTCCGCTTGCTGTAATGAATTACGGCGTAGTCTAATTTCTTTTCGTAATTGCGAACGTTGATTCATAAGTTTTGGTTTGACATACCTGAAATGATAATTTAAATATAAAAAAAAGCTGGGAGATTGCTCACCCAGCTTAATACTATTTTTGTAACTTGTAACTTGTAACGTTTACGAATTAGTTATGTGTTTGAGAAACACCTTCGTGTGTACCAGTAACAGAAATCTCTTCTTCGATTTTATCTTCTAAATTATGTGTATTCTCACCCTCAGCACCGTGCATCCATTCAACTAACTTCCCTGCAGAAAGGTAAATGATAAGGCCGGTAATTAAAGCGCCAAAACCTACACCCATAAAGATGTTTGCGGCATTGTTGACCATTTCTTCGCCTTCACCAACAAATGAGCCAATAAATGCGGCTAACCAGTTAGATAAGGCGGTAAAGAAGAACCAAATACCCATTAATAGCGAGGTGAATTTAAGTGGTGCTAATTTAGTTACCATAGACAAGCCAATTGGTGATAAACATAGTTCACCCAAGGTATGGAATAGGTAAGCAAAAACTAAGAACAACATGCTTACTTTAACTGCAACATCGCCACCTTGAACCATGGTAGCCCATAACATTACGAAGAAGCCTAGTGCTAAAAATAACATAGCTAATGCAAATTTCTTTGGTGAGGTCGGCTCGTTTGAACCCATCTTAACCCAAACAGAAGCAACAAAAGGCGCTAGAATAATAATGAACATAGCATTCAATGATTGGAATGAAGATGCAGCTATTTCAAAGCCAAATAGTGTACGGTCGGTAAAGTCAGACGCATAAATGGTAAATAAACCACCTGCTTGCTCAAAACCCGCCCAGAATATTACTGAGAACATGCTCATAATCAAGATAACCTTCATACGATCCATGTCTTGAGAGGTTAATGGAGCATGTGCTTTTTGTTCACCTTTACTGCGTTTAGCTGATGGCTCAATTCCAATATCACCTAAATATTTATTAGCCAAGGTAAGTTGTAAGGTTAAACCAATTAACATACCACAACCGGCTAAGATAAAACCGTAATGCCAGTTAACAGTCTCGCCAAGTACACCAACTGTAATAGGGGCTAAGAATGCACCTAAGTTGATACCCATGTAGAAAATAGTAAAAGCGCCGTCACGTCTGTGATCGCCATCTTCGTATAAGTCGCCCACTAAACTAGAAACGTTGGCTTTAAATAAACCGTTACCAGTGATAATAAGTGCTAAACCGATATAAAATACAGTTTCTTCCATGCCGACAATCATCGACTTAGGAATACCTAAGGTAAAATAACCAGCGGAAAATATGAGTCCGCCCCAAATAATCGCTTTACGTTGACCAATAAAGTTATCTGCGAGCCAGCCACCTATTACCGGTGTTAAATAAACAGCCATGGTGAAAAAACCATATAGTCTTAATGCTTCTTGATTGGTCCAGCCAAAGCCACCATCTTGTACCGAGGCAATAAGATACAATACCAATAAGGCACGCATGCCGTAATAACCGAAACGCTCCCACATTTCAGTACCAAATAAAAGGAAAAGTCCTTTCGGGTGTCCAAACAGCGTACCCGCATTAGGTTGAGTCATATCATTATCCTAGATTTTATTTTTTATAATAATTAGCGTTAATTTTTACTGTAACTATTTTTTTGTAACTATTTTTAAGCTAAAAATGTATACAATATTTTTCAGTGAAGGGTGAGTTATACCTGTGTGGGATAATAAAGGCAAGTTTTGCTATAAATCAATGATTATCTTGCCTTGGAGGTTGTAGAGAAATGTTTCCTTGGGCGTACTTAACTAAATGTTTGACTTAAGGTAATAGTTGCGAGGTTAACATATTGTTTGCATCTCTTTATGCTGGTAAACTTCGGCGTCACTAAATTTAGTGGTTAAGCTCGGGCTCTTTCCATTCAGGGATAGATTATGGGTCAGCTTAAATGAATTACCGTATGGGCTATATAAATAGGAATATTTGCAAAAATGATAACCGTCATAAATCAATTTTTTAGAGGCTACAGCAGCGTTTTGTTAAGTTTCTCTACGCTTTCTTTCACGATATTGCTCACAGCTATTATCGGACTACAACCTTTAAATACCTTTGCAAGAAACATATCCCCTCAAGAAATTGAGCAGTTCAAAAAACTGCCAAAGTCACAACAACAAGCTCTTGCGCAAACTATGGGAGTGGATTTTTCTTCGATTGAAGCGCAGCTTAACGGTTCAGGTAAAAGTGACAGCACAACTGCTAATACTGAAACCTATCCACGCGGCACTCAATTTGACGCTGAAGGTAATCCTCTTACTGATGTCGAAGATGACTTAGCTGAGTTAGAAGAAAGCATTGAGTTAAAGCCTTTTGGATACGATGTTTTTGCTAACGCGCCACAAACCTTTGCACCTATGATGGATATTGCCATTCCTGCCGAATATATCATTGGTCCTGGCGATAAGATTTCTATTCAAGTTTTTGGCAAAGAGATGAAAGAGCTTGAATTAACAGTTAACCGTGAGGGACAAGTTATTCTCCCATCACTTGGGCCATTTACTGTTTCAGGGTTGTCATTCGATGAAATGAAGCGTTTGATCATTGCCCGTGTTAAAGAAAAAATTATCGGTGTTGATGTTGTTGTTGGTATTGCATCATTACGCTCAATGCGTATTTTTGTGCTAGGTGATGCTTATAAACCGGGCCCTTATACCTTAAGTTCTTTATCAAGTATTACTCATGCACTTTTTGCCGCTGGTGGTATAAGTGATATTGGCAGTTTGCGTAATATTCAATTAAAGCGTGCGGGTAAGTTAGTTAATACGCTAGATTTGTATGACCTACTAATAAATGGAGATTCCAGCGGCGATGTATTATTACAATCTGGAGATGTAGTTTTTATTGCCCCTAAAGGCAATACCATCAGTGTTGAAGGTGAAGTCAGACGCCCTGCTATTTATGAACTAACTGAAAACGAAAGTTTTAACGACGTGTTAACTATGTCAGGAGGCTTATTACCAACAGCCTATGCAAAAACAACACGGGTAGAGCGATACAATCAAAATGCTCTTCGTAATGTAGTTAATATAGATTTAACAAAAAACAGTGATTTAGCGCAAAAAGCACAAGCAGGAGATGCGGTTCATGTAATGAAAGCTGCTGAAATGTTTGAGCAATCTATTACTGTAATTGGTGCGGTAACTCGTCCAGGAAAGTACCAGTGGCAAGCAGGGCAACGTATAACTGATATTTTTCCAAATATTGATTCTCATTTACTACACTCTGCCGACCTTAATTATTCAATTATTGTGCGTGAGATTGATATAGCCCGTAATATTGAAATATTGCAATTTGATTTAGCCAAAGCTATTTCTGCGCCAAACTCAAAAGATAATCTTACTTTGCAAGGTAATGATAAAATATTAGTTTTTGCTAATGTTATTAAATTAATTGACAGTAAAATTAATTTAGATGCTTTGGCTTTTACTCAAGAAAATCTTGCTAAAAAAGAACAGGAGTTGGCCAAAGAGAAGTATAAACAAAAACAATTTTGGTTGAAGTATGGTGAAGAAGAACAGGCATCTGAGCTTGATAGCGAATCTATAGCTGCTGCTAAATTAATGGAATTATCTATTGCACAATTTAGTGGCGGAGTCATTGAAGAAGAGCTTGATTCAAAAGAGTTAACACTCTTTTCACGTCAACGTTTATTAATGCCTATTATTGAAAAACTAAAACGTCAAGGTAAATCAGGCCAGCCAATTCAATTGGTTGAAGCCGATGGCGAAGTGAAATTCCCTGGCGTTTACCCACTGGCACAAAATGCCCGTGTTGCTGATTTAGTTGCCGCTGCTGGTGGTTTAACGGAATCTGCTTATGTCGTGCGTGCTGAGGTGACTCGTAATAAAATTATTAATCATATGGCACAACAAAACTCAATTAGCATTAGCCTAGCTGATGCTTTAACAGGTAAAGAAAGTGACAATGTATTATTAAGCTCAAAAGATAGACTTAATATTCATCAAATCCCTGCGTGGAGTGAAAATAATGTAATTGAACTTCGAGGTGAATTTGTTTTCCCTGGTAAATATACCGTCCGTCGTGGCGAAAGCTTAGCCGATTTAATTACTAAAGCGGGCGGTTTTACCAAGTTTGCTCATCAAGAAGGCTCCGTTTTTACACGTGTGCAATTACGTGAAATTGAGCAACAGAATTTATTGAAATTAACCGCTGATTTACGTATTGAGATGGCGTCTAAATCAATGTCAGATAAAGACTATTCACAAGATTATGCTGAAGTTCAGCAAATGTTAGCAGATATGGCCAATGTACAACCAGTTGGCCGTTTAGTACTTGACCTACCTAAACTGCTTAATGATAAAAATTATGATGTGTTGTTGGAAGGTGGTGATGTGTTATATGTACCAACCATGAAGAATTCTATTAACGTTGTTGGTCAAGTACAAGTAACATCATCACATATATATGATGTTAATTTAACTGCAGAAGATTATCTTGCGCAAAGTGGTGGTAGTAAAAAGCGTGCTGATGAGGGCCGTATCTATATTATTTCTGCTAATGGCAGTATTAAAATGATGGGCAGTGGTAATTGGTTTACCACAGACGCTGGCGATAATTTACGGCCTGGCGATACTATTGTTGTACCACTTGATGCTGAATATATGAATAATTTAGCGCTTTGGACAAGTATTACTAGTATTATTTATAACTCTGCTGTGGCAATCGCTGCTATCAGCGGTCTCTAGTAAACGCCTTATTATGGCTATGCCTCGTTTACTTAAACGAGGCTAGTCATAATTATCAATTGTTGGTTTTTTAGTTTACAAATGACTAAAAAATCACTTAATGATAGTTTTCTGTCATTAGCGATTAAACTAAATAAATTGAATTAATACACAATAAATGGACGTGGTATGTTGCACTCATTAGAAAACGTAAAGCTTGGTATCATAGGGTTAGGTTATGTTGGTTTACCTTTAGCTGTAGAGTTTGGAAAAAAATACCCAACTTTGGGATTTGATATTAATACCAAACGTGTAGAAGAGTTAAAGCAAGGTCATGATTTCACCTTAGAAGTATCTAGTGAAGAATTAGCTGATTCGGCTTTTATCTCTTATTCAGCGAATGTCGATGATTTAAAAGCATGTAATATTTATATTATTACCGTGCCAACGCCGATCGATAAACACAAACAACCGGATTTAACCCCGCTAGTAAAGGCAAGTGCAATGCTAGCGAAAGTGATGAATAAAGGCGATATCGTTATTTATGAATCAACTGTATACCCGGGAGCCACTGAAGAAGTTTGTTTACCAGAGATCGAACGAAATTCACCGCTTGTTTTTAATCAAGACTTTTATGCAGGTTACAGCCCTGAGCGTATCAATCCAGGTGACAAAGAGCACAGGGTTACTAATATTTTAAAGGTAACCTCAGGTTCAACGCCTGAAATCGCTGACTTTATTGATAGTCTTTATAAGTCAATTATCACTGCGGGTACATATCAAGCATCAAGTATTCAGGTCGCTGAAGCGGCGAAAGTCATTGAGAATACTCAACGTGACCTAAACATTGCTTTAATTAATGAGCTTGCTGTTATTTTTAATAAGCTAGATATTGATACTGAAGAAGTTTTGAAAGCAGCAGGCACTAAGTGGAACTTTTTACCGTTCAGGCCTGGCCTTGTCGGTGGTCATTGCATTGGTGTTGATCCATATTACCTTACTCATAAAGCTCAGGCCATTGGTTACAATCCGGAAGTTATTCTCGCTGGTCGTCGTATTAACGATGCAATGGGTGAATATGTGGTTTCTCAATTAGTGAAAACCATGCTTAAGAGAAAATTACCGGTTAATGGAGCAAATGTTTTAGTTATGGGGTTAACCTTTAAAGAGAACTGTCCCGATGTCCGTAACACTAAAATCGTTGATATTTTATCAGAACTGGCAGAGTTTGATGTAAATGTTGATGTTTATGATCCTTGGGTAAACCCTGAAGAAGCAAAAAATGAATACAATGTTGATTTAATTTCAGCGCCAAAACAAGGCTATTATGATGCCGTTATTTTCGCCGTAGCGCACAATCAATTTAAAGCATTATCTGCAAATGAAATTAAAGCATTAATGAAAAAAGACCATGTCATCTATGATTTGAAATACATGTTAGATAGTGAATTAGCTGATATTCGTTTGTAATCTATAAGTTATCCATAACTTAAAAATAGATTTAAAACACCTTTATCTGAACTTCAGCTAGAGGTGTTTTTTTAAAGAAAGACCTATTTAGCTAATAGCCCCCAACCAAGGAAAAGAAAATGACACAATTTCAAAGGATTAAGAAAGAGCTAATCGACACGCCTAAAACTTGGCTTATTACCGGCTGTGCTGGTTTTATCGGCTCAAACCTTTTAGAGACTCTACTTTTGTTAAACCAGAAAGTAGTAGGTTTAGATAACTTTGCTACTGGCCACCAACATAACCTTGATGAAGTAGAAAGCCAAGTATCTGAACAGCAATGGAAAAAATTTCATTTTGTTAAAGGTGACATCAGAGAGCTCAGTGATTGTAATAAAGCATTAAGCTATTATGAAACTGGTGTTGATTATATTTTACACCAAGCGGCTTTAGGCTCAGTGCCAAGATCTATTGCTGATCCCCTATTAACTAATTCAGCTAATATCACTGGTTTTTTAACCATGTTAACTGCCGCTAAAGAAACACAAGTTAAAAGCTTTGTTTATGCGGCTTCTAGCTCTACCTATGGCGACCACCCAGCCTTACCAAAAGTTGAAGACGCTATTGGTAAGCCATTGTCTCCTTATGCAGTAACTAAGTACGTTAATGAGCTCTATGCTGATGTATTCCATAAAACTTATGGCTTAAACTGCACTGGTTTACGCTACTTTAATGTTTTTGGTAAAAGGCAAGATCCTGACGGAGCCTATGCGGCAGTGATTCCCAAGTGGACTGCAGCAATGATAGCTAACGAAGAGTTATTAATTAACGGTGACGGTGAAACTAGTCGTGATTTCTGCTTTGTTGAAAATGCAGTGCAAGCTAATATTTTAGCTGCCACTGCAAACGATGCAGGTAAAAATCAAGTTTACAATGTAGCCCTAGGTGATAGAACAAGTTTAAATACATTGTTTGATAGTTTAAAAGTAGCATTGAAAGCGAATGGGGTTGATTATCAACAATCACCAACGTATAGAGATTTTAGAGCCGGTGATGTTAGGCATTCACAAGCTGATATTTCCAAAGCAAAATCATTAATAGGTTTTGAGCCAGAATTTAAAATTCAACAAGGTATAGATAAAGCTATGCCTTGGTATATTAATTTTTTGAGCAAATAGCTTACCCAGAGCTGAACTCAGCTAATCTTTTGGGTTAATATAAGTTCAAAGCACTTAGAAGCAGCATCCCAATAGGTGCTGCTTTTAAGTATCTCCTTCATACTAATCTTCAAGCAATCTCTTCCTGTAATAAAATTGTCACATAACTGACTTATACTTTGCCCAGTTAATTTATCATGTTCTCTATATTGAATAAGCTAGTTTTAGTTTATTGATAATAAGGTTAATTTAAGTGGCAGCTATTATTAGTTCAAACCGAAGTCGTGGGGTTAAAAACTCATTGGCAAAATGGTTAATCACCCTCGGTGGTATTAGTGTTTTGTTTACCCTAGTACTTATTTTTTTATATTTATTATATGTTGTTAAACCTATTTTTGAGTCAGCAAAAATAGAGCCAAAAGTGACTGTTAACCTTGATTTGAAGGCTAACGAAAAAGTATTAAGCACCGGTGTTGATGAGCTGCAAGAATTAGCCTATGAAATTACACAAACGGGTAATATTGAATTTTATCACTTAAAAGCGAGCGACCCACAAGCGGACAACCAGTTTGCTGTTGGCGACCATGTGCTTTCAACACTCTTACTTGCTGGAGATGGATTCGAGCAAGAGCAAGTAGCTAAGGTTGTTAGTTCTTTTACCTCGAATAAACTTCTACATACGATTAGTGGTAAAACGTTATTAGTTCAGCCGAGTTTCTATGCTACATATACTAATGATATTCGTGAAATAATTCCGCAAGTAAATTACCCCTTAGGTCAAAAATTATTAGTGATTGATGAACAGGAAAAGCCCCTTTCTCATTTGGCTTTTGCTATGGATGATGAGCAAATTGTTTTTGTTGGTTTTACTCAAGATAAACGTTTAATAAAAACTAGCTTTATTGCCGATGATGATTTTAGTTCTTCGAGTGATGGCGATGATGTTGAATATGAGACGAATTATCAACTGATTGATTACCCTGTTGATGGTGTTGATGAAATAAAGGTAACACCTGATTTAAGTTTGGCTTTTGTACGAACAGGCTCAACAGTATATATTTATTCGTTAAACGATGAGGATGACGTTGGTCTTAAAACAACCATAACCCCGACATTATATAATGAAGAAACTTATCTAACCTCAATGGCACTACTGTCTGGTAGTAGTTCAGTGTTGCTTGGTGATAGTAGTGGCCGAGTCAGTCAATGGTTTGAAGTCGCTACAGATTCTGGTCGCCAGTTTAAAAAAATCAGAAGCTTTAATACTAATAATGGCGCTGAAGCTAACGAGTCTTCAAGCGCTATTACCGCTATTTTCCCTGAACGATTTAGAAAAAGTTTTTACACCATGACCAAAAATGGCATGGTTAATGTTTTTTATACCACAAGTTCTGCACACCTATGGCAAGGTCAATTAACCACCAGTCAACCTGAAGCGTTTGCGATCGCGCCGCGTGCAAATGGCCTTGTTATTATTGGCAATGATGCAACGGATGTGAATAAGAAAAATATACAAACCTTTAGCGTTCATAACGAACATCCAGAGGTTACTTGGCAAGCATTATGGCAAGAAGTTTGGTATGAAGGTTACCCTGAGCCTGACTATATTTGGCAATCAACTTCTGGCTCGGATGATTTTGAAGGTAAATTTTCTTTAGTACCCATTTCTTTTGGTACTATTAAAGCTGCTTTATATGCCATGTTATTTGCAGTGCCAATTGCATTAACTGCTGCTATTTATACCGCGTATTTTATGACACCTAGCATGCGTAAAAAGGTTAAACCTACCATAGAGATGATGGAAGCATTGCCGACAGTAATTCTCGGGTTTTTAGCTGGTTTATGGCTAGCTCCATTAATGGAAGAGTATTTGCCGGCAATATTTTTACTATTTATCTTTTTACCTTTGGCAACATTAATAACGGCATTTTCATGGCATAAGTTGCCAAATAACTGGAAAGATAAAATACCAGAAACCTTAGCACCACTATTACTGATACCAGTGATAATGTTGGCAACATATTTTGCATTTTCTTTATCGCCATTACTTGAAATTAGTCTGTTTAATGGTGATATGCGCCAATATCTAACAAACGATCTTGGTATCGATTTTGATCAACGTAATGCTTTAGTTGTTGGTATTGCCATGGGGTTTGCTGTTATTCCTACCATATTTTCAATGGCAGAAGATGCAATATTTAGTGTGCCAAGCCATCTCACCAGTGGTTCATTAGCGCTCGGTGCAACTCAATGGCAAACACTGGTAGGTGTCGTACTTTTAACTGCAAGCCCCGGTATATTTTCGGCAATTATGATGGGCCTTGGCCGCGCGGTTGGTGAAACTATGATTGTCTTGATGGCTACGGGTAATACACCAATTCTTGATTGGAGTATTTTCCAAGGTATGAGAACACTGGCGGCAAACATTGCCGTAGAAATGCCAGAATCAGAAGTGGGCAGCTCCCATTACCGCATATTGTTCTTAGCTGCTTTTGTGTTATTTATCTTCACCTTTATTTTCAATACACTTGCAGAGTTTGTGCGTCAACGATTACGCGAAAAGTACAGCTCAATGTAGTAGATAATATTTAGTTTCAGATACAGCAAACAATTTTAAGAAACAGTAGCTATTTAGCTTTAGGCTAGATTGCTCAATTTAAAAGAAAAAGCACTGAATTGATGACAATCAATAAGTACTTTTGATGCATAAATTGTGTTCTCTAGCGACAAGATAATAGTTACTTACTAATTAAGAGTTATTTATGAATAAGTGGTTTAAATCAGGCTCCCCTTGGATATGGCTTTCTGCAGGTGGCGTAAGTATCAGTTTAATTTCTGTATTAGGTTTGTTATGGCTAATTGCATCACGTGGTTTGTCCTACTTTTGGCCTAGTGAGTTATATCAATTTGACTTAACGGATGAACAAGGCGTTAAGAGTGTTGTAATTGGTGAAATATATGATCGAGAGCAAATACCGGTCAGCCAATTAGAGCATTTAAATTTAGTACTTGCTCCGGAACAAGAGGTTTTAGAACGTCTGTTAATTAAAACAGGTAACCGAGAGCTTGTTAGTTTAGATTTTCGTTGGTTGTTAAGTCACAACATTACCAAGACACAAACACCGAAAGATTTGGCCGTTGTTGAACGTCGCACCAATGGTAACTTTTATGGTTATATTGAAAGCGTGGTAGTTGACGGGCAGGAAGTAGATTCAAATCAATTAACAAACCTTTTAGAGCGAGTTGAACAATTTCAACAAAAAATTGATGTATTACAAAAGTCTGACATTGGCGCTATAAATTACCAATTAGAACGCTTACGACTTAAAGCTCGTAAATATCAGTTACAAGATAAGTTAACCGCTGAACGTCAAGCTAACATTGATAGTGAAGTGGCTAATTTAAATCAAAGGTATGCCAAGCTGGAGCAAGAATTAATGGGGTACCGTGAAGAAATATCACGTGATCATATTATTATGCGCGCTATGGATGGTCAATTAGTGACGATTAACTTTGAATACATTCTGAAGGTCACTTATAACAACCAACTTAGCACCGTAGATAAAACTGCACTGTTTTTCAGTCAAATAGGTTCATTCTTAATCGAAGACCCTCGAGAAGCTAACACAGAAGGTGGCGTTTTTCCTGCTATCTTTGGTACGGTACTTATGGTGTTATTAATGACAGTTATAGTTTCTCCTTTCGGTGTTATTGCCGCTATTTATTTACATGAATATGCGGGCAAAAATGCTTTTACTAAATTATTACGTATTGCCGTGATTAACTTGGCAGGTGTTCCTTCAATAGTTTATGGCGTATTTGGTTTAGGTTTCTTTGTTTACATGGTAGGTGGCTCTCTCGACCAATTATTTTATTCAGAAAACCTTCCTAGCCCAACGTTTGGTACTCCTGGTGTCTTATGGTCAGCACTAACACTAGCAATATTAACTTTACCTGTGGTAATAGTATCAACAGAAGAAGGTTTGTCACGAATTCCATCAGCTATGCGCCATGGCTCTTTAGCTTTGGGCGCAACCAAAGCGGAAACACTGTGGCGTATTATTTTACCTATCGCTAGCCCCGCTATTATGACAGGAATTATTTTAGCTATTGCACGAGCAGCAGGTGAGGTAGCGCCACTCATGTTAGTTGGGGTTGTTAAAATGGCGCCTAACTTACCACTTGATGGCAACTTTCCATTTTTACACCTTGATAGAAAGTTTATGCATTTAGGCTTTCATATTTATGATGTTGGTTTCCAAAGTCCAAATGTAGAAGCTGCCAGACCATTAGTTTATGCAACCGCTTTACTCTTAGTAAGTATTATCGTTGCTTTGAACATGACCGCTGTTTCAATACGAAACAAATTACGTGAAAGATACAAAATGTTAGAGCACTAGTTTGCTTAAATAACATTTCACAATAACAAGTTTATACTCGCTATTTTAAACTTGTAAACAATGATTAATGAAAAGTAATTAGAGAAAACTTTTATGATTTCTATTAACCCAAAAGCATTAGCTACTGGCTCAGAGTCCATGATTAACACGCCGCTAGATTTACATAACCTCTCACCAGAGCAGGTTGCTTTAGATATTAATAAACTAAATCTACACTATGGAAAAAAACAAGCGTTAAACAATATTACCATGTCGATCCCTAAGGGCCAGGTTACCGCTTTTATCGGTCCAAGTGGTTGTGGCAAATCAACGTTATTACGTTGTATTAACCGCATGAACGATTTAGTGGATGATTGTCATATTAGTGGTGAAATAAATCTCCATGGTAATAATATCTACAATAAACATGTAGATGTTGCGGAGTTAAGACGCAAAGTAGGTATGGTATTTCAACGTCCCAATCCATTTCCTAAAACCATTTATGAAAATGTTGTTTATGGTTTACGTATTATGGGTGAAAATAACCGCAGAAGACTAGACGATGCAGCTGAAAAATCACTACGTAGTGCCGCGCTTTGGAATGAAGTAAAAGACCGATTACATGAAAGCGCTTTAGGACTTTCTGGTGGTCAGCAACAACGATTAGTTATTGCACGTGCTATCGCTATTCAACCTGAAGTTTTACTCCTTGATGAGCCAACTTCAGCACTTGACCCGATTTCAACCTTGACTATTGAAGAGTTGATTAATGATCTTAAAAAGCAGTTTACCGTAGTTATTGTTACTCATAATATGCAGCAAGCAGCTCGAGTGTCTGATCAAACTGCATTTATGTATATGGGGGATTTAATAGAGTACAGCGACACTAATACTTTGTTTACTACGCCGCTTAAAAAGAAAACTGAAGATTACATTACTGGCCGATATGGTTAACTGTTCACAAGTCACTCATTAATGACTTATTAGCTGACTTATAGTTATAAGTACTTTAATAGTACTTTAATCATTTTATTTTATTGGTAAATCAGTTAATAAAAAAGCAAGGAAAAAATCATGGATAAATTACAGATTGGTCGTCATATTTCAGGCCAGTTCAACGAAGATTTAGAACGTGTTATCAATAATGTTATGCACATGGGCGGTTTAGTTGAGAAACAATTAACTGACGCCCTGACTGCTGTTGATAGCTCAAATGTAGATTTAGCGAAGGAAGTATTGACTAATGATTACCAAGTTAATGCCTATGAAGTGAGTATTGATGATGAATGTACCCGCATTATAGCTAAGCGCCAACCCGCAGCAGGTGATTTGCGTTTAATAATGGCTATTGTTAAAACTATTGCAGATCTAGAGCGTATTGGTGATGAAGCCGAAAAAATTGCTAAAGTTGCTTTGGAAAGCTTCTCTTCTTCGGAGCAAGATTTACTTGTTAACCTAGATAACTTAGGTCGACGCGTACTTGAATTCCTTCAGGCTAGCCTAAATGCTTTTACTCGTATGGATTGTGAAACAGCGATTAAAATTCATCAAATGGATGATAAGATTAATCGTGAATATGAAGCATTAATGCGTCAATTGATGACCTACATGATGGAAGACCCTCGATCCATCCCACAGGTTATGACGGTTATTTGGTCAGCAAGGGCGCTAGAACGTATCGGTGATCGCTGTCAAAACATTTGTGAATACATTATTTACTTTGTAAAAGGCAAGGTTGTCCGTCACACAACAGCTGAAGATATGAAAAACCTGTAAATTTACCCTAAGCAACCTTTAATTACTTGATTGCTTAGAATTCCAATAAATTCAATTGATTAGTTGGATACTATCAGAGTATTTAGCAATAATTAATTTTTTACTGCAGCGGTAAGCTAATAAAAGCAAACATTTAAGCTGATATTAGCATTTAACATTAGAAGTTAAATGGGTTACTATCCGCGGCGAATAGCAATGACGAGAGTTATACTTACTGGAAACATTATTATGGCCAGAAATACAATCCTAGGTGTATTTGCAAAATCACCGATAAAACCGTTAGAAAAACATATTCAAATAGTTGTTAAATGTAGTAAACAACTTATTCCTTTTTTTGAGGCATGTACTGCGCAGGACTGGAGTGAAGCGGCAAAAATTCGTCGTAAACTTTCTAAGTTAGAGCAAGATGCGGATACCTTAAAGCGACAATTACGTCTAGAACTACCAGGTGGCCTATTTATGCCAGTTGATAGGGCTGACTTACTTGAGCTTCTTACCCAGCAAGACAAAATTGCTAATAAAGCTAAAGATATTGCTGGGCGCGTTCTTGGACGGAAACTTGAGATCCCCGTCAGTTTACAAGCTGAATTCTCAACTTATTTAGAACGTTGTCTCGATGCTACTGAAAAAGCGGCAGAAGCAATTAATGAATTAGATGACTTATTAGAAACAGGCTTTCGTGGCCGAGAAGTTGTTTTAGTTGAGAAAATGATAAGCCAGTTAGATGCTATCGAGGACGATACAGATGGCTTGCAAATCACTTTACGTAAAAACTTATTAGCGATTGAAAAGGATTTGAATCCAGTTGATGTAATGTTCTTATATCAAATTATTGATTGGGTTGGTGACTTAGCCGACCTTGCTGAACGTGTAGGTGCACGTTTAGAAATTCTTCTTGCTAGAAAATAAGGCGTAACTGATGGAAATTATACTTAACTCAGGCGGCACTTTTGTAATACTTGCTGCCGTTGTTGGCTTCTTCATGGCATGGGGTATTGGTGCCAATGATGTAGCAAATGCTATGGGAACCTCTGTTGGTTCAAAAGCATTAACCATTAAACAAGCGATAATCATCGCTATGGTGTTTGAATTTGCGGGTGCTTACCTTGCGGGTGGTGAAGTTACTTCAACCATACGAAAAGGCATCATTGATGCTAGTTACTTTATCGATACTCCAGAGTTACTTGTGTATGGCATGATCTCAGCATTATTTGCCGCAGCTACCTGGTTGTTAATTGCTTCGGCGCTAGGTTGGCCGGTATCGACTACGCATTCTATAGTTGGCGCTATTGTTGGTTTTGCTGCTGTTGGTGTTAGTGCCGATGCAGTAGAGTGGGGCAAGGTTGTTGGTATTGTTGGTAGTTGGATTATCACGCCATTAATATCAGGTATTATTGCTTTTATTATTTTTAATAGTGCACAAAAACTTATTTTTGATACAGATAAGCCTTTGCAGCAAGCGAAACGATGGGTTCCTGCCTATATGTTCCTTGCTGGTTTTGTTTTATCGTTAGTTACTATCAAAAAAGGTCTTAAGCATATCGGCCTTGAAAGTGTAGATTTAGGTTTTGTAAACTTTGAAATTAAAGGTGCTGGTGGTTTTTATTTAGCGGCTATCGTTGCTGTTATTGTTGCAGCTATTGGTAAATTCTTTATTAGCCGTTTAAAGTTTGATGAGACACTTGCCAAAGAAGCACATTACGTTAATGTTGAAAAAGTATTTGCCATATTAATGATAGTTACCGCTTGTGCTATGGCATTTGCCCATGGTTCAAATGATGTTGCTAATGCGATTGGTCCTTTAGCTGCAGTGGTAAGTATTGTTGATAATGATGGTCAAATTGCCGCAAAATCAGCGATTGCATGGTGGATTTTACCACTAGGTGGTTTTGGTATTGTTGCTGGTCTTGCTTTATTTGGTCATAAGGTTATTGCAACTATTGGTCAAGGAATTACGCACTTAACACCAAGCCGAGGTTTTGCCGCTGAGTTAGCTGCTGCGAGTACTGTAGTTATTGCTTCAGGCGCTGGTTTACCTATCTCTACAACACAAACACTTGTTGGTGCTGTGTTGGGTGTAGGTATGGCACGAGGTATTGCGGCCATTAATCTAGGTGTTGTTCGAAATATCGTTGTTTCTTGGGTTATCACGCTACCAGTAGGTGCGGGTTTATCCATCATCTTCTTCTGGATGATGCAGGCCGCTTTTGGTTAGTGGCTGTGTTTACTCGCTATTTAGTAAGTAGCGAGTTAATACTTAGCTAATACTGAATATGTATCTAGCTCATATACTTAGTAAATATTAGTAAATAGATACAAAAAAGCCGCAATTAATTGCGGCTTTTTTATTTTCTTTGTTTAAGTTTGGTTCTAAAAAGTCCGCAACTTAAATGGCTGTTTTTTAACTACGTTCAGTAACTTCTAATAAATGGTAACCAAACTGAGTTTGTACAGGGCCTTGTACTGTGTTTAAAGGAGCTGAAAAAACAACTTTATCAAATTCAGGAACCATTTGGCCTGGGCCAAAACTTCCTAAATCACCACCTTGTGCATTTGATGGGCAGTTCGAATGTTCTTTAGCAACTTCAGCAAAGTCTTTACCTGCTTCAATTTCTGCTTTCAAGGCTAAACATTGTTCTTCTGTATCCACTAAAAGGTGGCGTGCACTTGCTTGAGACATACTTCTTTCCTATTTCTTTAATGTGAAATTATATTTATTTGTGAAATATTTATATAATTGAGCAGCATTACATTAACGTATCTAACTGGCAAATGAAAGTAACAGAAATGAAACACGCGCCTTATCTGTTTGAAGTGATTAGATAAAGGTAAAAAATCATACGATCGTTTAAAACATTGATGTAGGCTATGCCCCTTATTATTAAGGAGGATTTACTCATTTAAAACGCTAGCTTTGAAGGTGCTGGTGTAAATAGCGAAAAAAAATTTATTACGATAAGTTTCGTTATTACCTTCTCAAATGTGATAATTCCGCTTGTAGCACGTTAAGGGAAGTTGGGTAGTCAAACAAATAACGCTTAGTATTTCTCCCAATGTAGTATTGGTTACCAACAATAAATGGCAACAATGGAAGTTGCTAGTTCATCTATGACTCATTATTAGTCTTAATTAGCACTTAAGCTTAAATATGGGTAGAATAGCAAAAATTTTCGACTCAACATTACCAAAAGCAGTAAGGAATTCATCATGGCCTCTCTTCAAGACCAATTGCTTAAAGCCGGTTTAACGACCAAACAAAAATCTCGCCAAGCAAATTCAGATCAGCGTAAGAAAAATAAACAAAAGCGTAGTGGTGTGCAACATGGTGCAAGCCTGCAAGAACAAGTTAAAGAGGATTTAGCTAAATCACAAGCAGAAAAACTTGCAAAAGACAGTGCATTAAATGATGCAAAAAATAAAGAGCTTGCCGATAAAGAGCAACAGTTACGTATTAAACAAATTCTTGAGCATCATCAGCTGACGGGTGTTAATGGTGACAGTGAATATAACTACACTTTTAATAATAAAGTGAAAAAGCTATCACTCAATACTATTACCCATAAAGCATTAGTGAATGGCCGTTTAGCATTGTGTGGTTTAAACGACACCACATATCTTGTCACCAGTGAAACTGCGGGTAAAATTGCTGAACTTGATAACACTATCGTATTAGTTCAAAACGATAAAGTTGTAGCGGAAGAAACAGATGAAGATGACCCTTATGCTGATTATCAAATTCCAGATGACCTAATGTGGTAGATCTTTGGTAAACGTTCGTTAAGTGTTCGCTATAGGTGAACATACTAAGACAAATGGCTGACAGTTATTTGTTTATTGAATGTGTTAGAATATCCGCAAGTTATGGTGTTAAGTACACCTTAAAGACAGTATCTATTTTTATTGATTAACACAAACAAATAGTTAGCGATAAAAATAGAAATCCATTATTAACAAGAGTTATTATTTATTATGTTGATGAAAGCTATCCGTTGGCCAATAGGGCAATTAATTTTATTGCTAAACTTTATATTCTCACCACGCTCTCCAAAACGAGCGGCAGATGAGCAAGCTAAAATTGATAATAAAACACAAACATTAAGTTTATATCAACTGCCATCATGTCCTTTTTGTGTAAAAGTTCGCCGTACTATGAAACGTGAAGGTTTAAAAATCGAATTGCGCAATATCAGTGGGCAAAATGATTTTCAACAAGAACTTATTCGTGAGGGGGGCAAACGTAAAGTACCTTGTTTGCGTATTGAGCAAGCTGATGGGCAAGTTCAATGGTTATATGAGTCAAATGATGTCGTTGCACATTTACAGAATTTAACTAAAGCAGCTTAACTGAATTGAGTTGAACTAATTGAGCTGAACCAGTTAGTTAAGTAGTCAGATTAAAGGTTAAATAGAGTCACTAAAAAGTGTGCCATTATTGGTGCACTTTTTTTATGTCTATTTTTTATACCATTATCATTAAATTTGTGACCTTGTTGTGTAGGGAAAAGACTTTAGGACAAGGCACTTTAATGAGTAATAGCTAGCTACCGAACAAAGACTAACCTTTTAGCAATAACATAATTTGAAATGCTACCAACACTGATGCCAATAGCAAAGGCAAGAGCAATTGAACTTTGTAGGTACAGTACACATTGAAAAATAATGAAATTTAAGACAAAGCTGGCTATGGAGCCGCTGCAATGCTTAAAGAATTGTTGGCCTAGCAGTGCTCTATCAGCACCTTTAAAGGTAAAGTATCTATTGCCTAACCACGTTGTAATCATTGCCAGGAAAAAGGCTAAAACCCTTGCTTGAGAAGCTGATAATGGAAGCCATTCAAGCAACGAGTAAAATGATAAGGCATCAACAATAAAACCTAAACTGCCAACTACAGCAAAACGTGAAAAAGCACTAATTACGGCTCTCCTAAATCCTAAGTTTAAATGATGATTATCACTGGAGTAATGTCTACAAAAAGTCCACAAGTTCGCTGACATTTTTTCGACATAGCTTGCGCTAAAGTATCCGTCATTGATAATCAAGGAGTCATTTATGCAGTTAGTAGCGCCCATTCTAGAAAGTCAGAGCCAAAATGAAAACCGACAGCCAAATAATTGTGCGGACAAATTGTTTACGCCAGCGAATAGCCGGGCAGATAGTTCGCCAAGCTTAAGTATTATTGTGGCAGCTTATAATGAAGAAACTATGTTGCCTATTTTTCATCATGAACTCGCCAAAGTACTTGCTATTTTACCAGACGAAATGGTTGAAATAATTTATATAAATGATGGTAGTTCAGATAAAACTTGGCAGGTAATGCAACAATTACCATCGCCTTATGCTGACATAGAGTTGATAAATTTAAGCCGTAACTTTGGTAAAGAGGCGGCTATGACTGCAGGACTTGCCCACGCAAAAGGGCAGGCTGTAATTTTACTCGATGCCGATTTGCAAGACCCTCCTGAACTAATTCCACAAATGTTAAATGCTTGGCGCCTGGGTTTTGATGTAGTTAATATGAAACGGGCAGAGCGTATAGGAGAGTCTCGATTTAAAGTTATGTCGGCTCATCTATATTATCGATTACTAGCGCGTCTCTGTGATGTCAATATTGAAAAAGATGTTGGTGATTTTCGTTTATTAAGTCGCCGTGTTGTGGATGAAATTAATCAATTGCCTGAACGTAATCGATATATGAAAGGCATAATGGCCTGGCCAGGATTTAAACAAACAACACTTACTTTTGATAGACCTTCACGTGTCGCTGGAGAAACAAAGTGGTCATTTTTACAATTGGTACAATTGGGGTTGTCAGGCATTACATCTTTTAGTATTAAGCCGCTAAAAATGGCTACTTGGTTAGGTCTATTTGTGTCGTGCGGTGCCTTTATTTTTAGTGTTTATATTTTTGTTAAAGCACTTTTATGGGGTGATCCAGTTGCTGGTTACCCATCCATGATGTTAGTGCAATTATGGTTAGGAGGGGTACAGTTGATGGCAATTGGTCTATTAGGCGAATATATTGGCAGAATATTCACTGAGACCAAACAAAGGCCTGTGTATATTGTACAAGAGAAAGAAAGCACTGCTAATCAAAGGGGCCAGCAACGTTATGGCTAAATTAAATATTGCTAACAGCCCGATTAAGAAGCAAGTAAACATGAATAACTTGATTTTTGTTTTGATTGCTAGTTTTGTTTTTATCCGACTTATTTCACTCGGGTTGTATCCACTTTATGACACTACAGAGGCAAGGTATGGCGAAATTGCCCGCATCATGTATGAAACACAAAACTGGCTAACCCCTGCCTTTAATTATCAAGTACCATTTTGGGGGAAACCGCCACTGCATTCTTGGCTAAGTGCGTTAAGCTTTCAGGTGTTGGGGGTATCTGAATTCAGTGCTAGATTACCTCATTTCATTATGTCCGTTGCCACCGTATTTATCTTGTACCGTTTTGCTAGGCGCTTTTACAGTGCCGCTATTGCTCACATCGCCGCTCTGATTCTCATTTCTTGCGTGGGCTTCATTATTGCCGCGGGCATGGTGATGACAGATGCAGTACTAACTTTTAGTATAACGTTAGCGATGACAAGCTTTTGGCAACACTTCAATGATAGCGGCATTGGTAAAGTTGATGATAAAGCTAGTGATAAAAATAGAAAGAAAAATACAGAGCAAAGTAGTGTAAAAAATGGAGTTGTATTTTTTAGCGCATTAGCTATCGGTATGTTAGTTAAGGGGCCAATTGCGATAGTGCTTGTTGGTATCGCTTTGGTGAGTTGGAGTATTATCAATGGGTGTTTTCTTAAAGCAATTAAATCATTACCTTGGTTGTATGGTTCATTAACTTTCTCGTTGCTTGCTGGTCCGTGGTATTTTTTAGCAGAGCAAGCGACCCCAGGATTTTTAGAGTACTTTTTATGGGGTGAACATGTGCAACGCTTTTTACAACCTGGTTGGCAAGGTGACTTATACGGTACTGCTCATGATGAAGTAAAGGGGACTATTTGGCTATTTGGTTTAGCTATGGCTTTCCCATGGTCATTTATTGCATTGTTCTTCATGTTTAAAAGGTATTGCGTAGTCAATAAAAAACGAACTATTTTATTAAACATAAGCAATGAATTGAAAGGTGATGGTGGCCTGATAGGTAAGGAGGAAAGTGAACGTAATGATAGCCATAATAAAAAAGAGCTAGGGTCATATGTGATTGCTTGGTTATTTGCTCCTATGCTGCTATTCACTTTCTCAGGTAATATTTTACCAGCTTATGTTATGCCGGCATTACCTGCTTTTGCATTGTGGTTAGCGCCTAAATTTAAGACTATTTACCCTGTTTTGATCACCAGTATTTTATCATTATTATTGGTTGTTATTGCCATTATTTATGTCGGGACTGGCTTAATCAATAAAAGCAGCCAAGTTGAGCTAATAAACAAGAAGGTGATGACTAAAAAAATCACTCTATATTATTGGCAAAAGCGACCCTTTTCAGCGCAGTTTTATTCAAAGGGCAAGGCTAAGCTAGTTACATCTAATGAGCAATTAAAGCAGCTATTTACCTATTCACAGGCTTTCTATTTTGCTTTACCTAATCCTGAAATTAATAAGTTATCGATAACGTTAGACAATCGTTGTCAATTAAACAAAGCGAGCAGTAAATATTCATTATATCTATGTGATTCGTTACAATGATTACTAAATAAAAAGGAAAATATATGACTAAATATAAGATAGCGATTATGGCGAAGTATATGACTAAGCATGTGGTTCAGGTAGAGGTATAAAGTCATGGTGAATATACTTCTAGTTGAAGACAACAAAGAAGTTGCTGAAGTCATTTTTGATTATTTTGAAGATAGCAACATTGAACTGGACTATGCCGCTACAGGGACTTTAGGTTTGCAACTCGCCCAACAAAATAGTTATCAATGCCTTGTCTTAGATATTATGTTACCGGGTATTGATGGTATAAGTATTTGTAAGCAACTTAGGGAGTTAGGCAATGATACTCCAATTATTATGTTAACCGCACGAGACACCCACCAAGATATGTTAACCGGTCTTAATATTGGTGCCGACGACTACATTGTTAAACCCTTTGATTTAGAATTACTACAGGCTCGCCTTGAAGCTGTTATTAGGCGAAGTACTGGTTCCGGCTTTAAAAAACAACTCGTTGTCGGTGAGCTGAACATTGAGCTGAAGTCTCATTTTGTGAGTCGGGCCGGTGTGACCATTTCACTCAATCCTAGTTGTTTTAAAATATTAAAGCTGCTCTGTGAAAATTCACCCAACTTAGTAACCCGAGAAGCTATTGAAGCAGTACTTTGGGGAAATGAAACACCAGATCAGGATGTGTTAAGAAAACACATTTACCAGCTCAGAACTAAAGTAGATAAGCCTTTTAATAGCGATATGATTTTTACTGTCCCTAAACAAGGCTATAGGATCACAGGGTAGGAGATTAAATGGATAAAGTTACTGGCATACCCATAGCACAAAAAATAAACCGTGTTTTTCTTATTGGCGCCGCGTTACTCATTCTGGCCTATGGCTTGTTGTTTAAAGCCAGCATTTTAGTGACTGAAAATAAAACCAGCATGCATCGCTTAGTACTCGTTGGGCCGCACTATTTCAAATCTTATCAGCAAGGGCTCCAAGGGAAAATAGCAATTGACCCCTTACTAACCAGTTTTGATGATTATCAGCTTTTACCAGAAAAAATTATAAGTAGGATATCTCCGGATTGGAGTGGTATTGATAGCCTCCATTTTTCCAAAGATGATACTGAAGTAGCCATTTTTTCTCAGGAAATTGCCGGAAAAAAATATTATCTAGTAGAAAATGTAAATGCGATAGAATGGAGTGATAATGCTTTTAGAATGCTTGAGTTAATCATTTTAAGCTGTGGTCTCGCTTTGTTTTTATTAACTTCCACGTTTGTTAAAAACAAAGCCATAAAATTATCTGTACCATTCACCCAGTTAGCTAAAAGATTATCGACAGATCCCGGTGAGGCGTTTGAGAAAATTGATATTGATGGCACTACTACATTAGAGCTCAAACAAACGTTAGAAGCGGTAAATAGTTACCGTGAAAAAATAGCACTGGCCATGACACGTGAACAATCATTCACCCGCTATATTAGCCATGAATTACGTACACCAATGACAGTAATTAAAGGCAGTTTAAGTGTACTTAGAAAACAAGAGCATCAACATATCAGTAAACAATGTCAACGTATTGCCCGCGCTGTTGATGATATGCAAGCATTAACACAAACATTTTTATTACTCGCTAGAGATGAGTTAAATGCGAGACAAGCGTTAAAAATAGATAAAGAATTAATTGAGAAGCAACTACAAGACTTATCCTCATATATTACCAGTAATCAATGCTGTATTAATCTACAAATATTGGAAAATGTAGAACTAGTTGTTGAAGAAGTACTATTTACCGCGTTAGTAAAGAACCTGTTACTTAATGCTATTAATAATACTCCAAATGGGAATATTTCAATTTTTATAGAGCAAAAACAATTAATGATTGTTGATAATGGCTCTGGTCTTGAACATCAGCACCGAGGTTATGAGGGTTTCGGTATTGGTTTGATTTTAGTTAGAGATATTTGCCAAAAATATCATTGGTTGTTTAGTTTAGAGAATAACTTAGAAATCAGTCAAGAAAATAATAACGATAAAGGTTGTCGAGCTATTGTTACGTTTTCCTCATAACAGACAACAAAACTCAACAAGTGCTTAACCTCTAAAAGCTCAAGTAATGGTAAACTGAACAAGATTTGAAATTTATTTCAATAAAAGCCTCTCTTATTACTAGATATTCAGAATTAAGAAGGTTTTAGCTGTGCTTATAGAAACACCCAAGAGTCACGATGTAAAAGAAAGTGAAGTAACCCCGGAAAATGTTTTCTTAAATAGGCGAGAGCTGTTAAAAGGCATGGGTTTTTTAGGTGCTGGTGCTTTATTAGCTGGTGCAAGCTCCACTGCTAGAGCTGATTGGTTTAATAAGGAAGAAGCAATAAAGTTCAAAACTACTGCGTTAAAATACCAGTCAGATAGTAATCAGAATAAGCTAGTCCTTACCCCTGAAAGTAAAGTAATCACACACAATAATTTCTATGAGTTTGGCGCGAAAAAAAACCAACCAGCGGAACTAGCGCAAAGTTTCAATGTTAAACCTTGGCAATTAACTATTTCAGGTGAATGTGACAACCCTATTACTTTAGATCACGATGATTTAACGAATATGTTTGCTTTAGAAGAGCGAATTTATCGCATGAGATGTGTGGAAGCATGGTCTATGGTTGTGCCTTGGGTTGGCTTCTCATTAGCCGATTTATTGAAAAAAGTTGCTCCAAATTCATCAGCAAAGTATGTTTTGTTTGAAACATTATATGATCCAAAACAAATGCCTGGACAAGCTGATAGACGCTTAGGTGGTGGTATTGCTTACCCTTACGTAGAAGGGCTACGTATTGATGAAGCAATGAATCCTCTCACGTTAATGAGTGTTGGGTTATATGGTAAAACCTTACCTCCACAAAATGGTGCACCCATTCGCTTAGTTGTACCGTGGAAATATGGTTTTAAAAGTATTAAGTCTATAGTGTCTATTAAGTTAGTTAGCGAGCAGCCACAAACTACTTGGCATAAATTGGCACCACGTGAATATGGCTTTTATGCCAATGTTAATCCAAATCACGATCATCCAAGGTGGAGCCAAGCGAGTGAAAGGCGTATTACTTCAGGGGGATTATTTAATCGAAATCGTATCGAAACGTTACCCTTTAATGGCTATGGTGAACAAGTCGCTCACCTGTATAAAAGCATGGATTTAAGTAAATTCTATTAAGTGTAAGGCGATTGTTAAATGAGGAAAAAACTAACTACATCGAACAAAGTTTTAATGCTCAAAGTTGCTATTCATCTTGCGGCTTTTATTCCTTTGCTAAATTTATATTATCTTGCTTTTCTTGACCAATTAGGTGCTGACCCTGTTGAACGGGTGATCCACTTTACCGGAATTGGTGCTTTTAACTTGTTATTAATAACGTTGACGATAAGCCCTATTGCTAAGCAGTTTAAGCAAGGCTATCTATTACAAGTAAGACGTTTACTTGGCTTGTATGCCTTTAGTTATGCCTTTTTGCATATACTTAATTTTTTAGCCTTTGATTTACAGTTTGCTTGGTCGTTATTTATAAATGAAATTGTTAAACGTCCGTATATAACGTTAGGTATGGTCGCCTTTATTTTATTAACTGCGCTTGCTGTTACTTCAATAAATAGCGTTAAGCGTAAAATGGGTAAGTCATGGCAAAAACTACATAATATTAGTTATCTCATTGTTATTTTAGTGGCTATACACTTTTATTGGTCGGTTAAATCTGAGTTAGTTGCTCCGTTATTTTATCTGCTGCTAACAGGTATATTGTTGGCATTTCGCTATAAAAAGATAAAAGCTTTGATATCGACGATATAACCTTTTATTTATGGTGTTGCAATGGTTTGTGTTTTATCAAGCCATTGTTTTATTAAACTAACTCCTTATTAAACTAATTCCCTACGAAACGAACATCTTATTAAATTTAAATCTCATTAAATCAATGTTCTATCAATCCAGTCTTTTATCAAACCAGAGCATGAAACTGTGCACAGCAATGATGTTATCATTAGTATGTACGGGGCTGTGTAAAAGCTCTCTATTTAGAGAGCTGTATGGTCTTTGTTGTTCATGCGGGTAGGTTACTGTACGCAGTAAAAAATAATGGTAGAAATACAGTTGTCATTGCTCAATCGCGCAAATGAGCATAAAACTTTGTAATTAAACGTAGAAAATTGACAGTTTATCGTCATAAACTTGTTGTTTTATTAAAAAAAATTTATGGTATTGGCATTATGTTTCGCTACAGGAATTCAGATGCTTAAAAATTCATTATCACGCAACTCAATTATGAGTAATCTTGCTAATAGGTTTGCTCATAAAAATGGTACATTTACGCTAGTTGCCACAGGTATTTTGTCACTAGGTTTGACTGCTTGTCTGCCAAATGAAAAGCAAGATGCTAAAGTTGTTATTAATAAAAACCCTTATCCAAGTACTTATCAAGCTTTACCCGCTCAAAGTACTCTATTAACCAACGCTACTATTTTAACGGGTACTGGTGAGAGATTAGACGATGCCGATATTTTACTCGTAAATGGCAAAGTAACTCAAATCGGTAAAGACTTATCAGAAGATAATGTTAACGTTATTGATGTTTCAGGTAAATGGATTACCCCGGGTATTATTGATGTTCACTCACATCTAGGTGTTTACCCTAATCCTGCGGTTGAATCGCACTCTGATGGTAATGAAATGACCTCTCCTAATACGTCAGAAGTTTGGTCTGAGCATAGTGTTTGGCCACAAGACCCAGCGTTTGAAGCTGCCCGTGCTGGTGGTATCACTAGTTTGCAAATATTACCAGGCTCAGCCAATTTATTTGGTGGTCGTGGTGTTACTTTACGTAATGTACCGAGTGTTACCATGCAAGGCATGAAGTTTTCCGATGCCCCTTATGGTTTGAAGATGGCCTGTGGTGAAAACCCTAAACGTGTTTATGGTAGTCGTAAAGTGTTACCTTCAACTCGTATGGGCAATGTAGCTGGCTACCGTAGTGCTTGGCTTGCTGCTACAGAATACAAGCGCGCGTGGGACAAGTACGACAGTGACTATAGTGCTGGTAAAAACCCTAAAGCACCAACACGTGATCTCGAACTTGATACCTTAATGGGTGTTTTAGACGGCGAAATATTGATTCATAACCACTGTTATAAAGCAGAAGAAATGGCGGTAATGATTGATCTGGGTAATGAGTTTAACTATCATTCTGGTACCTTTCATCATGCCATTGAAGCTTATAAAATTTCCGACTTATTAGCAGCTAACGGTAATTGTGCTGCTATGTGGCCAGATTGGTGGGGTTTTAAAATGGAAGCTTTCGACATGGTGGAAGAAAATGTAGCTATTGTTGATGCGATTAAAAACTCATGTGCCGTTGTTCACTCTGATTCGTCAAGTACCATTCAACGTTTAAATCAAGAAGCAGCGAAAGTTATGTTCCGCGCGAATGAAAACGGTTTTGCTCTTAAAGAAGAAGATGCTATCAAGTGGATTACCGCCAATGCCGCTAAATCTTTAGGCATTAATGATGATGTTGGTAGTTTGGAAGCCGGTAAAAATGCAGATGTAGTTATTTGGAATACCAACCCATTTAGTGTTTACGCGCAAGCTGAGCAGGTATTTATTGATGGCGCTAAAGTTTATGATCGCTTCGATGATAAATTTCAAGCAAAGAGTGATTTTTTACTTGGTCAAAATCTCGATAATAATCTCAGCGAAATAGCCGCAAAAAACGATAATAAACTGGCCAATAAATAATAGGAACCACAATGAAAAATACTTATTTACTTACTTCATTGCGCTGTGCTTTATTTGGCGCATTTGCTGTCACGGCTAACCAAGTGCAAGCTGAGTCAATCGCAATTACTAATGCTACTGTGTATACCGTTGCAGAACGGGGAATTTTATCAAAAGCAACAGTGGTTATTGATGAAGGAAAAATTACCGGCGTTTATAACAATGATGAAAAGCCGGATTTACTAAACGTAGATACTGTGATTGACGCGAACGAGCGTATTTTAACGCCTGGCTTTATTGCTACCAATAACTTATTGGGTTTAGTCGAAGTAGGCGCTGTATCGGCTACTCGTGATAGTAGTGATAAAAAGGCAGACTTAACTTTTGATGCCAGTCTAGCGTTTAATCCTAAATCGACGTTAATTCCTTATGCTCGCAAGGGCGGTATAACAAGTAGTTTAGTTATGCCACATGGTGGTGATAATGTTTTCACGGGTCAAAGCTTTACTGCTAAGTTATCAGGTGAGTTTGACAGTGTCATCGCAGATAAAAATGCAGTAATGGTTTCACTTGGCTCTAGCCGAAAAGGTTCAAGGGCGTTAAAGCTACAAACACTAAGTAATAAACTTGAAGATGCCCAAAAAGCACTCGCTAAAGCTGAAAAAGCTAAAGCTAGCAGCAAAAAAGGCAAAGAAACTGACGAAGCAAAAAGCCCATCTCGTGAAGAGCAAGTTATGTTCTCGTTATTAACAGGTGAAAAACCACTGTTAGCTGATGTGAATAGAGCAACTGATATTTTAGCTCTGTTGAAATTAAAAGAGCAATATAACCTTGATTTAATACTTGTTGGCGCTAGTGATGCTGTGCTGGTTAGTGAGGAAATTGCCAATGCGAAGGTAACGGTGATGATGAGTGCAATTGATAATTTGCCTAGCAGTTTTGATTCATTACATAATTCATTAAATAATGTTGCTACATTAACGAAAGCGGGTGTTAAAGTTATTATCTCGAATAGTGGTGAAAGCCATAATATTAATCAATTACGTTTTGATGCTGGTGTGGCTGTTGCTAATGGTTTAGAGAAAACGGCAGCGTTGGCTGCAATCACTGCTAATGTTGCCGATAGCTTTAATTTAAATGTTGGCCGTATTGCTGTGGGTAAAAATGCTGATTTGGTTTTATGGAGCAATGACCCGTTTGAAATCAGCACCAAGGTTGATGCAATGTGGATTAACGGTAATGCTATGTCATTAAAATCACGTCAAGATGCATTACGTCAGCGTTATACTACTGATACAGATATGCCTCGAGGCTATGTAAAATAGTAGTTTAAAGCTAAGGGAAATTACCTAAACCTTTCATTGGCTATGGTTATAACCTTGCTGTTTTTAAAACCGTATTTAAGGAAACTTAAATACGGTTTTTTATTTTTAATAACTTGTATTTTAAAGGCCGATCATTATTATTATGATAACTTGTGAACTTAACTAACTCTTTTTTAAGTAACTATTATGCGTTCTGTGCTCCAAATTTTTATCTACTTCAGCCTTACTACCTTAAGCTTTTCTAGCTATGCTAGAGATAAAGTAGGTTTGGTTTTAAGTGGTGGTGGCGCTAAAGGTTCAGCTCATATTGGTGTATTAAAAGTCTTAGAGCAGCACAATATTCCCGTTGATTATGTCGTAGGTACTAGTATTGGTGCTTATGTAGGTGGTATGTATGCCTTGGGTTATGAAGTCGATGAAATTGAAAGAATAATGTTGGGCTTGCCTTGGTCTGATGGTTATTCGGATTTTATTCCAAGGGAGTCATTGTCGTATGCTAAGAAGCAACACAGGGATAGGTACAATATATCGATCAGGTTAGGTTACAGTGGTGGTGAATTTAAAGTACCACATGGTTTGCTTTTAGGGCAAAGTGCTTATCAAATCCTGCAACGTTCAACCGATACTGTCAGCTCCTTTAGCAGTTTTGATGATCTCGCCATTCCGTATAGAGCTGTTGCCTCTGATATAGCTACCGCTGAAATGGTGGTGCTTGAATCTGGCAGTATTAATCAAGCTATGAAAGCATCAGCTGCAGTACCCGGTATTGTTGCAGCTGTTGAAGTTGATGGTGTAATGTTGGTTGATGGTGGCATTACTAACAATATGCCTATTGATGTGGTAAAAAAAATGGGGGCCGATATTGTCATTGCGGTTGATATTGGTTCACCACTCGCGGATAAAAATGATCTCACCAGTACTGTTTCAGTACTTAATCAGCTATCTACAATTTTAACTAACAACACTAGCTTGGTGCAAAAACCTCTACTTACCGACAAAGATGTTTTATTACGGCCTGCAATTGATGATTTAAGCACAACAGACTGGTCGGTGATGCCACAAGCATTAAAGTTAGGAGAGCAGCAGGCAGAAAAACAATTAAATGACTTGGTTAAATTAGCAATAAGTAGTGCTGATTATCACAATTACAAAGAACAAAAAAGACAGAAAGCTAAACGTTGGTTTTCAGCCCTGCCGAAAAATGTAATTGCAATTAAAATTGATAATAACTCAAAAGTTGAAAATGACATTATTTCTAAGCATTTTGCTATTGAATTAGGGCAAGAGATCTCTAAAGAAGCGTTAGACCTCGCTATTGATAGGGTTTACGCCCTTGATAAATTTGAACAAGTCACTGTTGAGTTTAATGATACTGAGGAAGGTAGGATAATAATATTGCAAACTAAAGCTAAATCATGGGGGCCCAATTACTTTGATTTTGGTTTTAATTTAAAAACTGATTTTTCAGATAGGTCTGTTACCTCTCTTAATATGTCATATTTGATGACTGATGTTAGTATTAATGGGGGTCGTTGGCTCAACGAAGTGAGGGTCGGTTGGGAAACGGAACTTGCTACTGAGTTTTATCAACCCTTGAGTAAGGCATTAGATATTTATAGCCGTGTACGTATTTCTTTTGCTCAAGATAAATGGGAGAAAAGTCGGAAACGCCCTGAACTAAGGAATGAATATTATAATGCACTGTTGGCTACGGGTTTTAATTACTCTTTTAATGGTATTGTTGAGGTTGGCGGAATAGCTGAAACAGGTGACCTATCTATTGATTTTGATAACGTAGGAGATTATGACTATGACTCTTTTGGTGTTTTTATTAAATTTGGGTATGACACCTTAAATAGTATTAACTTCCCCACCCAAGGTAATAAATTTACTTTAGAAGTGATTAGACGAAAAGATAACTACTCGCCACTTTTAACCCCAGATGAAACTGATTATTCCACGCTCATTAATATTGATTGGCGTGGCGCTGTTTCTCTTGGAGATCACTCTTTTTTAGGGATAGCTTCGTTCGCTACTTTAGAAAATGAAACTGATTTTAGTGTACATGTTACGGAACTTGGCGGTTTTTTAAATCTATCTGGCTATCAAGAAGATGCGTTAATTGGTGTGCATAAAGCATTTGCTGCGGTTGTTTATCAATATGACTTAGGTCGCGAGGTACCAGGTGATTCAGGTTTACCCATCTATTTAGGCACAAGTTTCGAAGCAGGTAACGTTTGGGCAGTTAATGAAACGGTAAAATATAGTGATTTAATCCACTCGGGCAGTATTTACATAGGTACTGATACTAGTTTTGGCCCAGCAGTATTTGGACTTGGCTTTGCCACTAGCGGTGAGTTTTCTTTATTTTTGTCTCTAGGTAAAAATTGGTAAAGTTGTTAATTAATACAAATTTTTGCTAAAGGTAGTGAGTAATGTTTTATGCTATCAAACACTATTTTCTTTCTATAAACTGTGTATTTATAGATAGTCTTTATTACTTTTTTACAATTACTTAACCATAGTAGTATCCCCATGATAGATAAATTACTTAATAACGAATTTGTAGCTGTTACTTCTTTCATCTTAAATCAAGGCAGCAGCGCACAACGTCCTGACTTTTCAAAAGAAACCTTATCAATAGAGAACTCATCAAAAGGTAATTATGAGGGGTTTGATGGTTTAAGCATTTCACACGCTCATTGCCAAGCACAAGTGAGTTTATATGGCGGACAGGTGTTAAGCTTTAAGCCTACGGGTCACAACGATCTGTTATGGCTTAGTGAACGAAATAGCTACAAAGCCGGTCATGCTATTCGTGGCGGAATCCCGCTTTGTTGGCCTTGGTTTGGCGAAAATAATAAACAAAATAATGAAGTTAACTCTAGCAAACATGGCTTTGCTCGACAACTTCCTTGGCAAGTCGAGAGTATTGATGCAAACGCTGATGGTGTTACCTTGGTGTTGGTATTGGCTAGCGCGAATGAAGACTCGTTATGGCCGAATGCTTTTCAATTAAAACAAACACTCTTTTTTGGTCAACACCTTAAACAAACGTTAGCAATGACTAACCTCTCAGAAGAAGATGCATTTTACACTGCCGCTTTACATAGCTATTTTAGGGTAAGTAATCCAGGCAATGTCAATATTGATGCCTTAACGAACTTGACTTATGACGACAAGTTAACTGGAGAGTCAAAGATACAAGAACAATCGGTAAGTTGTATTGGTGAAATTGACCGCATATATCATAGTGACGAACAAAACTGTCACGATAATAACAATGGTAGCCCTGATACAATGACCCTCGTAGATACTCATTGGCAACGGAAAATTGATGTTATCAGCGATACTTGTCAGCAGTGGGTACTATGGAACCCAGGGAGCAAAGTTGCCAATAATATGGCGGATATTCATGATGGTGGTGAACAAGAGTATGTCTGTTTGGAAGCTGCTAATACCCAATGGCAAGGTTTAGCCGCGGGTGAAACTGCTGCAATCTCGCAAGAAATACATGTTCAAAAAATTTAGTTAACCTGAACTCTGGATAATGAGTACTTAATGTTAAAGTAAAACAAAAGCTTACGGTTGTTAAGAATGAAATTTACACGTTGAAGTAGCGATATACGCTATTAATGTTTCAATTTATTCGATTATCAAGGCAAAACCTTTATGAATAACGGGTTATTTATCGACGTTTTAACGCTGAGAATCGAATAAAGGGGAATATTGAGTAAGTGCTGCTTCTCCAGAGTTCAGGTTAGTTAACGCTCTAACTGATACTTAGCTGAATATTAGTTAATTCGTAAGTAACGATGTAACAAACTTTGAGTGAAGTTAATCTTAAGGTAAAAACCACGCGGTAAAGTCATAAAGGGTTTACCGTGTCGATCAAAGGCTTGGGTTTTTACTTTACTATTTGCCGCTTTGGGTCTCAATTGCATGACTTGACCATGTTTACCATGAATATTTTCCACTTCACCCAGTACTATCATATCGGTAAGCTCTTGCCAGTCTTGTGCTAATAATGCTTCTTCTTGTGCATTAGGCGACCATAGAAAAGGCATACCTACCAAGCGTTCATTTAGTGGCACATCTTTAGAAGTGATCACTGGTACCCATAGCACCCGAGCTAACTTTTTTCGCACATAGCAATTTTGCCAGTTTATTCCTACTAAGCCTGTTAATGGCGCAACACTAACAAAAGTTGTTTCAAGGGGTTTGGCTTGCTCATTAATTGGTAATGATTTTAATTCAATACCTAAATGTGGAAAGTCTGGCTCAGGCCTTGATCCAGCACTAGCTCCTAAAACATGTTCAAGTAATAAACCAATCCAGCCTTTATTACGTTTTAGATCTTTAGGAATAGCAATATCAGCTTGTTTAGCTATTTCACCCAAGGTTAAACCAGCCAAGTTTTGTGCGCGTTGCATTAGCTCTTTTTCAGAGGAGGGAATGTTTATAAATTCAGAAGAGTTAACCATTAAATATGTTCTTGCAAGAGTGAAATACTATTATCATGGATTTGCTAAAAAAATCAAAGTAATCATTTGCCCCTATGCCGTTAATATGGTTGAATTGATGTAAGAATTTTATATATTGTCAGGAGTTCCTGTGATCGATGCCGAAGGCTATCGCGCCAACGTCGGCATAGTAATAATTAATGACAGGGGACAAGTATTTTGGGCAAGACGGTTTGGACAACATTCATGGCAATATCCACAAGGTGGTGTTGATGAGGGCGAGTCGGCTGAAGAAACCATGTTTCGAGAGTTGCATGAAGAAGTTGGCTTAAAACCTGAAGACGTGAAAATTGTTGCTTCAACCAAGCACTGGCTAAAATATAGATTACCAAAGCGTTATATTAGGCATGACTCGAAACCCGTTTGTATTGGTCAAAAACAAAAGTGGTTTTTATTAAAGCTAACGGCAGCTGAATCATCAGTTGATTTATTACATAGTCCTCATCCAGAGTTTGATGATTGGCGATGGGTAAGTTATTGGTATCCAGTTAGGCAGGTAGTGTCTTTTAAACGTGATGTATATCGTAAAGTCATGAAAGAGTTTGCCAGTTTTGCATTACCATTAACGTATGAAAGACGACCAGAACGTCGTAAACGTCGTGCTTAGTGCTAATTGCGTAATTATTACTATGATTGTAGATTTGTGTTAAAAATCCTAATAGCCCACTTTATTGTGGGCTATTTTTTTCTGAATTTTCATTTACGGTAAGCACGAATAGAAGAGGAATTAAATGTTAACCACCTTACGTCAAATAGTATTAGAATTTAGCCAAGAGGCTGAATTACAAAATGCACTTGAACGTATGGTTTATCGTGTTAAAAAAGCGATGAAAACAGATTGTTGCTCAATATACTTGGCTGATTATCATCAACAACATTTTTTATTAATGGCATCTGATGGTTTAGCTAAGACATCCCAAGGGCAAACCTGTATAGGTTTTTCTGAAGGTTTAGTTGGTTTAGTTGGCCAACGAGAAGAGCCGTTAAATATTGCAAATGCCCAACTGCATCAAGACTTTATCCACGCACCTGAAGTTGAAGAAGACGAATTTAACGCCTTTTTAGGCACCCCCATTATTCATCAACGTAAAGTCTTAGGTATTTTAGCTATTCAGCAAAAAGAGTCGCGTCATTTTACCGAGAATGACGAAGCTTTTTTAGTGACACTTTCTGCACAATTAGCAAGTGCTTTAGCCAATGCCGAAATAAAAAGTCTACTGAGCCATCAAGAAGAGCAAAACCAGGGGGTAAAACAGTTACTCGGTATTGCTGGCGCGCCAGGTATCGCCTTAAGTGAAATTTTTGTTTGCCAACCGCGTGCCGATCTCGCTGCGGTTTCATTAAAAAAATCCATCGATAGCAAACAACAGTTAATGCGTTTTGAACAGGCTGTTGAAAAAACGCGTATTGAGTTTAAGGTATTAAGCAACAAGTTAAGTGAGTCTATTGATGATGACAGTTTAGCTATTTTTGATGTTTATAAACAGTTACTCGACCAAGCAAATTTAGGTCAAGAAATCGGCGAAAAAATATCACAAGGTTGGCGAGCAGATAGTGCGTTAAAGTTAGTAATTGAGCATTATATTAGTCAATTTGAAGCCATTGAAGATAGCTATTTTAGTGAACGCGCGAGTGATATTCGTGACTTAGGCACACGTTTATTGGTGAATATTCAACAGCAAGCAAAAGAAGAATTAATTTTACCTAAGCAATTTATTTTATTAGCGCAAGATGTTAGTGCCTCAATGGTGGCACAATATCAACATCAGGGCTTATTGGGCATAATTTCTTTATCGGGCTCTAATAACTCACATGCTGCTATTTTAGCGCGTTCATTAGGTTTGCCAGCGATTATGGGCGTTAATGCCATAGTATTAAGTCAGTTGCATCAGCAGCAGGTGATAATTGATGGTTATAGTGGCGAGCTATTTATTAATCCGGATGAAGGATTAAAAAAAGAATATCAATACCTATTAAGCCAAGAAAAAGCCCTGACTGATAAAGTGATGGCTGTGGCACACTTGCCCTGTATTACGCTAGATGGTCGAGCTATTGAAGTGTTACTCAATGCGGGTTTGTCGGCCGGTTTTGAACATTCGGCGCAGTTAGGTGCTTTAGGAATAGGTTTATACCGTACAGAAATACCTTTTATGAACCGTAATTGCTTTCCATCAGAGCAAGAGCAAACTCAGCTATACCGAAAGGTGTTAGAAGTTTTCCCTAAACATGGTGTTACCATGCGTACTCTAGATGTTGGCGGTGATAAGTCGCTACCATATTTTCCTATTAATGAAGAAAATCCTTTTTTGGGCTGGCGTGGTATCCGAATAACCTTAGATCATCCTGAAATATTTCTTGTGCAAGTACGTGCCATGTTAAGGGCCAATCAAGGCTTAAATAATTTAGAAATTATGTTGCCGATGATCTCTGGTGTGGAAGAAGTTGATGAAGCCAATCGACTCATTAACCAAGCATTTTATGAACTGAAAGCAGAGTTAACTAGAGATCTCATCACTGAGTTCATGTCTGAAAAAAAGGATAATGGTCAATTAACTCTGCAACAAGCACAAATACACGCGCAGTCAATATCTGCTAAATTAGTGCGACCTAAAGTTGGTATTATGTTGGAAGTACCTTCCGTCATCTTTCAAATGGAAGCCCTCGCTAAACGAGTTGATTTTTTCTCTGTTGGCAGTAATGACTTAACACAGTATTTATTGGCAGTAGACCGAAATAATAGTCAAGTTGCAAATTTGTACGATGCGTTTCACCCTGCAGTATTAAATGCTTTGAACAACCTTGCTCGACAATCTGCAGAGCAATTAACGCCGATTAGTTTATGTGGTGAGCTTGCTTCGCAACCAGCAGGAGCCATTTTGTTATTAGCGATGGGGTTTGACAAAATCAGTATGAATGGTCATAACGTTCCACGAATTAAATGGGTTATTCGTCATATTACTTTTGAACAGGCACAAATTATTTTAGAAAAAACACTAACATTTACCACAGCTAAGCAAGTTCATAGCTACCTAAATGAACAACTTGAAGTATTAGGTCTTGGTGGTTTTATTAGGGCAGGTTATTAGCAGTAAGTTTTAATTATCAAATTAAGGCATCAAGTGCTGCCTGATGTTTAGTTTTCAGTATAAAAAATTAGGAGCGGTTTTCCGCAAAATTGAATGATTTTAACCGTATTAATTTCGTGTGTGATCTTAGGTAGTATTGTTGGTTTTTTAGCTGGGCTCCTAGGTATAGGTGGTGGCCTTATTATTGTGCCTGCTTTGGTGTATTTATTACCTCAGGTGGGGGTTAGTAGTGAAATAGTTATGCCTATGGCATTAGCTACCTCTTTAGGCGCTATTGTTATTACTTCAGCAAGTGCTGCGTTAGCACATCATGGTAAAAAAAATATCCCATGGTCATTAGCAAAACCCTTAATGTTTTTGGTTGCAATAGGTGCCTTGCTAGGTGCTTTTATTGCTGACTCCCTTTCGAGTGAAGCGTTAACTCGTTTCTTTTCTAGTGTGGTCGTTTTACTTGCGGTTTATATGCTACTTTCAATTAATTCTGCAAAACAAAGGTCATTACCAGCTACGTATGTATTGCAATCAATTAGTTTTATAACGGGTGTTATTGCCAGTCTGATGGGGATTGCAGGTGGTGCCATTTTAGTTCCAATGTTGAGTTTTTTTGGTATCTCAGTACGACATAGCATAGGTATCGCAACAGCCTGTGGGGTGATGGTGGCATTGTTTGGCTCTCTTGGTTACATTATCACAGGCTTTAATTTGCCAAACATTCCAGCGTGGAGCTTAGGTTATATTTACTTACCTGCTTTATTAGGGATAGTTATAAGCTCTTCAATATTTGCACCAATAGGTGTTAAATATGCGAGTAAATTACCAGTAAAAACCTTAAAAAAGTTTTTTGCTGTTTTCCTTATTTTTGTTGCTATTAAAATGATGCTTGGTTAATTTGTTTTATTTGAGTCACTTTCATTGAAGTACTTTAATAAATAACAGCGTATAATCTCGAGCAATATAAAATAGTCTCAATTCTATGACTTCAACCTTCTACTTTTTAACTTTCTACTTTGAGAAATGGACAAGCAATGACAGATAAGTTCTTACAATTTCCAGTAATAGATCCAATTATTTTTAGTATTGGCCCCGTATCATTACGTTGGTATGGCACCATGTATTTGATTGGTTTTCTTGCTGCTATGTTTATGGCAAATAAGGCCGCAGATAGAAGCAATGGCTTATGGACGCGCGAGCAAGTAAGTGACTTATTATTTTATGGTTTCTTAGGAGTCATTCTAGGTGGTCGGGTTGGTTATGTGCTGTTTTATCAGTTTGAATATTTCTTATCGGACCCTCTATATTTGCTTGAAATATGGCAAGGTGGCATGTCGTTCCATGGCGGTTTATTAGGTGTTATTTTAGCTATATTTATTTTTGCTCGTAAAACGAAGAAGAACTTTTTACAAGTGGGCGACTTTGTTGCGCCATTAGTACCAATTGGCTTAGGTATGGGCCGTTTAGGCAATTTTATTAATGCTGAACTTTGGGGGCGCCAAACTGATGTGCCATGGGCAATGGTTTTTCCTACCGATTCATTACAAGTACCACGACATCCATCTCAGTTATACGAATTTGCTTTAGAAGGTGTAGTGCTATTTGCTATTTTATATATCATTAGTCGTAAAACACGCAGTTTAGGGTTGGCATCTGGTGCTTTCTTAATTGGTTATGGCGTCTTTAGAAGTATCGTTGAGTTTTTCCGTGAACCCGATGCACATCTTGGTTTGTATTTTTCCTTTATCTCTAAAGGACAAATTTTAAGTATTCCTATGATTTTAGTGGGAATACTCATTATTTATTTGGGGCATTTAGCGCAGCAAAAGGCAGCTATTACTCAGAGTAAGGGGAGCCCATCTTCTTCAAAGAAGTCAGCTAAGCCATCATCAAAGAAACCAGCGAAAGGAAGTAACTAATGCGCGCTTATTTAGATTTATGTCAACGAATTATCGATCAAGGCACTTGGGTTGAAAATGAGCGCACGGGTAAACGCTGTTTGACCGTGATCAATGCTGATTTGGAATACAACGTTGGCGATAACCAATTCCCATTAATAACCACTCGTAAGAGTTTTTTTAAGTCTGCTATCGCTGAGTTTATTGGCTATATTCGTGGTTATGATAATGCCAGTGATTTTCGTAAATTGGGTACTAAAACTTGGGATGCTAATGCTAATTTAAATGATGCTTGGCTTAATAACACTCACCGTAAAGGTGAAGACGATATGGGCCGAGTATACGGTATTCAAGGTCGTGCGTGGGCTAAGCCCGATGGCGGTACTATTGACCAATTAAAGAAGATTGTTGATAACTTAAAAAAAGGTATTGATGATCGCGCTGAAATTATGACTTTTTATAATCCTGGTGAATTTCATATGGGATGTTTAAGGCCATGTATGCATACACATAACTTTTCATTGTTAGGTGATACCTTACACCTAACGAGTTTTCAGCGTTCATGTGATGTGCCGCTAGGACTTAACTTTAACCAAGTGCAAGTGTTCTTCTTTTTGGCTATTATGGCGCAAATTACGGGTAAAAAGGCGGGTATGGCCTATCACAAAATAGTGAATGCACACATTTATGAAGATCAATTAGATTTGATGCAAAATGTACAGCTCAAACGTGAACCTTTACCGCTGCCAAAACTAATTATTAACCCAGAAATTCAATCGTTAGAAGATTTGGAGACTTGGGTAACTATGGATGACTTTAGAGTAGAAGGTTATGAATGCCATGAGGCAATTAAGTACCCATTTGCTGTATAGTTGATGTCATATAGTATCAAGCTGTTTATTTAGCGGCGGGTAGGTTAATAGATAAAATAAATGAGCAAGGCTAACTGGCAATAGTTAGCCTTTTTTATTGCATAGCATTTAAGTTAAGCAGGTAGACAAGATTATTACTTAACCTGAATGATGAGTACTTAATGTTTCAGTTAAAACGATGATTTATCTGAATTTTTATCTTTTTGTTAGTTGATATTAAAAAGCTCACCATATATTTATATGATGAGCTTGATTACATTTAAGTTTTACACCTGAGTGGTTATGCTCAATTGAGAGCTGCTTTCTTAGAACTCTTTTTTCACGCCCATGTAGAAAAATCTACCACGGAATGAATAAAGGTTATCATCTGTTGCAGTACCATTAGCTTTTAAGAAAGGTGGTTCTTTATCAAAGACGTTTTGAATACCAAGGTGTACATCTGTTTCAATACCGTCAATGAAGTAACCTACTTGCATATTATGGAATGTTGTCGCTGACATTATATCGTCTTCAGCGGCTTCAATATCTGAGTTGTAGTTAGCATCCCAAGTAGCGCGGTAATTTCCCATAGACCAATCAATTTGTATGTTTGCCTTATATTCAGGAATACTACCAAAGGCAGGATCGTAAGTGCCAACAATATCTCTAAATGGTGAATCACTGGTATCTTGAACCTCAAACTTATCCATTAATGTGGTATCAAAGTTGATTCGCCATTCACCTATATCAGTCTCAAAAGCGTAATTAGCATTTAAGTCAATACCAGAAATGTTACGTGCTGCAATATTATTTTGTGGTGAGTTGATAGTTTGAATAAAACCTGTGCCGTTATTACTTCGTAAAACATCACCAGCATAGGTTGGATTACCAGCCAAGTTTTGGTCAATAACATAACGTGAGCTAGCAAAAACTACATTGGTTTGCTCTATTTCAAAGTAATCAAGGGTAAACGACAAGTTATTAATCGGCTCTATGACTAGACCAAGCGTCATGTTTTCAGCCTCTTCTGGCTTAAGATCTGGGTTACCGCCACCGATAATATCGTTACTCTGAATAGCATTTTGGCTATAAGCAGGATCTAATCCTAAAGCAACACACTCTGGTTTAGATGAACTGAAGTTTGCATCATTATTAGGGTTACATGGGTCATACATATTGGTATTGATATTTGATGTTCTACCTTGGTACATTTGTGCCATGGTTGGAGCACGGAAACCCGTACTGTAACTTGCACGAAGTTTCAACATACCAAGCGGTTGGTAAATCACACCAAACTTAGGGTTGGTTGTACTTTCGTTGATATCGCTATAGTCACTGTAACGAACAGCAGCTTCAAAATCTAAGTTATCAAGTACAGGAATTGCTAGCTCTAAATAAAATTCTGTAATCTCACGTACAGGAGAAATTACAGGCGTACTTGAACCACCCCATGAAACATCAAATGTTGCGGTGCGTTGTGCTTGATCTACCTCTAAAGATAATTGATCTTCACGATACTCTGCACCTGTTGAGAACATCAAATCGCCAGCTGGTAATTCAATAACAGGACCGGAAATATGCGCTTGCATAAACATTAAGTCATTTTTATTGGTTACTACTGGTGCAGTGGTATTAATAAAGTCTAACATGTCAGTAGTGATTGAGCCTTCAGGGCCAAATACATTTAAAGCAACACAACTTGGATCCGCAGCCGTTTCACATTCATTAGACAAAGCTCGTTCAATTTGAATAAGTGAAGGCTGTGGGCCACCTCGGTTAATTAATTCAGCTGATTGGCTTGAGAAGTTAACTTCCCAATCATATTCATCAAAAATTATACCCTGAAGACCTAGCGTATAACGTTGAATCGTATTGTCTGTTTTGTAGATACGCGAACCATATTCACTGAAACGACGACTGACGTTACCTGCTTCGCCAAAAGGGTTATATTTTTGGTTGGCACCGACACCAAAGTTGTTGCCATCAGCATCTGTGTAGCGTTTAAAAGCATTTGGTGTATCAATGTTGTCACCATACCAACCGGTATCAGTACCAGGAGGCGCTTGATTACCTTGGACAAAGCCATTATGAAAAGATAACTCGGCAAAAAACATTAAGTCTTCTGCTAACTCATAATCGCCAGTAACAAAAACGCTGGTGGTTTTATTATCATTTGCACCAGATTGTGCAGCGCGGTAATTATATCCCATGGTATCGTAATCAAAGGCAGTAACTTGGCTTGGATTATTGGCGTCGAGTACAGTCCATGTTTGACTTGAATCTAAACCAAAACCAGACAGGCGTGCAAAGGGAGTTGTGCCAGAGCTTGTATCATCACCACCTAAATACGTTTGGTCAGTATCTTGGGTCATATAACGATCTTTTTCTTCCCAGCCTGCGTTGTTGCTGGTTGAAGCAGCAATCATCATGCTACCTTTATCCGTACTAAAGCCCATGACTAGGCCTAGTTCACGTTCTTGTGCATCACCTTCAGCTGATTCGCCATAGCGAGCATTCACTTCAAAACCTTCGTAGTTTCGACGAGTGATGATATTGATAACACCAGCAATAGCATCTGAACCATAAATTGCTGAGGCGCCATCTTTTAACACTTCAATTTGAGAAATAGCTTCAAATGGAACAGATGAGAGATCAACTAGACCATCTTCATCAGAGCCTACTATACGGCGACCATTTAGTAGCACTAAAGTGTTTGTTGCTTCAATACCACGTAATGTGGCTGTTTGAATATTGTTTGAACCAGAGCTACTTTGGTTATTAGTACTATTACCTGTGATTGCAGGTAATCTGCGTAAAGCAGAGCTAACATCGGTAATACCTAAGTTAGTTAATTGCGTTTTAGTGACTACCGTAATTGGTGAGGTTGAAGATACTTCGGCACGTGCAATACGTGAGCCAGTAACCATGATTTTTTCAACCTCCTCTTCTTCAGCGGCAAAAACAGGTGTAGCGATACTTGATGCGATAGATAGCATGGCTGCCGAAAGTGCAGATAGCTTAAATGTCTGATTCATATTCATTATTCTTCCTTGTCTTCATTTTATATTTTTTATTAGGTACCGTATTCTACTTATTAGCGCAGACTACATTATGTACTGAAATAACATTCCGCTTACATATATACTTTATATTGTATACATTCGCAACGGTTTTGTTAAAATATGTTGCAAATATAATGAGTTATTGAAAGGAAGGGGAGAGTTATAGTTTTCTTTAGTGAGGGCGTTTTCTCTAGTTAGTTAGTTAGTTAGTTAGTTAGTTAGTTAGTTAGTTAGTTAGTTAGTTAGTTAGTTAGTTAGTTAGTTAGTTAGTTAGTTAGTTAGTTAGTTAGTTAGTTAGTTATCTTCTACTGCAAGCGAGGAGCTATGACTAAACCCCTCCTTTAATACGTTTAAATAATGCGTAGATATAAGGCCTTTCTTGTTTAAAAGGATTAATAAAAGTAAATTTTTTACTACTGATTAGTTCAAAATTCTCCCCTAGACGAACTTGCATTTCTTCAGCTGAGTATTGATGAACGGCTAGTCCCGCACAATGTGTCGCGCCAGACTCTGAAAATTCAGCCAAAAGCACATGTCCTCCACATTTTACCGTTTCCTTGAGGTTGTTAAAGTAGTGAGTTATTTGTTCTTCAGTGAGTAAAAAGTGCAAAACAGCTCGGTCAACCCAAATATCGACAGAAAAATTTTTATCAAAGGATTGACCTAAGTCATGGTGTAAATATTGATGTTTAGCATTATCAAGCCTTAGCGACAATTTTTCTAATGCCCTTGTACTAATATCATTTATCACCAAATTGGCTTCTGTTTTTATTAGTTCATCGACAAGCTTGGAAGTGCCAGCACCCGCTAAAAATAATGTTGAACTTGCAGAGATAGTAATTTTGCTTAATAGGCTCAATGTTTGAGAAAAATCTTCTTCGTACCAACCAAGTTCGTTATCTTGTTTTACTGAAAATATATCATCCCAATGCGCTTGTTTAGTATTCATTATACTCACTTATTTTTTTGTGGTTCCGACTTATCATGTTCTACTACTTTCATGACAGTATGGTTATCGAAGAACAATCATCTTATAACAAAAGATCGTATTAGTCCGTAGTGATTGTATGTATTAGAAGCAGGGATTTATTGTACTTTGTACTAAAAATTAACAGAGAACTATTCATAATAAAGTTAGAATAAACGATATGCTATGCATAATAATGTGAAGTTTATTGTTTGTTGGCTATGCTTTTTAATATGTGTACTTTTATCTGTTAGGGGATATTTTGTTTTTATTTGTAGTGTAGATTAACTGACTTTATATCAATATGATTAACTTTTTCACAATTTAGCGCTGTACTTATACCAATTCCATTAAATTATTGCCCACTTGTGCTGGTTAAAATACCCCAAGAATTCGTTGCTCTCAATTCCAATAGCCAGCTATTGCTCAATCGAGCGCCTTACCTTGATTTATTTTTCCTTCGCA